>Ga0164243_10000102_pt1 | contig 223065 bp, 199 predicted proteins | sample OricompcompostOP_FD_108781 | JGI IMG/M metagenome (GOLD analysis project Ga0164243, IMG submission 108781) | Organic Plus compost microbial communities from Emeryville, California, USA - Original compost - Organic plus compost (OP) | ecosystem: Engineered > Solid waste > Mixed feedstock >... | reverse complement strand
CCCACCTCTTCCCATCCCGAACAGAGAAGTTAAGCCCGCCAGAGCCGATGGTACTGCAGTAACATGTGGGAGAGTAGGTCGGCGCCCGATATTACAGGCCCGCCGTGAAAACGGCGGGCCTTTTTTTTTAGAAAAAATTGAAGGTATCCCCAAACCTGAAGGTGTAGCACTTGTTTCATATACATCGTCATTAACATGAATAGGTATAAATACTTTACATCATGCTTAAGCTTAATTATATTCTAATCGGGATTGTAAGTGTATTCTTGAATGCCATATCTTGTGATAAGGTTTCGCTAGATAATACGGAACCCGATAAACTGAATCTTAATGGGGTGGAAGGTCAATTGGTTAAAAGGAATAATTTGTTTACGTTGAACTTGTTCAAGGAAGCTTTATCTGATGGCAGGGCCGACGGGAATGTCCTGCTATCGCCACTAAGTGTTACCATGGCTATCGCGATGACGAATAATGGCGGTATGGAAGCTACAAAGGATTCTATTAACGAAGCGCTTAATACCAGGGGCATCAGTGATGATGAATTGAATGCGTATTATCATAAGTTATTAGAAAAGTTGCCAGGCCTTGATTCTGAGACTATCTTGTCGATTTCCAATTCTCTATGGGTGAAGCGCGGTTTTGAATTATCTCCAGCGTTTTCAAGAACCAATAGGGAGTATTTTAAGGCGACTATTGAAGACTTGGATTTTTCTGATGCTTCAAGTAAGGATAGGATTAATAAATGGGTAGATACACAAACCGCCGGAAAGATTCCTGCTATTGTTGATGATATTCCTGCCGATATGGTGCTGTATTTAATAAATGCTATTTATTTTAAAAGTACCTGGCAAGAAGCGTTCGATAAAGAGAGGACCCGTAAAATGGACTTTATTAAATCGGATGGTGCTTCAGTACAAACTGACTTTATGAATATGGTAAAGCCTTTCAATATCGTTAAAGGTGATGGATTAAGGGGTATTAAATTGCCTTATCATGATGGGAAGTTCTCCTTGATTGCCCTCATGCCGGAGGAAGGGAAATCTATATTTAGCGCTATCGACTTTTTATACGATTCTGATCAGGGGAAGGCATTTTCCGGCAGTGATGAAAGAAAAGTTAACTTATTCTTTCCGAAATTTAAGTTTAGTTATGAGAATACCTTAAATGATGAATTGAGCGATCTAGGGATGGGTATTGCATTTACCGACAAGGCTGATTTTACAGGAATTAATCCGGATGGTAATTTGTTGATAAGTGCGGTTAAACATAAGTCTTTTATTGAAGTAAATGAAGAAGGGACTGAGGCTGCAGCTGCTACCTCGGTGGGTGTGTCGGTTACCTCTATGCCGATATTACAGGAAATGAAATTTGATAAGCCTTTTGTCTTCCTAATTCGGGAGGAATCGACTGGTCTTATTCTCTTTGTGGGATTGGTCAGTGACCCTACTGCAGATGTCGGAGATGGAGGTTAATTTTTATTGGTTACGTCCTTCTTTCCACAATTTACTAAATGACTTTTCAGCAACTGTGGGAAGTTCACGGTGCTTGCCCCAGCTTTTTTTAAAAAATGTCTTGAGTAAGATATTTTTGGCTTTTCCCCCAATTTTATCCATCCAACTTCTTTTGGTGATGGTTTTGGAAAAAACTTTCCAACCGATGCGTTCCATCGCAGGGCTTAGACCCTGTTTTACGGCGTCTCGTCTGTTTGCCAAAAGCATTTTGTGGATATCAATCTTTACTGGGCATACTTCGGTACATTTTCCACACAGGCTCGAGGCGTAGCTTAGGTGTTTAAAAGCCTCCATTCCCTTCATATGAGGGGTGATAAGGGAACCTATCGGACCACTGTAGGTGGTTTCATAGGTGTGTCCGCCAATGTTTTTATAGATGGGACAGGCGTTTAAACATGCCCCACATCTAATACAATATAAGCCTTGCCTTTGTTCTTTTTGTGCCAGGACATTTGTTCTGCCATTGTCAAGTAAGATGACATACATATCCTGGGGACCGTCAGTTTCGCTTGTCTGCCGGGGCCCGCTTAGTATAGTGTTGTAAACCGTTAAGTTTTGTCCGGTTCCATGACTCGATAATAAGGGCCAGAACAGGTCAAGATCTGCAATAGAGGGAATAACTTTTTCAATGCCTACTAGTACAATATGGGTTTTAGGGAAGGTAGTGCTCAGCCGGGCATTCCCTTCGTTCTCCGTAATTGCAATGCTACCCGTATCGGCAATGATAAAGTTCGCACCCGTAATGCCTACATCTGCCTTGAGATATTTGTCGCGAAGCAGCATCCTGGCTTTCAGAGTCAGTTCTTCGGCACTTGCGTCAATAGGAGTATTAAACTTTTCATGGAAGAGCCTGGCAATATCCTTAAGGCTTAAGTGCATGGCCGGTGTGACGATATGGTAGGGCTTCTGGCCTAATAATTGAACGATATATTCACCTAGGTCACTTTCCAGGGTTTCAACTCCCTTACTTTCAAGGAATTCATTCAGTTCAATTTCTTCCGTGGCCATCGATTTTGATTTAATGACCGATCTCGCATTTACTTTCTGAAGAATGTCCCATATGGCTTCTTGTGCCTCTTTGGTATCATTTGCCCAAATGACTTTCCCGCCATTCCTTTGAAGGTTGCTTTCAAATTCGGGCAATACTTTATCAAGGTTTTCCAAAACCTTCCACTTTAATCCATATGCCTTGCGTTTGGAGTTTTCAAGATTATTGAATTGGGAGAGTCCTTTCTCAACAGCTACATTATATTTATCAATGTTATAATTGATAACTTTTCGATGGTCAATATCAAAAGCCTTATGATCACTGATCTTTTTAAATGATATTGCGCTTTTTGTAGCCATTCTTTTATTCTTCGTCGATCGTATTATATTATAACGAATCCGATGTCGGATTAGTCTGGTTTATCTTTTATGGGAATCAACAATAATACGTTGATCGCGGTTGGTAAGTTCCCAGGCGGTATGAAAAACCAGCCGCGCGCGTTTTGCCAATAAATCAAATTCTATTTTTTCTATGGTATCGGTTTCCTTGTGGTAATCGGCATGCACGCCATTAAAATAAAATATTACCGGGATTCCATTTTTCGCAAAGTTATAGTGATCTGACCGATAATAGATCCTTTCAGGATCATCCGGATCATTGTATTTATAATCTAAATCGAGCTTTGTATACGTATTGTTCATTCTTTCACTAATTTCATGTAAGGAAGAACTTAATTTATCTGAACCAATTAGATAGATGTAATTGGGCTTATTGGTATGCGCCGGATCAATTCTCCCGATCATGTCAATGTTTAAATTTGTGATGGTATTGCGTAAGGGGAAAATAGGATGGCGGGTGTAGAAGTCAGATCCAAGTAGGCCTTTTTCTTCTCCTGTTACCGTCAAAAATAAAATGCTGCGCCGAGGGCCATGGCCGGCTTTCTTGCTGGCTGTAAAAGCTTTGGCTATTTCCAATACAGCTGTTGTTCCTGAAGCATCATCATCTGCACCATTGTAAATGTCACCGTTTTCCGATATTCCGATATGGTCATAATGTGCAGAAATTACTACGAGTTCGTCTTTTAAATCGGACCCTTCTAGAAAGCCAAGAACATTCTGGGAAAGTACCTTGGTTGTTGTCGTGCCGTATGCCGCGGTAAAACTGGTCTTGAAAGTGGTGGAATGAGGTTTCTCTTTTTTGTCGATAATCTGTTTGAGCTTTTTATAACTGGTATTGGAGCCTTTAAAAAAAAGTTCTGCAGTTTCGGGTGTGATATGAGCTACAGCTGGATTTTCGCTTGCTTTCTTAAAATCCTCCGCAAGCATGATTCTAGGTTGAGCAAAATATTTTTTATAACGAGAAAGTTGATCAGAGACTTGTGTTGAAACCGCTAAGATTAATGCTGGTTTTTTGTCTAAGATAAATTGAATACGTTTATTTTTTTTTACTGACCAGTCTGAAAGGCTATCTGATTGGGTGATGATGGAAATTCTCTTTTTATCTACAGGTTCTCCTTCGTTGATTAACATTACTACTTTTCCCCGGATGTTGATATTCTTTAAATCATCATAGTTATCACTCTGGATTCCATAGCCAATAAAGGTGATTTTATCTACTTCAATCGTCGTTTTGACTCCTGATCCGGTCATATAGAAACCTTCGCCTACCTTATAGTTATTCCCGTTAATATCGAATCGCTGTACATCAAACTTTGTTTCAATCAAAGGAATGGGTTGAAAATAGGAATGATTGACAGGGGCTTGTAATCCTAGTTTTTTGAATTCGTTAGCGATGTATTTAGCGGCTTTCTGCCCTCCGGGTTTCCCCGTATCCCTTCCTTCAAATGCATCTGAAGCCAAAATAGCGAGGTGTTTTCTTGATGAGGAAGCTGTTATTTTTTCAGCATAATAGATGGAGGTACTATCGGTTTGGGCATAAGAAGCGCAGTTAAAGTAAAGTAAGAAAAGAAGACCGACAAATACTTTCATTTTATAAAACACTAATGGCACCCAATTTTACTTACCCGCTTTTCATGCCTTCCTCCTTCAAAGGTAGTGGAGAGGAACGTTTTAACAATATCTTTTGCTTCTTCCATAGATACAAAGCGTGCAGGGATACAAACAATATTTGCGTCGTTATGTTGGCGCGCCAAGGCGGCTAATTCGCTGCCCCAGCATACTGCTGCCCTTGCTTCTTTGTGTTTATTGGCTGCCATGGCTACCCCATTGGCGCTCCCACAGACTAGAATTCCCTTCGAATGTAACTTATCTCCAACGGATTGGGCTACGGGGTGGGCAAAGTCGGGATAATCAACAGAATCTTTGCTAAAGGTGCCATAGTCTTTGACAGCAAATCCTTCTTCTTTTAAATAATTAATGAGGGTTTCTTTGTATTCAAAGCCTGCATGGTCACTGCCGATAGCGATGTTTTTTGATTGTTCCATTTGAATTATGAATTAAAAAACTCTTTTTCTTTTTTGATTTTCCGTTTTTGAACGCCTTCTGCGATGAAAATACTGATTTCGTAAAGCAATACTAATGGAAATGTTACGGTCAACATCGTCAACGCGTCTGCTGTGGGTGTGACAATAGCGGCGATGATAAGAATGATAATAAAGGCATACTTTCGGTAAGTACGCATAAATTGAGGCGTCATGATACCAATTCTTGATAGAATATATATGACAATGGGTAACTCAAAAATGATCCCGGTTCCCAGCGTGATGGTCGCAATGGAAGACAGGTATGAGCTTATGGTAATCTGGTTAGCGATTTGTTCACTTACTTGCCAGTTTGCCAGAAAATTAACCGAAAGGGGTGTAATAATATAATACCCGAAAAGAACTCCCAATGCGAAAAGCAGACTGGCATAAAAGACAAAGCCTGTCGCCGAGTTACGTTCTTCTTCGGATAGGGCAGGCTTTACAAAACGCCAGATTTCATAAAGTAGATAGGGAAATCCAATCATTATCCCAATCATAAGAGATGAGTTCATCTGCAAGGTAAATTGCCCCGCCATCTGAATGTTGATAATCTGAATGGGAATTTCCTTGACGCAAAAGTCGCTACCTAGATCGATCTTTTCCGTAAGTAAACACATCATTCTATAAGTCCAGAATGTTGCCTTCTTTGGACCAAGGATAATTTCATTAAAAATAAAATCATAAAAGGTCCATGCCAAGCCCATAAAGATCATCACAGCTATCGCGGCTCTTATAAGATGCCATCTTAAGACCTCTAAATGTTCAAAGAAGGACATCTCCGCCTCAAGGTTCTTGCCTTTATTTTTAATGGCTTCGACCAGCTTCTTACCTGAATTCTCAATCATAATTAAATTAAAAAACAAAAATACCATTCTATATTAGAAGAATGGTATTTTAATGTATTATATCAGTGGATATTCGATTTTATTCATCACTTAGATCGAAGGTTTCCATGAATTTGGTCGTAAAATTTCCTGCTCTGAAATTAGGGTCCTGCATTAATCTCAAATGCAAAGGAATCGTTGTTTTAATACCTTCAATGACGAACTCACTTAAAGCCCGTTCCATCGTACAGATTGCCTCTTCCCTTGTTTGCGCGGTACAGATCAACTTGGCGAGCAAGGAGTCGTAGTAGGGGGGAATGACATAGCCCGCGTACCCATGTGTATCCACACGGACACCATGTCCACCCGGAGAATGGAAATTGGTTATTTTTCCTGGCGACGGCCTGAAATTATTAAATGGATCTTCTGCATTGATCCGGCACTCAATTGCATGCATTTTGGGCTCGTAGTTATTGCCCGAAATGGGTACACCTGCCGCAACTTTAATTTGTTCTTTTATGAGATCAAAATTAATGATCTCTTCGGTTACCGGATGTTCGACCTGGATCCTCGTATTCATTTCCATGAAATAGAAGTTACGGTGTTTGTCTACCAGGAATTCAATCGTACCGGCACCTTCGTAATTTACTGCTCGGGCGCCCGCGATGGCTGCTTCGCCCATTTTCTTGCGGAGTTCCGGGGTGATGAATGGAGAAGGGGCCTCCTCGACCAATTTCTGGTGACGGCGTTGAATAGAACAATCGCGTTCTGAGAGGTGGCAAACGGTACCAAACTGATCACCTATAATTTGGATTTCAATATGGCGCGGGTCTTCTACGTATTTTTCCAGGTAAATGCCATCATTCCCAAATGCCGCCAAAGATTCTTGGCGTGCTGAATCCCAGGCAGATTCAAAATCTTCATCTTTCCATACAATCCTCATCCCACGACCACCACCTCCAGCTGTCGCTTTTAAGATGATAGGATATTTTATTTCATTCGCCAGCTTTATTCCTTCTTGGATGTTTTTCACCAGGCCTTCAGATCCAGGGATAGTAGGTACGCCCGCCTTTTTCATGGTTTCTTTGGCTGATGCCTTGTCTCCCATGCCGTTGATCTGTTCGGGAGTGGCACCAATGAACTTGATACCATAGTCGCGGCAGATGGCGGAAAATTTCGCGTTCTCAGAAAGAAAACCGTAACCGGGGTGTATGGCGTCTGCATTGGTTAATTCGGCCGCTGAGATAATATTTGGAATGTTTAGGTATGAATCTTTGCTTGCTGGAGGACCAATACAAACCGCTTCATCGGCAAATCGTACATGGAGACTGTCACTATCGGCAGTTGAATAAATGGCTACACTTTTAATTCCCATCTCTTTGCAGGTACGGATAATGCGCAAGGCGATTTCGCCACGATTAGCAATGAGTATTTTTTTAAACATATTATCAGTATGAAGCTAAATGGATATCATCCATTTAATTAATTGTAAATTAGTTAGGATCTACCAAATAGAGCGGTTGGTCATATTCTACAGGCTGGGCATTATCGACTAATACTTTGACAATCTTACCTGAAACTTCGGATTCGATTTCATTAAATAGTTTCATGGCTTCAACTATACAAATAACGTCCCCCGCTTTAATCTCATCCCCGACATTTACAAATACCGGTTTATCCGGAGAGGAAGAACGATAGAAGGTCCCGATCATAGGTGATTTTATTGTGATATACTTTGAGGAATCGTCAGCTGGGGCCTTGCTCGGTGTTTGACTCTTGCTTTCAGCAGCGGGATTGTTTTGGACTGGCGGTGTTGTTGGTGCTTGCTGAACGGGCGGAGGGAGGGTAGCAGTAACATAGGTAGGCTCTTGATTGGTCTTTATAGTAATCTTGAAGTCTTGCTCTTCTATAGATACCTCGTTTACACCTGATTTAGCGACGAATTTAATCAAGTCTTGAATTTGTTTAATATCCATACGATTCATTTATTAGTAAGATTTGATATTAGTATATAAATGTTAATACGCCCATTTTAGATAAACGGAACCCCATGTGAAACCACCTCCGAAGGCAGCTAAAATTAAGGTGTCTCCTTTGTGCAACTGACTCTCCCAATCCCATAAGCATAAGGGAATGGTACCATTGGTCGTATTTCCATATTTTTGGATGTTTATCATTATCTTTTCGTTTCCTATTCCCATTCTATTGGCTGTGGCATCTATAATACGCTTATTGGCTTGATGGGGAACTAACCAAGTAACATCTTTTCCTGTTAAATGGTTGCGCTCCATGATCTCCGCTGCAACATCTGCCATATTGGTGACAGCAAATTTAAATACCGCTTTCCCTTCTTGGTAGATATAGTGCTGGTTGGCATCAACAGTTTCGTGGGTAGCAGGACGTAAGGAACCCCCCGCTTTCATGTCAAGAAAATTCCTGCCTGATCCGTCACTTTTTAGAATAGAATCCTGAATTCCCAATCCTTCCTCATTTGGTTCCAGTAAAGCGGCACCACATCCGTCTCCAAACAGAATGCAGGTGGTGCGATCGCTGTAATTTACGATGGAGGACATCTTGTCTCCGCCTACAATTAATACTTTTTGATGCTTCCCTGATTCGATAAATTGAGCACCTGTTGACAAGCCATATAAGAAACCGGAACAAGCGGCCTGCAAGTCAAATCCCCAGGCGTTTACAGCACCTATCTTATCTGCTAAAATATTTGCAGTAGCTGGAAACATCATATCAGGGGTGACGGTACAAAAAATGATCAGATCTATTTCTTTGGCAGTAATCCCCCTTTTTTTTAAAAGACCTTCAACTGCAGGGACTGCCATGTCGGAGGTAGCTAAGCCTTCGCCCTTCAATATGTGGCGTTCTTTGATGCCTGTACGGGTAACGATCCATTCATCATTGGTTTCTACCATGGATTCGAGATCTTGGTTTGTTAAGATGTCCGGGGGGACATAGCCGTTTACTGCGGTAATTGCAGCATGGATTTTTGTCATAGTTTATTTAATTAAACGCGACGTTAATTTTGTCGACGATTTTTGATTCTATCATCGTTCTTGATAAGAGAATCATATTCTTTATAGCCTCCGGACTGGAAATCCCGTGACCTGTAATAACCGGGGCATTGACACCGATAATGGGGCTGCCCCCATATTGTTCGTAGTTGAAACGATCAATAAAGCTATCCTTGAAACCTTTACGAATAGCAAGATCATAAAAAGATTCGGCTAATTTAAGTACGACATTGCCTGTGAATCCATCAGTCACCATGATGTCAGCTTTCGTGTTAAATAGATCGCGCCCCTCGATATTGCCGACAAAGTTAATTTGTTTATTTTCCTTTAGGAGGGGAAAGCTTGCCAATGTGAGCTGCTTTCCTTTTTCTTCTTCTTCTCCAAGATTAATTAAACCAACCTTGGGGTTGGGAATTTTATAAACATGTTCGGCATATAAGCTACCTAAAATAGCGAATTGCAATAGAAACTCAGGTTTGCAATCAGCACTTGCTCCTACATCCAACAATACCCCGAAACCTTCTTTCTCTTTTGGAACATTGGAAACAATGGCCGGTCTTAATACGCCGGGGGTAACTTTTACACTGAACATTGCCCCAACCAACATTGCCCCTGTATTTCCTGCGGAGGCGAAGGAATCTATTTTCCCTTCCTTTAACAATGAAAAGCCGACATTTATACTGGCATCAGGTTTTTGTCCGATCGCTTTTGTTGGATGCTCACCCATGCCAATCACTTCGCTGCAATGCACGAACTCGAAGAGTTGATCAGGATCTAGTCCTTCTGCTTTTATAAGCGAAAAGGCTTGTTCCTGATCGCCTATCAGAACTAGTTTTTGATCTGGTGATAAGAGTTTGTAAGCAGCTATGGCACCCAATACAACCGCTCTTGGAGCATAGTCGCCGCCCATAATATCAATGCCAATCCTCATTCACTCTTTTGTTTTTAGCATTATCAAAAAAACATCCCAAGGTAACACTTTTTTAGTGAACCCCTAGGATGTTTTTATGTTTGAATAATTGTTAGGCAAGTACTGTATTCTCAATGATAAGCTTGCCATTATAATAAAGGTTCCCGTCAACTTCATATGCGCGATGCGGAATGTGCACCACACCAGTCGTTTGACATGTCGTTAAGCTAGGAGCCTCTGCTTTGTAATGTGTTCTTCTTTTGTCTCGTCTCGATTTAGAAGTTTTCCGTTTTGGATGTGCCATGTTTATTTAATTAATTATTCTTTATTTTCTTTAAAATATCCCATCGTGGATCATCAACTACTTTGTTGTCAGCATTGTTGACAAGGCTTTGTAGTCTGAAGATCATGTCAGGATCACAGTTTTCCATGTTGCCTGGACTTGTACAACGAATGTGGAAAGGAACTGCTAAATTAATGTACTCATACAATAATGGAGCAATATCCAGTTGGTGCTCGTTCTTGGATAACACCAATATCTCCTCTGTAGTATTGTTAATCTCTTTGTCTTCTTGAAATTTGATAATGATCCTTTCCTGGATATGAACGTCGAATGGAAAGTCACTTAAACAGAGATCGCAGTTGAGGAATATATATCCGTTAATATCAAAATTTACGATCATCATGTTTTCTTGTCTTTCAAGATCGACAGAGACAGCGAGCTTCCCTTCTTTGACTATAGAATAGTCAAATTCGTCAAAAAAACGGTTATCTACCTCAAAATCAAATTTGTGGTGACCGTTTTTTAGACCCGTGTAGGGGATGCGATATCGTTGTAAAAATTTCAAAGCACGGCAATTAAGCCCGCAAATTTAGGGATTATTTATAACATGTGAAAGTTTTTCAAGTTCTTGAACCAGTATCTCTTTTAAGTCCCCCTGGAATGCATTTTTGTTTAATCCCTGTCGCGGGATAGTTTTCTGACCTTTAATGGATTTGATAATAATTCCTTTTGCTCAGTTCTTAGCTTTACGATATTGGTCGCGGCGAAAACGGCTTCCCGGAAGGAATGCGCTGACGCTAGGTTTTTCCCGGCAATATCAAATGCCGTTCCATGGTCGGGGGAGGTTCTAACTACAGGTAAGCCGGCAGTAAAATTGATACCGTTGTGAAAAGCGATCTGTTTGAAAGGAATCAATCCCTGATCATGGTACATTGCCAGGATAGCATCGAACTGACGAAAATTTTCGCCGCCAAAAAAGCCATCGGCCGGATAAGGGCCTACAGCAAAGATCCCTTCTTGTTGGGCGGCTTCTATGGCAGGACTGATAATTTCAAGCTCCTCATTTCCAATGAGACCATTGTCTCCCGCATGGGGGTTTAAGCCTAACACCGCAATTTTCGGGTTCTCTATCCAAAAATCGTTTTTTAGACTTTCTTTCATTAATCTCAATTTTGAGATTATCTTTTCTTTTGTGAGTGCCGAAGGGACTTCCGAGATCGGAATATGGCCAGTAACTACACCGACGCGCAGATCTTCACTGATCATAAACATTAAGGCATCGTTGGCCCCGGTTTTGGACTGGATATATTCGGTGTGGCCCGGAAAAGCGAAGTTTTCACCCTGAATGTTTTTTTTATTTATTGGTGCAGTTATCAATGCATCTATTTTGTGGGCGATTAGATCGTTCGTCGCTCTTTCCAAAGAAAGGAAAGCGTACTTTCCGCCGGTTGCATTGTTCTCACCGGGTGTTATTTTAACGTCTTCGTCCCAACAATTGATTATGTTGGCACGCTTCTCGTTCGCTTGTTCTGGCGAGTGGATTACATTGAAACTGAAATCGTTTAAGCCAATACTTTTGCGGTAATAGGAGGCAATTTTTGTATTGCCATAGACGATGGGGGTACAGAATGCAAGCATCCGACTGTCTGAAAATGTTTTTATAATTATTTCCAGGCCAATTCCATTGATGTCGCCTATGGATATTCCTAATTTGACTTTTTCTCCCATATTTTCGCTTATTAAGTTCAAAAGTATAAAAAATGATTAAATTTTCAACAAGGCAATGGCGAACCGGCCATGGGGGACGGTCGGTGGATCTTGTGCATATCAGGCAATTTGTATATGTTTGTTGATTATTTCGAAGCATGCCTGTTGTTCGTCCAAAAAAACATTTAGGTCAACATTTTCTTGTTGACAAGTCTGTTGCCGCGAAAATAGTCAAAGGGCTGAAGGTAGATAATCGTTTTAGCACGGTATTAGAGGTTGGACCTGGTATGGGTATTTTGTCTGATCTCCTGGTAAATGACCATCGGTTCACGACTTGGCTGATCGATGTCGATGCGGAATCTATAGAATACCTTTCTCATCAATATCCGCATTTGGGTGAACGGCTTATTTTAGGTGATTTCCTGAAGCTTGATTTTAAGAAAGTGGTTGATAAACCCTTGGCTGTGATCGGTAATTTCCCTTATAATATATCCTCTCAAATACTATTTAAAGTATTGGCAGAAAGGCAGCAGGTGGTGGAGCTCGTCGGTATGTTTCAAAAGGAGGTTGCCGAGCGATGTACGGCAAAACCTGGTACCAAAGAGTATGGGATCTTAAGTGTTTTTGTGCAGGCTTTTTTTGATGTTTCTTATTTGTTTACGGTGAAAGCGGGCGCTTTTAACCCTCCGCCCAAAGTCCTATCCGGCGTAATCCGGTTGGTGAGGAATGAGGTAAGTGAACTCGATTGTGATGAAAAGTTATTTTGGCAAGTCGTGAAAGCTGGCTTTAATCAGCGAAGGAAGACGCTTCGGAATGCGCTTTCGTCGTTGATTGACAAAGAGAAAATGGGCGGCGAAACATTGCTGGATTTACGAGCGGAACGTTTAGGCGTATCCGATTTTATCAAATTAACGAAACAGATTGCTATAACGCGATGATATGATGCCATTTCAGGAACAATCTTTTACTTTATTGGTAGTTGATGACATTCATCCCGTCTTCTTTGATATAGTGCAGGCCGAGGGGTTGACAATTGATTATAGGCCCGAGATATCATATGATGAAGCTGCCAGTATTATTGAAAATTATCAGGGATTGGTTGTGCGCTCTAAATTTAAAGTAGATGCTACTCTTATTGATAGGGCAAAGCAGTTAAGGATAATTGCGCGGGCGGGAGCCGGGGTCGACAATATAGATGTTGCTTATTCGAAGGCTAAGCAAATCAAATTAATAAGTGCCCCTGAAGGAAACTGCGATGCGGTTGCTGAACATATGATAGGCATGTTGTTGATGTTGATGAATAAGTTACGGACCGGTGATGCGGAGGTTCGCGAGGGTTTATGGTTGAGGGAGGAAAATCGGGGCATGGAATTGGGGGGGAAGACGGTTGGGCTTATTGGTTATGGAAATAATGGGAAGGCCATGGCCCGTAAACTGCATGGGTTTGATGTGGAGGTGCTTGCCTACGATAAATATAATTTCGGCTTTAGCGATGATTTTGCACGTGAAGCGGATATGGAGGAAATTTTCGACAAAGCAGATGCCCTGAGTTTTCATATCCCCTTGACCCCGGAAACTTTTCGGCTGGTGGATACGGATTTCCTGTCGCGGTTTCGAAAGCCAATCCTTTTTTTGAATGGTTCCCGGGGTGAGATTGTGGATATGGAGGCTGTACTGGTGGCATTGGAAGGGAAGAGGATCGTCGGTGCCGCATTCGATGTATTACCTGTAGAGAAATTTCCGGCACTTGCCCTCACAGATTGGTATAAAAGGTTAGTGGATGCTCCCAATGTGGTGTTAAGTCCGCATGTTGCCGGATGGACGGTTGAATCGTACTTCAAAATTGCTAAGGTATTGGGTGAAAAGTTGGTAGAAGTATTAAAGGAGTAGTTGTATCGGATCGTTATCGGTCTGTATGATACTTCATCCTACCATTTGAACGAGCCAAACGGCCAAACATTGCAAGAGCAGCGTGCCATCTAAATAGAAGAAATAAAACCGTTCGTTTCTTTCCCAGTTGGAACGGAAAATTAACCAGGCCGTCAATACAGTTACGAATGTCAACGCGATACTTTCTGGATGTAGGGCTTTGGTAGAAAAAAGAATAATACTGTAAGAAAATAACAATAGCTGGCAAAAAAGCAATGCTTTTTTTTCTCCCCATAAAACGGGGATTGTTTTGAGCTGGTATTGCTGATCCTGAAATAAATCCCGAATATCGAAAGGTATTGTTATGGCGATTATAAAAAGAAATTGTTGAAAAGTGAGTAGGAAGATATCTGTCCCCGAAATATAGATCATGCTACTTCTCAATTCAGTAATAGGCACGCATACACAGCTTAAAACCCAAACGGTGGCAATTATAAAAATTTTTGCTCCGGGGATATTGCGTAACCCGAATCGTAACTTTTTTATTTTTAATACAGGTCCGTTATAAGAAAGAGCCAGTATGCCCGTAAAACCAAGCAATGCCAAGGTATTCCATGAAAGACCCGAAACCAAGGGGATGATTGCAATAAATGCTAATAAGGTACAAATGACAACAGATTTATGGTGCGAGAAAATCCATCGAACGCGTCGATAGGGTGAATCCATGGGGTTTTCAGGTTTTGAAAGGATCATGCTGAAATTGTACAAAAAGAGCGTTGCGCATCCCAGCAAGGCGATAATGCGGACGTTGATTGGGGCATGCAGCAATAAATAGGTAAGTACACCTTGTCCCATTGCACAGCAGGCAATGAAAATATTACTGAATAATAAATAATCCAAAAATCGCTTTCGGAAATTCTTGCCCATTTAAATCAAAAAAAAATCTATTTATTATTATTTTACTGACTCATGATAGGCGCCATTCAATATCCGTCAGATCAGCGCATCAATATCGACGAAAGCGGTACGGATTATCTGAAACGGATTGATTATATCTGATCCCCATTGAGATAATTGAGGAAAAGGCACGCAGGGCTCATGAAGAAAATGAAGTGCCACAGCCACATGTTTTTGATGCATTGGGATTATTAAAAGTAAATCCCCTCGCATTTAAACCGGATTGGAAGTCGATCTGCATTCCCGCAAGATATAGTCCGTGAGCTTGGTTCATCAAGACGAGAATTCCATCGATTAAGTATTCAGTGTCACCCTCTTTCTTTTGATCAAAACCCAGTATATAGTTCAAGCCGGCACATCCTCCGCCTTCTACCCCTACACGTAATCCAAAATCGTCGGCGATTTCTTGTTGATCTTTCAGTTTTTTCAGCTCTTTTATTGCGCCGGCCGTGAATGATATAGGAGCCAATGTTGTTGAAGTATTTTCAGTCATTATTTCCATTTTAATATACAAATATACGTCAAAATGTTCATTTTTGTTAAGATCTTCATTTTTTTGACCTATCTAAAACAATCTAAAATGCAAGAATTGCTCACGCTTTTTTATGAAATATTAAAGTTTGTACTCATTGGGGGGATATTGTTGCTTTTTGCACATTGGCTGTTCTCGCCCCTTTTTGTCTCTTCACGTTCTTCGGAGAAAGGGAATGGCGTTCCTGCCGCTGATCGTCAGGCTTTGCGTTTACAAGCTTATGAGCGTCTGGTTTTGCTTGTGGAACGTATCCGCCCCTCTGCCTTACTGGTAAGGTTGCATGACCCACTATTAAAGGCTACGGAATTTCAGGACCTATTGTTGAAGGAAGTGCGCAATGAGTTCGAACATAATATTAGCCAGCAGTTGTATGTCAGCGATGGGGCTTGGAAAATGATGAAACAACTTCGCGAAGATACCATAACGCTCATATGCAATGCTTCAAAGCAATTGCCGGAAGGTGCTACTTCGTTGGATTATGCTAAAACTATGCTTGAATATTTAAGTACGTTAGAGGTGAGCCCATACGATGCGGCATTGGGTTTTTTAAAAAGTGATTCAAAAAAAGCTAAAGAATGAAGGATGGGGAATTCGAGAAAAACAGATATGAATGTCTTTGCAAAGCGCATCTCGTTTTTCAGTAAATGTCCAGTCACCTTTAGATGTCTTAGAAAAAGCTGTCCGCGGCGATAAGAATACAATGCCCTATATTCTTGATGCCGTAGAAAACTACGCTACATTGGGAGAAATTGCGAATGTTTTTAGGAACGTTTTTGGAGAATACTCGATGTAAGTTGAGAAGGATTGCTTCAACCCGTAATGAACAATTTGGTGATTTTCAATGTATAGCAATTATTTCATTTTTTCTTCTAAAAAACACGAGGATTATTGTTATCTTACCACAAGAAAATAGGGGTGTTTTTTGAATGTTTTTGCTGGAAAATATTCATTTATGGGAAGTAAATTAGGCAATGTTGGTAACTATTTTTTATTGCTTGTTCAGGGGGGTAATGTGGACGTAAAATGAAGATAATATATTGATTGATAGTGTGTTGGATGATTATTTTAAATTTAATTTTTTTAATACTTTTTTTTTAAGAACTTCGATTCATCAAAGGGTTACCAACATTTTAATCCTCGATTATTGTAAATCAGAATTTTAGCGAAACAGAATGGAAAAAACAGGGGCACATGTATGGAATAATTGTCTTAAAATTATTAAAGATAATATCCCGTCGCAAAGTTTTAAGACTTGGTTTGAACCGATTAAAGCATTGCGGTTAGAGGGGGATGTTTTGACCATACAAGTACCAAGTTTGTTTTTTTATGAATGGCTGGAAGAGCATTATGTTGGGTTGCTCAGGAAAACAGTCAAAAAGCAGCTTGGAGAAGGTGCAAGTTTAGAGTATAATATTGTTGTTGAGAAATCTTCCAATAGCAATCCCTATACAACGAACATCCCTTCAAATGGCAACGGTGCTGCCGGTAAGCGGCAGTCGATTCCGGTTCCGGTAGCCCTGAACAAGGAAATCAGGAATCCTTTTGTTATACCGGGTTTGAAAAAGCTGCAGGTGAATCCGCAACTCAACCAACATTATACATTCGATAATTTTATTGAAGGCGATTGTAACCGTTTAGCACGGTCGGCCGGATATGCGGTTGCATCGAAACCGGGGGGTACTTCTTTTAATCCTTTATTAATATACGGAGGTGTTGGCTTGGGGAAAACTCATTTAGTGCAGGCGATTGGAAATGAGATTAAAAAGAATTTGCCCGATAAGTTGGTTATCTATGTCTCATGTGAAAAATTTTGCCAACAGTTTGTTGATTCATTGAAAAATAATACCATCAATGATTTTGTGAATTTCTATCAGGCGATGGATGTTATTATAATGGATGATATTCATAATTTCACGGGGAAGGATAAGACACAAGATATTTTCTTTCATATATTCAACCATTTGCATCAATCAGGAAAGCAGATCATTCTTACATCTGATAAACCACCAAAAGACTTATCTGGAATGGAGGAGCGGTTGCTTAGCCGTTTCAAGTGGGGCCTTTCGGCTGATATCCAAATTCCTGATTTGGAAACCAGGATTGCTATTCTGCAAAAGAAGATGTATGCTGATGGGATAGATTTGCCCCAAGAGGTTGTGGAATATGTGGCGAATAATATTGATAATAATGTTCGGGAGTTGGAAGGTGCGATGGTTTCCTTGTTGGCACAATCTACACTTAACAAAAAAGAAATCGATATCAACTTAGCGAAATCGATGTTGAAGAATTTTATCAAGAATAGCCATAAAGAAATCTCGATTGAATATATACAAAAGTTGGTATGTGAATACTTTGAAGTGCCTATTGAAATGGTAAAATCAAAAACGCGTAAACGCGAAATAGTTCAGGCGCGGCAGATTTCCATGTATTTGGCGAAGAACCATACGAAATCATCTTTGAAGTCAATTGGCTCTTTTTTTGGTGGAAGAGATCATTCAACAGTAATTTATGCTTGCCAAACTGTTGTGGATCTCATTGACACCGACAAAAAGTTTAAGGCTTATGTGTATGATATACAGAGAAAACTTAAACTGGGTTGATTATCAATATAATCAAGAAAGGCCTTTGATGATCAAAGGCCTTTCTTGATAGGTGAGCTGTTTTTTATTTTACATCAATGACTTTGAGGCTATTTATTTCTTCCTCTTTTTTCGCTAATTTCAGCTGTAAGATCCCGTCTTTATAGCTTGCGCTGATACTTGTTTCATCTACTGTTTCGGGTATGATGAACTTGCGGGAAAAAGAATAGTAACTGAATTCTTGTTTGCTGAATTTTTTACCGTCTTCTTTGGAAGTTTCTTTTTTCTCTACACTGATGGTCAATTCATGCTTCTCCAGGTTTATTTTAAAGTCTTCTTTCTTTAAACCCGGTGCAGCTAAATCAATTTCGTAGCCGCTGGCTGTCTCTGCAATGTTCACGGCGGGAACCGGATTGGAAAACCGACTTGGTGGTACCACGGTATCATTGAAGATCGAATCGAAGATGTTGCCAATCCATGGATCAACTTGTCTTTTTTTGGGGCTTGTTAAATTTACTAGTGTCATTTTATTTTCTCCTTTATTTTTTTGATTGTTTGTTTCTTCCCTCTTTGCAAAAAGCGATCCGAGGGCTAAAGATGATAAATTCACGGCAATATACTGACTAAATGGCATTAACTGTATGTATATAAATCTGAATTACTGACTAATTGTCATTATTTTACTTATCTCTTCGTGTACGCATAAGACAAAGCTGTGATTTGCTTATTCCTAAAATGATCTTACAAAACGGATAAGACGAACCTTGGCCTTGTTCGTCTCTTTTTTTTATCATTGTGAGAGTTCAACCGTTTATCCATCCGTTTCTTGAAAAGGAAATTCAGTAAAGGACACAGCTTTGTTGTCTACACTTATTCTATATCATCGTTAGGGTAAATCCGGGGTAAACTCGGATTTTATTCGGACTTCGTTCGGAGTTTGTTCGGGTAAAGCCGAATAATATCCGAATAGACTCCAAGTTGACTTAGGCCTAAATTAAACTTATATGTAACTAAGAGTTATGCTATTCCCAAGTAGTGTATAGCTGATTCCATAAAAAAGGAGGCTTAATATATTTTCCCAGGATTCATGATGTTATTCGGGTCGAATACTTTTTTAATGCCTCGCATGAGGTTTAACTGGATATCGGAGAAGCGAATGGGCATGTATTCTTTTTGGACAAATCCGATTCCATGTTCGCCAGAGAGGGTTCCGTTTAACGACACTGTAAGTTCAAAAATTTCTTCAATCCCTTTTGGTAATTTCATTTTCCAATCTTCATCGCTCATGTTGCTTTTAACAATATTAACATGTAAATTTCCATCACCGGCATGACCATAGCAAACCGATTCGAACCCATATTTATTGCCGATGGTTTTAATGCCATGAATAAGTTTGGGCAGTTCGGCCCGCGGCACAACGGTGTCTTCCTCCTTATATATGGCGTTTGATTTAACAGAAACCCCAATTCTTCTTCGCATATTCCATAAGGTTTCCTTTTGCGTTGCACTTTCGGCCAGCAACACATCATTGCAACCGTGTTCTTCTAATACGGTGTTTATGATTTCGCACTGGCGAAATAATTCCTCTTGGGTCTCATCGGTTACTTGAATCAATAAGAATGCCACTGCATTATCTTTCAAGTCAAAGTGGATGTGTTCATATTCAATTACCCATTCAATACAACGCCGTTCCATAAATTCGAGGGAAGAAGGGTTTTGTCTGGCCCTGAATATTGCCGATACAGCTTCACATGCCTGTTCATTACTGGGAAAAGATGCTAATAAAAGCATATCTTGAGCAGGTTTGGGAATCAGCTTTAATACAGCTTGGGTTATGATTCCCAATGTACCCTCAGAGCCGATCATTAACTGCGTGAGGTTGTATCCTGAAGCGAACTTAAGCGTATTAGCACCGGTCCATACAATATCGCCCGTGGGCAGGACTACTTGTAAATTTAACACGTATTCCCGGATTGTTCCGTATTTTACCACTTGAGGTCCACCGCTGCCGTAGGCAATGTTGCCACCGATAAAACAAGAGCCTTTACTCGCCGGATCTACAGGGTAAAGAAAGCCCTGGTCAGCCGCAGCCTTTATTAACTCTTCGGTTATAAGACCGGGCTCTACGTGGGCTTGTAAATTCCGTTCATCGATTTTTAGCAATTTATTCATCCGTTCCAGGGAGATCATGAGTCCGCCGTAAATGGGCAAGGAACCACCGCTCAAGCCCGTTCCAGCCCCCCGTGGTGTTATGGGAATGAGGTATTGATTGCATAATTTTACTAACGAAGCAATCTCCTCCACGCAAATGGGCAAGACGACAACTTCCGGATAGAATGTTAAGTCTTCCGTTTCATCATGTGCATATTTCTCCAAGTCTCCTGACTGGAGAACAATTCTATCGGCGGGGATAATATCCCTGATTTTTTGTAGAATATCGGCAGTAATGGGTTTAAAATTCATTTTTTTCTTCACTAGTCCAATGTATGTTGACTTCGGCTTTCGCTATGTCTCCGCCAAAAGGGGGATTGTTCTTCCGTATATTCACCTGGATCTCTTTTAAAAAAGGGTAGACATTTCGAATGCTCTCCATGATGTGAAAGGCAACCGGTTCCAGCAATTGCTGAGGGAAGTCCATGTGGTGTTTTACAATAGCATATACTTCTTCATAATTGACTGTATTCTTCAACTCAAGGGTATCATAGTCTTCGATCTCAAATGTTGTAAGGATTGTGACGAAGTATTCATTTCCCAGGATTTGTTCTTCAGGATATACTCCATGATAGCTATAGAACCGAAGATCTTTTAGATTAATATGCTGCAAAACTCCCATACAAGCAAACCTACATATTTTTTGAACCGGGTACAATTTTATGTCCTAAAATGCTACATTTACGGTTAGAGAGAACAAGTTATGGACAATTACCAATCACCGGACTATTACCTGTTGGATGAACTTATCTCAGAAGAACAGAAAATGGTACGTTCAGCAGTCAGGGAATGGGTCAACAAAAGCGTTGTACCCACAATAGATCAATATGCGCAGCGTGCCGAGTTCCCTAAAGCGTACTTGCCTGAAATGGCGGAGTTGGGGCTTTTTGGTCCGACCATTCCAACAGAATACGGGGGTGGAGGATTAGATTATATTGCGTATGGGATTATGATGCAGGAGATTGAACGGGGTGATTCTGGGATACGTTCTACCGCGTCTGTACAGGGGTCATTGGTCATGTATCCTATTTATACTTTTGGAAGTGAAGTACAAAAGAAGAAATACCTGCCGCGATTGGCAACAGGCGAATTGGTGGGATGTTTCGGTTTAACGGAGCCAAATCATGGTTCAGACCCCGGGGGAATGTTAACCCATTTTGAAGATGACGGCGATACCATGGTCTTAATAGGTTCTAAAATGTGGATCAGTAACTCTCCAATTGCGGACCTTGCTGTGGTTTGGGCCAAGAACCCAGAAGGAGAGGTGCGTGGCTTGTTGGTAGAAAGAGGGATGCCGGGGTTTTCCACACCAGAGACAAAGAATAAATGGAGCTTGAGAACATCCGCAACAGGCGAATTGGTGTTTGATCGGGTACGTGTTCCCAAAGAAAACATTTTGCCGGGTGTAAAAGGCATGCGTGGTCCGCTAAGTTGTTTGAATCAGGCACGTTATGGAATAGCTTGGGGCGCATTGGGAATTGCGATGGACTGCTATGATACTGCATTAAGGTATGCGAAGGAACGGAAACAATTTGGCAAACCAATTGCCGCGTTTCAACTCCAACAGAAAAAACTTGCGGAGATGATCACAGAAATAACGAAAGGGCAATTGTTGGCTTGGCGTTTAGGCACCTTAAAAAATGAAGAGCGTGCCACGCCAGCCCAGATTTCTATGGCGAAGCGAAACAATGTCGCGATTGCTTCTTCGATCGCACGGGAAGCTCGGCAGATTTTAGGAGCAATGGGCATTACGGGAGAGTATTCTGTTATGCGCCATATCATGAACCTGGAATCAGTGATAACGTATGAGGGAACGCATGACATTCATCTATTAATCACAGGATCAGATATTACCGGTATGGACGCCTTTTCTTAAGCGGAAAGAATGCCTTTTCCGCTTAAGAAATCAATTTATTTATATCTACAATATTGCCGAAGAGTACAATGATATCATTTTCGGAGAGCACAGTATCAGACTTTGCGATCCCGGTAGCCTCTTTGAAGGTTTTTAGAATTCCCCTTTGTTCCCGCTGTGTAGATTTAATGGTGGTTAATACAAGAATTTTATATTCATTCGTCAAGTTTGCTTCGGCAAGTGTTTTACCCACATATTGCGGAGGAACGATTGCTTCAACTATGCTATAGTTCTCCGATACACTAAAAGAATCTACAATATTCAGGTTAACCAACCGGACGGCCAGACGATCGGCGGATTCTTCTTCAGGCATGATAAATTCATCGATTTTCATGGCTTCAAGAACAGTTTTCTGTAAATCGGAAACCACACGTCCCACAATACGTTTGATGTCGAACTGTTTTAGCAAAGCTGCTGTCATGAGTGAACCCGCTTCGTTTTCCCCGATAGCAACTACTACGGCGTTCGCATCTTTCAGAGGTAGTGAAGAAACAGCCTCCCGGTCTGTACAATCCATTTGAACAGTATGTGTGATTTTTTCTTTAAGATGTTCCACCTTTCCGATATTCTTATCTACACCAATTACTTCGTGCCCCAGTTCTGTTAATCGAATAGCTAACGTCTCTCCAAAATTTCCTAATCCAAAAACGATAAATTTCATATGTTATATTTCTTCTGATTTCAATATATCGATTACAATTGCATATTTTCGGTTGGATATTGATACGATTTTAATCGCGTATTTTTAATAAATGCGACCAACAAAGTCAATGCACCAACTCTGCCGATAAACATGGTGAAGATAAGTACTATTTTCCCTGCATCTGATAGATCAGAGGTTATTCCCAATGTTAAACCTACCGTTGAAAAACATGAAAAGGCTTCAAAGGCTATTGCCATCAATCCTTTCTCCCCATCCGTAATCGACAAAATAAAAATAGCCAAGCCTAATACAATGAATGAAAGTGCAATGATGGATAAAGCCCGTTTTACCGATTCATTGGAGATTTGCCGCTTAAAAATTTCAATGTGATCTTTTCCTTTGGCAATACTAAAAATATTGAGAAATGCTATCGCGAAAGTTGTTGTTTTGATTCCTCCCCCGGTAGAAGTTGGGGATGCACCTACCCACATCAGGAAAAGGAATAATAAGGTGGTTGGAAATGCCAAATTGGAAATGTCTACGGTGTTGAAGCCAGCAGTCCTAGGCGTTACACTTAAAAAAAATGCAGTCACCGTTTTTCCCCATAGACTAGTATGTTCTCTAAGAGTCTGATGATATTCAAGTATGAAAATGACAATCGTTCCACCTAAAAGGAGAACGAATGTTGTGAAAAGAATAATCCTTGAATTAAAGTTGATAATCCAGGCTTTATAAATGAACTTCTTACGATAAACGATACGGTTATAAAAGTTCAAAACCCATCTTTTAATAAATGTATATATGTTGAGTGCGATTCCAAATCCCAAGCCTCCTAAAATAATTAAAGAGGCAATAGTGAGGTGGAGATTGTAATTAAATCGAAGTAACGGATTATGAAGGCCATCACTGATTGTGGAAAAACCGGCATTACAAAAGGCAGATATAGCATGGAATACAGAGAAATACAGATGTTCTCCAAAGGATTCGAAAAGATTAGATGACGTATTAAAGAAAATAATAATAGCTCCGATAGCTTCGAATAAAAACGTAATGGAGATGATTTTGTAAAGTGTTTTGATGACAGATCCTATTTTGTTTTCCCCCAATAACTCAGTGTACATCAATTGGTTTTTATAGGAGAAACCTCCGGTAAAAAAATAACCGAAAAAGCCCGTAAAGGTCATGATGCCCAAGCCTCCTAATTGTACAAGAATAATAAGAATGGTTTGTCCGAAGTGACTGAATTTCGTGGAAACATCAAAGACCGTCTGCCCAGTAACACATACAGCGCTTGTAGCAGTAAATAAGGCATCAATAAAGCTTATTCCATGGTCTGTAGTTGAATTTGGCAACATTAATAAAGTAGTACCTACGAGAATAAGAAAAAGAAAACTTAATACAAATAGAATAGTGGGATTAAAATAAAATTTATCAAAGAGCAGACTACTTTTAGATACTTCCACCAGAAATACAGCAAAAATCCCCACATAAAACCATTCGGGCTGCTCAAAATTTAGCTTCCATAGGACGATGCCAAAATAATTTGCAATAATAATGGCTAGGAAATATAAGAATAGAATGAATTCACTATAATTGATTAATGACGGCCTTTTTGAAAGATTGAATTTTGTACACGTTTTGAAAATATGTAAGATGCCGATGAAATAAAATGCTGATTTAATGAGGCGGTCAAATTGGATTGAGAAAATTGTTGTCGTATAATATCCCAATGTAAATAATATTCCGATTACACATAAGAGACTCAGGTAAAGTAAAAAGTTATCAACGTTTTTCCCTATTTTTAATAAGAACTTGCGGATTTCTTCTCTCATTTAATGGAGTATCTTTCGTGTTATGCACCGTCTCAATTTTATTGTGGTCGAAACGCTGAAGGATCTAAATTAGAGTTGGGGATTGTTTGCTCAAGCGTAAAAATAAAAAATTTAATACTAACCTATTCTCCAAAACTGGATTTACATTTTGCCAATTTCGTTATACTATTTCCTCAATTTTATAATGCATTCCATTAAAGCTGACCTGATCTCCGGCCCTTTTGCCTCTAAATGCAACTCCTAAAGGAGAGTTTATGGAAATAATAAAATAATCTTTATGCTGATGGGTTGTTTTCCCCAGTGCCATTGCCAAGAAAAAAACTCCTAAATTGGTTTTCACCAAACAGCCGTTTTGGATATCGGTAAAAGGTTGCTCAAGGTCGATTTGACCTAATGAGGCTTGCATCGTCTTGGTTTCTTCCAAAAGACTTTCATTGCGGATGATTTCCTGCTGAAGCATCTCCCTCGTGGTCTCGAATTTATCGCCAGCACTGCTTTTCGAATCTTGTAGTAAAGCTTCCCGGTTATCTGATAAGGCTTGCGTAGCGGTCTCGATCCTTTCCCGGATATAGCTCTCACAATGATCAAATAATATACGCTTTATTTTCTTCATCTCATATGGCTAAAAGAGGATTTTCTTTGTTTGCATTTTCTTTAATGCCAATGCGGCCCTGCTTTGTGCTTTATTAACTTTATACTGAAACCATTCGTCTTTGAAAAGTTTGCGCATGGTATTATCAAAATGCCTTGTTATCAAGAGGTTCCTAAATCCGCGCCAACGGTCCATAGGTTTGGTAGGAAGGGCCCTGACACTTATTGAAAACCCTTCCGTGGTATATTGTATATAATGCCAGAAACCTGAAGGGATAAATAGTGTTTCCCCCCTATGGATTTCAGCCTCAAACCCGGACAAGTATTTAATTGCCGGAAATCTTTCTAGATCCGGATGTCTTAAATTTACCGTGCTATGGAAATTATACGGCAACTTATATAGATAGTCGGATTGCTCTAAGGAGAAAAGCCAGATTCTTTTGGTGCCTTTAAATTGCGATAAAAACACATGGGACATATCAATGTCGAAATGATTTCGGGTGGTTGAACCTTCACCACCAAAAAATAGATAAGGTAGCCATTTTATAACTTTTCCCCCTGTAACATCATTATAGTGGATATCCTTTAAGAGCTCCGGTTTAAGTTTCAATAAATTAAATAAGAATATACGGAGGTCTGTCGGTTCTTTTTCTATGAGATCAAGATATTCCGAGAGTGTCATACGTGCTACCGGTGAGCTTGCAGCGCGGTCTTGGGAGGACTCTTCCTTCCCATAAAGTTCAATAAAATGATTCCCCGCTATTTTTTTAAAGTAATCATAGGTCCATTTCTCAAATGCGGGACTATCCTTTTTTATGAAATCTTTCAGAATGACAGGTTTCCCTGCATTCATATAATTTGATTTAAAATCAGTTGTACTGATTCCTGATACACTATCAACTTTTGTTAACTGCATGACTATAGAAATATAAGTACAATAACAAATACAAACTTAAAGAATATTCTTAATTGAAACGGGAGAAATTCTTTGTAGTAAGATTTAAGAAAAATCATAGCAAAATCCAATCCAATCTGGTTTTCATCTGTTAATTAAAGATGATAAGCGTTCATTGACCAAGATCTACACAAGTAAAATGCTTTCTGGGGATGTTTGGATACTACGCGCTTAATTGGTAGATTCGCTATGCAAGCATAGTAAAATAAATATGGTACTAGATAATACAATTGATTATTATCTGAAGGCAGCTTGGCAATCTGTCGTCAATGCATATAATCAGGAAGCAGCTAGAGCCGGGATCACACAGGCATCTGGTTATGTTTTAATTAATATAAGAAAGGAAGGTACAGCCGTTTCGCAGATTGCAAGTCTTTTGGGTGTAAGGTCGACCAGCCTGTCTCGCATGTTGAATAGTATGGAGCGGCAGGGTCTAATCTATCGTGAATCGGATAGGAAGGATAAGCGCTCAGTAAGGGTGTTTTTGACAGAGTTGGGAATCAAAAAACGTTATGAAGCAAAAGAGGTTGTAAAAGATTTCAATGGGTTCTTGATAAAGAATCTTAGTGAAGCAGAACGAAGGCGATTGAAAGAGAGCCTGCATCGTATTAATATACTGGCACAGAAATATTCTATAGAGAGATGTAAGGGCGAATGACAAAATATTACTTATTTAATTTAGCGGTATGAGTAGAAATATTAAAAAGGTAGCCGTTCTCGGTTCAGGTGTGATGGGCTCTAGAATTGCTTGCCATTTTGCTAATATTGGAGTAGAGGTTTTGCTTCTTGATATTGTACCTAAAGAGGCTCCAAGCCGTGAGGAAAATAGACCGAATGCAAACATAAACGAACGAAATCAGGTTGCGAACCAACATTTATCGGAAGCAGTTAAATCAAATCCGTCTCCAATTTATAGCAAAGAAGTATTGAAAAGGATCTCCACAGGTAATTTTGAGGATCACATGAAAGATATTTCTTCGGCAGATTGGATTATTGAGGTTGTGGTCGAGCGTTTAGATGTAAAAAAACAAATCCTGGATGAGGTCGAGAAATATCGCGCATTCGGTACTTTGATCACCTCCAATACATCCGGAATCCCTATATATTTGATGGCAGAGGGGCGGTCTGAAGATTTTAAGGCACATTTTTGTGGAACACATTTCTTCAATCCACCCCGTTATCTGAGGCTATTGGAGATTATTCCTACAAAGGAAACGCTTCCGGAAGTTACATCCTTTTTACTATCCTATGGGGATAAATTCTTAGGAAAAACCACTGTTTTATGCAAAGATACGCCGGCGTTTATCGGTAACAGAGTAGGGGTATACGGAATGTTGGCTTTGGCCCACTTAACAGAAAAACTTGACCTTAGTGTCGAGGAGGTTGACCGGTATACCGGCCCCGCCCTTGGCCGACCAAAATCTGCGACTTTCCGTACAGCCGATGTAGTAGGAATAGATACCTTGGTGAATGTAGCCAAGGGACTTTATGAAAATGCAAAAGATGATGAGGCGAAAGAAGTATTTAAGCTTCCGGACTATATCCAGAAAATGGTAGATAATAAATGGCTTGGCGAGAAGACCAAAAAGGGCTTTTATAAAAAGATTAAAGACAGTGAAGGGAAGACTGAAATCTTGTCTCTTGATCTGAAAACAATGGAATATGGCAAACAAGGCAAGGTAAAGTCTTCTACGCTAGGAACGATAAAAGAAAAAGAAAGTATCCACGAAAAGATGAAAGCCTATGAAGCGGGGACAGATCAGGCTGCCCAGCTTTTTAGGGCAGTTAATTATCCGTTATTTGAATATGTGTCTAAACGTATTCCAGAAATTTCAGACGAGATCTATCGTATTGATGATGCCATGCGTGCAGGTTTTGGCTGGGAAATCGGTCCTTTTGAAATGTGGGATGCTCTTGGGTTAAAAGAGACGATCCCCCACATAGAGTCTGCAGAGAAATACTTACCTGGCCAGTCTGGAAGAGTGGCGGATTGGGTATACGATATGTTGAAGGAAGGGAATGAGAGATTCTATAAGATTGAAGAGGGAATAAAATATTATTATGATATTGATAGCAAATCTTATTTGCCGGTTCCCGGTGCAAAAGACTATATTGTTCTTGATACTATCAGGGCGGAGAAAACGGTTTGGAAAAATAATGGGATCAGTCTTATTGATCTCGGAGATGGCATTCTGAATGCTGAAATCCATACAAAGATGAATACCATTGACGCTGATGTTATTCATGGAATCCATAAGGCTATTGACCTTGCGGAAAAACAATACAAGGGATTGGTTATAGCGAATGATGGAGATAACTTTTCTGCGGGGGCTAATTTAGGTATGATCTTTATGTTGACCGTTGAACAGGATGTTGATGAATTGAACAATGCAGTGAAATTATTTCAAGACACCTCTATGCGTTTGCGTTATTCTTCAATCCCAGTCGTGGTTGCACCATTCAACTTAACATTAGGGGGAGGCTGTGAATTTTCAATGCATGCTGATTTTGTTCAACTACATGCGGAAACCTATATGGGTTTGGTTGAATTCGGTGTCGGCCTTATCCCGGGCGGAGGAGGGACAAAAGAGTTCGCCTTGCGAGCATCCGATGAGTATGACGAGCGGCAGATTGAACAGAATGTGCTAAAAGAACGCTTTCTAACCATCGGCCAAGCTAAAGTATCTACTTCTGCGCAAGAAGCCCTTGAACTGGGTTACCTTCAGTCCGGTAGATTTGGTATTACCATGAATCGTGACCGTTTGATTGCGGATGCCAAGAAGAAAGCGCTCGAGCTATGGGAGCAAGGGTATACGCAGCCGGTGCGAAGAAAAGACATAAAAGTATTGGGCAAGCAGGGGCTGGGAATCGTGTATGCAGGTGCTAATTCAATGAGGGCGGGGAATTATATTTCAGCATATGATCAATTGATCTCCGAAAAACTGGGTTGGGTATTGTGTGGAGGAAATCTTTCCAGTCCCACAGAAGTCTCTGAGCAATATTTATTGGATTTGGAACGTACAACGTTTTTGTCTCTTGTCAATCAAAAGAAGACCTTGGAGAGAATTCAATACATGTTAACCAAAGGAAAACCCTTAAGAAATTAGAAAATATGGAAGCGTATATTGTAGCGGGATTCAGGACGGCGGTAGGCAAAGCACCCCGTGGTGTTTTCAGGTTTACCAGGGCAGATGATTTGGCGGTTGATGTGGTGAAGCATTTAGTGGCCACTGTCCCTAATTTAGATCCGGAAGAGATTGATGACATGATCGTTGGGAATGCCACTCCAGAAGCTGAGCAAGGGCTTAATATTGGTAGAATGATTTCTTTAATGGGTTTAAATACCGAAAAAGTTCCAGGAGTTACGATCAATCGGTATTGTTCATCTGGTTTGGAGACGATTGCTACTGCTGTGGCAAAAATCAAAACGGGCATGGCGGATATCATTATTGCCGGGGGAGTGGAAGTAATGTCGGGAATGCCATTTGGGGGTTGGAAACTGGTGCCTAATCCGGAAGTGGCAAAGGAGCACCCCGACTGGTATTGGGGAATGGGGCTTACCGCTGAAGCTGTTGCCAGGGAATTCAAGATAAGTAGGGAAGATCAAGATAAGTTTGCGCTACATTCTCATGAAAAAGCCTTAGATGCTATCGAAAATGGTCGTTTTGCAGCGGAGATCGTTCCGGTTACAATCAAAGAAAACTACTTACAAGATGGGGAACACATCCGCACGAGAGAATATGTGGTCGATCGGGATGAGGGGCCGCGCGCGGATACAAATTTAGAACGTTTGGCGGCTTTGAAACCTGTTTTTGCAGCCGGGGGCACGGTCACTGCTGGAAATTCTTCCCAAACATCAGATGGTGCCGCTTTTGTTTTGGTAATGTCAGAGGAAAAAGTAAAAGAATTAAAGGTAGAGCCGGTTGCACGTTTAGTGAATTATGGCGTAGCGGGAGTGCCGCCAAGAATTATGGGTATTGGTCCGATAGAAGCCATTCCATTAGTTTTAAAGAAGGCAGGCATGAAGATGAGCGATATTTCACTTATTGAATTAAATGAAGCGTTTGCTTCGCAGTCACTGGCTGTTATTCGAAACTTAGGATTAAATCAGGATATTGTAAATGTGAATGGAGGAGCAATCGCGTTGGGTCACCCATTGGGCTGTACAGGAGCAAAATTATCCGTCCAATTATTTAATGAATTAAAAAGGCGTAACCAGAAATATGGCATGGTAACGATGTGTGTGGGGACAGGACAGGGGGCAGCCGGCATTTTTGAGATGTTATAGAAAGTTAAGCGAGAATGGCAACAAAAGGCGGTGAGTTTATTGTACGGGAATCGGCTTATGAAGATGTATTTATTCCCGAAGAATTTGATGAAGAGCAGGTGATGATTAAAAACGCCTGTGAAGATTTTCTTGCAGCAGAAGTTTTCCCGAAACTGGATGAGATTGACGCCCAAGAAGAAGGTTTAATGGAAAGCCTCTTGGATAAAGCTGGCGACTTGGGCTTATTAGGCGTTTCTATCCCCCAAGAATATGGAGGATCGGGCAAAGATTTTAATACCTCTATGTTGGTGACTGATGCTTTAGGCGCAGGCCATTCTTTTGCGGTGGCGTTCTCTGCCCATACCGGTATCGGGACACTCCCCATTTTATATTATGGAAATAAGGAACAAAAAGATAAATATGTCACGAAACTAAGTTCCGGTGAATTGAAAGCGGCATATTGTTTAACTGAACCTAATGCCGGTTCTGATGCCAATGCAGGGAAAACCGTTGCCCGGCTGAATGTTGAAGGAACGCATTACTTGATAAACGGGCAAAAAATGTGGATTACCAATGGAGGTTTTGCGGACCTCTTTATTGTGTTCGCCAAACTTGACCAGGATAAAAAGCTGTCTGCGTTTATTGTCGAACGTAATTTCGGGGGTATAAATATGAATCCTGAAGAACATAAAATGGGTATAAAAGGCTCCTCAACACGGCAAGTATTCTTTGATGATTGCCCCGTACCTGTGGAGAACCTTCTTTCGGAGCGGGGAAATGGATTTAAAATTGCTGTTAATGTTTTAAATATCGGCAGAATTAAGCTCGCGGCTGCGGCAATTGGTTCGTCCCGACGAGTACTGACCCAAGCAATCAATTACTCCAACGAGCGGATTCAATTTGCTTCGCCGATTTCCAAATTTGGTGCCATACGGCATAAACTGGCTGAAATGGCAGTTCGTAATTTTGCCGTGGAAAGCGCAGCTTATCGGACGGGTCAGCATATCGATGATACCTTTGCCCGTTTGAGAGAGGAAGGGATGGACAGTATGGGAGCGAGGTTGAAAGCTGTAGAACAGTTCGCTATCGAATGTGCTATTCTGAAAGTTTGGGGGTCAGAAATGTTGGATTATGTAGTAGATGAAGGCGTTCAGGTATATGGAGGTATGGGCTTTTCATCGGAGGCGCCAATGGAACGTTCCTATCGTGACTCCCGTATCAATCGGATTTTTGAAGGAACTAATGAGATTAACCGACTTCTCATTATGGATATGTTATTGAAACGGGGTATGAATGGAGAGCTGAAGTTAATGGAAGCGGTACAAGCCGTTACCAAGGAAGTTACATCGACTTCTTCGTTGGATGAGAGAGACACGGGCTTGTTTAGTTACGAGAAAAGGCTCCTTGCTAAGCTTAAAAAAGCAGTTCTATGGGTAGCCGGTGCCGCGGTACAAAAGCTAATGGCTTCCCTTTCGGAAGAGCAGGAGATACTGATGAACATTGCAGATATGATTGGTTATATTTATCTCACGGAATCTACTTTGCTTCGTGTAGAAAAATTAGTGCAAATGAGAGGAGAGGATGCAACACAAAGGCAAATCGATGTGGCGAGGGTTTATCTTCACCGGGCTGTTGATGTGATTTATGTCGCGGGAAAGAATGCATTATATTCATTTGCTGATGGTGGAGAATTGGCGACCTTGATGTCGGCGTTACGATATTTCACGGAGGCAGAACCTTTTAATAGTAAAGCTGCACGCCAGCGCATTGCCCGGCAATTAATCACTGCAAATGCTTATTGTTATTAATAAAACTAATCAGTTTAAAAGGCTGTAGCTTTTTCATATTGGTTTTCGTCATAAAAGAACCGGATCATAAGTTTCTTGTTAAAAAATGTTAATTCGGTAATAAAATCAAATAAATAAATAACTTTGTAACATTAAACGGCTATCCATGAAAAAATTTAACCCTATTCTTTTTGCCTTATTTTTGTTAATTGGCTTTACGGCTTGTATGAAAGATCAGGAGGTATATGACGTTCAGGAACATCTTGATTTAGAAGCGCCAATCATTGCTTCATATGTGGAATCGGATTCCGTATTGTCCGTTAATGCACAACCACACGAAACGGGAATATGGTATGTTATTGAGAATGAGGGCGTGGGAGATTATACTTATGAGAACTGGCCATATATTACGGTAAAATATTCAGGCAAGTTATTGAATGGAACGGAATTCGATAGTTCCGATTCTACGACATTTTACTTGGGCGACATGATCACAGCTTGGAAAATTGCTTTTCTTCCGGAGACGCTCAATGGAGAGAACGTGGGCATAGCACTCAATGGGTTACAGAAAGGGGCGAAGATTAGATTTGTTACACCTTCCCCATGGGCTTATGGTTCGTCTCCTAACGCGAGTATTCCGGTAGACTCCCCTTTGGATTTTACCATTGAGGTCCTTAATGTTGAGGAACCCACACAGCTATAATAATAATATAAGAGATTCAATGAACTATCCTTTTAAGTTATTCACTTTCAGTATAAGTGTAATTTTATTCGTGATTACTGCCTGCGAAAAAAAAGAGTATCAAACCATTGAAGAATTAGATCAAGAAAACATACTGGCTTATATCCAAGAGAATAGCCTGAATGTGGAGCCTTTTGAAGAGACTGGAATGTATTATCAGGTCTTGGAAGAAGGAACGGGAAAAGAATTGGATTATACAGATAAGGTTCCTTTGGTATATACTTTTAAAACTTTAGAAGGAAGTTACAATGCTGTCGATACATTTAACGTATCAAACCGTTATTATGATTATTTGGGATATTTCCCATATGGTTCTTCCCAGGCCGATGCATCAGGAACGCTTTTGGACAGGGAAGAAGGGATGAAGATGATAATAAAGAAAGTATTGAAGAAAGCACATGGGAAGATAAGGGTCATCGTCCCTTCCCGCATGGCATTTGGACGGAACGGCAATAAACTTATCCCTTCCAATGCGTCATTGGATTATGTAATCCACGCGATTGATACGGATAGCTTGGCTTCTTATGAAGATGAAAGTATTGAACAGTATATCCAATCCAATGGCTTGCAGCTGAGCGATTTTCAAAAAACTGCGACCGGGGTCTATTATGAGATTATAGATGCCGGATCGGGTACGCCAATCACTGATACCACCAGTTTTAAGGTAAATTACAGCATAAAAACCTTGAACGGTAATTCCGTTACAACGGTTGATTCTGCCGCAATAGAATTGAGGAGTGCCAATACAATTGATGGATGGAAAGAGGTCTTGCCCAAATTGAAAGCAAACGGGAAAGTCAGGATGCTTATTCCTTCGTCAGAGGCATACGGGTTGGGAGGTGTTATCGACGATAATAATATTGTTCGTATACCTCCCTTCTCAGCATTAGATTATGATTTACAAATCGTAGAGGTTACCGAACCTTCTACTTAATCGTATATCCTATTTCAGCTTCCCGTAAAGCTTCCCGGAATTTCAGGCTCTTATGTGGAAAGAGTTCATGGATTCGGTTGTCTTCGCAAAGGATATCTCCTTGGATATTGGTGCTGAAGGCCTTTGCGATTGCTTTGGGTATCCCGCTGCTCCTACTCAGCCAAAAGCTCGTGAATGCATCGTGTAAAAAGGGAAGGGTAATGATGACCTTTTTTACTTTATTCATTTGGAGATACGAATCCAGCATTTCGCGGTAACTAAGAATTTCTGGCCCCCCGATATCGAAACGTTGATTAAAAGCGGCCGGATTTAAAGCAATAAAATTTAGATAGATAAGCGCATCCCGCAATGAAATGGGCTGGCATCTGCTTTTTGCTAATCTAGCGGTTGCGATAATCGCCAGTTTACTGGACATGTGTTTGAATATCCTCATTAATATAGAAGATTTTCCAACAATATTGCTTGTCCTGACGATGGTATAATAAATATAATTCTCTTTCAGAAGTGCCTCAACATCTTCATTTACGGGTGATCTTAAAGGGATGACATACACTAAGTGCGTACAGTTCACCCTTCTAAGTTTCTTGATATAATTTTGTAGCGCCAATAATTCCAGTTCTTGGTATATATCAGCTTGTTCTACTGCATATAAACTGAAATAATAAGCCACATCCAAATTGTCCGGAAAATCCACTGAATATTTCTCCCTGATCAAATCTCCCCGGATCATTGATAAATTAGGGTTATTCTCCGTGTTTTTAAGAAACAATGTTTCACTTCTAACCAGACAAGAGACTTGATGCCCTTCCTCTAGAAAAGAGGAAGCAAGCTTTTTGCCAAGGTAATTATTAATGCCGGTCAAAAGTATGTTCATGTTTATGTTTCCCCTTATTATATAATACAATTTAGAGAAAGAAGTGTTTACTTAAATGGTGTATACTACTTAATCTGCCCAGCAAAAATATGGATTGTTATTGTAAATAGAATGTAAATAAGCTGAATAGATGAAGAAAAGCGAAAAGTCTGTCTTGAAATGATTATATTTGTCAATCTGACTAATTTTTATTTATAATGAATAAAAGGATCATATTGGTTTGGTTTAGGAATGATTTGCGGATTCAGGATAATGAGATGCTTAGTAGAATCAGTGAGAGGGGAGGTGTTGTTGTACCGGTATACTGTTTTGATCCGCGTTATTATGGCCAGACCCAATATGGTACCAGGAAGACGGGGTTGCTGCGTGCCAGATTCATTAATGAAAGTGTGAAAGATCTCCAGAATAGCTTTAGGAAAATTGGAGGAGACCTACTTATCAAACATGGATTTCCTGAAGAGGTGATTCCCGAGATAGCGGTTCATTTTAATGCAGATGAGGTCTATCATCATCGAGAGGTTGCCGAAGAGGAAACGCATGTTTCTTCCCTTGTTGAAACATCCTTGTGGAAGCACAAACTTAATTTGCGCCATTTTATCGGTCATACCTTATACCATAAAGAGGATTTGCCTTTTCCGATAAAAGATATTCCTGATGCCTTTCATACCTTTAAGAAGAAGACCGAACGGGATAGCTTCATACGTGAAAGTTTCCTTACTCCCCCCAAAATGGACTTTCCAACTCACTTCATCGAAACTGACGTGCCAGGTTTGGAAGACTTGGGTTATTCTGCTAAAGAGATTCAACAAACCCCCAAAAGCGCGTTTGTTGGTGGTGAACAAGAGGCACACAGGCAGTTGTCTTCATTCTTGGAGACTGGTTTTAAAGAAGGGGATGGGTCAATGCTATCTCCATGGTTATCTCTAGGCTGTCTCTCGGTGCACTCCTTCTATCATGCTTTAATCCAACAAACAGGCATTAACATGAAAGAAAAGGAGACCATAATGTTAGGGCTGTGGTGGCGCGATTATTATCGGTTCATGTTTAAAAAGCACAAAAATATCTTTTTCCGGATTCAAGGCTTTGCCGATCAGTTGCCCCCATTAAGCGCTGATCAATCGACAAGTCTTCAAAGATGGGAAAAAGGTGAAACACCAAATGATGAAGTAAATGAGATAATGCATCAGTTGAACCAAACCGGTTATATTAAGAATGAGGATCGTGTAACCGCAGCTTATTACCTAATCCATCATTTGCAGGTCAACTGGCTTTTTGGAGCCTATTATTTTGAAGAAAAACTGATTGATTATAACCCATCCAATAACTATGGGAATTGGGCACATGTAGCAGGGGTCGGTTCCAGCAATAAACATAACTTAAAACCACTCCCGTTGTAAGTCTCTGTTCCTATATCCCGTGAAATAAAACCCTTGTTATTTTTTTAATAACGGAACGCTTTTTGTTAATTTGTAACAGGAAACGGATTACTGATTAAATTGGATCTAAATGGTTAAAAATAGTTTTTTAGGGAGGTAGCCAGCCATTTAATTAATAATTAACTTTGCCTAATATAAGTATTTAAATATAAATGGATAAGCTTACTTTTCTGAGCAACGCAGACTCACGTTACATCGATTCACTTTATGAGTCCTACAAACAAGACCCGGAATCTGTCGACTTCGGATGGCAAAAGTTTTTTGAAGGTTTTGATTTCGGATTGACAAATGGCAAGGGCCAAGGTGGGGTACCTGAAACACCTGAACATTTTTTGAAAGAGATAAATGTCCTGAACATGATAAATGGTTATCGTGAAAGAGGGCACTTGTTTACGAAAACCAATCCTGTTAGGGAGCGTCGTCAATATTTTCCAGGAAAGGAATTGGAAACATTCGGATTGACGGATGAGGATATGGACACGGTTTTTACTGCGGGGGTTGAAGTGGGGCTCGGACCGGCCACATTACGTGAAATCCGGCAACTAATTGAGGAGACCTATTGCGAGTCTATAGGTGCCGAATTCAAATATATTCGGAATCCAGAAAAGATTTTATGGCTTCAGGAGCGGATGGAGAGTGAGCGCAATCAACCTGCCTTTACCTTAGAAAAGAAGAAACGAATTCTTAAAAAGCTAAATGAGGCGGTCGTATTCGAGAATTTTTTAGGAACCAAATTCTTAGGCCAAAAGCGTTTCTCCCTTGAAGGTGCTGAAAGCTTGATCCCTGCTTTAGACTCGGTAATAGAAAAAGGCGCGGATCTGGGCATTGAGGAGTTTGTGGTGGGTATGGCTCATCGGGGGCGTTTAAATGTGCTTGCCAATATTATGGGCAAGACTTATGAATCATTGTTTTCTGAGTTTGAAGGTAAACAGTACGAAGATCAAGAGTTTGGGGGAGATGTCAAATACCATTTGGGTTTCTCTACTGATGTAACAACCGATAATGGTAAGAAAGTGCATCTAAGCCTCGTTCCGAATCCATCTCACTTGGAGACCGTTGACCCTGTAGTAGAAGGACTTGTTCGTTCGAAGGTCGATATGAAATATGAGGGTCAGTCTTCTAAGATTGCTCCTATTCTAATTCATGGTGATGCCGCTATTGCCGGGCAAGGCATTGTGTATGAAGTAATCCAGATGTCGAAACTTGATGGGTATAAGACCGGCGGGACAATTCATATCGTAATCAATAATCAAGTAGGATTTACTACAAACTATAAAGATGCGAGATCATCCACGTATTGTACGGGTATTGCGAAAATAATCCTTTCCCCAGTATTCCACGTCAATGGTGATGATGTTGAAGCTTTAGTATATGCTATTAATTTGGCAGTAGAATATCGTCAGCGATACCATACCGATGTGTTTATTGACTTATTATGTTATAGACGTTATGGTCATAACGAGGCTGATGAACCTAAGTTTACGCAGCCTTTATTGTATAAAGCCATTGAGAAACATAAGAATCCCCGGGAAATATACAATCAAAAACTGTTGGAACAAGGGAGTGTTGATGCCAGTTTGGCAAAAGAAATGGAGAAAGATTTCCGGACTTTGCTGCAGGACCGGTTGGATGATTCCAAAGAAGAGGAGAATTTGTCGGAAGATACACCGATGTATTCCGGAGCATGGAAAGGTTTGCGGAAAGCGAAATATGAAGATATTTTTGTGCCCTCGAAGACTGCTGTTTCCCAAAAGAAGTTTATTGAGTTGGCGACAGCCATAACAGAATTGCCCAAGGGGAAGAAATTCTTTAGGAAGATAGAGCGCCTTTTTGAAGAACGGAGGAAGATGGTAGACAATAAGGTATTTGATTGGGCGATGGCAGAGTTGATGGCTTATGCTACCCTGCTTGAAGAAGGCGACCGCGTCCGTATTTCAGGGCAAGATGTTGAAAGGGGGACTTTTTCCCATCGACATGCTGTAATCAAGGTGGAAGATTCTGAGGAGGAATACATTCCTTTGGCCAACATTAATAAGGGAGATGTAAAATTTGATATTTATAATTCGCATCTTTCTGAATACGGGGTATTAGGGTTTGAATATGGTTATGCCTTGGCAAATCCACATTGTTTGACGGTTTGGGAGGCACAATTTGGTGATTTTGTTAATGGTGCGCAAATCATCATTGATCAATATATTACAAGTGCCGAAGCGAAATGGAAGCGCTCAAATGGCCTGGTCGTCCTGTTGCCCCATGGCTATGAGGGACAAGGCCCGGAACACTCATCTGCACGTGTAGAGAGAATTCTGGAAAGTTGTGCAGAGAATAATATTCAGGTGGCAAACTGTACCGTACCCGCCAATTATTTTCATCTCTTACGCAGGCAGCTTAAACGGGATTATAGAAAGCCTTTGTTTGTATTTACACCGAAAAGTCTATTAAGGCATCCGAAAGTAGTTTCCACATTGGATGAGTTTACAAAAGGACAATTCCAGGAAGTAATTGATGATGGATATGTAAAGGGAACCGAGGTAAAACGGGTTTTGTTCTGTACAGGAAAGGTTTACTATGATTTATTGGAGAAACAGCAAGCTACGGAAAGGAAAGATGTAGCCATTGTCCGTGTGGAACAATTATATCCAACACCAATGGATAAATTGAGAACAATAAAGAACAAATATAAGAACGCGGAAGATTTCTTTTGGGTTCAAGAAGAACCCGAGAATATGGGCGGATGGCCTTATATTTGTCGTAAGCTTCGTAATTCCCGCATCACACTTGACGTCATTGCACGTAAAGAGAGCAGCAGTACGGCCACGGGCTATCAGAAACAACATATTGCCCAACAGCTTTCTATTGTGGAACGTTCATTTGAATCTTCAGCAGGGAAGGAAGTAATAAAAACAGTAAAAAAGGCAACTGCAGAGGCGGTAAAAGTCGATTAAATCAAATTTATAGTATATGAGCTTAGAAATGAAAGTCCCCGCCGTAGGTGAATCAATCTCGGAAGTTATTTTATCACAATGGTTAAAACAAGATGGCGATTATGTTGAGATGGATGAGGTAGTTGCTGAGCTTGAGTCTGATAAGGCTACCTTTGAGCTCCCGGCGGAAAAAGCTGGAACATTGAAAATCGTTGCTCAAGAAGGTGATACTTTGGCTATTGGCGCTGTTGTCTGTGTGATTGAAGAAGGTGACGCCTCCGGAAAGGGGAAAGACGATACTGAACCTACAGCAAAAGACGCGGAGACAGCACAGAAGAGTGAGGAAAAAGAAGTTGTTACACCAGAAAAAGCGACTGAAAAAGAGGCTAAAACTTCTTATGCATCTGGAACACCTTCCCCAGCTGCCGCTAAAATCCTTGATGAAAAAGGAGCAAATGCCAAAGATATAAAGGGAACCGGAAGGGACGGTAGAATAACAAAGGATGATGCCCAAAAAGCCCATGCCGGGACTGAAAAACCTGCGACGCAAGCTGGAGGGATGGAAAGTGCAGCACTAACCCAGGCTAAAGCCGTTACAGGTGCCAGGGAAGAGCGGCGGGAACGCATGTCTTCTTTACGGAAAACGATTTCAAAACGTTTGGTAACTGTGAAGAATGAAACGGCCATGTTGACAACATTCAATGAAGTTGATATGAAGCCGATCATGGATTTAAGAAATAAATACAAAGAGAAGTTCAAGGAAAAACATGGCGTGGGTTTAGGCTTCATGTCGTTCTTCACAAAAGCCGTGTGCCAGGCACTGCAGGAATGGCCATCCGTGAATGCCAGGATAGAAGAGAATGAGTTTGTATACAGTGACTTTGTTGACATTTCCATCGCTGTTTCGGCACCGAAGGGTCTTGTTGTACCTATTATTAGAAATGCGGAATCCCTTTCCCTGCATGAGATTGAGAAAGCGGTGGTCGATTTGGCAACCAAAGCACGTAATAATAAATTAACAATAGAAGAGATGACTGGTGGAACCTTTACCATTACCAATGGTGGGGTCTTTGGATCAATGATGTCGACTCCTATTATTAATGCACCGCAATCTGCGATTCTCGGGATGCACAACATCATCGAACGCCCGGTAGTTGTAAACGGGGAAATTGTAATCCGCCCCATGATGTATGTGGCGTTATCTTATGATCATCGAATTATTGACGGTCGTGAATCTGTTGGATTTTTAGTGCGGGTGAAGCAGTTATTAGAAGATCCAGCCCGATTAATTCTCGAAGTATAATAAAAGAGATGTTGAGACCGTGAAGAAGCTGATAACCGCATTATTGTTGTCTTTGATAATAATGCGGTCATCTGCTCAGGAGTTTGAATGGGATTTAGGTCTCCGCTCTTTTGTCGACAATAGGGAGTATGCCAATTCGGGAAGGGTTTCCCAAACTATCCTTGGGCTCCGCATTGTTCCCGAAATAGGTTTCGTTTTAAATGATATCCATCGTATCCGAATAGGGTTCAGTACATTACATGAGTTTGGATCTGGGAAATTTGGAAATCGCATAGACCCCACGGTTTATTATAATTATCAAAAGAAAGGGTTTGACTTTTATATTGGACTGTTTCCCCGGGAAGGATTATTAAAGGAGTTCCCTCTTGCCTTCCTGAACGATACATTGCAATATTTTCGTCCCAATTTAAGCGGGATGCTATTAAATTATAGCGGTAAATCCTTTAAAGAACAAATGTGGATCGATTGGACGAGTAAACAAACTGAAACAGAACGTGAGCAGTTTTTGTTCGGCCTGAGCGGAAAGGTCGATATCGGTCAATTTTTCTCATCACATGATTTAATTTTATGGCATAACTCATTGCCCAAGAACGCGGTGCCTGATGTTCATATCCGTGATAATATGGCTGCTATCCTAAGATTTGGCATCGACTTCGACCATCCGCCTTTAGTGGATTCAGCAACCTTTAGTTTGGGAGGTATGGTTTCCTTTGATCGTATGCGCAACGTGTATGATTGGCGGTCACCTAAGGGGTGGCTTTTAGAAACATATATAGCTTATAAATCATTTTTTGTTGAGGACGTTTTTTATTTTGGCGAGGCACAATCTATCGGCATTGGTGACAGTTTTTATGCCTCAGAGCGTTATAATCGCCTGGATTTAGGTTGGATACCGTTCCGCTACAAACGAATTGAGGGGAAGTTTGTTGTTAGTTTCCATTTTACTCCGGGAACATTCGATAATCAACAAGCATTTAAACTGCGTTATAATATTGGTGGCAGTTATAAAACAAAGTCTTATGGTATTCACTAAAATTGCTGGAAGCTGATATCGAAATACATGTCGTCTGTATCAATAACGAATTTTTTATTTGTTTCCATGCTTTGCCAGTTTTGATGAGGATGGATTGTAGTCCAATCGTTTTCGTCTTCAAACATTATTTTTACCGGTAGATTAAATCCCTTTTCATCTACATCCCACCGATATTCCCAGTTTTCTTTCTCTAACTTAAACACCAATTTCGGGATAGACGCGTGATGGAGATAAGCGTTGAATATTGGGGTGAGATCTTTATTTGCTACCTTATTAATATAACTGATGATGTCTTGCGTTGTTACCGTTTGTAAATAGAATTTTCTATTCAGGCCTTGCAAAATATCTCGCCATTTCTTATCATCATTTATTACCGTGCGGATGGTTTGCAAGAGGTTGGCCCCTTTGTAATAGATGTCAGGGGGACCACTATCATTAACGCCATAATGACCCAACATGGGAAGCTTATTGTGTATGCGGTTTCTAAGTCCCTTAATGTAGGCGGTAGCTGCCTTTTTCCCCTCGTGACATTCTACAAAGATCGCTTCTGCATAGGTTGTGAAGCTTTCATGTATCCAGGAGTCGGCAATGTCTTTCGCCGTAATATTGTTCCCAAACCATTCGTGGGCACTTTCGTGAATAATGATAAAGTCCCAGCTTTGCCCATAGCCCGTTCCCGAATTATCATTGCCCAGGTATCCATTTTTATATTGATTTCCGTAGGCTATTGCACTTTGATGTTCCATGCCCAAATAGGGGGCTTCAATTAGTTTGTAACCATCCCTATAGAACGGATATGGCCCTAGCCAGTCTTCAAAACAAGTTAACATCTGGGGCACATTCTCATAAAAGTGATCCACGTTTCTTTGATTTTCTCTCAGTAGGTAGTAGTCTAATGCCAGTTTCCCTTTTTCCCCAAAATAGCTATCCTTGATGTGGATGTAATCGCCAATGTTTACCGTGACATTGTAGTTGTTAATCGGATAAGAAACGAACCATTCATAACGGGTATAACCGTCGCTTAGGCTTTTTGCGCCCCTGAATTGCCCATTGCTAATCTCAACCAAGGAATCAGGTACTTCAACGCTGATCATCATGCTGTCCACTTCATCAAGCTGCTGGTCCTTATTGGGCCACCATACACTCGCGCCAAGCCCTTGTACTGCTACCGCCACCCAGGGGTTACCCGATAGGTCTTCTTTGAATATGAAACCCCCGTCCCATGGAGGGCTTATTGCTTCACGGGGTTTTCCTGAATAAACCACGGTAAATTCCTCTTGACTTCCCTTTTTTATTGCTTCGGGAAAATCAATGAAAACAGCATTAAACTCCCGGATGAAAGGAAGTTCCCTGTTTTTGAACAGCACTTTGTCAATATGCATATTCTCAAAAAGGTCGAATTGAAGCCTTGAGAAATCGCGGGTAGCCGTAAATCGGAAAAGGTTTTGTCCGGAAATATATCGTTCTGCGGGATCTATGCGGATATCCAAGTGATAATATTTGATATCGTATGCGGTTCGCTCAGGACTTTGTTGTCCTGATAATGAATCTGCCCTGGAGAACTGTTTTTGAGCAACTATCTGTGCGGAGGTAGGTAGGATAAAGCATATAAAATGGGATATGAATAAATACTTCCGTAAGGTAGGTCTCATGAGTATGCAGGCAGAATGATGATAAATTTTATCTTTGTAAGCCATGTTTTTCACATGGGAAATAAAAAGATCTAAGATTTACTTATTGTGCGTTATTTTACGAAGGTAGGGAATTATGAACATTATTGAGGTCAATACGAAAGAGCATGCCCGGCATTTTGTGGAAATGCCCCTGCGGCTATATAAATCTGATCCACACTATATACGACCCTTGGATGATGATATAAACGTTGTTTTCGATCCCGAAAGGAATCAATCTTTTAAAAATGGAGAATGTTGTCGTTGGTTATTATGGGATGAAAAAGGAGGTTATATTGGAAGAATCGCAGCCTTTTACAGTAGAGAAAGCAATTATGCCCAGCCTACCGGGGGATGTGGTTTCTTTGAATGTATAGATAGCGGGGCGGCGGCGTTTCTTTTATTCGATACAGCAAGGGATTGGTTGGCCGAGAAGGGAATGGAAGCTATGGATGGTCCAATCAACTTTGGTGACAGGGATAAATGGTGGGGCTTATTGGTAGATGGTTATCACGAACCGTGTTATACCTGTAATTATAACCCTTCATATTATCAGAAACTCTTTGAACAATATGGTTTTCAGCTGTATTTTAAGCAATTCACCTATTTAAGAAGAGTAAGTGACAAACTGGATACAAGGTATGCAGAGCGGGCAATGAGAATTTTAACGAATAAGGGATATACATTTCGTCATATAGAAAAGCGTAATCTCAGTAAAGCTGCATCTGATTTTCGCATCGTCTATAACAAGGGATGGGCCAAACATGCCGGTGTAGGCGAATTGAGTATTGAACAAGTGAATACGTTGTTAAAGAATATTAAACCGATTATCGATCCAAGATTAATTTGGTTTGCTTATTATGATGACGAACCCGTGGGGTTCTTTGTTTCTATTCCTGATGTCAATCAGTTGATTGTGAAATATGTAAATGGCAAGCTCACCTGGTGGAGCAAACTTCTTTTCGCTTGGCGGAAGCTTACCGGCCAATGCAAGACAATGTTTGGGATAATTTTTGGTGTTGTACCGGAACACCAGCGAAAAGGTCTTGAAATTGCTTTGATAGTGGAATCGGCGAAGATTATACAGAACCCTAATAAAGTTCCATATGAGGAGCTTCAAATGAATTGGATTGGTGATTTTAATCCCAAAATGATGCGGGTAGCAGAACAAATAGGGGCTAAGATATATAAAACACATCATACATATCGCTATCTTTTCGATCGGACAAAACCCTTCGAACGTTATCCCATTTTATAGGCGGGGATGTTGGTTATGAAATATAATTATATATTGATTGTTTTATAATATATAAAGAAAGTCGTAAGTTTGTCTTGCTGAAAGTCGGCAATTTTTTAAAAATCAATAAACATGAAAAAATTATTCTTAGCACCTACATTAGTAGCTTTTTTACTCTTGGCTGCCTGTGGAGGCGGTCAAAATGCGGATAACGCAGAGTCAACAAATGAAGCAGCTGAAACTGTAACAGAGGAGGTCAGTACAGCTGTTACGGCTTCGGTACCGGGAATTGACACGGTAGCAGTGACTGGTCATATCCAATTGGAGGGTCATGATAATATGACTTATACGGGCGGAGATTTATTTAAAATTAAAGCGGGACAGGATGTTCAACTTACCTTAAAGAATGTCGGTAAATTGCCAAAAGAATCTATGGGGCACAACGTTGTGATTCTAAAACCAGGAACGGATCACGCGGAATTTGGCGGTCAATCTTTTAAAGCTAAAGACAACGATTATATTCCTGAAACCTTTTCTTCTTCGATTGTTGCCCATACCAAATTATTAGGTCCGGGTGAGAGTGATACCATCACCTTCAAAATTGATGAGCCAGGCGTATATACGTTTATTTGTAGTTTCCCTGGTCATTTCGGTACAATGAAGGGAACAATTGTCGTGGAATAAACGATAAGTTTAATTATAAAAAAGAGGGCAGTCGATGAGACTGCCTTCTTTTTTTTATACTATCTTTGCCTAAAGCTGAATAGATCAAATTAAACACCCAATTTAGAATTCAATGCAGTACGACGTAGTAGTTATTGGAAGCGGTCCAGGAGGATATGTGGCGGCCATTCGTTGCGCACAGTTAGGGTTAAAGACCGCTATTATAGAAAAGTACAATAGTTTTGGAGGGACCTGCCTGAATGTAGGTTGTATCCCATCGAAAGCGTTACTTGACTCAAGTGAACATTATAATAATGCGGCAAAACATTTTGAAGCACATGGTATTTCGCTGAAAGAGTTAAGTGTTGATCTTTCGAAGATGATCAAGCGCAAAAACGAGGTCGTAGAACAGACTACCGGCGGCATTGCTTTTTTATTTAAAAAGAATAAGATTACCACATTCACGGGTATTGGTTCTTTTGTAGACAAGAATACAATAAAGATCACCAAAGAAAAAGGTGAAGAAGAAACAGTCACCACAAAAAACGTCATCATTGCTACTGGCTCTAAACCTTTTTCCCTTCCATCAATTAAGATTGACAAGAAGAGGATCATTACTTCCACTGAGGCTTTAAATTTGAAGGAAATCCCAAAACATTTACTACTTATCGGGGGCGGAGTGATTGGTCTGGAATTGGGATCGGTCTATGCACGTTTGGGATCGAAAGTGACCGTACTGGAATATGCGGATTCGATTATCCCTACAATGGATAAAGGATTGGGGAAGGAATTACAGAAATCGCTGAAGAACCTTGGCTTTGAATTTTTATTGAGCCATAAGGTAACCGGCGCAAGTGTGAAGGCGAAGAAAGTAATTGTCAATGCCGAGAATAAAAAGGGTGAAACTGTAACTGTGGAAGGTGATTATTGCCTGGTAGCCATTGGTCGGATTGCCTATTCTGAAGGCTTGGGTTTAGAGAACATAGGTATTACGCTTGATGAACGGGGGAAAAAGATTCCTGTGAATGGGAATCTGGAGACACCAGTCCCAGGAGTTTATGCCATCGGTGACGTAATAAAGGGCGCTATGCTCGCTCATAAAGCTGAGGATGAAGGAGTGTTTGTTGCAGAAGTAATTGCCGGGCAAAAGCCACACATTGATTATAATTTAATTCCGGGTGTAGTTTATACGTGGCCTGAAGTGGCGAGTGTAGGGAAAACAGAAGAACAATTGAAAGAACAAGGATTGAAATATAAAACAGGATCTTTCCCTTTCAAAGCTAGCGGAAGAGCACGGGCCAGCATGGATACCGAAGGTTTTGTTAAGGTTTTGGCAGATGTGGAAACTGATGAAATTCTTGGCATACATATGATTGGTCCGAGGGCGGCGGATATGATTGCCGAAGCTGTGGTTGGTATGGAATATCGAGCCTCAGCCGAAGACATTGCCCGTATCTGTCATGCCCATCCAACTTATACAGAAGCTTTGAAAGAAGCGGCACTAGCGGCTACCGAAAACAGGGCTATTCATATCTGATCCTTTAAAAGGAGAATCAAGTGAATTAACCGTTTTCAATTATTTGAAACGGTTAATTCATTCGAGATCATTCGGTTATTATATTGTTGGATAAAAGCTTTCAAATGCAACTCCATCGACGCTTGGACGTCTGGTAATGTATTAATCAAGTTATCTTTAGTCAGTCGGTCTTTCCTCAGGTTATAAAGCGCACTGCTTTTTTCGCCGTCATTCAGTAATAAGTAATCGCCTTGGTAAAAATGGAAAGTATTGCTGTTATTGTTAATTACAAAATTAGTTTGTTGATTCGAGAATGCGTCGAAGCCAAAAGCGAAATAAGGTTTGTCATAATTTAAAAAGCTGAGCACAGTAGGTAATATATCAATTTGCTGAATAAGCTGATCTGATAAGCCCTTTAAACTCCCGCCTGGGTAATAAAACAGAATAGGGATGGAGAAGTTGCCGGGAATGGTTTTGTATTCGGGATAATAGGATACTGTGGCATGATCGGCACAGAGGACAAATAACGTATTGTTAAACCAAGGCATTTTCGAAGCTGCTTCGAAAAACCTTCGAAGTGCCATATCAGTGTATCCCATAGGTTCTTGTACAGGCAATGGTCCTTTGGGGAATACACCCTTATACTTTTCCGGAACTTTGAAGGGGTGGTGTGAAGAAACCGAAAAAAAAGCTGAAAAGAAAGGCTCGTGGAATGTATTCATTTTTTTTGCCATAAACTGCAGGAAAGGTTCATCCCATATCCCCCAGATACCATCAAAATCTGCATCATTATCGTATTCTGTTTTTCCAAAGTAATGTTGTATTCCTGCGAGTTTTGTATAAGATGAAAAACCCATGGAACCATTTGGTGCGCCATGAAAGAAAGCGGTTTCATAGCCTTTATCGCCTAATAACTTGGCAATACTTGTGGTTTTATTACCAGAATATATTGACAGAACATACGGCTCTCGAATAGAGGGTATTCCCGAGATAATAGAAGGGAGGGCATCGATTGATTTTCGCCCGTTTGCATAGCTTCTGGAGAACGTATAACTTTCATTTACCAAGGAGTCAATGAAAGGAGTATAGCCTTTGTAATTCCCATGATCGAGGTCAGTGTTGAGTGCACCTATATGTTCCTTGCCAAGGCTTTCTATAATTAGAAATACAACATTTAGCGATTTGAATGTACTATCTGGATGCGGGATATGTATGGGGTTGTATATCTTTTCCAATTGGGCCTCCTTAAAATAATGAATAGGCTTTAAGGTGGTTGAGCCTAAGGTGCGGAAAATTGAAAAAGGCGTGTTTAATACAATATTCATTTCTTCCGGACTTTTAACGAATTTACCAGCGTTGCTGAGGGTAATGGGACGGGTACTATGGCGCCATCCTCCACGAATGCCGATAACACAAAGGCCGGCAATGATAATCAGCAATAAACTATGAAACAGATACTGACGATAGCCAAATTGATGATATGTTTTTATAACAACCCGATTGTATAACCAGATTAACAACCAGACGAATAAAATAAACAAGAGTGCAAGAAACCAGTAGTCAAATATAAAATCCAAGGTCAGTGAAAACTTGTTTTCCTCATGTGAAAACTGGGCGAATACGGTGCCTGTGGTACGTTTTAATGTAAAGCGATAGTATGCGAAATCGATTATATTCAAAGCAATTCCGACGCTATTAAAAACAATGAATATTCCTCTACAAAAATGTTGATAACCCCCATGATACCGAAATGGGAAGGGGATACTTTGTAATAAAATGAATAAGAGGTTTATATAGAGGAGCGCGGTGATATCAAACTTCATTCCTCCCCACATCATATATGCTAATTCCGGAACGGAGATGGGAGAAAATAAATCTTTATTAAAGAAGTAAAAACCTATCCGCAAAAATGCGTAAATGATAAGTAATGTTACTAGCTGGTAAACGACTGCGGCATAAATAGGAAGTTCGAGTGTCCTTTTTTTGTTCATTGTTGAAACTAAACTTCAAAAGTATCTTTTTTATCATAAATAAAAAGGATAAAAAGAATGTGCCGGGACTCAGGTATGGGGGTTGTATAATTCTTTTTTAACTTGTTTCTCTACGATAAAAGGCGCAAAGGGCAACAATGAAGCCAAGAAGAATAATACAATGCGTTTAAATTCCCACTTATAGATCCGCCAGCATGCCAGTAAATAAAATACATAAGAAATGAATAATATACCGTGGATCCATCCAATATATTTAACAGCCCAAGGCCAGTCTAAAAGATATTTCAAAGGCATTGCCACAAACAACAGAAGGAGGTAAGAGATTCCTTCCAAGAGGGCGATCGTACAAAATCGGGAGAGAGTTGAGCGATTCATGTTGAATGTATTTAACGCGCAAAATACGTTTTTGAAAAGTATTGCGTAGTGTTCTTTGGATCTTTTACCTAGCTTTGACGAAGTATCTGTGTAAGAATCCAAAAAAGAATGAATTGCCGATATAATTCATTCTTTTTTGGAAAGAAGTCGAGTTTTATCAGTGGTTGGATTCGTATTCTTTTACCTCTTTATGAACATAGTCTTCTACCATCATTTCTTCTATAGGAAGACCTTTCTTATCCCATCCTAGTTTATGCAGTATATTATCGAAGGTTTGATAAACTACCGGTACGATAACCAATGTTAAGAATAAAGAACTGGTCAGCCCACCGATAATTACCCATGCCAATCCATTTTTCCATTCAGCACCGGCCCCGGAAGCCAACGCAATCGGCAACATCCCAATGACCATTGCAATCGTTGTCATTAAAATAGGGCGCAGACGCGCGTGATTCGCGTTGATCAAGGCTTGGCGGGTAGTCTGACCTTCTGCTTTCATTTGATTGGTAAAATCTACCAGTATAATAGCGTTCTTGGCCACTAACCCAATGAGCATGATCAAACCGAGGATGGTGAAAATATTCAAGGAATTATTGGATAAGGCGAGGGCTAGAAGCGCTCCAATTACCGACAGCGGAATAGAGAACATGACCACAAAAGGGTAGACAAAGTTATCATATAAGGCCACCATGATGAAATATACCATGACGATAGATATAATGAGTGCCATTCCCAAGGACCCAAAGCCTTCCGATTGATTTTCCTGATCACCTCCCCAAATATAACTGACTCCTGTTGGTACTTTTACTTTTTCGAGTCGGGATTCGAAATCCTGGACGATACTTCCCGAAGGTCGGCCAATGGCTTGTGATTGTACTTTCACAGAGGTGCTTTTATCTCGCCGTTCAAGTTGCGTGGGCCCTGACCCTTGCCTTACCTCGGCAAACTGCGACAGTTTAATAAGATCGCCATCTTCATTTGCAAACATTAGGTTCCTAACATCCTCCACATTTTTACGGTCATAATCAGAGAACCGAATATTAATGTCGTACTCGTATTCCCCTTGTCTGAATTTGCCGTCAGTATTCCCATTAAAAGCCGTTTGCATCGTACTTCCCACGGTAGAAAGGTTCAATTTTAAAGAAGCCATTTTGTCGCGGTTTACCTGAACTTCGATTTCAGGATTTCCGCTTTCAACAGATAGTTTGGTTTCGGTAGCACCGGGCACTTCGGCTAATACCAAACGTGCCCTTTCGGCAAAAGCCAATACACTGTCGAGATCTGCGCCGGTAACAATCATCTCAATAGGTGCCTGTTCTGCCATTCCAAGAATACTAATCGGCACCGTTTTTATTTTTGTCCCAACTATGAGTTCTGAGAGTTCTTGTTTGATCTTTGCAGCATAGATATTGGATGGATCTGCGCGGTCTTCTTTTTCAACTAGCTTAACGTTGATTTCAGATTTATATGGAGTAGATAATTGTCCGCCCATTCCTTCGCTTGATTGGCCCACCATGGTAATTAGGGAAACAATTTCAGGCTTTTTAGCTAGGTACTCTTCGGCCTGTCTGGTAACTTGGTTTGTTTGTTCTATAGAAGCATCTTTTGGAAGTTCAATTTGGACCAAGAACTCGCCCCTGTCACTTTGGGCAAAGAACTCTGTTCCGATAAAGCCACCCCCGACTAGACCACAAGAAGAAATTAATAACAAGGTTACACTAACTAAGGTAATCGCTTTATGATCTAAAGACCAGACTAAGATTCCGGTGATCCACTTTGTAAATTTGGTAAGTTGTTTTTCGAACCATAAGACAAATCGACCAATCGGGTTAGTGTCAGATACCCGTTCTAGTTTCCCGAAACGGGATGTTAGAAGCGGTACAATCGTAAAAGAAACCAGTAAGCTTAACATCGTGGAGATCATGACCACCACACAGAACTCCCGTAAGATATCGGATACTAAACCAGTACTGACGGCAATCGGCAAAAACACAACTACGATTACTGAAGTGATGGACACCACGGTAAACCCGATTTCTCGTGTTGCGTCGACAGAAGCACGAACTTTATTTTTGCCCATCTCCATGTGTCGGTAAATATTTTCAATGACAACAATTGCATCATCGACAAGAATTCCCACAACCAACGAGAGTCCCAATAATGACATGAGGTTCAGTGTAAACCCTAAGAGCTCCATCCCTATAAAGGTGGAAATTAACGATACAGGAATAGCCACCATCACAATTACTGCATTCCTTAAACTATGTAAGAAAAAAAGCATCACTGCAGCAACCAATAGAATAGCAATCAATAGATCGTGAAGAACTGCATCGGCAGATTGCAAGGTATAGGTTGAACTGTCGTTTGCGACACCCAATTTTACACCATCTGCCGCATATACCTGTTCAAGGGTGATGAGGTTCTTTCGCACATTCTCGCTCACTTTTACAGCATTCGCATCCGATTGTTTCAATACTTGTATGGCAATGGCGCTTTTCCTGTTTACCCGAGCCATTTTTTCCACATCCTTCTGCGTGTCTTGCACATCGGCAACGTCTCTTACCCGAATCTGTGAGCCATCGTGTTTTGTTTTTACAACCAAGTTTCGGAGCTCTTCCGCAGATTGATATTTTCCAGATAAACGCACCAAAATATCCTGGTCTTCGGTCTTTACACTTCCTGTAGGAAAGTCCAGGTTAGAACTGAGAATGACCTGTTGAACATCTAAAGCAGAAAGAGAATAGGCTTGAAGTTTAGTAGCGTCCAAGTTAACTTGTATCTCTCGTTCCTGACCGCCCACTAAATTGACTTGCGCAACACCTTCAACACGAGATAGAAGAGGTTGAATTCGTTTGTCCACTAAGTCAAAGAATTCAGATTCTCCCATTTGGGAGGTCGCCGATATCGTTACGATAGGCAAATCATCAAAAGAGAACTTCGCCAATGTCGGTGCTTCGGCATCATCCGGTAACTCAGAGATTGATGCATTCACCTTACGTTGGGCATCATTTAACGCTAAATCTACATCGGCACCGTTCGTTAGTGTAATGATAATAATGGATAAACTTTCATAAGACGTTGCGTCAATCTTTTTAATGTTTTCCATTGAAGAAACCGCATCTTCCAGTTTTTTGGTGACTGTATTTTCAACCTCATTCGGAGATGCTCCGGGATAAACAGTTGAGATAGAAACAACACTAGGTGTAAATTTTGGTAGCAACTCGTAATTTAACGAAAAGTAGCTTATAATCCCTAACAAGCTCAATGCAGTAAAAACTACAATGACGATGGAAGGTCTCTTTATTGAAATATCGGTGATTTTCATCAGAGTAATTTGTTTTTTAATGGTGATGAAGCTATCATGAGTGAATTGTTCATTCCGGTTTGTACATTTTGTAAACTCATGATGGTTTCAGTGGGATAATTTATTTTTTACGCTACATGTATGCCATGAAAGCTTATTATTGAAAATAACATTGACTATTGAACAAAGTAAATCTCATCGATATTATAATGGTTTCACCTTCGTTCCATCAATTAAGTTAATTTGTCCGCTGCTGATTACCGTGTCCCCCTCGGTCAAACCTCCAAGAATTTCCACTTGATCCCCCACGATCCTACCTGGTATCACTTCTTGAATCTTAGCAGTGTTTCCTTCTTCCAATACAAATATCTTTTTGCTATTGACACCTCCAACAAATGCCGTTCTAGGTATAATAATACGTGGTTCTTGTTTAGGGAACTCGAAGGTAGCAGTAGCATACATTCCGGCTTTTAAGTTGCTGGCTTCAGGATTGGAGACTTCTATTTCCACAGGGTAAGTCAGGGTGTTATCAGATTTAGGAGCAATGAAGCTGATCTTTCCTTGAAAAGTCTGATCGGGAAATACTGAACTCGTTATTTTAACCCGATCGCCAATTTTCAGATTAACCACTTGGGATTCGTTGGCATTCACCTTCAACTTAAGTTTAGAAACATCCACAATATTAAATAGGGGAACTCCAGGGGAGACAAATGCACCATGTTCTATCATGCGTTGGTTGACAATCCCGACAATTGGCGATTTGATGTAAGAATCTTGAACACGGCGTTTCGCCTGTTGTACAGCCGTTTCAGCATTGCGTAACGCTAGCGTTATTTCGTCTAATTGGGCTTGTGTTACACCACCGGTCTCGAAGGAGCTTTGATAACGCTTTTGATCTGTTTTTAGTTTTTGATAAGATGCTTCTGCATTTTGTAAATCTAACGAAGCGTATTCAGGATCTATACGTACTAATATTTGTCCCTTATGCACTTTTGAACCTTCGTCAACTAAAATACTGGTCACTCTTCCGCTGGTCTCTGCAAGTAAATCAAGATCTTGATTGGCAACAAAATTTCCATTAGCCGTGAAATTGAGGTTCAAGGTATCTTTCTTTGCAACAGCTGTTTTTACCACGACTGCACCTGCATCGCCGGTAACAATGGCGATTTTTTCTTGATTTTCTTTTTTATTATTGGTAAGAACCCATGCAATCAAACCACCAATTATAATTATGACGATTATTGTGATTATTCCTCTTTTCATTTTACTCTATTATTAAAGATTTGATGTTTCCGTTAGATTTTATTAATTCGATTTCAGCTACTTTATAATTTAGTAGTGCTTCATTGTAGCTGTTTTGGGCACTTACCAAATCAGTCTCAGCCGTAAGCAAATCAGTGAGCGAGGCGAGTCCATTATGGTAGTTGTTTTGGGTGCTGTTGTATACCTCTTCAGCTAATTCTTTATTTGCTTTTTGTGTTTCAATGGTATTTAGATTGTTCTTGATCTGAATCTTGGCATTTTCATATGCCATAGTTAGCGCGTTCGAAGAATTGCGTAAATCTTCTTGCACTTTCTGGATATCGACCGTTGCTTGTTTTACCCTCGCACTTCTCGCGTTGCCATCAAAAATTGGTATTTTTAAGGTTAAGGTAAGTGCCGACATATCGTAGTTCAATGCTTTGTTGGTATAGAGATTAAATGTGTTGCTTTGTGTATTATAGATATAGTTTGCACCCAATGATAAGCTAGGGTAATACTCTGCTTTGTATGCCTTGCGTTGAAAGGTTAACAACTCCTCTTGTTTTTTTAATACCTGAAAGGAATTTAGACGTTCCACATTAAAACGATCACTCAATATTTTTGATGTTGCTTCCTCTTCTAACGCGGTGATGCTGGATTCTGGGATTTCTATCTCTTCGGAAATAGGCATTCCCATATAATACTTCAAGAGGTTCTTTTGTTGGACGATTGCATAAAGTGCTTGTTGACGTTGTGCAATCAGATTGCTTTTATTTACTTTTACCCGATCAAGATCGATTCGTTTGGCCAGGCCTAATTCGAATTGATCGCTAACCATCTTTTCTAGCTTTGACACCCGTTCAATATTGGCATCGATAACTTTTAATTGTTCGCGGGTGATGATCACTTGATAATAATTGGTAGCTACCAGCTGAATTAAATTTTCTTCTGCCAGTTCTTTTGAAAGAAGATAATACTCTTTTGAAGCTTTTGCTGCACTTAAGCCAGTAAAGACCGATTGGTTGAAGACTTGTTGGCTTAGCTGTACTTGTGACATGGCGTTCCATGTGGTTCCAGCTTCTACGGCAATGAATTCGCCGGGTTCGCCCCCCATAAATTCTGCAGGAAGGATAAACTGTTGGACCTTCAAACTTCTTGTAAGTTGGGAGGTCGCATCAACCTGTGGTAAGGCACCTGCTCTTACTTCTTTGATTTTATAATCTCCTTTTTCAATATCTAACCTTGCTTTTTTGACAGATTCGCCGTTTTGTAAGGCATAATTGATGGCATCCTGCAAGGATATAGTCTGCTGTGCCATAACAGTTGCAGCGCTTGTGATAAACAAGAAAGTAGTGAGGATGTATTTATACGTTATTTTTGCGATTTGCATGATTATTCTAGATTTTTGATAAGCCTTTCATAAATATTTCAATGAGGCGGAGTTGTTTTTGGTGAATTTTATTCAGTAATTGTTGATCCATTGTGATGCTTTGTGACGAACAATGCTTGTTCACCAAGATAATCCCCTTTAACATTTCAACATATAATTGTGCCGTCTTTGCGCTATCAATGTCATTAAGTTCTCCATTAGATATTCCTTTTTCCAAAATTGTTACAATTAAGGAAGTTTCATATTCATTAACTGTCTTAGAGAGGCTTTTCAACCGTTCGTTGCCTGCCCCTGCATCAAAGCCTTCGCTGATATGCAACATATAATACTTTTCAAAGAAGTCTTTTTTGGTAAGTTGAATGAGTTGTAGAGAGGTAAGAGCAGACGTGCTTTCTTTTAATCTGTTTTTAATCTCTACATCATATTGTTTTACCAATTCCTCTACGACCGCAGCGATGACCGCAAATTTATCGGGGAAATAGTAGTATATATTTGCTTTGGAGATGGCACTGTCATCAGCGATCTCATTCATTGTGGTTTTACTGATCCCAAAATGAGCAAATCGTTTTAAAGCTACTTTTATAATTTGTAACCTTTTATCTTCTGATGTTTCCAATTTAAACTATTTTACTTTCTGACTTTTAAAAAAATTTGGTCAAAAGTACAGCAAGAAAATAGTATGTGCAAAGAAAAAATGAAAAATCTGGAAGTTTTCTACAACCTTATGACAAATCGCTATTTCATTATTCCTCTAAGGAGAAGGAGTACAACTTTTTTTTGTTGATGAAGAATAGCATTGAATTGTTCCCGGGTAGGAAATAGTGATTTTTGTGTTTTAGAAAGGACAGAAAATCGCATGCCAATCATGGAATACAGAAATATCTGCGCCATTTCTTCACAATCTTCTGTAAAGCGTCTATCTTTTGCAGTTATTCTGATTAAAATAGTTTTAATCAAATCGATTTCTATTCTTTCTGCAATAGCGTAAGTTTCATGGAGTGATTTAGGAATTTGTACGGTTTTAGATGGGGAGTAGTTAATTAAATTATAGTATTCCTGGATAAAAAGCAGTCGTTGATCTAGAAAATAGATCATAGCGTCTTCAATTCCATCAATCTTCTCTAATCCTAATCGTATTTCATTTGACATTTTTTGGATAATGTATAAGAATACTTCATTATATAAGCTATTCTTATCGGGGAAGTAATAATATAATAATGCTTTTGAGAGAGCTAAATCTTTTGCAATCTCATTCATCGTCGTTTTCGCAAGGCCAAAGTGGGCAAATCTTTTCGTTGCCGCCTCAATGATCATTAATTTTTTCTTATCAGAGTTTTCCATTCCAATTTCACTTACCTTTGGTCATACTAAGTGCTACTAAACATAGTGATTTTTTTTTTATTCTATTGTAAATCCCTGTTCATGAATCTGGAAATTATAGAGAATTTTTCACTTAAGGAATATAACACCTTTGGTGTCGATGTGCGTGCCCGTTATTTTATTGCTATTCAAAATGAAGGTGAATTGGTGGAATTATTTTCGACGGACAGGTTCTCTTTGCTCCCCAAGCTAATCCTTGGTGGCGGAAGTAATGTATTGTTCACAAAAGATTTCGAAGGGTTGGTAATTTTCATTAATATAAAAGGAATAGAATATGAAAAAAAGAATGATCTCGTACAGGTTAATGTCGCTGGGGGAGAAGTGTGGAATGACTTGGTGCAGTTTTGTGTTAAAGAGGGATTCGGGGGTGTTGAGAACCTCAGTTTGATTCCAGGCACAGTAGGCGCTTCACCAGTACAGAATATAGGGGCATACGGTGTTGAGCTCCAAGATGTTTTTTTATCGTGTAGAGCTTTTGATACAAAATCCAAGATCTTCGTAAAATTTAAAAAAGAGGATTGTCAATTCTCGTATCGTTCAAGTATTTTTAAACAGGAGGCCAAGGCTCGATATATCATTGTCTCGGTAACATTAGAGTTGCGTATCCACGCGGTATTGAATACAAGTTATGGTGCTATTGAGGCAGAACTTCAACATCGGGCAATTGAAAAGCCGACGATTAAAGATATTGCGCATGTGGTTTCTGATATCAGGGTAAAGAAACTACCCGATCCGGCAACCATCGGAAATGCGGGAAGTTTCTTCAAGAACCCTTTGGTGGAGATCAGTTTTTTTAGACAGTTAAAGTCTAATTTTGTAGACATAGTTTATTTCCCGATAGATGATGGATACGTTAAGTTGGCAGCCGGATGGTTGATCGATCATTGTGGATGGAAGGGTGTTCGGGTGGGGAACACCGGTACTTGGAAAAATCAGGCACTCGTCTTGGTTAATTACGGAAATGCCACAGGGTCAGAAATTTATGAATTATCGGAGGCCATCATATCAAGTGTCTATACGAAATTTGGGATAAAACTTGAACGGGAAGTCAACATAATATAGACTCGCTTAATCCTTGTCGTGCTTAATTTTGAGAGAAAGATATGAGTGAAGTTATTGTTTTAGCATGGTTCTTGTATTAAATGGGGCATGGATAAACTCTACTAAACAAACGAATGTCTAAACAGAGCACATGGTTCTCTCAGGATCAGGTTGCTCACCTAAACCGAAGTAGAATGAAAAAGCCAGAATTTGACACCATGGTGACCAAGCAGGCGGATGCCTTGAAGATGTATGCCTTACACTTTACCCACGATGATGAAGATGCCAATGATTTGGTGCAGGATACCTTATTAAAAGCTATTACTTATTACAATAAATTCAAAGAGGGTACTAACCTAAAAGGGTGGTTATATACTATTATGAAAAATACTTTTATAAATAACTATAGACGATTTGTAAAGGTAAATACCCTCGTTACAAAATCCGAAGAGATTTCCTCCGCGCATCTGGCGTTAAGTGCTACAGGAAACAAAGGAGAGGGCAAGTTCATAATGGATGATATCCGAGATGCACTCGCAGAATTGTCAGACGATTATTATGTACCTTTTACGATGTATTTTGAAGGATATAAATATCATGAAATAGCTGTTCATTTAGGTATTCCCATTGGAACCGTGAAGACTAGGATACATGTTGCACGAAAATTATTAAAGAAATCGTTGAGATCTTATGGTATAGGTGTCAATATTCCTGCTATGGTTGAGTTGGAATATTAAACGAATCTTATCTTATCTTTCTTTTGCTGGGTTTCGGCCTATTTCAAGGTGAAATAAATATCCACTGGAAAATAGTTGATTTTGTCGTAATTTCATCGGTCGATGATGACATACACACAATCACAATTAGCACTTCGGAATGGAAATGACCGAGAACAGATATGGATTGCTTATCGAGGCATAATTTATGATGTCACAAACAGTAGGCTTTGGTCTAGGGGTATGCATTATGAGCATTGGGCCGGTCAAGATTTAACAGATGAGTTGAGGGATGCCCCTCATACGGATAGCGTCTTTAAGAAATTTAAGATAATTGGAGTTTTAATATGAAATTATGCTATCCAATCGTAATTAGTTCAAGTCAAAATGGCTCAACGTCCGGAATTGGCTAATCCGTTTGCTAATCTCATCGGTTTGCAGGTTCTCTATTTTCGCTACGCCAAACTGTTCTACGCAGAAGGAGGCTAAGGCAGATCCGAAAATAACGGCATTCTTCATATTGTTAAAATTAATAGTGCCTACTTTTGCCAGATATCCAATAAATCCCCCTGCAAAACTGTCGCCGGCACCCGTGGGGTCAAACACCTCTGCCAAAGGCAAAGCAGGGGCAGAGAAAACCTGACCTTCTCCAAATAATAGCGCACCGTGTTCTCCTTTTTTTATAATCAAATACGAAGGTCCCATCTTGTTAATTTTTTGGGCGGCCTTTACCAGAGAATATTCGCCCGACAATTGTCTTGCTTCTTCATCGTTGATTGCCAACACATCAACTTGGGTCAATACCTTCTTTAAATCAGTGAGCGCGACATCCATCCAAAAATTCATGGTGTCCAATACCACTAACTTGGGTTTATGTTTTATGCGCTGAAGGGTTGTTAGTTGGATACTTGGAGTCAAATTTCCTAATAAGAGGTAGGCGCAGTCTTGATAAGATGTAGGGATAAGAGGGTCAAAATGTTCCAGAACGTTTAAATCCGTAATTAGGGTATCCCGGTTATTCATATCATGGTGATATTTCCCCGACCAAAAAAAGGACTTCTCATTTTCTTTGATTTGAATGCCCTCAATATCGATGTTTTTATCAGTAAATTTCCGGAGGTTCTCCTCGCCAAAGTCATTTCCTACTATGCTGACTATCTTAATGGGGTGATATAAATAAGAAGCAGCCAGCGCAGCATACGTAGCCGCCCCACCGACAATTTTATCAGTTTTGCCAAAAGGGGTTTCAACGGCGTCAAAAGCTACCGTACCAATAATTACCAAACTCATATTACTTTTTTAATACATTGATCGACGGTAAAGATAGGGCTTTTCAGGCAAACCAGATTATTATCTAAGGTGTTCCGTTTTATTTTTCCTTTAGATGAAAGTTTGACCAAATAAAAAAACCGCCTCATAATTTTTTATAAGGCGGTTTGCTTGCTCCTGAAGCTGGGCTCGAACCAGCGACCCTCTGATTAACAGTCAGATGCTCTAACCAACTGAGCTATTCAGGATTTTGCCCTTGTTTTGGGACTGCAATAATCGGAAATTTGTTAGTAAAAAACAAACAAAAATTTTTTTAATTTTGAGGGCCTTTTAGATTCAATGTCCGCTTTCACTTAATGAAAAGGATGGTTTGTCCTGCTACCGTGAAATATTCTTCTATTGAGTGGTTGAGTCTAATCATTTTGGGAACCCCAAGAAATTGTAATTTTAAATTAGCATTCAAAATACCTAATTTAGCAGGCCTTAATAAAAATGATATGAAAACCTATTATAGTTTAGATCGTTTTTATATAACTGTATTATAAAATAGAACAGATGAAAACCACTTTTGATTTCGAGAAACCTATAGCTGATTTGCAAACACAGATTGATAAGGTCAACCAGGTTGCCGAAAGAACCAAGGTAGACATGTCTGCAACATTAAACGAGCTTAAGGATCAACTTGAAGAGAAGCGTAAAGAAATTTATAGCAATTTGAACGGATGGCAGAAAGTACAGATGTCTCGTCATCCTGAGCGTCCTCAAACATTAGACTATGTGTCTTTGATCTGTGAAGATTTTGTTGAACTACACGGAGACAGAACCGTGAGAGATGATAAAGCTATTGTTGGAGGATTTGCCAAGATCGGTGACCAACCTGTTATGATAATCGGTCATCAAAAGGGGAAAAATACAAAAGAAAGACAATATAGGAACTTCGGAATGGCTAACCCAGAAGGATACCGAAAGGCTTTGCGGCTGATGAAGCTGGCAGAAAAGTTTAACAGGCCCGTAGTTTCTTTTATTGATACAATGGGCGCATATCCGGGTTTAGAAGCCGAAGAAAGGGGACAGGGGGAAGCAATTGCACGTAATTTGTTTGAGATGTCCGTTTTAGAGGTACCTATCATATGTATTATCATCGGAGAGGGAGCGTCTGGTGGAGCATTAGGTATTGGTATTGGAGATCGGGTATATATGTTGGAACATTCGTGGTATTCCGTGATATCCCCTGAGAACTGCTCTACGATTTTGTGGAAAACCTGGGACCATAAAGAAAGGGCCGCTGAAAGCCTTAAGTTAACCGCTGAAAACATGTATGCTAATGGACTAATTGATGGGATAATACCCGAACCCTTGGGAGGTGCCCATCAAGATATGGAAAAGATAGCAGCTGCTGTAAAACAACAATTGGTAAAAGATATTGCCATGCTTTCCGAAATACCAAAAGAAGAACTTGTTTCCAGCCGGATTGATAAATTCTGTAAAATGGGGGTAGTCGTCGAGAACTAGTTTTATCTCCAATTATTATATTGCCCAACCTAGTACCTTATTGAGGAGGATTTGCCATATAAAGGTTTTCTAATTTTTTGAAGACATTTTTAATGTTTTCATTTAGTTTGGTGTCTTTATATTCTGATGTAATCTTTTCCATTTCATTCAATGTATACATCCCCAATTGTATATTTTGGTTCTCCAAGTTTGGTTTATTGCGGGCTATAGCGAAATAATAGTTCAAAAACTCATCAATGTATTTTAGGTTGCTACTGAATATATGGTTTGCTTTTTCTGTCTCGCCTACCTTTAACAAAAGTTCACCCATAAGGTATTTTTGTAAAGCTTGCCGCATGGTATATATTCTCTCAGGAACGACCTCTACCGCTTTGTTCATTACTTTTCTAGCTTCGGCTGTCTTCCCCTCTATTAATAACGAATTAGCCAAGGAAGTAAAATTATTGATGATCACATTAATCATCCCATATGATTCATGATCAAGATAGCTCGCATTCCGAATGTTTCCCCATACGAATTTATCCATTGTATTCGGATACATTGCATATGGATTTACTTTATCTATCATTGTATCGGAATCCTTGAGTTCCTGTTTTATAGGCATTAAACGATAAGCAAATCCTTCTGAATATAAATAATCATCGAGCCCCATGTAGCTGTCACTGGGTACAGTCAACGCAAAATAAATAGGCCGTTTCCATTCGTTATGTACTAGGATGTCGAAGATCGCCAATTCGGCCCTGGAAACGTAATCTTTATTATAGGTCCAAGTAATCGAATCTGCAATCCTGTTTTCCCATTCTTGAGGAACGACATCATTGCTGATAATTTCCTCACTATCAATAGGTATTGTAAGATTTTTAGTAGGAAGAAAGTTTTCTCGTGAGCCATCTGGGTTTTGTTGCTTATCCGCGTCTTTATCAGAGAGCAAAACCCCTAAGATGTCTTTTAAAGCGATATGGTCTTTAATTCCATAGTCTTGATAGCGTAAAAAATCCCTCGTTCCTTGTACAAATTGCTCATTATCCATGGAAATGGGCAGGGCCGCAGATTCATTAACAGGCTCTTTCATCTGGCGCACATACCAGTCGGCGCTTAACAAACTCAGGTTTACTACCCGCACATCCGGCCTAACGTTCTCGACCTCCTGTACATACCACAGTGGGTAGGTATCATTATCACCATATGTGAATAAAATCGCATTTGGCGCACAAGAATTTAAATAATTCTTTGCCAGATCCCTTGCTGTATATTTCGTTGAACGATCATGATCATTCCAGCCTTCTTTTGCCATTAATATGGGAGCGATAAATAAACCCAAACCTGTCGCTATTAAAGCGGCATTCCTGGCATTGATTTTTTTCTGAAACCACTCACTTAAACCGATTACACCCAACCCTATCCAGATAGCAAAAGCATAGAATGACCCGGCGTAGGCATAATCACGTTCTCTAGGCTGCAAAGGAGTTTGGTTAAGATATAATACAATTGCCAGGCCGGTAAAAAAGAAAAGTAATCCCACCAAACTGGCAAGCTTTTGATTGCGTTTAAAATGCCAATAGGCACCGATCATACCTAATATAAGCGGTAAAAAATAAAACGTATTGCGGGATGGGTTTGTCCGTGCCGCTTCGGGTAATTTATCTTGCCCGCCAACATGCATCTGATCGATAAACTTTATTCCACTGATCCAGTTTCCATTCGTGAAATTTCCATGTCCTTGCTCATCGTTTTGCCGGCCAACAAAATTCCACATAAAGTACCGGGCATACATTTGACCAATTTGATAGGTAAAAAAGAACTTAAGGTTATCACCATAAGAAGGCTGTTCATTTTCACCTAGATTTAACCAACTTCGATAAAATTGAGGATGGTTGTCGCGACTATCATAAATACGAGGGAAAAATATCTCCCGGTCATATTGATAGGTAAACTTTTGACCAGTTTGTATATATTTTTCTGTACCCTTTCGGTAGGTTTTCTCCCCATAATTTATATCAATAGGTCTTGCATCGAAGTAGGGGCCTTTGAGTAAAGGGTTGTCTCCATACTGTTCCCGGTTGAGGTAACTTAAAAATGAAAAAGCATTATCAGGGTCGTTATTGTTTAATGTGGGATCGGCTTTTGCGCGGATCAACACCATGGAAAATGAGCTGTATCCGATGATGATAAAGGTAAGGCAAAGGAAGATAAGGTTTAAACGAGGTTTATCCTTTTTTATGGAATAAAGGATGCCATAAATTAAGCCACTGATTACCAAAAGAGTAAAAATAATCACTCCCGTGCCAAACCCTAATCCCAATGAATTTACAAAAAACAGATCGAAATAAGCGGCCGCTTTAATGAGGTATTGGATAATGCCCCAAAGAATCAGACCTAAAACCACACATCCAATTAATACTGCGACTGTTGCTCCCTTCGTGCTAGGTTTGTCTGTTTTCCTATAATAAATCACCAGAGCAAGGGCGGGTATCGTCAATAGGTTTAATAAATGCACACCAATTGAGAGGCCCATGATATAAGCAATAAAAACAAGCCATCGGTCACCGCCCGGATCATCTGCATGTCTATCCCATTTCAGAATTGCCCAGAATACAACGGCTGTACAAAGTGATGACATGGCATATACTTCAGATTCAACAGCCGAAAACCAAAATGTATCAGAAAACGCATAGGCTAGTGCACCCACAACTCCTGCACCCATGATTTTGATGGCTGTTGCTTGGTCAATATCTGCAGATTCTTTACTTAATACTTTACGTGCTAGGGCCGTTATTGTCCAGAATAAAAATAAAATTGTCAGGCCACTGGAGACGGCTGACCCGACATTCATCCAATAAGCAATCTGTTCAGGTTTTCCCAGTGCCAGATTGGAGAAGATATTTTGCAACATCAAGAACAGGGGCGCGCCGGGCTGATGGACAATCTGCATTTTATATGCGGCGGCAATAAATTCGCCACAGTCCCAAAAGCTGGCACTGGGTTCAAGGGTTAAAACATAGGTAACAGTAGCAATAATACAGCACACCCATCCTAGCAAATTATTGATTTTATTATATTCCATTTTGCACTAGTTATTCATTCTTTTATCCTAAACCAAACTTTCATTCTTTATATAGGTGTACTTTTTAACCCATGGAATGACACCATTTCCTGCAAAAGTAAGTTATAACGGCAAGTTTTGAGCCCGTAGATTCCCCTGATTATTAAATACGTTCCGAAAATAAGGATTTGTATTGAAAAACAGATAAAATTATCTTGATATCACGAAACCCAAACCAAAAGTTACAGGATATCAGGTCGGTCGGTGATGAAAAATAGTTTCCGATCGTATGCTATTTTTCGAATAGCCGTATAATTCCTTCAAACATAATCGGTTATTGTTCAATTTTTGGGAAAAACCGTATCGGCCAAGAGGATATCAAGAGTAGAATAAAAAATGAATTATTCTTGCATCATTTAAAATATCACTCTATATTTGCAAACCGTTTGCGGGGACATAAAAAACGCACATTTGCCCGATAGTATAATGGTAGTACATCTGATTTTGGTTCAGATAGTCTAGGTTCGAACCCTGGTCGGGCAACGGAAAGAGGAACTTGGTTTGCCGATCGCAACCCGGGTTCCTCTTTAAATTCATAGTTATAGGTCATGCCATTACAATTTAACACAGTTAAGCTTTTTGCGGGTTCGGGTTCGCTGGAATTGGCAGAAAAAATCTCCTCTTCTTATGGGAAAGAACTGGGTGAAAAGACGCTGTCGCGATTTAGTGATGGCGAAATTCAACCTTTTTATAATGAATCGGTAAGGGGTAGTGATGTTTTCATCATTCAATCAACCAACACTCCAAGTGATAATTTGCTGGAGTTGCTATTAATGATAGACGCCGCGAAGCGGGCTTCTGCCCATTATATTACCGCTGTAGTTCCTTATTTTGGCTATGCCCGGCAAGATCGTAAAGATAAACCCAGGGTAGCAATTGGTGCAAAAATGATTGCGAATCTGATTACAGCATCGGGAGCTTCACGTATTATGACCATGGATCTTCATGCGGCTCAAATCCAAGGCTTTTTTGATATTCCAGTGGATCACTTAGATGCATCGGTGATTTTTGTTCCCTATATCAAGTCATTGAATCTGCCCAATTTGACAATTGCCTCTCCCGATATGGGTGGATCACACCGTGCCCGTACATTTGCTAAATATTTTAATGCAGAGGTGGTTATCTGTGATAAACAGCGAAAGCGCGCCAATGAAGTTGAATCAATGTCGATTATCGGGGATGTAACCGGTCAGGATATTGTTTTGATCGATGATATTGTTGATACAGCCGGAACATTGTCGAAAGCTGCCTCGCTGATTATGGAAAATGGTGCAACTAGTGTACGTGCTGTATGTACACATCCCGTGCTCTCCGGGGAGGCATATCGTACTATAGAGAATTCTGCCTTATCCGAGCTTATTGTGACCGACACAATCACCCTCAAGCACAAGAGTGATAAAATAAAAGTTCTATCTACTGCTGAATTGTTTGCCCACGCCATTAAAAATGTAAATGAACATGGGTCCATCAGTAATCTATTTCAGATCAATAATTAATAATAAATAAAATGAAATCAATTGCTATTAGCGGTTCTCCCAGAGAGAACGTAGGGAAAAGAGACGCGAAAGAACTGCGCTATCAAGGATTAGTTCCTGCAGTTTTGTATGGTGGCGAAAAACAGCTCCATTTTTCGGTGTCCGCATCTGGTTTGAAATCATTGGTATATACTCCTGATGTCCATTTTGTTGACTTAGACATTGCAGGAGAAAAATACCAAGGTATCGTGCAAGAAGTACAATTTCACCCATTAACTGATCAAATTAGGCATATCGACTTTTTGGAATTAAATGACAAAAAGGAAGTGGCCATGAACATTCCTATTAAATTGACCGGCGTTTCACCAGGTGTAAAATCTGGAGGTAAGCTGATTCAGAAATTGCGCGGCCTTCGGGTAAAAGCTTTGCCAAAAGATCTTCCCCAGTATATCGAGGTCAGTCTAAATGCATTGGAGGTAGGTAAGTCAGTACGTGTGGAGCAGATTAAGATCGATAAAGTAAAGGTACTGAACAATTCTGACGATACGATTGTATCGGTTGTTATGTCCCGTGCATTGCGCCAAGCTGAACAGGAAGCAGCAAAAACCACAAACACATAAATTAAAACGCTATACAGTAGAAAGCAGTAACGGTAGTTGCTGCTTTTTTGTTTTAAGAAGGACAATTTACTATACTTGTATTTTGAGGTTCTGGTAAATCTATATTATTTAAGATGAAGTTTTTAATTGTTGGCCTTGGAAATATTGGCCATGAATATGCAGATACACGTCATAATATAGGATTTATGATTGCCGATGAATTGGTCAGGCAAGCCAATTCCAGTTTTTCAACACTTAGACACGCCTATTATTCTGAATTCAAATTCAAAGGTAGAACACTACATGTGATCAAACCCACTACTTATATGAATTTGAGTGGAAAAGCCGTTAATTATTGGATGAAGGAATTGAAAATACCGATCGGCAATGTGCTGGTAGTTGTTGATGATATTGCTATTCCATTTGGAAAAATTAGGATAAAACCTAAAGGAAGCAGTGCGGGTCATAACGGGCTAAAAAGTATTGAGTCAATATGTGGAGGACAAGGATATCCAAGGCTAAGGTTTGGTATTGATAATCGTTTCTCTCCCGGGCATCAAGTCGATTATGTATTAAGTAACTTTGAAGAAGAGGAATGTGCCGCACTTCCTGCCTTAATAGATCATTCTGTGGAAGCAATTAAGAGTTTCGTTGCCGTCGGGATAGAACTGACTATGACACGTTTTAATAAATGAATATGATAGTTTATGGGATAAAAAACTGTAATACAGTTAAAAAAGCTTTGAATTGGTTAACCGATCATCATATCCAATTTGAATTCCATGATTTTAAGAAATTGGGAGTTAGTGATGAAAAGATAACATCATGGCAAGAGAAAAGACCTTGGGAGTCTCTGATCAATAAGCGTGGTACCACTTGGAGAAGGTTGTCGCCAGAAATTCAGGAATTGGCAGATAACAGTGCTTCGGCTCGAAGATTAATGCGAGAAAATACGAGTGTAATAAAACGCCCGGTTATTGAAAACGGACAGGATCTTCTCATCGGCTTTGACGAAATAGAGTATAGTACCAAGCTTTTATAGCCATTAATATCGCTCCCTGATTGGGTTGCATGATTGCTTACACTAAATTTTTCAATATGAAAATCTCCCTATGGTTGACCAATACATTGGTGTTATTATTTTGTTTCTTCAACGTCATCGCCCAAAGGGGAGGTGAAACCCCAGGCAATTACGATTATATAACGGCATTCTCCCCAAGCTTTTATACTTATAATGGCAACGAATACCGGTCTGCAAGTGGTAAACCAGGTCCAAAATATTGGCAGAACCGGGCAGACTATCAATTAGCGGTCACCTTAGACGATCAAAAAAACGAGATCAGAGGTAAAGAAAAACTACTTTATACCAATAATAGTCCTGACAATCTTGACTTTTTATGGATACAGCTTGATCAGAATATGTTTAAAAAAGATTCTAGGGGAAATGCGATTATTCCTGTTCAAGGTAGCCGTTACGGTGCCGATGCCAAGCAGTTCGATGGCGGTTTTCGCATTCATTCAGTACAAGTAGATGGGAAAGATGTGGAATATCATATCAATGACACACGTATGCAGGTGTTTTTGGCCGAGGCATTACCTGGCAAAGGCGGCGAATTGGAATTATCAGTAGACTATTCCTATATTATTCCTGAGTATGGGTCTGATAGAACGGGTATTTTGAATACTAAGCATGGAAAAATATTTGCTATTGCACAATGGTATCCGAGGATTGCTGTTTATGATGATGTCTTAGGATGGAATACTGCGCCTTATACAGGGCCCGGCGAATTCTATTTAGAATATGGAAATATCGATGTATCCATTACTGTTCCCAACAATCATATAGTAGTATGTGGAGGAGAATTGCTCAACCCAGGGGAGGTCTTTACTCCAGAACAGCAACAACGGTGGGAAAAAGCACATGAAAGTGACGAAACAATAATGATTCGTTCTATGGATGAGATAGGGAAAACATCCTCTCGGCCCTCGGAGGGAAAAGAGCGTACTTGGAAGTTCCGCATTGAAAATACCCGTGATATTGCCTGGGCATCGTCGGCAGCCTTTATTGTCGACGCAGCGCGGATAAAGCTACAAGAAGGAAAAACAGCTTTAGCGGTTTCAGCTTATCCTGAAGAAAGCAAAGGAAGGAATGCCTGGGGACGTTCAACAGAATATGTAAAAGGGTCAGTAGAACATTATTCATCAAAATGGTTAAATTATCCTTATCCTGTGGCTGTAAATGTAGCGGCGAACCTTGGCGGTATGGAATATCCCGGCATTGTGTTTTGTGATTACAAAGCAAAGGGAGAAGCCTTATGGAACGTTACCGATCATGAATTTGGGCATATTTGGTTCCCGATGATTGTGGGCAGCAATGAGCGATTGCATGCTTGGATGGATGAAGGATTTAATACGTTTATCAACGATATTTCCAGTGAAGCTTTTAATGGCGGTGAATATAAACCTGAAAAGCAAGGCGTCAATAAAGCTGCTATTTTATATACTAACCCCCGGTTAGAGCCTATCATGACTACGCCATTGGCAATGAATGAAAAACACATAGGCCTCTTGGCTTATTATAAACCTGCAATGGGCTTGCACTTGTTAAGGGAGCAAATCCTAGGGCCTGAACGCTTTGACCGGGCTTTACGTACTTATATACAGAACTGGGCTTACAAACATCCTACACCTAATGATTTTTTTCGGACAATTGAGAACGTCTCAGGCGAAGACCTCGGTTGGTTCTGGCGAGGTTGGTTTCAGTATAATTGGCAATTAGACCAAGCAGTTAGTAATGTACGATATGTAAATAATAACCCTCAGAAAGGTGCAATTATTACCATTGATAATCTAGAAAGGATGCCTATGCCGGTATTCATGGAAATTACCACAGAAAGCGGGAAATCAGAGCGCATCACCCTTCCAGTAGAGATTTGGGAAAGGAATACTTCTTGGGAATATATGTATCCTTCTACGGAGAGAATTTCGAGGGTGCAACTCGACCCTGATCGGGTTTTACCTGATTATAAGCCCGAAAACAACCGCTGGGAAAACTAAGCTTTTCTTCCGTTGCTTCCCAAGAATCGGGGCCTATGGCAAACTAAAAAAAGAAGAAGCTGTTATAATTAGGGAGTAACCCAATGCTTCAGCTATGCAATTGATTGGTCTTGATGAAAAAAAGATTTTCTTCTTTATCATACTGTTAATCAGTTTCTCGTTCCTCAAGGGACAGGATTTACAAGGTACTGTATATGAATTGAACAGTAACCAGGTTATGCCGCAAGTTGAAGTGACCAATCTCCACACTTCTGGGTCAGTTTATACAAATGAGAAAGGCAATTTTATTATCCCTGTAAAAAAGGATGATTTATTATCATTTTCTTATCCCGGGTATCGTATAGATACCATTCTAGTTATTGACTTTGATTTTAAGCGGGTGTACCTAACCCCCATTGAGAATATAAATATTTTAAGTGAGGTCGAAGTTCGGGGCATGTCAGATCAACAATTGGCGGAAGAGATTGAGAAAGCAAAAGAAGAAAGTGAATCGACATCCACTCTTTTTTCCGGAGGGCTCGCTATTTCACCCTCCCGTTTATTTGGAAAGTCGGCAAAAGCTGCCCGTAAACGTTACGAATTTCTTGTTCAAGAGCAGCAGGACAGATTGATATGGAAACGATTTTCTCCTTCATTAATAACGAGCCTTACCCCACTTAAGGGCCGTGATCTCGAACTTTTTCGAATCCGATATAAACCTAGTTACGATTTTGCGAAATCGGCGGATGATGAAAAATTAAGATTATATATCATGGACTCCTACAAAGAATATAAAACACTGGATGAACAGCAGAAAGGGAATATTGAATTGAGAAAATAGCGGCTAACCGACATTGATAAATGAATCTTATAAAGGCAGTATAGTCAATGCTTCAGCGACAATAAATGTGCTTCCTCCAATGAAGATTAGATCGTTCTTCTCCGCAGATGTTTTTGCAGCAAGAACTGCCTGTTCAACCGATGAAAAAGATTCCCCTGAAAAACCGTGCTCAACAGCACGTTTCAATAACTCCTTCTGGGGAAGGGCGCGTTCAAGACTGGCACTACAAAAATAGTAGAATGCTTCTTTAGGAAGAATACGCAATAAGCTTTCAAGGTCTTTGTCACGCATAATACCCATAACCATATGTAGCCGGTTAAAAGTATGCTGCTGTATATTCATCAAGACCTCTTTCCACCCCTCTTGATTATGGCCGGTATCACATATGATCAGCGGGGAATGCTGTAGAACCTGCCATCTTCCCATTAAGCCGGTGAGTTGTTTTACATGGCTTAATGCATAATGAATATGTTGACCCGAAATTATAACTCCTTGACTCCGCAATTTATCTATTGTTGCTAGAACCCCATTGATATTTTTACGTTGATAGAGACCTGCTAAATCCAGCTCAAAAACCCCCACTTCTGTTTTGTTTATTTTGGAGCGGGCTTCTACGATTAACCTGTCGCCGGTTCTTTCTAAGATCGCTACTTCCCTTATAGAAGTGGCAAATGTAATTTTACTGTGATTTTCTCTTGCTTTTTCTTGAAAGATAGTTGCGGTTTCCGGCTCTTCTTCACTGATAATCACCGGGGTGCCAGGTTTAATAATACCAGCCTTCTCCACTGCAATTTCTTGAAGAGTATTGCCCAATAAATGAGTATGATCCAGACTTATATTAGTAATTAATGATAAAACGGGATGAATGATATTGGTGGAATCTAATCTGCCGCCTAGCCCTGTTTCCACTACGGCGAAATCAACTTGATGTTGCGCAAAAAAATGGAAAGCCATTGCCACGGTGACTTCAAAAAAGGAGGGCTGTATTTCTTCTATGATATCTTTGTATTGAGTTACGAAGGCAATTACCTCATCTTTCGTAATCATTTCGCCATTTATACGAATCCGTTCCCTGAAGTCAAGTAAATGTGGAGAAGTGTACAAACCCGTTTTGTAGCCTGCGGTTTGTAATACAGCAGATAACATATGGGAGCAAGACCCCTTACCATTGGTACCGGCAATATGCACCGATTTGAACTTCTGTTGTGGATTATTTAAAATCGCACAAAGCTTTCTCGTATTGGTTAGGTCTTTCCTGATTGCTGATTCGCCTTGTTTACTAAACATTGGCAAACGAGTATATAGGTAGTCGATCGTCTCGATGTAAGACATGGGATTCGTTAGGTCATCTAACTTTAAAAACAAACATTACGATACCTCGTTGTGTCGGCGGGCCATTCTCAAGTGGATTTAACCGGGCCCCCATGACCGCCCTCTCACACTTCTCCCACAAAACAGCATCAGTAAGTGTAGAGCCTCGGACACCAGCTCGGGCAGAGATAACGGCTCCATCCTTATTGACAGTTATTTCTACAGCTACCCTACCAGATAGCTGGCCATTATCTTCAATATTTGGACGGGTTACAAAACCCCTGTTTTCAAGTTTGGAATCCCCGAAACCAGACCCTCCTTCACCATAATCCGGTGTCAAGTTATTTCCTTCAGTGCTCCCTTGGTTGCCGGGGGTCGAACCGGTACCATCACCTGTTCCAGATGCATTATTCTTTTTGCCGGTATACAAGGCATTCGGGTTAATCGTGGGTTTACTTTCCTTTTTTTCCGGAGTAGCTACAGGCGTGGTATTGGATTCTTTCTTTTTTGTGACCACCTCGGGGGCATCTTCCATATCTTGTGTCACGATTTCTTTATCACTCGTCTGTTGCGAGGCAACCTCAGCCGGAGATGTATTGGGTACCACTTTATCCGGTCGGGTTTGGTTTGCATCCGGATCCATTGAAGGTTCGTCTACACTCATATAATTATCTCCCATACCCTCTTCAGATGTGCCATAGTTGACAATTATCCCACCTGTCCCAAATTCTTCAAGACGGTTGCCAATAATAATAAAATAGCTAATCAGTAAAAAACCCAACAAAATCCCTACTGATATCAATATGGACTTTGGGTAGTAATTTTTTCCCTGATAAGGATAATTCATTTCTTTATTCTTTGGGTTGAGGTTCAGTTGCCAGAACCAGTTTAATCCTTAGTTTGTTTGCGACATCCATTACTGAAATTACATCTTTAATAGATACACTCCGATCAACATATAACATGATCGTTAATTCTTGTCCAGGTTGTGTGTACGTTTGTAAACGTGGCAACAAATCGTCAACCGCTACTTCCTCTTTTTCAATAAAGTATTTTAAATCCTGTGTGATCGAAACGGTTATGGTTTTTTTCGCCAATGACTGTTCTCCCGAACTAGAACGAGGTAATAGCAGTTTAACCACTTGTGGATTTGCAACCGCAGAGGCGAGAAGAAAAAACAACATCAAAAAAAACATGATGTCATTTAAGGCAGTGGTATTCACTTCTGCTTCCGGTCTGTTTCGTCTTCTTTTAAAATTCATTTACCTTGAATAACAAATTTACAAACATTATTTCTTTTACTGAATCGGTATATCCATTGTTTCACACACAGATTTCTATTTTCATATTATGAGATGGGCTCTTCCAGCAGGTCAATAAACTCAACTGCATCTGTCTCCATACGAAGAATAATACGATCGACCATCATATTCAAAATATGGTAACCGATGTAGGCGATAATACCGATAATTAAACCTGTTGCCGATGATACCATTTTGATATAAAGACCCCCTGAGACGGTCCCTATATTAATAACGCCTTCAAGTTCAACTTCATGAAAGATAGAGATCACACCGATGATTGTCCCTACGAATCCCAACATCGGGGCAATACCCGCAATAATTCCAAGTATATTAATATTCTTCTCCAGATAAGCTACTTCCAGCTTGCCCACATTCTCGATGGCCCCTTCAATATCTTTTATGGGCCGACCTATTCTTAATAAGCCTTTTTGTAGCATCCTTCCTAAGGGGCTATCATTATTCCGGCAAATGGCGATTGCAGATTCCAGCTTGCCCGATAAAACACTCTGCTTTACCTGCACCATTAAATTCTTTTCGTATTTAGTTGCCTTTCTAATTGTAAAATAGCGTTCAAAGAAGATGACCAGTCCGATTAAGGCCAACAAGCCCAAAGGAATCATTATCCAGCCACCTTTAAAAAGCAGATCCATAAAGGTTAACTTTTCTGCCGTCGGATCTACCATTTGTTGGGCAGCGGTCATCATCGTGTCTAGAGGCAAGGTGTCGATTTGTAATAACATAGATTTTTATATTATAAATTTTGTTATAAATGGTTGTTTTTTAATATCCAAGCATCTTTTGATAGTTCACTTTTTACCCGTATGAGTTCTTTACGTGCCTCTTCTTCAGTAGAGTAGGAGGAATAGCTTATTTTGTAAAGGTTTCCGGGCTTATGATTCTCTAAAATACGTATTTTATATCCTTTCGCATTCATCTTTGCAACATATTTCTCTGCTTCAGGAAGTTTTTCAAAAGAAACAATAATAATCTCAAATGTTGGTTGAAGGCCTGTTGTTGCCGACGATGAGTCTCCCAATTGGGTTGAGGTACTGTCTTCAGCTACGGATGCATTCCCTGTAGGTGGGGTAATGATGGTTTCGCTGGCAGGAGACGTCGAGCCGCTGTCGATCGGTGCAATCGTTTCTTTAGCCTGTTGCTGGAGCAAGGGCCTTAAGAGCCAAGCTGTTCCACCAACGATAATAAAGGTGACGAATAGTATCGGCCATAACCATTTATTGGTAGCAGGTTCAATATCGACATTGGATGGAGTTCTCGGTGATTCTATTTCTTTTGCCTGAGATAAAGGCATCCCGCTCGCAGGAGTGATCAGTTTTAGTTCATTTACCGGTTTATATAAGGGTACTTCATCTTTATCCTCTGCAATAAAGTTGTATCCGGTATTTTCATTCTTCACAAGTCTCCCAAATTCAGGAAGCAGGCTTTCCCCTTTTTCCGCTAATTCTTTTTTAATCGAGGCCAATGCCAATTGCAGCTTTCTTTCACTTTCTTGCAAGCTGAGCCCTTCCCCATTTGCGATACTATTGATAATCAGCGAATCAGGATCTTCACGATCTTCCAAGAGAATACGCTGGGTAGGAGCGAGGTAAGAGTTGCTGTTTTTATCATAGATTGCTGGAATACGTTCTTTTTTGAACGTACCTATCCCTGCAAGAGAAACCTTGGGGTTCGTCCGTAATATTTCAATGATATGTGCACCTAAATTATCCATGCCGTTGTGCCGCGTAGTAAAGGTAACGCATTAGAATGAATAATTAATTCCACCTATAACATTTAATCCTAAACGAGGATAATAAAGATACCGTTCATAGGCTGTCCCAAAAAGATTGTTCGCTCTTACGGAAATCCCGAACTGCTGATTGATGCGGTACTCGGCAGCTGCGTTTAAATCAATAAATGCTGGAAGTGATTTAATGATATAGTCGTCAATGTTGTGGGTAGCAAAGTCGTAAGTTTTGGCTGAAGATATGCCGTGTACCAATACCTCTCCGTTCAGGAATATTTTCTCACTGATATTGATGCGGGCATTTGAAGACAGACGAAGTTTGGGGATGAACCAAGCTCTTTCTTCACTGGACAGTGTATATTCATTGATTATAAGTTTTCCTCCTAAACTAACCGTCTCTGACACACGTACATTTATTTCTCCTTCCAGGCCCATCACTGTAGTTTCCTTATCGCCCTCATCATAGATGACATCAAATTTATGAGGCGAAATACTATTATTTACAAAGAATGGTAAATTATCAATCTGTTTGTAATAAGCCATTGCTTTATAGCCAAATGTAGCACCGGCATTTCCTTTGATACCCCCAAAGGCGTTGACCTTATGCAAGCTGTTCCTTAATTCAATCCCTTGATTGAGGTACGGATTTTCTTGTGCCAACGACCTTAATGACGTCTTGATAACATCGCCGTTGATTCCACCGAAAAGAGTCGCATATTCAGGTATTATATCGAGTTCGATATCTGCGGAAGGAAATAAGTTGGTGCCGGCATTGTCACCGAACTCGGAGACAAAATTGGCTCCAAGCGTGAGCTTATAAGTAGAACCCTGAAAACGGATATATGGGTTTAATCGCGCAATATGGTTTGCTAACTGGTATTCTTCCGGTCCCTTAACCCCCGTAAAATCCACAGAAACATTGGCACCGATATTAAAAGCTTTGATAGCCTTGTTAAAATAACCTGTTAATGCAAAAGCATTTTCCTTCATATCAAACTTATCACTGAAAAGATATCCGTCTGCCTTGAGGGAATAGCTGATATCATCATCATTTGGAATGTAATTCTTTAATAATTCCGCATTGAAATAAATATCGTTGAATGTTTGGTCTTCCGGATCAGGGTTGAGGCTTTCGTCTTCAGGAATGACGCCATAGAAGGCAGTCGCATATCGGTTATAGCCCAATGTCCCGGTTAGGGTAATTTGATCTAAAATTGTACGGCCAAATATCCCGACTTTCTGTTCAGAAAACTTCTGTCCATCGAGGTCTCCTTTCTGTCCCAAGTGTTTGGCAAAGAAACCAGCCTGCATGGCTTCGTCGACCCCAGTATTGACATATAATTCACCAAGATACGTGTTAAAGTTCCCCACTCCGATTTTCGCATAATTGTTGGTTAATGTTTCTGGCCGCAAAGGGGGTATCTCTTGAATAGTAAGCTTTTGTAAACCCGAAGGAATATTTATCCGTTTATCAAGTGTGTTATAGTTGAGTTTAGGTTGAAATATCCGTGTATTACTTAAATCTGGCGTTCTTCTAACCTTTCTGGCATCTTCTAAAAGCGGTTTATAGTCGCGTATAACTTCGACTTCATCTATGGTTGGGGTAGAAGTGTGGCTCGTATCCCGTACGTTTACGGTATCTTTTACTTGCGCAATTGAAGTAAGAGAGATGAAAGTCAGAACTATAAATAAGGGGTATTTAAGCATTGAATTATTCAATATCATGGCTTATTTCTTGTTATTAAGTTTTTCTAAACGTTCTTCAGCTGAAGGAATAATATCATCGTCTTTACCTTCATAATTTTCCAGTATACTTTCTAAAGTGCTTTTGGCTTGGAACTCGTCCTTTAAGGCTACATAGGTATCCGCTAACAAGATGAAACTTTTTGCCACCCAATAGTCGTGTGAGGGCATATTCTTAATTAGGTCAAAAGCGGTTTCCTGTGCGGTTTCAAATGCTTTCTGATCATACTGAATTTTCCCTAGCATATATTTTGCTTCCGCGCCTACTGCGGTTTGGCTTGTAGTGGAAGCCGATGTGAGTTCTTTCTTTGCGGCCTCAACGTCATCCTTGGCGAGGTAAGCTTTTGCAGCATATAAGCTCGCGTTTGCCGTCTCTTCATCTGTTGATTTCTCATAGTTCTTAACAAAGTTGGCATATTTTAGCGTTTCATCCATATCGCCCATGTTAAAATAACACAACATGAGGTTATTGATGGCAAATCCATAATTTGATTTATATTCGGCAGTCAGCTCTAATTTCTTGAGACTCGCTACTGCTTCATTATATTGACCTTGTTCCAGGTATAATTGTGAAACACTGATAAGGGTTCTTTCCGTATAAGGGCTGGTCCAGTCATTTAAGATAAAAGAGAAGTCATGGAGCGCCTCTTTGGGTTTCCCGATTTTCCAAAGGCTTTCCGCGCGGATAAAGCGCGCATATTTTTCTTGTATTGGTTTACGGAACTTATCGAAATAAGCATTGACGGCTTCTACTGTAGCAGCATATTCCCCTCGTGAGAATAGGCCATTTGCTGCCTGAAAGGTAACATTATCCTGTTCAGCGGTTGTCAGGTCACCAATATTGGTGGTCATGGCATAATTTAAGTACGCTTGGGCATCACCTTTGTCGATATAAATGTTTTGAATGGTTTTTAGTGCCTGATGCGCCTCATCTGTAGTGGAATACTCTTCTACAACCCGCTGAAAGGTTTTGATAGCCTCTTCATCATTCCCTTTATTGTACTGAACAAGCCCTATCGTAACGAGGGCACGGGGTACATAACTGCTGCGGGGATATTTCTCAACCATTTCCTGCAAACCAATTATCGCGGTATCATAATCGCCTTTCAGAAAATAGGAATAAGGAATTTCAAAACTTGAATTGTCAGCATAATAGGAGTTCGGAAATTGTTTTTGCAAATCAGTAAGGGTGTTGATTTTTGTATCCATATCACCTTGCAAGCCCTGAATGATTCCCCGTTGGAATAATGCATAATCCTGATTTTTTGCTTTTAAACTTATTAAGCGATTATACTGTTGCATGGCTTTGCCATAATTTTTCATGGAGAAATAGGAATCTGCCAAACGGGAGATGGCATCATGCTTTGTAATGACATCTATGGTTGAGCCACCATTTAAGAAGCGCTCAAAATAATTTACTGCGGTTTGGAATTGCGAATTTCTGAAAGCCGCATATGCCAAGGCATATTGCGCATAATGGTATACGTCCGTGTTTTTAGCAGCGGGGTAACGTAAAAACCTGTCAAAATTAGTAACAGCTTCTCCATATTTCCGCACTTCGTACATGGCTTCCGCTTTCCAATAAGTGGCCAATGCCTGAAGATTCGGGTCTATCGGATATTTTTCGGAACGCATGAACAGCGAAATCGCGTTTTCAAATGCCCGTTCATTATAATGTTCGAGACCCCGGAAATAAGTGACCTTTTGATAGGCAGCATTCGCTTCTGGTGAACGATTAGGAATAGTTTCAAGGATATTGACGGCTTCAAAATAATTCTTGGTGGTCAGCAGCACCTCCGCCAATAAGGTTTTTGCTTCATCAAGATAAGGAGATGACTTGTACGTGTTCAAGAATTCCTGGGTTGCGTCCAAGGCTACTTTATGGAATTCAAGCTCATAGGAAAGTTTGGCATAATTTAATAAACCAAGTTCTTTTGATTTTGGATCAAAATCCAGTTTTGAAGCTTTGAAGAAAGCATTACGTGCACCTTCTTTATTTCCCGTTTTCAGGAAAGCATCACCGAGTATGATCATCCCCGCCTGATAATAAGCATCCGGCTCGCCCATCTTTTCCAATTCATTGCTTGCTTTTTCATAATCACCCAGATGATAAGCGATATATCCAATGTTGTAGTTGTCTTGGTTACTTTGTAAATGCGCTTTATCGGCTTCCTGAAATTTGTCGTAATAGATCTTAGCGTTCTTTAAATCATTTTTGGCAAAGTAGGTGGCACCCAGTATTCTAAAAAGTTCTACTTCATTTTCTTGCTTCGTAGTTTTTAAAATGGGTAAAGCATATGCCAATACATCATCATAGCGTTTGTCTAAATAATAGAGCGCCGCTATATAATATGGATAGCTATTTTCGTATGTCTTAGATCCTTTAAGTCGTTCGAATTCAGAAAGTGCCGTTTTGTATTCCTGATCCATATAGGCGATATAGGCATAATAATATATAGATGATTCGCTAAACTTAGATCGCTCATTCTTCAGCCGGGCGAATATTGGCTTTGCTTCCTGAAAGTTTTCTTTCATAAAAAAGGAATAGGCCAGCTTAAAGCGATATTCAGCACTTTCACTGCCACTTAAACTACCTCCGTCTAGCTTTTTGAACCACTCTATGGTCTTATCATAATTTTTATTGGCAAAATAAGAACGCCCTACTTGATAATAGGCGGCTTTCGTGAAGGCGCTCGTGGGATAGTCTTTAATAAATTTAAAGAAGCGTCTCTCGGCATCAGTATTTCCTGTTTCTAAAGCGCAAACTGCTTGATAGAACCTGGCTTTTTCTTTTAAAAGGGATATATTGGCATTTTCATCCTCTTGGGTTACCGACCGGATCCGTGAGCTTTCTACTTTATTAAATTGTTCGGAAGCAGCAACATACTTTCCCCTTTCATAAAGTTCCATTCCACTTTTATAGAAAGAATTGATCTCCTGCCAGGCACTTTGCTGGGCCATGATAGGTGTGGTGAGAAGGCAAAGTGCAAAGCTGATTTTGATGATTTTTCTAAACATGTTTTGCGAATAATCTTTAGTTATGCTAAGATAAAATGATTAATGACCAATTTTTTTAATAGTAACCAACGTATGTTAATAACTATAAACGTTTTTGTTTTACCGATTATATATGTACATGATATTTTCTTAGTAGGAAAACACTAAACCATTGATGGTCAATTCCGTTGGGCGGCTAATAAATACAATACAGCCATTCTGACCGCTACCCCATTCTCCACTTGATTTAAGATGATAGAATGATGGCTATCGGCCACGTCACTGGTTAATTCTACCCCCCTGTTAATCGGACCAGGGTGCATAATGACAATCTTTTTCCCCACCGAATCCAATAGCTGTTTATTGAGGCCATACATCATTACATACTCCCTTAGTGAAGGGAAATACCCAATCTCTTGGCGTTCCAATTGTATTCGAAGCATGTTTGCAACATCGCACCATTCTAGGGCTTTGAGCAAATTATGTTCCACTTTTACACCTAAGGCAGCGATGTGTTTGGGAATTAGGGTTGCCGGTCCGCAAACCAGTACTTCTGCCCCTAATTTCTGCAAACATAATATATTTGATAAGGCCACACGAGAATGTAAAATATCACCAATAATAGCAATTTTCTTCCCAGCAATCCCTCCAAGATGTTCTTGAATGGAAAAGGCATCCAACAATGCCTGGGTAGGATGTTCATGAGCGCCATCACCTGCGTTTATAATCTGCGCATTGACATTCCGACTGAGGAAAACACCTGCACCCGGAAAAGGATGCCGCATGACCACCATGTCAACTTTCATGGCCAAAATATTATTGATGGTATCGATTAAGGTCTCTCCTTTACTTACTGAAGAAGAGGAGGCAGAGAAATTGACGACATCGGCAGAAAGGCGCTTTTCTGCAAGTTCGAAAGATAAGCGGGTACGCGTAGAATTCTCAAAAAAAACATTGGCTATGGTGATATCCCGTAATGAAGGCACCTTTTTAATAGGTCGGTTCAATACATCCTTGAATGTTTGGGCAGTTTCCAAAATGAGATGAATGTCATTTTTATCTAGGTCTTTTATTCCCAAAACATGCTTTGTACTAAGTTGTTTGATCGCCTCTTTCATCTTTTACGGTTTCAAAATCTGTTAGATAGATTTTCCTGATTTTCATCATTCAACAAAACTACTTGGTCCAGTCCATCAGTCTCTTTCCAACTGACAATAACCTTCTGGGAATTTATCGAGTCAATCTGAATGCCAACATAATCAGGTTCTATCGGTAGATGGCGGGCAAAACGTCTATCTACCAATACCAGTAATTCAACCTTTTTAGGGCGGCCAAACGATTGGATGGCATCTAATGCGGCTCTTATAGTACGGCCAGTCCATAAAACATCGTCGATGAGTATCACCTGTTTATTCTCAACTATAAAATCAATATTAGTACTGCTTGGAAACAGGGGGATGCTGCCTTTCGTTCTAAAATCATCTCTGAAAAAAGTGATGTCCAGCTCCCCGGTTGATATTGTGTTGATGCGAAGTGTATTTTTAAGTTCCTCAACAATTCTTCGGGCTAGGAAAATCCCCCGAGGTTGGATGCCAATGATGACGGAATCGGAAAAATCATGATGATTTTCGATCAATTGATGACAAAGACGCTGGATGGTAATTTTAAACTTAGGGTCTTTTAGCAAAATTGATTGTTGCATCAGGCTGTTATTTAGGCAAAAATAGCAATTCTTTTTTAAAATTACAGCCTTACCGTGTTGGTCAGGTTAACGATTTGTTTACATCTGACACAATTGGTTTTGTTTTTTGTTACAATCAAGGGGAACAACGTAACTATTTAAGCATGTATTTTTATGAAAAGCATATTGATTGTTATCGGAATGATATTATTGGCCATTTGGGCAATTGGCTTTTTCTTTAAGTTAGTAGGGGCGGTGGTACACTTAGCGCTCGTTTTGGCACTTATATTTTTAGGAATAAGTTTTTTTAAAAAGCCTTATGATAAGCAAAGTAGATGATGTAGTCGGTGCATTAAAAAAGGCCTCCATTGCGGAAGCCTTTCTTAATATCGAAATCATTTATATGGAGAATTCATCTATATCATCCTTGTTCTCACTTGTATCATTTTCCGTATACTCGTAACGTCTTTCCACAACTTCTTGATGGTCTTTGATGTACGCTAAGGTTTCGTTCAGCCCTTCCGTAAACTTCTCAAAATCTTCTTTGTATAAAAAGATTTTGTGTTTAATGAACACACCATCTTCCAGCCTTTTCTTACTCTCGGTTATGGTTAAGTAATAATCATTGGATCGAGTTGCTTTTACATCAAAAAAATAGGTGCGTTTACCTGCTCTTGCTCTTTTTGAAAAAACCTCTTCGCGCTCTCGTTTGTCAAAATCTCCCATTTCAAAGTATTTATTTTTAAGTTTCAAATAGGGGATAAATATAACTTAATATTTTTTAAATATCCAAATGCAGCTATCGATTTTCTATTTTTTGAATGACCTCTTTATAAAAGAATTGTAGGCAATATCTACTGAAGGCAGAATGGATATTGCTCCGATAGCTTTATAAAAAAGATCTATTTATCTCCCAAATAGTCGACATTCTCGTCATCGTGGTCGTTTATCCTAGAACGGATATCGCCTTCTGTTTCATTGAAACATTCGGGATTAACGTTGAAAAGACCTTTCTGAAGATTGAATACTATTCTATAAAGAGAAGGTAAATCATAGCCCTCTCTTTTCAAACGGATTAAGAATTGATCATCTTTGATTTCAATGCTAAACTTTTCCATATTGTTCTTTTATCCCCACAAAACTACAAGTTGTATGTTATGGGAATGTTATGAACAAATGAAGTTTGCTTCTGCCGTAAGTTGCTGATAAAATTTATGCGCTATGCATTTTTCTTATAATGTTTAATGCACCCCCTGCTTTAAACCATTCAATTTGTTGTTCATTATAAGTATGGTTTACGTTGAATGAATCGGTTGAACCATCAGCATGGTTTAACACTACCCTTAATGGTTTATCCACGGCAAAGTCAGTTAAGCCTACTATATCAATACGGTCATCCTCTTGAACCAAATCATAATCTGCTGGGTTTTCGAAAGTAATTCCCAACATTCCCTGCTTCTTAAGATTGGTTTCGTGGATACGGGCGAACGATTTAACCAAGATAACCTTCACACCTAAATGGCGTGGTTCCATGGCAGCATGTTCGCGGGAAGAACCTTCACCGTAATTCTCATCGCCTACTACGATAGAACCAACCCCTGCTGCCTTGTAGGCCCGTTGTGTAGCTGGAACAGCTCCATATTCACCGGTAAGTTGATTTTTAACACTATCTGCCTTCTCATTTACAAAATTAATAGCGCCAATCAACATGTTGTTGGAAATATTATCGATATGACCGCGGTATTTCAACCATGGACCAGCCATGGAGATATGGTCTGTAGTACATTTCCCTTTTGCTTTTATTAATAAGACCAAACCTTTAAGGTCTTCCCCATTCCAAGGTTGGAAAGGATCCAGCAACTGAAGCCGATCTGATGTCGGATTGACGATCACTTCTACGTTTTCCCCATTTTCAGCAGGGGCTAGATATCCGGCATCTTCAACGGCAAAACCTTTTATAGGCATTTCAAGGCCTTGAGGCTCTTCAAGCGTTACTTCTTTTCCCTGATTATTGGTAAGCGTGTCGGTCAATGGGTTAAAGCTCAATCTCCCGGCAATTGCCAATGCAGTTGTTAATTCAGGAGAAGCGACAAAGGCATGCGTGTTGGGGTTGCCATCATTCCGCTTCGCAAAATTCCGGTTAAATGAAGTAACAATAGAATTTTTTTCCCCTGGTTTGGTAGTATGGCGCGCCCATTGCCCGATACAAGGACCGCAAGCATTTGCCAAGACCACTCCGCCAATTTTCTCAAATGTATCTAAGAAGCCATCACGTTCAATGGTATATCTTACCAATTCCGAACCTGGCGTTACCGTATATTCTGACTGAACTACTAAATCCTTATCAAGTGCCTGTTTTGCTAAAGAGGCAGCGCGACTAATATCTTCATAAGAAGAGTTTGTACAAGAACCGATCAAGCCCACTTCTAATTTTTCAGGCCAGTTGTTTTCTTTTACAGCGGCGGCGAATTTGGAGATAGGCCAAGCTAAATCAGGAGTAAAAGGGCCGTTAATGTGGGGTTCCAGTTCAGATAAATTGATTTCTATCACCTGATCGAAATATTTTTCTGGATGTTCATAGACTTCGTCATCGCCAGTTAAGTGCTCTTTAATCTGGTTGGCGAGATCAGCGACATCCCCACGATCGGTCCCGCGTAAGTAAGCCTCGGCTTTATCATCATAACCAAAAATAGATGTTGTGGCACCAATTTCTGCACCCATATTACAGATTGTACCTTTCCCCGTAGCAGAGAGGGTACGCGCTCCGTCGCCAAAATATTCAACAATAGCTCCCGTTCCACCTTTAACAGTAAGGATACCGGCAACCTTCAAAATAACATCTTTGGCAGAAGTCCACCCCGAAAGCTTTCCGGTTAATTTCACGCCGATGAGTTTCGGGAATTTTAACTCCCATGGTAGGCCGGCCATTACATCACAGGCATCGGCCCCTCCAACACCAATAGCGATCATTCCTAAGCCCCCGGCATTGGGCGTATGAGAATCAGTTCCGATCATCATTCCTCCGGGGAAGGCATAGTTTTCCAGTACAACTTGATGAATAATACCGGCTCCGGGTTTCCAAAAACCTAATCCATATTTGTTTGAAACAGAAGATAAAAAGTCATAAACCTCCTTGTTCTGGTCATTCGCAATCGCTAAATCCTTATCCGCACCTACTTTCGCTTGAATTAAATGATCACAATGTACCGTGGAAGGAACCGCTACCTTAGGTCGCCCAGCCTGCATAAACTGCAATAAAGCCATTTGCGCCGTAGCATCTTGCATGGCTACCCGGTCGGGTGCAAAATCCACGTATGTTTTTCCACGTTCATAGGGCTGGCTGGCTTCCCCCTCCCAAAGGTGGGTGTATAATATCTTTTCAGCCAGGGTTAAGGGGGTGCCAACTAGTTTTCGGGCTGCTGAGATGCGACCTTCAAAACCTTGGTACACTTTTTTAATCATTTCGATATCGAATGCCATATTATTTTGAATTTTATTTGAAAATCGTGGATGGGAGGTAGTTTATTGATTGAAAAACAAACTTACACAGCCAACTCTTAAAAGAGCCGCAAATTTAAGAAAAATAAAATCATTTTTTTCGCATTTTATAAAGTTAATACAGCGATCAGCGATCATAACCGGGTTCCTTCGGTTTTATCTTCTCCTAACACAAAGCTTCCAATAAATTAATAATGTGTTAACCAAGGCTTAATATAAGAGCCCTACTCTTGTATCGAATTTAATAAAGGATGAAAACATTTATTTTAAACAGAATTGCCATAGTTGCAATAATGGTTTGTGCAGTAAACAGTTTATTAGCACAAACGGGGACACTCAAAGGAAAAGTTATTGACCGTAACACTTCCGAAACAATAATTGGTGGAAATGTGACCATTCAGGGTACCACACATCGTACGGCCACGGATGAGAATGGTTTATTTGAATTTAAGTATCTGGCAGCAGGAACCTATCAGCTCATTGTCAGCTACCTGGGCTATCAACCTAAAACGGTAGAAGTTAACGTAGACGGTAGTAATGAACAAACAGTACAAATCGCCTTACTTTCTGAATCTACCCATATGAACGCTGTGGTCATTACCGGGCGGGTAAATAAACAATCAGAATCAGCTTTGTTGGCGGAGCGAAAAAATTCAAATATTATCGTCCAAAAGATTGGTGCACAAGAACTCGACCGAAAAGGGCTCGGAAATGTTGGCGAAGGTCTTACCAAGGTATCCGGTGTTTCCGTAGTAGGCGAAAAGGCATTATTTGTCAGAGGTTTGGGTGACCGATATAATAATGCTACGCTGAACGGTTTGCCGATCCCGTCTACCAATCCCGATGTGAAAGTTATCCCGCTTGATATATTTCCAACTTCCCTCGTCGAAAATATAGCTGTAGTAAAATCCTATACCTCTCAATTTTATGGAGATTTTTCCGGCGGAACGATCGATATCGTAACAAAAACATATCCGAATGCTCCATTTTTTAAGGTTGCCGTTTCTACCGGATACAATTCAATCACTACCGGTAAAAAGTTCCTGCAATCTCCAAATGCCAATAGAGGGTTTTTCGGGTTCGATAAAAATAGGCGCGCCCTTCCGGCTACTGTCGCGCAAACAACCATCTATAATTCTTATGAAAACGGGAACAATAGCGATCCATTTCGGGTAAACTGGAGCCCACAGGCTTCCATTGCTCCAGTTAACCGGGGTGTCTCTTTATCCGCAGGAAATAGTTATTCATTGAATAACGGTCATAAGCTGGGATTTATCGTCAATCTGGCCCATAAAGGAGGCTATAGCCTTGAAGAAGGGATTTCCGCATTATACAATGCCCAGCAAGCTCCAAGATACCGCTATGAAACCGAGAGCTTCGGGTTCAAAACCAATACCTCAGGGTTATTATCCATGACCTATGGTCCTGGTCCGCGTTCACACTATACTTTCACGGCATTAGCAGTTAACCAATCGAACGATGTGGTTTTTGATAACTATGGTGAGCAATCAGATCTGGGCATCCTATATGGGCGTAGAAATACCTTAATTCAAAATTCATTGCTCTCCGGGCAACTTGCCAGTACCCTTGATTTTACTGAAAGAAGGAAATTAAAATGGGCAGTAGGATTTACGAAAACAATTGGCAGTACGCCAGATAGAACACAAAATACCTTCCGGGTTAATAATGGGCAATACACCTTCCTGCGTAATTCTGATAGTGATAATCACCGGTTCTTTGCAAAATTAGATGATAATGAAGCTTCAGGAAAAGTAGAGATGGAGGTTAAAACAAACGAATCTGCGGCGCTAAAAAGTTTTCAATTTGGCGTCGATGGACGATATAAGTTCCGCAGGTTTGATGCGCGCCAATTCGACGCCAAAATAAGCATATCAGACCCTGTAGATCCAGAGAATGTTGGCGATGTATTAAGCGATAGCAATTTAGGAAATGGCTCTACCATGGGAGAATGGTATTATCAGGAAGGGTATTATGCCCCCAATAATTATCGGGCAGATTTGGCTATTGCAGCACCTTATATCAATCTCAGCTTTGATTGGAATGAAAAGTGGAAATTGATTGCGGGCTTGCGGGTAGAAGCTTCTATCCAAAATACAGATTATAAAAGAGGGAGTGATGCTTTTGATTTACCCTTCAGAAGAAATACATTACAAAACCTTGATTTCTTGCCCGGCGCGACACTTAAATATCTCTTAAATGAGAAATCTAATGTCCTGCTGGCCGCAAGCAGGACGATCTCCAGGCCCTTGTTTACCGAGGTAGCACCTTTCAGGTATAATAATGCATCGGCTACGGCAGAAAAACAAGGAAACCCCAATTTAATGAATACTTCAAACTTGAATGTAGACCTCAAATATGAGATCTACCCCTCCCGTGGAGAACTAATGGCGATTTCATTGTTTGGGAAATACCTAAAAGACCCTATTGAGATGATGCAAGTGGCAACATCCGATGCCATGTTCTCCTATATAAATACAGATCGGGCTGTAGTAGTGGGAGTAGAAGTAGAGCTGAATAGGAACCTAGGTGCCTTGTTTCATTCTGAGAATAGTGCAATAAAAAATATGTCTGTAGGATTCAATGGTAGTTACATGTACAATCAAATCCGGATCTCTGATGAAACAATTATAAGAAACCGGGAACAAGGCGTGCCCGTGGCTCCTACCAATAGGACCCGGCCTCTGTACGGTGCGTCACCTTATTTAATCAACTTTGACTATTCATATCGAGCTGATTGGAGCAAGAACAGCAATTCTATCATTACGGTAGCATACAATGTTTTTGGCAAACGCTTGTTTATCGCAGGTTCTGAACAGGCGGGGGATATTTATGAATTGCCCGTAAATAGCTTGGATGCCACTATTAATACCATGCTTAACAAAAATATCGGCTTCGATTTATCCCTTTTAAATCTATTGAACCCGGCGGTGGTGTTTGAGCAGGAATTCGCTGACAACAACCTTGAATTCTCTCGATTTAAAAAAGGTGTATCCATTTCCGCTTCCTTAAGTTATAAATTCTGAAATAGAATACAATGATGATGATTAGTTAATAAAAAGTTAATACAGCTGTCTTTCCTTTGTCGAAGGAAGACGCTCATAGGATAATACAAATAAAAACCATCATGAGCATATCTAATTAAGATAGAACTGCAATGAATACTAAGCTCATGATAGCTTCATTGCAAAATAAAAACGAATACTTAATAAATAAATTATTCCAAATGAAAAACTTAAAAATCAACAAGACGATTGCCTTCGCTTTAACTGGTGTACTCTTATTTGCATCATGTAGTGATGACCCTGTCACTCCAGACGGTAATGGAGATCAAGGGGTATTGCCGAATGGGGCAACGGTGACCGGGGAAATTACGCAAGATATCACCTTGTCAAAAGGAAATACCTATATCTTGAAAGCCGGGGTCCAAGTCAAAGCCGGGGCGACCATTACCATTGAAGAGGGTGTCATTGTAAAATCAGACCCCAATGAGCCCACTGCCGCTTACCTATTGATAGAGCCAGGAGCAAAAATCAATGCCGTGGGGACAGAGTCGGCTCCTATCGTATTTACATCGGGTAAAGAAGCTCCCAAAACCCAAGATTGGGGTGGAATTATTATATGTGGTAAAGCCCCTATAAATGTTGAAGGCGGTTCGGCTGCCTCAGAAATGGGCAACTTGGTTTCATATGGAGGTAACGATCCGAATGACAATTCGGGGGTATTGAAGTATGTACGTGTTGAATATACCGGCAAAAAAAGCAATGCGAGTAAAGAGCACAATGGTTTTACCTTCGAAGGAGTTGGTGCAGGGACACTCGTTGAGCACATCAGCGTGTATAAAGGTGCCGATGATGGGATTGAATTCTTTGGTGGTAATGTCAATGTAAAATATGCTGTCGTTTACGGGGCAGAAGACGACTCATTCGATTGGACCTATGGCTGGAGTGGAAAAGGTCAATTTTGGGTAGCGATCCAAGGAGATGATTTTGCAGATCGGGGTTTTGAAGCCGATAATAACGGGAGTAATAACCTTGCTACACCTTATTCTAATCCAATGCTTTCGAATATCACTCTGGTAGGATCTACAAAAGCCCAAACCGATGATGGCGAAGGCACGATCGAAGCAGGCAAGACCCGGGCTATGAAGCTTCGGGAGGGAACAAAAGGTAAAATACAAAATGTAGTAGCCTATGGTTTCCATAGTGGTATAGAAGTAGAAATGGAACAGACTTTCGCCAATATGCTTGACGGTTCCTTATTACTAAGCAACACAGATATCTATACGCCAAAAACATGGTCGTATAAAGGATATACGGGTTCGGGAAAGCCCTTTGAAGCACCCGCGGCTAAGAACACAACGGGTGCCGAAATTAAGCCATCCTATATTACTGAGGTATATGTAGGAAGCAGTTCGACCGATGCCGCAGATCCCAAAACATTAGATGGCTGGTTCGATGAGGCCTCTTACCGTGGCGCCGTAGAAAGTTCATCCAACAACTGGGTAACAAAAGGCTCCTGGGCAAAAGTCAACTAAAACGAATTTAAGACATCCCTTTTTAGATTCATCCTTTAAATTCGGGAAAAAAGTCCGTGCTGGTCGCGGACTTTTGCTATTTATGCCAAGAATGTATGCAGTTTTTCCTGTAAATGCTTACCTTGGGTAGATACTAAAAAAACAACATGGACATGAGCTCCATTAGATAGATGGAGAAAAGCTATTACAGTTGATACCGGCACCATCAATATTAGCATTAAACTCACTGGGGAACGATGATATTAATCATTCAAGGTTTCCATCTAACCGCTGAAAGTAAAATATAAGAATATATGAAACAATGGTTGGAAAAATACTTTGGTTTCAGTGAAAAAGAAATGAGGGGTTTATTTTTTTTGCTTATCATTATCGGGGTACTTTCTATTTCTCCGATAATCTATTCTTTTCTTTTTCCAATTGAAGCTCGTGAAATATCCGAAAAAAGTAAACAAGAAATCCGCTTATTTTTGGCGAATACCGTAAATGACCGTAAGGAAAGTCCTGCTGACGAAATACGCGTTAACGGGGAAATTGAGTATATTGACTTCGATCCCAATGAATTGTCGCTCCAGCTCGGAAAGCGCATAGGATTGTCCCACCGTCAGATTCAAATGATCCAAAACTATGTTGCGAAAGGGGGGCACTTTTATAAAAAAGAAGACTTTCAGAAGATATATGCAATCAGCAAAGCAGATTACGAGCGCTTGGCCCCTTATATAAAGATACCTGCACAACATCAAAACGTTTCTTATTCCAAGAAAGAGGTGGAAGCAAAGCATTTGCCGCCAGTAAAAGGAAACAAGGAAGAGCCCATCACCAAACTTCATATTGAGCTAAACAGTACTGACTCAATTGCCTTACAAAAACTCCGCGGAATCGGTCCGGTTTTTGCCTCCCGGATTGTGCGTTTCCGGAATAGTCTCGGCGGCTTTCATCATGTATCGCAATTGATGGAAGTATATGGAATGGATAAAGAACGTTATGAACCTTTGCTGGATCACATATTTGTAGATACTACTTTAGTGAAAAAGATCGACATCAACCATGCCGATTTCAAATTGCTTAACAAACATCCTTTCATTACCTATAAACAGGCGAATGCTATTATCCAATACCGAAAACAACATGGAAAATATGAAAAGGCCGATGATTTATTAAATATCCTGATTCTGGATGAAGATTTTTTACATAAGATTGCACCTTATTTATTTTTCTCTAAATGATAGAACAAAAGTTACGCACTGCCATACGCGACATCCCCGATTTTCCAAAGCCAGGGATAATCTTTAAAGACATTACGCCTATCTTGCAGGACCCTATTTTATGCCGGGAGGTCACCGATGCTTTCATTGATAAACTCAAGGGTATTCGAATCGATGCTGTAGTAGGTATTGAAAGCCGAGGATTTTTGTTCGCTATGTTACTGGCGAATCAATTGGAGGTTCCTTTTGTTCCTATCCGAAAACAAGGGAAACTTCCTTATACAACGATTGAAGAGGCATATGAATTGGAATACGGAACTGCAACGATAGAAGTTCATAAAGATTCGTTTGATCCCGGTTCCCGCATTCTGTTGCATGACGATCTGTTGGCTACCGGCGGAACCGTGGTAGCCGCAAGTAAACTGATTGAAAAGCTGGGTGGAAAGATTGCAGCTTATGCTTTTATCATCAGCTTGGATTTTTTAAATCCTAAACCCCAGTTGTTAGCATATAGTGATGAGGTGATTTCTTTGGTATCTTATTGAATTCTATAGCTTTTCACCTGTTATTGACCTATCGGTAATAATTTTTATCGGAACTTCAAAGTCTTGGCTCTTCACTAAGCCTTCTACTTCCTGATGCATATCGTTTGATAGGATTAAACCGCTCGAACGTTCAACTTCGATTGTTCCGCTTTGGGTGCCTTCAATATTGACCTCGCTGCCAACGCTATTCTCGCCATCTATTGGGCTTGAAACAACACCTTCCAAATTGATCCACGCAAGATCTTCATTTAAACTCTCTAAGGTATAGGTTGCAGTATTATTGAGGTTAAATTGATCATTTATACGCTGTTGACTATTTTTTTGCCAATTCTCACCAATCTCTATAGGATAGTCAGGTAAGATCATAAGGTCGGCTTCCAGCATTTTGGCAATCCGATATTCTTTAAGCAATTCTAAACCGGCTAACGCTAAAGCTGTTGATTGGTCTATAAGGGTCTCTTCCTTCGTGTCAAATACCTCTTCTTCTTTTACCACCTTTCCCTGTTGGTCTAAATAAATTAAAAAGGGCCGGTTCACGATGCTTGTTATGATCGATGACATTGAGTCTTTCCCCGAATCAAATCTGAAATCTCCTTGGGGCATATCAATGTCCACAGCGATTTCTTCGTAAATGGCTTTTATTATGGTTCCGTTTCCGTTACTGCTGACAACCTCACTGGTCGCGGTATATCTCACAGATTTTGTCGCTTCAATGGGGCTTCCCATGAGTTCTTGGCTAATTTTTTGGGAAAGGCTAAGGGTAAAACGATATATAGTAGAGGGGGTGAAATCAACTTTCAGCTTAATTTTATCCGCAAGGATCGTAGTGGTATCAATGGTTCCGTCATCTGTACCGATGGTATCTTGGGCATGTAATTGCAAAAAAGAGGTAAACAATAAAACCATGCATAGATTAAAGATGTTCTTCATAATAGATTTTTTGTAAAAGTATATAAAAAGATATAGATAGTGGATATAGGATGAAAAAAGACTTTCCGTATTTAGTTGTAATATAAGGGGTTATTTTGTACTGAATACTATTTTGGTATATATAATAGACGGGCGAATGGTCGGCATATCCCGCTTGAAATCGTTAATTTTGCGGATAAACCTAAAAAATGATACAAGAACAAAATGTGATGGACTTTCCAAGTGAAAGCAGTAGAATGGTCGGCTCAATGGTGCATGATTTTGCCGAAAAAAACATTCGTCCCCATGTCCTCGAGTGGGATGAAGCGCAGGTTTTTCCTGTTGAAGTATTTAAGAAAATGGGAGAATTGGGCCTTATGGGCGTGTTGGTTCCCGAAGAATATGGAGGTTCGGGCTTCGGTTATGCTGAATATGTGACGGTTATTGTTGAGATCGCCAAAGTTTGTGGAGGCATTGGCCTTTCACTTGCCGCACATAATTCGCTTTGCATCGGTCACATTCTATCTTTTGCCAATGAAGAGCAGAAGAAAAGTTGGCTTCCTAAATTAGCCACAGCAGAATGGATTGGTGCATGGGCCCTTACGGAAGCCAATACCGGATCAGATGCTATGGGGATGAATACCACCGCAGTTTTAGAGGGTGATGAGTACCTTATCAATGGAAGTAAAAACTGGATTACTCACGGGCAATCCAGCAATATTGTTGTGGTCATGGCCCGCACAGGTGAGAAAAATCGTTCTGATGGGGTTTCAGCTTTTGTAATAGAGAAAGGTATTCCCGGGTTTACGCATGGGAAGAAAGAGAATAAATTAGGGATGCGCGCTTCCGAGACCACAGAGTTAATTTTTGATAACTGCCGGATCCCGAAAGCAAACCTGTTGGGAAAAGAAGGAGAAGGGTTTAAGCAGGCGATGAAGGTCTTAGATGGCGGAAGGATCTCCATTGCCGCCTTAGCGCTGGGGATCGCAAAAGGTGCTTTCAACGCATCGGTAGCCTATGCGAAGGAAAGACACCAATTTGGGCGACCGATTGCAGAATTCCAAGGGATCTCATTTAAATTGGCAGATATGGCCACACAGATAGAAGCTGCCGCGTTGCTCATCTCAAACGCCGCTTATCTAAAAAACAGCGGTCAGCCGGTAACCAAACAATCGGCCATGGCAAAATATTATGCTTCTGAACTTGCGGTGAGATGCGCCACAGAAGCCGTGCAGATTTTTGGAGGGTATGGATATACAAAGGACTTCCCTGTTGAAAAGTTTTATCGGGATGCAAAGCTCTGCACCATTGGAGAAGGCACGTCGGAGATTCAAAAACTGGTCATCGCCCGTGAAATTTTACGTCAATAATTTCCATGAATAAAACACAATGATTATTTTGGTCAATAAATTAATCTATGGAATGGCTCTCAAATCCTGAAATCTGGATTTCCCTGGCAACGCTGACAGTTCTTGAAATTGTCTTGGGTATCGACAACATCGTTTTTATCTCTATTTTAAGCAATAAGCTGCCTGAAGAACAACAAAAAAAAGCCCGGCAAGTCGGTTTGGCATTGGCAATGATTACACGGGTCTTGCTATTATTGTCCATCAGCTGGATCATGTCATTGACGAAACCTCTATTTAACCTGGCAGACTGGTTCGGTATTCAAAGTGCGTTCTGGGGCGAGAAGCTTGATTTTTCTGGGAGGGATCTCATCTTGTTATTAGGAGGGCTATTTTTGATTTACAAAAGCACCATTGAGATTCATGGCCGTGTCGACGGGGAAGCGCACGAAGAAGTAGTTACGAAGAAGCGGCTCACATTTAGCAATGTAATTTTTCAGATATTGGTGCTGGATGTGGTATTTTCCCTTGATTCCGTTATCACGGCGGTTGGTATGGCCGATGAAGTCATGGTCATGATTGCGGCGGTCATCATTGCTGTATTGATCATGATGGTTTCCGCCGGGCCAATAAGTAACTTTGTCAACAAAAACCCCTCTGTTAAAATGCTGGCGCTGGCTTTTTTATTATTGATCGGGGTGTCGCTGACCGCAGAAGCTTTTGAACAACATATTCCCAAAGGGTATATTTATTTCGCAATGGCCTTTTCGGTACTAGTTGAAGTGTTGAATCTCAAATCAAAAAAGACGATGACAATCGCTCCCAAAATAGATAAGGATAAGGTGTAAAACCCTGCTATACTCGGGTTGGCCCGTGCCAACTTATACAAGTAGTAGTTTGTCATTTGACTATTCTTTACAATCGTCGTATTTTTGTGCCGAATTTAATGGAATGGGAAACAACAGTAATTCTGAAACAGATATCGTCCTGATCGGGGCGGGCATTATGAGCGCCACATTAGGCGTTCTTCTCAAGCAGCTCATGCCAAATGCCAAAATAGAAATCTTTGAACGCCTGGATGAGGTGGCTGCCGAAAGCTCAGACGCGTGGAATAATGCCGGAACAGGTCATTCTGCATTGTGCGAGTTGAATTATACCCCTCAAAACCACGACGGTACAGTTAACATTGACAAAGCCGTCAAAATTGCCGAATCTTTTGAAGTATCCAAACAATTTTGGTCGTCACTCGTTGAGCTGGGGATCCTGAAAAATCCCGAAAAATTCATTCATTCTATTCCCCACATGAGTTTTGTACTTGGTGAAACAAATGTTTCCTTTTTGAAAGAGCGTTATAAGACCATGCAAGGCAATCATTTATTCCAAGATATGATCTACTCAGAAGACTTCGAACAGATCAAAGAATGGATCCCCTTGGTGATGGAGGGAAGAAAGAAAGGCGAGAAGCTAGCCGCAACGCGCATGGATATTGGTACAGATGTCAACTTCGGCGCATTGACCCGTGCCATGCTGGGCTACTTGACCGAACAGCCGAATGTTACCCTCAAGCTTGCCCATGAGGTGCAGGATATTGAACGTCAAGAGAATGGGCGGTGGAATATCGAGGTGAGAAACAGCACTACAAGGCGGAAGCGTACGGTGTCCGCTAAATTTGTGTTCATTGGTGCCGGCGGTGGCACATTATTATTACTGGAAAAGTCAGATATCCCTGAAAAGGCAGGTTATGGTGGTTTCCCTGTCAGCGGCCAATGGCTAAGATGCATCAACCCTGATGTAATTAATAAACATTCAGCCAAAGTATACGGGAAAGCAGCGGTAGGCTCGCCACCGATGTCGGTTCCCCATTTAGACACTCGTTTTATCAATGGAGAAAAGGCACTTTTATTTGGGCCATATGCGGGTTTTTCCACTAAATTTTTAAAAAATGGCTCTTGGTTGGATTTGCCAGCATCCATTAAAGTAGGAAATATCCGCCCAATGCTTGCTGCCGGGATCGATAATATTCCGTTGACAAAATACCTCATCAATCAAGTTCGGCAATCACCTGATGACCGTATTGAAACCTTAAAGTATTACGTTCCTACGGCAAAGAAAGAAGATTGGGAACTTGAAGTGGCCGGACAGCGGGTACAGGTCATTAAAAAGGATGAAAAGCAGGGTGGCATACTGGAATTTGGAACGGAAGTCGTTACGAGTTCAGATGGGTCCTTGTCGGCACTGTTAGGCGCTTCTCCAGGCGCATCAACTGCGGTTTCCATTATGTTGAGCGTTTTGGAACGTTGTTTTCCTAAGCAGGTTAAAACGCTAGATTGGACCAATAAGCTTCAGGCATTGATTCCATCATATGGAAAATCATTAGCCGAGGACGCTGCCTTAGCCTTGAAAATGCGAAATTGGAGTTCAATGGTATTGGCTTTAAATACCGATAAAGAAGCCGCCGAAAAAGAAGATTAAATTTTCATTTAGTCTTTTCAATAATTTAATTTGCAAGCAGCTCAATTTTCCTTACTTTTGCCGTTCATGGGGGTTTAGCTCAGTTGGCTAGAGCGCTTGCCTGGCAGGCAAGAGGTCACCGGTTCGAATCCGGTAATCTCCACTTAGGATTTTATGATGGTATCGTTCCGGGATTAATATCGGTAATACCCATTTTGATCTGCGAGAACATACCGGCGTCTGTCGGGTAAAGTCACCGCTAGAAATTCCGTAACCCTATATCTTATTAAGAACCAACGTGAAAAAAGAGGGAAGTGCTTTTATTTTCCTTCCTACGAATTGATTCCCGCTCCATCAACACGAAATGCGACCTTACAAATAACACCAAAGGAAGTAATCTTGCCATCTTTGACATGAACTTTAGTGTCTTTTACGTAGACTGAGTCAATGTTCCTAACCGTCTTGGATACTTCTGTTACTGCCTGTTGTATAGCATCTTCAATGCCTTTTTCTGAGGAAGCGATAACTTCAATTACTTTAACTATTGACATGGTGATTTTATTTTACAATGTGAATGAATCTTATGTATGAGTAATGATTTACAATCATGTGATTATATAATATGTCATTAACACGGGATATCGGTATTTGTTCACTACTTTTGTAAATTAATTTAATCCGTTTTACCCTTTTATGGCTATTACCCTTTTCTTTCTTGCCCATTGGTTCCTTTCCCTTTTTGCCCAAACATTCTTTCTACATCGATATTCGTCTCATAAAATGTTTAAGATGAATAAGTTTTGGGAAAGGTTTTTTTATGCCTTTACATTATTGTGTCAAGGTTCTTCTTTTCTCAATCCCAGGGCATACGCCATTTTGCATCGGATGCACCATGCTTATAGCGATACCGAAAAAGATCCACACTCCCCACATTTCTTTAAAGATGTATTTGGCATGATGATTAAAACTAAAAATATGTACTTAGCTTATTTAAGACATAAAATTGAGCCCGAGCCGGCTTTTAGGGGAAATTATCCCGAATGGCCCCTTATTGATCGCATTGGCGACTTATGGCTAACAAGGATAATCTTTATGTCTTTTTACGTAAGCTTCTATGTAATATTTGCCACGCATTGGTGGATGTTTTTATTGCTTCCTGTTCACTTTTTAATGGGACCTATACACGGAGCGGTAGTGAATTGGTGCGGCCATAAATATGGATATTCCAATCACGATAATGATGACCACAGTAAGAATTCCTTGCCGTTCGACTTTCTAATGTTAGGTGAGTTGTTTCAAAACAATCACCACAAAAAGCCTAATAGCCCAAACTTCGCGTCAAGGTGGTTCGAATTTGATCCTACCTATCCGGTAATGAAGTTATTGCATTGGTGCCGAATTATTAAAATCAGAAAAGCCCGCTAATTCTATAATCCAGAACATTTTTTGATTCTGTTGGTTATAATTCTTATAAAGGTTAACCCTAAGACTATGAACAACAGAAAAACCCTATTTATTATTCCGCTCTTTCTATTGGTTTTAATGCTGAGCAGCTGTGAACTTATTGGCGATATCTTTAAGAGTGGCGTTTATGTGGGAATATTTTTGGTCGTTATCGTTATCGTGGGCATCGTCTGGCTTGTTAGTCGGATGGGCAGAAGATAAAAAGATCAACGTTAAAGCCTAGAATCGGTTTATGGTTCATTCTCCTCTTCGTCAAGTTTGCGGTAATAGACAGCTGTTGGGCTGCCAAAGAGGTAGAACATCTTTTCTCGAAAACCTTTCGCCTTTTTCACATCTGCGATCATATCAGAAAATTCATGGAAATTTAAAAATAATGGATCCATGCGATTGCCTATTTTCTTGGTCAGCCCGTAAATAGGTCGTTCCTCCTCAGGCTGAAAAGTGCCAAATAACCTATCCCAAAATATAAAAGTAGCTGCATAGTTCTTATCTAGGTATTTTTCCTGACTGCCGTGATGCACGCGATGATTGGAAGGTGTAGCGAAAATGTATTCAATAATTGGATGAAGCTTTTTGATGTATTCCGTATGAACCCAAAACTGAAAGAGTACGGCAACCTGACTTACCACAAAGAATACAACGGGATGAAAACCACAAAGCGCAACAGGAAGAAAAAAGAAGATCTTAAAGTTTTGTATCCAGCTCAATCGAAAAGATACGGTCAAATTGTAGTTTTCAGCGGAATGATGTACACAATGAGTAGTCCAAAGAAAACGGTTTTGATGAGAGATCCGATGGGCCCAATAACTGCAGAAATCAAAAATAATATAACAGGGTAGAAACGTCCACCAATTAAGTTCCATCCGCCAAGGTACAATGTTATAAAGCCATACCACAGCATACAGTAGTCCGATTTTCAAGACCAAGCTTATGGCAACGTTGCCCAGACCTACTAAGGTCGAGCCAATGCTTTCTTTGGTTTTATAATGTTTGTGATTATGATACCATGAATAACCAATTTCCAATAAGGTAAAAAATGCCATTGCCGGAATGGCATATACGATAAGGTCTGGAGCGTTTTCCTGAACGTTCGTAAGGCTTTCAAATGGAATTTTATGGGCGCCAAAAAGAGCTAAGAAATTAATAAAAAGGTTGATCATGAAATAAGTTTCGTGGGTTTTAGACTCAATTTAGTATAATACTAACGTTTTTTATTGAAAAAAGTTGTCAGAACCCGAGATTTATAATAATTCCATATCGATTTATTAATATGGAATCTTGCAAGTATAAGTAAAATACGAACAAGATTCCGCCTAAAGAGTATGAAAACTGTGAACTATTTTTACTATTTTCATGCATTGATTTTAGAAAGCATTAACTTTTATTATTTACATGAAAAACTCACCATGAAAAAATTATTTTTATCACTTACGTTTTTAGTAATTACTTCCCTTGTATTGGCTCAAACTACTTGGAATGCCGATCCAAACCATTCAAGGCTGGCATTTACTATTACTCATTCAGGAATTAGTGACATTACAGGATCATTCGATGAATTCAAGGCGGTCATTGTTTCAAACCAACCCGACTTTAGCGATGCTAAGATTTCGTTGACTACAGAGGTTGCCAGTATAAACACCCACGTGGGCAAACGTGATGACCATCTTCGAAGTGCTGACTTTTTCGAGGTAGAAAAGTACCCAAAGATGACCTTTGAAAGTAGATCCATTAAAAAGATAGCAGAAAACAGGTATGAAGTAAACGGAGAATTGACCTTGCATGGAATAACGAAACCTCTTACTGTAACAATGGTTTATCGTGGTACAAATACTAAACCTGATGATAAGACAGCTCAAACGGCGGGTATTCAAATTACCGGGACATTAAAGCGGCTGGATTTTGGTATTGGTAAAACTTTCCCCGAACTCGCTTTAAGTAATGAGGTTGAGATTAAAGCCGATGGCGAATTTAAAAGAGTAAATCCATAAAAGCTTTCATTTAAAGGTCTTGACCTGCCCAATGATCTTTTATATAGCACTGGTGATGTGTCATGAAGAACGTATTGATTCCGGAAAATCCAGAGAAGAATAAAAAATAATTTGTAATTTTCGCTTATAAAAGCAAAAACAATGGATAAAAACCAACAAAAAACGACTACAGAAGTGTCCAGAAGGAAGTTCATCAAGAGCAGTGCTGTGGCGGCGACCGGATTTATGGTCGTCCCCCGGCATGTATTGGGAGGGACCGGTTACACGGCGCCCAGCGACAAGCTTATTATTGCCGGCGTGGGAGTGGGAGGAAAAGGTGCCGGTGATATTAATAGCTTTTATGAAAGTGGGAAAGCGGAAATCGCTTTTTTATGTGATGTAGATGATCGTAGGGCCGCTAACTCTGTCAAACGTTTTCCTAAAGCCAAATATTATAAAGACTGGCGGGAGTTGTACGATAAGGAATCTAAAAATTTTGATGCGGTTTCCGTTTCCACGCCCGACCACAACCACGCTATTATTGCCTTAGGGGCAATGCAGCAAGGAAAACACGTATATGTGCAGAAGCCCCTTACCCATGACATATACGAATCCCGCATGCTTAACGAAGCGGCAAAACGATACCAAGTAGTTACCCAAATGGGAAACCAGGGAGCCTCCAATGATGGTACGCGTATCATGTCTGAATGGTATGACGCGGGACTGGTTGGAGATGTCCATACCGTTTATTGTTGGACGGACCGCCCCGTTTGGCCTCAAGGAGTGCCTTGGCCCACGGTGAAGGCAGATGTTCCCCAAGAGTTGGATTGGGACCTATGGTTAGGCACGGCACCGGATGTAAATTATATCGATAAGTTAGTCCCCTTTAATTGGCGCGGTTGGTGGGATTATGGAACAGGGGCATTGGGCGATATGGGATGCCACCTTGTTGAAGTTCCCTTCAGGATGTTGGGGCTCCAATCACCAAAAGATGTGCAATGCAGTGTCGGGAGTGTGTATGTAGATGAATTTAAGAGAGGTTACTTCCCAAAAAGTTGTCCGCCTTCCAGCCACGTCACCCTAACATTCCCCAAAACACCGAAAACCAAAGGCGATGTAACCTTGCATTGGATGGATGGAGGGATACAGCCAACACGTCCTGAAGAATTGGGGGCAAATGAAAAATTTGGAGACGGGGGGAATGGGGTTTTGGTCATTGGAACAAAAGGGAAAATGATGTGTGATACATATAGCAAAAATCCACGGCTATTGCCTACTTCGAGAACAGAAAATGTAAAAGTCAAAGAGAAATTTGCGAGGGTTCCCGGTGGGGCAAATGGGCATTACGCACAATGGGTGGAAGGAGCTATCGCCGGGTATGGGAAAACAGAACTAAGTGCACCTTTTGAGGCATCGTGCCCCTTGACAGAAACCCTGTTAATGGCTAATTTAGCCATTAGAGGTTTTGATATCCGCAACGAAAAGGCTGATGGAAAAGGATTTGATTACCCTGGTCGGTACGTAAAATTATTATGGGACAATGACCAGATGCGCATCACAAATTTTGATGCCGTAAATCGGTATGTGAAACGCGAGTATCGCAAAGGTTGGAGCTTAGGCGTATAAGTTGATCGATTTAATTTAAATCTAACATAAACAATAAAACAACACAAGATGTTAAAAGCAATTTCAGTTATCGTACTTCTTTCCGTGGTTTCTTGTCAATCGACACAAAACAATGGTGCAGAAAACCAAGGAGCAGACAGTTCTGCAACCGGTGTTGCCGCAAGTGCAACAGAAGACGGTTGGCAAGCCATCTTTGATGGTACCAGTACCGCTGGATGGCATACTTACGGCACTAGCGCTGCCGGTGCCGCGTGGGAAGCCAAAGATGGCGCACTTTATTTAAATACAGCTACAAAAGAAGGGCGGGGTGATTTGGTCACTGATAAAGAATATGAAAACTTTGACCTTAAATTGGAGTGGAAAATCTCAGAAGGTGGTAACAGCGGGATCATTTTTAATGTAAAAGAAGATACATCGAAGTATCAGAGAACCTATAATACAGGCCCCGAAATGCAGGTATTGGATAATGCAAAACATTCTGATGCCAAAATCCATAAACACCGTGCCGGTGATCTATATGATTTGATAGCCTGTTCGGAAGAAACGGTCAAGCCTGCCGGCGAATGGAATGAAGTAGAGATTATCAGTAACAATGGTAAACTGGATTTCTACCTAAATGGAACAAACGTTGTATCGACTACGATGCATGATGATAATTGGAAAGCCATGGTTGCAGGCAGTAAATTTGCTACCATGCCGGGCTTTGGAACGTTCACCGCCGGGAAAATAGCTTTGCAAGACCATGGTGATGAGGTTTGGTATCGAAACATTCGGATCAAGGAACTTTAAACCTTGATCACATTTAAGAGGTGCTATACGTGTGCTTTATCCGCAGGATAGGGGTATATGCATAGCACCTTTTTCGATTAAGGAATAAGGAAAACTTCTTTGATAGTTTAGGAAGCAGTGTTTAATATTTTATTGGTAAATGCAAAATTCACAAGTTCGCCAATCGTATTTAACTGCAATTTGGCTTTAATGTTTTTCTTGTGGGTATCAACCGTGAAGGAAGAAATGTTCAGTTGGTCAGCTATCTCTTTGCTTGTTTTACCAACTGCCAGGGCCACTAGGATTTCCTTTTCCCTTTTCGTGAGGATACCGCTATCTTCAGTATCCTTCGGACTATAGAAACTATCAAGCACAAGCTCCACGGCAATTTTCAACTGTTCCAGGTTCACAGGCTTTAAGAGGTAGGCGTGTGGATTCGTTTCTTTGGCTCTGTCCACAGTCTCCTGTTCTGAATAGGCGGTAAGGTAAATCTTAGGAATCGTAATGGTTTTGCCTATTTCATTCATTAAGTCGATTCCTGTTTTATCGGAATTGAGGTTGATATCGCAAATAGCCAAGTGGTAGGTGTTGTTTTGGAACTTTTCCAAGGCTTCTTCATAAGACACGGCTATATCTACCTTGTAATCCCCCTGTTGAGACAAAAATAGCTGAAAGTCTTTGGCAACAATAAATTCGTCTTCAATGATTAATAAATTCAAAGCAAGTTTTAGTTTTAGTCCTGAAATATACTTAAAATATTATTAAAAGGGGAAAACAATTTTTACTGACGCACCCTTATTATTGTCCATTTTTATTTTTCCTTTTAATTGGGCAACCAAGTTGTCAACGAGCTGCATTCCTAATGATTTTATGTTGTTCTCCGGAAAACCTTTGCCATTGTCCTGAAACGATAAGTGAACTTCATTATTTATTTCTTCCAACGCAATGTGGAGTGTCTTCGGACTAATGTCTTCTGGAAATGCGTGTTTAATGACATTGGTAATCAATTCATTCAGAATTAGCCCAAAAGCGGTAATCTTTTTAGAGGATAACTTAATAGGACGTATGTCATAGGTAATGGAGAGTTGGCTGTGATAAAGCTTGTTAAGCTGCTCGGCCAATAAAGGGACAAAAACATGGGGTTCTACAAAGGCCTGTTCATCCTGATTCTTCCGTGACATGACATCATACATATTGGCTATGGTAAAAACCCGGTCCCTGCCCGCTTCGAAGTGTCTTTTAATCAGGTCGTCGTTTACACTCTGGCTTTGAATATTCAGTAAGCTACTAATTAATTGGAGGTTGTTTTTGACCCTATGATTGAGTTCTTTCATTAAAATTTCAATCTGTTTGTTTTTCTGATCAAGCTTTTTGGAGAGTATTTTTTTTCTTCGGAAGTTTAAAAACAATAAAATAGCAATGAGAAAAAACACTACCGCACTGATCAAAAGTATATAGAGCTGCCTGTTTTTGTTCTGAATTTTTTCATCAGCCAGTTTTTTATTTACGTTGGCGATTTCCAGTTCAGCTTGTTTCTTCGCTATCTCATATTTCGATTCCATTCTAGCAATGGCAATTACCTCACTATCTTTTACAGTTGAGTCTCGCAACGCAACGTAAGCCTGTTGGTATTCATAAGCTTTCTCGTATTCTCTTTTGGCATTTTTAAGTTCCGCCAAGTAACTAAGTACGTCTTGTTTAAGGTTTCCGTTCTCATTTTCCAGTATTTTAAGCGCGTCCCCCAAAAAAGATTCAGCTTCGTCAAATTTGTTTTGCTTGGTTCTTAATTGGCCCAATGCAGATTTGGTAGATGCTATGTAGAAAGGGGTTTTAGCTCGAGTCCTGAAATCCAATGCCTTTTTCAGCATTTTATCGGCTTCGGCATAGTGTTTATAATCCAAGTGAAACTTACCATAATTGTGGTAGACCAATCCTAATTTGTCTGGTTCTCCAATGGGCACAAAACTTTCTATCGCTTTGTCAAAATAATAGGGTACAGAATCTATTTTGCCCATTGCGATCAAAACGACCGATAAATTGCTGTAGGCTAAGCCTAAGGATGTTTTGTCTTCTCTCGTTTGGGCATTTTCCAAGGCTTTCTTATAGTAAGTATACGCTTTGTCGTTATCACCTATCCGACGATAAATATTAGCTATGTTATTATACGACTGTTGAATACCATACAAATCATTTTCTTTTTCTTTAATAGCAAGGCTATGCAGCTGGTTCTCGATTGCTTCATCATACCTCGTGACCTCGGTTAAGGTATTCCCTTTGTTCATGTAAAGAACCCCGAGCAGTTTGGCATGTTTAATTTCTTCTGCCAATGCAATACCTTCGTCATAATAAAAAAGTGATTTTTCATATTCCGAGAGCTTACGGTAAAGGATGCCAAGCTTATTATAGAAAGAAGCTACATCGCTTTTACCAAAATTGGCATCCTCTGCATATTCTATGGCCGTTAAACATTGTTCAACAGCAATTTTCAAGTTTCCTAACCGTCCATTTATTGCACTCATGTTGGCCAGGGCGTGTGCCATCCCGCTGGTGTAATTTTCTTGTTTAGCCTTATTGTAGGCCAATGAATCAAGATGTAAAGCTTGCTTGATCTTACCTTGATGATTATAAATGGTTCCAAGAAACAAGGCACTTTTTACCTCATTAATGACCTGCCCCGATTCCTGGTATAACGCAAAAGCCTGTTCTCCGTCGAGCATGGCTTTGCTGTCTTCTTTTGGGAAAAGAAGCTTAGCTCTCTCTAACAATAAACCTGCCTTTACTGTATCATTTGTTACAGTATTTAATACCGAGGTAAGACTATCAATCTTATGTTGCTGGGCCTTTACCGTTATTAAAGAAGATAATATTATAAGGGAACAACAGAGCGTTTTTTTCACATTTCTAAAAAGAATAAAGTGTTCTATCAAACATACGAAGAAGAACGTAAAGTGAAAATACCCATTATTGGGTATTGGTTAAGTGGGTGAAAATCACGTAAGTTTGGTTCATTCATTCATCATAATTCAACGTAATCATGAACAAAGATATCACAACCGCACTCATAAGGCAAGCGTCAATCGTTTTGGCCGTAATCAATTTGGAATATCAACTGTCATTTCTGCAACGAGTATCGGTTGATAAAAGAAGCTATCATTAAATAAAAGTAAACCTTCTCTGCATCATGGTATGCGGTTGACAGCCCTGAACTTCATGGTGACAACCTCGTATAGGCATATAGGAATTATAAGTTATTTTTAATAATTTGAGCCGTCAATATCACTAATGCTTAATACAATGTATACCTTCAGGAAAGCACTCGGACTGGCAACGGTTTTTGTTTATTTGGTGACCTCAGCTTTCGCACAGGTCAAACTTCCTGCGATTTTCGCTAATAATATGGTTTTGCAGCAGCAATCCGATGCGCCTATTTGGGGGTGGAGCTCTCCCGGAGAGAAGATTGTAGTGAATGGGAATTGGATGAATGCCAAAGCGGCTACTACCCATGCTAATTCGTCTGGAAAGTGGATGGTGAAAGTAAAGACACCACCAGCAGGAGGTCCTTACACCTTAACCATACAAGGAAATGAAACCCTCGTTTTGAAGGATATTATGATTGGCGAAGTATGGATATGCTCAGGACAGTCCAATATGGAAATGCCCGTCCAAGGTTGGGGCGATAAAACACCGATTGTCAATTCGATAGAAGAGATACAAAATGCTAATTATCCCAAAATCAGGATTTTTACTGTCAAGAGAGACATGTCTCTAACACCACAGGAAGATGTAACAGGTACCTGGGCCGCTGTAAGCCCTGAGACTGTAGCCAATTTTAGCGCCACAGCTTATTTCTTTGGCAGGACCTTGTATCAAAATTTAAATGTCCCCATTGGCTTAATTCATGCGAGCTGGGGTGGTACCGTAGCCGAAGCTTGGACCAGTGGCAGTGCTTTGCGAGCCTTAGGTGATTTTGACCAAACGCTTGACAAAATGGACTCCTTGCAATTGTCTCAAGCAGATGATCAGAAGGCTACAAATAAAAATGCCCCGACGGTATTATACAATGCGATGATTGCCCCATTAATTCCTTTTGGTATCAAGGGAGCGATTTGGTATCAGGGGGAAGCAAACGTATCGAGGGCCGAGCAATACGAAAGACTCTTTCCCACGCTGATCAGGGATTGGCGGAATCGCTGGAATGAAGGTAAGTTTCCCTTTTATTTTGTACAAATAGCGCCCTTTAATTATAAAGGCGACAGCACTGCCGCGGCAGCACTGCGCGATGCCCAGCGTAAAACCCTTTCTTTGCCCAATACCGGCATGGCGGTCACCTTAGACATTGGAAATATTGACAATATCCATCCCGCCAATAAACAAGATGTTGGTAAAAGACTTTCTCTTTGGGCATTGGCGAAAACCTATGGGAAATCCATAAGCTATACCGGTCCTCTATATAAAAGCAAGAAACGAAAGGGGAATACGATAATCTTATCGTTCGACGGTGCAAAGAATGGTTTGGTAGCCAAAGGAGGAGCACTTGATCTTTTTGAAATAGCGGGGGAAGATCATAATTTTGTGCCAGCCAGTGCAACTATTCAAGGAAATAAAATCATTGTGCATGCAGAACAGGTGCTCAATCCTGAAGAAGTAAGATTTGCATGGCGTGATGTATCAGAGCCCCATCTTTTCAACACCGAAGGATTACCTGCATCTTCCTTTACCACAGAGGATTAAAGGAATAAGTATAGTGTTAATGTTTTAAGAGGTGTATCAAAAGTCTAGTTCGTTATTAGTTAATATTGCACTAATGTAGTGCAATATTAAACTAAATATGCACTGTGACGGTGCATTCATTGCTATCTTTGTAAAAAAGATACCCAAATGGACAAATTACAGGGATACTTTCAGAAGCTTATAAAGACGACGACGGTTAATTTTCTTCGTTATAATTACACCGAAATAAACTGGGAAAGTCGTATGATTGGCCTTACTGGACCTCGCGGAGTGGGGAAAACAACACTCATTCTTCAATATATCAAAAAGCACCTTCGCTTATCTGAAACACTCTATGTTACCGCTGAGGATTTTTATTTCGCCGATAACAAATTAGTGGATTTAGCAGATACATTTCTAAAACACGGTGGTAAATATCTTTTTGTAGATAAAATCCATAAATACAAAGACTGGGCAAAAGAACTAAAGCTAATTTACGATTATTACCCCGAGCTACGCCTGACCTTTACGGGCTCTTCGGTGTTGGACATTAATAAAGGAGCCTCTGATTTAAGTCGCAGAGCCGTAATGTACTATATGCAGGGTTTATCGTTCCGAGAGTATTTGCAATTGTTTCATAATATTACGTCAGACGTTTATTCTCTAGATGATATAATAATGCATAAGGTGGATATTCCTTCACTTAAGAATCCATTGCCATTATTCGGTGATTACCTCAAAAGGGGTTATTATCCTTTTTCTTTAGACGGCGACTTTGATATTCTACTTCAGCAAGTTATCAATCAAACCTTAGAGTCCGATATTCCAACGTTTGCAGAGATGAATATAGCGACAGGAAGAAAGTTAAGGCAACTTTTAGCAATTATTTCTAAAAGTGTTCCTTTTAAGCCGAACTTTTCTAGTATTGCCACTATGCTTTCGGCCAGTAGAAATAATATCGCAGACTATTGCCTATACTTAGAAGATGCAGGCATGATTGCTCAACTAAGGGATGCTACTACCGGAATACGTGGTTTAGGAAAAGTTGATAAAATTTATTTAGATAATACCAGCTTGATCTATGGCTTGGCAGACGATATCCCAAATATTGGCAATGTTCGTGAGACCTTTTTCCTAAATCAACTACGCGTCAACTACGAGGTCAATTCTTCCGCAACTGGTGAATTTCTAGTAGATGATATGATTTTTGAAGTCGGTGGAAAAAGAAAAGGACAAAAGCAAATAGAGGGTATCAAAAATGGATACCTTGTTAAGGATGATATTGAAGCTGGGTTTCTGAATACGATTCCTCTTTGGCAACTGGGTTTGATTTATTAAGGTGTTCGTTACCGTTAGCATTACTCAACTTTCAAACTAGAGAGTGGACATATCAAAAGTCTTTTCGTCACTGAACCGAGCTCACCGAAGGTAATCAGGTTCGGAATGACATTGCGGTGGACTTTTGATACACCCTCTTCAAACTTTGATGTGTGCTGTTTGCGGGAGACCCTTAAAATAAACCTTTTAGTTTATCGGCAATACCTCCATTTTCACTATTGCCATCTGCGCTGTTATCGCCTGAGAAGAGATTTCCCAGATCTGAGAGTTGAAATTTCCCATCAGGCCCGGCAAGGTTAGACACTATATCCTGTAAATTGAATGATGAGTCATTCGGGTCGGCGGTTTTCTTCGTGAATTGCTCAATAACAAGCGGTATCAGTGATGCCGCAATCCCTTTCGCCGAATCGAGGTTGATGCCTAATCCTTGAAGCTTGTTGGTGAAATTAGACGAAACGTCTTGGACAGCGCGGCTGCTCGTATCACCTCCCCGTTTGAAAATATCCGCAAGACCAGAAGAATCCCCTGACGATATCTTCTCTTTCAATGTATCGATAATGGATGATGAAGCGGCTTGGATAGCGGCATCATTTTTCTCGTTTGGAACATCGCTGTTGTTTACAATCGCTCCCTGTGCCTGCTCCCTGATTAATTTTTCTAAATTTTCTAACATTTGCTTGGTTTTTAATTGATGTTATTCTTAATCTCTAGCCGCTTCCCGGTTGTTCTTATATAAGAGAATAGATATACTACAATAAAATCCAGGAATTTGTTTTATGTACAAAAAAATAATGCTTTGCTTACTAAAAACTTACGTACCATGCTATGTTGAGCCATACCAGTTGCGTGTTGGAATTTAAGAATAAATCCTCAATCCGGTACTCAAGTCCAGTCTCGAGTTTACTTTGGTCAGAAAAGTTAAACCCTAATGCAGCCATTGCCCTGATCTCAAGGCTGTATGCTTTATCTTGGAGGGTTTGGAAGTATTCATTATTAGCAGTCAGATAGAGTTCTCCGGGATCTATTTCTTGTCCATTTAATGGTTTTTCCATGCTGATGCGGTACCGTAAACGATACCGGGTCGGTTCATCTTTCTCAAATGTCTCATCGGTGCGAAAACGGTGCCCTATCCGCATGTTCCACGCCGTTTGGCTAATGGAATATTGTTGAATGAGTCGATGGGTAAACTTGCCATCATCAAGGCGGATGAGGTAACCCCCGCCAACAGAACCAGTAAGGGATACTTTCTTGCTCAACACCATTTCCAAATCGGAACGTTCATACTGAAACATCGTATGAAAAGGATCTTTATTTAAGCCTTCAAATAATAATTGCCTGGACTCAAGTTTTGTGTTCAGTTTCCAATCCTTCCCAAATGAAAAATCGGGTTTAAGTTGAAATAGAATTCCTCCTTTATAGCCATTCTGTGCCAATGCTTCCACACAAGGAAATACCAAACACAGCACCATGATAACTGCCTTCATTAATAAAAAAGATTATTGGTGTTGCGTTGAACCACAATTGATGATCGTATTATTTCCCCCTTATCATCAGAAAGAAATTCATAGAAATCGTTACCCTTATCCGATTTTCCTCTCAAAATGATCTCATAACGGGTGGTGTACGGGAGGCTTGTTTCGCCATTAGTAATCAATTCGTGCAGTGCCTGATTTGAGCCGCGCCATTGAACTTGACTGCGGGTAATGTGATGCCGGATAAATTGCTCTTCCAATTGTTGTTCGATTGTTGCTTTAAGTGACGGTTCAATCCTGTCGAAATCAATGAGCAGCTCGACATCTTGCAAGTTGCCCAAGGTGTCGAACTCTATGCTGAAAAAATTAGGTTTTGATTTGATTTTTGCTTCGATAGTTTTACCTGTGAGGCTTTCTTCACCATACCATCTGATTTTGGCGTCCGGAAAACTCTTATTTATAAAATCGAGCGCAATTTGTGGTACCTGTTGCTCTGGAATGCGATATTCCCGTTCCAATTTTTCTTGTGCAAAAAGATTGATGCACATGAACAACGACAGTATGGTCGTTGCAAAGAATACGATAATATAAGTATGTTCGGTAGTAGGCATCTTATCGTGTTTCAGAGTAGTTAACGCTTTTCCTAAAGGGACAAATTTAAGGATAAATTGGGGCAATAGGAATTAAATTGGAAGCTGAGGTCCTTTATCTTCGGGTCTCATTGGGTCCTAATTCGTATCACATACAGGTATACAAAGACAATGCGAGGCTATTACTGCAAAACCCTGTATCGCATTATCCCCGCTTTACACCCGCTTTATACCTACTTTATCTGTACTTTATTCCGGCTTTATCATTGGAGTTGTCTTACCCTATCATAGCTATTCACTTTTGTTGATGTGCTTTTGCCGGAGCCAATAGACCGGTACTTAAATAGCAGTAGGGGTATGCGACATTAACGACCTATCGCGACATTTGCACACATTTGCACACACTTGGGGACATATGCGACAAACTATTTTGTCATTCTTCCGACCTTTGTATTGTTATTTAAATGCTATTATCATGGCACAACAAGAAAGTTTAATTAAATTAAAAGGAAGAATCGGGGATTTGACCTTTTACAAAACCAAGGATGGTTACCTGGCTCGTGGCAAAGGCGGTGTTAATGCGGAGCGTATTGCTAAGGATCCCAGATTTCAACGTACTCGTGAAAATGCGACCGAGTTTGGAAGGGCAGGGAGTGCCACAAAACGCATGCGGAATGTATTGCGAAGTATAATCTTGCAAAGCAGCGACTCTCGTATGTCGAACCGTTTGACAAGTCGGTTGCTGCGCGTAATCAAAGCTGATACCGTCAATCACCGCGGCTTAAGAAAAGTGTTGGGCAGCAATGCACACTTGTTAAACCGCTTTAACTTTAATGCACATGCACCGTTGAATGATACCTTCTTCGTTGACATTCGGACTCGCATAGATCATGCTAAAGACGCCTTTAGTATCACCATACCTGCCTTTAACCCTATGGTTGCGATAAATTGTCCGGCAAAAACCTCCTATTTCCAATTTATTTCCGCCGCTGCATCGATTGATTTTGAGGGAAATGAATCAGCCTTAACTAGTAGACAAACAGAAAGATTTCCTGTTACCAAACCGGTCGATACCATACAGTTTGACATCGACCTACCTGCGGTTTCCGCCCAGCCCTTATTTTTAATTTTTGGCATTTTATTCTTTCAAGATTTCAATTTTGGCCCTTACCCAATAGAAAACGGTAAATTCAATCCCTTGGCTATTATTACTGTCAACTATGAATAGGTTGGACCTTTCGATGGCTATTAAAGGTAATAATATTGCAATTTATCTTATATTTAATTTAATATTATGTTGGTCTTTTCCATTTGGATGATCGCTTTACTGTATAATGCTTATGTGGTGAGCTGCGGTGTTAAGATGCCCACTTCCATTTGGTCTTTTATCATCGCCATGATTGTCGCCGAAATTATTTCAAAAGTTATATTCTTCAAATTGTATGATTATTTGCAGTAAATTTTCTTTTCTGATATCCAGCGAATGGATATCAGAAAAGGCTACTTCTGTACAAACGGACTTATAAATTAAACCATGTTATGGCTGCTTTACAAACAAAACTCAGTTTTTTTCTGATTGTATTTCTTTCCTTCGGTACCGCTTATTCGCAAGAAGATACTTTACATGTACGCGATTTTATCGAATTTCAACATGCCGGAAAATTTCAGGATGCATTAAACCTAACAGATGCTGAATTTCAAACAAAGGTAAATGCCCAAACCTTAGCGCAGATATGGCAATCCCTGATTCAGCAGTTTGGTGAATACAAAGGAATTCAACAATTAGAAGCACTTAAAAAGGGTACGTTTACCGTACTGAATGCAACGGTAGAATACGATAGGGCACTTGTTGTTCTTCAACATACCCTGAATCCGGCACATAAAATCGTTGGCTTTTTTGTTGTCAAGCAGGCGCCAAAAAAAACATCCCAAGAACCTGTTCCGCCCTACCCGTATCATTCACAGGAGGTAACCTTCAAAAATGAAAAAGCTGGCATAACATTGGCCGGCACGCTGACATTCCCTAAAAGAGAGGGGACGTTTCCGGTCGTGGTGCTCATCTCGGGGAGTGGCCCCCAAAACAGGGATGAAGAAATAGTTGGCCATAAACCATTTTTGGTATTGTCGGATTATTTAACACGAAAAGGAATTGCGGTGCTGCGTTATGACGATCGGGGAGTAGCCGACTCAGAAGGCGATTTCGAAGAAGCTACGACTGCCGATTTCGCGACAGACGCTGGCGCTGCTGTATACTATTTGCAAAGTCGGCCTGAGATTAATAAGCGGAAAATAGGTTTGATAGGACATAGTGAAGGAGGTGCCATTGCTCCGATGGTAGCGGCCGACAATGCTAGCGTCGGTTTTATTGTACTATTGGCCGGACCGGGAATTCCGGGAGACCAACTGTTGTTAATACAGCAGGAATTGATAGGGAAAGCATCGGGAGTATCCGACAGCGTGTTGAATCAATCCACCGCACTTAATGAAAGGCTATTCACGCTTGTCAAAAATACGGAAGATGAATCTACTCTTCAATCGAAATTAATCGGGTTTATGGGTTCGTCAGATTTGACAGATCGAGGAATCCTGCCCGGTCAATCTAAAGAAGCATTTATTCAAAAGCAAGCTGATATGTTGGCATCTCCTTGGATGCGCTATTTCCTTAAATATGACCCAGCGGTAAATCTTCGGAGCGTTACATGTCCGGTATTAGCATTGAACGGCGAAAAAGATCTACAAGTTCCACCGGAAGTAAATTTGACGGCAATTAAGAAATACCTAGCAGAGGGTGGCAATAATAGGGTGACTGCGAGAGAGTTAAAAGGACTTAATCACCTATTTCAGGAATGTACCACAGGCTCCCCCTCAGAGTATGCCAGTATTCAACAAACGTTTTCACCTGAAGCATTGGGGATAATATCCGATTGGGTATTATCAGAGAGCAAATAGAGGCGTTCACGCTCTTTCTCTTTTCTTGCGGAATTTCGATAATTTTGAGAAAACTGAAGATTCGTTATGATACCTTATATTGCATTCTTACGCGCCGTAAATGTGGGTGGCACCGGAAAGTTGCCCATGAGTGATCTAAAGAACATGTGTGAAAGTGCCGGCTTCAAAGCTGTACGAACCTACATTGCCAGTGGTAATGTGGTCTTCAAAAGTGATCGGTCAGAGGCTGATGTGAAGACATCCCTTGAAGAGAAATTACACTCGTATGCCGGTAAACCTGTTGGCGTGTTTGTCCGTACCTTAGCTGAACTTACTGCTGTGCTGGCAGCAAATCCATTTCCTGATGCGCTTCCCAATCGAACGCTTGCCTTTTTTCTGAGTGAACCACCTCCGACCGGAGCATTAAACGATCTTACAGGAAAGAAAGATGAGGAATTAGGCCTGGGAAAACGGGAGATTTATGTGCATTACGGTGAGGGCATGGGCAAGTCAAAATTGAAAATCCCGGCTGCAAAAATGGGAACGGCACGTAATATGAATACCATAGCCAAATTGGTTGCTATGGCAACTGAAATTTAGCGCGCTCATTCTACCCCGCAACAACCTTTGGTTTCCGAAAGTTTAAATAAAGCATTTTTAAAAGGCAGAAAAGTAATAAGACCAATAAGAAAGGTATAGAAAAAAGTATCACAGTAGATAATATTTCTAATATATATGTCAGCAAGGTAGGAGTATATTTCATCTCAATCCACAGCTTTCCGCTTTCTTTCTCGACAACGTATTGCCAGGTGTTGCCCCATCTACTTCCTTTTGAAATATAAAGTTGTTTACTGGCTGGTTTTTCCGACTGTGCTAATGGTAGGTCGAAGCGCAAATCATCTATCCCGATCGGGGTAAATGCGTGCGAATGAGAATGATGCTTGCGGAGGTAGCCATCGACATCGCCTTTCAATTTCCATACTGATAGGCGCACATCTTTTTCCTCATTATAATAGCAACTGAAGAAATCGACCTTAGGGATGTCAATTCCTGAACGTATTTCATAGGAATCTATTACGAATTGGTTGCAACCTTTAGAATTGATAAATGACGATAGGAAGAAACTAGCGATCCATACCGGAAGCAATAAAACTAAAATGAGGCTAATATTCTTTGCGATTGTTTTTGTGGGTAAAAGTTGGGTATGGGCCCAATGGGAAGATATTCCAATAATTTTAGGTCGGAGCAAGAATACAACATCCCTGATAAATAACCACTTGTTTCGCTTGGAATGGGATTGCTTCGAACGGTTGTGGAACCGTTCCATTAAATCACCCTCTATTTCTTCACGAAAATCCGGTCGACAAAACCAGTGGAAAAATGCCATTGCCCAATTAGGAGGTCTTTCATTCCCTTTGTTTTTCATTTGTTACATTTACCTGCAAGTTAATTGGATACTATTATTTTAATATTTGATATAAATGTAGTTATTATTATGACGCCTACAAGTATATGTTGTCAAAAAACTTGAATAGTAGAATGTCTGATTGGGTTGAATCCATGAAATCATGTGTAAAATTTATATTACCAAGATCGCTTTTGCAGATTTTTGATCATACAATATTACATTTATAACGGATTAAAACAAACGCGAATTAGATGGATGGATCAATTATCCTTATTGCGTTACATTCTATTCTAAAGTAACAAATAATGATATCTCTTAATTGTACTACGAAGGCTAGCTTCCTGTTTGTTTGTGCTTTTTTTATGGTCACTTCCATATACGGGCAACAAAAGATACTGACAATTAAAGAAGCCGTCCAGGCTGCCTTATCGAATTACGGAACAATTAAATCCAAGCAGAATCGTGTCTATGCCGCGGAAGCAACGGTGAAACAAGCCCAATTGGACTACCTTCCTGATTTCAGTATTTCCGCACAACATGATTATGGAACGATTAACGGACAAAGTGGCCCAGTTTACGGATACCGGGGATTAAATGCTGGATCGTCAGGCCCTTATTTAGCGTCACAGAATTGGAATGCTGCATTTGGCGGTTTATATCTGGCCAACCTGGATTGGGATTTCTTCAATTTTGGTCGCGCCAAAGAGAAAATACGCGTCTCTAAATCCATTTTGGCACGTGAAGAAAGCGATCTTTCGCAAGAGAGGTTTCAACAACAAGTACGTGTTTCCGCTGCCTACCTTAATTTACTTGCCGCCCAAAAGCTTGTTCAATCACAACAGAATAACCTAGACCGGGCGAAAGCCTTAAGGGAAGTGATTGTTACGCGTGTAAAAAACGGACTGAATGCGGGGGTAGATTCTTCCCTTGCAAACGCGGAAGTTTCCAATGCCACCATCACATTGACAAATGCGCTCGATTATCAGCAAGAACAGGCCAGCCAGCTGGCCATATTAATGGGTATTGCCTCAGAACAGTTTTTGCTTGACAGTGTTTTTGTATCGCGTATTCCCACTGCCGTTACAGCCATCGCGGAAGTCCGGCAAACCACTCATCCGTTATTAAAGTATTACCAAGATCGTGTCGAATTAAGCCAGAGACAGGCCCATTATTTAAAAACAACAGCCTATCCCACGTTTAGTGTTTTTGGTGTTATGCAAGGGCGAGCTTCGGGCTTTAAGAGTACTTATGGCGCCACGGATCTGACGGCGTTCACACGGGATTATTTAACAGGTATTAACCCCAGCCGAGGAAACTACTTATTTGGCTTGGGCCTGATTTGGAATATCACAAACTTATCGAGGATCCATCAGCAGGTACTCGCGCAGCAATATACCTCTAAAGCCCTACAGGACGAATACGATTTAGCGCGACAACGTTTGGAAATACAGTTGGCATTATCAGACAATAAGATCAAGAACGCCCTTGACAATTACAAAGAAGCCCCCATACAAGTAGAGTCGGCAAAAAATGCTTATATCCAAAAAAACGTCCTCTATAAGAATGGCCTCAGCACAATTGTGGATATTACGCAAGCTTTATATGCATTGAACCGTGCAGAGACAAACCGCGATATCGCATACAATAATGTTTGGCAGGCATTATTGCTCAAGTCGGCAGCAAGTGGTGATTTTGGATTATTTATAAACGAGTTTTAATTGTTTGATAAATGGGATTAATAAAAAGTGCATTGAGAAAACCGATCTCCGTTATGGTGCTCGTGGCGGGTTTGTTGTTTTTTGGTATCGGCGCTATAAAAAAGATAAAGGTAGATATCTTTCCCAACATGAATCTGCCGGTGATGTACCTGTCTCACCCTTTTGGAGGATATAGTCCCACCCAGATGGAGGCCTATTTTGGAAAGCAGTATGTCAACCTTCTATTGTATGTTTCGGGTGTAAAAAGCATAGAAACCAAGAACATTCAAGGTCTTTCACTGATTAAACTTACCTTTTACGAAGGAACCAATATGGCCCAGGCAGCAGCAGAGGTGTCTACTTTTTCCAATCGGGCACAGGGTAATTTCCCACAAGGTTCCCGACCTCCTTTTATCATACGTTTTGATGCCTCCACCTTGCCGGTAGGTCAACTGGTGCTGAGTAGTAATACACGTTCGAATAATGAACTACTCGATCTCGCTAATATATACGTCCGGTCACAGTTTACAAAAGTGCCCGGTTTGGTTTCGCCGGCCCCTTTTGGTGGGAATGCCCGGACCATTGTGATTAAGGTAGATCCAGAATTGCTTCATCAGCATAATCTCACACCCGATCAGGTGGTTGCCGCCCTGCGGATAAACAATAAGCCTTCGCCGGCGGGGAATGTCCGCATCGGAAATACCACCTATCTAACACCGGCGAACACGAGCATCGAACAAGTAAAGGATTTTGAAGATATTCCAATATTTAAAGGTGGCGTGCATAACCTGTATCTGAGGGATGTTGCCACCGTCGAAGATGCTGCGGATGTTACCACCAGTTATGCGCTGATCAATGGAAAGCGTTCCGTCTATCTGCCCATTACAAAATCATCGGACGCATCGACATGGGAAGTTGTCCAAAACCTGAAGAAGGCGATCCCTATTTTCCAATCCCAGCTGCCGGATGATGTGAAATTGTCCTATGAGTTTGACCAGTCGGTTTATGTAATCAATGCCGTGAAGAGTTTGATGACCGAAGGCGCTATCGGTGCGGTATTGACAGGTCTAATGGTCTTACTTTTTTTGGGCGATGTGCGAGGTGCCTTGATCGTGATATTGACAATCCCAACCTCTATTATTTCCGGGGTATTGTTTCTTGACCTTTTCGGGCAGACGATCAACATCATGACTTTGAGCGGCCTGGCACTTGCCGTAGGAGTACTCGTTGATGAGTCAACGGTAACCATAGAAAACATCCACCAGCACTTGGATATGGGAAAACCCAAGGCTTTGGCAATCTGGGATGCCTGTAAAGAAATTGCTTTTCCGAAGCTGTTGATATTATTGTGTATTCTGGCCGTATTCGCACCAGCCTTTATCATGAAAGGTATTCCCGGCTCTTTATTTATGCCCCTGGCATTGGCCATTGGTTTTTCCATGCTGATTTCCTACCTGCTTTCGCAAACCTTTGTTCCTATTATGGCCAATTGGATTATGAAGGACAGGAAGGGACATGGCAAAGGAAAGCTTAGTGATAACGAGGAATTCATCGCTTCTCATCTTTCCCCAGCTTCCGAGAGCGATACCTGGAACCAGAAAAAGGTGATTGTTGAATCGGAAGGTATTGCCAATGATCATACCCCGACAGGTTTTGATAAATTCCGTGCACGATTCATGCGGTTTTTGCATCGGATTTTACCCTACCGAAAACCTATTGTTATTGCTTATGCCGTGATCGTCTGTGGTATTGTGGCCCTGTTGTTTTTTGCTATCGGGCGTGATGTGCTTCCAAAATCGGATGGAGGTCAGTTTCAGGTAAGGCTGCGGGCACCAGATGGGACCCGCCTAGAAAGAACCGAGGAAATGATGCTTAAAACCTTGCATTTACTTGACAACCTAGTAGGGAAAGAGAATATAAAGGTTACATCAGCATTTGTAGGGCAGCACCCCGGTGCCTATTCCACTAGTCCGATTTATTTGTTTATGACCGGTCCTCAAGATGCGGTATTACAAGTTGCCCTTGTGGAGGATTACGAAGAAGACATCGACGACTTTAAAGAAAGGTTCCGTACAAAAATGAAGGACGAATTACCGGATGTACGCCTGTCCTTTGAACCGATTCAGCTTACCGATAAAATACTTAGCCAAGGCTCACCGACACCCATTGAAGTGAAAATAGCGGGCAAAGACAAAAAGCGGAATATCGAATATGCCCATAAGGTAATCAATGAATTAAAGAAAATCCCTTATCTGCGGGACATACAGATTGGCCAGTCAATCGATTACCCGACGATTGATATTGATATCGACAGAAAGAGGGCGGCGCAATTGGGGGTTGACATAACGGATGTTTCCCGGTCATTGATTGCATCGACCTCTTCGTCCCGTTTTACAGAGAAGAGCAATTGGATCGATCCCAGGTCAAACCAGAATTATAGCGTTCAGGTACAAATCCCTGAAAACCGCATGGCCAGTAAAAGTGACCTGAGCAAAATTCCCTTGTTAAGCAACGCTGCCAGGCCGGTATTAGGAGATGTGGCTACTATTAAATCGGGTACCACTTTTGGGGAAATCGATAATGTGGGTCCTATTCCTGTTTTATCCGTCACTGCAAATATGAACAATATGGATCTAGGGACCACCACGGCGGATGTAAAAAAATCCATCGCGTCAATTGGGGAGCTACCCAAAGGGCTTAGCATAGAACTCAAAGGACTAAGTGAAGTCTTAACGGATACCTTAAGCAGCTTGGAAGAAGGTTTATTGACTGCCGTTGTCGTGATTTTTCTCATGCTGGCAGCAAACTTCCAATCATTCAAGGTATCATTCGTGGTGCTTTCTACCGTACCAGCTGTTGTCATGGGAGCACTTTTGTTGCTCATGATTACGGGATCGACCTTAAACTTACAATCCTATATGGGAATGATCATGTCGGTGGGGGTCTCCATTGCAAACTCCGTGCTGTTGATTACCAATGCAGAACAATTGCGAAAGCATAACGGCGACGCCTTATTGTCTGCCAAAGAGGCGGCTTCATTGCGGTTACGGCCAATTTTAATGACAACGGTAGCCATGGTTGCCGGAATGATCCCCATGGCATTGGGAATGGGAGAGGGTGGTGACCATGCGACTCCCCTCGGAAGAGCTGTGATTGGGGGCTTGATCGCTTCTACCTTTGCATCTTTATTCATTCTACCTTTGTTGTTCTCTTGGGTGCAAAGAAACACATCAACAGCCTCTGTGTCTCTCGACCCTGAGGATAAAGAAAGTGAACATTATATACCAGCATTGTATGAATCACATGAAAAATAACATTCTGATCGGTTTCTGCGGTTTATTTTTATTAAAGCTCCTTAGCGGATGTTCTTCTTCGGCGCATAAGGTGGAGGGAAAAAAGGTTGTGGAAGGAAATGCGCCAGTGATAGAAGTGTTTTCCCTTACCAAAGAAAAATTGGCTACAGCACTTTATCTCACCGGTGAATTGATTGCCAATCAGGAGGTCGATTTATATGCCAAAGAAAGCAGCTTTATCGAGAAACTGTATGTAGATGTCGGCTCTGAGGTAACAAAAGGCCAGTTATTGGCAAAACTCGATGCCCCCGAAATTACCTCACGACTGGCAGCGGCAGAGTCGCGTACAAAATCGCAAGAAGCCATATACATTGCCAGCAAGGCAAATTATGACCGTTTATTGGAAACCAGTAAAACACCCGGGACCATTTCGCAAAATGACCTTGATCAGGCCTTGGCCCGAAAAAACTCAGATTTAGCCTTGGTTGAAGCTGCAAAAGCCGCTTACAAAGAGGTGGCCGTGATTAACAATTACCTAGACATCCGTGCCCCTTTTAGTGGTGTCATCACGGCAAGAAATGTAAACACAGGTGCTTATGTGGGTCCGACGGGGAAAGGTTCTGAATTCCCTATTTTTACCCTTCAGGAACAACGACATCTCCGATTAGTGGTTTCCGTGCCCGAAGTATCCACCGGTTATCTTAGTCCGGCCGATGAAGTTTCATTCACCGTTAAGGCTTTGTTTAACGAAACATTTAAAGCCAAGGTAAAACGCATGGCTGGCGCATTGGATGACCGTCTACGTGCTGAAAGAGTTGAAATGGACGTGGATAATGTAAACAACAAATTGCTTCCGGGAATGGTTGCTGAGGTAATTATTCCTCTTTCCGGCAAGCAGGAGACTTTCGTGGTACCTAAATCTGCGATCGTAAATTCCTCAGAAAGGGTATTTGTAATCAAGGTTATCGAGGGCAAAGCAAAATGGATCAGCGTAAAAAAGGGAAGGGAAACGGATGACCAGGCTGAAATTTATGGTGAGCTGGCAGTAGGTGATCAGCTTGTTATTACGCCGACAGAGGAGATCAGGGAGGGTACGGACATTAAAGAAGTAAAGTTGACTGCGCTTTGATTTAGAAAGCCTCCTGATTATTGTGCGCACATGAATCGTGGATTTCCTCAACGAGACCATATTTAACAAGCATGGCGCCCCCTGCAATTACGTTCAAAGCAATGATTGACGATCCTGCAATCAATAACTCACGCGCTTGCATGGTAAACCTTGGAAACTCATGAAATTCGGAAATCGCCTCCTATTTCTTCCTGAAAATCCGGTTGACAAAACCAACGGAAAAGGGCAATGGCCCACTGAGGAGGTTTGCTGTTTCCTTTAGTTCCCATTTTAAATCATTTAAAAGCAACCTTCGGAATGGCATTCCAAAGTGATAAGCGTTGTTCTTTTGTATCTTCCAGTGCCTGTTTGCCATTGGTCGTGATGCTGTAATAGCGTTTTCTTTTCCCGCCCCTGATTTTTGTGGCTTCACCAAAAGCCGATGCAAGCATGTTTTTATCTTCCAGGCGTTTTAAGACGGTTTGTACTGCGCCCAAATGCACTTGTCGGTCCAAACGTCTCTCAATCTCCTCAATTATACTTACTCCATACGCATGCCCATCCAAGATAGCCACCGTGAGCAGTACGATTTCTTCGAATTCTCCTAAACGGTATGTACTCATTTCTACTATTTACTACAAATGTAGTTATTATAATGATAGTAGCAATGAGTGTAGTGAAAATACATAGACAAATTAAGGGTTTAAAAAGACTGATATATAAATGGAAAAGTCGGAAAGCTGTTTTGTTGTTTTAAAACAACAAAATGGATCAAATATTGCAGTCTTAAAACAACAATTTGACAGCCTGTCAAATCTCCAATTCCTTGGTTTGGCTAAATAATATGCGTTTTATGGTTGGGAACGCCAGGTAGTATGCCCAACGCAGGAAACAGTCAAGCCTTGTTTGTTCGGAACGAAGAGTGTAAAGCTCCCATCATCATCTGATATTGTCCAGTTTTTATAATCTGTTGTAGCTACGCTTGCATGTGCAATGGGATTGCCATCCTTATCCGAAACAATGCCTTTTATTATAAGTGTATTGTTATCTTTTTTACTTTCCACGGTAGAAACAATCATTTCTTTTTTGATCATAGCAAACTTCTCGATCGCTACGGTTTTCTTTTGGTTGACGGTTTCAAAGTTAGCCCTTACTGCATAGGCAACTTTTATCGGCACCTCGTTTTGTATCGCAGGGAGCCATTTCGGACTTTCGGCAACCGCTTTCAGGACCGCATTCTCACTTGCGTTATTTGGAATGTTCACATTACCGTCTTTATCGAGATAAAAGGTTGTTTCCACGATTCCGGATGCTCCATCAGGATCTATGTGGCTAGTAAGAAAGTCAATGAACTTTTTAATACCGCCGGGAAAAGCCGGCATCACTTCAATAAAGGAGGGTCGATTTACTGTGTCCGGTACCGTTTCTATGTGTTGCATTGAATGCGGTTTAGCCTTGCCTTCGGGTGAATGACTTCCCTCGATATTTGCTGAAACTTTGGTACTGAATAATAGTACTAATGATGCAAGGATGGGCAGCAATGAAAATTGCTTACATGCTACCCGGGTTTTGTTTAAATTTTTGGTCATCATGGTTAATCTTTTTTTAGTGACTAAATAACTAAAACTGTTCGTCAAAAGAATAGGATTAAGAAGTCCTATTTTGCTTAATAATAATGCTTGATATTCTTTTACGTTGTTATATTGTGCCAATACCGCTTGATCTGCTAAAAATTCATGGTTTAGTTGTATTGCTTTTTTATAAAAAAGAAAAACAGGGTTAAACCAGAAAATTATACTTATAAATTCAATGAATAAGATATCAAGCGAATGTTTCTGCCGTACATGTACCAATTCGTGACTTAGCAGTTCTTTTGCTATTGTCTTTTCGTTATAGGCCTCTTTATTGATAAATATATAATTGAGGAAAGTATGGGATGCCTCTGTTTCCGGTATGAGTACCAGTGCAGCGTTTTCATAAGGAACTCTTTTATTGCGATGAGCCGCGAGTAAGATAACGGTGATGTTTCTTATAGAGCGATAGAGCAAATAAATAACAACGATACCATATATGAAAAGTAGGATTGGTACAAGGTAATCGTATCTGTTTTCAGGAACAGCTGCCAATGGAGTAGCGTTTGTATTCGAAATTTGTACAATTTCATCCTGTAAAGGGATTTGTACAAGAGGTATTTCCTGGTACACCGTTATTGGGATAAACGGCACCAATAATGAAAATAGTAAGCCAAACAACAGAAAAAACCGGTTAAACTTGTAGGCCTTCTCTTTTTCAAATAAACAAAGGTACAGGCATAGCATTAGGCCGATGCACAGCATTGATTTAATGAGGTAGATGATCATGTGTTTTTCTTTTGAATTTCCTGATCGACAATTTTTCTAAGGGCTTCCAGCTCTTCGGTACTAAGATTCGTTGCTTGCGTAAAAAATGATGCGAACTGTAGAACTGAATTATTGAAATTGTTTTTTATAATTCCATTAAAATGTTTTTTAAAATAATCTTCCTTTTTAACGAGGGGGTAGTATTCCCTTGAATTTCCATATAGTTTATAAGCAATAAATCCTTTGTCCTTCATTCGTTTAAGCAACGTAGCAATAGTGGTTGTTGCCGGTTTAGGTTCCGGGTAAGAATCAGCTAAGTCCTTCATAAAGGCCTTTTTGAGTTTCCACAAATACTCCATTAATTGTTCTTCTGTTTTAGATAAATTCATTTTCATTCTACATAAGTATATTATACTCTACAAATGTAGAACAATTAATGATAAATCAAAATTTTCTTGTAAAAAAATTATAGACTGAAGCTTAGGCATGATTACGCCCATGATCGGCCACGTAACGATCGGCCTCGTCCGTACCGATAAAAATGAAGCAGCTTTTATAAACATTAATCCCAATGTTTCACGATAAGTTAACCGTAGAATAACCTCAAGGTCACCCGAAAGGAGGATGTTTGCCGACAAGAAAAAACACCATGAAATATCTTTTATTATTTACTATTCTATCTCTATTTAGCGTAGAAATTTATGCTCAGGACATTACGGGAACAATCTCCACGGCGGATGGCGTACCACTATCCAATGTTACCATTCATGATCTTACGTCAAACGTAAGCACCATGTCAGACTCGACCGGCAGCTATACCATTAATGTAAATGATACCAAAGGGAGTCTACGCTTTTCGATTATTGGATTCGCCGAAAAAGAAGTCGCCATCAACGGACGTTCTGTGGTAGACGTCGTGTTAGATGAAGACTTCGTCAACTTGAACGAAGTAGTTGTAGTGGGTTACGGCTCGATGAACAAAAAAGACTTAACCGGTGCGGTGAGTACATTGAGTGGAGATAAATTAGAGAATATCAATGGAACCCAGCTGTCCCAAGAATTACAAGGACAAATTCCCGGCGTTACCGTTACAAGAAATAGCAGTGTGCCCGGCGCTTCAGCCGCTATTAAGATTAGGGGTATTACTACCATTAGTGATAGCAACCCCTTAATCATTGTCGATGGTGTGCCCTATACGAATATCGATGATATTTCTTCCAATGATATTGAGGAAATTACCGTATTGAAAGACGCCGCCTCGGCATCGATCTATGGAGCCCGGGCCGCAGCAGGGGTCATTTTGATCACCACGAAGAATGCGGAAGAAGGAGTAACTAATTTAGAGGCCGGTGCGAATTTTGGATTTGACCGGATCCCTACTTTCCCGAGGAGCGTAAATGCTACCCGCTATTTACAAATGGCCAATGAAGCCATGTGGAATGATGCCGGTAATCCTGAGGGGGCAGAATATCCGCTATACTCAGAAGATGACTTGCTGAATTGGATGAATTATCATGAGACAGACCCGAACAACTACCCGGTAACGGACTGGATCGATTTATTGATTAAGGACATTGCACCACGCCAAAGACATTTTGTGACTTTCTCACATGGAGGAAAGAATGTAAATAGCCGTATTTCTTTAAACTATGAGGATACGGAAGCTTTGTACCAGAACCGGAATTATGAACGAGTTATTGCCAGGGCAAATAACCGCATCACCTTCAATGATAAGCTGCGTGCCAATTTTGATGTTACCTTAAATCGCTCCGTTAGTAATAACCCCACTTCCAATCCAATTAATTCCGCTCATAAGTACGCACCGATATATGCAGCTACGTGGACTGATGGTCGGATAGCCGGTGGTAAGGATGGATCAAATATGTATGCAGATGTATTATACGGAGGCTTTGACAAGTCTATGCATAGCAAGGTTAACGGACGGATTTCCCTGGAGTATGAACCTATTAACGGCTTGACTTTTACCGGAACGGTATCGCCTTTCTTTCATTTCGAAAAGGGAAAAAACTTTATAAAAAAATTGCCTTGGTATGATGCCGATGATCCCACCATTTTAGGAGGCTATGTTTCCGGCCATAACAAAACGAATTTGTATGAAACCCGTGCCGAAGTATCCACAATGACCAAGCAATTTGTAGGGAATTATGCCAAACGCTTCAATGCTCACAGCGTGGACCTAATGGGCGGATATGAGGATTACACCTTTAAAAGAGAAGCCTTGAATGCAGAAAGTGAAGATTTTGAGCTGTCAAACTTCTATTATTTGAATTTAGGTAACCGAAACTCGATGTTCAATTCGGGAAACGCTGTTGAATCTGCTTACCGTTCGTTATTTGGCAGGCTATTATATGACTACGACAAGAAATATTACCTACAGGCAAACGTTCGTTATGATGGCTCATCCAGGTTTCATCCCGACCATCGCTGGGCTTTATTCCCCTCCGTATCCGTAGGTTGGTCGGTTTCCGAAGAAGCATTCATGCAAGAGATACAGTCCATCTCCCTGCTAAAGCTAAGAGGTTCTTTTGGTACGTTGGGCAATGAGCGCATTGGTTATTACCCCTATCAATCTACCATTGGTTTCTCAACTGCACCTTTCTATCAGGGTGATAACATTATTGCCAAAACAACGGCCGCACAAGTTGGCTATGCCATTCAAGACATCAGTTGGGAAACTACCGAATCGTGGAACATCGGGATTGACGGTGGTTTTCTTGATAACCGCTTGAGTATAACTGCTGATTATTATGTGAAGAAAACGCGAGACATGCTCCTCGAATTAGAGGTACCCGACTATTTGGGTTATGAAAATCCCGACCAGAATACAGGCATCATGAAAACAAATGGATGGGAGGCAATTATAAACTGGAGCGATCGTATCCGGGACGATTTCAGGTATTCCATTTCGTTTAACATCTCTGACTTTAAATCCACGATGGGTGATTTAGGAGGTACAGTATTCACTGGCGACCAGATCATCCGGCAAGGTAGCGAATTCCATGAATGGTTCGGTTACGTCTCAGATGGTCTTTTCCAAAATCAGGAAGAGGTGAATAATGGTGCTTTATTGCATTCGGCGGTTAAACCGGGCGATGTTCGCTACCGGGATATTTCGGGTCCCGGTGGTGTGCCCGATGGCGTGATAACACCGGAATATGATAAGGTATTGCTGGGTGGCTCCTTGCCGAGATTCTCGTACGGTGGAAACCTATACCTCGGCTATAAAGATTTTGACCTCTCTCTCATCTTTCAGGGGGTAGCGAAACAGACCAGTCGCCTGGCCCCAAACATGATTCAGCCCTATGAGTCTACGTGGACAGCCCCCTCTACTTTGTATGATGGGAACTATTGGAGTGTATACAATACCGTTGAACAGAATTTGGATGCACGTTACCCACGTTTATCTCACCAAAGTGCGGCAAACAACAATTATGAGATGTCTGATTTCTGGTTGTTTAACGGTAGTTATTTCCGGTTGAAGAACATCACGGTAGGGTATAACTTGCCTAAAAGTATGCTGGAAAGGGTCAACATGAAAGATGTGCGGGTGTATGTATCGGGAACAGACCTGTTTTCGTTGAGTGACTATCCTGAGGGATACGATCCGGAAGCATTGAACAACACCTACATATCTACTACATACAGCGTTGGCCTAAACATTAAATTTTAAGCAATAAATAATGAACATGATTACTATACAACGTATTACCTACCTGCTTCTTTCTGTGTTCCTGCTGTCTTGCGCCAAGCTGGACCTCGTTCCGCCCTCTGAAGGTTCCAATGAGAACTGGTATGCAGATCAGACTGAAATAGAAATGTCACTAAATGATTTATACCGCACTTATGTATGGAACCTTGAAGAAAATTTTACCACAGACAGGTGGACTGACGACTGGGCTCAGCGCTTGGTGGTTTATGAATATTCGGCGGGTGCGATTACTAGTGAATGGGCAGACAGCGAAGAAACCTGGTTGAATACTTATAAGGGAATCAGCCGAGCCAATCGGGTGATTGAGAGCCTTGATAAGGTAGCTGAAACTTTACCTGAAGAAACGGTTAACCGTTTGCGTGCGGAGGCCATGTTCTTCCGTGCCAATTTTTACGGAAGATTGATCACATTATATGGTGATGTTCCCTTCTACAAGGAAACCATAACCATTGAAGAGGCGTTTGAACTTGGCCGGCACGATGCTGATGAGGTTTTGGCTGAAGTGTATGCCGATTTTGATTACGCTATTGAGCATTTGCCTATTGAGAATAATTCCAGTGATGTGACCCGGGTGAGCAAGGGTGCTGCCATCGCCATGAAAGCCCGGGTGGCCCTGTGGCAATCTGATTGGGAAATCGTAAAGAATGAGACCCAGAAGTTAATGGAAATGAAGATATATACGCTGTACCCTGATTACGAAGAATATTTTAAATCAAAGAAAATAGAGAGTGAAACAATTTTTTCAATTCCGCGCTCCAGGGATTTAAATATTGTATGGAGTTCTAAGAACTTTATGCCGCGGACAGCTGGTGGGAATGCGGTAGCCCAACCATCATGGGAATTGCTAAGCATTTACCCGTGTACCGATGGTCTTCTAATTGATGAGTCTCCATTATTTGATCCTCAGCATCCGTTTGAAAACCGCGATCCACGCTTAGCGGCAACTATCGTGGAATTTGGCTCTGAATTTCTGGGGTTTGTGTATGATCCAGATCCGCGTGCCGTAAAGGTACTAAACGTTAATACTGGTCAGATGGTGGAAAACAAAGACACCAAAGGATATACGCAGCATGCCGCGTATAACGGCCTCCAATTAAGGAAATATGCCGACCTCAACTGGATTGCCTATCAGGCAGATAACCCTATCATCATTATGCGCTATGCCGATGTGTTGTTGATGTATGCGGAGTCGAAGATTGAATTGGGTGAGATCGACCAGAGTGTATACGATGCCATTAACGAAGTACGGGCACGAGCCTACAAAACCGATAAAGCTGATGTGGCCAGTTACCCGGCGGCCACCGTCGCTGATCAGGAAGAGCTGAGAAAGATAGTAAGGATTGAAAGAAGGATCGAATTCCCCTGGGAACATAGGAGATTTTGGGATTTGCACCGTTGGCACGAATTTGAAAAAGCTTTGGCAAGGCCCTACTATGGTTTGTTGCCGATTACGGAGATGAAGGCCAAATTGATAGAGACAGATCTTTGGTTTTGGCCGATGAGCCCTAAAATCGATGAAGATGGTTATCCGAATCTGGATGAATTATACCAAAAAGGCTATATCGCCAAGTTGGGCGACCGGGATTTTAATGCCAAGCAATACCTTTGGCCAATTCCCAATAAGGAAATATTGATCAACGATAACTTGAAACAGAATCCGGGATATTAATCATCTTTAAGAAGCCTGAAAAAAGTTAAAAAAATAAACATATGAAAAAAGTCATCTTTAGTTTAACGCTTTTGTTTTCCGTAGCGATGTTCAATGTTTCCATTGCTTTTGGTCAAACGGAATACCGCAAACCGGCGTTGGAAAACAAGGAATCGTGGTCTATGATCATGATCCCCGATATTCAGAATTATGTAAAATGGGGACGTAATCAACCGATCCTGGAGCTTATGACGGCTTGGATTGAGGAAAATATAGATACGCTCAATATCCGTATGGTCGTATGTGTGGGAGACCTGGTGCAGAATAACGAAAAGATCACGAAAGACTACGATGGCGACCAATCAACCCAACGTCAGTGGGAAGCCGCCGCGGGAGCCTTCGATCGTTTGGATGGGAAGGTCCCTTATATGGCAGCCACTGGTAATCACGATTATAGTGTAGATAGGGAAGGGAATAGGACATCGCGTTACAACGAGTTTTTTACGGTGGACAAAAATTTCCTGAACGCTAAATACCTGGTACAGAACTCGCGTGATGAGCAGCGGCAACAGACCCTCGCGAATTCAGTTTATGAAATAAAAAACTTGAATGGCCGCGACTATCTATTTATGACGGTAGAATACGCTCCAAGAGATACGGTCATCAGCTGGGCAAGAAATGTTGCTGCGATGGAGCAATATAAAGACCACCGTATTGTGCTCCTGACCCATCGTTATGTGAACCCGAAAGATGAATTGGACGCGAAAGCAGTAACATGGCTGCTTTGGGAACCCTACCAAGTGGATGGGAAGATATTGAAATCCGGTGGTATATCGCTTCCGGCATCGAACAATGGGCAGCAGGTATGGGAAAAGCTTGTGAAACCTGCCGGCAATATTGAGATGGTGTTAAGCGGACATTTTGGCGGTGAAGGATATAAAAAAAATACGAATGACCAAGGAAAACCCGTTCATCAGATCTTGTTTGATGCGCAATCCATGGGTGGGGGAGGCCGTAGCGGGAATGGCGGTGATGGATGGTTACGGATCCTTGAATTTTTCCCGGATGATAAAACCGTCAAGATACGCACATTTTCACCTTTGTTCGGAGCATCGCCCACCACACGTGAGCATGCCTGGAAGACCGATTCCCGAAACGAATTTACAGTGGAGTTCCAATAAGGAGTACTCCAATTTTATTTTCTTTTCACCTCAATACGGATGGGAGAAGCTCCCATCCATTTGCTATTATCCTTCGAAAATTCTTGGGTATCATGCGGTGTAATGGCAATAAGCTTATATCCGCGGTTTACCTTTAGCGAGGAGATTTCATCCAGGGGGACTCCAAGAATTTCCAGTGCCGTAGCGTCATAAGAACCCTTTACCAATTGTACAGAACGGCCGCCATAGTTTGTTTCGCTGAATACGATTGCACCCTCAGGATGAATCTTATAAACCAACTGGACAACCTTATCCGCGTATCTTCCACCAAGCACCCGCTGACTGTAATTGTCGAAATGTGGATCATTCTTCGCCAAATTAATCGAGGTAAGGCCATCGGAGCTGACCCAGTCGGCATAGGGTATCTCCTTTTTTATTTTATGGATTTGCGGATTTACCCGAAGTCCCCTATTATTCCATTTTCCCACCTCCCCCGCAATGAAAGGAATATGCGGGTCGCCAAAATCTTTTCGTAGGTCATTGACGAGGGCCTGCAACCTTTCCATATAAAACGGACTTCTTGTTTCGGCATTATCCGCCTCTCCCTGATGCCATAGAATCCCTTTTAGTCTCGCACCGGGTTGTGAGGCCAAAGCCGCCTTGGTGCGGGCTACAGCTTCCTCGTATAAATCAAAATCACGGTCTCCACTGTACCCTTTTTGCCACCATTCGACTCTTGTTGCCCCGCGGGCATTCACTACCAAGCCGATTTTTCGGTCGGTATAGTCTGATAATTTGCGTCCAAAAGAATAAGCGGGACCAAACAATTGAATAGGCCGTCTTTTTACCGTCGAATAACGGTTCATGCCGTTCCAGGAAAGATTCCTGGCAGGTTCCCATTGGGCTTTGTCGTTAAACAGATAAACATCTTTCAAGGATATCGTGTCCAAATCCCCAATCGGCGCTACCCCAACCATATTCGATTGTCCGATAAGCAAAAAAACATCCAGGGTGTTCGCGGCCGACCGACCGGTAACATTCCTCACCTGGGCGCAGCTTAAACCCACTATACATACAAAACCTAAAAGGTAGTTGATATGCCTTTTCATTCCTACTTCTAATTTGCTTTGACATATAAAAAACTGGGTCTAGGCCTGTCTTCCGTTCCATTTTTGTCGATCTTTTTTGTAATCAGCTTACCGTCAATGACGGTAGAAACACTCCCTCCTCCATCCAGATTGAACGCGAACTTCACGTTAAGGCCTTCCAATATCCGCATCAAATCCTTGGCAGTCATCCCATCGCCATCGATCCCCCTTCCACCACAACTTAATACCAAAATATCCAGGTTGTCGAATTGGGCGACCACCTGCCTTGGATGTTTTACAATCAGGTTACCCGCAATTTTGAAAAGATCTTCCGACACCGGCTTATGGTCCTCAATCAAAGGAATGAAAGCCGTGAGTGCATTTTTTGTTCCCGCATCCAAAATATCTTGGGCCCTTAACCCCGGCTTGTACGCAAGCAACTCGTTATTGTCCGTTATTCCCAATGTATAGCACCTGGTGGGAAGATCCTGGACAATCTTGCCCGCTACGATCTGGATCCCGACAGGTTGCCGCACACCGGGAGGCATGCGTTTTATTCCCATAGAAGCGTTAAATACCACCGCACTGTGCGTTCTATCGGCGAAATCCATGGCGATTTCCCCTTCCTTCTTGGCAGCAAGTCCGTACCGAAGCTTGATCAGGCGACCTTCTTTATCTTTATGCTTTATCCTTGTAAGGTAATAATAAGTATTGGACACTTTATCATAGTGTTTGCTGTAGGTATAATTTTTGGCAAAACCTGATTCGGATGTAATCACTTTTTGCGCTTTACTTCCTTTATAGGGTAAAAGCAATAGCATTAAACAGGCAACTTTAGCAAAGTACCTGTACCTTGTTTTTTTCATCAGAATAATTTATTAATGTGTTGTTTGTTTTTCATTGGTATTAATGAACGCTACGCGGTTGTTTTTTAATGGTGATGAAGCTATCATGAGTGAATTGTTCATTCCGGTTTATAAATTTTGTAACTCATGATGGTTTCATTTTATCAATCATTGTTTATATCGTCTCAAGCTGCTGTTTACGGGCATCATTCGGATCAGGTAGTGGTTTTAACCAAATCCAGAAAAAAATCGGCAACCTCTTTATACATTTCGCGGGTCATTCTGTTAATTTCGTGTGGATAGGTTACTATAAACTGATCCTCATTACCATACAATTTGTAGATGTTACTCACGGGTCGCATCGCATTCTTTAAATCAGGGATATTGGTATATCGGTCTAGATCAGGAGCGATTATCAAGAGCGGTTTGGGCGCTGCCGCCGCTATTATCTCCCCAAAGTCAAGGGGAACACCTTGGGGGTTTTCTGCGAAAAAGCCCAACCGCGGGATAAAACCATGCAAATGCGAATAGGTTTTTAAGCTTTCGTATTGATGATTCGATGTACGCCAGGGCGAAAAGGCCGCTACGGTTGCTACTCCCGCCACGCGTGGATCCAAGGCCGCTGTCATCAGTGAAACACTACCCCCGATGGTGTTTCCTAAAAGGTACACCTGCTCATTATCCAGGTAATCCAAATCTTCCACGGCATCGATACATCCCATAACATCGCGGATCATCTTTCCCATCTTCGACCATTTAGGGTGTCTTTGATAAAAATTGGTTGCCTCTTCAATCCGGGTACCGAAGCCAAACATATCGATTGCCATGACTGCAAAGCCCTTGCCCACCAGCTCTTTAAACAGGTCAGCATTCCCATTTCTGCCGTCTTTGTCATACCCTTTGGAAAAGCCCGTGGAATAGGCATATTGATGTGAATAGATAACGACCGGCAGTTTGCCGCCGGGAGGGAGCTTTATTGTTCCATTTTCATCGACCGGACAATACAATACTCCACCAATGTGTTCACCTATTGCTGTATACGGCCCTAGATAAATACTTTTTGCACCGGGGACTTCCGGTCTTGGAATGATCCGGGTGATCCAATCTTCTTTCGGAGGATCCCAGGAACCTACATTGATTGACCGTACGCCAGGCGGTTCTTCACCTAAAATCCAACGTAGGTTGGCGCGTATCTTTTCCCGGTCTTGATGAAAAGCACTGAGGCTTCCATAATCCTCTTTGAGTACCAGCGGATGGATGTCAGAGGCCTCCTTGCGATCGTCGTCATGTGCTTTCTCCCATAAATCATAGTCGTAAGGATAATATAACTTGTTTACCCATTTCGCCTCACTTCTGTTAAAATGGCTATCCAAAAAATCGATGGTTTGCTCCACATCCCGAGCTGCAACAAAGTGCTCACCCATGCGGGTGAGCACCCCAACGTTATCTGGTACATCTAAGAAGTCGTATACTTTCTTCACGGAATAATAATTCTGCTCATTGGCCCACGAGTTCAAACCACGCTCCACAATGGAATAATGGTACAACAGTGGCCTGGGGGCAATCAATGCACCAAGCAGGTTTTGGTCGACCGGCAGTTTATCTTCCCTTCCAAAAAAAGAACCTCAAACGCGGGTGGAACCAATGTCCCTGCAAAGCGCCTACGTAGTCGATCGTCTCGCTTGCAAATTGCGGATCGCCAAAACGCCAGGGGGCATCCCCTCCAGTGCTTGAGCTATTGGATATTACAGCTGCTATTCTTTCGTCAAAAGCAGCAGCCCATAAGGATTGTTTCCCATTCCGGGAATGGCCGGTTATGGCAATCTGCTTAGGATTCACCTCTTTTCTTGTAAGCAGGTAATCAACCACCCGCGAAGCCCCCCAAGCCCTGCGCATCAATAAGGTGAAATCAAAATCAGGATATAGATATTGATAACTATCCGTATCATCCTTAGCGTCTGCCGCGGCATATACGCAAGCGATATATCCTCTCTTCACCGCGAGCTGTGCCCAATCCCGGTGATTCCACTGTGTCAGGTAGACCGGCCGTTGCCCTCCGCCTTCGGGAATGATAAGTTCCATTGTCATGAACCCCTTATATTCAGGACCGAAATGTAGCTTTATCAGCTGGATCCTCGTTTTCCTCTCCACCTTATCAGAAAGGATCTCTACCTTGAAATCCTTGGGTGCAGGTGGAGCATGACCGGAAATCCAATGCTGGTATTCGGATTTGATCCACTTCCGTTTTTCATTCCATTCATTCAAGGTTGTAATGGGAACAACCTTACCATTCCTTGTTTGCGTCAAGGGTTCGGGCAGCATGGGGGTAGAAGGCATGCTCGCAAAATCGGGCGGCAATTCGCCGCTTCGCTTTAACCAATCATTCCAGGTGCTGTCCTGCACTGAAATCCGCCGGGTATTCGACTGGAAACGTTGCTCGATATTGAGCATGCGCGAATCTTCAAGGTATTTTCTTTGACGTTCTAATTTCGTCTGCGCGAGAATTCCATCGGTATAACTTAAGGAACATGCCATGATGATTAACACTTTATTTATACCCTTCGAAAAAAATTGAGCGTTGCCTATTTTATTTGAGATCATGTTTCTGTTTTAATTAAAGCCAGGGTTCTGAGGCATTTTTTCAGTTAAATTGGCATCAATTACAATCTGAGGAATAGGGTATAGGGTATCCCTGGCTGCAGCGGTTTGTCCTCCACGGAAGTTATGCAATTTTACCCGCTCCAGCCATTTTCCTGTCCGAAGGAGTGTATAGCGACGGTGTTCTTCCCCAATCAATTCCCGTGAACGTTCGTCCAGGATAAAATCGAGTGTGACATCAGAAGCCGATATTTCGCTGGCATGTGATCTTCTCCTGACAATATTAATGGTCTCCGCAGCACCCACTATGTCACCTAGCTTTAACTGGGCTTCAGCCTTAAGAAGGTATGTTTCCGCAAGTCTAAGATAAGCCTGGTCATTATATGATCCCCTTAAGGGGTCGGTTTCCGGGTTGGTGGTGTCATACTTCCGGATAAAAGGATAATCACCAACCTTACCATTGCCGGTGCCGGTTAAATCGTTTTCCCAGTTTAGTTTTAAGGTATCTCCGTAATTATAACCGGGAGGCAGGTTATCAGCAGGGGCAGGAGCATTTTCAGCTGCGGTACGTAATATGTAATATTTTCGTATCGCATAGTTAGAACCGCGATCATCCTGTGGCTCATATAAATTGATAGCCCACTTTGTAGGCTGCTCCCGACCTATTCCTATACCTCCTCTTGCCGGGGTCTTTTGTAACGGAACAACACCGTCGATCTTAATTTGCATATGGTGACTGGTAGCATTATGATATCTCCTCATAATACTTCCATGATCTCCGCCCCCTCCAATAACATTGTATTCCCATTGCCATACCCAGAGCGCTTCAGTATTCCCTTCTTCTCTGTTGGCATTGCCTTCGTAAAACATATCCATAAAAGCAACACCAGGCTTATTGGCATTAACCCCATATCGTTGTGTTATCAGCTGATAGGCTGGATTTTTAATGCACTTGTCGGCCCAAAAGAAAGCACTGTCTGGTTTTCCTAGGGTTAAATAAAGTTCAGAAAGATAATGCTGAACAGCTCCTTTACTGATTTTTCCCCGAATCGTTGGTTCCACATTAAGGTATTGCTCGGCGAACAGCCAGTCGGCCTTCATCTGCTTGCGAATTTCCGCTACGGGTGTCCGTGTCCAATCTGTCTTTATATTCGAACCAGATGATTCTTCCAGGTTCAGCGGCACATCGCCCCAGCAAAACGTGAGGTGCCTGTACGCCCACGCCCGCAGTGCTTTCGCTTCGGCAATTACCCGGGTTTTGTTTGCCTCTGCATCCCCTCCAGCTCCGTTCCAATCAATATCGGTCCGGTTTTCGGCCTGGTTGATGATTGTATTTGCAGCATTGATCGTTTGGTATAACCACAAAAAAATGCTCCTGAGGTTGGAGTTATTAGACTCGTTGTTGGTATTATACAACAAAGCGATAAACCCTATACCTCCTCTTTGATTCGGAACAATGTTATCTGTTCCAAGCATGGCGATATCCGCCACCAGGTTTTCGGTTGTTCCATCCCTTCCTTCCCGCTCACCCCTTACCAAAGAATATAATCCGTTAAGCCCTGCTTCAAATCCATTTAGATTGGTATAAAGTGTTTCGGTTGTAATTAAATGCGGAGGTTTTTCTTCCAACCACTTCTCTGAGCAGGATTCCATAACAACTATCGCAATGAAAGCGATGACAATGTTTACTATCTTTTTCATACTATAAAGTCTTTTTTAAGGGTTTAAAATCCAAGGTTAAGTCCAATCGTATATTCCTTTTGCAAGGGAATGTCCCGTTGTCCGCTCAACTCCGGATCTGTCCCTCCGAATTTGGTAAACGTGTGCAGGTTTCTTCCAGATACATAAATCTGGAATTTGGCTAAGCCCAAACGCGTTAACATATCGGCTGGAAAATTGTAGGAGAGGGATACATCCCTGAGCCGGATAAAACTGGCATTTTCGTAAGCATTTGCGATTTGCCCCTCTTGACGATTAGCGTCAAGACGATTCATAACCCAGTCGTTTGTAGGGTTATCCGGTGTCCACCAGTTCTTTTTGGTCGTGTTTTGAGTAATGTCTCGGCCGACATCATCGTTCAGCAAATCATTCTCTTTGGTAACTCCATGTATGCCATACATGAATACGCTTAATCTCAGGTTTTTATACGAGAAGGAATTATTCATTCCCCAGGTATATTTCGGATCCCGCTGGCCAATAATGACGCGATCATAAGCGGCAGAAAGTATACCATCAGGTACTCCGTCTGGCCCGCTGACGTCTCTAATCTTGATGTAGCCAGGTTGGGTTTTATGCGCTTCCGCTTCCGCCGCTTCATCCAGCTGCCAAACACCAATCCATTGATAGCCGTAATTGATGCGGATCGGCTGTCCTATAAACCATCTATTTGCCAGATCATCTATTTCTTTTCCGTTTTCATCCTTATAGCCATAGAGTGAGACAATTTTGTTTTTCACAAAAGCAATATTCCCGCTAGTTTCCCATTTAAAATTAGTTGTAGATATATTTGTTGATACCAGTGATAATTCCAGTCCCTTATTTTCAGTTTCACCAATATTTTGAGTGATCTGATCAAAAGCGCTTACCGGAGAAATTGTCCTATCGAGAAGTAGGTCTGTGGTATTTGATTTGTAAAGGTTGATATCCCCCGTAATCCTGTTGTTTAAAAAGCCAAAATCAATCCCTAAGTTTACTGTTTTGGTCGATTCCCAACCCAGGTTATTTTGACCTAGTTTACTGGGAATATATCCTGGCAATGTAATTGCCCCATCCACAATATCCCGAGAGGCCAAGCGGGATATGGTTTCATAGGCAGAAACGGCTTGGTTCCCATTAAGTCCTATGGAAGCCCTTAATTTCAACTGGCTGAAGATATCTTTCCATTTGAAGAAGTCTTCATTTATGATATTCCATCCAAGAGCCATTGACGGAAAGAACCCTCGTTTGGTTTTTGCCCCGAATCCGGAATACCCGTCACTACGACCGGTAAGGGTAAGCAGGTAGCGGCTATCGTATGAATAATTGATACGGCCCATAGCGGACAATAATGTGTTTTCGCTATTTGAAAAACCGGGGAGGTTTAATGCGGCTTGCGGAGCACCATACCATTTTAAAAAATCATTTGGAAAACCTTGTGCACTGAGACGGTTCGTATTGTCCCGGGAATTTTCAAAACTATAAACGCCCGTCAGGAAGACATGGTGCTTGTCAAAATCCCTTGTGTAATTCACAATATTTTCAATCACGATGTCTCTTGAGATCCCCCTGCTTACAGAGGCACTCCCCCCATCGCGAAAACCGGTTTGGGTGTTGCGGCCATAATAAGTGGCATCGTTAGAAAGTCCAAACCTAACACCGGTATTTATTCGATATTGCAAGCCTTTGGCAAAAGGGAAGTCAACGATTACGTAATTATTGGTAATCACCTGATAGCCTTCGTCAATATTATCTGCAAGCAGCCCCTCTAATGGATTGCGGTAGTTAACGTACTCGGGCCATGGGTTAATGTTCTGGTCACCATTTTCATCGAATGGGATGGTCAAGGGATTATACATGTACGCACCTTGGCTTCCGTCAAAGGATGGGGCGATTCCTCCGGCATTCGTATATCCAAGCTGGGTTCTCGTCCCAATAGTCATCCAATCTTTTAATTTGGTATCTACATTTATTCTAGCAGTAACCTTACTGTAATCATCATTTACAGCTAATCCTTTTATATTAAGTAAATCACCGGATATATAATACGTTGTATTCTTAAATCCCCCTGAAAAAGAAAGATTATGATTTGTGCTCATTCCTTTGCGTAAGGAAAGGTCTAACCAATCTGCGAATACCCCCGAATCATAAACTTCCTGTTCTGAAGGTGTCATTGAAGTAGGTTCGCGTTCTAATTTAAATTTATAAAACTCTTCCCCTGTCAGCAATCTCGGTAAGTTTGCAAACCGCTGCATGGCATAAAAACCGTTGTACTTCAATTGTGTTTCTCCACTTTTACCTGACTTTGTGGTTACCAGGATTACACCGTTACTTCCCCTGGAACCGTAAATTGATGCGGCGGAGGCATCTTTTAAAACCTCAACGGATAACACGTCGTTGGGATTTACATCATTCAGGCTGCCGGCTACTCCGTCTACCACAACCAAAGGAGAATTACTGGCCTTTATTGAGTTTCGACCTCTGATCATGATTGATTCTGAAGGTGTAGCTCCTGCTGAGGTGGTTTGTACCGTTACTCCCGGGATGCCTCCTTGTATCGCTTGGGATAAGCTGCTATTCGGCATCCCTTCTAATCTATCTACAGAAAGCGAGGCTACAGATCCGGTAATGTCAGTCCTTTTCTGCGTTCCATAACCTACAACCACGATCTCATCTAAATTTGATATCGATTCCAGAAGGGTCACATCCAGTGTTTTCTGTTGATTGATGGCAATTTCCTGTCGCATGAAACCCACGGAACTGAAGACCAGGGTCGCGTTCGTCTCGGAAGGGATCCGCAGGGTATAAGATCCATTTTGATCCGTACTCGTCCGGATGTCTGTCCCTTTCACGTTAATGTTTACCCCCGCCAATGTTTGTCCATTTTTGTCCACAACTTTCCCCGAGATTTCCCTATCATCCTGCTGTACCTTCTCCTCTTCGAAAAAGAAGTCCTTTACTTTATCGATGATTGCTTTTTCCTTTTCTTTTAAAAGGATGTTTTTGTCTTTGATGGTATAGGTCAGCGGCAAGCCACGCAACACTTGGTCCAGCGCATTTTTCAGGGGAACATTTTTCACCTTTACATCCACCCTGACATTTTCTTTCACCGTGCGTGACGACCAGGAAAAATTGTAACCGGTTTGCTTGTTAATTTCATCAAACACCTCCTTTAGTGACGTATTTTTCAAGTTCAGGGTAACTTGTTGTGCCAGGCCAGAAGCGCTGACCTGAAGGAGGCCGACAAGGAGAAATATTGCTGTAAACTTCATGATTAGGCCTATTTTTCGTGCACGACCTTCCGATCGGTACCATGCTTTGGTATAGTTTATTAACATAATAAAGTTTTGCGGCACAGACTTAGTGGCAAGAGATGAGCCTCTAAACTTGCTTCGAAGCGTGAGTTTATCTAAGTTTGTACACTGGTTAAAAAATTAGAAAATTGGTTTTACTGCCTGTTTTTAGTTGATCAGTGTTTGATTCAGGGGCGTCGGTAGCGCTCCTGATCTTATTTCTGATTCCCATATCCGGCTCATCTTCGTCTTATTTGTTCCATATCGTACCTCCTTTTACGTTTATTGGTTTATGTTTAAGGTTATTTTTTACTTACGGTAACCGTATTGTCCCTGACGGTGAAGCGAGCACCGCCAACTTCTTCTAATACTGCCAATGCTGTGGATATATTGCTGTAGCGGGAAACCATTCCCACAAAGCGTTCGCCTTTCAGCGCGTTATCCTCATAGGCAACTTCCACCCCATACCAGCGGGAAACATTGCGCATGATGGCTTCTAGCGGCTGATTATTGTAACGGAACAAACCATCTTTCCAAGCGGTATATTCTGAGACGTCAACCTGGGCAACTTTTGTATTGCCATCCAGCACACTGCTTTGCTCTCCCGGCCGCAAATTGCGGACAGCCTTTGACACTTGATTCACCACCCGCACTGATCCTTCGACCAGGGTGGTCTTTATTTCGGGCTCATCGGCATATGCCTGCACATTGAACACTGTTCCGACCACTTCGATCTCCTGCCCTTTGGAGAACACCTTAAAAGGTTTGTCGGCGTTCGGCATTACCTCAAAGTAAGCTTCTCCGGTTATTTCGACCTCCCGTGTTTGTCCGCTAAACAAGGAGGGATATTTTAGTGTACTCGCGGCATTGAGCCAAACCCGGGTACCATCAGGCAAAGTTATTTGATAGGTTCCTCCCAAAGGGGTGCTGAGTTCCAGTAAAGCAGCTGTTGCTTTCCGTTGCTTTCCGTTTGCAACACCGCTAAGGGCAGATCCATCCTGGTAGTTGATGTGTTCGCCCTTTACGATGATGCCAGTTTTGGACTCGTTCAGATCTATTGTCCGCCCATCGGCAAGGGTAAGTACAGCTTTGTTCCCGCCAGGGCCAATATCGTTCTGCGTTACCTGATGTTCCACCTTGTCTTGACGAGAGAACCACCAAGTACCTATGCCCACAGCGATCAGGATAGAAGCGGCGACGGCGATCCGGTAGTACATCTTACGGATCTTCGTGACCTGATAGCGTACCGGGAGTTTACCGGCAACGGATTTCAGCCTTTCATCCAATTCCGTATGATCGGGCTGGACCGTGCTTTCCGAGGCATACTGGTTGTACCACTTTTCTAGTCGCCTTCTTTCCTCTTCTGAAAGGGTGCCGCTCTCATATTTCCTAAACAACTCATTGAATTCCTGAAGTTCCATATGCTAAAGACCCTCAAGGGAGACATATGTCCCAGAACTAAAATAAAAATCATAAAATGAGGAAGCGGATATTGCTTTCCGTGGGAAACAATAAGCTAAAACAATAGCAGGCTAAGGAGAGAGTTGACCTTCATCTTTATAAGCTGGAGCGCATTGTAGACTTGGTTGCGGACGGTTTTCTCCGATAGGTCGAGCTGTTCCGCAATCTCTTTGTAAGAATGGGTACCTTCCCGGCTCAAAATGAATACCTTGCGCATTTTCTCGGGCAGGGCTTCCACCCCGCGTTCAATGATGGCGGTCAGCTCACTTTCCAGTACCTTCTCATCAGTGTTGTTATGATCTTTGTCGATAAACTCTTGCAAAGACTCCATATAACGAAGGGCGACCTTTTTTCGGGCAAATAATTTGAAGATACGATTTCGCACCGCGATGTATAGATAGGAAGAAATGGATGAATTGATTTTTAGTGTCGTCCGTTTTTGCCATAAGGTCAAAAAAACGTCCTGTATAATATCCTCGGCTTCATCATGATCTTCCAATAAACGATAGGCATGGCTGTAGAGTATCCCCTTATACCGTTCAAATAGTTCAGTAAATGCTAATTGATCCCCCTCTTTTAAAAGGGTAGCAAGTTCACTGTCGGTATAACATTGATAGCCAAGCATAAAAAGGATTTGTGATACAAAGATAATAAAATGCTCCTTTGCTAGCCAAGCCCATAATGGATTGGTAATACGAAGATAACAAAAAGATAATACTCCTTTTGGGAGGGCGAATGATCCTCCTTAATGGCCAAATCCTTATTTTACTGACTTCTTCTCATTCCGCCAGTGCCACGGGGCTATGACGTCTGGTTCAACCCAGAGGCCCCGCCCAGCCTTCCGGGCAGCCAGCTCTTTGTCTGCCCATATCGGGTTGTTATCGTAAGTCGTATAATGCCAAGCCAAGCCTGCTTCCAGGAGCCGCTCGTTCAAATTGATCGTGTCAGCGATATACACCATCCCCACGATCCTGCCGTATCGGTCCACATCCATCTCTTTTACCTTAACCCGACCCAGCGAGAGCATTTCTTTGGTGAATGATGTCGCGACACGATTATAAGGCTGGCCACGTTCAGGACAATCCACGCCATAGAGCCGAATCCGCTGCTGTTCACCTTCTGTAAGCAGGGTAAAGGTGTCGCCATCAGCTACTCGAACAACCTTGCCCGTAATATAATGGGTGGCACAAGACTCCGAGAAAAGAAACAAGAGTATCAGCAATCGGGATAACATGGCGCGAAGGTAAGGAAATTGTTGAGTTTACCCTGCCGCTATATCCCCAACGACAAGCAAAATTTTTGTGTGTTAATAAGCCGCTACGAAGAACGTTACCAGCACCGCATTCATTATCTTGCTGTCTGGGGCCGCCAAATTGATGGTATATCCCTTGTGGCGATTGGAATAAATAATGGATAGAGCTGCTCCTTTGCCAGACTCTATACGCTCCCAGTTGCTTTCCGAAGTATAGCTGTCATAAAAGGAGCGTAGCGATGCATGACGTTTTTCATCGTATCGGAGAGTCCAGTGCCCAAGAGCACCGTTCCGTCGATCAGTGATCACCGTCCCTCCGGCAGGATGAGGAATGGGGAAATCACTATACTTTATTTTCTTCTTTTTGTCGAAGACAGATGTAAAACCTTCATTGATAAAGGAGAATGCCAATAGTAGAAAGCGAGAGTAATGACTTTTATTTTCCATACCTAGTGTTACAAAGGTAGAGGAGAATGGAAATCCAGTATTGTAAAAATTCGAAAAATATTAGAAATCCAAGATGATTTCGCGTGCGAGATGCGAATTGGCGGTGTGGATCTTGGAGGGAGGGTAGCCGAAGAATATTTTGAAATCCCGGATGAAATGTGCCTGATCAAAGAAATGGTAACGGTGGGCTAATTCACTCCATTCCATGTGCGTATTTTCGAGTATGAATTGATAGGCAGCGATAAATCGGGCGACACGACAATATAATTTGGGCGAGATGCCGATCATTTCCTTAAAATGGCTTTCCAGGTACCTTTGTGACATGCCTACCTCTTTACACAAGTCGCTAATTCGTATATTGCCATTAGACGATTGGATCAGGGTACAGGCATTATCGATATTGTTGGCGTATGGGGATTTTGTTTTTGCAGGTATTTGTTGTAGCAGCCAATGTTCAATCAATTTAATCGCCTGTTTTTCACAAGAGGTGTTCCCTTCTAGTTGCGCGTTTAATGTTTTTGAGCTTGGAAAAACATCGACTATCGGAAGAATCTGGTTGATGAGTTCATGTTGTGAAATACGGAACAGGCGTGTTGCCCCTGTCGCTGTAAAAGAGACAACCACCATCTTTATGCATGACACCAGGGGGATAAGCGAAAAATGTTCACATATATAACCGTGGTAACTTAAGCTAAAACCATAATCGACCTTGTTTGACTTGAATACCTGACGGGGAGATAAGGTGAAAGCCATTGTATTATAACCAACAGGATGGATATCCAAAGGGGCAGAAGACGAATTTGTGTCGAGCTCAATATAAAAATATCCTTTAACATAAGGTTTCAATGCGGGGTGGGGATGTGTGAATGATACCTGCATGCTGTTTGATATTTACGGTAAATATATAAATATTTATAATAGAGCGGATTAAGGAAATCATCGCACGCCGCTGATAAGTGAAATGTTCAACACGGGAAAAACGATCTGTTTGGGACAAAATAATTACTTCTTTTCTTTCGGCGGTGGAGGGGGTGGATTTCTTAAACCGGGAACCTGACCTTTCGTACCGCTCCCGCCATCCATACTAGAAGAATTCGGTTTTGTTTGGGAGGGTTTAGTTGATTTAGCCATAATGATTGTTTAAATAGTGTAAGGTTATATTTTCAGCTTGTCTATCTAGTTTTTTAACTCTAGGTATATATAATTCATTATCGAGTTCTTCTATTTCCCTTTTTTCTTGCAGAATTTCAGAATAAATCTTCTTGATTTCATCGTCTGATAAACATTCATCATTGAAATCTGACCAAAGTCTGTCCAAGTGATTAAATAGATCGATATATTTGATTCTCAAGTCGCCCAATTTTATTACATTGGCATCTGTCATCACAATCTGTTTTTCCATCTTGGTGGCAATCTCCCCGATGAGTATTAGCAGACAGGCAATCACCGACATAGGCTGCCATACCTTCCATAATATGAGCCCCAATGCGGCTATGATAATGATTATGATCTTATAAATCTTCCTGATGGATTTCACGCGCATAGAATACAATCCTAGATATTCTTCGCCTTTCTTCGCATCCCCCAATGCATACCATATTTTATCTCGCATACCAGTTTTTATTCATTGTTTTTTAATTTGATCGTTGGAATGAGTTCTTTTATATCTGCATCTGATCGTTCCATTTTTCATTAAGCAATGATAAACGTTCTGATTGCTATTTGTGATATCTTATATAAGAACTCTTCAAAGGTAACAAAGTAGCGTTTTAAATTCATATCCCAATAAGTAACAAATTATGAATCCACAGGAACACTCAATACCATAACGAAATGCAATGGACAGGTTTATATCAAGGGTTCCAGCTTTAAAAACAATTGCTTAGATTGGGGATGTTTTAGAACCACTGTAAGGGCAAGGGAAAGATTCGACAAAGTCAACCCAACTTTGTCAGAAAGTTCATTTAAAGATATTTTTCGTTTAGCCATGACAACGTCTAAATTTGTGACATTTGGATAAGTCAATTTAAACCCCGAAGTTTAATGACATAAACCTATTAGAAATTTAGCAGCTCAAATAGAAGTTTTTCACTCTCATTTGGTATATCTGTAAATTGTATAGACACGGTGAAAAATTTGATAGTCTTTATGGCTGTCGAAGATTGATTTAAACAGCCGAATAAAAACTAATCATTTATGGCAAAAAAGTATACACGTCCTGGCGTCTTTATTGAAGAGATTCCAACGTCTCCACTTTCTGTGGCACAAGTGGAAACAGCTATACCTGTTTTTATCGGTTATACCGCAAGAGGTGGCATAGAAGGCACACCGCTACCTACCGATACCATTGATTCGGTTAATGTTACTGAAGCCAAGCGCATTACTTCCTTACTTGACTATGAAACTTATTTCGGCAAGGGCATTGATGAAACGATCACGATTGATATCAAAGAGTACTACACGAACGTATCTCCCGCTACGCCTGAATTAAAAAAGCGAGTAGTTTCAGCATCGGTTTCTAAGCCGTCAATTCATACGATGTATTATCACATGCAGCTATATTTTGCAAATGGTGGGGGACCGTGTTATGTCATCAGTGTGGGAGATATGGAGGCCACGACAATTGATAAGGATAATCTTATAGCTGGACTGAAAATGGCGGAAAGGTATGATGAACCCACCTTGCTTGTGTTTCCACAAGCGACTTCAATTTCCGGCGCGTCTGATGCATATGACGTGTATGACTCCGCTCTGATGCAGGCTGGAACACTAAAAGACCGCTTTGTGATAATAGATTGTCATGGAGATGATCCCGACACCCTACGTGACGGTACAAACGGTATTGGAACGACCAACTTGAAATATGGTGCCGCCTACCATCCGTTTTTGCGCACGTCGATTAACTATCAGCACGATGTGATGGACACGACTAAGGTTACCATTACGGTGAAAAAAAACTTGAATGAGGACGGCGATTTTGAAGACACAGCGGAGAATGAAGCAGACAAAAACTATCGTGACCTGACAACTGAGCTGCAATCACTGGTGGATATAGAACTGGACAAGCTTCGTGTAACACTTTCTCCCTGTGCCGCAGTTGTGGGAGTTTATGCTTTGGTAGACCGTACTAGAGGCGTGTGGAAGGCCCCAGCCAATGTAAGCCTTAATCTTGTTTCCGGTTTGACGAAACGAGTGACAGACGAGACTCAAGGTGGCTTAAATGTGGATGAAGTTGCCGGAAAATCAATTAATGTAATCCGTGCTTTTGCCGGAAAAGGGATAATGGTATGGGGTGCCCGTACGCTAGCTGGAAATGATAATGAATGGCGATATGTTTCGGTTCGCCGCTTCTTTAATATGGTAGAAGAGAGCTGTAAAAAGGCTTCTGAAAGCTTTGTATTCGAGCCCAATGATTCGAATACTTGGGTAAGGGTTCGGGGAATGCTTGAAAACTTCCTGACTACACTCTGGCGCCAGAATGCACTACAAGGAGCGAAACCGGAACATGCTTTTTATGTCGCTGTTGGTCTCAATAAAACCATGACGGCACTTGACATTTTGGAGGGACGTATGATCGTGGAAATAGGTTTGGCCGTAGTTCGTCCGGCGGAGTTTATCATCCTTCGCTTTAGTCATAAGATGGGCAAGAGTTAATAACGAATAAAAAGCTTCGGTTTCCCGCTTATAGCTCAATGTCCATTCTTCGTAACAAGTTGTCCTGTAGATTGTCTTCCAAATCCTTCACTATTTGGTGAACAATAATTTCTAAAGACCCGTTCTCTCTTCATTAACTTTAACAGGTTCAACGATGAGATTTATCTCTGTCTATTGTCTCGTCCAATAGGCTATGAAAATTTTGGAATATCTGCGATGTAACTTTGAAATATCTATGCGATAATTTTGGAATATCTTAAGATAAATTTTGAATTATCGGAAGAAGGTATAGCATAAAAAAGAATGCAGTTAAAATCACTCCTTGATATATAGGTTCATTCCATAAACTATTTAAGCCCGAAAAACAGATTGTTTGGTTATAAGCTCAAATTAATTAACAAATAAGCTCCTTTACGCGTACAGAGTAATATTAACAGGTATTGGCGTTCAGGGATTATACCCCTCGAAACGCTTTCAGCGTCTGATCAAGGGTTTGCCTGATAACTTGATTGATTTCTGATTGCTGATAACCGGCGGTCATTTTTTGAAATGCGTCCAGCACATATAGGCCAATCTGAATGTCTTCGCGATAAGCGATCTGACGGGCTGGTGCGAGGGTCTGGATGTATCCGAGCTCTGCTTTGATAAAATCGGCTGTGGCGGTCGTCAGTTTATTCCCAGCTTGGGTCATATCAGTGGCGTATAAATTTTGTACAGTGCCCAGCTTATTTAAGGTGTCGGCGATCGAGTAATTGCGCAGCGGCAGCTCTTTCATACTTTTTACAAGCACGTCTTTGGCTTTTCCCTTTTCCCCAGATTGCAGCAAGTTGTTGGTCAGTACGTTGTTCATTTGCCAAGTGCTGTTGATGATTCGCCTGGATTCGACATCCAGGTAGTTGGCCCGATGAAAAGCGGTATAATCAAATTTGTCCATCACATTGCGGTACATGACCTCGGTATTGGTACGTTGCGTTTTGTCCATTGGTTCGCCGGATGCTTTTTTGAGGGGCAACAGGCGGTAAGCGTAGCCTTCCAGGTAGAGGTAGTCGTCCAGACCGACATAGGTGTCGGATGATACGGAGGTAGCGAAATAAATGGGCCGCTTCCAGTTATTTGTTGCAATGATATCATACAGTACCAGGTCGGCTTTTGTTGCAAAGGATTTATTAAAATCCCATTGCATCTCGGATACGACACGGTCCTTTTGGTCGGGACGAATGGTATGAGTATCCACCAAGCGATCGCCGTTTATGGTCATTTTAAGCCGTCGGGTAGGTACAAAATTCATATAAGAACCATCGGTGGCCTGCACCTGATCGTTTTGATTGTCGGAAGACATAACGGCAATGAGATCTTTCAGTTCTATGCTGTCGCTGATGCCGTAATCAACGTAAGGGAAGTATTCTCGCTCGCCTTTTTGATAGGTTTCATGGGGCAGACTGATGGGCAGGGGATCGGATGCATTTACCGGGGTCTTTAGTTGGTCGATAAACGAGGCATCTTGCAAAAACTGATAACAGATGACCCGTACATCGGGACGAATGCCCTCAACCTCCTGTGCATACCACAATGGATAGGTATCGTTATCGGCATTGGTAAATAAAATGGCATTGGGTGCGCAGGAGTTTAAATAGTTTTTGGCCCAGTCGAGTGCAGTGGTTTTGTCCGACCGGTTGTGATCGTCCCAGCCTTGCGTACCCATTAAAAAGGGTGCAGCAAGAAGGCAAACCACCACTGCGGAAAGCCATCCCACGCGCGGCGGAACGATCTTCTGAAAAAGATCTTTGACCAGCAGAAAGCCAAAGCCAATGAAAATAGCAAATGCATAGAACGAACCTACGTATGCATAATCGCGCTCTCGGACCTGCATGGGGGTTTGGTTGAGGTAAACGATGATGGCGACGCCGGTAAAGAAAAACAGGGTCCCGATGGCCAAGGCTATGCGTTTATTTTTTCGCATCAGCCAGTATATCCCAGCCAGCCCCAACAAAAAGGGCAATCCGTAAAAGACATTATGTCCGGGGTTTGCAGTGATGCTGGGGGGAAGATTGGATTGGCTACCCAGGCGCAGGGCATCCAGGGGTTTAATACCGGTAATCCAATTGCCATTGCGTATGCCGCCATAACCTTGCACATCGTTTTGCCGACCGGAAAAATTCCATAAAAAATATCGTCCGTACATAACGCCGACCTGCCAGGAGGCGAAGAACCCAAGGTTGTGACCGAATGAAGGCCTTTGCTCCTCGGATAGGCCCATCCATTCCCGATAAAACTTTATATGCTGCGGCTGTTGGCTATAGGTACGGGGAAACAACACATTGTGGTCATAGACCGGCTGAAAGGTTTGCCCCGACACTTCGTATCGCCTGTTTCCTTTTCGGTAGTCTTTGCCGGTGGATTTCGTGTCGATGCGCTGGGCATCGAAAGTATTGCCGTAGAGCAAAGGTGTAGAACCGTAATTAGTCCGCCCCAAGTAACTGTAGAGCGAATAAGCATTATCGGGGTTGCTCAGGTTAATGGTGGGTTTGGCATTGGCCCGCAGGGCAATCATCGCATAGGAGCTGAACCCGAACAGCAAGAAAGCCGTGCAGATCAGGCCAAGATTCAAGGTGTAACGGCGTGCACGTATGGAATAGCGGATGCCGAAAATGATTAAACACAGCGATAGCAGCACAAAGAATAAAGCACCCGATCCAAACGATAAGCCTAGTCCGTTAACAAACAGGAGATCCATTTTAAAGGCGGCCAGCACAAAATATTGTAGAATGCCGAACTGCACAAAAGCCACGACGCCGCAACCGATGAGCAGCGCTTTGAGCGTGCCCAGTCGGGTAACTTTTTGTGCCCTACGGTAATAATAAACGAGCGCAAGTGCCGGGATTGTCAGCAAGCTTAACAAGTGCACACCCGTCGACAATCCAATCATAAAAGCGATGAAAACCAACCAGCGGTCATTTAGGTAACGTTCCCATTTAAGAATGGCCCAAAAGGTAATGGCCGTAAATAAGGAGGATAAGGCGTAGACCTCTGCTTCGACTGCAGAAAACCAGAACGTATCGGAAAATGTGTAGGCCAATGCCCCGATGGCACCGGCCGCAATGATGCTGGCCGTCTTGGCCCGGATTCTTTCGCGATGGTAGGTTTTTGAAACCAAAGCGGTAATGGTCCAGAAGAGAAACATAATGGTTGCCGCGCTGGAAACTACGGAACAGAAGTTGATCCAGTAAGCTACTTTTGACACATCACCCAAAGCTAGGAGACTGAAAAGATTGCCAATGAGTAGAAAAAGGGGGGCGCCGGGCTGATGGCCCACTTCCATCTTAAATGCTGCGGCGATAAATTCGCCGCAATCCCAGAAGCTGACGGTTGGCTCCATGGTGAGCCAATAGACCATCAACGCAAACAGAAATACAGCAAAACCGCCAATGTTATTAGCCCGGCGGTAATTGCGTTTATCCTGTTCGGTATTGATCAATACATCTAACTCTTCATCGATGAATTGTTTTATATGGTACATGTCTGGCTGTGTAGCATCAGAACGTTGCTCTAAACCGGTGACCACGTGATCAAACAACTCGTCTACATGGGATGGTTTGATGGCCACTTGTTCTAGATAGGCACGTATCTCCTGCTGCTGTTGGATGCTGATTTTCATGCGAGTTTTTTGGGGGTTAAATGGAGTAATAAATGCAGGTTTTCAAGAAAGCTTTTTGTTTCTTTCAGCTTTACTTCCACTTCAAGCTTGCCGGCAGGGGTCAATGCATAATATTTACGCGCCCGGTTGTCAACCAACTCTACCGTGGTAGCCAGCAAACCTTCTTTTTCCATTTTATGCAAGGCGGGGTATAGCGCACCCTCCGTCAGTAAGATTTCTCCATCGGTGATTTCTTTAACCACTTGAGTAAGTTCATATCCATACATTCTGCCCCGTTGCTGCAATAATTTCAGCACTATCAACTGTAGGCTACCCTTCAGTAAACCGTTGTGTTTGTTTGAACCCATGCACAAATATATTGTTTTTTCTTATATACATAAGAAAATTAGGTATAAGAATACACCTTCGTGCTAACGGTAGCCATAATTCTTTTCAATTGCCATATAAAAGTTCTGTTACCTATTTGTTTTGGTTTTGTGCGCCCACCTGGGCTCGAACCAGAGATCAGAACAGGGGCAATTTGCGACTATTTATGAAACCGTGAGATCTTACTCCGTTACGTATTTGTAACAGTTTTATTTTTGTATGGATGACACAGTGTTAAGAACAGCGTATAACAAAACACCCTTACCGTAATTGATAAGGGTATATAAATGATATGTATTAATATGAAAAAATTAGTAATGGGAAGATTTATAATTCCAGCTTAGCTATATCAGCCATAGGCAGAAACATTTTCCCACTATCGGGCAGAAGAACAAAGCCAAATTTTTCATAGAATACAACAGCCTCACTATCCAATGGGTCAACTACTACACCTATTGATCCCAAACTTCGACTGGCAATTTCATAGCTGCGCTTAAGTGCATCAAGCAATATAATGCCCCCTAATCCCTGACCTTTAAATTTTGTGTCAATTGCCAGTCTGCCGAGTAAGGTCACGGGAAGCGCCTCATAAGATTTAGGCATCTTTTTTTTGATCGCTTCGGGCATCATCTCGGCAGGTATAGATGCGTTTGAAAGAGTATAATAACCTTTAACAGTGGTATTCTCAAACATGGCAAATACAACACACAATTTGCGTTTGACGTCCTGGCTAGCCTGAGAATGAAAATAGTTATCGAGCATTTCTTTACCACAATTAAAGTCCTTCTTGTTTAATGAAGAATTAAGTGGTTCGATTTTTATGCTCATTTATTCTCTTGTATGAATTTTTTATAGCGCTCTGCTGTATCCCGTAATTTTTGATTAGGCCCCGCCGGATTAGTTAAAGTGTTAAAGAATATCTCTCGGTCTCTTTCAGATGCAAGAATGGTATTGTGTTCCTTAATAATGGCAGCAGCTTTCTCCTGTACGGTATTAATAATAAAATCAGTAAGCGTACGAAACCCTCCCAGCCTGGCAGCATATTCAAAAAGTTCCTTCTGAACCTTAGGGATCTTAGCGTCAAATCTTGCCTTTTCTGATAACGTCAATTGCTTCTCCATGATGAAATTGATTTATTAAAGCAAATATACGGAAATATTCCGTATAATATCAATGTTGATATGTTTTTCCGACAGGAATCGGTACGGCTTTTCGATTTGTGCGCCCACCAGGGCTCGAACCAAGGACCAAAAGATTATGAGACTGATGGTCATATATCTTGGAAATGGGGCAAAAACGCCATTTCTACATTACAGAAGCAATATATGAACAGATTTTGAAGCTGCAAAATTTTTCACCGTAACGTATTTGTAACGGTTTTGGAAGGAGTTTTTTGTTTTAATCACCGCCCCTCAATTCTTTGGTATCGTTCTTCCAAGAGGTTTCTATACTTCTCTTTGTATTCGTCCGACAGAAATGAACGGTCGATCCATTGCAAAGCTATCGGTTTCCTTTTCTGAAAACGTTTGGCAATACCATTGATCTGCTTGGTGTTTAGTCCTAATAGCAGTCCCAATCTTTGAAAATTTTCCCAATGAAGTTTTCTTTTTTTTCCCTCCAACGTTAACGCAAGTTCCTCCGTATCTTCGGGGTTGACAATCGCAACGTTCAATAGGTCGTATGCTGGAGCCAATGTCCATTTATTGTTCTGAAAAATCATGGAGAAATTTTTCAGGTGCATATCATTGTTTGCAGTCAGGAAACAGAAGACTGCCAGTTCTAAGAAGTAAACCTTATCGAGTAACGTATTGTCCGAATACTCGTCCAATGCTTTGCCTACCTTCTCCATCGAGCTCTTGTATTTGTCAAATGCTTCTGTGATCTGGAACATATCGAGCATATGTATTTTTTCTCCGGCATCTGTTCGGTCTATTCTTTTTGTAATATAGGATAGCTCACCGGATTTCAACCTTATGAGACTGGACTTGACAACGTTGACACCGAAAGCCTCGGCGATACGCATAGTGACGTGTTCGTTTTCCGGCATTTCAGGGAAGTAATCGGAAGGTGGCTTGAAGATATAGTTTCCGCCCAAAGCGCCTACCACGGTCAGACGACCTTTGTCGCCATCTTGGATCGTGTTTTTTACTAACGATAAAGAAAGTTTGGGCTGTACTCCGGGAACAGCTATACTCCGCGCTATGACGTTCTTCGCCAATTCAGCCATTTCAGCCAGCGAATGTTTGAACACAGGCTGTTGCTTGGTACCGAAAAAATCCAGGCTACATTGCTCGTGAAAATCACCCAACGTATTCTTAGGCAATTCTTTATAACAGTATAAACACTTTTTGTTACTCATTTTCCGGAGGTATAGGTTGAACACTTACAGCACCGATACAGTTTTGGCAGCACGCTAACAGCAGCCCCATACGGTCGTTTGGATTGATTTTCCAATTCTTGGAAGCAATGTCCAATAACCAGCCTTCCGGTATTAACCCCTCAAAAAATGGAAACAGACGTTTATCCTTGTAGGGTTTCAGTCTTACAGGCATGGTGAATGTTATAAAGTCTTTCGGATAGGCTTTGATGTAGGCTTCATCATACTGAAAAACATATTCACCATCGTCAGTCTCCCTGAGGGTTCCTGCCAAATGGTCTTTATAGTATATAGATGCGTTCCTCATATTTACTCTTTTGTGGTTAATAGCTCTCTTGCATTCACCGGAGCCAGGGTATGCCCGAACATTTTAAGTACTTGGTTGACTTTTTCGAGATTCAGGTTTTCCTTTCCCTGTTCTATTTTTCGGATTACCGTAAGCGCAACACCAGCCCGTTCAGCAAACTCTTCCTGTGTAAGATTTACTTCCTTTCTTTTTTGCTTTACAAAATCTGCAAGTACCATCATGATTATATGCTTTTGCAACGAATTTACACAAATTTACTACTTTATATGTAAAGACATATAAAAATGTCTTGTCGTAATAAATTATATGCGTTCGGATATAATAGATATTGGAGTGCTTAAAGGTGTGGCTTTGCAAGGAAAACTCAATGTTACGTCTCCTTTTTTTGGATTAAGAGAATTAACAGATGCTTTTTAGGGAAATAACGGCTATTTTGGTAATCTTTTTCTTTTAGCATGATTATCGATTATATTTTGCAGGTTTAACAGATTATTATTTTTTGCCCATTCTTTAAGTTGGTTTATCATTTCGGTTGTAATTCTATCATCATATATATGAGCGTTACTAACCCAATTATGGAATCCACTCATTTCTATATTCGGGTTTAACCAAAGGTTCGATACCGCTGATCTGCTCAGCATTGAACACCCAAGCGGTTGTAATGATCGGTCTGTCCAACCTTAACTGAACCTTAACGGGTTTTCCTTTTCGTCCAAAATCGGTTTGCCCCGTTCGTCTTTCTTGGGCACCAATTGGTGGAGTTTGACATACTGGATAAGGGAAGCCTTTTCACCTTTCCGTACTTGCCAGCCTTTTTCCGATGCTTGCTTAAAGGTCATCCATCGGGGGTCATCACAATCATTCATCAAGAGGGAAAAAATATTTATTCCTTTATAGCGGTTTCCCGTTGTGGCATTGTATGGGATTTCAAAGGCCGGACCGTTGTCATTCCACGGCTTTTGCCAGGTGCCGTATCCTCTTCGAGTTTCTTGATGATATTTGCGGCTACTATTTCATGCAGGGATTTTGAATTTTTACTGCTCATATTCATCCACCTCCGGGGATTCGTCGTCTGGCCACTCGTCGGCGTATTCCACTCCTGCAGGAACACCCGTTGCAGCTGCCACAGCGGGGTCGATATAGATCTGGGCATTGGCCGTTAACAGGTACAGGTAGCAGTCGAGGAATGACATGATTTTTATTAGCATAATTTTTGATATTATTTGGTAAATGGAATAATCGGTGGCCGGAAAAGGCCATTTCAGAAAAACAGTTGGATTTAGTATTTTTGTAAAAAGCGATATTGATATGCAGAGCCAAAAATTAAACAGTTTGCAATTAGAGTTGCTAAAAGTCTACTCGTTTGAACCGAGTAAGGAAGATTTACTTGCGATAAAAGATTTTCTCGCCAAACATTTTTCAGACAAGCTTCTGAACAACGTACGGCATGCGATCAAGGAAAAAAATATTACGGAAGATGATCTTGATAGCTGGGTAAATGAATAAACCTCGGCTTGTACTCGATACCAATATTTTCCTCGTATCCTTGGTGCTTTCCAATGAAATACTTACCGAATATCAGGAACAGATATCCATTCGTTATGGTCTTGACTATACGGATGCTTCACTTGAATATCTTTTATTGCTGTCAAACGTAATCCTGACCAACCCATCCTTTTTATGGCAGCTGGTAGAAAACGATAAGGATGACAATAAATTTGTGGACACCTACATCGCCAGCCAATCTGATTTCATCGTCAGTAACGACCGCCATATCCACCAGATAAAGGACAATATTTTTCCGCAGATAAACGTTCTGCGCTATGAAGAATTCGAGTCCTCCTACAAATCAGTCTTTGCTTCTTAATCCGTACATTCAGCCCTAAATATCAAGTTTAAAGTATTCCCTTGATGTCTCAATAGGTGCATCGGTCTGGTTCACCCGCCCAACAAAAGTGTCTAACGCAAGTCCGCTTCTTTCCATGTCGGAAACAAACGCCTCCAGTCCCGATTGATAATTTCCGTAGTACCTTGCGTAGGTTTTTACGGCACTTTTCTCGGGCTTTTCAGCGGTAAATGCGAGGTACTGGAAAATACTTACTTCTACGCCGAATACTTCGCCCGTCGATCCACGCCGTATATAGACTTCCTTGAATCGGGAGCGGTCGGCTGTGTTGTCCAATTTTCCGATCGTGAAGATTTTTTTTCTTTTCGTTTCTGTGATAGCGAGAAGTTTGGCGATTTCGGTATAGTTCTCCATAAACTTGCTCTGGTCGAGCAGGCACACGGTATCGGAGTTGTTTAGGATACTGTCCTTTACCACGGCGTTGCCGATGATATCGCCTAATTCCTGTGTGACCACGATAGCTCTCCCCAAAACCTTCGTACCGTTTTATACAGATACAGGATATAGGAGCCCATCAAAGGGGAAGCTATCGCTTTCCTTGTCTCTTCGATTATCAATGCTTTACGTTGGTCTTTTCGGTGACGCATCTTTTGGATGAAAACGTCCATAGCACGCAAAATTTCCGTAACGGAAATTTATAATATTCATTTACGCAATCTTACACATCATCGGTGAAATGCCTTCTTTGTTTTTCTTGTTCAAACTTTCGGCTGTTGTATTCCGTAGATTTATTACGGGCAATTGATAGCGTTTGCCACTCGTGATTTTGTTTCATTTTAGCAATATATATGATTTGACCAATATGGTATGGATAATGGGCAAGCTGTCTGTTTATGGCTTCTGTAACCGTATGGCCATCGTTCCGAATGTAAACAATGGTTTCCAAATCTCCCTCATTCAAGTTTTGCAATGCATCAAACAAGCATTGCCATCCTTTTTGCCAATATGCCATAAGCGTAGTCCGGTCGTTGATTTTGTTTTCAAATTCTGCATCTCGGTCCCGCCATGACTTTTCCCCATCCGATGATAGAAAGTCGGTAAAACGAGATTGCATATTTCCCGAAATATGGTTTACGATAATGGCAATACTATTACTTTCTTCATTGTACTGCCAGAAAAGACCATCATCATCCAATTGTTCCATCGCTTTTTCTCCAAGCATTTTATAATATTCAAACTGCTTAATGGCGCTCCTGAGATAACTTGTATGCATAGCTTTCATAGTCATTATTGATCGTTTATTTTCTAATTTATTTCCTCTTCCCATAGGGACTTGGAATATGTATTATTTTTACTTTTTTCAGCTTTCTTATAGTGTTAACGTATCCATCTTTATTATTTACCTCCTGTAACGTCAATGAAAATACCTGTTGAATAAGATGATTTTTCTGACGCAAGCCAGAGAATGGCTTCCGCAACTTCTTCTGCCAAACCGCCTCTTTTTAATGGGATGTTTTCTTTTATACGGTTGATCCTATCCGGTTCTCCACCATCGGCATGTATCTCGGTATAGATGAATGCGGGGCGAACCGCATTTACCCGAATTTTTTCTTCCGCCAACTCTTTAGATAAACCGATTGTCAAGGTGTCCAACGCCCCCTTAGTGGTGGCATAGTCGATGTATTCAAAAGGTGCTCCGGTTCTGGAGGCAATCGATGAAACATTGACAATGGTTCCCCCTTCGCCACCAAACTTTGTGGACATGCATTTAATGGCCTCCCTACAACAAAGAATCGGACCAATAATGTTGGCATTGAACATTCGTTGCAATCTGTCGTAAGGTAAATCAACGAGTTTCATCTGATGTTCCAGTATCCCCGCATTATTAACCAAACAATGGAGGTTCCCAAAATGGTTGTCCACTACCGAAAACAAGCGAACAATTTCATTTTCTTTAGATACATCGGCCTGAATTGCGATCGCCTTGCCTCCCTTGGAAAGTATCTGATTAACCACATCGTCTGCCGCCTTTTTGTTTTTTTGATAATTAACTGCTACTGCATAACCATTTTGGGCAGCAAGAAGCGCTGTGGCAGCGCCTATTCCTCGGCTCGCGCCTGTTATCAACATTGTTTTCATATCAATTTCTATTAAATCTCGTTTAATTGTGCTTAGAAAAAGCAATATCTTACCTGCTATTAATTCCTGATTTCGTTTGCCACTCTCCATAGCACTCCTGAAGGATCTTTAAAAGAAAAATCCCTTAGTCCCCATGGCCGATCTTCCGGACTACTCAGATTAATATCGTATCCTTTAAATTTAGTGACCTGATTAATAGTACACCACCAATCATCGGCACTTGCCACCAATAAATGCATCACTAAATTTTCTGCAAATTCTTTTATATAGAAGTTTTGTAATAGAAAGCCCATCCCGGACACTTCAATATGTGCAAGACCATCGTATTCCCATTTCGTTTCAAAACCAATGTCACGATAAAAAGCTTTTGACCACTCAAAGTTCAGGGCTGGAATAAATACCTTTAATGAATACGCCTTAAGTGTACTGTTTTGTTTGTCATTATTTTGCATTGTTTCAGTCATTGAATATTAATATCTGCTTTAAGATTAATAAGCTCACCAAGCAATCTCGTTTCACGGACAAGTTTTCCTTTGTTATGGCTTTCTGCAATTTTTACTATTGCCGGGTTAAGCGTTTCAATTTCAGTTTTCCTATTATTTCGTATATCCTGTAGGGTTGATATATCTTGTCCATCGGATAAACGACTTATCTGTAATAGACTGGTTTCTACTTCATCAGGATGAAGATCTATCCCTTCGGCTATTGCAATAGCGGTACATTCTGAAATCACTCTTCGGGCAATTTTGCGAGCCTCCGCATTTCTATGAAATACACCGTTATCAACTTCCAGTAAAGGACAAACAGAATTGAAGACACAATTCACTATCGTCTTTTTCCAAATGATGTGCTGAATATCTAATTCGCTTTTAAACCTGAAGTTCGGTGTGTTAAGTTGAGATACAACGTCGTCAAGACGGTTTTTGTTTCCCCGTTCTATACCAATAGGACAAATAGCAACCGGCTTAAACCGGACAGTAACATGATCAATTATCTGGCTGGTCACGAATAAAACGCAACGATAAATTTCGCGATATTGATGATTGACAAAAGATTGCTCAACCCCTAATCCGTTTTGGAAGAGGACTATGGGAGAATTACCTATTTTATGCTTTAGTAAAACGGCCAGTTGGTCATTCCCAAAAGATTTATTGGCCAGAATAATAATCCCGCTGATTGTAGAGAAAGTATCTAATGTAGTGACCGTTACGTCTGCTTGGTGGATGGTACCGTCAGCCATTTCAACATAGATGCGTTCGATTTTGGTAGAACCATCATTTATGCTTCCCCTGATGAGGGTGACGTCCCTTCCGGAAAGTTTAAGAAAAACAGCGAGAGCCTTGCCAATAGCTCCTGAACCGATAATATATATATGATTTTTAACTGAGTGCATAGTATATTGTATTCTCAAACTGTTCCACGATACATATTGATGTGAGCGGTTTGTATATCCATGCGGTTAAAGCCTGTTTTGATTTTGTATTCATTCATACTCAACATTTTACTTCTTATTACAAAATTGGGTAAAATAAATTTATGATAGCAGATACAGTTTTATTAATTTTGTATATAGCAGTTTGGTGATGAAAAAAAATAATTTTATATACCTTAGGATAGCAGGTGTTATCGAGCAGCAAATTATGGACAACATACTGCGAACAGGAGATAAACTTCCTTCATTACGAACCGTCTGTGTGGAATACGGTGTTAGCCAGAACACAGCATTGAATGCATACTATCATCTGGAAAGCAAAATGTTGATCGAAACCCGGCCGCAATCGGGATATTATGTAAGATATTCCCGCACACGTATTCCATCAATCCCTAAGATCACAAACCCCTCTACTATCGCTAATTATGGCGATAATGAACTAATGGTCAGCAAAGTTTACGGTAATCTTGGTGAAGACAGTAGCCTTGCGCTTGCATTAGGAACTCCTGCAAATGAATTGTTACCCATAGCAAAACTGAATAAAAGTTTAATGCAGGCTACCCGTGACCTCAAAGGCAGCGGCGTTACTTCCGACAAAGTGGAAGGCAACGAAAGGCTTCGCAGGCAAATAGCCAGATGGTCCTTTGCAATGGAATGTAATTTTACCCACGAAGATATTATCACTTCAAATGGTTGTTTGAACGCCCTTTCTTATTGCATGATGGCAGTTACCGAAAAAGGCGATACGGTAGCAATGGAAAGTCCGGTTTCCTTTGGTATGCTTCAACTCGCACAGGCACTTGGTGTAAAAGTACTTGAATTACCTACCCATCCTCAAACAGGTGTAGATTTGGATGCCTTTGAAGATGCTTTAAAGAACAAGCATGTAAAAGCCAGTTTATTAATCAGCAATTTCAGTAATCCGTTAGGGTGTTGTATGCCTGATGAGAATAAAGAAGCAGTGGTGCAACTTTCAGAAAAATACAATATACCGCTGATAGAGAACGATCTTAATGGAGATGTTTATTTTGGACAGCAACGGCCGAAATCTTGTAAAACGTTTGATGAGACTGGCATAGTCTTATGGTGCGGTTCGGTATCAAAAACACTTGCGCCTGGCTATAGAGTGGGTTGGGTCGCTCCGGGAAAATTTAAGGAAAAGGTACTCCGGATGAAACTCTTCCTTACCATTGCCTCAACATCCATTACTCAGGAAGTCATCGCAAGTTTTTTGGAAACAGGGCGGTATGAAAACCACTTACGAAAGCTAAGACACACGTTGCATGGCAATTTTCTGAAGTACTCAAGAGCTATTGCCGATTATTTTCCTGATGGTACGTTGGCAAGCAGGCCACAGGGAGGGTTTGTGGTATGGGTTGAACTGCCCGACAAGATAAATACCGTCGATTTATATGAAAAGGCTATCCGACAAAAGATAAGTTTTGCGCCAGGAAGAATATTTACGCTGCAACATCAATATGATAATTGTCTGCGCCTAAACTATGGTTTGTTATGGAATGATCAGTTAGAAACCCACCTGAAAACATTAGGCAAGTTGGCAAAAATGGAATTGTAAAAGCTTTAACTAATATTGATTGGAAACTTCCTTTGTTTATCTGAAAAACATTCCTTCCGAGGATCTTCTCCATCATATAGTCAATAATCAAAGTTGTCAAACCTAATATTTGGGTGTAAAAAGATTTTAACCGATTCACATCGTGAACGTATAATATTATGCTATTCAGCTTAAATTTCATTTTTATAAAATTGAACAGGTTTAGAATGTTGTTTAGTATTATGGATTAATTGGATAATTCCAACCGTGGTTATCTTTTTTTATGCCTCTGCGCACATTCTCCAGCTCGTTTTTAAGTCTAAACATCATGGCATCGTTACCTGTATAAGGGTGATAGTCCACACCTTCAATTTGTACACAAGCTATCGGGGAAACAATGGCGGCGGTTCCGGCTCCAAACAGTTCAATCTGTTCGCTATTTTGAAAATGTGCTATCAACTCTTTATAGTGTATCGGTCTTTCTTCCACCTCACTATTAAGATCCTTGGCTAACTGGATAAGCGAATTTCGGGTGACACCATCCAGTATGGAGCTACTTAGGGCTGGTGTAATCAACGTGTTGTTGACAAATACCATAACATTCATTGTACCGGCTTCCTCAAGATATTGATGTGTTGCGGCATCCGTCCATATTACTTGGTCAAATCCATTATCTTTTGCTTTTTGTGTAGGATAAAACGCCCCACCGTAATTTCCGCCACATTTTGCATAGCCGGATCCGCCTTCGGCTGCTCTCACAAATTCAGTTTCCACCTTAACATTTAGTGGTCTATCATAATACAGACCGATCGGTGTGCAAACTACGGTAAAAAGATAGTCATTGGACACTTTGACGCCAAGGCGAGGTTCTGTGGCAATTACAAACGGTCGGATGTATAGCGCGATATCTTCTTTGTCTGTCGGAATCCATGCCTGATCTTTCAGAAGCAACGCTGTTAATCCATCCATAAAAATCTCCTTGGGTAAAGGCGGCATACACATACGCTCCAAAGACCTGCTGAACCGCTCATAGTGTTTGTCCGGTCTGAAAATGCTTATCTTCCCGTCAACCAATCGAAAGGCTTTCATTCCTTCAAAAACAGTTTGCCCGTAATGAAAGCACAGGGAAAGCGGACTTAGGGAAAAATTACTTAACGGCCTTACAGCCGGATTAATCCAATTTCCGTTTTTGTATTCTGCAAGAAATAAGTGGTCAGTCGGCGTTTCCCCGAATGAAAACTGATCGAAGTTAAAGTCTTCCAGTCTGCCTGTAGTAGGTGATTCTATTGTATTCATAATATTATTTTAAATGAAGATTGTAGTAAATATTTTCACCCATCATTGTGGGGAAATGAGGTGGAAGTTCGTCCTTACTGATACGTTGGAAGCCATTGCGCTCATAAAATCGGTGTGCAGCTTTCAGTAAATCAACCGTTCCGAGGTACAAATGAAAGATGTCATGAGATTTGCAATACGCTACCAATGTATTAAAAAGCTGCTGTGCCACGCCTCGTTCTTTCCCTCTGAACTCCTTTTTTACAAACATTTTCCGGATAGCTCCAGACTGGTGCCCGATTGAAATCAACGCAATTGTTCCTATCAGTTCGCTATCATGGATTGCACCCCAAAAGCTGCCACCTGTTGCATGATAATTAGTTTCAATATCCAGAAGATCAGGCTGCCCGTCCAACGTCACGGGAACATTAAATTCGATCTGTTGGATAGGAAGAATAAGATCCAGTATCTGTTTACAATAAGTGTTGTCAAGCAAGCGCATTTCGCATGTGTTTTTCATGTCTGTCTAATTTTTTAGTCCGTAGTGTTGTATTAAGATTTGAGATTAGTTCATAGTTGTAAAGTCATCATTATATCGGCCCTTTTATATTTCGTTTTATCTATTTCGGTCTCTATGAACCCTAATTTTCTATATAAGCCCAAGGCTTTACTTAAATTGGTATGTGAAAAAAGTACAAGTTCTTTCATTCCGAGATTTTTCGAAACGGAAATCGCCTGTTGGCATAACATTTTGCCGATTCCAAATCCTTGGTAATTCTCGCGGACGGCCATCTTGGTCAATTCCATCCGACGATTGTCTATTGTTTTTAATGCAATAGTGCCAATAGGTTGTCCATCTTTCAAAGCAAACAGAATCTTGCCACCGTTCTTGAGTATAGCGTCTTCGGGATCAGACAATACGTATTCGTCAATCGGTTCAATATTAAAATATTGGTTCAACCAAGCCGTATTCAATTCTTTGAACGCTTCTTTATAAGAGGGGTGATAATCGGCTATTGTTATACCCGTTTGCAGAAAGAAGTCAACCAGTAATAGCTCGTCAAAAACATGCACTCCGATATCCTTCATTTCCTTTAAGCCTCTGCTATAGATTCCCGAAATCGTTGATGGGATAATGGAAATCCTGTAATCCCGTTCGCTGGCTTCGTAAATACTTGTGCGGGGGCAATTGGGGAAATTACACCCTGCAATAAAAAGCGAGGTTATTCCCTTTGATTGTAGGATATCATGTAATATCGTGTTATAAAATGCGCCCCATCTTGGCTTATAGAGAATATGATCATATTCCCCTGCTTCAATTATTTTCCCTGCTAATAACTTATCATGGTCAATGGATTTTGTATCGACTGGTAACAACTCCGTCAAAATACCTGCTCCTTTGCTGGCAGGTGAAACAATCTTGTGTCCAGCGACGATCTGTCCTTTCCGGCATAGTTCGGCATTGCTGCCATCGGAATGGTATAAGCGGATAATATGAAAGATATTCTTTTTATGTTTCCTGAACATCATCGCCAGATCTGCAAGCGGCGATACAATTTCTTGTGTCCCGTAGATATAAGCCGATCCTGATGGTCTTGCAAAATCTTCCTGCATATCTATAATGAGCAGTGCCGATTTTTCCCGATCTAAATTATTTTCATTCATTCGTTGACTATAAAAGTGGAAGATACCTTTCCCTGATTATTTTTAAATGATGTAACGTATGCCCTGCTATTACAAGCGCTGGATAATATTGCCGTAAGGCGGCGACTATCGGCACATTATCTATTTGATGCCGGCATTCGCTTGATCTGATTTTTGTTGAATTCCATGAAGCGAATTTCCGGAAAAACCAGCAATGATAACAGATACAGCTTTTTTAATTTTGATAGGTGCAGATTCCTATTGATTCCTTAAGTGAATAAATAGAAAGTCTTTTAGTAACTCCGTTCGACAGAGCCTGTAAATACATGAACTGAAGTATTCTGTATATTGTATATTCTTTTATTTTGGGTGTTCGTTATTATTGCATGAGGTAAGTGATTTTACCTACAAACTTTGTCTTCTAAGATCTCACAATTAAACCCTAATCTACGTACTGTCGCCATAATTTTGTCTGGAAAGATCTTACTGCCCTCCATTCTCAAAATGGTGTGTCCACAGGGAAAAGGAAGATCGGTTTCGTTCAGGTCGAAGTTAATTTTCAGGCCAGTATTTTCATTCTGAATAATGCTTGAAATTTCGTCTACCTGAATTTCCGTTTGCATGTCTGTGATAAAAACTATTACCATGGCAAAAAATAGTATAATTAAAACTCCGCGGCTGAAAGTAAACCGTTTATCATTGCTCCTGTGAGATTTCCGCTATACACCGCATTGGCAATTGAACGCATCATACCGGAATTGTCTCCGCAAGCAAATACACCTTCAACAGTGGTTTGCTGAAAGCCATCTACTTTGATGTAGCCGTTTTCGGTAATTTCGCACCCCAACGAAAGCGGAATAGCTGAATGTTGTGCAAACAGAGGTGCCGCATAGACCGCATTAAAATTCAATTTGTTGCCATCCTCCAAAATTACCTGCTTCAATTGTCCGTTTTCGTGTGCTATCTCAGAAATACTGGTCTCTATAATTTTTATACCCTGTCTGTTTAACTTCTCCATTTGCTCTAAATTGAAATCGGCTTTTCCATTCGTCAACATCGTCAAATCCTTGGTTAAATTATGGATCAGGGATGCAAGGTGAAAGGCTTTTTCTCCGTTGGCCATAATTCCCGTATGTTGATTACGAAATTCGAAACCGTGGCAATAGGGACAGGGAATAACAGAAATGCCCCAGCATGCTGCAAATCCGGTGATGTCTGGCATAACATCTTTTAAACCTGTTGCCAAAATCAATTTCTTTGCTGTGAATTTGCCTTGGGTATCTGTTGTAATTTCAAAGCCATCCCCTGATTTTATGCCACCGGTGGCAAGTCCTTTGTGAAATTTTACCGTTTCATATTTTTTGACTTGTTCTTTTGCAAGCGTTGAGATTTCTTTTGGCGTTTTTCCGTCTTGAGTTAAAAAATTGTGCGAATGTGGTGTCTGCCTATTGCAAGGTAATCCACTGTCGATTATTAATACATTACGTAATGAACGTCCTAATGCCATCGCAGAAGAAAGCCCTGCATAACTTCCACCGATTATAATTACGTCAAAATTTTTATTGTCTGTCATACGAGTATATTTTGTAAGTGCAATTAATGGAAAAGGTAGTGTCAGTGCCGTTAAGCAAGTTCATTTTGTTTTATGATTTCTCTCTTTGCCATTCTGGATTAAAACTTTTGGTAAAGGTAGGATTATTTTTTATTAACGCGACATAGTCGCTTTAATATATTGCAAACTTGTTGCAATAACATTATTTGATTAATTTTGTGTGATGGTGAAGCGAAGAAATACCGCAACAAAAGAGGCTGTTTTGAGTGTATTGACAAGTAAAAGACGAGCAATGAGTCAAGATGCTATTGTAAAGCAAATGGATGTTGATGCTGACAGGGCCACTGTTTACAGGATATTAAACCGCTTCTGTGAAGATGGGATAGTTCATAAGATCGTTGCTGATGATGGGAAACAATATTTTGCGGTCTGTGCGAGACGTGGTGATGATGTGGCTGTTCCCGGTAATCATTTTCATTTTCGCTGCACAAAATGTGAAACGATTGAGTGTCTTCCTACTCCCGTTGAGTATTCAGTTCCAAAAGATTATACAGTTCAACAAATGAACTGTGTTCTTATAGGTGTTTGTAAAGATTGTTCGTAGTCGCTTAGAGTTTGACAATAACGGTTGCCGGTTTAGCATAGTCGATTGAGCTTTAACAAAAGAATGGATGGTGTATGGTCATCCGAAAGTTGTTGTTTTGAAATAAGATAAACAAATAATTTCCTGATATCCTGTTATTTCCTAACGTTAGCATTGTGCAGTAGGAGCTAGGCGCAGTAACGCCCTGTAGTGTAATGTGCTTTACTCTTCCCGCAACAGTAGATTGTCTTTTAATCTACTTCGTCTTTAATTCAGTCACATGCATATCATACGTATCATGCATTGGATATGCTTGAATTCTTGGTGTTAAGATTCAGTATATGCTTAGAAAACTTTGGAATATCTGAACTGTAATGAATCGGAGAACTATTTTTTTAAAATTATTTGGACAACCAAATGGTTGTTCTTATATTTGACAACCATTTGGTTGTATTATGATAGAAAGAAGAGATGTATTTCAGGCAATTGCTGACCCTACAAGGAGAATGATTATAAATAAGTTGTCTCAAGGACCGCTTAATATTACCCAGATTGGAGAAGATTTTTCCATTAGTAAACAGGCAATTGCGAAACACGTCAAGATCCTTAACGAGTGTGGCATCGTCTCGATAAGCCAAAAAGGACGGGAGCAGGTTTGTGAAGCACGACTTGATCAGCTGGATGAGGTAATTGATTGGGTAACCGAATCCCGTAGACTATGGAACCAACGTTTTAAAAAGCTAGACAAATTTTTCAAGCAAACAAAAAAATAGCAGATATGAACTCAAAAAAGGAAGAACTCTTTATAACCCATCTGTTCGACGCGCCTGAGAAAGTCGTATTCCAGGCATGGACTGACCCCAACCAACTAAAACACTGGTATGCACCTGACGGTTGTACAGTCGAATTCAAAACCATTGATGTAAGTCAGGGTGGTGGTTATCATTCTTGTATTCATGATCCGATACACGGAGACTGCTGGGTTAAAGGTGTTTATCTGGAAGTCGAGCCAAACCAGAAGCTTGTTTTTACTATGGTCATGTCAGATGAAGCAGGTAATTCAGTAACCTCCGTTAACGCGGGCAAAACCGAAGACTGGCCTGAAGAGCAAATCACGACGGTAACCTTTAAATCGATTGGCTTGCAAACCAAAGTCACGATCCATCAAACTGTTGCAGAAGAAGAGGCGAAGAAAACAGGTGCTTATCAAAGCTGGCTCAAAATGTTAAATAAACTTAATGTACGATTGAATCAATAAAAGGACTGGAGAGCCTCAATGATAGATTAAATGGACGATCGGGTTATCGCGCAAAAGATTGATCACATAGCGACAGAGCATACAAGTCCCGAATCATACCGATCCACGCAATCTCAAAGTCTTATGGAGTAATAAGAACTACTTAAGAGCAGAACACCCTGTAAATCAAATTATTCACAGGGTGTTTTACTAGCATGAACTAGTTTTGTGCGCCCACCTGGGCTCGAACCAGGGACCAAAAGATTATGAGTCTTCTACTCTAACCAACTGAGCTATAGGCGCAGCAATTCTTCTTTCGATTTTTGCGTTGCAAAGCTACATATTTGGACCAATATTTTGAAATTTAATACAAAATAGATCGGCTAAAAAAATTTATTACTAATATACGCGCAAAGCAATACCAGCTACATAATTCCTTAACGGAGCGGCATTAAAGAACCGACCTCCATAAGCGTTGATGTCATTTCCTAAGCTGTAATTTTCATTCAAAAGGTTGTCTACCCCCGCAAATACTTCGACTCCTGCCTTTCCATTTACTTTGGTATTCCACCGAGCTTTGGCTTGTACTAAATGATAATCAGAAGCAAAAACTGTGTTGCCATCGTTTAATGGTATCGTGGAGGTATAATTATGACTGACATATAACCCGAAACGTTTGGGGAAATCGATAGAAATGCCACTAACAATCACATTAGCAGGTACGCCAGTTAATTTATTGCCGGAAAAATTATCCTCCCCAACTTCATAGTGGCCAAACTTGAAATCGCTGATGGTGACATTGCTTGTCAGTTGCAATGAACGGATGAATCCTGCATTTCTGGCAGGAATAAGGACTGCGTTGATAGCTGCTTCCATTCCCCGTTGATTGACCCCGCCGCTATTGCTGAAATACTCTGCTCCGTCATCCCTTAACTGTCGGATAATGGCGTCCTGCATCCGATAATAAAAAACCGAAGCATCCACCTGAATCCGTTCATTCTGCCATCTCAAGCCGGTTTCATAATTCCATCCCGTCTCTGCCTGAAGGGCCGTATTAATGATCTTATCCGATGAGCGGACTTCGGCCGTAGTGGGAGGCGAATAGCCCCTTGCCACGGAAGCCCGCCAGCTAAGATCAGGTCTTATGACATAGGAGAAGGCGAGCCTGGGCATCCATTGCGGATTAAATTTTATGGTAGAATACCCTTCATCGGCTTGAGGGAATATGCCGTGAAAAGCATATTGATAATAATTTATGCTGGAAGCCGCCTCTACGTATAAGCGTTGTTTCCAGTTGCCACTGAAGCGCGCAAAATAAAAATAGGTGCCGTTCCGCAAGGCATCCGCCGCTTGCTGCTCCCCCTTGACACCTTCATTATTGTCATAGTTATAGATGTCGGCAGTACCTTTTTGCCATTCCATTCCCCCGCTTAATAACCAGGGAAAATTGCTTTCCACATTGCCTGCCAGGTTAAGATAAGTACGAAAACCAAAATTATTCTCATTCCGTATTTCATAATTCGTGATGAAGGGATTGGTAAAATCGGTATGGGTTCCAAATATGGAAACTACATGTTTTAGGCGATTGCTGAGGTTCGCTTCGTGTACCAATCCACCGAAGAGTGTTTTATTAATGATACCGGCATGTTGTTCAACCGCTCCCGGATTGGGTCCGCCAGCGGGACGGGCATGTGAAGGATCTTCCATGAACTGACCTTCGGTCAACCCGCCGGGCGTACGATAATCCAAATCGGAGTAAAAGGCCAATAGGCGGACCTCATTGTTAGGCGTATAGTTCCACCGGTGAACGGTTTGAAAATAGAGCCGTTTCATGGCACTGTTCTGCCGATAACCATCTGCCTGCTGGAACGCTTGATTGATGCTAAAACGGTAATTTTCTGAAACCTGGCGGTTAAGTTTCACCTGTTCATGGAACAGGCCATACGAACCCGCACTTAGCTTTGCGGATACTTCGTTGTAGAATGCACCGGTACCATTCGGCCGCACAAGAACCACACCTCCCGAGTTTGCCCCAAACAAGCTTCCGTCCGGTCCCTTTAAGATGGCCAGTCCGCCAAGCCCTTCAGGATCCAAGGAATTAAAATAGGTATTCCCGCCAGCATCGGTTAATGGAATTTCATCGAAATAGATCTTTATATTCCTCACCCCAAAAGGTGAACGCAATAAACTTCCCCGAACCGATAAGCGGTAACTTCCCGGCGATCGTTCTTCCATCCTTACACCGGGGATGCTGTTAATGGCGGGCAACAAGGTGCTTCCCAAATTCTGCTGTAAGGCCAAACTGTCAACCTTGCCGAGGGAAACAGGCAAGGTGAACAGCGCTTGTTCGGTTAGATAAGCCTTTATTTTCACCTCTTGTAAGGTGCGACTGGTATCAGCCGGTTCTTTCTGTGCCAAGGAAAGGGAGAAAGGGGCCAAACAACAAAAGAGGCAGACCGCCAAACGTGTATGAAATTTCACTGCTATGAATTATTAGAAAATAAAATCACAAGATACGAATAACAGCGCTAACAAAGCCTCAGAATAACATTATTGTTTCAAAGCTGCCCGATAGAATGGATTAGTTTAAATTAAATTGACATCTTTGCGTCGGTTAGAAGATGAACATGGATCACATTAAGAATATTATTCTCGATTACGGCAATGTAATTTTTATGATTGATTTCCTAAAGGCAGAGGAAGCATTTGGCTCTTTGGGAATCAAGGAGTTTGGTACGCTTTTTTCGCATGCGGGGCAACACCAATTATTTGATGATTTTGACAAAGGGATAATAGATGCCGCGGGCTTCCGTCAGGGCATACGTGATTTTTACCAGCTTCCCTTATTGAAAGATGAGGAAATCGATGGTGCGTGGAATGCTTTGTTGATCGGGGTTCCCCAAGGATACCATGAGTTATTGCTTAAGTTAAAAGAGCGATACCGCTTGTTTTTATTGAGCAACAATAACGAGATCCATTATAACTATGTGATGAACTATCTGCAGAAAGAGTTTGGCATTTCGGATAATACTTCGTTTTTCGAAAAAGATTACTATTCGCATCTCATGGGTATGCGGAAACCCGATGCAGAGATCTTCGAATTTGTCTTGCAAGAACATGGATTAGAGCCCCAGGAAACGCTATTTATTGATGACAGTCCGCAGCACCTTCTAGCGGCCGCCAAGTTGGGGATACATACTCAAATTATGACCCAACCGGATACCTTGCCTGATTTTGTGAACAGGGCTGGATTGTTGCGGGAGGTTTAACCTCGCCTTCTCCTTCTTTTCTCTTTTGTTATCAAGGCAAGCTCCCTGCCGGTTTGTCCCGCTACAGAAGTGTTTTCCTGGGCCCGGCGGAACAAATAGGGCATGACGGCTGCTATCGGGCCATAAGGCATGTATTTAGCAACCCTATATCCTGATGCGGAAAGATTGAAGCTCAGGTTATCACTCATGCCCAAAAGCTGTGCGAAATATACCGACGGAGTTGCCGGCTCAATCCCTCTTTTGTTCATTTCCGTGACCAAAAGGCGGGCACTGTCTTCATTATGGGTGCCCGCCATAAAGGCAATGCGATCGAGATGATCCAGGCAGAACAGCAATGCGTCATTATAATCACGGTCTGTCTCTGCTTTCGTAGATTGGATAGGTGAGGGGTATCCCAACTCTTCAGCACGTTCGCGTTCAAGTTCCATATAGGCACCGCGCACCAGCTTGGCCCCTAAATAAAAGCCCGCGGTTTCGGCAAAGTAAAAATCGGCTTTCAAGGAGGCTAATTTATCATCCCGGTAAAGCTGGTAGGTATTATAAACCACCGCCTTCTCCCGGTTGTATTTCTGCATCATCTCCCGCGCAATATCGTCGATGGCATCTTGTATCCAAGAATGCTCGGCATCGATCAGCACCAAGACGTCAACTTGAAAACAGGCATTGCATATATGGTCAATACGGGTTTTGATACGGTCATATTCCAAGCCCTCGGCTTTACTTAACGCTTCCCCCGCATTTACCTTTTCGAATAATTCAAATTTCCCCAATCCGCTAGGCTTAAACACACAAAACGGAATGCAAGGGTCGCCCTTTGCCCGGTTTACTGTCTTCAATATTTCTTCGCAAGTGGCATCGAAATCTTCTTCGGTATCTTCCCCTTCTACTGAATAGTCCAATATAGTCCCCACGCCCGCGTTGGATAGGGACCGGATGGCTGTTTCGCAATCATTGATGGTTTCCCCGCCACAAAACTGACGGAAGATAGTATTCCGGATAATACCTTTAATGGGAAGGCCTATTGATAAAGCGAAATTGGTAATGGGAGTTCCTATGTTGACCAGGAAATTGCTGGAAATTAATTTAAATAACCAATATGCCCGGTTAAGATCGGCATTGCTTTTTCCACTGAAGGCAATCTCTGTATTATCGAAAGAGAGTGGCTTATGGCGAAGCGTAGGAGGGAATGAAGGCTTGATTTCCATGAAACAAAGGTAAAAATAAAAAAGTTCAATTTATTTAGCCACATCCCTTACCTTTGCCCTTATGATCGAATTTAAGCCGGAAAGTGAATATATTCCACTTATCTCCTTACTCAAGGCCCTAAATATGGTGGAAAATGGGGGCGAGGCACAGGCGGCTGTTTCAGGAGGCTACGTAAAATGCAACGGCGAGGTCGAATTGCGGAAACGGTTTAAAGTGCGCCCCGGCCATACTGTTGAATTCAACGGTGAAATTATCCATATCATTTAACAAGACATGACAACAATAGATAGTGGCAGTTATTCAGTTTATTTTGATAGCGACCTCTCTAGCCTGGGAAGTCTTTTAGCGGAGAGCACCTATTCGCGGATTTTTGTTTTAGTTGACCGGAATACATCCCGGTATTGCCTTCCGCTTCTACAAAAGAGGGCCCTGGCGGGTCTTTCCTATGACCTGATTGAAACAGACCCCGGCGAAGAGAATAAAAATATTGATTTTTGCATCGGCATATGGCAGATGTTGCTTGATTTTGGTGCCGATCGGAATAGCTTACTGATTAATCTTGGCGGAGGGGTGGTAACGGATATGGGTGGTTTTGCGGCTTCTACATTTAAGCGAGGAATAGATTTTATCCAGATTCCCACAACCTTGCTGTCCCAGGTCGATGCTTCCGTGGGTGGCAAAACCGGGATCGATCTCGGTAATGTCAAAAACATCATCGGCACGTTTACCCAACCCCGAGCGGTATATATTCACAATGATTTTCTGAAAACACTCGACAGGAGGCAGTTGGTCTCTGGTTTTGCGGAAGTTGTCAAACATGGCTTGATTTACGATCGGTCTTATTATGAAGCCCTTCGGGAAGAAAATATTGAAGCCTTGCCGGAAGCGTTGATTTATCGTTCGGTGATGATAAAGAATGACGTAGTTACCCAAGATCCCAAAGAAAAAGGACTTCGGAAGATATTGAACTTCGGCCATACCATTGGGCATGCTGTTGAAGGCTATTCCCTGACCCATGACAATAATTCTTTGCTCCATGGGGAAGCTATTGCTGTGGGAATGATCTGCGAGGCTTTTTTGTCACATCAGGTGAATGGCTTGACGGAAGGGGAGTTGCAAAGAATCATCAATGATATTCGGGCGGTTTTCCCAGATTATGCTTTAAATCCTGCTACATTTCCCGGTTTAATTGAAATCATGAAGAATGATAAGAAGAACAACAACGGCAAAATAGGTTTTTCCCTGCTAGCTGAAATCGGAAAATGTGATTATAACCATTACCTTGATGAAGGGCATATTCTCTCAGCTTTGCAGTTCTATACAGATTTGGTAAAAAATTGAATTTCCCCTAAAAATGCCCAAAACGTAGGCAAACTGCTGAGATCCTGTAAAAATAATTACCTTTATGCTCGTCAAGTTACTGTGCTTATGAAATCCATCACTGGTGTATCCTACCTGCTAATCATGCTTTCTTTATGCGTTTTCCTATCAGGCTTGCATGCGCAGGTACCGCCAAAAATCCTGGTATTTTCCAAAACAGCCGGTTACCGTCATAAATCCATCGAACACGGTGTCAAAGTCCTTCAGCAATTGGGAGAAGAGCATGGCATTACCGTTGATCATACCGAAGATGCTGCCTGGTTTACCGGCAAACGTTTAGCCGCCTACAAAGCAATTGTTTTTTTGAGCACCTCCGGGGATGTATTTAATAGGATGCAGGAAAAAGCTTTTCGAACCTATATAAAATCTGGTGGCGGTTTTATGGGGATCCATGCTGCCAGCACAACGGAATACCAATGGCCATGGTACAGGAAGCTGGTGGGGGCATATTTTGACGGCCATCCCAAAGTCCAGCCTGCTATCATTGATCGTTGTGATAACCAACACCCCTCAACGAAATTCCTTCCGGAACATTGGGAACATACCGATGAGTGGTATAACTTTAAGAAAAGGAATACCCGGGTTCGTGTCTTGCTGAAAGTGGATGAGGATAGTTATCAGGGTGGAAAGCATGGCGATGATCATCCCATAGCATGGTACCATGACTATAAAGGCGGAAGGGCTTTTTATACGGCTTTGGGGCATAGTGATGAAGCCTTTGATGAGGTGCTCCTCCAGAAACACCTGTGGGGCGGGATTGTGTATGCAATGGGTGAGCAGAGGAGTCAGGAATGAAGGCAGTTCCGGAAAGTTGTTGCAGGTTAGGCTGACCGGCATCGACCCATGCCGTATACCAAAAACTTCCAATTAAAATAACGGAAGCACGCATTTGCTTTTCGACCATCCCATTTAAGGCTTTGTGGTAGGCTTTAGAATAGGTTTTTGAGTAGGTTCTGATTATTAACTTATTGCGCCTTTCAAAGACATACTTGCGGTTTTGCGCGAATTTTCGGTTAAGTTGGGCTTCGATGAGCAGAACAGAATCAACGAGCGAGTAGGTATGGCCAACAATCTGCCAGGCGCGTTGAAGGGGCTTATCGATATATTGTGCCCCGCCGACAAAAAAAGAATAGCCTTTGGCATATAGCTCTGGTAACCTGCTCTCCCAAAAAGCATGAATGCCTTCCTGATCGCTTAGTCCCCCATTATAGTTTTGTGTCGTATGCAAGGGAGAATGGGCATCTGCAATATAATGCCCCAATGCCGTGCTCGTTTTTAGGATCCGGAGAGAATTCTTCGATTTAAAAGCGTCTACTAGATTCCAGTAACTGCTATAAATCTGCCAGGGCACGGTACCATTGGCCTTCAATGTATCTTCTGGATAACGGCGTATGGCATTTGTCCATCTTTCGGGAAGGCTATCCAGCGGCGACTCACCGTAGCGGTCGAGGTCTATAAAATGTTTGTGCGCTTCCTCCGGGTCGGCATACCGTTTTTTATCGGGGTCAACGGCATGGTCGCTGATGTAATCGATATGCTGCTTGTAAAAGGAAGCCATGTCGGCAGGTAAAGTGAACACGGCGGCCCTGTTGATCATCTTATGGGCATAAAAACCCCATGATCCCATAGTCATCAGGAGAACAGCTCCCAAAAGAAGAATCGTAAAGTTTCGCATACCAAGCAGGGTCTTATCCCCTAAGGTAGTTAATTTATATGTAACAGGGACCTTTGGGGCAATTTATGCATGGCCAGGTTCCGCGCGATATAAGGAAAATAAAAAAGACTTGTAAAAAATAAAAATTCGGGTTACATTTGCAGTCCGAAATAAAAATAGGATAAAAAAGGGCTAACATATGGCAAATCATAAATCAGCGATAAAAAGGATTAGAACCAATGCTGCAAAGCGTTTAAGGAATCGTTATCAGGCTAAAACTACGCGTACGGCGATCAAGAAATTACGTTTGTTAACTTCTAAGGAAGAAGCAGAAAAACAATTGCCCATCGTGGTTTCCATGCTTGACCGTTTGGCAAAAAAGAATGTCATTCACAAGAAAAAGGCTTCCAACAATAAATCCAAGTTGACGAGATTTGTTAATAAATTAGCTTAATGTAAAACCATATATCAAAAAGGGGTGCCTAAGCGATTAGGCACTTTTTTTTGTTTCATTATATCCCTTTTGCCAAAAGAATTCCCAAAAAGGTAGCGAGAAAACCAACAGCAATGCTACCAAGAGTATAAAGCAAGAAGGTGGCAATCTGTTGCTGCTGCAGAAGCTCTACATTCTCAAAGGAGAAGGAAGAAAAGGTTGTAAAGCCCCCACAAAAACCGGTGACCAAAAAACCCTTCCACAAGAGGGAACTTTCCGAGAACCTGTGAATGGAAAAAACGAAATAACCGATCAGGAAGCACCCGATAATATTGACCAGGAAAGTCCCCAACGGAAAAGCACCCATAAAGCTGTTTAACCACCTGCCCAGAAAAAAACGTGCTAAGGTTCCCAAGCCCCCTCCAACAAATAATACGAGTAAAATTTTCATTGATGTTATGCTAGCGAGTATAAATAAAGCAATTATTTTATAAAAGAAAGAATACCAGGAATGGAATGAAGGTATTCCTTCAGCAACTTAGGCAGGCTTATTGCTTTTATAGCGTTGTAGAAAGCAAAATTTTATCTTAGGTTTGGAAAAAGAATTGCCATGGCTATTGTTGATTGTACCGGCCCTGCCGCTCATTTCAAGTGGATTGATATTGTGAATCCCTCAGAAACTGAACTGAGGCAGATCAGCAAACAATATAATCTTCATCGCTACACGCTTCTCGATTGCCTGGATCCGGATCATTTGCCAAAAGATGAGAATTTAGGGAAGATGCAATTTGCACTTATCCGTATGTTAACTGAAAATCTTTCGAAACGGGTACATACGGTTCAGGAGATAAGTACTAAAATAGCTATTTTTTATAATGCCGAACTGGTAATTACTGTACATCGCTTAAAACAACCATTTCTCAAAAAAATTCATGAAGAACGAACGGGGAATGGGGGATATAAAAGCAGCAGTGCATTGGTGACCAGGATAATAGCCGAGGTGCTGCATTCATATGACGCCGCAGCCCTGTCTGTTTCCCAAACCATAGACGATTACGAGGAGGTTGTTTTTATGAAACCTCTTACAAAAGCCTTGTTGGAAGATATTTACCTTATTCGGCGAAAAGCTTCCGTATGCCTGAAACTATTGATGTTGACTAAAGAAGTGATTACCAAAATACCCGTTGATGAAAATGATACCGTGATTTTACGGGATACAAAAGATCTGCATGTTAAATTGATTACCTTGTTTGAACAGGCGCACGAAGATGCTACCCATTTGTTGGATATTTATTTGTCACTTTCTTCCAGAAATTCGAATGAGGTAATGAAAGTGCTTACCATTTTCTCCGTTTTCTTGTTGCCCCCAACTTTTATTGTCGGATTATACGGTATGAATTTTGATTTTATGCCCGAACTGCATTATAAATGGTCTTATCCCGCGGTTCTTATCTCAATTGTCTTAATCACCGCTATCATCTATTTCTGGTTTAAACGAAAGGGCTGGCTTTGATGAAGAACTACTAGCTTTTACGATTCTGGTAGGCGAGCAGGCCTTTTTCAAGGCAAAGGAGCGCACTTTTGATATCCTCCTGGTTAATGACATAAGCCAACCGTACTTTATCTTTTCCTGAATCTTTATTACTATAAAACCCGCTTCCCGGTGCCATCATCACTGTTGCCCCTTCATAATCGAATACCTCCAACATCCATTGGCAAAAATCATCGGCATCATCAACAGGTAAGCGGGCCATCACATAAAATGCCCCCCCGGGAATCGGGCAGTATACATCCGGAATAGCGTTGAGCCCTTTTACCAATAAATCCCGTCGCTGCCTGTATTCTTCCTTGACCGACATAAAATAGGCTTCAGGGGTATCAATGGCGGCCTCGGCGGCAAGTTGTGCTACGAGTGGCGGACTCAAACGGGCTTGTGCAAATTTTAGTCCGGCTTGATAGACGTCTTTGTTTTTGGTCAGTATACACCCTATACGCGCGCCGCATGCACTGTACCGCTTCGATACCGTATCCACGACAATAGCGTGCTGTTCCAGGCCCTCCAAATGCATGGGTGAAACAAATTCTTGCCCCTCATAGCAAAACTCCCGATAGGCCTCATCTGAGATTAAAAACAGGTCATGTTTTAAACAGATTTCTTTTAAAGCCATTAATTCTTCCCGGGAGTAAAGGTAACCTGTAGGATTGTTGGGGTTGCAGATGAAGATAGCCTTGGTCTTAGCGGTAATCAGGCGTTCAAATTCGCTGATATCCGGTAAAGCAAAGCCATTTTCGATAGAAGACGGAATGGGTTTGATTACACAGTCGGCCATCTTTGCGAAACTGTTGTAGTTCGCATAGAAAGGTTCCGGGATAATGACCTCGTCGGCTCGGTCCAGGCAGGTTTGCAGGGTGATGGTAATGGCTTCAGACCCCCCTGTCGTAATCAAGATATCCTCGGGCTTTATCGAATAATGTAATTTCGAATAATAGCTGCTTAATTTATTGCGGTAAGAAGCCAAGCCCTCTGAAGGGGTATAAGCCCAGATCTTGAAATCGATGTTCTTTATTGCGTTGAGCATGATTTCGGGCGTTTCTATATCTGGTTGCCCAATATTCAGGTGATATATTTTCTTCCCCTGGCTCTTGGCCTGATCGGCAAAGGGCGTGAGTTTACGGATCGGGGATGCAGGTATCGTTAGGCCTTTGGTTGAAATCTTCGGCATTGTTCAAGCTATTTTTGTGCAATAATAATAAAAAGATAAGGTCTTTGAAAGGAGTTGTTGGGTGTTAGGTGTTAGGTTTTGGGTATTTGGTGTTAGGCGTTTACGTCACTGCGAGATGGAACAGCGAAGCAACCGAACAGAGTGAGCTCATGAATGCCTTTAAAATCGAACACCAATGAATAGTCTCCTCACTATTTATTGTATGAGATTGCTTCTTCACTTCGTTCATCGCAATGACGTAGCTATGAGCTTTCAGTGGTCAGCCTTCAGCCCCTTCCATATGCTGAGCTTGATTTATTAAGGTCGTTTTTCAAATGCCTAATAGGTATGAGGTATGTGGTTTTTAGGTATTACAAAAAAAGCCGTCCATAGACGGCTTCCTAAATACGATTTTAAATTACAGTAGCTGTTATTTCTCAACAGTACCTTTGATATATAGCACTTTTACTGGTGTTTTTGCGTTTGATTTGATAGTCACCATTTTGCTGAAAGGATGAGCACTCGCGGCGTTATAAGTTACACTTACGGAACCTTCTTCGCCCGGTTTGACCGGCGTGTTGGTATATTTAGGAACAGTACAACCGCAAGTGGATTCTACCTTGCTTATGATGAGGGGCTCAGTACCAATATTGGTGAATTTAAATTCATGGGTGACGGGTGTGCCCTGTGGGATCTTACCAAAGTCGTGTGTTTCTTCCTCAAATTTAAATTCCGCATTATTTTGGTATACCATGGATGTAAAACCGATAAAACCAACGACAAGTGCACAAACGAAGAATACTTTTTTCATAATCCTATTGTTAATAATAAATGCATACAATATATGTACCAAAGACAAAAGTACTAAAAAAACAAAATAAAATGTCCGGTTATCGTAACAATCCCATTATGTGAAATATTATATTACTTACCGGCGCTTTTGTGAAATAAAATTTTGCCATTTGACCTAAAGCGAAGAGTATAATATTTTTTCTATATTTGTTCTTTATCCATGCTTATGTCTAAACCCTTAAATATCGAACAAGAGGCAACCTTAAGCTTCGACGACTTTAAAAACGTTTTATTACGGGATTACCGTTTAGCATACGAAAGCCGGCAGGTGAGTTTATTGGGAAGAAAGGAAGTGCTGACCGGAAAAGCGAAGTTTGGTATTTTTGGAGATGGAAAAGAATTGGCACAGCTTGCCATGGCGAAAGTTTTTAAAGAAGGAGATTGGCGATCAGGCTATTACCGCGATCAAACATTTGCATTTGCGACAGGTGTCACCGATATTTATAAATTCTTTTCTCAATTATATGCCAATCCGAACCTCGAAGCAGATCCTTCTTCTGCCGGGCGACAGATGAATTGCCATTTTGCCACAAGGAACTTAGATGAGGAGGGACGGTGGACCAACCAAACTGGGCAAAAAAATTCTTTTTCTGATATTTCGACGACAGGTGGGCAAATGCCCCGTTTAGTAGGGCTGGCACAAGCGTCCAAACTCTATCGGAATAACCCTGAATTGGATGGCAAGAATGATTTTTCAATACGGGGTGATGAAGTGGCCTTTGGAACCGTGGGCAATGCCTCCACTTCCGAAGGGGTTTTTCTAGAGGCGATCAATGCAGCCGGGGTGATGCAGATCCCCATGGCCATTTCCATTTGGGACGATGGATATGGCATATCTGTCCCCAACAAATATCATACAACGAAAGAAGATATCTCTGAGGTTCTCCGCGGCTTTCAACGTGATGAAAAAGGCGAAGGTTTCGAGATTTTCAAGGTGCGTGGTTGGGATTATCCCGGCTTGTGCGAAACCTATGAGCGCGCCATTCGTATTTGCCGTGAACAGCATATTCCGGTCATGATCCATGTGACGGAGATGACCCAGCCCCAAGGCCATTCCACGTCGGGCTCGCACGAGCGCTATAAGCCCCAAGAACGTTTGGACTGGGAAGATGAATACGATTGCATCAAGAAGATGAAGGATTGGCTATTGGAAACCGCAGTAGCCACGGCAGAGGAACTGGAAACCATCGAAAAAGAATCGACCGAATGGGTTAGAACGGAACAGCGCAGGGCATGGGCAGATTATACCTCCGCTTTTGATGTAGAAAAGAAGGAAGCCCTTTCCTTGATCATGGCATTGGGGGATGAAACAGCGAAACGTATGGCAGATAGGCTCCGGGCGGACCGGGAGGCTACCTTAAAAGATATTTATGGAACTGTTAGAAAAGTCATCCGCCACCTTCGCAAAGAAAATAGTACGGCCAAAGAGCGTTTATTAGCCTGGTATGAGGGGCGTGGGGAGGTGAATGACGATCGTTTTCATTCGAAGTTATTTACCGATGGTTGTCATGGCCCCGATAAGGTCGAGGTGGTTCCTGTGGTCTATTCAGATGATGCCAGGTTAGTAGATGGCCGGGAGGTCTTGAATGCCTGTTTTGAAGCGAATTTTCGGAGGGATATACGGCTTTTTGCTTTTGGGGAAGACGTAGGTGTCATTGGAGATGTGAATCAAGGTTTTGCAGGCCTGCAGAGAAAGTTTGGTGAAGAACGCATATTCGACACGGGAATCCGAGAAAGTACGATCATCGGTCAAGGTATCGGCTTGGCCATAAGGGGGCTGCGCCCTATTGCAGAAATTCAGTACGTCGATTACCTGATCTATGGCATCACCGCCTTGAGTGATGATCTGGCAAGTTTAAGTTACCGTACAAAAGGCGGACAAAAAGCACCAGTCATTATCCGTACCCGGGGCCACCGCCTGGAAGGGATATGGCACTCGGGTTCGCCTATGGGAATGATCCTGGGGAGCCTTAGAGGTATTCACGTTTGTGTACCGCGGGATATGACCCAGGCGGCAGGTATGTACAATACCCTTTTACGGTCAGATGAACCCGCATTGGTTATTGAAAGTTTAAACGGCTACCGGATCAAAGAACGCCTACCCGATAATGTCGGTGAATTTACCGTTCCTTTGGGGGAAGTGGAAGTCCTCCGCGAAGGTACCGACATCAGCATCATCAGTTATGGATCTACTTTACGGGTGGTACAAGAATCAGTGGCAGAATTGGAAAAACTGAACATTTCAGTAGAGATCATAGACGTACAGACCCTACAGCCTTTTGATAAAGCACGACGTTGCGCGGAGTCCCTTGCCAAAACAAACAAACTATTGATCGTGGATGAGGATGTGCCGGGAGGGGCTTCAGCCTTTATCCTACAGGAAATCCTCGAGAACCAAAAGGGCTATTATTCCTTGGAATGCCAACCCAGGACCCTTACAGCAAAAGCCCATCGGCCACCATACGGTTCTGATGGCGATTATTTCACCAAGCCCTCTACAGATGATGTAATCGAAGCGGTTTATGAAATTATGAACGAAGTTGATCCGGAAGCATTTCCCGCCTTGTTTTAAGCTTGGTACAATTTATTCCGTAGCAGGTGATCAGCAATCACCAAAGCACTCATGGCTTCGACGATAATCACGGCACGGGGTACCACGCAGGGATCATGTCGTCCCTTCCCGGTAATTTCCACTTCTTCACCTTCTTCATTGATGGTTTTCTGCGCATGCATGATGGTGGCTACCGGTTTAAAAGCAGCAGTGAAGGTGATGTCCATGCCGTTGGAAATACCTCCTTGAATGCCACCGGAGAAATTGGTCAATGTCTTCAGGGTATGTTTGCCCTTATCGGGATTGACGAAGATGTCATTGTGTTCAGAACCTCGTAAGGAGGAGCCTGCAAAACCTGAACCGTACTCAAAACCGTGCACGGCATTAATGCTTAACAGGGCTTTGCCCAAATCGGCATGCAGTTTATCAAATACGGGTTCCCCTAAACCCACAGGTACGCCACGGATAATCGTGGATATTTTTCCCCCTACCGTATCGCCTTCTTTCTTAATTTTTGCAATAAAATCTTCCATCTCTTTCGCCGTGGCCGGATCGGCACAACGAACAATGTTCTCCTCCCTTAGTTCCAGTAATTCCTGCAAATTGCTTTCATCGACATTCGGGGAATCGATGGTTCCTACTGAGGAAACGTGGGCAAAAATTTCAATAGCATATTGCTTCAACAAGCATTTCGCGATCGCACCCGCAGCTACCCGTGCAGCGGTTTCCCGTGCCGAAGAGCGCCCTCCACCGCGATAATCCCGTATTCCGTACTTCGCCTGATAAGTATAGTCGGCATGTGAGGGCCGGTACTTGTCCTTGATGTGCGAATAATCTTTTGAGCGTTGGTCTTCATTGGGGATTAGCATCATGATGGGGGTACCCGTGGTTTTCCCCTCAAATATCCCCGATAGAAGGGTTACCGTGTCGCTTTCCTTGCGTTGCGTCGTGATCTTCGACTGTCCCGGTTTGCGTTTGTCAAGTTCCGACTGGATGAAGTCGGTATCAACCGCTATATTTGACGGGCAACCATCAATGATGACACCGATTGCCGCGCCATGCGATTCCCCGAAGGTGGTGATCCTAAAAACCTCGCCGAATGAATTTCCTGCCATTGTTTATGAATTGTAGATGACGTTAAAGCCTTGTTCTGTTAAGTGTTGCCAAAATGCCGGATATGATTTCTCAACGACAGCAGGATCTTCGATTTCCATCTGCTTGAAAACCAAGACCAGAGGAGCGAAGGCCATGGCCATGCGGTGATCCTCATAGGTATGTATGACCAGGTTCTCAGGCTCGAACTTCTTGCTGCAATCCAGCCGGTACATTTCGGGTGCTTCCTCGAAAAGCCGTACACCAAATTTAGCAATTTCATTTTGCAGCGCCTTGATCCGGTCCGTTTCTTTTATCTTTAATGTTTCCAGTCCGCTGAAAGAAGCCTCCCGGCCCAATGCCGCACAGCAGGCAATGACGGTTTGTGCCAGATCCGGACAAGATTTGAAATCAAAATGGGTCGCGGGCTCAACAGCTTTCGTTTTGGTCAGTTTCAAGCCTTCGGCAGTAAAAACAGAAAGCACGCCGAACGATCGCATAATCGTCATGATTTCCTGATCCCCCTGTAAACTGCTGGGTTTTAAGTTCGGCAATAAAATATCAGCTTTCTCCGCCAAGGCGACGATCGCATACCAATAAGAAGCCGCACTCCAGTCGGGTTCAACGGTAATCACCGCTTCCTTGACCGGCTGTGGTTGAATGAAAATGCTGTTGCCGGTCCACTCGTGGCGAATCCCAGCTTCCTCCAACAGCCGGAGGGTCATCATGAGATAGGGTTTCGAAGTCAGCTCATTCTCTATATGCAAGGTTAAACCTTCGGGAAGCGCATGGGCCACCAATAATAACGCAGAGAGGTACTGGCTGCTTACATTTCCCTGAATGCTGACGTCGGTGGATTGTTGATGAAGGGGTCCCTTTATATTCAAGGGCGGGAAACCATCCTTTCCTTCATAGCCAATCTGTGCACCGATTTCCTTTAAAGCCTCCACTAAAATCCCAATGGGGCGGTCCTTCATCCTTTCACTTCCTGTGAGCAGGAAATTTCCCGGCTGTAGGGAAAGGTAGGCACATAGAAAGCGCATGGCAGTTCCTGCCGGGCCAATATCGATGATTTCCCCCGTCTCGTCAGAGGGTTGGCGGGCACGTTCAAGTGCCTGCTTCAAAGTCACCGTATCCGCCGCTTCGGAGAGGTTATTGACCCTTATCTTGCCCTTTCCAAGCGCTTGGATGATCAAGGCGCGGTTGCTTTCGCTCTTGGAGCCGGTCAGCTGAACCTTACCGTGTACTACCTTTGAGGGATGAGAAAGGCATATGCTTTTGGAAACCATTATGCTTCAATAGACGGTTTTTCGTTCATGATCACATTTTGTTTCCGGATAGATTCATTATGGATCAATTCCAGTAATTTAACCGTGAACTCCTTGTCCAACTTTAAGGCACCGGCCATGGTCGTCCGATTCTGGATAATTTGATCCCAGCGTGATACCTGCAAAATGGTAACGTTGTTATCGCGTTTGTACTCCCCGATCTTTTCAACGATTTTCATGCGTTCGGCTACCTTCTGGATGATCTGATCATCTAATTTGTCGATATCTTTCCGCAAAGCCGCCAAACGGTCATCGAAGACCGGATTATCCGATTCCGCTTTACGTAAGGTGAAATGTTCAGCCATTTCCGCCAAGGCGGCCGGTGTAACCTGCTGTTTCGCATCGGTCCATGCCACGGAAGGATCAATATGCGATTCGATCATCAAGCCTTGCATATCCAAGTCGAGCGCTTTTTGGCTGATGTACGGAATAAGCTCGCGGTTGCCGCAGATATGGCTGGGATCATTGATGATCGGCAGTTCAGGAGCCACAGTTTTCAGTTGAATGGCCATGTCCCACATCGGTTCATTCCGGAAAGCCGTTTTTTCGTAAGACGAGAACCCGCGGTGAATGGCACCTAATTTCTTGATACCTGCACGGTTGATACGTTCCAAAGCACCGATCCACAAAGACAGGTCGGGGTTGACCGGGTTTTTCACCAAAACCGGCACATCAATGCCTTGCAAGGCATCGGCAATTTCCTGAACCGTAAAAGGATTCGCTGTAGAGCGGGCTCCGATCCATAAAATATCTACGCCGGCGGCCAAGGCCTCCTGAACATGTTTTGCTGTTGCCACTTCAACGGCCGTCGGCAAGCCAGTTTCTTCTTTCGCACGCTTCAACCATTCCAGGCCGATGCTGCCAATGCCCTCGAATTCACCCGGACGGGTGCGGGGTTTCCAGATGCCTGCACGTAAAACAGATACTTTACCGGTTGCTGCCAATGAATGTGCCGTTGCTAGCAGCTGCTCTTCCGTTTCGGCGCTGCAGGGACCTGAAATCAATAAGGGTTCTTTACCAGTGTTCAACCAGGAACTGAGGGGTACGATGTCTAGATTAAGTTTCATATTCTTGATTATTTTGTTGATTTTTCTAATTTATATTTTTTCGTTTTTTTGGTATTCTCCCAGAATATTGAAGTTTACCGTATGTTTTAACACTTTTCGGATGGCCGTATCATAGTCGGTCATTTTTTTCCATTCAATGTCTACATGGAAGATGTATTCATTGCGTTTGCCCAGTACAGGCATCGATTGGATCTTGCTTAGATTGATGTTCTGCTCCGCGAAGTAGTGCAATATCTTCGCTAGGGAGCCTACTTGGTTCCCTGTTTGAAAGGAGAGGGAAGCCTTATTGGCCGATGCATTGTCTTTGGGTTCGTTGCATAAAATCAGAAAACGCGTATAATTCTTTTTATTGGTCTCGACCCTTCGGTCTAAGATTTGAAGACCGTATAGTTTTGCAGCCAGCTGGTTGGCTATCGCCGCGGTATTTTTAAGTTTCTTCTCACTTATCTTTTTGGCACATGCCGCGGTATCCATTCCCTCACTCGCTTTTATTTCCGGATGTTCTTCCAGGAAATCCGCACACTGCCGCAAGGCTATGGGATGCGATTCTACGTATTTGATATCTTTCAACTCCACGCCGGGCAATGCCATGAGGTGCAACTGGATACTTAAATAGATTTCCCCAATAATTGGGAAACGATAGTCCTGCAGCAGGTTGTAATTGGGAAGCAAGCTGCCGGCAATGGAATTTTCAATGGCCATAACCACGTAATCTGCCTTCTTTTGTTTCAACATGTCGCATGTCTGCTTAAAAGAATCGCATTCAATGGTTTCAATCTCATTTCCAAAAAACTTATAAGCCGCTTCCTCATGAAAAGAAGCTTTTGTTCCCTGTATGGCTACGCGTGGTTTGTTCATCTTGTTTCAAAAAAAAAGTCCCGGCAACATTCGCCGGGACCTTTTGATATATCTTTTTCTATTTATGCATATCAATCCCGGCTCTTACTGCTAAAGTAAAAGTATCCAAAAAACCAATATGCTGTTGTATGTTTCATCGTTTTGCAGGGCAAATGTAATAAAGAATTTTTGTATGTCAATACAAAAGATAAAAAAAATAACAAAAATGCTGGGACTTTATTCGATTGCAAAGTTCAGGCCGGATAATATCAAGCAGACTATCTTTATCTTAGGACTGTTCTTTCTAAAAATAATTTGTTGTATCAGTTCCAACCTTTTTTGTTGTAGCGACTCTATTACTATAAATGAACAGCGATTTAATAGAAACAGTTATTGCAGCACAACGTGGCAACAAAGACGCCTTGATGTCGCTTTTCAACAGGTATAATAAAGGCATGTACAACATTTGCATACGCTTGACCGCTAATCGGGAAGATGCCGAAGATGTCCTTCAAGATGCATTTATACTGGCACTTGCAGAAATAGGGAAACTAAAGAAGCCTGATTCATTTGGCAGCTGGCTCAAGAAGATCGTAGTTCATGAGTGTTTACGTTTTTGCAAAAAGCAAATGGTACGGGAAAAATTTAACAATACGCACGAAACAGAAAATTTTGCCTTTGACGATGACTGGTGGATAAACGTTTCGATGCAGGACATACATCATGCCATCAAATCCTTGCCCTTGGGATGCCGCCTCGTATTCGTCTTGTACGCGCTGGAAAATTACAGCCACAAGCAAGTTGCCCATGCCTTGGAAATTAGTGAAGGGACAAGCAAAAGCCAATATCACCGGGCAAGAGCACTATTGCAGCAGATAATCATAAAAAAGTTTGAGACGAATGGACAAGTTTAAAAAACATCTACAAGAGAATGCCGAAGGGTTGGATTGCGAAAGTCCCAGCACAAGCATATTGGAAAATGTTCGTATTCACATGGAAAGAGACCGGCGAAGCATATTCCGAAGACTTAGGCAAAACCGATACCTAAGGGCAGCATGTATTATAGGCATATTGGCTGCCGCCATATCGGTCTTCTTAATAAGGACCAGAAGGAAAGAAATAAATCCAACAAAGATTGTACTTACATCGAAAACACGGGTACCGCAACAGCAAAGCACCGAAATCCTGAATTCAAGAACCAAGGACGGAACGAAAGAGGAAAAGCATGGAACAGAGCAAAATAAAAGTTTGGCAAAGAAACCGGTGAAGAAGGTGGTGGTCAACGATCCCGAGGAAGATTTCCCCAGTGAAAAGGCCTCAATGCCTCAAGAGCTTGAAAACGAAATGGATTTTGCGATCAATCGTTATGTCAAGATAATCAACACAACTCCTTTGTTGGCGGAATCGCCAACCTATTTCGACTATTTTGTACAGGAATACAAACGTATCGATAAAGCCAAGTCAGCAATCGAGGAAAGCATTAAACGAGACGGGGCCAGTGATGTCCTCCTTCGACAACTGGTAGACATTGGTCAGCAGAAATTGAAGATTTTAAAGGACCTGGAAAAGGAAATCCATAAAACCAATTCATTTTATCATGAAGAGGCAGGTTTAAGAGGGACCGAGCCTAATTATATACAACTATAACATAATATCGATGAAAAGTTTATCAATCAAAAAAGGTAGTTTGCTCGCAGTGGCCTGTTTCCTTTTCCCAATCTATTCACAGGGTCAAGAGGTGACCATAAAAAGCGATAGCCTCAATGAAATAAGCCGCGAATTCACAATACCGATCGAAGCAACGTTATCGATCAAAAACCAATATAGGACCATTGAGATTGAAGAATGGAATAAACCCCAGGTCAAAGTCGTTATTCGGACCGATTTGAAGTTAGCGGATAAGCAATCAGCTGCTGAACTTTCGACCAAACTAGGTCTCTCCATAAAAAAAGAAGAGGGCGGCATCCTACTGGAATCGAACTACCAAAAAGATGTACCAGATAGAGCCTTAAATAAAGATCCTGAAGCGGGTAAGGCTCCCTTAATCGTACGTGTTCCCCGAGGTCAGAAACTGGAGATCGAAAATACCTATGGTAACATCCGGATATTAACCGCGATAAAGCAAGTCAGCCTCAAACTAAGGAACAGCCTTTTAGAGGCAAAAGACATTGGTCACCTTATCCTGGATTCAAAGCAGTCGGATTGTTATGCCGGTAATATCTCAAGTGCCGAGATCACTTTCTCGAACGGCAATTTCCAGGCAAAGAACATAGGCGATTTAAGCATCTACTCAGAGACGTCTACGATCATTGCGGATGATGTTGAAAAAGCCGTGGTGAAAAGCACGAATGATTACTATGAGTTATCCGAGGTCGGTACACTGGAATGCGTGAAGTCTTTTAACTCCTTGCTGATTGACAAGCTGGTTTCCTATGTTCAAATCGATGGTTCCAGTGCTGATATCAGGATCAGGGAATTTTCCCCTGCCGTGACTTCGGTGAACATCAAAAACAGGTATTGCTCGCTTCGCTTATCCATTGCCGACATGGAAGATTATTCGCTGACTTTCGAGGGAATGTACACCACGGTCTTCGGTGATTTTGAAAGAAAGGAAATTCCCGTCAACCACCAAATAGAACATTATCCCGTTCCCATCAAGGGGATGAGGGTAAAATCTAGTCCTTCACGTGCCATGCCAGATACGGTTACTGCTAAAAAGGAACAATTGCCACAAAGACCAAAGGAAACCGGTCAACGGGCTGATCCGTTCAAGTTCATTGCATCAAAAGGAGATGGGACGGGCACCCATATCAATGTAGAATGCTACAATTGCCGGGTCGATTTTAACTAGAAAAAGAAAGCTTATGAAAAATACCCTACCGGCACTGCATAAGCACCGGTAGGGTAGGGTCAATGGATTTGAAGATTACCGGGCAATTTGAGATACCGGTGTACTCCAATCGCCGATGGCATAGGGGTTGCGCGCACGCACCCGCACATAATAGGTCATCGCTGGAGTTAATGACTGAATGGTATTGTCACGCCTTGTCCTACCGTTGCGGCAGGAACGGATATCTTCCCAGACAATCACTCCATCGGTCATCGTGCCCAGCTGGAATTCGTATTCTGATACTTTAGGCACCGGATCGAACAGGAGGACGAGCTGGCCGCTCAAGTCCCCATCTTTCAAACGTACCCGGTCGGGTATACCGGGTACAGGCAATGCGGATGGCAACTCCTTTAGCCGGAATCCCGAACTTAGAAGTTGATGTACCACACCGTCGGCAGTAGTATTCACATAGAATGCGAGTTTTCGCAGTAAGTCTACTAAAACCTGACGACTGGCGTTCTTGGCATGCACATCCTGTGGACTGCCTTTGCGGTTGGATAGCTCCATCTTCTCATCGTAATCCGTGATGGCCAGCTCCAGCTCTTCAAGAGGAGGGTTAGGGGTCGTGAAGACCGTTGCGTTTTCACCGATAGCCAGCAAGACGGTACTGGCCAGATAGCCGAGCTCTGCATCGCGAAGCCCGTTGTAATTGATTTTTACTTGTCGTTTCATTATAAAATATTGTTAAAAAGTGAACAAAATATTCCTACTCGTTTTACGGGTTTTCGGATTTGCCCCGGTCGTTGCAACAGACAGGGACAAACGTAGACAAACGGCAAAAGGTAGGACGAACAATGGCAGTAAATGGCAGTAAATGGCAGTGAATGACAGTGAATGACAGTCAACATGGACAAAAACGAGGAAATTTGTGATCGTTTGAGCGCTGGAAGCGGTTGGTTCCGGCGCGGAAGCGGTTGCTTTTAAGTCGCAATCGATCGATTCCGGCTTGCAACCGGTTGGTTCCGGCGCGGAAGCGGTTGCTTTTAAGTCGCAATCGATCGGTTCCAGCTTGCAACCGATTGGTTCCGGTGCAGAATCGATTGCTTTTAAGTCGCAATCGATCGATTCCGGCTTGCAACCGGTTGGTTCCGGTGCGGAATCGATTGCTTTTAAGTCGCAATCGATCGGTTCCGGCTTGCAACCGGTTGGTTCCGGCGCGGAATCGATTGCTTTTAAGTCGCAATCGATCGGTTCCAGCTTGCAACCGGTTGGTTCCGGCGCGGAATCGATTGCTTTTAAGTCGCAATCGATCGATTCCAGCTTGCAACCGGTTGGTTCCGGCGCGGAATCGATTGTTTTGAGAGAGTATAAAATAGATTGTGTAAACTGTTTATTTTATACTCTCATAATCTACATCTATCTTCAAAAATAGTCGGGAGTCTTTTAGACCTCCTGGTCTCATGAGAAAGTAGCAGTATTTTTCAGAAAGAACGGTGTTTTTCATTTCTTAGAAAGATTCTTTCTGTATATTTGTCGCAGACTGGTTGCCCGATGAACAAACAGGTTTTGAGAAGCTTTTGTACCTATATCCTATTAATTGCCTTGACGCTGCAGTCATTCTACCGCAACATTATGGTCATGGACTACCAGATAAACTTACCAGAGTATTTAGCAAAATGCATAAACAAGGATAAACCCGAGCTCCATTGTGATGGTCAATGTGTTCTGATGAAGAAAGTCGAAGAGAAAGAGAAAAAAGAAACAAAAAAGAACATGGTAGTCTATGAATACAGCGCTTTTTATCTACATAATGAACATGTTGTTTTAACAATACGCCAAACGAATGAAGAACCCGACCAAAAGCAATTTTTAGGGTACCTCAACAATTACACATTTCAATACAACGCCCCAATATTCCGTCCGCCGATTTGCTAAGGCGCATTGGTAGTAAATAGCTTAATATCACTCTGGTATTAGCTAACCCTAAAGGACTACCGGATTTCAATTATTTTACAATAAACATTCGTCAGCAAAGAAGACTGAAATGAATTATGGCTCAAAAAAGCGTATTTCATACAAGCTTCAATGCCTGACACTAATTAATCAAATGAAGAAAACGATATTTTTCCTCATTGGATGCCTTTCCGTTGTAGCCTGTACAAAAGATAAGACGGATTATGATGCGGAGATAGACCGGGGAGTAATAGAGCATTTTGAGTTTAAAGAAGCTGTGCATAGCGATAATGGTGCCTATGCCATCAGCGTTGAAGCATTGAATGGAACCTTCTATAGGGGGTACAACGAAATCCGTTTGCGTATTACCGATAGCAAGACCAAAGAAAATGTCAAGGCGTCTTCTGTGAAATTGCTACCCATTATGACAAATGCTGATGGGAGAGAGGTTTCCTGTCCTCATCGGTTCGATTTGATTTATAGACCTGATAACAATTATTTTTCGGGTTATACAGTATTTACCAGTGAAAGTAATACCAATGGAAGTTGGAAGCTGTACATCAATGTTACCATTGACAATCAGGTTCATACCAAGGAGCTAAGTATTTCCGTTCAGGAACAAAGCAACAAAAACCTGAACATGACATCATTTACAGGAAAAGATGGTGAGCAATACATTATCGCTTTGGTTGCACCGCAAAAGCCGAAAATCGCCGAAAATGAGCTGGTCGCAGGTATTTACAAGTTCAACAGGCCAACGGGTCTACCAGCGCGTAGTTTCCCTGATCCTTCACAATTTTCATACACGGAAGTTAATGGCTATACGCTGCAGTTGGATCCCCGGATGCCGGAACCTTCGATGGGAAATCACTCCTCCCCAAACAATAAGAACCTGACGCAGAGGGACGATGGATTGTATTATGGCGTTGTTAATTACACCATGACTGGAAATTGGACATTGAATTTCATCATGCTGAATAAAAACGGGAAAATCATAAAGGGAACCGAGGTGCCAGCAGATTTTACACCTGGCGTGGAAGGGGTAAAGAGCGAACTGTACATTGATATTTTATTCTGATTTTTATGAAGCAACTAAGTAGTGTGTTTTTGGTTCTTTTTCTGGGAATGAATGCAATTGCACAGGATGTTGAAGCGCAAAACGATAGTACCACACTCCTTGAAGAAGTAAACATCACCGCCATTGCCAAGAGGAAAATTGAAACCGAAATGAAGATGGCGGTTTCAGTCGATGAGTTCCTGGCATCTTCAGAGGGTATTAGTTTCATAAAGCGGGGTGCCTATGCCTGGGAACCCTTGCTCAACAATATGAGCTCCGAGCGTTCCACCCTCACAATTGATGGCATGCATATTTTTGGGGCTTGTACCGATAAAATGGATCCGGTTACAGCCTATGTAGAAAGCAATAACCTTTCTACCATCGATATAAAATCCGGTCAAGAGGGCAGCATGCACGGCGCAACCGTTGCGGGCAGCATAGATTTGAAACGAAAAAGTACGCCATTTGGCCTGGAGAAAAAGTGGAATGGCGTTTACCAGACGGGCTTTGAATCCAATAACCGGCAATTTTTCAATCTGGGTAACGTATCCTATTCAGATGACAAGTTTGTAGCGGATGGGAGTGTCGCCATCCGTAAAGCCGGCAACTACCAAGATGGATATAACAAGGAGGTAAACCACTCACAATTTAATAAGTTCAACACCTCATTGGGCTTGGCATATAAAGTAAGTCCGCTGTCCTCGGTGCGGGTGGATGCTATTTATGATCAGGCAAAGGATGTGGGCTTCCCGGCGCTTCCCATGGATCTGTGGCTTTCGCGCGCACTTATTACGTCGGCCGCCTACAAACGCTTATTTGAAGCGGGTATGGTGAGGGTTTGGGACACCAAATTCTACTTCAACGCGATAGAACACTATATGGATGATACCACGCGCCCCGAAAACCTCGTTCACATGGATATGCCCGGATGGAGTACCACCTACGGGCTGGTTTCCAAAATGAATCTGAGAAAAAATGGCTACTCCGCTGAAGTTCAACTAAATGCATACGAAAATAGATCGATCGCCGAGATGCAGATGTACCCACAAGATCGAAGCCAAAGAACAATGTTTGCGTATAGCTGGCCTTGGGTTACGACACGTTTTGCAGGTCTTTCGATGAATAACGCTTGGGAAATTTCGGAAAGGAGCCAATTGAATTTCGGCGGTTCCTTAGGCTTGAATTATAATCATTCCAAGTATGTAGAATTCAATTGGATTTTTCACCCCGGAACGCCCCAGGAAAAGAACAGGCTCTTGCCGGGATTGCATGCAAGTTATGAACTCACTGTCAATGAATTTGAATTCTCTGCTGGAACGGGATATGGCCATAGGGCACCTTCTGTTTCGGAAGCTTATGGTTATTACATCTATAACAGTTTTGATCGGTATGATTATATCGGAAATCCTGACCTTAAGAATGAGGTTTCTTATGAAGTGAATGCAAGTGCCCGCTTTAAAAACGAACGTATGGGCATAGTGGCCAACATAAATTATTTCCATATTCAAAATTACATCATCGGCAGGATTTTGAGTTTGGGGAGCCCCATGAATTATCAATCGGTGGGTGTGAAAGGGTACACATCATTGGATTACGCTAAGCTTTTTAACATGTCGCTAACTGCCAACGTTGATATTTTACAACACTTGCATTGGACGGGAACGCTCTCGTATGCGCGGGCAACAGATGATAAGGGAGGTAATCTGCCATTCATTCGCCCTTTGAGCTATCAAACATCGCTTCATTCTATGCATAAGAGATTTAATTTCCAAACCTCACTGAACGGTGATTTCACACAAGACAATTACAGTCCTGAATATGGGGAGGATCAGACGCCATCTTACCTGATCTGGAATATTTCTGCGGATTACACGTTTAAGATCAGAAATTTTAAAACTGTCTTACAGGTCGGTGCTGAGAATGTGTTAAACGAATACTACAGTACCTATGCAGATTGGGGGAATATCCCGAGAATGGGACGCAATATTTTCACTTCATTGAAATTCAATTTTCAATAGGATGAAAAGGGTTGTTAGTGTTTTATTGATGGTTCTATCCTTGATCATCGGGTTTCAGCAGGCGATCATTGTCATGCACTTCAATCTGAATCAGGCTGCTATGGAACAAAAATTTTGTGTCAACAAAAATGAGCCTGGGTTACAATGCCATGGGACATGTTTTTTGAGGAAGCAGTTGCAGAAAACGGGAAATTCTGAATCGACAACAATTAGTATTTATCAGAAAGTCGATATGCTCCCTGCTCTCATTACTAAATTCGAGGCAAACGATGGGGTAATCGAAATACCCATGAAGGCACCCACCTATAACGAAATCCAATATAAGGCACCCGCCTTGGAGGTCTTTGTGCCTCCTCCTATTGCTTGATTTGTTTAATCAATATTAAAAAGGTTATTAAATCAACATAAATAAGAAATAAATAAGAAAAATGAAAAGTTTAAAGATATTTTTATTCCTGTCAATATTCTCATTGGCATTGGTGTCCTGTAGTAAAAATGACGACAATCCTGTCGCAAACAACATCACGTTACATTTTGACAACACATTTAACGATAACACGATTGTTCTTGGAGATGCTTCTTCTCCCTCGGCTACGGTAAACACGTCTGCCGAAGGGCAGGCCCATCATTTTTCTGAACTAAAATACGTGGTCAGTAATATCCGCCTTATAAAAGCAGACGGTAGTGAATTTCCATACAATGTTAATAATTTGGATATGGGCGCAACCGTTGTAAACCATTCTAAACCGCAGACATTGGACTATATACTCAATAACATTCCAGCAGGTGAATACAAGCAGTTAAAATTCGGATTGGGTGTCAAGCAGGAGCTGAATACACTGGATCAAGTAAGATTCCCCGAGTTTTATGCCAATGCGGGTGCCAATGATACGGAAATGATGTGGGAATGGGGAACGGGATACCGTTTTGTCAAGTTGGAGGGGTTCTATGGCACGGACAATAATGAAATGTCCATCCATACGGGAAGTACTGTAGAAGGGGAAGAAGGAGCTTATACCCAAGGGGTCGACGCTTACAGGGATATTGTATTGGATCTCCCTATAAATGCTGTTGTAGGCAAAAAGGCCCCCCGTATTACCATAAAAGCAGATTTTAATAAGCTGTTAAGCGGGAAAACCCACACCATTGTATTAACAACAGGTACGGGAATGGGCGATAATGCCACCCCCAATATCCACACGGCCGCTCAGATGATAAAATTCGTTGACAATTTGGGCGGAAATGGATCAAGTGATATCTCCGGCATGTTTTCTATCAACAGCGTAGATAACTAAGATCAGATTAAGAGCCGCCTGAAAAATCAGGTGGCTCATTTCCAGAAATTTTAAGTGGTAGATCCTTTATAAATGAGAAAAGTATTCAGCGTTTTATCCATTCTATACTTACTGTTGCTCTCATGCAATAAGGATGGATTGGTTGCGCCAATTTCGCACAATAACCCGGAAATTCCACTGACTATACCCGTTGGCTTTCCGCTATTGAATAAGGCTGTAAATGGAAATAAACCCACAAAGTTTGGTGTAGAGCTAGGTGAAAAACTTTTTCATGAGAAAATGTTCAGCGCAGATAACACTGTTTCGTGTGCAAGTTGCCATCAGCAGTCGAAGGCTTTTTCCGACGGAAAGGTTCAAGCCATAGGGATTCATGATCGAGTCGGACTTCGAAATACACCGCCGATTCAAAATATGGCTTTTATGAATCATTACAATTGGGACGGCAATATCCTTCAGTTGGAAAAACAACCTTTAGTTCCGATTATAACCCATGAAGAAATGAATTCATCTATTTTGGAGGTTATTGGCAAGATTAATGCCATAAATGGATACCGGGAGTTATTTAGAAAAGCATTTGGAGATGAAGAAATAACGCCTGATAGGATTTTCCAAAGTATTGCCCAGTATGAATATATGCTAATATCTGCCAATAGTAAGTATGATAGGGTAAAACGGGATGAGGGGGAAACATTTACAGAAAGTGAGGAACGGGGTTATAAAATATTCCAGCAGAAATGCGAGAGCTGCCACGGCACTGCGTTATTTACAGACCAGAGTTTCAGGAATGTTGGCTTCCCGCTGAACCCCAGCACCGAAGAGGCAGGGCGCGCCCGGGTAACGGGGGTTCCTGTAGATTTTATGAGCTTTCGGGTTCCCTCTTTGAGAAATGCAGAATATACTGCACCTTATGGAAGTTTTGGCCAGTTTCCAACGTTGAAATCTGTTTTGGACTATTTTGATAATGGTGTTCTAGATGCCGGGAATCTCGATCCCTTTTTGAAAGAAAATGGGAATAGGATACCGCTGAGTGAACAGGATAAGGAAGATATAATCTCCTTTATCAAAACATTGAGCGATAGCCTATTTGTTGGGAAATAAGCGAAAGCTTTGTGTAACGTTTTTTTATTTATATTTTCAGGAATGTTCTTGCGTTCCCGGAACGTAAGCATTCTTTGGTAGCCTTATCGGCGACCGAATCATCCATTGATTCTATCCTTAACAAGCCGGTCAGGTAATCGAGTATCGGAGAATGCGTGCCAAAGGCAAATTTTTCTGTTCCATATACCTTCAGCAAATCGCCCAGGTCCATCGATACCTTGGCGCCGGGGAAATGGGTAAGCGTTCTTCCGGATGTGTCGATCAATACCTTGGTATCTTTTAGAAGTTGTTGGTTTTCGCCGGTAAGGCTAAAGCTATTCGCCACATTTAGAATCATAAATTTCGCATCAGGAACTTCTTTTATGATTGGCAAGATGTTCATAATCGACCATTCTGGTTTATCCCCATAAGGAACATAGTCGATGTCCATCCAAGAACGTTGGCGGCTGTCCACAATTCGGTAACTGAATGCCACCGGAACGTCCATGTCGCGGGCTCGTTTTACCAATTCCACCAAAGCAGGATCCGTGATCCCGTAATCATGGTACTTGGGATAAACCCGGATGCCCTTCATGCCCAGCTTATGGATACAGGTATCCATGTCGTCACGCCAACCCGCATAGATGGGATTGATAATGGCAAAAGGAATGAGCCGGTCGCGGTACCGTTTAGTGGCTTTTATCTCGTCATAGAGTTCCTGGTTGGCCGTCTGGGTATTTTTATGAAATACGCCGCTTAAGTTGCTAATGACGGATAGGTCGACGCCGAATTTGTCCATTCGTTCTCCTAAAGACTGGCAGGTATTGTATTTAAGTTCCATAAAAGGCCAAGGGCCTACATAGGCATTGATATCAATCAACATTCCGGCCTCCTTTCTTTAACAGGTTGTTGTAATTATCGAAGAATATCTTCTGTCTTTGTTGGTCGCTAAGGTTAGCGGCCATGATTTTGCCAACGCTTTGGAAATACATGGAATCAGTACCATAAAATAGCCGGTCTTCCCCCAGGTGCTGTACGGCAAAATCAATCATGTTTTCGGCATTGTTGCTGCCCGAAGTATCCACATAGATGTTCGGGTAATCTTTGAATAGTTTGCATTCATATTCCCAGTCGCCCCCCATTCCGATGTGGGCATATTGAAACATCCCTTCGGGATACCGCGTAGCGATCTCCACAAAATCTTCGGGAATGGAAGTATTGGGTTCTTTATGGCCATTGTATTTCATGCGGTAGCCACCCACGCCAAGCTGGCATTCGGCGTGAAAATGGATGATCATCTTCAAGTCGATAAGTTTCTCGATGATGGGATAGTACCGCGGGTCATTGATCTTGACTTGATAGTAAAGCTCGCCAGTGCCGATCATGCCGACATCCGTACAGCGTTTAATTTCTTCCAGCGATTCTTTCTGATAAGCGGCATTCAGTACAAATGCTCCTATGAAGTGATCGGGGTATTTCTGCATGGCTTTTATCGTCAGGTCATTGTATGAGCGGAATTGTTCGGGTGTTCCCGGCATGACACTTAAGTACCTTGAAATAATATGGTTGTTTATGCCGAGCCGCCTGCCGTATTCGATTTGGGTTTCCATGCTTCCCTCTTCGAAATAAACGTGGGCATGGGCATCTATTTTCTTGTATTTCATAACCTCTTTCATGAGGTTGTACTTCTTTGACCCTTCGCCATGCCCTCCAACCGGCAAGGCGGTTTCTTCCCTCGCTAATCCTTTCAGGCGGCTGCCTACCAATAAACCTGCGGCGCCGACGGCACCCCGGGCAATAAATGTTCTTCTGTTAAGATTCATAGTTTAAACGGGTAATTTCAAGAGTTTTTTTGCATTCCCATAAAACAACTTCTTCTTCACTTTCTTGCTGTCGATCAGGTCGCGGATAAGCGCTATTGTCCTGCTGCCATAACAGGTTTTCCCGGTTCCGAAGTGATCGGGGCAATCGCTTCCGAAGAGTAATTTGTTTTGGAATTTATGTAAGAACTCCTTCGCGAAATCCTTGTCCCTTTCCAGGGCGAAGAGGCCAGAGCCTGCCGAAAGGTCACCGTAGAAATTAGGGTATTTTTTTAAATATTCCACGGTGAGGCCACCGGGTTCTACCTCTCCTTTGGGATAAAGATTCGACCAATCTTTGTAATTGCCACTAATATTGGCCCATACGGTCATGGAATGACCGATGAAGTTGGTTTTAGGATATTTCTCCAACATCTTGTAAAAGCGGTCATACCCATAAAAGAAAGTTTTATACTGCCAATGCATGAGGACAGGAACATCATAAGCCGCCGCCAATTCGTAGATGGCTTGCATTTCGGGGGCATCACAGTCTAACCCAAATTTTAATTCCCCGATAACGACCGCTCCCATTTTCAAATATTTTTCGATTTCCTTTGTTGCATTGGGCAAATCTGGGACCTCATTTGCGCCAAAAAAATAATCTTTATGTTTCTGGGTAAATTCATAACAGGCACTATTTCCCCAGGCGTCTGCCTTAAGGCCATTCGATTTGCCAAAATGGGTTGCCGGGGTATTGGCTACACTTCCCGCAGGCAATAACACGGTTTTTTTTGCTCCCATGGTGGACTGATGCGCCAAAAGCTGTTCATCGGTACGACCCACGTAATGCACGTGCTGGTGGATATCGATCAGCGGGTAGTTGTCAGAATGAAATAGGTTGAACTGATCTAGGCCCAGCGAACTTCCTGCAATGGCAAGCCCTGAATTCCTAATGAATTTTCTTCGGGAAATAGTAAACTCTGACATCTTTATAATAAATAATCTGATAGACCAATATGGTCTTAAAATTTGAGCGGATGGAATAGGGAAGTGCAAGTAAGCCTGCAAAACTGAATTCCGCTTAAACAAATGTAAATTATTTTTCAGGATACTTTTATGAGCCAATGGCACTCATTTTTATTACAATTTGGAAAATACGGAACGGGGAACTGTGGGAAAAGGCTCAATCCACGGATTAAATACATAAAATCCAATAAAATAGGAGCCGCAAACACAATGGATATCGTTTTGGTAAAATGATTGTTATAAAACAGCTTTCAGCGGTCAGTTCTCAGCTATCAGCTTTTGCGTCCTGACTGAACATGGCTTGCGGACTCGCCGAGGGTAATTTACTCGGCGCGTCGGGTTAGACCTCTAACAGTCACATTGAAGCTTGATGATCTGCTTTTATGGTGGACAAGATTTTTCTATGGTGGGCAAAAATTTCGATCAACGTTCTATGGCCTACGCTGTGCCTTTGTTTCTGTAACCGAAGGATCATTTACCTGCCCGATGAACAAGATGAGCCCAGTGTTCATTTCCCGGATGGCGAAGAGGAAGGGTTGGTCAGCCGTGAATGTATAAGTTGGCCCTGCAGAGGTCGGTACTATGCCGACCGATGTCACCGCGGCGGCTTCCGTACCTTCTTCGTTAATCTCGATAAACGACTTGTGCTTCACCTCGCTGATAGCCAGACCGCCGTTTTCCCGGATGCCGGAAAAATCGGCCTGATCGCTGAAGGCAATTCCCATCCCCAATGCTGTCAGTTCATCGTTTAGTTTGTTCTCATAACTAAATTTGAGTTTAGGCAATGCAAGTATCGTTTCTGTGGGATGAAATGCACTGACAAGAGTCTGCCAAGAGTTCGCATCGCTTAGCTGTTCTATCAGTTGGCTTGTTGAGACACCCTTACGGGGTTTCATAATCACCATGCTGTATTTCTTTTGGCCATAGGGTAGCTCGATCGCTTCCGTGGTAGAGGTAGCGGCCACGTTGAACGTATGGTGAACGTGCATGAAATCAGTTTGCAAAGGATCAGTGCCCGGTCTTAGGAACGTGCCCTTTTTTGTAGCCGACTTATCAAACCGTTGTTCCCATTCACCTTTGAAATAAACAGCGTTGATGAGGTACATCACCATGTCTGCTGGAATTGGGCCATCGACGATGCTTGGGATTTTCTTCCGGGTATTGTTGCTCACCCACTCATTGATGGCCTTAGGAGCATCAGGATCAGTGAAATTCAGCGGCGAGACAACCGCGTTATAGAATGCTTGATTGACCTCTATAAAGCTGGGCAGTACCTTGAAATCTTGCCGGTACCAAATGGAATTGGCAATATCCAGTGTTGTCTTTGGGTCAAGAATAGCAAGGTCTGTAAGTAGCTTTTTGTAGTAATTGTTAATGTCTTCTGTGGTAAAGCCGTCAAACATCAAGGTCTTTTCGATGGCTTCGCGTGTTTCGGCTGCAGCACCATTGTTAGTCATGGCAAGGGCCATACCGACACTCAAAGGAGAGAGCAGCGCATTTTCATGTGCTGTTAATCCGGCAGTTGCCGTACGGAACAGTAGGAAGGCAAATTGGTTGTCTTTGTTTGCTTTTTGCTGTTCAACAGCTGTCAAAATGAGGTCCTTGCTGGGTGCAAGCTTTTCGGGTTTGGTTTTGTCGCAGGAAACGGAGCCGAATAGCGCTAGACTGAGCAATAATGTCTTATAATTCATGCACTAATTCATCATTGGTGTATGATGGAATACGAATTTCAAGGAGAAAACGCTACAACCGTTTGTTATGTTTTGATTACTAAGATATTCTTCTACTTTTTTCCCAGCCATTATCATGATGTTTTACCGGTAATCTTAACCTTGGTTATTGCGTTAAATAAAGTCTATAAAGAAGCTCATAATATAATTCCAAAACGACTGAATCCGTAATTTTTTGTCAGTTTACCTGTCAGGCTGTCCGTAATCCGTCAATTGGAACATAACTTGTTATGATCCAAGCGTGTATTTAACCAGATAAAATTGATAAAATAATATGAAAGAAAAGGGTAATATTTCCATTCATACCGAGAATATCTTTCCGGTAATCAAGAAGTTCTTGTATTCAGATAATGAAATATTCTTGCGCGAACTCGTATCAAATGCCGTAGATGCTACGCAAAAGATCAAGCGTTTAGCGTCACTGGGTCAGTTTAAAGGTGAACTAGGTGATACCACAATCGAAGTTTCTTTCGATGAAAAGGCGAAAACGATAACGATTTCTGATAAGGGAATTGGGATGACGGCCGAGGAAGTAAAAAAATACATCAATCAGATTGCATTTTCCGGCGCTGAAGAATTCGTGGAGAAGTTTAAGGAGGCGAAAGATGCGAATGAGATCATTGGGCGTTTCGGCTTGGGCTTTTACTCGGCATTTATGGTAGCCGATCAGGTGGAAATACAAACCCTCTCTTACCAAGAAGAAGCGAAGCCTGTAAAATGGGTATGTGACGGAAGTACCGAATTTGAAATCTCGGATGGTACCCGTGAGGAACGGGGAACGGATATTATTTTGCATATCAACGCAGATTCAGAAGAGTTTTTGAATAAGGCGCGCCTGCAGGAGATCCTTTCGAAATACGGCAGCTTTTTGCCCGTCCCGATTAAGTTCGGCACCAAAACCGAATCGGAGCCTGATGGCAAAGACGAAGAGGGGAAACCAAAATACAAGAGTGTCGAGGTGGATAATATCATTAATAACACCCATCCTGCCTGGACCAAGTCGCCTTCGGAATTGAAGGATGAAGATTACCTCACTTTTTATCGTGAATTATATCCTTTCTCTGAACCGCCATTATTCTGGATTCACCTCAATGTGGATTATCCATTTAACCTGACGGGTATTTTGTATTTCCCGAAAATTAAAAATGACTTTGATATCCAAAAGAACAAGATCAAGCTGTTTTCCCGCCAGGTATTTATTACCGATGAGGTAAAAGATATTGTTCCAGAATTTTTAATGTTATTGCATGGGGTTATCGATTCACCGGATATCCCGCTGAATGTTTCGAGGAGTTTTCTCCAGGCCGATAGCAATGTCAAAAAGATCAATACGTACATTACCAAAAAAGTGGCCGATAAATTAATCGAGCTATTCAAATCTGACCGGAAGGCTTATGAGGAGAAATGGAACGATATCGGTGTGTTTGTGAAATATGGCATGTTGACGGATGAAAAGTTTGCTGAAAAAGCCACCGATTTCTGCTTGCTGAAGAATACGGATAAGGAATTGTTTACCTTAAAGGAATATTCAGAGAAAGTAAAAGATATCCAGAAAGACAAGGATGATCAGGTCATTTATCTATATGCAACGGATGTGGATAAACAGGATTCTTTTGTTTCAGCGGCGAAGGCTAAGGGCTATGATGTCATCCTCTTTGATTCGCCAATCGATAACCACTTCGTAGGCTATTTAGAGCAGAAAACGGAGAAAACATCCCTTAAACGTGTGGATGCCGATGTCATTGATGAGCTTATCAAGAAGGAAGATAAAAAGGAATTGGCCTTGAGTGAAGAAGAAAGCAAGACCGTGAAAACACTTTTTGAGAAGGCTATAAATAATGAGGCGATGAACGTAGAGGTGGCGGCCTTAAGTGAAGATGTGCTTCCCGTAACGGTTACCATGGACGAGTTCATGCGTAGGATGAAAGAGATGGCACAGACAGGTGGTGGAATGGGCTTCTATGGAGAAATGCCCGATCGTTATAAGGTAACCGTCAATGGAAATCACCCCTTGGTAAAACGTATCCTCACAGAGACAAAAAAGAAGAAAAAGGAACAACTCGCTAAACAAGCCTTTGATTTGGCTTTGTTGAGCAGGGGCTTGTTGAATGGTGCTGACCTGACTGATTTTGTGAAACGGAGTGTCAGTTTGATTGATTAATTGTCTGCTGTCAGTGATCAGCTATCAGCGATCAGCCATTAGCTCATTGCCGTCATCTCGACTAAGCGTGAAACGCGCACGGAGAGATCTAATTTAACAAAGCAGATTTCTCGGCTCCACTTCGTTTCGCTCGAAATGACGGCGTTCGAAATGACGGGGCGTACATAAAAACTGGCAGCTGATCGCTGATTACTGACCGCTGATCGCCCAATACCCAACCCATCCAAAACTCATAATTTCCGTTTCCAGAAATAGTAAAAGGGTAAGCCTGATAAGATCAAGGCAATTCCCATGAGGGATTTATTGGGCGATTCATAAAAAGAAACGACCAATAATATCAGGCAAAAGATAACAAAGATAACCGGAACAAAAGGGTAGCCCCAAGTCTTATAAGGGCGGTGAACTACCTTGTTGATGTAACGCAAGCGGATGACACCGAAAACAATGAGCCCATAAAAGACGAATGCAGCAATGATAACCAAATCGGTAAGTAAATCAAATGAACCCGAGAAAACGAGTATACAACCCCATACACATTGATAAATTAATGCATTGGAAGGTGTATTGTTTTTAGGATGGCATCGGGCTACTTTTTTGAAGAACAAGCCTTTTTGGGCCATCGCATAGTAAATCCTGGAAGAAACCAATATGGTAGCATTCGTGCAACCGAAAGTCGACACAAGAATCATGGCGCTGACAATATAGGCCCCGCCATCGCCAAAGAGTTTGTTGACTACTACAACTGCCGCAATGTTATTCTGGTCGGCATTGACCGCCGCAATCATTTCATTGATCGGCATGACATATAGGTAGCTGAAATTAATTAAAACGTATAGCCCCGTAATGATCAGGATTCCAACGATCATCGCTCTTGGCAAGGTCTTATGAGGTTCCTTTAGTTCCTCGCCAATAAAGCCCAGGCCCAGCCACCCCTCGTATCCCCAAAAAGCATTTCGCATGGCAATAACCATCGCACCAAAAAATCCAAGAAAGGTGAACCCGCCAACGGGGTAATCGCTTGAAGGCGTTTCAAAGGTTTCCATACTTCCAATACTGCTGCTTAAGGCTACACAAGATACCCCCACGATGCAAAGGGTAATGATGAAGGTAAATACTAAACTTACGAAGCCGCCTTGTTTGGCCCCTCGGATGTTGACAATGGTTAATATAATAATCAGAATGGCAGATATCGCTTTGGCACCAATGTTGTCAAAGGGTTGGATAATGCCAAAAAGGGTAATGGCCTCAAGTTCGGGCGAAAGGTGGGGTAAATCAATAAAGGTATTCAACGCTCCTGCAAACACAAAAGCGATAGAGGAGATGGCTGCGGTTTGGATAACCGTAAAGGATGCCCATCCATAGAGAAAGGAAATAGTGCGTCCATATATTTTTTCAAGCCATGAAAAAGGTCCTCCAGAATGGGGAAATAAAGTACCTAATTCTGCAATGCTCAATACCCCGAACAATATGATAATGCCCGCGAGGATCCATGCCAGGATTACCAGTGCGGGGGAATGAAGGCCTTCTGCCATGGGGGCGACTTTCTTGAAAACACCAGAACCGATAATGGCACTGATGACGATAATAATCGCCATTTTTAATCCGAACGACCTTAATAATTCACCTTGTTGAGTGTCCTTCATATTATTGTTTTTTATCCATTTTGCTCACCCTACGCGATTAAATTAGGTTATTCAAATCAACAAACGAATTGAAAAGGGATTTTAGAATACGTTGATAACCTTGCGGTATATCATTATGATAGAAAATTGGAAAATATATCCAATCGATTGATTTACGCTTTATCTTCTCAAATGTAAAAAAGATTTTAAGAAATACAAATAAGTTTTGACGGGCAAGGTTTACGTATGCTTCCGCTGATCATCAATAATAGGTTAGCCGTACAACACCTGCAATTTTTTTGGCAAAGCGGATCACCTGCCTTGTATAGCCATATTCATTGTCATACCATATGTACAAAATGGCGGATTGCCCGTCTTGTGCCACTAGGGTGGCAGGGCCGTCAACGATTGAGGAATGGCTATTGCCAATCAGGTCGCTGCTCACCAATTCATTGGATACCGAAAAATCCACTTGCTCAGAGAGATCCCCGAATAAAGCCGCTTGCCTCAAATGTTCATTCAGCGATTCCTTGGTTACATCCTTGTGAAAAGAGAGGTTTAAAATAGCCAGTGAAACATTAGGGGTGGGTACGCGGACGGCATTGCCGGTTAGTTTCCCTCCTAAGTGCGGCAATACCTTGGCGACAGCCTTGTCGGCACCTGTCTCTGTGATGACGAGGTTGAGGGCGGCAGATCGCCCTCTTCGGTATTTTTTATGGTAATTGTCTAATAGGTTCTGATCATTCGTATAAGAATGGATGGTTTCGATATGTCCTTTCTGTATGGTGAAATGATCATCCACAATTTTTAATATCGGCACAATGGCATTGGTGGTACATGAAGCGTTCGAGAAGATATCGATGCTTTCCAGGTCGAAGTCTTTGTCATTGATGCCGGTCACCACATTGGGTATATCTCCTTTTGCGGGTGCCGTTAACAGCACTTTGTGGATCCCTTTGGCTTGTAGGTGTCTGCCAAGAGTCTCTTCTGTACGGAAAATCCCGGTATTGTCGATAAGTAAGGCATTTTCGATGCCATAAGCGGTATAATCAATATCCTCGGGATTGGAAGCGGCAATCATGTGAATGCTTTGGCCGTTTATAATAAGGGCTTTGTTGTCGAAATCTTCAATGATGGTTCCTTTAAAGGGACCATGAACAGAGTCTTTACGCAATAATTCGGCCCTTTTTACCAATTCTTCCCGGCTATAGCTGCGGGTAACAATAGCCCGTAAGCGCAATTGCTCTCCTTTGCCGGCTTGGACAATCAACTCGCGGGCAGCTATCCTGCCAATCCTGCCGAAGCCGAACAGCACAACGTCCTTCGGCCGCAAGATCCGCGCATCCTTTCCCAAGTGTGTTCTTAATTGTCCGCCGACGAATTCAGGAAGGGAAATGTTCTCATTTTGTTCAAGCCATTCTGTCGCCATACGCCCGATATCGATCCGTGAGGGTGCAATGTCGAGATCTCCGATGGCTTTTGTCAGTTCCAGGGTTAGGTGGACGGCAATATCCTGTCCGCTGATTTTTTTGGCATGTTCGTGGCGTGCCAAGATCTCGCTGCCGCTTACGCCGAATAAAGGTTGACGGAAGAGCAATAGTTCTGTAGAGCGGTCGAGCCATAATTTGCCGACAAGGTTCATTAATTCCATGGCCTTCCTTTCCTGATCGATCCAGCGATGGAATTCAGTTTGATACGTAGTTAACATGTAGGTAATAATTGGTTTGGTTGCCCCAAAAATAGAAAAGATTGGGTGATCGCCCAATCTTTTCCACTTTTCTTGGGTCTTTGCCCCGAAAACCTCCTATTAACCTAGATAGGATTTTAATATTTTACTCCGTGAAGTGTGCCGTAGACGTTGGAGGGCCTTGTCTTTAATCTGACGGACGCGCTCGCGGGTGAGGCTGAATTTTTCCCCGATTTCCTCAAGGGAGAGCGGGTGATTGAATCCTAGTCCGAAAAACAAGACGATAATCTCACGTTCCCTATCCGTCAAGGTAGCAAGTGAACGTCTGATTTCCACAGACAGTGATTCGTCGATCAACGAGTTATCTGTATTGGGATCCCTGTTTTCCAATACATCCAGTAAAGTGTTTTCTTCTCCTTGAACAAAAGGGGCATCCATGGATACGTGACGTCCGGAATTGCTTAAGGTATCTGAAATCTTTTCTACAGTGGTTTCCAATGTTTCTGCCAGTTCCTCAGGGGAAGGTTCACGTTCATACTCTTGTTCGAGCCTTGAGAAGGCTTTGCTGATCTTGCTTAATGATCCTACCTGGTTCAGCGGTAAACGGACAATCCGGGATTGTTCGGCGATTGCCTGTAAAATAGATTGCCTGATCCACCAAACGGCATAGGAGATAAACTTAAATCCTTTGGTTTCATCAAAGCGCTTTGCGGCCTTGATTAAACCTAGGTTTCCCTCATTGATAAGATCACCAAGGGTAAGGCCTTGGTTTTGATATTGTTTCGCCACCGATACCACGAAACGTAAATTCGTTTTTGTTAAACGTTCTAAGGCTGCCTGGTCCCCCTCCCTTATCTTCTGGGCGAGAATCACTTCCTCTTCGGCTGTTATAAGATCTACTTTACCAATTTCGTGCAAATATTTATCCAACGATTGGGATTCGCGATTGGTAATGGATTGGGTAATTTTGAGCTGTCTCATTAAATGATGTTAGAATCTTCTCTTATGTGGAAAAAGTCTGCAAAAATAGTGAATTTATTATCGGATAACAATTAAAGGTAGAAAAAGTTGGCTGATTTGTAGGGATTTATCCTTGTCTAACTATAATATTACTTGCTCAAAAATTGTTCCAATATTCATGGTGAGTGTAATTATAACATTATTCTGATAAGTGTCAGTTGGTGTGCTCAAACTATTCCCGCCTTTGTTTGTAAAATGAAAGATCGTAATTCTTGAAAAATAATGCTGACAACATGGGAAAAAACCATTATTTTTATTTTAAACTTTAATAGAATCTTTTAATATTGACCTATGAAATGGCAAGGAGGCAGAAGAAGCAGTAATGTAGACGACCGTCGCGGGATGTCGGGTGGAAGAATGGTGCTTGGGGGAGGGGCGATAGGCGTCGTTGTTTTGTTGATCAGTTTATTCACCGGAACTGACCTGACACAGTTTTTGAATCAAGTGCCTGCTGGGCAGCAGGGCGGGGAACCAGTGGAACTCAGTGAGAAAGAAAAAGAGATGGGTGAGTTTGTGTCCGTGGTGGTAGGATATACGGAAGATGTATGGCATAAGATTTTTCAAGAAAATGGTGGCGATTACCGTGAGCCCAAACTGGTGCTGTTTACCGATGCCGTACAATCGGGTTGTGGCGGTGCAAGCGCTGCTTCAGGGCCCTTTTATTGTCCGGCCGACCAAACGGTTTATATGGACCTCAGTTTCTTCAATGAATTGAAAACCCGATTTGGGGCCAAGGGAGGTGATTTTGCGATTGCTTATGTCATCGCGCATGAGGTGGGACATCATGTGCAAAATTTGCTTGGTACCAGCGGGGAGGTGCAGCAGGCGATGCAAAGCACCGATCAGCGCTCCGCGAATCAGCTTTCTGTTGCTTTAGAATTGCAAGCCGACTTTTATGCGGGCGTATGGGCACACTATACGCAGGAAGTCCTCGATGAAGGCGATATTGAAGAGGCTTTAAGTGCTGCCAACGCAGTGGGTGATGACGCGATCCAAAAGAAAACACAGGGGCAAGTTATTCCCGACGCATTTACACATGGAACTTCTGAGCAACGGATGTACTGGTTCAAAAAGGGCTTTGATAGCGGAGATATTCATCAAGGGGATACATTTGAATAGCTGACGGCGGTCAGCTATGAGCGATCAGTAATCAGCCGTCATCTATATCGTCTTTCCGGGCTTGACCCGGAATCTGTGGTTTAGGCGTTAGGTATTAGGATAACTCACAACTCATTGTAACTATAGAAAGCTGAAAATGAAGGCTCACGGCTGGTAGGCCCTCGCTATAAATCAGTCAATTTAAACGTATCCTTTAAGCGTATTCCCTTTTCAGTGTGTTGCAAGGTACAGCATTCGTTGACGGCATCATGTTCCAAGAACAAGACATAATCATTGTCCACGATCTCATTCCAATAAGATTGCCGCTCTTCCATAGTTTTCAAAGGAAACATATCGTAGCCCATCACATAAGGAATCGGTATATGCCCCACCGAAGGCAGCAAATCTGCCATATACAGGAGCGTCCGGCCCTTATAATTCATTTGGGGGAACATCATGGCATCGGTATGCCCGAATGCAAAACGCACGCTGATATTGGGGTTTATTGTTCCCGAACTTTTGTCTTCAATGTATTTGAGCTGGCCGCTTTCCTGAATGGGAAGGATATTCTCTTTCAAGAAAGAAGGTTTTTCCCGTGGATTTGGATGTATAGCCCAATCCCAGTGCTTTCTATTGCTCCAGAAATGGGCGTTTTTAAATGCCGGGATTAATTTTTCGCCCTCACGCTTGATGGCACCTCCCACATGGTCAAAATGTAAATGTGTCAGGAAAACATCCGTAATGTCATCCCGGTGGAAACCGTGTTTGGCCAAGGATTTATCAAGCGTATCATCACCATGCAGATAATAATGGCTGAAGAATTTCTCAGATTGTTTATCGCCGATGCCGGTATCTACTAAAATCAATTGCTTTCCATCTTCGATTAATAATAAACGCGTTGCCCAGGTGCACAGGTTGTTGCTGTCAGCCGGGTTGGTGCGGCTCCACAGCGATTTGGGCACGACCCCGAACATGGCCCCGCCGTCGAGTTTGAAAAATCCGCAATCTATCGTGTAAAGATTCATCTTTTTTTTTCTTGCTAAGATACAATTTTGTAGGTAAAAGTTGAATACGCAATCGATTGCTTCATGTTTTTATGGCTTATAGGATGAATAAAAAAATGAATGAAAAAAAATATTTTTTCTCTGATATACCTAAACTCGCTGTTTATCACTGACTTAAGATAGTGTATTTAATACAACAAGCTGATTATCAGATATTTTAACTAGGATTTCTGCTTTGTAAATCCTTAAATTTGCGGCAACCAATTATAAACCTACAATTATGATAACAGAGCAAACCCCATCGCGGGTTGACCTTTCCTATTTGGGTATTTTACCGGGGGCGGAAATGCATCACCAGGAGGATATACCTGTTTTGGTTGAAGAGGCGGTAAAGCATGGCGAAGGCTTATTGACCCCCGAAGGGGCATTGGCAATAGATACCGGGCAATTTACCGGTCGTGCCCCCAACGACCGCTTTATCGTTGACGATGAAATCACGCACAACGCTGTATGGTGGGGAGCGAATAACCAACCTATATCCGCCTCGGTTTTTGATCGTCTTTTTGAACACATGGGCAATTACTTGAGCGGTAAGCGCCTGTATGTCCGTGATGGCATGGCTTGTGCGGATCCCGAATATCGTTTGCGCTTGCGGGTGATTACTGAAACGGCCTATCAGGACATATTTGCCCATAATATGTTTATACGGACGGAAAAGACAAAAGAGGATGAGCAACCGCCGGAATGGTCTGTATTGGTGGCACCGGAATTCTTTGCTGATCCTGAAAAAGATGGCGTTCCCCATAAAAATTTTGTCATCATTAATTTTACCCGAAAGGTCATCCTGATTGCGGGCACGGGTTATACCGGCGAAATAAAAAAGGGCATTTTTTCGGTACTGAATTTCATCTTGCCTCATCAACGAAACGTCTTGTCCATGCATTGTGCCGCAAATACAAATGATCATGGTGAAACTGCCTTGTTTTTTGGCCTTTCAGGAACCGGTAAGACAACCCTATCCTCGGATGCGGAGCGATATTTAATTGGGGATGATGAACACGGATGGGGAAGAGACGGTATTTTCAATGTGGAGGGGGGCTGCTATGCCAAATGTGTCAACCTCGATGCCACCAAAGAACCCGAAATCTATAAAGCGATACGTTTTGGCGCCTTGTTGGAAAATATAGAATTTTTCCCCGGTACCCGAAGGCCAGACTATGCCAATACGGCAAAAACAGAGAATACCCGGGTCGCCTATCCCTTGGAACATATTGAGCGAAGTGTGCCCACCGGCAGGGGGAATGCACCCAAGAATATTTTCTTTCTAACGGCAGATGCCTTTGGTGTCCTTCCGCCCGTTTCCTCACTGACACCGGCCCAGGCAATGTATCATTTTATTTCCGGTTATACCGCGAAAGTAGCCGGTACTGAGGTCGGTATTACGGAACCAAAAATGGTATTTTCGGCCTGCTTCGGTCAGGCGTTTATTCCTTTGCACCCTTCGGTTTACGCTGAGCTTTTGGGGGATAAACTGAAAGCAGGAGGGGTGAAGGTTTGGTTGATTAATACGGGATGGATTGCCGGTCCCTATGGTATTGGCAGGAGAATTAAACTCGCGTATACACGGGCGATTATAAGTGCGGTGCTGAAGGGGGAGTTGGATGATTGCCACTATAAGAAGCATCCGATATTTGGTCTGTACTATCCCACGACATGTCCTTCGGTTCCTGATGCGATTCTTGATCCTGCCCATACTTGGTCGGATCAGGAAGCCTATTATAGCCAGGCAAATAAACTAGCCTGCGCATTTGTCGAGAATTTCAGGAAATTTGAAGGTGATGTAAGTCCGCAAGTACTACAGGGGGCACCGCCCTTGAAAGCGCGTGTGGAGAGCTGATTGTGTTAGCAATCAGCTCTCAGAAATGAGCCGCCGTCATTTCGAGCGAAGTGCAACGAAGCCGAGGAATCTGTCTTAGATTCCTCCATGCGCATTGCATGCTTAGTCGGAATGACGGCAAGGCTGAAAGCTGACCACTCATCACTGAAAGCTGACCCCTTTCTACAAATGTATTACTTCTCCATAAGCATCGGCAGTTGCCTCCATGATGGCTTCACTCATGGTAGGATGCGGATGGATGGATTTTAATATTTCATGTCCGGTTGTTTCTAACTTTCTGGCGACCACCATTTCAGCAATCATTTCGGTAACATGCGCACCGATCATATGTGCACCTAAAAGTTCGCCATATTTGGCATCATAAATAACCTTTACAAAGCCATCCTTTTCGCCGGCGGCGCTCGCCTTTCCTGAAGCGGAAAAGGGAAATTTCCCTACTTTGATTTCATAGCCGGCATCTTTCGCCGCCTTTTCGGTAAAACCTACCGAAGCGATTTCAGGCGTACAGTAGGTACAGCCGGGAATATTGTTATAATCGATGGGTTCTACATGTTGGCCGGCGATCTTCTCCACACAGGTAATGCCTTCCGCAGAAGCCACATGGGCCAGGGCTTGCCCTTTCACAAGATCTCCAATGGCATACACCCCGTCGACATTTGTTTTGTAATAATCATCTACAACGACCCGCCCTTTTTCTGTTTTGACACCTACTTCTTCCAGGCCAATGTTTTCAATATTTGGTGTGATGCCCACCGCGGAGAGGACGACCGATGCTTGGATAGTCGAATCTCCTTTCGCACTTTTTATGGAAACGGTATTTCCCTTCCCTGATGATTTCACGCCTGTTACTTCGGCACCGGTCAGGATGTTTATTCCCGCTTTCTTGAGGCTTCGCTCTAACTGTTTTGAAACTTCTTCGTCTTCGACAGGCACAATCCGGTCCAGGTATTCCACAACCGTCACTTTCGTGCCGAGAGCATTGTAAAAATAAGCGAATTCCACACCGATCGCCCCCGATCCAACCACGACCATGGATTCGGGTTGTTTTTCAAGGTTCATGGCCTGCCGGTATCCGATGATGTTTTTGCCGTCCTGTTTTAAGTTGGGAAGCTCTCGCGAACGGGCTCCCGTGGCTAAAATAGTGTGTTTTGCGGTATATTCCTTACTTGATCCATCCTCATTCTTGACGAGGATCTTGCCCCCTTTCTTCAGGGTAGCGGTACCCATGATGACATCGATTTTATTTTTTTTCATTAAAAACTGTATGCCTTTGCTCATCCCTTCCGCTACATTCCGGCTCCGCTTAATGACAGCCGGAAAGTCGGCTTCTCCTCCTTTACAAACGATCCCATAGTCAGCAGCATGGTTTAAGTATTCAAAAACCTGGGCACTTTTTAGCAATGCCTTTGTCGGAATACATCCCCAATTGAGGCAGATTCCCCCCAGAGCTTCACGTTCTATAATCGCTGTACTGAAACCAAGTTGTGAGGCTCTTATGGCAGCTACATACCCTCCAGGGCCACTTCCTATAACAATAACGTCGTAATTCATGATCTAAAAATTAGGGTCTTTGATTTTGTAAAGGAAATTACTTTCCGCTACAAACTTACATAATTTTTTTTTCGCTTTTTATGAAATGGAACGCTTGTCCCCTCATACTGGGCGGACAAAGACCGGCGTTTCAAAAAATTACATTATCTTTAAACATAGGATCATAGTTTGTGTTGGTTTCATATTGATTAATTGTTATGGGAAAGCATTTTAATTTACTTTTTACCGGCTTGCTTTGCCTGCTGGCAATAGGCAATCTCCCTCCGGCTGCCGCGCAGGAAGGCTTTAAGGGAGCATGGGAGCAGGTGAACCAGGATGAGAAGACCGTTCTCTTGGTAGAGGATGGGTATTTGACGTATACGCGGTACAATGCCCGGGAGTTTTTGGCGACCTGGGGAGGTCCTTTTCATATCGATGGGAAACAAATTGTTGTCACTGTAGAGTTTGATACGGAACGACCGGAAAAGGTACGCAGCCAGGTAGCGGCAGAATTTGATCTACAGGGCGACCGCCTTGAATTGGCGTTTGACCAAGCCGAGAAATTCTGGAAACGCATTGACGGCGGTGCGGCTCCCCTGGCAGGTGTGTGGCAGATAACCGATCGGGAACAAGGCGGAAAGCTCGTCCCTATTCATCGAAGTGGTACACGAAAAACCTTGAAAATGCTTACCGGAACCCGCTTTCAATGGTTTGCCATTGATCCGGGGACAAAAGGGTTTTCAGGAACGGGTGGAGGAACCTATACCTTTGAAAATGGAAAATATACGGAGCACATAGCGTTCTTCTCACGCGATAACAAGCGTGTCGGTGCGGCGCTGACCTTCGATGGTAAATTAGAAAACGGCAAATGGCATCACAGTGGTCTCAGCTCAAAGGGAGATAAAATTTATGAGGTGTGGGGTAAAATAAAAGAATGATATCCCACAAAATTTACCAGCCCGGCGCGAAGTTTAGTCCGAAGGTTCCAAATTTTACGTCTTTCCTTTGAAAAGGAAATGCATAGTATGGTTCGATGACGAAATAGCCGAATACATTTATCCGTAAGGATGCACCTGCACTCATGGCCGGTACCCGTTCATAGATAGCCGTTACTGATCCATCCGGATTGGTCCGCTCTCCAATTTTATCCGGTGAGCTTTTAAAGGCTATTTCCGAATCTTTCGTCCAGGCTAAACCCGCATCAAAGAAGAAGTTCAGATCGGAAAACAGCATCTTTGATTTTACCAAAGCCAAACGTTCAGGTCCGGTAAAGGGAATCCGGACTTCGAGGTTAGCCACTGCTATCCGCGTTCCCATAAGTTGGTTGAGGTCGAAACCTGATGTATTCAATGCGCCCTGGCCCCGGTAAAAGTCGGAACTTTCATAACCGCGTATTAAATACGGATAACCAAGGAATAGTGGGTATAAGGCCCCTTCATCATCCCCTTTCCGCATGTAGGTATAAGCCCTTGCGGCAATGGTAACCGGCGAATAGCGGTTGTATTTCCGGAGGTCGACCGTATAGGTAGTGAAATTGTAATCTCCGAAATACTGCTCCGCGCCAATGCGGTAACGGTAACCTGCCAGCGGTGCGGCAATGCCGAAATACGAATTGTCGCCTACGAAAGCCGCATTCACTTGCTGAATCGTGAACGCTTTAAAATTTGCCCCGTACATGTCGGCCGCCTCATCCAAAGGCAGTTTATGCCGATCGCTATAGAAGGGATAATAGGATAAGAGGTTGCCGTTTTCATCCGCATAGTAATAAGTAGAATAGCGGTCTATACGATAACTGTAATGCGCAACTGCGGCACCCGCCTCTATACGCTTCGTGCGGGAGAAAGGAAAAGCGACAAAGCCCTCTGCCTGCTCCTGGAAGGTGCGGATAATATCATAATTTTCAGATAGGGCATATCCTGTTGGTGAATTAATGTTCTCATCGAGGCTGTAAGACATCAAGCCCGAAACAAAAGGAATATGGGAAATGGCCCCGCCCCAATTGATCCTATTGGCTTGATTGATGTAGGCAAACTGGCCACCAAAGTCATAGATTTCACCATTGACAGCTAATCCTGCGAATATCTGGTTCCGACCCAGGATGTCAGAGAAAATGCCCTGGATGCCACTGGCTAGCCCCGAACCATAACGGCTTCCCACGGATACGCCGACCCCGCTGCTGGCGAGGTAATCGAGTTTAAATTTAGGGCGATAGGGAATGGGCCTGATTTGCGAGGTGTCGATCTGGGTAAAGTTTCCGAAGTTGCGAAGGTTTGTGTTGACTACATCTACGCCGAGCGATTCGAAGGGCGGCAACAGGGCAGCTTCAAAATTTACGTCGTTATTGTCGACATTTACAGGTGAAAAATCATCTTTTTTGGCAATGTACATGCTGTATTTTTGCGCCCGGTAATACGAATATAGAATGTCTTCATTATCAGAGACACTCAATGCCGGTGAATATTCGGTAATGCCACTGATCCCTGTAAAATAATCAGTTAACTGCACGGTACTGTTGTTCTCCAGGTTGTAGCGATATAGGTTACGATAGCCGTCACGATTCGACAGGAAGTAGATTTCCTTGCTATCCGCAGAGAACTGTGGATTCAGGTTGTTGGCACCCGGGAAAACAGGGACTTGTTGTATGCTGTGATCACTTAAGTCCATCAATGCCAGATCAAAGCTTATATTCACTACACCCTCGCCCCGCCGCGTGCTGAATTGATCGGTGCTGAAAACCAATTGTTTGCCATCCCGGGAATAAGCCGGATGGTATTCTGAATAAGGGGTATTGGTTAACTGCTCCAGTGTTTTGCTGCTGAGGTTGTACTGATAAAGATCGCCTTGTCCATTTTTCAAACCCGAGAAGACGACCGAAGTCCCATCCGGTGACCAGGCAATATTGCTAAATTCGCCCACTTCCCCCATGCCGATGGCCTGTAAGGTATTGCCATTACTGACATCTACGATGAGCAGTTTATTGCGGCCTGCATCAAAAACACTAAAAGCAAATTTTTTGCTGTCGGGGGAGAAACTTCCCGCAGATTCGATAAAGCTGAATTCATCAATATGGCTATTGGTGATTTTGCTGGTCAGCTTTCGGATAATCTTGCCCGTTTGTGCTTCCGCCAAATAAAGATCGATGCTTAAGAGTTCTTTTTCCGATAAGAAGGCCACATATTTCCCATCCGGTGAAATGGCCGGGGAGACATTGGTTTTCCCGGCATTGTTTTCATCGACGATCACCTTGCCTACAGGCACCTGTGCCGTATCTTTCAATAAGGGTCGGTAGGTATTCTCAATGGTATTCTTCCACAGGTTGGAGAGGGTGCGCTCATTATAGCCGAATATGTGTTGAATGGCCATCTGATAGCCATATTTTGCGGTTGCCTTGAAAAGGGGTACGATGACCGTATCGCCATATGTAGAGCCGATATAAGACCAAAAGGCTTCCCCATACCGATAGGGGAAATATTTATTAGACTCCGTCAGGTCACGTAAAGAGGGGATATCATGGTTCAGGTAAGCATCCCGCATCCACATCGCTGTAAAGGCATCCTTTTTCCCAATCGACAGGTATTCTGCCATCCCTTCCACCATCCATAGCGGCAGGTTCCCGATATTTTCCAGATTGGTGGAATCGCCCTCAATTAAGGAATGGTATTGGAAAGCATGCACCAACTCGTGGCCCAGCACGTGGCGGGTTTGGCTATTGATCTGCATGATGGGCATGACCACCCGGTTTTTTAAACCTTCGGTGACACCGCCTGTTCCCACACTGATCTGCCCTTGAATGGCGGTTGTTTGTTGAAAATCAGGATGGTTATTATATAGGATTAACGGGTTTTTGCGGTCAAATGTATCACGGAACACTTGCTGATGCAACTCATACCAGACCTCGCTTTCCTTGGCCAACTGCTCCAGCAAACTATCGTTCTTAAGGTAATAATAGATATCGAAATGCGGGGTCTCTTTCACCTTGAAGTCCAGCTTTTTATAACGCATCTTATTCTGCCCGAAATATTGTGCCTGTACGCTTACTGCGGAAAAAAGGAGAAGAAATAAGATACTGCCGATTGCCAGTTTCTTCGGATAGGTTTTGTGGATGTTTTGCATGGACCTGTGTTTACTCGGTAAACGTTTGAAACAATATTTTGTTAAAGATAAATCTTTTTATTTTAATACATAGACGAAATAAATCATTCCTGAGCTACACTAATTGGATGTTTCGTTCTCTAAACTGTCGTCTTCGGCAAAGGGGTTCTGTATGACGGGCGTCCCAATATCAATTGGGGGAGCGTTCCCTATGCTGTCCGAAACATCAATCGTATCCTTGGGGATGCTTATCCGTGGAGAGGGGCAATTATACTTTCGTTCAATCTCCACTCCCGGTTCCGGAAAGGAGCCATAGGTATAACCGCTTTGGGGATCATGGTAGAGTTTTTCCATGAACATGCCGAAAATGGGGAGGGCGGTATGTGCCCCTTCTCCCGTGGCCGATGAGCGGAAATGAATACTACGTTCATCGTTACCCACCCAAATACCGGTTACAAGGTCTTTCGTTAATCCCATATACCAACCATCGACATAATCGGACGACGTTCCCGTCTTCCCACCAATCTGATTGCCATTTTTCCATAAATCCCATTCCCATAGGGCTTGGGACGTTCCTCCCGGTTCTTCCATGGTTCCGCGGAGCATGTAGGTCATGAGCCAGGCGATCTCTTCCGTTAAAACCCGTTTCTTTTCAGGTTTAAACGTTGCAATGACTTCACCTTTGTGATCGGTGATCCGGCTTACCAATATGGGGTCAATAACGTAGCCTGTATTCAGAAAAGTGGCATAAGCCTTTACCATTTCGAAAACACTGACATCATTGGGGCCCAAGCCCACGGAAGGCACGGACGCTAAATGACTCTCAATGCCGCAGCGATGGGCACTTTCCACTACCTTGTCCCAGCCCACCTTTTCCGTAATTTGGGCAGTGATGGAATTGACCGAGCGCCCCATGGCCCACCGGAGTGACATGTGTTGGTAGGTGAAATTCCAGTCGGCGTTTTTCGGCTCCCAAACCATGTCCTTTCCGTTTTCAACATAGTTGATCCGTACCGGCTTGTCTTCAAATTTATCGCAAGGTGACATGCCTTGTTCCAAGGCGGTCAGATAGGAAAAAGGTTTAAAAGTAGACCCTGCCTGGCGTTTAGATTGGTCAACGTGATCATATTTAAAATAATCATGGTTGATGCCGCCGACCCACACTTTGATTTCCCCCGTAAAGGGATCCATTGACATCATTCCTGTATTGAGCAGGCGTACATAATGCGCCAAGGAGTCGAGCGTGGAGTAATACACCTTTTCCATCCCTTTCCAGGTAAACACCTCCATTTCCTTTTTCTGTGAAAGGTACTGGTGGATACTATCCGGTGCATCCGGAAATTTCTTTTTCAATTGCTCATATACCGGTAATTTTGCAGCGAGGCCTTCAATAAAATTTTCGATGACCTGCCCTTCCTTGTCGCGCCAGGGCAGCTCATCTTTCCACGCATTGTCGAGACGGTTTTGCAAGATTTCCATTTGTTGGGCCACGGCCTCCTCCGCATAGTCTTGAAGGCGCGAATCAATGGTCGTATAGATGCGCAGCCCATCTTCATAAAGGTCTACGTCGTTTTCTTTCGCCCAGTCTTTCAGGTAGCGCAGTACCGCCGCGCGTAGGTAAGAGTCTTCTTGGGCAGCATCATCTATTTCTCCTTCATTCAGGCCAATTTCTTCTTGCTGATAACGTCGCAGTTCTTCTTGGGAAATGAAAGACGCTTTTTGCATTTGCGCAAGGACGATATTCCTTCTTTTTTTGGCATTCTCCGGATTCCGGACGGGGTTATACAAGGTTGTGCCTTTCAGCATTCCGATGAGCAAAGCCGCCTGCGGCGCACTTAAATCGATAGCCGATTGGTTGAAATAACGTTTGGAGGCGATCTCAATGCCGTAGGTATTGTTGCCGAACGATACCGTATTTAAATACATGGTCAGGATTTGCTCTTTGCTGTATTTGCTCTCAAGTTTATAGGCTGTCATCCACTCCTTGAATTTAATAACAAGCATGCGCATACCAGGGACACTGCCCAGCAAGCCCGACTGTTTGTTATAGCGGGTTCGATAAAGGTTTTTTGCAAGCTGTTGGGTTATCGTGCTGGCGCCCCGTTTATCGCCCTGGGCGGTCGATAATACACTCGAGGCAACGGCTTTGAAATCAACGCCCGAGTGACGGAAAAAGCGAATATCTTCCGTAGCAATCAGTGCATCTATTACGTTTTTTGAAATACTGTCATAGACAACAAGAGAACGGTTTTCGGTATAATACTTGCCGAGTAAAACGCTGTCGGCAGTATAGAGTTCAGACGCGGTGTTCAACTGGGGCATTTGGATGTCTTCACGGTTTGGCGAATAGCCAAATAACCAAAGGAAATTAATTTCAACGGCACAAACGGCAATGACGATGAAATAGATAAGGATAATGAAATAGCGGAAGATTTTATTTTTAATTTCTTTGAACATCGTCGATACTTATGTTTTTCGCATTATTTGGGGGAATATCGAAAGGTAAATTGTTAATTTTACATATAAATACATTATTTTTTTAATCTTTGTAAAAATTTAAATCGCTTGCATCAACCTTGGCAGTCAGTCAGGAAGTCTTTGCAACTTTTATTATAACAAAGTACAAACCTAAATATTATAATATGAAATACTATTCAATTGTTTTGTGTGCCGCATTGGTTATCATTTGTTTTACACAATGCCGGCAAAGCGGCGAGTCGGACAAGGCCAGCGGAGCAGCACCCGATTCCGCCTTTGAAGTAGGCGCAGAATCCTTTGCTGATCTACAGGTATTGCGTTACCAGGTTCCTGGTTTTGAGGAGCTGACCCTTCAACAAAAAAAATTGGCGTATTATTTATATGAAGCGGCCTTGAGCGGACGTGATATTTATTACGATCAGGCGAACAAGTATGGACTAACCCTACGAAAAACCATTGAAGCCATTTACGGTTCGTATACCGGCGATAAAAACACCGATGATTGGCAGAAATTCCAAACCTATGCGGGCCGGGTTTGGTTTAGCTCGGGGAGCTTTCATCATTATGGGAAAGAGAAATTTATCCCTGAATGTTCCTTCGACTATTTTAGCACCCTTGTGAAGAACAGTGATCAAGCTTTGTTGCCGCTCAATGAGGGGGAAAGTGTCGATGCTTTTTTAACGCGGATGAAACCCGTTGTATATGACGTAAAATTCCAGCCGAGGATGGTCGATTTAAGGGATGGCGTGGACCATGTGGTGAATTCTGCCAACAATTTTTATGAGAATATCAATCAGCAGGAGGTAGAAGCTTATTACGGAAACCGGGAGATGTTCTCCCATACGGGTGAGGATCCTGAATGGGGGCTGAACAGTAAACTGCTTAAAGATGGAGCGAAGATCAATGAAAAAACCTATAAAATAGGCGGGATGTATGGGGCTGCTTTGGAGAAAGTCGTCTATTGGCTGGAGAAGGCGGTTACTGTTGCTGAGAATGACCAGCAAAAGAAAGCACTGAGCTTATTGGCAGAATATTTCAAAACCGGCGATCTTCATACCTGGGATGAATACAATATAGCTTGGGTAGCCGATACGGCAAGCCGTATCGATATCACCCTGGGCTTCATCGAAGTATATAACGATGCCATTGGCATAAAAGGAAGCTTTGAAGGTGTCTTATCATTGAAGGATATGGAAAGCACGAAACGCATTGCGGCAATCGCAAAGGAAGCCCAATGGTTTGAAGATAATTCACCGCTTATGCCGGAGCATAAAAAGAAAAAAGTAAAAGGGATTACTGCAAAAGCCATCACAGTGATTGTAGAATCGGGTGATGCGGCACCCAATACGCCCATCGGCATCAATCTTCCCAATTCTGATTGGATCAGGAAAGAACACGGTTCGAAATCGGTATCCCTGAGCAACATCATCCATGCTTACAACCAATCCAGTGCAGGCAGTGGCATGCTGGAAGAGTTTGCTGTAAATGATGAGGTCGCCAACCGGATCAAGGAATATGGCGACCTGGCGAGTGACCTGCATACTGATATGCATGAATGCATCGGCCATGCTTCAGGGCAGATTAACCCGGGTGTGGCTACGCCGGATAAGACCTTAAAAAGCTATGCATCCTGTCTGGAAGAGGCACGCGCGGATCTGGTAGCCTTATATTATACCTTGGATCCGAAATTGGTAGAGATTGGGGTAATGCCCTCCCTGGAAACTGGGAAAGCCGAATACGATAGATACATGATGAACGGACTGATGACCCAGTTGACACGTCTTAAATTGGGTGATAACATTGAGGAAGCCCATATGCGCAACCGCGCCTTGAATGCTTATTGGGTATATGAAAAGGGCAAAGCCGATAATGTCGTTGAATTTGTAAAGAAAGACGGTAAGACCTATGTTCAAATCAATGATTACGATAAATTACGGGTATTGTTTGGCGACCTATTGCGGGAAATACAACGCATTAAATCGGAAGGTGACTACGAAGCGGGGAAAAGCCTGGTGGAAACCTATGGGGTAAAGGTTAATGAAAGCCTTCACCGGGAAGTACTTGAACGTTATGCCCAGCTGAAATTGAAACCCTATAAAGGTTTTATACAGCCGAAATTGGTTGCCGTTATGGAGGGCGATGAAATTACCGACGTGACGATCGAATATCCCACTTCCTTCTTTGATCAGATGATGTATTACGGCAAAACCTATTCCTTCTTGCCAGTTATGAATTAAAGGTATGGATCAGCTCATTGAATCTTTCCGCGTTCCGCCAGAAAGCAGGTTGAACTTGTCCGATTTCGATTCGGCCAACACATCGGGGTTTACTAAAAAAGAGGGCAAGCAACGTCTTAAAGATTGTCAGGAGGAGATGGGTGCCCTACAGGAACGCCTTTATGCCGAAGATCGGCATAGCTTGTTGATTGTTTTTCAGGCCATGGACGCAGCGGGGAAAGACAGTGCCATTGAACACGTCATGAGTGGTGTAAACCCGCAGGGCTGCCAGGTGTTTAATTTCAAACAGCCTTCGCGTGAAGAATATGAGCACGATTTCTTATGGCGACATTATAAGGCTTTGCCAGAAAGAGGCCGTATTGGTATCCATAATCGCTCACATTATGAATATGCGCTGGTATGCAAAGTTCATCCCGAATACCTGTTGAACGAGCGCTTGCCGGGGATCGAATCCTTGGCGGATATCGATCCCAGCTTCTGGGAGAAGCGTTATGAAAGCATCCGGGATCTCGAGAAACACCTCACCCGCAATGGGACATCGATACTTAAATTCTTCTTGCATGTATCAAAAGAAGAACAAAAGAACCGTTTCCTGGGCCGCATTAATGAAGAACAAAAGAATTGGAAGTTCTCTCCGGGGGATTTAGAGGAACGTGCTTTATGGGATGACTACCTATCGGCATATGAGGAGGTGTTGAATGCCACCAGTACAGAAGATGCACCTTGGTATATTATACCGGCTGATAAAAAATGGTTTGCCCGCATGGTCATCGGCAAGATTATCGTATCCACTTTGAACAAGTTGAACCCGCAGTTTCCTCAACTTCCCGATGAAGAAAAAAGAAAACTCGCGCAGTATAAGAAAAGGCTTGAAAATGACGGCTGATTACCGCATGCCCAGATAACGGAGGGAGGCATGGGCCGTTTGCTGGATTTTATCGACCACCGCCGTTACTTTTGCCTTTCTGATGCCTACTTCCAATTGGCAATGATCGGTATAAGCTTGTTTCAGGATCGTCAAACCTTCCTCTTTGATCAGGGCCGTGACGACGCTCTCCTGGTTATAGTCGAACGTTAATTCATACACGTCCATCAGGGTTTTTTCGATAATTTCGGCGTGGTTTAGGGCATCTTGTGTGGCACTTTTATAGGCGTTGATCAGGCCGGGGATGCCCAATAGGGTACCACCGAAATACCGAACCACCACTACCAGGATATTCGTCAGGTCATGAGATAACAAGGTATTTAGGATAGGCCTTCCCGCCGAACCCGAAGGTTCGCCATCATCGTTGACCCGAAATGCCGTCCGGTCTGTGCCCAAACGGTAGGCATAGCACCAATGCCGGGCTTTGGCATGTTCTTTACGCAAAGAAGTGAGCACATTTTTCAGCTCCTTTTCATCCGGGAAAGGATAGGCATAGGCAAAGAATTTGCTTCCTTTGTTCCGAAAGGTGCCCTCCGCGGCCTCATCGATGGTTTTATACGTGTCGTCAAATAAATTCATTACCTGCGATGATGAGGATACATGTCATAGCCAAAACAAGGGCGATCTTGTTCAGCAAGGAAAGCCGCTCTTTAAAAAAGACCATTCCCGTTAAGGCCCCCAACATAATTACGCCGATGTTCATAGCGGTAAAAACAATGGATGGGTTATCCGGGATGGCGCGATGGGCTTTCATGTAAAACAAGATATTTCCAAAGTTGAAAACTCCTAGCGTTAAACCCCAGATGATTGAAGCTGGGGCAAGCTTTTCCATCCGCATTGCCACCCTCAAGAAACAATATAAAAAGGACAAGATCAAGGCAAAGATAAAAATGATGAAGATGGAAGTAGTATAGGGGACCGACTTTAACAGGGCCACCTGTTTGAAAAGTATGTCGATCGTCCCCATCCCCATAAAAATCAACAGGGGATATACCCAATCTTTTTTGGAAAGGATTTTTTGCTCCGATTGCTCCCACTTAAAGGAACAGACTACCGCCAACAAGCCAATAACAATACCAAGAATAGCCTGGATATTGGGGTTTTCCCTAAAAAGAAAAAAGGCAGCAGCTAAAGGAATCACAATGGATATCCGCTGTGCAATCTCCGTCCGGACAATCCCCGTATATCGGATAGAAGCTGCAAGTACCCAAAATATAGCGGGCAATAAACAGCCTAATAAGAGGTATAAACCCCAATTTTCCAAATGAATGATGCTCAGTTTAGCGGTAGTAGGTTTAAAGAGAAAGAAAGTCAGGAAGACGGCAGCTGGGTAGTTCCAGGCAATCATTTGCGGAATGTTCACCTCATATCGCCTTGCAAGCTTAATGATGACCGAAACCGTTACACTGCAAAGAATGCTTATGAGAACAAAATGCATCAGTGATAATAAATTGAGAGGGAATCATTCCCCAGGGTTTGGGTGGAAGCGGCCTTTGCATGGAGGCGGGGTGCTGGGAGACCTTTTCCCCAACAAGTCTGTGATTTGAAAATACGCGCCTCGTCCCACAGGCCAGCTTGGAGGAATAAGGCCAGGGTTTTGGCGCCCCCTTCGATGATTACCGACTGTATATCGAGGAGGTAGAGCTGATAAGCAATGCTTTCTGCTAAATAATTGTCGAAAGACTCCAGGGCAATGTGTTTTAACTGGGGTTGCCAGTCTGTTTTTTCAGCGGTCAATACAATGGTCTCCACCGTTTGGTCGAAGACGTGCAGGTGAGCAGGCAGTTCCCCATTTCGGTCCAATATAATCCGCTTGGGGTTTTTTCCAGGCCACAGACGGGTGGTGAGCTGCGGATTGTCAGCTAGGGCAGTATTTTTCCCTATCAGCACCGCATCCTCTTCACTTCTCCATCGGTGGTTGAGCTGTTTCGCCTGTGTGCCGGAGATCCATTGCTGGGAGCCATCTGCGGGTGCGAAATACCCATCCGCGGTTTCCGCCCATTTTAAAATAAGGTAAGGACGCTGTTTTTGTATGCGGGTGAAAAACCGCCTGTTCAGATGCCGGGCTTCTTTTTCCAATATGCCTTCAGTAACGTTTATCCCCGCTTTCCGCAGCTTCTCCGCACCCTGCCCGTTGACGCGGGGGAAGGGATCCCGACAAGCGAAAATTACTTCAGGGATACCGTGTTTGATAATCAGATCCGTACAAGGAGGTGTCTTCCCCTGATGGGAGCAAGGTTCCAGGCTTATATAAATCCGGCCCTTCTGCAATAATTCTTCCCCATTCACATGATTGTTTAAGACGTCGTTGATTGCGTTGACCTCCGCATGGGGACCACCATATCGCTGATGCCACCCCTCGCCGATCACTTTGTCACCGCAGGCAATAAGGGCACCCACCATTGGGTTCGGACTTACTGCGCCGGGATCCAGTACCGCCAGCTCCAGGCAACGTTTCATGTAAATATCATGCTCCAGCATCCTGCAAACTTAGATAAATTGCCTGATATGCACAATTGCTCCGGCGGCAAATCCTATCTTTGCATAACCATTGCATTGCGCCATGTTAGAACAAATAAGAGAAGCCTATAAAAAGCAATTGCACCGCTTATATTCTTCGGATGAGATTGACGAATTGTTTTCCCTCAGTGCAGAAGAAGTATTGGGGCTTCGCAAATCACAGCTGCTGTTGAAAAAGTCGATAGCCCTGAACGAAGACCAACTTAAGCGTTTTCATGAGATCCTTGCTGAATTAGGTACTGGTCGTCCAATCCAATATATCTTGGGCTATACTTGGTTTTACGGCAACCGGATTTTGGTCAATGAACAAGTATTGATTCCCCGTTCGGAAACCGAAGAACTGGTGAAGTTGCTTTTGCAGGAGAATACCTTTTCTACTCCCCATATCCTGGATATTGGCACCGGAAGCGGTTGTATTGCCATCAGTATAAAAAAACGCATGCCTGCGGCGGAGCTTTCCGCCTGGGATGTTTCGGAGGGAGCCTTGGCGGTTGCCCGTAGAAATGCCCGGGAGAACCAAACCGATATTACTTTCGGGCAGGTTGATATCCTTACCGGTATCAAACCGGATGCCTCCTTTGATATCATTGTCAGTAATCCACCTTATATTACCTCGGTTGAAAAGAAAGATATGCATGCCAATGTGCTGCTTTATGAACCTTCGGTTGCCTTGTTTGTTCCTGATGAAAAACCCTTATTATTTTATGAAGCGGTTGCCAAGTTTGCCCATAAGCATCTCACGCAAGGAGGTCAGCTGTTTTTTGAAATCAACGAGCAGTACGCGTTGGAAATAAAAGAACTGCTTGAGGGGCAGGGCTTTTCTCCTGTCAGCATACACCAGGACATGCAGGGAAAAGACCGGATGATTGCGGCCGTACATTAGGAGACAATTTGCCGATACGTTCTTAGGTCTAAATATCTGAAATTTCATTTGCGTGAAAAGATTAAGAATTCTATCTTTGCAGCTCTTTCTAAAAAAGAAAGATCAGTAAAATAAGATTCCGTAGCTCAGCTGGTAGAGCAATACACTTTTAATGTATGGGTCCTGGGTTCGAATCCCAGCGGGATCACTTCTTGGGACAAGTCTAAAAACGATAGACTTGTCCCATTTTTTTTACCTTGTAACTTGCTGTTATTCTGATAAATAAGAGCAATCGCAGAATTTAGCCTCGGAGTTCGATGTTGTGTTCCGTCAAATTCCAAAAAATCGGGGAACATCGAACTCACTATAAGCCTTTTTTCCTCAATATCGCCGTTTTCATAGCGTCTATCAATGTTTGCGACCTTTTTTAAGGTGGATGCTACCAAGTCTTTTATCTCCGTTCCGACT
>Ga0164243_10000101_pt1 | contig 224493 bp, 215 predicted proteins | sample OricompcompostOP_FD_108781 | JGI IMG/M metagenome (GOLD analysis project Ga0164243, IMG submission 108781) | Organic Plus compost microbial communities from Emeryville, California, USA - Original compost - Organic plus compost (OP) | ecosystem: Engineered > Solid waste > Mixed feedstock >... | reverse complement strand
TCCGCGCAGAGGGATCGAAGTTGCGCAGAAAAATACACCGAACGGGACACGTCGCGTGTCACTTATAAAAATTTAAATCGAGGCACCCGACGTGTCCCGGCCGATCCTCGGGTTCAACCCGAGAAAAACAACCAAGATCGCCAAGGGCGTGGTGTATCTGTCGCCACCCTTTATCCTTATCAGGAGCCGCCATGCCCAACCGACTGGGCAATTCCAGGAAAAGCGGGAACCGGCTTTCCGTCCGGAATTGCGGTGAAACAAAGCGAGGCCCTTGATTGCGCCCCTCTGCCCGTGCATAAGCCCGCCCGTTAGCTACATGGCCCGCGGGCCGCGATCGCCGGAGACGTTCAAACCTTCGGAGTTGCGGAATCCAGGGCCTGGGGCCTTCCACCAGCCTGTCCGAGGACGATATGAATACGTTTAAACCGCTTGTTTTCTCCGGCGTTCAGCCGACCGGCAATCTCCATCTCGGCAATTATCTCGGCGCGATCCGCAAGTTCGTCGCGCTGCAGGAGAACAACGACTGCATCTATTGCGTTGTTGACCTGCATGCCATCACGGCGCAGCTCGTGCATGACGACCTGCGCGGCCAGATCCGCTCGATTGCCGCCGCCTTCATCGCTTCGGGTATCGATCCGAAGAAGCATATCGTCTTCAACCAGTCGGCCGTGCCGCAGCATGCGGAACTTGCCTGGGTCTTCAACTGCGTCGCCCGCATCGGCTGGATGAACCGCATGACCCAGTTCAAGGACAAGGCCGGCAAGGACCGCGAGAACGCCTCGCTCGGCCTGCTCGCCTATCCGAGCCTGATGGCCGCCGACATCCTCGTCTACCGCGCCACCCATGTGCCGGTCGGCGACGACCAGAAGCAGCACCTGGAGCTTGCCCGCGACATCGCCCAGAAGTTCAACATCGACTTCCAGGAGAAGATCCGCGCCACCGGCACCGGCGTCGACATGGTCGTCGGCGAGGAGAGGATCCACGGCTATTTCCCGCTGGTCGAGCCGCTGATCGACGGGCCTGCGCCGCGCGTCATGTCGCTGCGTGACGGCACGAAGAAGATGTCGAAATCCGATCCTTCGGATCTCTCGCGCATCAACCTGATGGACGATGCGGACGAGATTTCCAGGAAGATCCGCAAGGCGAAGACCGATCCGGAAGGCCTGCCGGGCGATGTCGAGGGCCTGAAGAGCCGGCCCGAGGCCGACAATCTCGTCGGCATCTATGCGGCACTGGCAGACAGGACCAAGGCGGACGTGCTTGCCGAATTCGGCGGCCAGCAGTTCTCGGTCTTCAAGCCGGCGCTTGCCGATCTCGCCGTGCATGTGCTCTCGCCGATCAGCGCCGAGATGCGCCGCCTGCTCGACGACACGAGCCATATCGATGCGATCCTCAGGGACGGCGGCGAGCGCGCCCGCGCCCGCGCCGAGAAGGTGATGGCGGACGTCTTCGATATCGTCGGCTTCCTGCGCTGACGGCAATCGTTGGAGGCTGCCTTATCCCGGCCGGCCTCCAACGATGGTCCTGCGGATTCCACGACAGCACGGCGCAAGCTTGCGGAGCGATGATGCGGCTGGTTGTTGGAAAGGAATTCGCCGATGACGATCGCCCCGCCGCTGAAGATCACGCCCCCGGTGACATTGCCGGACGCCGCCTTTCTCAAGGAGAAGGCGGCAAGCGACCACCCGGTCATTATCTATCAGTCTTATCTTGACCAGGGTCAGAAAGCACACGTCTGCCCCGGGGCGGTCCCGTTGGACATTGCCTTCAACAAGGGAGGCACAAGCCGGGAATACGAACTGTTCCAGCTGCTTCACGCCCATCACAAGACGATCGGATTGGGCGATGACGCCTTCTGGGGCTCGGTGTCATGGAAGTTCGAGCTGAAGGCGCCGACACCCTTCTCCGATTTCCTGGCCGAAGCCGAAGCCGCCCACCGCTTCGGCTTTGATTGTTACGCCTATAATCCCCTGATCGGCAATTTCTCGATCTACGCGAATGTCTGGGAACAGGGGCGGGTGGGCCACGGGAATATGCGCCCGATTATCGACTACATGCTCCAGCGGGGGCTTCCCTTGGGTCAGCCCCAGGGCCTGTCGTCTTTCTTCTTCTGCAATTATGTCTGCGGCAACGAAAGATTCTGGTCCAGCTATTTCAGTTTCTGCGAAAATATCCTGGGCGACCTGGAGGAGCATGCACGCAGAGGCACACCGGTCGGCATAGCCTATGCAGGAAGCGCCAATTATGGGAGAAGCCCTGAACTGACGATGCGCCCCTTCGTCATCGAGCGGCTCCTGGGACTGTTCCTGCAGTCGGCGGTGCCGCAGGGATTGAAGCTCGCCGTCTACACGCCGACGAAGGAGCATTTCGATGACAAGTTCGGGTCGCGCCTCGCCAACTCCTTCTATCCTCTGTATCTGAAGAAGATCGCGATGGCCGAGACGCGGACGAAAGAGGCCTTCGACGATTGGAACAAGGCTCGCTTGTCGGTTTTCGAATCCCCCATGCTCGCTTGCCATGCGGACGACCCGCCGCCGTGGGTATTGAACCGCTAGCCGGATCAGAGGGCTCTGCAGTTGGATGAATGCCCGCCGTGGTTTTCCGCGGCGGGTTTTCATTTGGCATGGAAGGCTCTAGATTCCGCATCTCGACCGCTTCGGTCGAGTACGGATGTAGGGGCGAGCATGGTTTCGAAACGGCTTTCACGGCTTGAGGGACATCGGCGCAAGTTCATGGCCGTCATCGACGGCACCCCGGAATGCGAGAAGGCCGTGCATTATGCCGGCCGCCGCGCCAAGAATTCCAATGGCGGCCTCGTTCTCCTCTTCGTGATCCCGGAAGGGGATTTCCAGCAATGGCTCGGCGTCGAACAGATCATGCGCGCCGAGGCCCGCGAGGAGGCGGAGGCGATCATGGCCAAGGCGGCGCAGAAGGTGCGCGAGACGATCGGCATCGATCCGGAAATCGTCATCCGCGAGGGCAGCGCCACCGAGCAGATCAACCAGCTGGTCGAGGAAGACCGGGATATCGCGATCCTGGTTCTGGCGGCGGCTTCCGCCAAGGAAGGGCCAGGGCCGCTGGTTTCCGCCGTCGTTGGCCGCGGAGCCATCTTTCCCATTCCGGTCACCGTCCTGCCGGATACGCTGACCGGCGAGGAAATCGACGCGCTGGCGTGATGCCGCCCTTGACCTTCAAGCGGCAAAGGCGCACTTGAACGAAAAGCTGATAAGGCCTATCTTCTTTTGAAGAGTTCTAAATTTGCAGGGCGCCTGAAGCGCAGGTCGGCCCAGGAGAGACGAGATGTTCATTCAGACGGAAGCCACGCCCAACCCGGCGACCCTGAAGTTCCTCCCCGGCAAGGTGGTCATGGAGCGCGGAACTGCGGATTTCCGCAATGCCGGCGAGGCGGATGCCTCCCCGCTCGCTGAGCGTCTGTTTGGCATTTCCGGCGTGACCGGCGTCTATTTCGGCTACGACTTCATCACCGTCACCAAGGACAATGCCGAGTGGCAGCACTTGAAGCCGGCGATCCTGGGCTCGATCATGGAGCATTTCATGTCCGGCCAGCCGGTCATGGGCGGCAGTTCCTCGATCGCCGAAGCGCTGGATCAGGAAGGCGAGTTCTTCGACGAGGATGATGGGACCGTCGTCGCGACGATCAAGGAACTGCTGGAGACCCGCGTCCGCCCGGCCGTCGCCCAGGATGGCGGCGACATCACTTTCAAGGGTTATCGCGACGGCACGGTCTATCTCAACATGAAAGGCGCATGCTCCGGTTGCCCGTCCTCGACGGCGACGCTGAAGCACGGCGTGCAGAACCTGCTGCGCCATTTCGTCCCGGAAGTTCAGGCGGTCGAAGCGCTCTAAGGCCCGGCCGCCCCGTCTATGATCGTTTTGGCAATCGATACCGCCGGAGTGGATTGCTCCGCTGCGCTCTATGACAGTGCGGCGGGCCGGGTGCTGTCCGCGGTCACCGAAACGATCGGCAAGGGCCATGCCGAGCGGCTGATGGCCGTGATCGACGAGGCGCTCGCCTCCGCCAATCTGCAACTCGCCGCCGTCGAGCGGGTCGCCGTCGTCATCGGCCCCGGCTCCTTCACCGGCATTCGCGTCGGCGTGGCTGCGGCGCGGGGACTTGCGCTGGCCCTCGGCATCGGTTCGGTCGGTGTCACGACGCTGGAGGTTCTGGCGCGGAGCCAGCTTGCGGCCCATCCCGGCCAGCCGGTCGTCGCCGCCATGGATGCCAAGCGCAACGAGGTCTACACTCAGGCTTTTTCCGCCGAAGGCCAGCCATTGACTGAGCCTGCCGCGCTTTCGCCGGAGGATGCCTCGAAACTGATCGCCTTGCTCTCCGCGGCGGCAACTGGTTCTTGGGTCGAGCACTCCCATGGTAAGGGAGAGGCCGAGAGTGGCGCACGGGATCGCTTCGATATCGCCATGGTCGCTCGGATCGGTGCTGAAAAACCGGAGGATGCAGGCCGGCCAAAACCGTTGTATCTTCGTGGCCCCGATGCGAAGCCGCAGACCGGATTTGCTCTTGCCCGTGCCTTGCCCGGGAATGACTGATGCTCGACGATTATCTGAGTTGGAAGCCGTTTTTCGAAGTCGTGCCGATGGAGGTTTCCGACTGCGCGGAGATTTCCGAACTGCATGGCCAGCGGTTTCCGCGGCAATGGAGCGACGGCGAGTTCCAGAACCTGCTTCTGCAGCATAACGTCTTCGGGTTCGTCGCGCGGCAGACCAATGCCTTCTTCTCGATGCCGCTCGCAGGCTTCGTGCTGTCCCGCGAAGCCGCAGGCGAAGCGGAAATTCTGACGGTTGCCGTCAATGAGAAATTCGGCCGCCAGGGGCTTGGCTGGCGGCTCATGCAGGCGGCCCTGCGGGAGGCGGCGGCGCGTGGCGGCGAAAGCATGTTCCTGGAGGTCGAGGCCGAGAATCGGGCGGCTGTCGAGCTCTACCGCAAGCTCGGATTCGAGAAGGTCGGCGAGCGGCCGGCCTATTATGCCGGTCCGGACGGCACGCGGTCCGCGGCGCTTGTCATGAGCCGCGTTCTTCGCTAGTGCCATGTTTTGTACTGGAACGTTTCGAAGGCCATGACGACATGACAGACCTTTCCAAAACCCTGGAGGAGCTGTGTGCGGAAAAGGGCATGCGAATGACGGACCAGCGTCGCGTGATCGCCCGTATCCTGCAGGATTCCGATGACCATCCGGATGTCGAGGAGCTCTACCGCCGTTCTTCGAAGGTCGATCCGCGCATCTCGATCTCCACGGTCTACCGCACGGTGAAACTGTTCGAGGATGAGGGGATCATCGAGCGGCATGATTTCCGCGACGGCCGCTCGCGTTACGAGACCGTGCCGGAAGAACATCACGACCATATGATCGATCTCAAGACCGGCGATGTCATCGAATTCCGCTCGGCGGAAATCGAGGCGCTGCAGGAGCGTATCGCCCGCGAGCACGGCTTCCGTCTCGTCGGCCACCGGCTGGAGCTCTACGGCATCCCGCTGGATAAGGACGATAAGTGATCACTTGGATCCGGATCGGCATCGTCTTTGTCGTCCTTTTCGCAGTCACGCTGATCATGTTGCCGTTCCAGCTGATCGGCCTGGCCTTCGATCTCAAGATCCGCCGTTATCTGCCGCGCTACTGGCACCGTACCGCCTGCTTCCTGCTCGGCATCCGCATTCATATCCATGGAAAGATCGACCGCCGCCGGCCGCTGATGCTCGCCTCCAACCATGTCTCCTGGAAGGACATCCTCGTGCTCGGCGCCATCGCCGACGTGGTCTTCATCGCCAAGATGGAAGTGGCCGAATGGCCGATCTTCGGCACGCTCGCCAAATTGCAGAAAAGCATTTTCATCGTCCGCGAACAGAAGCGCCGGACCGGCGAGCAGGTGAACGAGATCGCCGAGCGCATGTCGGCCGGCGAGATCGTCGTGCTCTTTCCCGAAGGCACGACGTCTGACGGCAACCGGCTCCTGGAGGTGAAATCCTCGCTTTTCGGTGCGGCCGCCGCCGCGGTTCCGCACACGAAGGAGGGCGTGGTCCATGTCCAGCCGGTGGCGATCGCCTATACCCGTGTCCACGGCATGATGATGGGCCGCTACCACCGGCCGATCGCCGCCTGGCCCGGCGATATCGAACTCGGGCCGCATCTGCTTGGCATCCTGAAGGAGGGCGCGATCGATGTGGACGTGGCCTTCGGCGAGACGATCGATTTCCACGCCGGCGACAACCGCAAGCATCTGAGTCAGGCGGTGACGAGCCAGCTCCGCCGCATGCTGATCAGGCACCTGCGCGGAAGGGATTACGAGAACATTTAGAAACGCTTCATTTCCCGGCCTTCTTGCGGTATGGAAGCGCCCATGAACGAACACGTCTCCCTTTCCCTCCCGGCCGAAGAGCCGGCCCAGCGCTTGGACAGCCGCCCCAATATGCGGAAGGTCTTCATCAAGACCTATGGCTGCCAGATGAACGTTTATGACTCGACCCGCATGGGCGATGCGCTGGCAAGCGACGGTTACGTCACGACGGAGGACATGGGCGAGGCGGATCTCATTCTCCTGAACACCTGCCATATCCGCGAAAAGGCGGTGGACAAGGTCTATTCGGCGCTCGGCCGGTTGCGCGAGATGAAGAAGGACCGCGCCGCCGAGGGCAGGGAGCTGATGATCGGCGTCGCCGGCTGTGTCGCCCAGGCGGAAGGCGAGGAAATCCTGCGCCGCTCGCCGGCCGTCGACGTGGTCATCGGGCCGCAGACCTATCACCGCTTGCCGGAAGCATTGAAGCGCGCCCGCTCCGGCGACCGCGTCGTCGATACGGAATATGCCGTCGAGGACAAATTCCTGCACCTGCCGGCGGCCGAGAAGGCGAAGATCCGCTCGCGCGGCGTCACGGCTTTTCTGACCGTGCAGGAAGGCTGCGACAAGTTCTGCACCTTCTGCGTGGTGCCCTATACCCGCGGCTCGGAAGTCTCCCGTCCCGTCGGGCAGATCGTCGAAGAGGCTGAGCGCCTGGTTGAGAGCGGCGTGCGCGAGATCACCCTGCTCGGCCAGAACGTCAATGCCTGGCGCGCGGCGGGTCCGAACGGCGGCGAGTGGGGCCTCGGCGACCTCTTATACCGGCTGGCGGAAATCCCGGGTCTTGCCCGGCTGCGCTACACGACGAGCCATCCGCGCGACATGGACGACCGGCTGATCGGGGCGCATCGCGACCTGCGAGCTCTGATGCCCTATCTGCATCTGCCGGTGCAGGCGGGGTCGGACCGTATCCTGAAGGCCATGAACCGCCGCCACACGGCCGCGGAATATCTCCGCCTCGTCGAGCGCATCCGCGCCGCCCGGCCGGATATCGCCATGTCGGGCGATTTCATCGTCGGCTTCCCGGGCGAGACCGACCGGGATTTCGAGGATACGCTGCGCATCGTCGAGGAAGTGAACTACGCTTCGGCCTTCTCGTTCAAATATTCGACCCGTCCCGGCACGCCAGGTGCCGAGCTTTCCGACCAGGTGCCGGAGGAGGTAAAGGCCGAACGGCTCGAAAGATTGCAGGCGCTGCTCTTGAAACAGCAGGCGGACTTCTCCAAATCCTGCGTTGGAAAAGTCATCGACCTTCTGCTGGAAAAGCCCGGCCGCATGCCGGGTCAGGTGATCGGACGCTCGCCCTGGCTGCAGTCTGTTAATGTTGATGCAAAAGCATCGCAAATCGGTGACATTATCCAGGTACGAATCATCGGAACCGGCCCGAACAGCTTGTTTGCCGAACCGGCAGGAAGTTTAATCGGAGCCTAGATTTGCTGAGGAGCTAGCCTGCTTGAACGGACATGAATTGGTTTCTTCATCTGCGCGCCAACCCCGATCCGCCGCGACCGACGCCAATCACTTCGTCCTGACGTTCGAGAACAACAGGTTCGCAAGCGAATTATTTGGCCAGTTCGATCAGAATCTGAAGCTGCTGGAAGAGCGGCTTCACGTCGATGCGCGGCCGCGCGGCAATTCGGTCGCGATCTCCGGCGATGTGACGGCCACCAACCAGGCGCGGCGTGCGCTCGATTTTCTTTATGAACGGCTTCAGAAGGGCGGTTCCGTCGAGACCTCCGATGTCGAGGGCGCGATCCGCATGGCGCAGGCGACGGATGATCAGCTCACTCTTCCCACCCTGGAGCGCAAAGCAAAGCTTTCAATGGCGCAGATTTCCACCCGCAAGAAGACGATCGCAGCCCGCACGCCGACCCAGGATGCCTATATGCGGGCGCTGGAACGGTCCGAACTCGTCTTCGGCGTCGGTCCGGCCGGTACCGGCAAGACCTATCTCGCCGTCGCCCATGCAGCCCAGCTTCTGGAACGCGGCGCGGTCGACCGTATCATCCTGTCGCGTCCCGCTGTCGAAGCCGGCGAACGGTTGGGCTTCCTGCCCGGCGACATGAAGGAGAAAGTCGATCCCTATCTGCGGCCTCTCTATGACGCGCTCTACGACATGATCCCGGGCGACAAGGTGGAGCGGGCGATCACCGCCGGCGTCATCGAGATCGCGCCGCTTGCCTTCATGCGCGGCCGTACGCTGGCGAATGCCGCCGTGATCCTCGACGAGGCGCAGAACACGACGTCCATGCAGATGAAGATGTTCCTGACCCGCCTCGGCGAGAATGCCCGGATGATCGTCACCGGCGATCCGAGCCAGGTCGACCTGCCGCGCGGGGTCAAGTCCGGACTGGTCGAGGCGTTGCAGGTGCTGAAGGGCGTTGAAGGTATTTCGGTGATCCGTTTCAAGGACACGGACGTCGTCCGCCATCCGCTGGTCGGCCGCATCGTGCAGGCCTATGACGCGCAATATGCCGTCCATGAGGAAAGCGAGGATCTTGACCGCTGAGGGTCGAGACCGAGACTCATGTCCAAACTCGACATACAGATCACCGTGGAAACTGAGGATTGGCCGGACGAATCGGCCCTTTCTCTCTTGAGCGAAAGGACGCTCGGCGCGGCGGCCGACCTGCTGGCGGAGGAGGAAGGGCAGCCTTTCCCCGAGACGGCGCCGGAAGTGTCGCTGGTATTCACCGACGACGCATCGATCCAGGAGATCAATGCCGAGTGGCGCGGCAAGGACAAGCCGACCAATGTCCTGTCCTTCCCTGCTTTCCCGCTCGAACCGCGCGGGATGCCGGGGCCGATGCTCGGCGATATCGTGATTGCCCGCGAGACCGTCGAGCGCGAGGCGGTTGATCTCGACAAGAGTTTCGAGGATCATCTGACCCATCTGCTCGTCCACGGTTTCCTGCATTTGTTCGGTTACGACCACATGGAAACCGGCGAAGCGGAAAGAATGGAAGCGCTGGAGACTCGCATTTTGGCGGTACTCGGCTTATCTGACCCCTATGCGGGACAGGACCCGATAGTATAGTATTTGGAACCATGAACGATTTATCGAGCAATGTTGCCCGAGAGGGCAAGGACGCCGACTCCACGTCCTCGGAAGAGGGCAGTAGTCCGTCACGAGCCGAAACCCCCAGTAGACAAAGCTCTTTCTGGTCGCGCGCCGTGAGGCTGCTCCGGCCGTCCCAGGGCGAAAAGCTCCGCGAGGACCTCGCCGACGCGCTGATGACCGATGCCAACATCAGCAACGCCTTCTCGCCCGAAGAGCGGGCGATGCTGCACAATATCCTGCGTTTCCGCGAAGTCCGCGTCGAGGATATCATGGTGCCGCGCGCCGACATCGAGGCCGTCGACATGACCATGACGATCGGCGAACTGCTGATCCATTTCGAGGAAACCGGCCGTTCGCGCATGCCCGTCTATTCGGACACGCTCGACGATCCGCGCGGCATGGTGCATATCCGCGATCTGCTCTCCTATCTCGCCAAGCAGGCGCGCAACAGGCGTCGGACAAGCGCAAAAGCCGCGCCGGCGCGTGCCGCACCCGCCCAGCCGATGCCGCTTGCCGCCGACAAGGCGGAAAAACCGGTGCGCACGCCGCGTCCGGCCTTCGATCTTGGCCGCGTCGATCTCGAACAGACGGTCGCCGAAGCAGGCCTGATCCGCAAGATCCTGTTCGTGCCGCCTTCGATGCTCGCCTCCGACCTCATGCAGAGCATGCAGGCGGCGCGCACCCAGCTGGCGCTCGTCATCGACGAATATGGCGGCACCGACGGCCTTGTCACGCACGAGGACATCGTCGAAATGGTCATCGGCGATGTCGAGGACGAGCACGACAACGAAGAAGTCATGTTCTCGCGCGCCGGTGAGGACATCTTCGTGGCCGATGCCCGTATCGAGCTCGAAGAGATCGCCGAAGCGATCGGCCCGGATTTCGACATCAAGGATCGGCTGGAGGACGTCGACACGCTCGGCGGCCTGATCTTCTCCGCGCTCGGCCGCATTCCCGTCCGCGGCGAGGTGGTGCAGGCGGTACCCGGTTTCGAGTTCCAGATCCTGGACGCCGATCCGCGCCGCATCAAGCGCGTGCGGATCATGCGCAAGCGGGCGCTCGCCCGCCGCCGCCAGAAGGAAGGCGAAGTGCTTCTCGCCGACCAGACGCCCGCGACTGCCCTGCTGCCGCCCCCCTCTTCGCCGAATGCAGACCGGCCTCATCAGTGAACATCCCTGAAGGCTGCACCTCTTTCACCTCACGACAAGCGCGCCGTTTTTTGGAACACTGCGGCGGCTGATTCGGGACGGAAGGGGAAATCCATGGAGCGGCTGGCGGGCAGGATCATGCTTCTCTGGGGCTTTCCGCGCGTCGTCATTGCCTTTCTGGCAGGCGCGTTCGGTGCGCTGGCCCTGCCGCCCTTTGGCTTCTTCGCGGCGCTTTTCATCTCCTTCACGCTGCTCGTCTGGCTGATGGACGGTTCGACCGGCGATCCGGACGGAGGCATCTTCGCGCGGTTCCGTTCGGCCTTCTGGCTCGGCTGGGTCTTCGGTTTCGGGTATTTCGTGGCGGGTCTCTGGTGGCTCGGCAACGCGCTGCTGGTGGACGCGGACGAGTTCGCCTGGGCGCTGCCGCTCGCGGTTCTGGGGCTTCCCGCCTATCTCGCGCTCTTCTACGGCCTGGCTGCGGCGATCGCCCGTGCCCTCTGGTCGGACGGCTTCGGGCGGCTCGCCGCGCTTGCCTTCGGTTTCGGCATCGCTGAATGGCTGCGCGGCATCGTCGCCACCGGTTTTCCCTGGAATGCAGTCGGTTACGGCGCCATGCCGATACCGCTGATGATGCAGTCGGCGGCCGTGCTCGGCGTCTTCGGCGTGACGGTGCTCGCAGTCTTCGTCTTTTCGGCGCCGGCGCTGTTCGGCACGCGGAAGGGCATGCGCACCGGTCTGGCGCTTGCGGGCCTCCTGTTCTGCGCCCATCTCGGCTACGGTGCCTACCGGCTTCATATGGCCGATATCGCTCCTGCAGTACCGGCGGAGAACCAGACGACGGTTCGGATCGTCCAGCCGGTAATCGACCAGGCCCGCAAGCTGGACGATACGGAGCGGGCGGCGATCTTCGAGGAACATCTGGCGCTCTCAGCCCTGCCGCCCGAAAATGGCGGCAAGCCGCCGGACGTCATCGTCTGGCCGGAGACCTCCGTGCCGTTCATCATCACGCAGAACCCGGATGCGCTGGTCCGAATCGCCGAAGTGCTGCAGGACGGCCAGGTCCTGATCACCGGCGCGGTGCGGTCCGAGGATGCCGGTGCGGGTTCTGCGCCCCGTTTCTACAATTCGATCTATGTGATCGACAGCGAGGGCCAGATCGTCTCCGCCGCGGACAAGGTGCATCTCGTTCCGTTCGGGGAATACGTGCCCTACGAGGACATGTTGCGCAGCCTCGGCATTCCCGACGCGATCGCCATGCCGGGCGGCTTCACGGCCGCGCCGGCGCGCGCCCTGCTGACCCTGCCGGGTGGCAGGACCTTCTATCCGTTGATTTGCTACGAGGCGATCTTTCCGGACGAGATCGGCGCCGACGTGGAGCGGACGAGCGCTCTTCTGAACGTCACAAACGATGGCTGGTTCGGGGCGACGCCAGGCCCCTACCAGCATTTCCAGCAGGCGAGAATCCGCGCTGTCGAAAACGGCCTGCCGCTGATTCGCGGCGCGAATACAGGCATTTCAGCCGTTGTCGATCCCTACGGAAGGCTAATAAGGGGGCTTGACTACAATCAAAAAGGTGTGATGGATGCAACTATCGCGAGTTCATCAATTCCGCATTGGAGCCGGAGCGCGCGTGAAAGGTACTTCTGGTTGGTGATGGTATCTATGTTGTTGATTGCAGCCGTCTCGCGTGTTGGTTTTAATTTTCGAACGAATTGACCAAAAACCCCTAAAATTGCATAGTGCGTCAGCCTTTCGTCTCGCCATATGCTTCACACGTTGAGCCTGTTGTGACCAATCGCGCGAAGTGTATCTCCACACGCAGACCGGGTTGTGAGGATTGAACAACAAACTTCGTCAGGACACCGTTATGATTGAGAACAAAAAGAAGCCGAATCCGATTGATATCCATGTCGGGAGCCGGATTCGCCTTCGCCGGACCATGCTTGGGATGAGTCAGGAAAAGCTGGGTGAAAGCCTCGGCATCACGTTCCAGCAGATTCAGAAATATGAGAAGGGTACCAACCGCGTCGGCGCGAGCCGGCTGCAGAACATTTCCAGCATTCTCAACGTGCCCGTCTCCTTCTTCTTCGAAGACGCCCCGGGCGAGCAGTCGGGTGGTCCGGGCGGCATGGCGGAGGCCTCGAGCTCGAACTATGTCGTCGACTTCCTCTCCTCTTCCGAAGGCCTGCAGCTCAACCGGGCCTTCGTGAAGATCTCCGACCCGAAGGTCCGTCGGCGTGTGGTCGATCTGGTCAAGGCCCTGGCGGCGGATGCCGAGGTCGAATAGGACGAAAGCGACATTCTTCTGAAAGCGGCCTCTCGGGGCCGCTTTTTGTTTGCGATTTTTTCTGCGATGTCATGGCCGGGAAGGTTGTGATTGTACACATAAAGATATATTTATGTCGTTGTGCGCTTGTTTTTGGCGATGGAAATCACTAACACAGGCACGTTTGTTTCTTTGAGGGGAATCCCGTAATGCGCGCAAGTTACCTGTTCACCAGCGAGTCCGTAGCCGAAGGCCATCCGGACAAGGTTTGTGACCGTATTTCCGATGAAATCGTGGATCTTGTGTACCGCGAGGCGGCCAAGACCGGCGTCGATCCGTGGAAGGTGCGTATCGCGTGCGAGACGCTCGCTACCACCAATCGTGTGGTCATCGCCGGCGAAGTGCGCTTGCCGCCGAGCCTGATGAAGAAGGACAAGGACGGCAAGGACGTCATCAACCCTTCGAAGTTCAAGTCGGCTGCCCGCAAGGCGATCCGCGACATCGGCTATGAGCAGGACGGCTTCCACTGGAAGACGGCGAAGATCGACGTGCTCCTGCACTCCCAGTCCGCCGACATTGCCCAGGGCGTCGACAACGCTTCCGACCAGCAGGGTGACGAGGGTGCTGGCGACCAGGGCATCATGTTCGGCTACGCCTGCAAGGAAACGCCGGACCTCATGCCGGCGCCGATTTACTATTCCCATAAGATCCTGCAACTCCTCGCCACCGCCCGCAAGAAGGGTGATGGCGAAGTCGCCAAGCTCGGCCCGGACGCCAAGAGCCAGGTGACCGTCCGTTACGAGAACGGCAAGCCGGCCGAAGTCACCTCGATCGTTCTTTCCACCCAGCATCTCGACGAGAAATGGGATTCGAAGAAGGTCCGAGCCGTCGTCGAACCCTACATCCGCGAGGCGCTCGGCGACCTGAAGATTGCCGGCGATTGCAAGTGGTACATCAACCCGACCGGCAAGTTCGTCATCGGCGGCCCGGATGGTGACGCCGGCCTCACCGGCCGCAAGATCATCGTCGACACCTATGGCGGCGCAGCTCCGCACGGCGGCGGCGCCTTTTCCGGCAAGGACACGACCAAAGTCGACCGTTCCGCGGCCTATGCCGCCCGCTATCTGGCGAAGAACGTCGTTGCCGCGAGCCTTGCCGACCGCTGCACGATCCAGCTCTCCTACGCCATCGGCGTCGCGCAGCCGCTGTCGATCTATGTCGACCTGCACGGCACCGGCAAGGGAGTTTCCGAAGACCAGATCGAAGCCGCGATCCGAAAGGTCATGGACCTGTCGCCGTCGGGCATCCGCCGCCACCTCGACCTCAACAAGCCGATCTATGCCAAGACTTCCGCCTACGGTCACTTCGGCCGCAAGGCCGGCCGCGACGGTTCCTTCTCCTGGGAGAAGACGGATCTCGTGAAGCCGCTCAAGGATGCGCTGAAGGAAGAAACGCTCAAGGCTGCGGCCTGATCGCTCTTTACGGACCGGCTGAGAAGACTGTAAAGCGGGTGCCTCCCAGCGGGGCACCCGTTTTTTATATTGAAGAGAATGGCCCATGACCGATCAGCAGCACCCGAGCCGTGCTACCGAAGCCTTCTTCGGACGTCGCAAGGGAAAGCCTCTGCGTGAGCGCCAGGCGGAAGGTCTCGCGACGCTGCTGCCGGCGCTGAAGCTCGATCTTCAGGCTGCAGCGCCCGCAAGGCTTTCCGAACTGTTTCCGATCCCGGTGGAGGAATTGCGGCTGGAGATCGGTTTCGGTGGAGGCGAACATCTGATCCACCGCGCCCAGGAAAATCCTAAGACGGGTTTCGTCGGGATCGAACCCTTCGTCAATTCCATGGCGAAGCTCCTGTCGCGTGTGGACGCGCTGGGCTTGAAGAACATCCGCGTCTATGACGACGACGCGACGCAGGTGCTGGACTGGCTGCCGGATGCCTCTCTCGACCGTATCGACCTGCTTTATCCGGATCCGTGGCCGAAGCGGAAGCATTGGAAAAGGCGGTTCGTATCCGAGGTCAATCTCGGCCGCTTCCATCGCGTGCTGAAGCCCGGCGGACTCTTCTGTTTCGCATCCGACATCGACACCTACGTCAATTGGACCCTGATCCATTGTCGCGATCATGGCGGGTTCCGATGGCTGGCGGAACAGTCTTCGGACTGGCTGACACCCTTCGCCGGCTGGCCGGGGACGCGATACGAGAACAAGGCCCGCCGTGAAGGCCGTTCCTCGGCCTATCTGACGTTTCGAAAGGTATAAGACGGAAAATCGTCAGTGCAGGCTGACGGTTTTCAGGTCGTCCTCGGCAGCCTTGAAGAAGGTGCTGGAGCGGTTGTCGGTCAGAAGGATCGGCGTGCCGTCGGCGCCGAACAGAGCCCAGAGGTCGAGATTCGGATCGATTTCAGGGGCTTCGGGGAAGCAGCGGGACACTTCGTCCGACCGCATCTTGCGAATATATCCGACTTCTCCAGTGCCAAGATGGGCAAGTTCGGACTGCGACAAACGCGTATTCGCTTCTTTCAGGAGCATTTCAGCCTCCAACAATAAGGACGCCACGGCATTAATGCCGCTGACCTACTGTGAGACGGAAATGTTAATTTTTCGCACCATGCGCTCCGGTTCGGGCCGGGTGAGATCGACGGAAAGAAGGCCGTTCTTGAGCGAGGCGCCGGAAACCTGCATTCCGTCGGCAAGCACGAACACACGCTGGAACTGGCGTGCCGCGATGCCGCGATAGAGATAGTCCCGCTCGCCCTGTTCCACCTGCCGACCGCGGATGACGAGTTGGTTTTCCTCGGTCGTCACGTCGAGTTCGGCTTCGGAAAAGCCGGCAACCGCAAGTGTGATCCTCAGCCGTTCGGGGGCATCGGCCTCCGCCTGCAAGCGCTCGATATTATAGGGAGGATAGCCGTCATTGGCCTTGGCAAGGCGCTCGAGGGTCTTCTCCATGGCGTCGAAGCCCAGAAGCAGCGGGCTCGCAAACGGCGTCATTCGGCTCATCGTGCAGTCCTTGTAACAAGCGACCATATCGGCGCCCGAAATTCGGCCCGCCAACTCGAAAAACTATATGGGGAGTTGCGGCGTGGACCGCAAGAACGCTTCTGGTCGCCCTAGGCAAGCAACGCGATATTTGGCAAGACGCGAAGGCCGAAGACAATGGCCGTATAACGGGAGCATTCATGGAACGCAGGAAGATCATCATCGATACCGATCCGGGCCAGGACGATGCCGCGGCCATCATGCTGGCCTTTGCAAGCCCCGACGAGCTGGATGTGCTCGGCCTTTGCGCCGTCGCCGGAAACGTGCCGCTTTCCTATACCAGCCGCAACGCGCGGATCGTCTGCGAGCTTTGCGGCCGGGCGGACGCTGCGGTCTATGAGGGCGCCGGGAAGCCGACCGTGCGCCCGCAGGTGACCGCCGAGCACGTGCATGGCCGGACGGGCCTCGACGGAGCGGACCTGCCGGAGCCCGTGATGCCGGTGCGCGATATCCATGCCGTCGATTTCATCGTCGACACCCTGCGCTCGGAGCCGGCCGGCACGGTGACGCTCTGCACGCTGGGGCCTCTCACCAACGTTGCGCTGGCGCTGCAGAAGGCGCCGGATATCGGGTCGCGCGTGAAGGAACTGGTGATGATGGGCGGCGGCTTCTTCGAGGGCGGCAACATCACGCCCGCCGCCGAGTTCAACATCTATGTCGATCCGGAGGCGGCGAAGACCGTCTTCGCGTCCGGCATGCCGATCGTCATGATGCCGCTCGACGTCACGCATCGGCTTCTGACGACGAGGGCGCGGGTCGGGAAGATCGCGGCGCTCGGCACGCTGCCGGCCAAGGTGCTGGTCGACTGGCTCGCCTTCTTCGAACGGTTCGACATCGAGAAGTACGGTTCCGACGGCGGACCGCTGCACGACCCGACCGTGATCGCCTATCTCCTGAAACCGGAGCTCTTCTCCGGCCGCGACTGCAATGTCGAGATCGAGACGAGATCGGAACTGACGGTCGGCATGACCGTCGTCGACTGGTGGCGGGTGTCCGGCCGCAAGGCGAACGCCAAGGTGATGCGCGACGTCGATGCCGACGGTTTCTTCGCGCTGCTGACCGAACGGATCGGAAGGCTTTGAGCGGGAGCCCGCAGACAGGAAAAAGCCGCCGATGACGGCAGCTTTTTTGTTTCGATGAGGGCGGCGGCTCAGAATTCCTGCCAGTCGTCCGTCGCGGCGGCGGCCGAGCCATGGGTTCTCGGAGCGGACCTGGCGCGCGGTGCGGCTGGAGGTTCGGCTGCCGGTCCATCTGGTTGACGGCGAAATCTCTTAAAGTTGAATGAAATTGGCTGATGCCGCCTTATGAAAATCGGCTTCGTGGCTCAGCCAAGTAACTGGAAATGCGCCATTTTTATAAATGTTTTGCGACGTCGGCGCTCAGCGGAATGGAAGGTTGGGCGCCGCGCGTCAGGCAGGCGAGCGAGCCGGCGACGGCAGCACGCCGCAGCGCTTTCGGGAAGTCCATTCCCTGTTCCAGGCTGGCAGCCAGGTAACCGCAGAACGTATCGCCGGCCCCGACCGTATCGACCGGCTCGATCTTCAGGCCCCGGGCGGTGACGATTACGCCGTCGCGGATGGCGATCACGCCGTCGCCGCCGAGCGTCACCACGAATATCTGACCGGTTTCCGAATGCAGCTTTTCCAGCGCCGCTTTGCGCGCGGCGATATCCGGAATCGAATGTCCCGCAAGCAGCTCGAATTCCGTCTCGTTGGCGACGACGATATCGGCGAGCCGCGCAAGCCGGGCGGCATCCCCCGTCAGCGGCGCCGTGTTGATCATCGTCCTGACGCCTTTTGCCCGCGCCGCCTTGAGCGCCGCTTCCACGGTGGCTGCCGGGATTTCGAGCTGCAGCATCAGGATATCGCCGGCCTGCATGGCATCGACGGCCGTCTGCGCCCGCACTTCGCTTACCGTGCCGTTGGCGCCGGGCACGACGGCGATCATGTTCTCGCCCGTGCCGCCGACCAGGATCAGGGCCGTGCCTGTCGGCTCGCCGACGCGGGCGACGGCGGAAAGATCGACCTCGGCCTCGTCGAGAAGAGCAAGAGCCGGGCCGGCAAAGCCGTCCTGCCCGACCGCGCCCGCCATTTTCACCGTGCTGCCGGCCCGCCGCGCCGCAAGCGCCTGGTTGGCGCCCTTGCCGCCGGCTGCCGTGGCGAAGTCCGATCCCGCCACTGTTTCCCCCGGTTGCGGCAGGCGTTCGGTGGTGGCGATGAGGTCCATGTTGATGGAGCCGAGAATGGTGATCATGGGCAGGCCTGTCTGGTCGGTTCGAAGTCGCGCGACACTGCCCGAGAGCGTCACTCCTCGTCAACCACCCTGAGCTTGAGAAGGCCCGTGCGGCTTTCGACCACTTGGGCTTGGGGCATGTCATGAGCCGCCTCGGCTTCCGCCGGAGCCTCCAGTTCCATCGCGCCGATCTTCGCGCCGCGCCGGTTGAGCTTGTCGGTGGAGGTGATGATCTGCTCGACATCCTTCTGCGCGGCCAGGAAATGCGCCTGCAGCTTGCGCGTCCGGTCGTCGAGCCGCGAAAGGTCCTCCATCAGCAGCGCCACCTCGCCCTGGATGAGATGCGCCTGCTCCCGCATCCGCTGGTCTTTCAGCACCGCCTGGATGACCTGGATAGACAACATCAGCAGCGACGGCGAGACGATGACGACGCGGGCGCGCTGTGCCTTCTGCACCGCGGCTTCGAAATGTTCGTGGATCTCGGCGAAGATCGATTCCGACGGCACGAACAGGAAGGCCATCTCCTGCGTCTCGCCGGAGATCAGGTATTTTCCCGAAACATCGCGGATATGCACGTCCAGATCGCGGCGAAAAGCCTGCGCGGCGGCACGCCGGGCTTCTGGCGCGGTCGCCTCGCGGAAAGCGTTCCATGCTTCGAGCGGAAATTTGGCGTCGATTACCAGCGGCGGCGCGCCGTTCGGCATCTTGATCGTGCAATCGGGCCGGGTGCCGTTGGAGAGCATGGCCTGGAAGGCATAGGCGCCCATCGGCAGGCCGTCCGCGACGATCGCTTCCATGCGGCCCTGGCCGAAGGCGCCGCGCGTCTGCTTGTTGGAGAGGATCGCCTGAAGGCCGACGACATCCTTGGCGAGCGTCTGGATATTGTTCTGGGCGGCGTCGATCACCGCAAGCCTCTCCTGCAGCCTTCGAAGGTTCTCATGCGTCGATTTGGTCTGCTCGGTGATCGTCGCGCCGATCCGATGCGTCATGCCGTCGAGCCGCTGGCTGACGGCCTGGTTGAGCTCCGATTGCCGCGCCGACAGCGTCTCCGCCATGGCGGAAAGCCGCCCCTGCATCTCGCTCTGGGCCCGCATCAGCTCGGAAAGCCTGGCTTCGGCCTCCGCCGCCTGCCGGGCGCTCTCTCGCTGGCGGCGCGCCGCGCTCCTCAGGAAGAGGATCGCCAGCAGCACCAGAACGACTGCCGCGGCAGCTGCGATGGTCATGCCCTGTTGGGCGGCAAAAAGTGCGGGAAGACGCGAGAGAAGATCATCCATGGAAGGGGAGGCTAACAGAATTTGGCAGGTTGAAAAGATCAAAACGTGAACATTATATAAAAAAGCGGGCCGATCCCTGTTTCTTCCGAAAAAAAGTTGCGTTATGGGAACGCCATGACCATCAAACCGCTGATTATTTTGCCCGACCCGATCCTGCGCCAGGTTTCCAAGCCTATCGAGAAGCTGGATGATGAGCTGCTGAAGCTCGCCGATGACATGCTGGAGACGATGTACGACGCGCCAGGCATCGGCCTTGCGGCGATCCAGATCGGCGTGCCGCGCCGGATGCTGGTCATCGACGTCGCACGCGAGGGCGAAGAGAAGAACCCGCAGGTCTTCATCAATCCGGAGATCGTCAAATCCTCCGACGAACGCTCGGTCTATGAAGAGGGGTGTCTGTCCATTCCGGAATATTATGCCGAAGTGGAGCGCCCGGCGCTCGTCACCGTCAGGCATATAGGCCGCGACGGCAAGGAGCACACGGTCGAGGCCGACGGCCTGCTTGCCACCTGCCTGCAGCACGAGATCGATCACCTGAACGGCGTGCTCTTCATCGACCATATCTCGCGCCTGAAGCGGGAGATGGTGATCAAGAAATTCACCAAGGCCGCCAAGTCTAAGGCAGTCTAGGCTGCCCTGCAGCGATCCGCAGTTTGAAGGCGCGTTTTGGCGCGAGAGGTCCATGTCACTTCGCATCATCTTCATGGGCACGCCTGAATTTTCCGTGCCGACACTGCAGGGGCTGAAGCAGGCCGGCCACGAGATCGTTGCGGTCTATACCCAGCCGCCGCGGCCAGGTGGCCGGCGCGGTCTCGATCTTGTCAAATCGCCGGTGCATCAGGCTGCGGAACTGCTCGGTATTCCTGTCTTCACCCCCTTGAATTTCAAGGAGCCGGAAGACCGGGAGAAGTTTCGGGCCTTGAATGCCGATGTCGCGGTGGTCGTGGCGTATGGGTTGCTGCTGCCGGAAGCGATCCTGACCGGCACGCGGCTCGGCTGTTATAACGGCCATGCGTCGCTGTTGCCGCGCTGGCGCGGTGCGGCGCCGATCCAGCGGGCGATCATGGCCGGCGACAGGAAGACCGGCATGATGGTGATGCGGATGGAGAAGGGCCTCGACACCGGTCCGGTGGCGATCACCAGGGAGGTCGAGATCGGCGAGAACATGACGGCCGGCGAGTTGCACGACAAGCTGATGCAGGCCGGCGCCCGCGCCATGGTCGAGGCCATGGAAAAGCTGGAGGCGAACGGCCTGCCGCTGACGCCGCAGCCGGAAGAGGGCGTTCTTTATGCCGCCAAGATCGACAAGGGCGAGACGCGCATCGATTTCTCGAAACCGGCCCGCGACGTGCACAATCACATTCGCGGCCTGTCGCCTTTCCCCGGCGCCTGGTTCGAGGCGGAGATCGGCGGTAAGCCGGAGCGGGTGAAGGTGTTGGCGTCCGAAATCAGCCAGGGCAGCGGCGAAGCCGCCACGGTGCTGGACGATGCGCTGACGGTCGCCTGCGGCGACGGCGCCGTCCGGTTGCTGAAGCTGCAGAAGGCGGGTGGCAAGCCGCTTGCTGCGGCCGATTTCCTGCGTGGCACGCCGCTTCCCGCCGGTACGAGGCTTGCCGCACAGACTGGACTGGCCTGATGCCGCGATACCGCATGACCGTTGAATATGACGGAACCAGTTATGTCGGCTGGCAGATGCAGGAGAACGGCCATTCGGTGCAGGCGGCGCTCCAGGGCGGCATCCTGTCGCTCACCGGCGAAACCATCTCGATCCGTGGCGCGGGCCGCACCGATTCCGGCGTGCATGCCGTGGGCCAGGTCATCCACGCGGACCTGTCGCGCGACTGGAAGCCCTACAAGCTGCGCAATGCGCTGAACGCGCATCTGATGATGGCCGGCGAGAAGGTTTCCGTTCTCGATGTCCAGGCCGTCGACGACACGTTCGATGCGCGCTTCTCGGCGCTCCGTCGGCACTATCTCTATCGCATCCTCAACCGGCCGTCGCCGCTGGCGCTGGAGGCGAAACGCGCCTGGTGGGTGGCGCGCGACCTCGATCACGAGGCGATGCACGCGGCGGCGCAGACGCTGGTCGGGCATCACGATTTCACGACGTTCCGCTCGGCCCATTGCCAGGCGACGAGCCCGGTCCGCACGCTCGACCGGCTGGACGTGACGCGCAACGGCGACCTGATCGAGATTCGCGCCAGCGCGCAGAGCTTCCTGCACAACCAGATCCGCTCCTTTGCCGGCACGCTGAAGCTCGCGGGTGAGGGCAAGATGACGCCGGCGGATGTGCGCGCGGCACTCGACGCACGCGATCGCGCGGCCTGCGGACCCGTCGCGCCGCCGGAAGGGCTTTATTTCATGAAAGTGGATTATCCGGGCGATCCATGATCGTTCCTAGAACGGATAGATGCCGAGGAAGCGCTGCAGCGCCTCCGTCAGCAGCATGCCGGGCACGATCAGGACCAGAACGAGACCGGTGATCATCAGCGGCTGCGGCCCGCAGATCATCCGCATCACCCGCGACACCGAAACGACCATAACGATCAGCAGGACGAAATGGATGAAGGCCAGCAGGGCATCCAGTCCGGCAGGTAGCAGAAAGCGCAGGCTCAAGAGACCGTAGAGATAGGCAAACGGAACGGACAGCCAGTTGACGGTGACGACGACAGCCGGGAACTTCCGGGCCAAGCCGAGCAGTGCGCAGAGAAAGCCCGCAAGGATCAGCGGCACCAGCCAGTTGAAGACCTCCAGCATCGCCATGCGGATATAGAAAAGTCCGCCGATCCGGGCTCCGGACGGCATGCCTTCGAGAAGATAGGAGCGCCACCACAGCCAGGAGAGTATGGCCGCCGGCAGGCACCAGACGAAGGCCCAGAAGGACCGCATCATGCCACGATCGGAAATGTCGAGCAGGCGGAATCCCTGGATGTCGCCTCTGATCAAGAGCCAGAGGCCGCTGAGATAGAGCCTGACTTCAGGGTAGGAGGGCATTATCGAACCAGCGGGAAATGAAGGTCCCATAGATTTGGGTGAGCGTTTCCAGATCGGCAAGGGCCACGCGCTCATCTATCATGTGCATCGTCTGGCCGACGAGGCCGAATTCCACCACCGGGCAATAGTCCTTGATGAAACGGGCATCGGATGTGCCGCCGGTGGTCGAAAGCTGCGGCGTCCTGCCGGTCACCTTCTCCACCGCATCGGAAAGCGAGGCGATCAGCGCATTGTTGCGGGTGAGGAACACATGGCTCGGGCGCTCCGCCCAGGCGATCTCGTAACGAACGGGCTCCCGATCCGGACGAAGCGGGCTGTCAGCCGCTGCGGCATCGAGCCGGCGCAGGATCTCGGCTTTGACGGTCGCAGCGGTCCAGGTGTCGTTGAACCGGATATTGAAGGCGAAGGTCGCCTTGGCCGGAATGACGTTCGTCGCCGGATTGCCGACGTCGACCGAGGTCACTTCGAGGTTCGAGGCCGGAAATTCCGGCGTGCCGGCATCGAAGGGCGGGTTCATCAGCGCCGACGCCAACGGCAGCAACCCGCGCACCGGATTGTCGGCGAGATGCGGATAGGCGGCGTGTCCCTGCACGCCGTGAACCGTCACCTTGCCGGAGACCGAGCCGCGCCGGCCGATCTTGATCATGTCGCCGAGCACGTCCGGATTGGTCGGTTCGCCGACCAGGCAGGCATCCCAGCGCTCACCCTTGTCCGCCGCCCATTTGAGAAGCTTTTCCGTGCCGTTGACGGCCGGGCCTTCCTCGTCGCCGGTGATCAGGAAGGAGATCGACCCGTTCGGGGCGCCGTGCTTTCCGATATGACGGGCGACCGCCGCGACAAAACAGGCGATGCCGCCCTTCATGTCGACGGCGCCGCGGCCGATCAGTTCGTCGCCCGCAATTTCGGCGGCGAAGGGAGGATGGCTCCATGAGCTTTCGTCACCGGGCGGCACCACGTCCGTATGGCCGGCGAACATCAGATGCGGCCCTTCCGTCCCGAGTCGCGCATAGAGGTTCTCGATATCCGGCATGCCGGGCTCCGTCGCCACCATGCGCTCCACCTTGAAGCCGAGCGGCAGGAGCATGGTTTCCAGTGCCGCAAGGGCGCCGCCCTCGGCGGGCGTCACCGAGGGGCAGCGGATGAGCGTCTGGAGGTTGGCGATGGGATCGGATGCGGACATGGTTTCGCTCAGTCGCGGAGCAGTTCGTTGATGCCGGTCTTGGAACGGGTCTGCTCGTCGACGCGCTTGACGATCACGGCGCAATAGAGGTTCGGGCCGGGCTCGCCGTTCGGCAGCGGCTTGCCGGGCAGCGAGCCGGAGACGACGACGGAATAGGGCGGCACTTCGCCATACATGATCTCGCCGGTGGTGCGGTCGACGATCTTGGTCGACTTGCCGATGAAGACGCCCATGCCGAGCACGGAGCCTTCACGGATGATGCAGCCTTCGACGACCTCCGAGCGGGCGCCGATGAAGCAATTGTCCTCGATGATGGTGGGGCCGGCCTGCATCGGCTCCAGCACGCCGCCGATACCGACGCCGCCGGAAAGATGCACGTGCCTGCCGATCTGGGCGCAGGAGCCGACCGTCGCCCAGGTATCCACCATCGTGCCTTCGTCGACATAGGCGCCGAGATTCACGAAGGACGGCATCAGAACGACATTCTTGGCGATATAGGCCGAACGGCGGGCAACCGCGTTCGGGACGGCACGGAAGCCGGCGGCGCGGAATTCGTTCTCGCCCCAGCCTTCGAACTTGGAAGGCACCTTGTCCCACCAGGTGGAGCTGCCGGGGCCATTGCCGACCACTTCCATGTCGTTCAGGCGGAAGGAGAGCAGCACGGCCTTCTTCAGCCACTGATGCACGGTCCATGTGCCATCCGCGCCGCGGCTGGCGACGCGCGCCTTGCCGCCGTCGAGCAGCAGAAGCGCTTCTTCGACGGCCTCGCGGACTTCTCCCTTGGTGGAAACCGTGACGCTCTCGCGGTTGTCGAAGGCGGTCTCGATCGTCTTTTCGAGAGAGGAGAAGTCTTGGCTGCTCATGTGGAATCCTTAAACGTCGCTCGATATCGTGATGATGGGAGAGGTGGCCGTTTAGCCTTGAAATGCTCTAGTCATTTGCTCTAAGCGACCGCCACTCAAGCGTCAATGTGAATTGGCGTCAACCGATATTGGCGCCGGAAGGAACTGGAAAGAATGACAAGGGCGAGAAAAGACGGACCGCGGCGCGGGGATGGAATCTGGGATCCGCTGAAGGACAATGTCGCAGACAAGCAGGCCGCAGCGGGCCTGCCGAAGACGCCGCAGACGGAATCCCCCTCCTACCGGCTCGCCTATGTGGACGAGGATTTCCTTTCAAGGGAAGACCTGCGTCCGGTCCGCCTGCAGCTCGAGCTGCTGAAGGCCGAGATGATCCTCGCCGAACGCGGCATCAAGTCGACCGTCGTGTTCTTCGGCGGCGCCCGCATTCCTGCTCCCGGCCAGAATGCCTGGGCGGCACGCAACGAAACGCAGCGCCGTAATCTCGAAGCGGCTTCGGTCTATTACGAGGAGGCGCGCAAGTTCGCGAGCCTTTGCGGCAGGCATTCCGCGAGCCATAACCATCAGGAATATGTGGTGGTGACCGGCGGCGGGCCGGGCGTCATGGAGGCGGGAAACTGCGGCGCTGCGGATGCCGGCGCCCCGAGCATCGGCCTCAACATCATGCTGCCGCACGAGCAGGCGCCGAACCGGTTCGTGACGCCGGAACTCAGCTTCAACTTCCACTATTTCGCCATCCGCAAGATGCATTTCATGATGCGCGCCAAGGCCGTCGCGGTGTTCCCCGGTGGATTCGGCACGCTGGACGAGATGTTCGAGGCGCTGACCTTGATCCAGACCAAGCGCATGGAGCGCATTCCGCTGATCCTGTTCGGCGAGAAGTTCTGGCGCGGCATCATCAATTTCGGCGCGCTTGCGGAATTCGGCACGATCGCGCCGGACGATCTGGAGCTGATCAGCTTCGCGGAAACGGCCGAGGAGGCCTGGAAGATCATCTCGGATTTCTACGAGCACTGAAGAATACGGCTATGGAAAGGACAGAACCCGCCCCTTTGGGAAAAGAGGCGGGTTCTTCAGGCGACTGCCGGTACTAGTTCGAGGGCCGAGGCCCTTGGGGCAGGGAACTAGAGGGGGCGATCCGGCAGGTCGTCGATGGAAATGGTTCCGTCCTTGTTGGTATCCATGCGGGCGAACAGCTTGTCGCCGGCAGCCGAGGCTTCGGTCTTGGAGATCTTGCCGTCCTTGTCTTCGTCCACCATGCGGAAGAAGCCGCCGCGCATCATCTGGCCGTGACGCCGTCCTTCCCAGCGGGCTTCGCGGCGGTCGCGGTCGTGATGACCCCAGCCGCGATGGTTCCAGGCCTGGCGGTCACCATCCCGGCGGTCATTGTCGCGCCGGTCGGCCTGCTGTTCCTGCTTCTGCTGATCGTTGCCGTTATCGGCCTGCTGCCGAGCGGGATTGTTCTTGCGGAATTCCTCGCGCTTTGCCTGGCGGTAGTCGAGAAGCTCGCCTCGGGTGATCGCGCCGTCCTTGTTGGCGTCGATCTCGGTAAAGAGAGCATCCCGGCGGGCGGTTGCCTCTTCCTTGGAGACCTTGCCGTCCTTGTTGCTGTCCGCGGTCTTGAGCAGGCGGACGAACATCACGTCCTGCATGACGGCGCGGCCACCCATTCCCATGCGGCCCGGTCCGCCCCGGTCAGGAGCAGCAAATGCCGGGAGAGCGGTTCCGGCGACAAGAGCGGCGCCGAGGGTCGCCAAAACGATCTTCTTCGCAGTCATCAAGGTGGTCCTTTCCGGTTGCTTCGACAGCTTGAAGCTATGTCCGACAACCGGTCAAAACCACTTAAACATCCGTAATGTGAATGAACTTTTGGTAAGCCTAATAAACCCTTAACCGATCCGCAGGCCGCCGAGGAAACCGGCAAGGTCGTCGGTCACGTAATCGATGTGGTCGTCCTCGTCGGTGAGTTTTTCCCAGCGTTCCATCAGCACGCCATCGAGATTGTGCGGCACGAGGAGGGTGGTGCGCATGCCGAGCGCTTTCGGCACCTGCAGATTGCGCGGCAGATCCTCGAACATTGCCGCATTCCTGGTGTCGATCCGGTGGAGGCTCGCGAACTTGTCATAGGTGGCACCGGCCGGCTTCGGCACGTAATCGGCCGCGACGATGTCGAAGATGTCGTCGAAATGGTCGAGGATGCCGAGCGCCCGGGCGGCGGCTTCCGCATGCGGCACGCTGCCGTTGGTGAAGATGAACTTGCGGCCGGGAAGCGCCTTGATCGCCTCGCCAAGCTCGGGATTGGGCAGGAGCGCCGAATAGTCGATCGCATGCGCCCGTTCCAGAAAGCTGTCGGGATCGATGCCATAATGGATCATCAGCCCCTGCAGCGTCGTTCCGTGCTCGTGATAGTAGCGCTTCTGCAGCGCCCTGGCTTCTACCGGCTCCAATTGCAGCAGTTCCTGCACATAGGCCGTCATGTTCTTGTCGATCTGCGCGAACAGGTTGACGTGATGCGGATAGAGCGTGTTGTCGAGATCGAATACCCAGTCGCGGATATGGGTGAAATCAACGGGATCGGGGGAGGTCTTCGGTTTCTTGTCCATGCCGGTTTTATGCACCGCCGGATCGATAAAGAAAATCGAAAAGGCGACCGGTTTTGGCCAAATCCGGCCTTGGCGGCCCATCCGGCCGCATGATACCGGCACGATATGGAACTCTGGATCCCCATCACCATCGCAGCTGCCTTCCTGCAGAACCTGCGCTCGGCCCTGCAGAAACATCTGCAGGGGCAGCTCGGCACGCGCGGAGCGAGCTTCGTGCGCTTCGGCTACGGCTTTCCGGTGGCGGTCCTTTACGTGCTCTCGCTGCATTATTTTGCCGGTTATCCGTTTCCGACGCTGAACTGGACCTTCGCCCTGTGGGCGGTGATCGGCGGCCTGTCGCAGATATTCGCGACCATCATGCTCGTGCATCTCTTCTCGCTGAGGAATTTTGCCGTCGGGACCGCCTATTCGAAGACCGAACCGGTCCAGGCGGCCATATTCGGCTTCGTCCTGCTCGGGGAGAAACTGGCGCCCGGCTCCATCGCGGCGATCGTCGTCGGCGTTATCGGCGTGATGCTGATCTCCATGGCGCGGCTGCCGCTTTCCTGGCGCAACCTTCTCGTGGCGCTGACGGGGCGCACGGCGCTGATCGGCATCGCATCCGGCGCCGTCTTCGGCATTTCCGCCGTGGCCTATCGCACCGCATCGCTCTCGCTCGGGGGACCGGGGCCGGTCATGGAAGCCGCCGTGACGCTCGCTTGCGTCACGACCTTCCAGACGCTCTTCATGCTGGTCTGGATGTTCTGGAAGGACAAGCGCGAGATCGTCCAGGTGCTGCTCACCTGGCGTTCGTCCTCGCTGGTGGGGCTGGCAGGCGTCGTCGGCTCGGCCGGCTGGTTCACGGCGATGACGCTGCAGCAGGTCGCCTATGTGCGGGCGCTCGGCCAGATCGAACTCGTCTTCACCTTCATGGCCTCCTACTTCCTCTTCCACGAGCGGGTGAACCGCATGGAACTGCTCGGCTGCCTGCTGATCGTCTGCGGCATCCTCGGATTGATCTTCTCGTAATCGACGCCCGATTTGCGGCGGCAATCGCTGCGGAAACCGGCTAGGATGATGTTCTCGTACGGGAGGATCATTCGATGTCACAGAAGGACAAGGCAGCCGCATTCGGAGCTCTTCACCAAAAGGGCAATCCGGTCATCATCTACAATATCTGGGATGCCGGCACGGCAAAGGCCGTGGCGGATGCCGGCGCCAGAGCGCTCGGCACCGGCAGTTGGTCGGTCGCAGCGGCGCAAGGTTATGCCGACGGCGAGAATCTGCCGCTCGAAGCGCTGCTTGCAACGGTGATGTCGATCACGACCGGCATTGAACTGCCGCTGACCGTCGATTTCGAAGGCGGCTATGCGGAAGACCCGGCAGAGCTTGCGAAGAATGTCGGCGAAGTCATGGATGCCGGTGCGATCGGCATCAACTTCGAGGATCAGGTTCTCGGGGGCACGGGTCTCTATGCCATCGACGCGCAGGCAGAACGCATCCGTTCCATCCGGAGCTTTTCGGATTCGCGCGGAATTCCTCTCTTCATCAACGCCCGCACCGATCTCTTCCTGAAGGAAGGCGACCGGTCTGCGCATGCCGGTTTGCTCGATGAGGCGATCGAACGTGCCGGGGCCTATGCGGACGCAGGTGCCCGCGGGTTCTTTGCTCCCGGGCTGGCGGACGACGAACTGATCCGCAAGCTTTGCGAGGCGGTCGCCCTGCCGGTCAACATCATGATGATGCCGGGCGTCTCAGTGCCGAAGCGGCTCGCCGAACTCGGCGTCGGCCGGATAAGCTATGGTCCGGGGCCTTATCGGGCGATGATGGCGAAGCTGAAGGAGGAGGCCGCGGCGGTCTTTGCCGCCACCGGCTGATTTTCCAATCAGGGGACGATCAGCGTGCCGGCCCCGCGCTCTGTGAAGATTTCGAGCAGCACCGAATGCGCGGTCTTGCCGTTCAGGATCACGACGCCCTGCACGCCGGCCTTGATCGCATCGATGCAGGTCTCGACCTTGGGGATCATGCCGCCGGAGATGGTGCCGTCCTTGATGAGCGCCTGCGCCTGCGCCACCGTCAGTTCCTTGATGAGTTCCTTGTTCCTGTCGAGGACGCCCGGAACATCGGTAAGGAAGAGAAGACGCGTCGCCTTGAGTGCGCCGGCAATGGCGCCCGCGAACGTGTCGGCGTTAATGTTGTAGGTGGCGCCGTCGCGGCCGGGTGCGACCGGGGCTATGACTGGGATCATCTCCGACTTGGCCAACAGGTCGAGCAGCGTGCGGTCGACTTCCACCACCTCGCCGACGAAGCCGAGATCGAGCACGCGCTCGATATTGCTGTCGGGATCGACGATCGTTTTCTTGGCCTTTTCGGCGAAGACCATGTTGCCGTCCTTGCCGCAAAGTCCGATCGCCCATTCGCCGGTCTGGTTGATCAGCGCGACGATCTCCTTGTTGATCGAGCCGGCGAGCACCATTTCGACGATCTCGACGGTCTTCTGGTCGGTGACGCGCAAGCCGCCTTCGAACTTGGATTCGATGCCCATCTTGGAGAGCATGGCGCCGATCTGCGGCCCGCCCCCATGCACGACGATCGGGTTGACGCCGGACTGTTTCAGAAGCGCGATATCCGCCGCGAACGCCTTGCCGAGCTCGGTATCGCCCATGGCATGGCCGCCATATTTCACGACGATGGTCTTGTTCTCGTAACGCTGCATATAGGGCAGCGCCTGAGCCAGAAGCTTGGCCTGAAGTTCGCTATCGGAAGCGGTCATCGAATTCCCCGTGGTCGAGAACTATGCTCTGAGTTGGGGCCTTTTAGCGCATGTCGTTGACGGAAGAAATAATCAGCGGGGAAGATTTATCGTATAGATAAGGGGAGGGGCGGGCGCAGGCACCGCCACAGCCGGAGGTGTCAGCTTGGCGAGCGATAACGATATCGCTGCATTGATCGGACGCGTGGCATTGCGCGACCGCGCGGCATTGGCGGCGCTCTATGCGGCCGCATCGCCGAAACTCTTCGCCGTCTGCCTTCGTATCTTGAAGGACCGGGCCGATGCCGAGGATGCGCTGCAGGAGATCTTCGTGAAGATCTGGCGGCGCGCCGACCGGTTTGCGGCCGCGGGCACGAGTCCGCTCGGATGGCTGGTGACGATCGCCCGCAATCACGCCATCGATGTCCTGAGGGCGCGCAAGCCCGTGAGCGACAGCATCGAGGAAAGCCGGGACATCGCAGACACCGCGCATGATCCCGAAACGGAGAGTATCATCAAAGGCGAGGGCCGGCGGATTGACAGGTGTATGGAAGAGTTGGAATCTGACCGGGCGAAGGCCGTCAGGAGCGCCTACGTGGAAGGGTTGAGCTATCAGGAATTGGCCGAGCGCCACGGCGTCCCGCTGAACACGATGCGTACCTGGCTCCGGCGCAGCCTTTTGAAACTGAGAGAGTGCCTCGACCGATGACGACGCCGGGACAAAGCGAAGGAGACCGTTCTCGCGACGAAGTGCTCGCCGGCGAATATGTGCTCGGCGTGCTGTCGCAGGCCGATCGCGAGCAGGTGGAGGCGCGTGTCGCGCGAGATCGGGCGTTCGCGGCGATCGTCGCCCGCTGGCAGGAGAACCTTGCGGATTTCAACGAGGATTACGGCGACGTGACGCCGCCGGCCGATCTTTATGCGCGGCTGGAGGCACGGCTCTTTCCGGAAAGATCCTTCGCGCAGGAACTGGCTTCGGCGGCAAGCTGGTGGAATTCGCTGCTTCTGTGGCGTGGGATCGCCTTTGCCTCGCTGGCGGCTCTGATCACCTATGTCGCGCTTGAGACCGGATGGATCGGCGGCCGGCCGGCCGAACCGCTGGTGGCGGAGCTGGCGGGGGAAGGCAACGCGATGGGCCTGATGGCGAGATACGATGCGACCAGCGGCCGCCTGCAGGTCACGCCGGTTGCCGCCGGCGCTGCCGATCAGCGCTCGCTGCAGCTCTGGCTGGTGCCGGGCGGCAACGACCCGGCGGTTTCATTGGGCATACTGCCGCAGACAGGCGAAGGCGCCGTCGAGATCCCGGCCGCGCTTCGGCCGCGGCTTGGCGAAGGCGTGACGCTTGCCGTCAGTGTCGAGCCTTTCGGCGGCTCTCCAACCGGCGCACCCACCGGCGCCGTCATTGCTGCCGGCCAGGCACGCCGCTCTTCAAATTAAATATTTCTGTAAAATCAGTGGCTTGATGTTCTTTCGAACCGCTTTTCGCTCGCAGCTGAAACTCTTTTTCCTCTGTCTCCGTCCCTTGTGATGTTCCCGATCATGGGAGCGTCAAAGCCTTGGGAACGCATCACGCCAGGGCGAACAAGTCTTTTGAGAGGAAGAGCATCATGTCGAAATACGCACTCCGCACACTCGCCATAGCGGCTGTTCTTTCCGCCACCGCGGCGGCCGCCTACGCAGCCAATCCGAAGGTCGGCGGCGCGGCGATGTTCGAGGACAAGAACATCGTCCAGAATGCCATGAACTCCAAGGACCACACGACCCTGGTCGCAGCCGTCAAGGCCGCCGGTCTTGTCGATACCCTGCAGGGCAAGGGGCCGTTCACGGTCTTCGCGCCGGTGAACGGCGCCTTCGCCGACTTGCCCGAGGGCACGGTCGACACCCTGCTGAAGCCGGAAAACAAGGCGCAGCTCACCAAGGTGCTGACCTGTCATGTGGTTGCGGCGAATGCCCTGTCCAAGACCATCGACAAGATGATCAAGGACGACAGCGGCACGCATGACGTGAAGACCGTCGGCGGCTGCATTCTCAAGGCAAGGCAGGATATGGGCAAGATCACGCTGACCGACGAGAACGGCAATGTCGCCCATGTGACGATCGCCGACGTCCGGCAGTCGAACGGCGTCATCCACGTCATCGACAAGGTCCTGCTCCCGAAGATGTAAGGGTGGGTTACAGGCAGTTCGTAGGCCCTTATGTCGGAATCCGGCCGCTCCTCCTCCTGGCGGCCGGATTCCTTTTGCTGTCTCAGACGGCGTAACCGACCGTCTCGACGATCGCCTGGCGCAATTCGTCGAGCCCTTTTCCCTTCTCGGACGAGGTCGAAAGCACCTGCGGAAAAGCGGCGGGCCGCTTGCGGATCTTTTCCGCAGTCTCTGCGATCAGCTTCGGCACGGCCGGTTCCTTGATCTTGTCGGTCTTGGTCAGCACGATCTGATAGGAGACGGCTGCCTTGTCGAGCAGGCTCAGGACTTCTTCGTCGTTCTTCTTGAGGCCGTGGCGGCTGTCGATCAGCACATAAACGCGCTTCAGCGTTGCGCGGCCGCGCAGGTAATCGAAGACCAGCTTCGTCCAGGCATCCACCTGTTCCTTCGGCGCCTGGGCATAGCCGTAGCCCGGCATGTCGACCAGCGCCATCGGCGGCAGGTCGGTACCTTCGCCGGAATAACCGTCCGGCACGAAATAGTTGAGCTCCTGCGTGCGGCCGGGAGTGTTGGAGGTGCGCGCCAGCCCCCTATGGCCGACCAGCGCATTGATCAGCGACGATTTGCCGACATTCGACCGGCCGGCGAAGGCGACTTCCAGCGGCCCCTCCGGCGGCAGGAATTTCATCGAAGGCACGCCGCGGATGAAGATCCAGGGGCGGCCGAAAAGCGGCTTCTCGTCCGTGCTCTTGTCTGCGGGCATGGGTGTCGTCGTCCTGTCTTTTCGAAGGGATTCGGGCTTCGAGGTTTTGGCCCCGAATGTCAAGCTTCCGGGTATTTTGTCCCTTCCGCCAAAAAGAAAACCCCGGCGAACCGGGGCTTTCGTCAGCTATTTCGAGGCTGCCGGTTTTCGTCGGAAGAGGCCCTTCAGGTTGTCGAAGAGTTCGACCTTGGCGCCGTGGCGCTTCATGATGATCGCCTGCTGGGTGACTGACAGCGTGTTGTTCCAGGCCCAGTAGATGACGAGGCCGGCCGGGAAGGACGCCAGCATGAAGGTGAAGACGAGCGGCATCCAGGTGAAGATCATCGCCTGGGTCGGGTCCGGCGGCGTCGGGTTCATGCGCATCTGCAGGAACATGGTAACGCCCATCACGAGCGGCCAGACGCCGATCATCAGCGCATGCGGCACGTCATAGGGAAGTGCGCCGAAGAGGTTGAAGAGCGAGGTCGGATCGGGAGCCGAAAGGTCCTGGATCCAGCCGAAGAACGGCGCGTGCCGCATCTCGATCGTGACGTAGATGACCTTGTAGAGCGAGAAGAAGATCGGGATCTGCAGGAGCACCGGCCAGCAGCCGGCGATCGGATTGATCTTCTCTTCCTTGTAGAGCGCCATCATCGCCTGCTGCAGGCCCATGCGGTCGTCGCCGAACTTGGCCTTCAGCTCCTCCATCTTCGGTTGCATGCGCTTCATGTTCGCCATCGAAGCGTATTGCTTGCTGGCGAGCGGGAAGAACAGCGCCTTCACGACGACCGTGGTCAGCAGGATGGCGACGCCGAAATTGCCGACATGGCGGAAGAAGAAATCCATCAGCTGGAACATCGGCTTGGTCAGGAACCAGAACCAGCCCCAGTCGATCAGGCGGTCGAACAGCGGGATCGAGTATTCGGTCGCATAACGCGAGACGAGCGGCACTTCCTTGGCGCCGGCGAAAACCATGTTCTTGAGTTCGGTCGACTGGCCGGGCTGGATCGTCAGGTCGTCGCCCTTGTAGTCGGCCTGATAGCTCGCCTGACCGTTGGTGAAGTGAGAGAAGCGTGCGACAAAGGGCAGCGTCTGCGGCGGGATGATGGTCGCCGCCCAATACTTGTCGGTAATGCCGAGCCAACCGCCGGCGGCCTTGTCGCTGGTAAACTGCTCTTTCTCGATATTGGCGTAGGTGTGCTCGTTGAGGCTGCCGTCTGCGCCCATCACGCCGATGAAGCCTTCATGGATGACCCAGACGGAAGGTGTTGCCGGCTTGTTGTTCCGGATGACGCGGCCATAGGGCGCGAGGGTGACAGGGGCGGCCGTCGTGTTGTCGATCTTGTCGGTGACCGTCAGCATGTAATGGTCGTCGACGGAGATTGTGCGGGTGAAGGTGACACCCTTGTCGTTGGTGAAGGAAAGCGTCACCGGCGTCTGCTGGCTCAGCTTGTCGCCGCTTGCGAGCGTCCATTGCGTGTTCGCGCCGGGCACGGTACCGATGGACTCGTTCGGGATGTAGCCGAGTTCGGTGAAATAGCCGTCGCGCGTGTCGGACGGCGAGAAAAGCGTGATTATCGGGCTGTCCGGGTCGACGGTCTCGCGGTATTCGCGCAGTTTCAGGTCGTCGAGGCGGGCACCGGTCAGGTTGATGGAGCCGATGATCGCCGGCGTTTCGATCTGCACGCGCTGCGACTTCGCAAGCGCCTGATCGCGCGTGACGGTCGCCTGCGCCGGATTTGCGCCCGGCAGATTGCCGGTCGGCGTGGTCTGGGCGCCGGGGCTTTCAGGAGAAGTTGTCTGAGCGGTCTCGCCCTGGAGCGCGCGGCGGGCTTCGTCGGCGCGCTGCTGAGCCTCCATCCTGGGATTCATGTAGAGGAACTGCCAGGCAAGGACGATCAGCACCGAGAGCGCGATCGCGATGAAGTAATTACGGTTCTTTTCCATCATGCTTTCCTGGAACGGGTCTCCTCGGACCGCTTCGGTTTCGGCTTGCTTTCGATACGATCGATAAGCTGTGCCGTCATATCCGCAAAGGGAGCCGACAGCACCTCCCGACGCGCGACAATCACATAGTCGTGTCCGTTCTTCATTGCAAATCCGGCCGATTGCCTCACCGCCTCTTTCAGGCGGCGGCGCATGCGGTTGCGCTCGGCCGCGTTGCCCTGCTTCTTGGTGACGGTGAAGCCGACACGCGGCGGCTCGTCGGGCGCATTGCGGTCGAGGACCTCCAGAAGGAAGGTCCGGCCTCGGCGGCTTTCGCCCTCCCGGACGGCGAGGAACTGCGGCCGGCTCTTGAGCCGCCCGACAGTCTTCTTGGTCTTTGTTTCGTTCGTCATCGCCCGGTCATCTCGGGCATCCCGGCCTTAGGCCGAGAGACGCTTGCGGCCACGGGCGCGGCGTGCGGAAAGAACCTTGCGGCCGCCTTTGGTGGCCATGCGGGCGCGGAATCCGTGACGGCGCTTGCGGACAAGCTTGGACGGTTGGTAGGTACGCTTCATTTATTTTAATACCGCGGTGTGCGGCCCTTCTTGGATTTTGCCGTCGTCACGACGGCAAGAGCGTTTCGGAAAAACGATCTGCGCAAGCGGCTGCATGCGTGCAAGCCCGCCGGAGCTGAACGTGCGCGGCTTATAAGAGGACTCCTGAGGGAAAGTCAATCTCTGCCGGGCTTTTCGCCGGCTTCCTCGATATCGGTGTCTTCGGCCGAAGCCGGCTGTCCGGATTTTGTTTCATGCAAAGGGAAGCGGTCGCACCCCTGAAAACCTGGGTTCGGCCGCGTCCGTAAGTATTGGTGCATTATACTTGGGGTCGGGGCGCGACGGCTTTATTCGAATCTAAAGTATTTCTTAATTCATAAATGCTAATTTTATCAATTGAGTGGAAGAGGAGCTGCGTGTGGAACGGCGCTTTTCCTGGGCTCCATCACGTAATATGAGGGGGAAGCTATGAAAATTCGGGGAAAAATCAATCTCCTCGTCGGACTTATGAGCCTGGTGGCCTGCTTCATCGGCGGCATGGCGCTGTTTGCCATGGCGGAATACCGCACGATGATGGTCGAATACGAGCTCGCCGCCGACCGTGCGCACAAGGGCGAGCACCTGAACCGGCTTGTGACCGCCGTCGTCATGGAATCCCGCGGCGTCTACATGTCGAAGGACACAAAGGAAGCCACGAAATTCGGCGACGGCATCCTCGGCTATCTCACCGAGATGGGCCAGCTCCTCAAGGATTGGAACGGGATCGTTCCCGCCGACGAGCGCGCCGAATTCGACAAGCTCCTGGCCCGCTCGAAGGAATTCACCGCTTTCAGAACCGAGACGGCCCGCCTTGGCCGGGAGCTGAGCCCTGCCGCCGCCAACGAGCAGGGCAACAACGACGCCAATCGCGAGAACCGCAAAGCCTATCAGGCGGAGATCGATGCGATCGTCAAGACAGACAAGGCCGTACTCGCCGCCGTGGATGAGAAGCTGGATACGTTCACCCGAACGCTTTTCGTGCTGGTCTCCGCCGTCACCTTTGCGGGCGTCGCCGCGGGCGCCGGTTTCGGCCTTTATCTCGGCCGCCGGCAGCTCAGCCACCCGATCATGAGCCTGACGAAGACCATGAAGCGGATCGCCGGCGGCGATTTCGATGCCGCAGTCGCGGTGGGGGACCGGGCTGACGAGATCGGCGACATGGCGGCGGCCATAGAGATCTTCCGCAAGAACGGTTCGGAAGTGGCTCGCATGAACGCGTCCGAAGCTGCCATGCGTGCCAGAAGCGACGAGCTTCAGACCCGCATGGCAGATGTCGTGGCGGCTGCGGCGGAGGGTGATTTCACCCGGCGCATCGAAAGGCAGTGGGGCGAGGAAAGCCTGGATCGCTTCGCACGTACCGTCGATCAGCTGATGACGAGCGTCGATGCCGGCATTTCCGAAACCCGCCGTGTGGTGAAAAGCCTCGCCGAAGGCGATCTCACCGACAGCATGAAAGGTGATTTCAAGGGCGCCTTCGCCGAACTGCAGCACAACGTCAACGGCACGATGGAGACGTTGCGCGCCACGATGAACAATGTTCGCGTCGCGACCGGGTCGATGAACGGCGGGGCCACCGAACTCAGCAGGGCGGCGAACGATCTCTCGCGGCGCACCGAGCGGCAGGCGGCGGCGCTGGAGCAGACATCCGCCGCGCTCGACGAGATCACCGCCGTGGTGAAGACCTCGACCGAGCGCGCGCATGAGGCGACCGTCATGGTCGGTGAGGCCAAGGAGAGTGCGGTGCAATCCGGCAAGGTGGTCCGCAGCGCCGTCGACGCCATGGGCCGCATCGAGCAGGCCTCCGGCGAGATTGCCCAGATCACCAACGTAATCGACGAGATCGCCTTCCAGACCAATCTCCTGGCGCTGAATGCCGGTGTCGAGGCGGCCCGCGCGGGCGAGGCCGGCAAGGGCTTCGCCGTCGTCGCCCAGGAGGTGCGCGAGCTTGCCCAGCGCTCGGCAAGCGCCGCGAAGGACATCAAGGCGCTGATCAACAAATCCGGCGAGGAAGTCGCCGGCGGCGTACGGCTCGTCCAGGAGACCGGCGAGGCGCTTTCGGAGATCGAGACGCGCGTGCTGCGCATCAACGACCATATCCATTCGATCGCGGTCGCCTCCCGCGAACAGGCGACCGGGCTTGCCGAGGTCAACACGGCCCTCAACCAGATGGACCAGGTCACCCAGCAGAACGCCGCTATGGTGGAAGAGACCTCCGCCGCGACGAAGAAACTGTCCCTGGAAGCCGACAGCCTGTTCACGCTCGTCTCGAACTTCAACATCGGCGACGACGGGCCAATTGCGGCCGGATCGGAAAAGCCTTCGCGCCCGATGGCGGCCGCAGCCGGCCATCGGCCCCAGCGCTCTCCGGTCAAAGCCATGACGGGGGCGCTCACTCGCGCCTTCGGCGGCGCCGCCGCCATGACGCCCGGCGTGGCGGGAGACTGGGAAGAGTTCTGATCGCCCCGCTTCAAGTCGAACGACAGGTGGGTGGAGACGGAAACCGTCTCCGCCTGCTCTTTTGCTGCCGCTTTTGCACTGCAGAAAGAAAGGCTGGTAAATTATGATTGAACCTTTAAAATAAGGGGCCAGCCACTACCTGCGGCCGAAGATACGGTGAGGAGTGGAATTCGGAAATGGAGACCCGCATGGACGACGAGGTTCGCACCTCGGGGCGCTCGGGGGCCTCGCCGGAAGGCGCAGGTCCGGAGCCGATGCCGCGTCTGTTTCAAGGCCTTTCCGGCAGGCTTCTCTGGCTCACCGTCATCTTCGTCATGATGGCGGAAGTGCTGATCTTCGTGCCTTCCGTCGCGACCATGCGCATGAACTGGCTGCGCGACCGGCTGGATACGGCCGCTGCGGCGGGCATCGTCATCGACGGGTTGCAGCCGGCCGAACTTCCCCGCGCCGTACAGGACGACACGCTGCTTGCAACCGGCACCAAGGTGATCGCGCTTAAGAAGGACGGGACCTCGCGGCTGCTTGCCGCGACTGACACCCAGCCCCAGGTGGACGAGGTGTTCGATCTCGCCCATATGCCGATGCTCGCGTCGATGCGGGATGCGCTCGACACGCTCCTCTTCGGCGGCGGCCGCGTGATGCGCGTCTTCGGGCCGATCGGCGACAGCGACATGATCATCGAGCTGGTCATGACCGACGACGCGCTGCGCAAGGACATGCTGAAATATTCGAAGACGATGTTTCTGCTGTCTTTGCTGATCTCGCTGATCACAGCGGTCCTGATCTTCCTCGCCATCAACCGCATGATGATCATGCCGATCCGCCGGCTGACCCACGGCATGCAGCTCTTCTCGGAACAGCCGGAGGATCCTTCGCGCGTATTCGCGGGCGACCGGTCGCGCGGCGAACTGGCCGTGGCCGGCCGGCACCTGACCGCCATGCAGGTGGAGTTGCAGCGGACGCTGAAGCAGCAGAAGAACCTCGCCGATCTCGGTCTCGCCGTCTCCAAGATCAATCACGACATGCGCAACATCCTGGCGTCCGCGCAATTGATGTCCGACCGCCTGACGGATGTCGACGATCCGATGGTGCGCAGCTTCGCACCGAAACTGCTGCGGACGATCGACCGCGCCGTCGGTTACACGAGCGAGGTGCTCGCCTACGGCCAGGCTTCCGAAGCGGCACCGCGCCGGCGCCGCATCCGGCTGGCGGACCTATGCCAGGAAGTGCGCGACATTCTGGCGATCGACCCTGAGGCCGGCATCGAGTTTCTCGAACAGGTCGGCGCCGATGTGGAAGTGGACTGCGACAGCGAGCAGATCTTCCGGGTCATCCACAATCTCTGCCGCAATGCCGTTCAGGCGCTGATGAATTTCGACCCGGGAGATACGTCGATGGTGCGGCGGATCACCGTCTCGGCGCATCGCGTCGGCAGCGTCGTCAGCATCACGATCGACGATACCGGCCCCGGCATGCCGCGCAAGGCGCGCGAGAACCTGTTCTCGGCCTTCCGCGGCTCGGCTCGTTCCGGCGGCACCGGCCTCGGCCTGGTGATCGCCCGCGAACTGGTGCTCGCGCATGGTGGTACGATCGCGCTCGTGGAAAAACCCGGTCCCGGCACGCAGTTCCGGATCGAAATTCCGGACCGTCCGGTTTCGCTGGAGGACTACCGGGCCCGCGCCTGATGCAAATATGTGTTACTTCTCAACGGCTTGAGCGAGAGGTGACAGTAAAATGACGTGGCTCCCGGTAAAATCGCTTGCAATCCTTCGCGCCACCCATTAGAGGATCGCCACGCAAGCGGTGACGCGCCGCTCGCTCACGCACCCGTAGCTCAGCTGGATAGAGCACCAGACTACGAATCTGGGGGTCAGGAGTTCGAATCTCTTCGGGTGCGCCATTTATCTACTTGAAATCATTGTGTTTTCCGTCGATCCGAGAGGGTCCCAGCATAAAATTTCTTTTATGCTGGGTTTTATGCTGGGGAATTATCCACAAGAGCGTTGCGTCGAAGCAGATTCCCTCCCAGTTCTCATCCCCTTGCCACCTTTTCTTTTTGGCTTTGGAGCATCTTGCGATGTGGCTCCTCGCGGCGCTCTGTGCGGGCCGAGCGCGCATTCGGCCCGTCGTGGCTAGGCTCGGAGATGTGGACAGGTAGCTCCGGTGTTCGTTCCGGCAGTCGTTCGGGCAACATCTCCCACCACGGCCTCCACCGCCTGGGACAGCAAATCCCGCCGGGTCGAAAGCGAATAGATATCCTGGGCGAAGGCCGGATTGGCCTTAGTGTCGAACACGAGTTCGGCCATGATCCGGTCGCCGACAATCCGCCCCATCAACGTCTGAGCTGTTTCGAGGTCTGGCACGGCCTCGCTCACAACGACATGCGTCTCGCGCAATTCCGGTTTCATCAGCGCCTTGATGATCAGTTCGTGTGCGTTTTCCTGGGTGAGGGTCCAAACGGCGCCGATGATGACGTACATCTTGTCCCACGCTTCGTCGCCGATCGTTTCCTTCCAGCCTTTCAGCACATTGGTCATGATCTCGACTTGATTCTTGGCCGCTCGGTTTTGACAATAGAGGATCATGTCACCGATGCTTCGGGCGTAGGTGGCGAACTCCGCATTGGTGAATGCGCCTGCAGAGATGATCTTGTCGATAAATTTCAGGCTTTCGGAGAGCATCGCATCGATGGTGATCTTATCTTCGAGGGTCATCCCCGAAATGCCGCTAAACGTCCCTTGGACTCTCGATATTTGATCGCGGTAGGCCTGTAGGGCGGGAATCCACTGAGCAAATGCCGGATACTCGCCGTATCCTGAAATGACAGAGAATATTCCGAGCGGGATATGCGAAACGGCTTTTGTCACGTCGTATATCTGCCCGACGTTCTGATGGACGTAACGGGTCTTGGCGTCCGTCAGAAGCGTATAACGCCCTCCGTCGAACGTCGATTCGACATAGAGCAGCGGATAGATATTCTGGCCGATGTTCACGATGTTGACGGCGTAGTTGGCGCGCATCGCCGCGTCGATGTCCTTGACGAACTGAAACGACTGCCGCTCCCGATTGCCGGCGAACTCGGTGTAATATTCCGGTGTATGCGGATAGCCATCTGCGGGATTCAATGCCATTTTCAACCTCATCCGGTTCGAGTTGAAGACACACATCTCCCTTCGCGGAGGCGATGGCCGCCACGTTGTTGGAGACGACATCCGCCTGAGCGTCAGCCCATGGCGAATTCCTGCTTGCGGTTTGCCCAGCCGCAGACACGCTGCTCGATGATCGCGAAGACCGCGTAGAGAAGGATTCCCAGAAGAGCGAGCGCGAAGAGACCGGCAAAGGCGAGTGGCACGTCGAAGCTTGCCGTCGCCATCATCATGACGGTTCCGATACCGCGATTGGCGGCGACCGTTTCCGACAGAACCGTGCCGACGAAGGCGAGTGTCACAGCTACTTTCAACGAGGCGAAGAAATACGGCATCGTCCGCGGCAGGCTGACATTCCAGAAGACCTGAGACCGGTTGGCGCCCAAGGCTTTGAGCACGTCTTCCATCTCCGGTTCCGTTGTGGCGAGCCCGGTCGCGACGTTGACCACGATGGGAAAGATGCATGTGGTCAATGCCGTCAGGATGGCGGGAACCGTCCCAGAGCCAAACCAGAGGACGAAGATCGGCACGACCGCCACCTTCGGGATCGATGAGAAGCCCACAAGCAGGGGATAGGCGACGTTGTAGGCTGTCCGCGATACCCCAACGATCGCGCCGAGCGCCACGCCGATGACCATGCCGGCGACAAAGCCGATCATCGTGGTGACGAGCGTCTGCAGGATATGCGGCCAGAGTGCCGGCATCTGCAGGATCAGCGTCGAGACGATCGCACTCGGGCGGGGAAGCACGATGGGGCTGACGGCAAAGACGATGCAGCCCACCTCCCAGGCGAGAAACAGAAGCAGGATGAATGCAATGGACTTGAGATGGTCAATCGTGCGCTGGGACAAGGTCATGGGGCGATCCTAAATCTGCCGGGCTTCGACGATCATTCGCCGCAGGTCGTTCGTCAGTTCGGCGAATTCCGGCTCGAAGGTCGTTTCGAGAGTCCGCGGCCGGGTGAACCCGACAGTCCTGTCGTCGGTGACGCGGCCGGGACGGGCGCTCATCACCAGGATACGGCTTGCCAGGAAGGCCGCTTCCCGCAGATCGTGGGTCACGAGGAACACGGTTGGCTTCGTGTCCATCCAGAGATCCTGAAGAATGGACCAGAGTTCCTCGCGGGTGAACTGGTCCAGCGCGCCGAAGGGTTCGTCCAGCATCAGAAGCTTCGGTGAATGGACGAGAGCACGGCAGAGATTGGCCCGCTGCAGCATGCCGCCCGACAGTTCCCAGGGTCGCCTGTCCCCGAAGCCTGAGAGCCCGACCTTGGAAAGCAGGGCTTCGGCCCGATCGCGAAAGAGGGTGTGTCTGTCCCGCTGAAACGTGTCCGCGTAAGGTTTCACGATCTTCAGCGGCAGCATGACGTTTTCGCGGATCGTCAGCCAAGGCAGCATGGTCGGATTCTGAAAGGCCATGCCGATACCGATCCGGTCCGCCCCTACCTCCCGTCCGGCAACGAAGATGTTGCCTTCTGTCGGGCGCAGGAGGCCTGCGACGAGCTTCAGGATCGTGGATTTTCCGCAACCGGAAGGACCGACCATCGCGACGAAGTCGCCCGGATAGACGGTGAGATTTGTCCGGTCGAGCGCCAGGAAGGTGTCCTTTCCCTTGCCGAAACGGACCTGCACGTCTTCAAGCTGGGCGATGCGCACAGGCGGTGATGAGGGCGAGTACATTGCTGTCGTCACCGGATGTTTCCTTCCCCAATGTGAGTTTCGAATGCGGCGACCGCAGCGCTTGCAATCTCCAGATCCTGCTCTCCCGTTCCGGAGCCAACGCCGATGCCGCCGACGATCTGGCCGTCCACGAGCAGAGGCAGCCCTCCGAGAAGATTGGTCATGCGTCCATCGGTCGCCTCCGCAAGGGCGATGGCCTTGTCGGGGGAGATGTTTCCCGTGGGCAGGCCGGTGGTGGCGGCCGTCATGGCCTTGCGGGTGGCGCTTTCGATGGAGAGGACGCGGGAACCGTCCATCCGGATGAAAGCCATGAGATTGCAGCCTTCGTCGACGACGGCGATGCATTGGGGGATTCCCATCGTGCCGGCTGCCTCGACCGCGGCATTCAGAACGAGCAATGCGCCCTTGTGTGTGAGCTTGACGGCGCGACGGATGGCGGACATGGACGGAATACCTCCTTCAGATCGGTGACGAGCATGGCGCCCGGTGCATGGCTGATAAAAAACGGCAATCCCGAATTCTGCAGCGCGGCGAGAGCCGTGAGGCCGCAGGGCCAGAACGCAGCGGTTTCATTCGGCTCGGGCAGGACCGGCTCGCCCCAATCCGGTCGGGCGAGATCTTCGATGCCCAGTTCTTCTTCATCGCCGACATGCAGCGGCGCGCCGTGGCTTAGCGGCATTCCCCCTGTGATCGCGATGACCCTCGTCAGGTCGCTGTTTCTGAAGGGCCGCATTGAAACGACAAGCGGGCCCTGGAAGGGGCCGGATGGGTTCGAGCGAAGTTTCGTTTTGTAGAGGCCTCCCTGGAGGCCAAGCTCGCGGTGACGCATGCGAATGCCTTCGCCTGCGAGAGCGCCTTCAGCCCCCAGCCAGCACCCGATGGCGAAGATGACGAGATCCGGCCGCCATAATTCGACGATATCCGGTAGCGGGCGCCATTTTCCGTTTTCATGGACGTGGTAGGCAGGCAGATCGCGCCGTATGTCTATTCCGCGTCCAAGCCCGGGCATGAGATAGCGCCCCGGCTCACTTTGCGCCAAAAGGGGGCAGGCTTCGGGATTGCGTTTGCAAAAGGACGCGAAATCCGCCGCATGGGTTTCCGGCAGAATGTAGATATTGGCCTGAACATAGCCAGGCGCGTGCCCGACGGTGGTTCCTGAAAATCCGGCGCGCGCAGCCAGCCTTACCGCTAGTCCCGTGTCCTTGCTGGCGGGATCACACATGGCGGACGTACCCCCCATCGACCCGATAGACGCTTCCGGTGACATAGGATGCGGGCTGGCCGCACAGGAAGGCGGCGACTGCGGCAATCTCTTCCGGCTCGGCATATCGGCCCATCGGGATCTGGGAAAAGGAACGCTGCCTGACGGTTTCGACATCGATCTTTTCACGGGCGGCGGTCGCTTCGTCCGTCAATCGCACACGCTCCGTCGCGACCCGCCCCGGCATCAGCACGTTGATCGTCACCCCGTCCGCAGCCACTTCGGATGCGAGAGATTTGGACCAGGCGACCAGCCCGGCGCGCAGCGTATTCGATATGCCGAGGACCGGGATCGGTTGGACCGCCCCGGTGCTGACGACCGTGATGATCCGGCCCCAGCCATTGCGGCGCATGGACGGCAGGAAGAGGTCGGTGAGGCGGATGACCGAAAGCGACATGGCCCTGAAACTCTCCTCCCAATCCGAGGGATCTCGCCCGAGAGCGCTGCCATAAGGCGGACCGCCGGTATTGTTCACGAGAATGTCGATATCGCCGACTGTTTCGGCGAATGCGGCGAAGGAGGATGTGTCGGCCAGGTCGAGGCGGAATACGCGCGCAATGCCCAATTCCTCTGCTGCCGCGGCCAGTACCTTTTCGTCGCGTGCCGCGATGGCGACATCCGCGCCTTCTTCGACCAGGGTCCTGGCGATCGCCAGGCCCATGCCGCGGTTTCCTCCAAGCACCAGCGCTCGCTTGCCCTTAATCTTTAGATCCATGCCTTGATCTCCCTTGTTTTCCAGGCGGAGGATATCTCCTGCGTCAGGAAGCGTCCTCTTCCGGGCTTGCCCTTCAGTTCTCCCTTGTCGACGATGATCTCGCCCCGGCTGATCACCGTCTCCGGCCAACCCTGCACCTCCAGCCCTTCGAAGGGCGTGTAATCGACATTGTGGTGGAGAATATCGTTGGTGAGGGTCATCCGCCGCTCCGGATCCCACAAGACCAGGTCCGCGTCGGCGCCGATGGCAATCGTGCCCTTGCGCGGGTGCAGTCCATAAAGCTTTGCATTATTGGTCGCGGTGAGGGCGACGAAACGGGGCAGATCGATGCGCCCCTTGACCACGCCCTCGCTGAACAGGATCGGCAGACGCGTCTCCAGGCCTGGAATGCCGTTGGCGACGGCCCGGAAGGACGGATCGGGACCGGCCTTGAGCTTGCCTTCGCCGTCGAAGCGGTAGGGAGCATGATCGGAATTGAAGATATCGATGGTGCCATCTTCAATCCCTTGCCAGAGCGCGGCCTGTGCCTGCGTGTCGCGGGGAGGGGGGCTGCACATAGCCTTTGCGCCGAGCATGTCCGGCATGTCGAGGTCCTGCTCCGTCAGCAGAAGATATTGCGGGCAGGTTTCCGCGATGACGACGTGTCCTCGCGCCCGCGCACGGCGGATTTCCTCCAGGGGATCTCCGCCGCTGACATGGACGATGACAAGCGGCACGCCGGCGATTTCCGCCAGTGTCACGGCCCTGTGCGTCGCTTCCCGCTCGACCGGCAGCGGCCGGGAATGGGCGTGGGCGACCGGCTTTGTGCGGCCCGCCCGTTCGAGGCGGTCGGCGAGCCAGCCGATCATCTCGTGGTTCTCGGCATGGATCAGCATGATGGCCTGCTCCTGCCGGGCCGTCTCGAACACGTCCAGGATCTGGCGGTCGCTGAGCTGCATGGCCTCATAGGTCATGTAGACCTTGAGGCTGGTGTGGCCCCGCCGGATCAATGCGGGCAGTTCTTGTCCGAGAACGGCGGGTGTAGGATCGCTGACGATCAAATGGAACGCATAGTCGCCGACGGTCCGACCCGCCGCGCGCTCGTGGTAGTCCGCGACCGCAGCCGTCAGGGATTGCCCCCTGTGCTGGACGCAGAACGGCACGATGGTCGTCGTTCCGCCGAAGGCCGCGCTGATGCTGCCGGAGCGGAATCCATCGGCCATCCGCGCACCTTTGGAAGCCAGGCCCGGCGCTTGCGGCTGATCAAGATGGCAATGGGCGTCGATGCCGCCGGGAAGGACAAGCTTGCCGGCAGCATCGATGACATGGCGGCCGTCGACAAGCCGATCCGCAATGGCAATGATGCGACCGTCCTGGATACCGATATCCGCCTTGAAGACATCGGAAGCCGTTGCAACGGTGCCACCGCGGATCACAAGATCGAATGTCATGCCGGCAGCTTCCTGACCTCGGCGGAGGGAAGAAAAGAGGGATCGAACACGTCTTCCGGTTTCGGGATGGTGGGCAATCCGAAGCCGGCGGCGACCGTTGCCAGGCTCTTCGCCAGCTTTGCCTCGTCGACGGCGCCGAGGCCCTTGGCCTTGGACTCTTCCGTCGTCATCTGGTTCTTGATGAGCCAGTTGAGCTTCTGCTCTTCAAGATCAGCGTTGATCAGCGGTGCGTGCGCCTTCAGCGCGGCAATGGCGGCCTTTGGATTTGTAGCAGCCGCCTGCCAGGCGCGGGCGCTGACGTTGACAAACGCCTTGGCGGCTTCTGGGTTCTGGGTCCTGAACTTTTCCGACAGGATGATGCCGTTGCCGTAGAGATCAAGGCCGGCATCCGCATAGTATAGGAACTTGATATCGTCAGGCTTGATGCCAGCCTTCAACAGCCCGAAATACATGGTGGAGTCGAAGCCGAGGATGGCATCGGCATCGCCTCCGGCAAGCACGGCCTCGCGCAATTGAAGGCCCACCATATTCCATTTGACGGCCGTCGGATCGATTTCCGCCGCCTTGGCATAGGTGGAGAACAGACGGTAGGCCCCATCGGGTGCGGCTGCGCCGATCGTTTTTCCGGTGAGATCCGCAGGCTTCGCAATGCCGGATTTGGCAAGCGTGCCGACGCAAAGCGGGCTGCGGAAGTAGACCATGTAGGCCATGCGGATCGCGCCGCCAGCGTTCTTGGCGTTGAATTCCGCCATCGAATTGATGTCTGCGATACCAGCATCGTAGACGCCGGAGCCGACGCGCGACACGGCCTCACCGGAGCCGCCTCCGGCGTCGAACTGGCATTCGAGGCCGGCATCCTTGTACCAGCCATTTTGCTCGGCGAGGAAAAAGGCTGCATTGGAGCCGTCAAACGGCGCCGCGAGCGAGAATTTTACCGCCGTCGCGGCCCGCGAGATGCCGGCCTTCAGAACGAAGGGTGCGGCAATTGCCGTCGATATGAAGGATCGGCGTGTCATGTTGAAAATCGTCATCGTCTTCCCCTTTTGCTTTGGTTTCGCCGGAAATAGATGAGCAAGCGGCGTGCCACTTTGTGAACTTGAATAAAAACAATGCTGCGCTATAAATTGCGCACAATCGCGTGCGCGCCGAATAAACAGAGCGAATAACAATGAAGCAGGAAAAACGCCTCGTAGGGGTTATGAATGACCGCAACCGGCCGAAGGTCGAGGATGCGGATGACGCCTATGATCATCTTTTCTCGGCGATCGTGGACCAGCGGCTACTGCCTGGCACCAAGCTGACGGAAATGGCACTCGTCGAGGCATTCGGTGTCGGCCGGCGCGCCGTCGCAACCGCTCTGCAGCGTCTCACATGGGAAAAGCTGGTGGTCTTCTTTCCCAAGCGCGGTGCCTTTGTCGCGGCACCCGATGCTGACGATGCGAGGGAGGTATTCGCCGCTCGTGTTGCCATCGAGGCGGGAACAACGGAGGCGGTGGCTCGCGCGTCGGACGCCGCGGCAATTGCCCGCCTGCAGGAGAATATCGATCAGGAAAACAAGTTGCGGGAACAGGGCCACATACGGGAAGCGATCCACCTGTCAGGCGGGTTTCATGTCCTCATGGCCGAGTTGTCGGGAAATCGGATCCTCGCCGAACAGGTTCGCCTCCTGGTCGCCCGCACCAGCCTCATCGTCAACCTGTTCGACAACCAGATCGGTTTGGCCGGATGGCACGATCATCACGACGACCTCATCCGTCACTGCGCGAATGGTGACGTGGAAAATGCCGTCAAGCTGATGCGCGAACACATCATGGAACTCCAGGAAGCGCTGGCGCTTGACAGACGGAGACCGGTTGCCTTCGACATGCTTGGTGTCTTCGGAAGAGGGCAGGCGCCATTATAGTCGCGTGGGTATTCCAGCATCGCCATCGCCCTGATTTTGCGATCCCGCAGCCACTACGGGCTATGCGCTTGTGCATGGCACCGTCTGCGAAGCCGTTCCTCCGAAGTCTGGTGGAAATCGCCCGTCTGAATGACGAGTCTCCTGCGGCGGGAAAAATCATGGCTGAATATCGGCCCATTGCGCGGATATACGAGAATGATTCATGCGAAGGCATCGAGCCGTTCTTTGACAAGACGGCGCATCCGTTCCGCCATGTTGGCGACCGGCGATCCTGTCGGGACGATGCCGGGTGGCGCCAAACTCTCCAGTCCGGTGGCGAGACCTGAGACCACCTCATCGACCGCCGCGTCGGCATCCGTCGCCCTTATTCCCACAGTGGTGGCGACGGCGCGAAAGTCCGCGCGCCGCAGCCGGTCATCCTTACCGTTCAGTTTGAGCGCCATGCGATCCCCTTCCAGGTTGGGGAACACTCTTGTCGTCACGGCATCGTATAGCGGCGCCATCCGTACCGAGGCGAACTGGCTGCTGCCCGGCTCGGCGATCTTGAGAAGCGCCAGGTTCTTGAGGTGCATGTCGCCGTCGGCGATCAGCCAGGCGAACAAGGCCCGCTTCAGCACAAGCAGCACGTCTTCGTCCGGCGCCGTGGAAAGAGGGCGCAGCGCGCGCGCAACGCGCTCAATCGTGCCGTCATATTTGGCTTCCGTCGGTACGCCCAAGACCGAGGCGAAATCCTCCATCGCCAAGAGGTGCCGATCCTCCCGGCTGGTGCGAATATCGAAACGCTCGACGAGCAGCGCCGGGGGCATGCCGTCCGGCATGGCGACCAAAGCCATTGACGGCGTCGCAAATCCGGCGGCGGCGCCCAGCGTCAGTGACTGCCATTCGATCACCGGCAGGGCCTCGAATCCGCTTGTCCCTGCCGGTTTGAGAATATGAGTGAAAGGCTTGACGATGCTCGGCGTAAGCGTGCCGTCGCTATCCAGATACATCGGCGCCTTGATCTGCACGCCGGAGAGTCGCGGCGTCTCCGCGCGCGCATATATCTGCGCGAGATTGCGCTCGAAATCGTGCTCGATATCGCCCCGGCCCGGCCCCGCATAACGCCCCATGAAAACGCCCTCCCTTGAAAAACCGGAAAGCGGCGTCAGCAGGATATCGGCAGGCAGCGCAGCCAGTTCGCTTTGCTTCTCGACGATCGTGATGTTGGACATGTAGCGCTTGCCAGAGCGCAGCATGGCCCGTTCGTCCCGGTCCTTCAGGACCGATTCCAGCCATCCTTCCGGCAGCAGCGACAGGATGAATGGGGGAAGCCTTCCAGGCGTGGTTTGCCGGATCAGCGGCGGCCCGTTCTCATCGGTCGGCCGCCAGCGCCATTCGAAGCCGTCATGCGTGAGATTGCCGATGGGCTGACCGTGCCATGCGACAATGAGATCGATGGCCGCTTCGTTGCGCGCCGGAGCCGCCGTGGGACGATGCAGGAAATAACGTTCGGCCAGTTCGCCTTCACGATACCATTGGTTTTCCCGGGCGAGCGCCCATACGGCGTCCGCCGCGCCTTTGGCGTCGCCATATTCTTCCATTAGCCTTTGCGCGATGGCCGCGCGCATGTTTTCATCGATGGAGGCTGCGTGCTCGCTGCGCAGCCGGAACGCTTCAAGGAAGCGCTGGCGTATGGACGAAACGTCGATGCGGAACTCGCCCATGCCGTCATCGATCACGGCCTGCGCGATCGAAGGGTGATCCGGCGCTTCGTTCTGGATGATTTCCAGCGACCGCAGCCGTGTGCGTTGTTTCCGCCGTCCGCTGAGAAACAAACGGCCGTCGCGTGTCGGCCCCAGCAGTACGGCGCTGGCCGCCGAGAGATAGGCACGGGGATAGAGATAGCGGGCGATGCGGACAGCATGCTTGAGAATGACGGCCTCGACGTCATCGTCAGCATCGACGTAAATGCCGCGCATCAGCTGCACCAGCTTGCCCGTGTCCGCCTGATAGTGGCTACGGGTCTTGTCAATCGTTTCCCCGACGAGGTGGAGAGGCATTTCTAACTTTCCCATTCTTCAGGTGCGGGAAAGTTAGTAGACTTGGCTCCTTTCTGCAAGAGAATATAACTTTCGCGTTCTTCAGGTACGCGAAAGTTAGGATCTTCCACCTCTATTTTCTCCTGCCTCTGGCTCGACCTGTAAGAAGGGCATCCGTTTTCGATGGATCATAGGTTGGCATGCTGTGCTGCCGATCGGCAACTTGCAGGCTCAGCGTCTTCTGTGACCATCGGGGTATAGTCGTCCTAATGTGAAATAAGGAGCGCTTCGCGCGCCTTGTCCCGATCGGCTGCGGCTGAAGCCTTGCCGATCCTTGGGGGGAGCCAAGGGGTCTTCCCCTTGCTCCCCTGCAAACGCCGCCTGCACACGGCAGGGCCGCCCGCTCTCAGGACAGCGCAAAGTTCCCACCACATCCACAATCCGATCCGTCCCGCTCGCCGCGCAGCCCGGCCGTGCTCGCCGGCATTTGCCCCCTCCATCCCCGCGCGCTCACGCGCCCCCCCGGAGGCATGTCGGGGACATGCCTCCGGCATTTACGGGAAAAAGGATTGGAACAATGGCAAGGACACAAAAGAAGGCCAAGGCCGTCGCCGTCGCGACGGCGGAAGAAGTCGCGGGCGTGGACCCCAAACCGAGTGCCAGAATTACTTCAAAGCCGCCGGTTATGCCTGAATGCACGGTGCTCCAGCGGCTTCGTTCAATCCCACAACAATTCTGATAAGCCATGAACCGCTCTAAGTGTGCCGCTCGCGGGGTACTTCGCTCACAATATCCTTCGCCGACAGCTCGTTCGGCACGTATTTCGGCAATCTCGCGGCTGGGAAGATCGACAACAACGAAATGCCCGCGACGATCAGGAATGCTCCCCGCAATGCGCGCAGCCCCGCGTCATCGTTGATCGCGATCAATGCCTCCACCTGTTGGGGTGTCGCGGGCGTGGCGCCGAGCACGTTCCTCAGCTCGGCGCTCGTGACGAAGTCGACGTCGTCGAAAAGGGCGTGAGGCACGAGTTCGGGTGGGAGCCCGGCTTCGTTGAAGGCCGAGGCGAGGAACATGCCCAGAAGCCCGACCGCCACGACGCTGGTGAGCGCGGCGCCCAGCGCGTTCGAGACATTGTTGGCCACGCCGCGTAACGCACCCACGTCGCCAGCAAGGTGCTTCGGAGAGGCGGACACGAGCACGTTGAACAGCAGCGTCAGCAGCGTGCCTTCGCCGGCCCCGACGACGACGAGGCCGAGAATGACCGGAACGGTGCTCCAATCGTGCCCCACGGTGAAGGCGACCAGCACTAGGCCGACCGCAATCAGCACGAACGAGGCGATGCCAAGAATGCGCGGCGCAAAGCGATTGTAGAGGCGCACGGAGAGAACGCCTGCTGCCGCGACGGCAGTCGCATAGGGGAGGATGGCAACCGCTGAGAACAAAGGTGTGCGGCCCTGGAGGATCTGGACGTCAAGCGGAACCAGAAAGCTCACTGCGAAGCCGAGCATCCCGGCAACGAGAAATGCGATGACGGCGTTCCTTTCCTCCCTGCTGTCCAGCACCTCCATCGCGAGCAGGGGCTGCTTGTCCGCGGCCACGCGCCTGTTGGACCAGGCGAAGAATGCCTGGCCGAGCACGATCCCCAGCACGATGAGAAAAGGCGCCGGCGACAATCCCAAGAGGGTAAACGGCGCGGTACCTTCCGCGACCAGCAGCCCCCATGTCTGGAGGTTGTTGAGGCCGAACAGGACGAGCGCGATCGCCGCCGCGGAAAGCACGGCTCCGACGAAGTCGATCTTGGTGCCGGGCTGGCGGGGGATCGGCGTCAGGCGAAAACTCAGGATCAACACGACGACAGCCATGACGACGACCAGCCAATAGGTGTAGCGCCAGCTCAGCGCGGTCGCAAGGAAGCCGGCGATGACGAAAGTGATGGCGCTCGCGACGGCGGGCATGCCCGCCAATACGCCCAGCGCCGTTTCCTGCTGCCTTCCACGGTAGTTCGCAGCGATCAGCACCACCAGGGTCGGCACGGCTGCGGCTGCGGCTATACCGGCGATCGATTGGGCCAGGTTCATGGTGCCGGCGTTGGCGCTGGTCGCCATCAGGACCATCGACAGGCCATGCAGGACGACGCTCACCTGGAGCACGAGACGTTCGCCGGCGAGCTTGCCGATCTGGGCGCCGAGCATCACGAAGGCGGCGACGAACAGGGAGTAGAGCAGGAGCGCGGTCGCGGCAGCGGTCGCCGGCGCGTTCAGGTCCTCGCCCAGCGGCCCGAGCGAAACAGGTAGCGCAAGAACGTTGACGGCCATCTGCAACTGGGCGAGGACAATGACGATCAACGGCAACCAGGGAGCCTGGGTGGCGTGCCGGTCTGCGATGTCGGAGCCGGCCGTCAAATCCGATCGTGTTGCCATGTGATCCACTCTCAAACGTCAACCTGTCCCATGGCTAGATAGGAAAGCGCAGGATGGCGGCCAGCTCCTTCTGACCCGGCAGGTCCGACCGGCGCACCCCAAGCACGCGCGCTCCGTTGGCAAAAGCGCGGCTCGCGATCTCGTCGACGACGCCATAGGTCGTGGTGTCTCCTCCGTCGGTGAACGAAACGACGCCGGTCTCCGCATCGACCGTCCCCGGAATGACTGCGTCTATGTCGACCAGCAGCGTTTCGACCGCGCCGAACGTCGCTGCGCGCGCGGCATCGGAAATGTCGGTCGTCGCCCGGCCGCTCCCTGCGCGCTTGTCGTAGAGCGCATTCAATTCGTCGATCTCCCGCGCATAGGCGGCATCGAGAACGGCGCGTCCGGCCTGCGCGAGTTCGGCATCCGACAGGCGGTCGGGACTGGTCTTGATATCGTCCGGCAGCAGGTTCGGATAGCTGTTCACGGAGCGGAACACGGATGCCAGCCGTCCGGTTGCCGCCAGGATCAACGGTGTTTCGCGCCCGCTCAAAAATGGCCTCAGCGCAGCATCGATCTTGCGTGCATATTGCAGGAAACGGACGTTCTGGCTCTCCAGGCCACCCATGCGCCCGTCGGACGTGCGGTCGTTGAGCGTGGATTTGCCGACTGCGCTTGCGGCGTCTGACGGCATGTTGTCGATCTTCACCGTGGCGGCGGGCATGTCGGCATGCATTTCCACAAGCCGCACTGCGTTCTCGGAAAGCGCGAGAACGAAGGCCGAGTGCGGAAAGGTGACCGGCCGGATGAGTGGCTTCAGATGAAACCTGTCCGCGACTTCGACCATGGGGGTCAGGTGGTTGGCCAACCGAAAGGTCCTGAGGCTGTCGGGAGTAGCGAGGACAGCGAGGCTGTTGGCCTGCAAGCGCCAGAACTCTTCATCCTCGGCCAAGGCATCGAGCTCTTCCATCAGCGACAGGAGCCGCCTCTTGTCGAGCCCCGCGGTCTCGAGGCGCTGACGCGCCTCCCGGGCGAAATTGCCCAACTCAATCCGTGAAGCGTCACTTTCCTGCGTGAGCGGGGTCGTCCTCAGATAGATCGACACACAAGCATCGCTTCTGACGTCGTAGAGCGACTTGAATTCGGAGCGCGTGGAGATATCAACATGCGACATTGAGCAATCCTTCCTCTTGTTCCGAGGCCGCCTGCGCGGCGGCGAGTTCTATTTCCGATTGCCGGAAAAAGCGCGAGAACGATCAAAAGATCCGTCACGGCCGCCCCCTTCGCCGTGACCCACTGATACATTCAGGTGAGCTGCTGGTGTTCCTCATTTCTGAAATTGGCGCCGTCAGGCCAGTTGCCGAAGGCGCGCATCTGCTCGGCATATTGCCGCAGTCGGTCCTGGACGAGCCGGTGTACCGTCCCCTCCGGAAACGTCCCGTCCGCCGCCCGTTCGCCGGCTGGCCGCTCCATCAGCAACTCGATGCCCTCGTCGATGTGGCTGACCGCCCAGACATGGAAACGTCCCGCCTGCACGGCCTCGACGACCTCTTCCTTCAGCATCAGGTTCTTGACGTTTGCCGTGGGCACGACCACCCCTTGCCCGCCCGTCAGTCCCCGTTGACGGCAAACATCGTAGAATCCTTCGATCTTCCGCGTCGTGCCGCCGACCGCCTGCACCTCGCCGTGCTGGTTCACCGCGCCGGTCACGGCAATCGCCTGGTTCAGGGGAAGACCGGAGAGGGCCGACAGCAAGGCGTAAAGCTCGGTCGTCGACGCCGAGTCGCCGTCGATCCCGCCATAGGACTGCTCGAAGGTGATCGTCGCCCCGAGCGAAAGCGGCCAATCCTGCGCGTATTGCGATTGCAGATACCCGGTGAGGATCAGGAAACCCTTCGAGTGGATCGGGCCTGAAAGCGCTATCTCCCGCTCGATGCTCTGCACCGTGCCCCGTCCGACCGACACCCGTGCGGTCACCCGCGACGGCTGCCCGAAGCCGTAATCCCCCACATGGATCACCGACACGCCGTTGATCTGCCCCACCCGCGCGCCGTCGGTGTCGACCATGACCGTGCCGTCGGCGATCACCTCCCGCATCCGCTCCTCGACCAGATTGCGCCGCCGCTCCTGCTGAGCGATCGCCGCCTCGACGTGATCCGCCAGCACGAACTCCTGTCCCTCCTTTCCCGCCCAGTGGCTGGCCTCGACGGCAAGCCTGGCGATGTCGAGGAACCGCGTGGTCAGCTTCCGCTGGTGGTCGCGCAGCCGCGCGCCATGTTCGACGATCCGGGCGGCGGCCGAGCGGTCGAAGTGGAGCAGCCCGCGATCGTGAACAATGAGACTCAGGAAGGCGGAGTAGCTTGCGAGGTTCTCCTCGTTCCAGTCCATGTCCGGCGCAAATTCCGCCTTGACCCCGAACAGTTCCGGAAATTCGACGTCGATCTGATGCAGGGTTTGATAGAGGGCCGCCGGCCCGATCAGGATCACTTTCAGGTCGAGAGGGATAGGTTCCGGCCGCGGCCGGCTCGTCGGCATCGGCGCCCCCTGTTCGCCCGGGTTCTCGATCACCACCTCGCCGGACGCCAACCCGCGCTTCAGCCCCTCCCAGGCGAAGGGGTTGCGCATCACGTCGAGGGCGTGCAGGACGAGGAAACCGCCATTGGCGCGGTGCAGCGCGCCCGGCCTGATCTGGCGGAAATCGGTCACCATCGTGCCCATCACCGCCCGGTAGTCGAGCCGGCCGATCAGATTGTAATAGGTCGGATTCCGTTCGAGGATGACGGGCGCGCCGGTGATCCCGGTATTGTCGATCACCACGTTGACTGCGTACCGCGCCAGGGGCTCCATATACCCTCGCGCCGCAGCCGCACCGTCCGCCTGCCCGGTCTCGGCTCCCGGCTGGAAATCGTGCAGATGCTCCGGCAGGTCCGCCTCGATCTCGTCGATAAAGGCGAGGACATCCGGCTGATCGCCATAGTCCTCGCGTAGCTCCGCAATCAGCGGGCCTGCGGCAACCAGCGCCACCTCCCGATCGAGCGCCATGACGCGCTGATGCGCTTCCTTGTCGATCTGCCGCATCCGGGGCACATAGGCACCAAGCTCAGCGTCGATCTGCGCCCCCCGCTGATCGAGCTCCGCCCTTGCCTCGGGCGACAGCTGCTCGAACACCTGTTGCGGCATCGGCTCGCCGTTCAGCAGCGGGATCTTGGCAATGCCTGCCGGCCCGATCTGCAGCGCGAACGCGCGTTCCTGCGCAAAGGCGCGCAGGTCTGCGATCAGCCCGGCACGTTGCGTCCTGACCTCGGCAAGCGACTGCTCCCGTCGCCGCGCGTAATCCTCGCTCTCGAAAGCCCGGGGGATCTCGTGCTGCGCCGCCTCCACGAACGACGCCATCGCCTTTGCCAGCTCACGGCCCCTTCCGGCCGGCATCGGGAACGCGCGCGGGCGATCCGGCTCTGCGAAGTTGTGGACATAGACCCAGTCCGCCGGCGTCGGCCGCGCCGCGGCGAAGGAGCGCACGGCCGCGAGGACCGTGCTCTCGCGCCCGGTACCGGGTGAACCAGCGGCATAGAGGTGGAAACCGCGCGCGCCGACCTCGAGCGCAAAAGCGATCGCCTCGGCCGCACGGGGCTGTCCGATCGTCGTTTTGGCCGGCGGCACCTCGGCCGTCGTCTGAAATGGCAGCGCAGCCGGATCGAGCCGCCGCCTCAGATCCTGCAGCCGCACCGCCAACCGCTCGCGCAAATCCTGCATGGCGTTTCTCCTCGTAAGGCTGGCGACGCTTTTTGCCGTCTGCTCTCCCGGCCGCGGAAGGGGTCTCGAAGAACGCTCGTACACGCGGCGGCAGGCAGTTCCAGTTGAAACCACGGCAAACGTGCCGAGGAAAGAACGCGCCACATTAAACCGCCCATCCCAACAACAACCGGGAGGCAGTATCGGACCGGGAAGTGTCCGCATCCGGCTTGCAATCATGACACTCCAATCCTACGGTGGCAATGACTGCGTTGGCCGGAACAAGACCTTCGTCGTCGAGCCATTGGCAGATTTAAATAGAGTCTTGACACTTGTGTGCGTCATTTGCTGGTAGCGACGGGACACGAGACATGACTCCTGCGCTGATCCGATCTACGGTCCGGCCACCGTTTTCCGGCCAGTTGAAGTTGATCGCTCATGCTGTCTGGCGATATTAGAGCGGTTCATGGCTTATCAGAGTTGTTGTGGGATTGAACGAAGCCGCTATCGCGGCATTCGGAGCATGGGGTTTGCGTACAGTGCTCCTGCTTTGAAGGAATAGAACGCAGCGTAAATCAGCTGCGGCTTGGACGTTTGCTTTAGTTGTCGCGGTTGACAAAGTTGCGTCGATCCCCATATTAAGGACGAAGGAGATGAGCCATGACCGACAAGGCACATTCGAGGATGTCGAGGAGTTCCGCGAAAACCCGTGGCAAGACGACGTTGGGCATAGTGACGATGTTCACCATGAAGGGCGATCCGATCAAGGCGCTTTCCGGATTTAAGCTGCCTGCCGGGGCCAAGGTTGCGATCGTGTCGTCGAGGCCGGAGTCCGTCAGGGAAATCAGGAAGACCACCCGCGGTCGTGTCGCTCGTGTCACGGAAGTGATCGAGAAAGAGCCCGGTCAAGTTCTGTTCGATGCGAGGCCGCTCGTGGACAGGTCGGCTTTCGAACCAGATGCCCGCAGCCGAGCCACGCTTGAAGGCATCCGCATTGCCCAGGAGGATCTACGAGACGCCGGCGGAGCCTATGACCTCGATCAGGTCCGCACCTTGATGCGCGGCGTGTCCCGGCAGGCAGTCGACAAGCGCGTGCAGGAAGGTTCGTTGCTGGCAGTTCCCGGCCCGAGCAATCGTCGCAGCTACCCGACGCTCCAGTTCAACCGTGACGGTACGGTCGTGCCCGGTCTAAAAGCTGTGCGTGAAGCTTTGCAGGCCAGCAATCCATGGTCAGTGCTCAACTTCCTTTCCCACCCGGATGTGAGATTGGACAATCGCAGGCCCATCGATCTGCTCAAGTCTGGCAAGCTTGACATCGTGCTTGAAGCTGCGAGGCGGCATGGCGAGCAGGGGGCGTGAGCAGCCCTCTGCCTCCCGCCGACCTGAACCGGCGTCAGCCGGAACTGGTGGAGATCTCGGCAAGAGAAAGCCTTCATCGCTTCTATACGGTCAAGCGGGATCCGATCTTCTTCGACACCTCAACGATGGGGCGCTTTAATGCTCCTGATGCTTCTTACGGCGTGCTCTATTCTGCCAAGGGGATCGCCGGCGCTTTTGCGGAAACATTTCTGCGGACGCCCGGCCGCACTCTTGTCGATGCCGATCTGCTGCAACGGAAAGCCTATGGCCGCTTCAACACCAACAGAAATTTGAAACTGATCCGCTTCGCCGGTCCAGGCCTCGCGCGACTCGGCGCCACAGCCGAAGTCTCGCATAGCGGCTTGCCCTATGATGTTCCGCAGGCCTGGTCGAAAGCGCTGCATGGACATCCAATAGACGCCGACGGTATTGCCTACCATTCCCGTCATGACGATGCGGAGCTCTGCTACGCAATTTTCGATCGGGCGGCCGACGCAGTTGTCGAAACAGAACGCCGGACCGACCTCGACCAGGATTGGTTCTGGCAGATCGCTGAGTCTTACGGAGTGGGGTTTGCGCCGTGAGCCGGCATAGAGGTGCCTCCTTTTCATCGTCGGCACAAGAACAACGTAACCTGCGTCCGCGATTCGCTCGCCCATCTGGAACAACGCCTCGCGCAGACCGAAGACGTCCATGTAGAGGATCACGCCCTTCTTTGTCGCATGTCCCGTCGCTGGTTTGATCAGTACCACTTTTGCGGCTCCATCTGCCGTCTTCTTGCCTCATGATCTTTGCTCCCAAAGATGGATCGTTTGATAGCGCTCCTTCCAGGAGGGCGAGCAGCGATCGGAGCGGCCTCCACGCAGCCTTAGTGAGGTTAACTATCTGAATTGCGAGACAATTCTATTCCAGAGAGGGTGCGATATAGCAGGGTCGTTAGTTCACATCCCTTCAAGACCCTATTTTTCCTGCAGCCTCGCAAGCCGTCGAAGGGCTTCAATTAAGCACGCATGTGTCTTTGCCACGTCGAATTCGACAACGACATCGCAATTGTTCGGCTTGCCGGTGCGGGCGGCGAAATCGACGACCGTTCTGCCGTAGTTGATGCCGGGCGCCGTATCCACCTCGACGCGGGCGGGGACGCTCCGGGCGATGCCCGGTTCGGCCGCGACGAGAATGGCGCAGGGATCGTGCAGGGGCGGTTCGGAGGGCGTCAGCACGCCGGGAAAGAACGTCCTTGTCAGCGACCTGAGTAGTTCGGCCGCCAGCGCCGCGGCCGGGCCTTTGATCTCTGCCACGGCTGAGATCAGCGCCTCGTCGATCGGCACAAGTCCGCTCGCGTCGACCGGGACCATGGTGAGGGGAATGCCGGCGCCGTAGACGATGGCGGCGGCTTCCGGATCGCAGAGGATATTCCATTCGGCGGACGCGGTCTTGGTGCCGAGCCCCCAGGCGCCGCTGAGGGTCACGATCCTGCCGATGCGCGCCGCCTCGTCCGGATAGCGCCGGATCAGCAGCGCGAGATTGGTGAGGGGCCCGGTCGCAACCACGGTGAGGCCGGGATGGCGCCGCAATTCGTGCGCCAGCCGATCGACCGAATGCATCGCGTCGAGCGGCACGGCCGCAAGGTCCGGGCGTTCGGGGTCGAGCCCCGACTCCATGTCGAGCAGCCGGGCGATGAGCCGCTCGCGCAGCAGCGGACCCGGCGAGCCGGCGGATACCGGAACGCTGGCGGGAAATGCCGCGGCCACGGTGATCGCGGCATTGCGCGCAGTCCTGTCCGCCGCCAGATGGCCGGCGCCGGTGGTGACGGCCAGGAGGTTCAGGTTCTCGTGGCCGAGCGCCGCGAGAATGGCGACGGCGTCGTCATTGCCCGGGTCGCAGTCGTGGATGAGATCGATCATCGCGCCTGGCTCGTCCAGCCGCAGAGGTTGCGCCACATGGCGGCATAGCCGGGCCAGTCGATGAAATCGTGCGGGCACCAGTGCGGGCTGCAATCGGAGGTGAAGACGGCGGCTCGTCCCTCGCCGCAGGTGCCGACCGCCAGCAGCGGATCGCCTTCGATGGTCGCCAGGAGCTTCGCATCGTCGCGGACGAACACCCTGTTGTAGCCGAGCAGCTTCGGCCATTCGCCGGTGACGCCTGAAAGAACCGGATGCGATCCGTCGACGGTGAGGGCGGTCACGCCCTGCGGGTGCTCGCGGCGGTCGTCCGTCGCCATCATCGTCACCGGCAGGCATTTCTCGACCGGCGTGTCCTTCCAGAAGCCCTTGGCCTCGATGCCCATGAAGGTGAGATAACCGCCGACCATGATCAGGCCGCCGCCCGCGTCCACATAGTCCGCGATCACCTGAAGCCGGTTCGGCACGATCTGCGACTGGCGCCAGGTCGGCGGCGTCAGCAGCAGGGTGTTGGCGCCGATGTCGCTCAGGATGATGGTCGAATATTTCCGCAGCGCCTCGACATTGTCCGGGAAGTCGGTCGCCGCGACGTGGTTTTCGATCACGTCGACGTCGAAGTCGCCGCCTTCGAGCGCCTTTTTCAGATAGGAATAGCCTTCCCCGAAATGTGCCGTCGAAAAGGAATCGAAGCCCTTCGTATGGACCGAGTGGGTGATCCAGGTTTCCCCGACGATCAGTATCTTTGCCTTGTCCGCCATCTTGTCCTCGTGCTCCGACGCTCATGTTTCGACAGCCGGAGCCGGCTCCCGTTCGGCGGGAGACGCGGGGTCCGGTCTTTTCAGGAAGAGGCCGCCGAACTGACAAAAAACCTTCAAAGCCTCTTGAGTACGATGATCTACACGAGTAGATTAACCCTTGCAAGGCGGTTTTAGGCTCAGCTTTTGCAGATCCGGCGCCACAAGAAGCGATCCGGAATTTCAAGATAAAATGGGTGGAGAGGGTTTTGGCCGGTCTCGAACTGAAAGATATCCAGAAGAGCTACGGCCATCACGCCGTCGTCCACAACATCTTCCTCAACATCGAGGACGGCGAGTTCGTGGCGCTCGTCGGGCCTTCGGGCTGCGGAAAATCGACGCTGCTCCGGATGATCGCCGGCCTCGAAACGATCAGCGGCGGCGACCTCCTGATCGGTGGGGAGCGCATGAATGCGGTCGCTCCCAAATCGCGCGACATTGCCATGGTGTTCCAGAACTATGCGCTCTATCCGCACATGACGGTTGCGGAAAACATGAGCTTCGCCCTGCGCATCCAGGGACGCCCCAGGGAGGAGATCGCGGCGAAGGTGAGGGCCGCCGCCGACATCATCGGCCTTGCCCCCTATCTCGACCGGCTGCCGCGCCAGCTTTCCGGCGGCCAGCGCCAGCGCGTCGCCATGGGGCGGGCGATCGTGCGCGACCCGAAGGTGTTTCTTTTCGACGAACCGCTCTCCAACCTCGACGCCAAGCTGCGCGTCCAGATGCGGACGGAAATCAAGGCCCTGCATCAGAAGCTGAAGACGACGACCGTCTATGTCACGCACGACCAGGTCGAGGCGATGACGATGGCCGACAAGATCGTCGTGATGAACGGCGGCCATGTCGAGCAGGTCGGTGCGCCGCTCGAACTTTATGACCGGCCGGCCAACCTCTTCGTCGCGGGCTTCATCGGTTCGCCGGCCATGAACCTCGTCAGCGGAACGGCCGCCGGCGGGCGTTTCGTCGCGGATGCCGCGACCTCCTTTTCGCTGCCGCTGCCGCCCGGCCTTGCGGGCAGGGTTGAAGGCAAGGTCGTCTACGGCATCCGTCCGGAGCATCTCCTGCTTGCCGAAGCCGGCGAGGGAAGTGTCGCCGCCACGGTGAAGCTGATCGAGCCGACCGGGGCCGACACCCAGATCCTTCTCGACATCGCCGGCATCCAGTTCACGGGCATGTTCCGAGAGAGGATCGCGGCGGGACCGGGCCAGTCGATCTTCATCAAACCCGATCCGACCAAGATTCACGTTTTCGACGGGAGGACAAATTCGAGAATCGTGCCGGGCTCGTCCAACTGATCAGGGCTTTCGGCACCGTGCATGACGGGCGTTCAAAACAAGGGAACAGGATATGAAACACTCTCCGACAATCACCCAGACAAGCCGCAGCAAGATGCAGGCCACCCTCGCGGTGGCGAGACTGACCGTAGCCGCTCTCGCCTTCACCGCGATTTCCGCCAGCGTCGGCATCGCTCAGGATGCCGCATTGACCGGCGCGGACGTCAAGGGACCGGTGACGCTGCGCATGGTCTCCTGCTGCAAGCCGACCTATTTCGGCCCCGCCGTCGATGAATGGAACAAAGCCAATCCGGATATCAAGATCGAGCAGGAGGTCATCCCCTTCGCGCAGCTCAACGACATTCTCGAGTCGCGCCTGCGCTCGCAGGATTCGACCTTCGACATCCTTATCGTCGATCCGCCGCGCACCGCCGCCTTTGCGGCCAAGCGCTATCTCAAGGACCTGACCGCGGCCTTCACGGACAAGGTCAAGGACAAGATCAATCCGGAATCGCTGAATGCGGTCACCTTCCAGAACAAGCTCTATGCCATTCCGGTGTTCAACTCGACGCAGATCCTGATCTACAACTCGGACATGCTCGAAAAGGCGGGCATCAAGCCGCCGTCGATCAAGCCTGAGGAGCGGACGACCTGGGAGCAGGTCGTGGCCGACGCCAAGACCGTCAAGGAAAAGCTCAAGGTCGAATACGGCATCGGCTTCTCGCAGGGCCAGAGCTACTACCAGCTGCAGCCGATCATCATGTCGGCTGGCGGCGAGACGGGATTGTCCGGCCCGAACAACCTGACCCCGAACGTCAACAACGACGCCTGGAAGAAGGCCATGAGCTGGTATGGCGGCCTGTTCGCGACGGGGATCGCCCCGCGCGGCGTGCCCTTCACCCAGATGGACGCGATCTTCACCTCCGGCAAGGCGCCGTTCCTCGCCACCTCCACCGACCGCGTGCGGGAATTCCAGAAGCAGAACCTCAAGTTCGGCGTCGCCGCCTTCCCGAAATTCGCGGGCGGCAAGGCCTATACGCCTTGCGATTCCTTCGCGCTCGGCCTGAACCCCTATTCCAAGCACCAGGTCCAGGCCGCGAAATTCCTGGAATGGATCGGAACGACGAAGGAAGGCGGTTTCGCCTCCGCTGCAGAATCGCCGAACGTGCCGGCCAACCTGCTCATCCGGGACGAAGTTTCCATGCAGATGGAAAAGGCCGGCACCAACCTCACCGGCCTGACGGACCTCATCAAGTTTGAGACGTCGAATACCTGCGTCCATCGGCCTGCTTCTGTCGCCTATATCCAGTTTGAGACGGCCTTCACCCAGAAGAATATGGATATCGTCAACGGTGCGGATGCGGCCACCTCGCTGGACGCCATGCAGAATCAGTTGAAGACTGACTTCTCGCGTATCCGCTAATCTCGGAAGGTCCCGTCGGTACGAGGCGGGACCTTTCATTCGCCGGGGAATTTCATGAGCGAAGTGGCAAGGCAGGGGGCTTCAGGGCAGGGCACGCCCCGAAAGCCGGACAACGCGATAAAGTGGGGTGATGCCGTCACGGGCTATCTGCTGGCGCTGCCGGCCGTGGTCGCACTGTTGTATCTGCGCGTGATTCCGGCCGTGGATGCGCTATGGGAAAGCTTTCACCAGCGCTCTCTTTTCGACCAGACGCAGAAGATGTTCGTGGGGCTCGAAAACTACGTCTTCCTGTTCACCCAGTCGCCGACCTTCCTGCAGTCGGTCAAGGTGACGCTGCTTTTCGTCGTGCTGACGGTGGCCGTCCAGACCGTCGTGGCGCTGGCGCTCGCCGTGCTGTTCACCCAGAAGGGCTGGGGCATGTCCTTCTGGCGCACGCTCGTCTTCCTGCCGATCACCATCCCGACCGCCGTTTCGGCGGTGGTCTGGGGAACGGCCTTCCGCGGGGACGGCATCATCAACGGTTTCCTTTTGCGTCTCGGCCTCGACCCACAGCCGTTCCTGGCTTCCAGTTCGCAGGCGCTGTGGAGCATCACCATCCTGGCGTCCTGGATCGGCGTCGGCTACTGGATGGTCTTCCTGATCGCCGGGCTGAAGGACATTCCCGACGAGGTCAAGGAAGCCGCGTCGCTGGACGGCGCCGGTGCGTTCCGCACCTTCTTCTCGATCACGCTGCCGCTTCTGCGCCGGCCGCTCGCCTTCGTGGTTGTCGCCAACACCGTCGCGAACTTCCTCCAGTTCGTGCCGGCCGCCATCCTCACCCAGGGGGGCCCGCAGGATTCCACCCGCTTCGTGATGTACGAGATCTATACGCAGGCCTACGTGCAGGGCGATGTCTCGCTCGCTGACACCCAGATCGTCCTGGTGCTCTGCGTGCTTCTCGCCATCGTCGCCGTTCAATTCCGCCTGCTCAAGGCAAAGGACTGACAGATGCAGCAGACCGAACCGAAATCGCCCGGTCTTGCGGTGTTCAATACCGCGCTCGGCATTTTCGTCGCCTTCCTCTTCATGCTGCCGGTCATCTGGATGGTGACGAGCAGCATCCGGCCGAATGCCGAAATCTTCCGTTATCTTTCGCCGCTGACGATCTGGAGCGTCGTGCCGACGCGGGTCACGCTGGAAAATATCGTCGGCCTGCTGCAGACGGGCTTTGCCCGGGCACTGGTCAACTCGCTGGTTGTGACGATGATCACCACCGGCCTCGGCCTCATAATTGCTTTGCTGGCCGGTTTTTCCGTCTCCGTTCTCGAATTTCCCGGGCGCGACGTTCTCTTTGCGCTTTTTGTCGTCGGCTTTTCCGTGCCGTTCGATGCGGTTGCCGTGCCGCTTTCCGCGCAGGTCCGGGACGTCGGGCTGACGAATACCTATTTCGGCCTCGCGCTTGCCGGCCTCGGCAACGGGTTCGCGATCTATCTCCTGCGCCAGTTCTTCCTGGGGATCCCCCGGTCGCTGGCGGAAGCGGCGCGCCTCGACGGCGCGAGCTGGCTGCGCATCCTCTTCAGCGTCTACCTGCCGCTTGCCAAGGGGCCGGTCACCGCCGCCGGGCTGACGCTCTTCGTCTTCCAGTGGCAGACCTATCTGTGGCCGCTTCTCGTCGCCTCCGATCCCAGCATGCAGGTCGGCCCGGTGGCGCTGGCCGGGCTCGTCAGCCTGTCGGGGACGGTCGATTTTAGCCAGATGTTCGCCGGGGCGCTCTTCCTGTCGATCGTGCCGGCGGGACTGATGCTGTGGCTGCAGCGCTATTTCGTCCAGTCGGTCGCCCGCAGCGGCATGACCGGCTGAGGAGGGCTGGCGGTGGATCTCGGTCTCCAGGGCAAGGTTTTCATCGTGACGGGCGGCACGGCCGGGCTGGGTCTGGCGACGGCCAGGCAGCTTGTCGCCGAAGGCGCGATGGTCGTGGCAAGCGGACGCTCCGTCGAGCGCGCTTCGGCGGTGCAGGCCGATATGGACCCGGCAAGGAGCGTCTTCCTGGCGATCGGCAACGGAGATCCGGATGCGCCTGCGCGTCTCGTCGAGACCGCCCGGTCGCGCTGGGGCCGGCTGGACGGGGCGCTGATCAGCGTCGGCGGCCCGCAGGCAGGTTCGGCCATGACCGTCGACGACGATGCCTGGCGCGCCGGTTTCGAAACGATTTTCCTCGGCGCCGTCCGGTTGATCCGGTGTTTTGCGTCGGCCATGCCGGATGGCGGAGCGATCGGCCTCGTCCTCTCGGTATCGGCCAAGGCCCCCTTGCCGGAGATGGCGATCTCCAACGGCCTGAGGCCCGGCCTTGCCTCTCTGGTCAAGACGTTCGCGACCGAATTGGCGCCGGCAGGCGTGCGGGTCAACGCCCTGCTGCCGGGGCCGTTCGAGACCGATCGGGCAAGAGCGCTCGCCGATGCAGGAACGCCGCCCGACGTCTCGAAAATCCCGATGCGTAGGCTCGGCCGTCCGGAGGAATTCGGACGGGTCGCCGCCTTCCTGCTCTCGCCTGCCGCGTCCTTCGTGACCGGCGCCTCGGTCCTGGTCGACGGCGGGATATCTCCCGCCATCTGAATCCTCTGTCTTCAATTGTTCCGAAGGATATGCGCATGCCTCTTTATCGTGAATTCAACACCCAGGAAGAACTGGATTGGGAATATCGTCCGGAGGCCAGGATCGACGACCCGAAGGCCTTCGACAAGATCATCGAGCAGCGGAAGGTGCAGGCGGAGGCGGCGAAGAAGGAGCTGACGCGGCGGCAGGCGGATATCTATTACGGCCCGACCCTGCTGGAGAAGATGGACTTTTATCCGGCGACGGCCGGCGGCCCGATCATGATCTTCATCCATGGCGGCTACTGGTTCGACTTCCGCCTCAGGAAGGAGAACTACATCTGGATCGCCAAGGGCCTCAACAAGGCCGGCGTCAACGTGTTTATCATCGACTATCAGGTCTGCCCGATGGTGACGGTGGACGAAATCACCCGCCAGTGCCGCGCGGCGGTCGCCTATGTCTATCGCAATGCCGAGCACTTTGGTGTCGACCGGGAAAGGCTTCACGTCACCGGCAATTCCGCGGGCGGCCATCTGACCGCGATGATGGCGGTCACCGACTGGGTCGGCGAATACGGGCTTCCCGCCGATATCATCAAGAGCGGTTATCCGATCAGCGGCCTTTACGACCTCGAACCGTTCCAGTGGACCTGGCTGCAGCCGAAGATCCAGTTCAACGGCCAGCAGATCCGCCGCAACAGCCCGATGTTCATGGTGCGCGAGAAGCTGCCGCCGCTGCTGATCAGCTGGGGCGCGGAGGAAAGCGCGGAATTTTGGCGGCAATCGGAGGACTTCGGCGCGGCCTGGGCCGCCAGGGGCAACGACATGCTCCTGCATCCCCAGACGGGTTGCAACCACTTCTCCGCCATCAGCGGTTTTGCCGATGCGGAAAGCGAGTTCTGCAGCATGGTCGTGCAGCATATGGAAAAGTCCTGGACTTCAATGGCTTGAAGCGCAATCGCGTTCGGGCGATAGATTGATGCTCACATGGATTGGGACGGCAGCCTGACTGATGGTAACGCGCGTGGACGTGGCGAAATATGCGGGGACTTCCACGGCTGTCGTCAGCTACGTCATCAACGACGGACCGCGGCCGGTCGCCCCTGAAACCAGGAGCCGCGTACTGGAGGCGATCGCCGCGCTCGGCTATCGCCCGAACCGGATCGCCCAGGCTCTGCGCGGCAATCGCTCGCAGGTGCTGGGCCTCATCGTTCCGGACATATCCAACCCGTTTTATGCCGAGCTGGCGCGGACCATCGAGGATGCGGTCGACCAGCTGGGATATACGCTCGTCCTCGGCAACAGCGCCCAGTCCCCGGAGCGGGAACTGCGATATGTGCGGACCTTCCTGGACCGGAAGGTCGACGGCCTCTTCATGATCAGCGGCAGTTCCTCGGAGGAACTGGCCGCACTGGCGTCCGAGATCGATATTCCCTTCATTATCATCGACCGCCGCCTGAACTATATGCAGAATGCCTTCCTGTTCACGACCGACAACCGTAAGGGCGCGGCGCTTGCCGTCGATCACCTCCTGTCGCTCGGGCACCGCGATATCGTCGCCCTGTGCGGCCCGACGCGGCTCGGAAACGAGCGCGCGACCGGTTACATGGTCGCCATGCGGGAAGCGGGGCTTGCGCCCAGGCTTTTTCACAGCCGCGAGTTCGACCGGGTCTCCTCCTATGAGACGGCTTACGAGATCCTGTCGCTTGAGGAACGGCCGAGCGCCATCTTCGCCGCCAACGATCTCGCCGGCATCAGCGTGCTGCGTGCCGCAGCGGATCTCGGCATCCGGGTTCCGGACGATATCGCCGTGGTGGCGCACGACAATATCCAAGAAGGCCAGTTCAGCTTTCCGCGCCTCACGACCGTCGCGCAGCCCACCGAGGAACTCGGCGATGCCGCCGTGCGCCATCTCGTCGGCCTCGTGGAGCAGACGATCGAAAAGCGCTTCGGGATCGAGCTCATCGAACCGCGCCTGGTGATCCGCGAAAGCTGCGGCTACAAGCGATCCCAGGCCCGGGATTAGAACCGGCGTTCCATCTTATTGGGCGAGGCCGAGCCGCGGAGGCAGCGACGAGATGAAGTCGGTCAGCTGGTCGCCGAGAAGCTGGACATGGTCGCTCGCCGCCTTCTGCGCCGCGTCGGGATCGCCTGCGTCGATCGCATCCATGATCCGCACATGCTCCGCCAGCGTTCCGAGCATCCGCCCCGGCTGATAGGTGGCGCGCATCCGGTAGGCGCCGATCCGCCGGCGCAGCTGGATCGTCTGCTCCGCGATGAAATGCGTATGTGCGGCGCTGTAGAGCAGGTCGTGGAATTTCTGGTTGATCTTGTAGAAGGTCACCGGGTCGCCGCCTTCATAGGCTTTGACGAGTTCCTTGTGGACTTCTCGCATGGTGGCCCGTTCGGCCGGCGTCGCGCGGCGGGCGGCAAGCTTGGCACAGAGCCCCTCCAGCGAGGCCATCACGTCGAACATCTCGATGATTGCGGGGATCGACAGGACGGCGACATGCGTGCCCTGCCGCCCGCGCGTTTCGATGAGGCCGACGGCGAGCAGCGACTTGATCGCCTCGCGGACTGGTGTGCGCGAAAGGCCGAAGCGGCGGGACAATTCCATCTCGTCGAGCCGTTCGCCGGGTGCCAGGCGACCGTCAAGGATCATCTGCTCGAGATGATCGCGCAGTTCGTCGGAGCGCGTCGGCTGCCGTGCGGCAACGACATTGGAGGCGCGAGCTTCCTGGTTCAATTCGGATACTCCGCTGTCGTCCTTGTTCATCAGCAACCGGTTTTTCGTGGGGTGCATATACGTTTATTTCTCTGCTGCATTCAGGATCATTATATCAGTATACCAGATTGGCGACACACCCTCTGATCTTGTCCACAATCATTGATGGGGCTTCGACCATAGGAAAATGACCGGAATCGTAGGTGGCGACCGGGGTAGCGGCAAAACAGGTCATTGGATCGGGATGCGCCAGATGCGCCACATGGGGTGAGTTGAGCAGCATCTTCGGACAGGCGACCAGCGGCCAGCGGTCCTCGGCATTCCAGGCGAACAGGTCGTCCTTGACGTCCAGCGCGAATTCGGGCGGTGCCGCCGCGACCATGCCGTCGGTGATCCGCGCCCGCATTGCCTCGCTGCTGGTCGGGTGGACGATCATGTCCACCATTTCACGCATGCGGACCGGATAGTCGACAAGGAAATCGTCGTGCCGGCGGCGGATTTCCTCGTCCGGCACGCGGCCGTAATACCCCCGGTCGGACAGGGTGTCGAGGCCCAGGACAGCCGCAATCCTTTCCGGCGCCGCGATTGCCGTCTCGGTCGCGATGGGGCCGCCCATGGAATGGCCGATCAGGATGGCACCGGAAATGTCGAGATGGCCGAGCACTCGCGCCACGGCTGCGCCCATGGCGATAATCGTCTGGCCGCCCGGAGGCGGCGGCGCCATGCCGCCGAAGCCGGGATGCGAGACGACGAGCACCCGGAAATCATGAGCGAGTTCCGGGCCGACGATGTCCCAATGTTCGGCGCTGCCGCACCAGCCGTGGATCAGCACCAGCCAGCGTCCGGTATCGCCGAGCGTCCGGTAGCCGATCTGGCCGCCGAAGGGCGCGTCGAGCGGAAACAGAGCATCCATCTGGCTATCCTTTGATGCCGCTCGTCGCCATGCCCTGCGTGAAATACTTCTGCAGGACGAGGAAAAGCAGGATGAGCGGCAGCGTGGCGACCGTGGCGCCGGCGAACGTCTCGCCCCAGTTCGGCAACTGCGTCAACGATCCCTGCTGGGCGACTGCGACCTGGATGACCTGCCGGGCCGGGTCCTGGACGATGACCAGCGGCCACAGAAAGCTGTTCCAGCAGAACAGGAACGTGATGAGGCCGAGCGTCACCATCGGCACTTTCACGTTCGGCAGCACGATGGAGAAGAAGATGCGGACATGGCCCGCGCCGTCGATGCGCGCTGCATCCTCCAGTTCGACCGGCAGTTCCTCGAAGGCCTGCTTCAGCAGGAAGAGGCCAAAGGGGCTTGCGATCCACGGGATGATGATGCCGAGCAGCGTGTTTGAAAGTCCGAGCCCGGAGACCACCTGGTAGAGCGGCACCATCATCGCCTCGATCGGCAGCAGGAAGGTGAGAAGGATCAGCAGGAAGACGACGCTGGCGCCGGGAAATTTGATGCGGGTCAGGGCATAGGCAGCCATCGAACAGAGAAGCAGGGTCAGGGCCACTTGGGCGACGGCGACGATCGCGGTGTTCAGGAGGGCGATCAGGATATTCGTCCGCTGGAACAGCGTCACATAGTTTTCGATCGTCGCGCCGACCGGGAAGAACGCCCGCCAGGACAACGGACTGACATCGCCGAAAACCGTGAACTGGTTCTTCAAGGAAGAGGAGACGACCCAGGCATAGGGCGCCAGGAAGCAGGTGATGATCAGGATGATGACGGCGGCGGTGAAGGCGGTGCGCCGGAGGTTCTTCTTTTTCATGTCAATAGTTCCACCGGGACCGCAGGAGCGCCATCTGGATCATCGAGATGGCGAGGACGACGAGCAGGAGAACGACCGAAAGCGCCGACGCATAACCGGCCTGCTGCATGATGAAGGCAGTGTTGTAGATGTGGTAGACGATCAGGTTCGTGCTTTCCTGCGGCCCGCCCTGGGTCATGAGGAAGGCCGGCGCGAAAGCCTGCAGCGAGAATACCGTCATGATCACCACGACGAACAGCGTCGTGCGGGAGAGCAGCGGGATCGTGATGTTCCAGAGCACCTGCCTGCGCGTCGCGCCATCGATGCGGGCGGCCTCGCTGAGCTCCGCCGGCACGCCCTGCAGCCCTGCCAGGAAGAGGATGGCGCCGAACCCGACCTGCTGCCACAGCGTCATCGCGACGAGCGCGGCGAGAGCCTGGCCGGTGCTTGTGAGAAAAGGCTGCCGGGCCAATCCGACAGCATCCAGGGCACCGTTGATGAGGCCGTTCGACGGGTCGAGCAGGAAGGACCACATGGTGGCGACGACCACCGAGGACGTGACGACCGGCAGCATGATCATGGTGCGCACGAGGCCGCGCGCCGGCAGTTTCGAATTGAGGAAGAGGGCGAGCGCGAAGGCGACCGGGATCACGAAGAGCACGACGCCGAGAGCGAACAGGAAGGTGATGCCGAAACTCGTAGCGGCGTCCTCGTATTCGATCATGTCGGCGAAGTTGCGCAGGCCGACGAATTTTTCCGCGGCCGGATTGAGCAGCGAATAATCGTAAAAGCTGTTGCGGGCCATCACCAGCAGAGGCACGTACTGGAAGATCAGCAGCAGCAGCATGAAAGGCGCGAGAAAGCCGGCGGCGACGAGACGCTCCCGCTTCTGCCGCCGGGTGGCGGCCTTGCGCGGCCGGACCTTGGTGACCGCCGAAGCAGTAAGCGTCTGTTCGCCTGTCGACATTCTCGCGTCCATTGTCATTAGCGGTCGAGCACGCGCTGGACCTTCTTTTCAGCATCCGCCATCAGGGATGCCGGATCGCCGCCGAACGCGACGCCGCGAAGCGCTTCGCTGACGATCTTGTCATACTGCGCGAATTTCGGACCCGGCGGGCGAGGCTGGCCCCAGGACTGAAGCTGATCGACGAAAACCTTCATCGGATACTGGTTGTAGACCGCGAAGCGAGGGAACAGGCTCTTCAGTGTCGGCAGGTTGCCGCGCTGGCTGACATTCATGTAGGCATATTCGCCCCAGGACATGTCGACGACGAATTTCGCGGCGATCTCCGGATGTTTGGAGCGGGCCGTTGCACCGAATGTCGTCGAGCCGGTATGGACCACCGGCGTCTTGAAATACGGGATCGGTGTGGTGCCCCATTCGATCTTCGGGTCCTTGATGAGTGCGTTGCCGGCTGCCGGCGTATCGATGTAGAAACACGCCTTGCCGTCGAAGAAGGCATTTGGAATGCCGGCTTTCGGGGCCACGCCCTCGGAATTGAAGAGCGACTGATAGAATTTCAGCGCCTCGACCGCTTCCGGCGTATCGAGATAACCTTCGACGCTCTTGCTGTCCGGCGAGAGTGCCCAATAGGTCTTGAAGGCGCTGCTGGACGGATCGGCCTTCGGGTCGCCGGCGGAGCGCTGATAGGGGAGGTCCTGGTAGACGAGACCCGGCTGGCCGTTGCCGAAGCGCGTCGGTCCAAGGCCCCAGACGGTAGCCGCGCCTGCGGGACCCTGCTGGCATTTCTTGAAGGCTTCGAGAGCCTGTGGCCAGGTCCAGGCCTCGGCGAGGGTCTGCGGCGGCTTGATACCCGCGGCCTCAACCAGTTTCTTGTTGTAATACATGGCAACGGTCGTCTGCTCGATACCCGGCGAATAGACCTCGCCGTTGTAGCTGTGCTCGGCCTTCGTCGCCGGCAGAACGTCGTCGTCCCACCCTTTCGGGAGATATTTGGTGATCGGCAGAAGAATGCCGGAAGCCGCATAGGACTGCGTGTTGGGGCCGTCGTAGACGATCACGTCCGGTGGATTGGAGCTTGCCGCCTGGACCGAAATCGTATCGGCCAGCTGGGCGAACGGCACTTCATTGATCTCGAACTGGACGCAGGGGTTGTCCTTCTGCCAAGCCTCCATCGGCTTTGGATAGGGGAAGTTGCCGGGCGTGCGCAGGATACGCAGGGTCACGCTCTCGCCGGTACAGGCCGGTTTGTCCTGCGCTTGAACAGCCGTCGCGCTCAGCGCTGTTGCGCCGAGCAGGCCGGCAAAAACAATATGATAGACCTTCATCAGCCGTTCTCCTTTTAGTGTTTTTGCGACAGGGCTTCAGATGGCCCTGCCGGTATCGGGATCGAAAAGCGACATGCGATCATGTGCTATGCGAAGCGGCTGCTGACCGCCGTCTGGTCTTGCGTCCTGCGGTGCGAGCATGGCGGCACAGGCCACGCCGGCCAGAGTGAAGTGAACCAGCGTCGTCGGGCCGAGCAGCTCGGCCATATCGACGGGAATGGAGAAATCCGTTTCCGCGTCACCGGCCAGGAAATGTTCCGGTCTCAGTCCTACCTCGACCTTTTTGCCCATATAGGAGGATAGCGCGCTTGCCCGGTCGGCAGGCAGCGGCAGGATGATGCCGTCGAGCTTTAGGGCAGGGGCTCCGTTCTCCACGACGACCTGCGCGGGAAGAAAGTTCATCGAAGGGCTCCCGATAAAACCAGCCACGAAGCGGGTGGCCGGTCGTTCGTAAAGTTCCTGCGGTGTACCTTCCTGCTCGATCTGGCCGTTGTTCAGCACCACGACCCGATCGGCAAGCGTCATAGCCTCGACCTGATCGTGCGTGACATAGATGGTCGTGGCCTTGAGGCGCTTGTGCAGCCGCCGGATTTCCGTCCGCATCTGGCCGCGCAGCTTGGCGTCCAGATTGGAAAGGGGCTCGTCGAACAGAAAGACTGCCGGATCGCGGACCATGGCGCGCCCCATGGCGACGCGCTGGCGCTGGCCGCCCGAAAGCTGTTTCGGCCGGCGGTCGAGCAGGCTGGAAATCTCCAGCACCTTGGCAGCCTCGTCCACCCTGCGGCGGATTTCCGTCTTGTCCAGCTTTGCAAGCCGCAGGCCGAAGCTCATGTTCTGGGCGACGGTCATGTGCGGATAGAGCGCATAATTCTGGAACACCATCGCGATATCGCGCTCGCGCGGATCGAGTTCGTCCACGCGGCGCTCCGCTATCCAGATCTCGCCGCTGCTGATCTCCTCCAGGCCGGCGATCATCCTGAGCGTCGTGGATTTGCCGCAGCCCGACGGGCCGACGAGCACCACGAATTCGCCGCTGCGGATATGCAGGTCGAGGCCGTCGATCGTGGTCGCCGAAGCACTCTCGTAGGTCTTTCCCACCTTTTTGAGTTGAACGTCTGCCATGTCCGCTCTGGGGCCTTTTCCTGATTGATAGGTCGGAGCCAGGCGGCTCTGTCGTGCGGACATTAGTGAGGGATTGCGTATCCTTGCAAGAGATAAATGTATACTATGAGGAAATTTTTATCAAATCACGAAAATTGCACAAATAATCAACATTTTGCTTGGCGATTTTGCTTAATTTGCCGCCATTATGAATGTTTTTCACATGTTTATCGCATTTTCTGGGTAAAAAATTTATGCTTCGCCAAAAATCCTATGGACAGGCTCTGAAAATGACGTATGCAGAAATACGTAAAATGTATCCATTGCAGGAGACCCCAGGTGGAACTCAATCTTGCCGGCAAGACGGCCCTTATCACCGGAGCATCCCAAGGCATCGGTTATGCGATCGCCAAGGTATTGGCTGCCGAAGGATGTCATCTCCATCTGGCGGCCCGGAACGGCGCGGCCATGCAGGACCTGAGGAAGGAGCTGGCGGAGTATCCGGTCAACGTCACCGTTCATGAGGCCGATCTCAGCACGACGGAGGCCATGGTTGCCCTGGACAGGGCGTGCGGCGACTACGATATCCTCATGAACAATGCCGGCGATATCCCTGCCGGTACGATCGAGGATGTGACGGATGAAGCGATCCGCCGCGGTTTCGATCTCAAGGTGTTCGGTTACATCACGCTTTCCCGCGAGTTCTGGAAACGTCGCAAGGGCAGGGACGGGGTGATCATCAACGTCATCGGCAATTCCGGCGAGAACTGGGATGCAGCCTATTTCGCAGGCTCGACCGGCAATGCGGCCTTGATGAGCTTCACCAAGGCGCTCGGCGGCCGCAGCCTCGATCACGGCATCCGTGTTATCGGTGTCAATCCCGGCCCGGTCGATACCGCCCGGATGCTGAAGATCATGAAGCGCAAGGCAATCGATATGCTCGGTGACGAATCGCGCTGGCGGGAACTCTATGCGAAATATCCGGGCAAGCGTCCGGCCACGGCGGAGGAAGTCGCCGATCTCTGCGCATTCCTCGCTTCACCCAAGGCCGGCTACATCACCGGCACGGTCGTGACCATCGACGGCGGCATCGCCGCCCGCGGCTCGGTAATCTGACGGCCATGAGCGACGCACGCATCCGCAACCGCTATTTCGATGATCTGTTCTCCACGCCGGATCTGGCCTGGATGGGGCAGAATACCAATCACATCCCATCGCATCCCGCCGTGCGGGAGGCGATGATCCGCTCCGTCGAGGCGGGTGAGTTCAACGCTTATGCACCTCCGATGGGCTTCGAAGCCCTGAGAAGCGCGATCGTCGCCGATCTCGGCGTTTCGTCCGGCGAGGCCCTGGTGACCGAAGGCGGGGTCAACGCACTTGCGATGATCTGCAAGGCGCGCGCCCGGCCCGGTACGACGCTGGTGACGACCGACCCGACCTGGAAATGGCCGTGCCTCTTCGCCGAACAGGCCGGAGCCGAGGTGATCCAGATTCCGATCTACGACCCGGCGACGAACTACAAGCTGACGCCGGACGCGCTTCGCGCTGCCGTCGACGAACGTTGCGCGCTGATCTATATCGTCGACCCCAACAATCCGCTCGGCATCCGTTACGAGCGCGAGGAAATCGAGGCTTTTGCCGAGATCGCCCGGTCGGTCGGGGCGCTGATGATCCATGACTGCACCTACCGGGACTTCGCGGACGGCCATACGCCGGTTCTGCAGGTTGCTCCGGAGGGCACGGTCGTCTCGCTCAGTTTCTCCAAGTGGCTGGGGCTCGCCGGCATGCGTATCGGCGCTCTCGTCGCCGAACCGAAGCTGGTGGACGAGTTTTCGGCGGCTTCGACGTCGGTGCTCGGCGCGTCCGTCATTGCCCAGAGAGCTGCGATGGCAGGTCTTTCGGTCAAGGCCGAATGGATGAAGGATGTGCGCGCCATCGACCGGACGAACAAGGCGATGATCGTCGCGGCAGCCGAAGCCGCAGGCCTGGCGGTGCCGGTCCAGCCGTCGCACGGCAATTTCCTCGTGCTGGAAACCGTCGCGACCGGCGTTTCCCCGGAAGCTATCGTCGAGGCGGCACGGCGCGAAGGGGTGATGATCCGCCAGGGCCGATACCATACGGCCCGGTTCGGCGACCGGTTCATCAAGGTTTCGACGTCGGTCCCGGCCGCATGGGCCGAGCGTTTCTGCGAGGGGCTTCCCGGCTATATCGCGACGGCCCGGACGCTGAATGACGTGCCGGCCCTTTTCTAGGGCCGGAGCGCCGACAAGCATTGCAAGGCAAGGAATGATGGCCTCATGTTCGTGACCACCAAGGACGGCATTAAGCTCTACTGCGAAACGGCTGGTGAAACCGGGACGCCGATCCTGTTCATCCATGAGTTCGGCGGCAACTACGATGCCTGGGAACCGCAGATGAGCTTCTTCCCGCGGCGCCACCGCTGCATCACCTATGCGGCGCGTGGCTACGCGCCCTCGGACATTCCGGCGGATGTCGAACGTTATTCCCAGGCGCTCGCGGCCGAGGATGCTCTGGCCGTGCTCGATGGCCTCGGCATCGAAAAGGCGCATATCGTCGGCCTGTCGATGGGCGGCTTCGCGACATTGCATTTCGGCCTGCGTTTTCCCGAACGGGCGCTGTCGCTGACGGTTGCCGGTGCCGGGTACGGCACGGAGCGCGCCACCGCGGATTATTTCCGCAACACGTCGCTGAAGGTGGCCGACAATTTCGAGAAGGACCCGGTTGGCTTTTCCAAGATCTACTCGCTCGGAGCGAGCCGCGTGCAGTTCCAGAACAAGGACCCGCGTGGCTGGGCCGCCTTCGCCGAGCGGCTGTCGCGCCATTCCGCGGTCGGTGCGGCCAATACGATGCGCGGCGTGCAGTGCCGCCGGCCGTCCTTCTGGGATCTGGAAGACGCGTTGAAGACGATGATGGTGCCGACGCTCATCATGACGGGCGACGAGGACGACCATTGCCTCCAGCCGAGCATCTTCCTCAAGAAGACGATTCCCGCCAGCGGCCTGTCCATTCTGCCGAAGACCGGTCACACGCTCAATCTGGAGGAGCCGGCCATGTTCAACACGCTGGTTTCGGATTTCATCGCCCAGGTCGAAGCCGGCGCCTGGAAGGTGCGGGACCCTCGTGCCGATCCGGGACAGGTCATGCGGACGGAGTAAGGCGATGGCAGGCAGGGTCTCGATATCCCAGGAGCGTCTCTGGTCGCGGCTGATGGAGCTCGGCAGGGATGGAGCGCTGCCGGAAAAAGGGGTCAATCGCCAGGCCCTCTCAGAAGAAGAAATCCTCGCGTGGCGCCGGATCATTGCTTGGGGGCGAGAGGCCGGCCTGAAACCTTCGACGGACCCGGCAGGAAACCTCTTCCTCACGCTTGACGGCAAGTTTCCCCACCTGTCGCCCGTCGTCGCCGGCAGTCATGTCGACAGCCAGCCGACGGGCGGTCTTTTTGACGGGGCGTTCGGCACGCTGGCGGCGTTGGAAGCCGTGACGGCAATCGCCGAGGCGGGTCTGGTGCCGGAGCGGCCCGTGACGGTCGTCGCATGGATGAACGAGGAAGGCAGCCGGTTTGCGCCGGGAATGATGGGGTCAGAGCTCTTCGCCGGAAAGCGGACGATGGCCGAGGTCATGGCGGTTCGGGACGCCGCCGGTATCTCCGTCGGCGAGGCGCTCAAGACGGTTCACGATGCCTTTCCCGAACTCGAACGCCGCCCGCTCGGCTTTCCCGTGCATGCCTATGTCGAGCCGCATATAGAGCAGGCGGACGTGCTCGAACGCGCAGGTGCGGTGATCGGCGTCGTTTCGGGCATCCAGGGCAAGAAGACCTACGAGATAACGATTGCCGGCCGCGAAGCGCATGCCGGCACCGAGCCGATGGAGCGCCGGCAGGATGCGCTGCAGGCTTTCGCGCGCATGGCGCTGCGCATGCAGCGGGACATGGCCATGGACGACGTGGTGAAATTCACGATCGGGCGGCTGGAGGTGGAGCCGAACGCTCCCTCGGTCGTTCCGGCCAGGGTCGTTTTCCGCATCGACCTGAGGCATCCGGAAAACGGGGTGCTCGACCGGCTTGGTCTGCGGATCGAACAGATCGTGGCGGAGGAGGCAAGTCCCTGCGATTCTCATATCCGGCATCTGGTGGATGCGCCGTCCAATACGTTCGATGAAGGGTTGCAGTCCGCCATCCGCAGCTCGGCTGCGGAACATGGCTACAAGACGCTGGACCTTCTGTCAGCCGCCGGGCACGATGCCCGCCAGATGGCGCCGCTTGCGCCGAGCGCGATGATCTTCATCCCATGCCGCGGCGGCATCAGCCACCATCCCGACGAGTGGGCCGAGCCGGCGCATGTCGCGGCCGGTGCGACCGTTCTTCTCGACCTGCTTCTGAAGCAGGCAGGTCTTTTGCCGAAACAAGGAGATGCATGATGAGCACCGTCAACGATATGGCTGAAATGCCGGTCCAGCTGCCGCGCGAACCCGCCAACGCCGCAGAGGCCCGCAGCCGCTATTTCAATTCCGGCAATGCCTTCAACATCAAGCTTCCCCCCGTGCCGGGCAAGATCTTCACCGACGAACCGGCCAGGGCGTTCGCACTCGACAAGACCGGTTTCGTCAACTGCGATCTTTCCGACCAGATGAAATGCCCTTTCCCGGCGACGACGCCGCTGATGCTTGCCCGCTATGCGGCGGTGAAGGCCGGCGAGACGCTGGATTCGACGCTCACCAACACGGCGTCGATCTGGTACATGATCAAAGGCAAGGCCGATCTGGCCGTCGGCGAGGAAAAGGCCGCGCTTGGCAAGGGTGACGTCTTCCTCCTGCCGGGCGGCGTGCCGTCGCAGATCGCTGCCGGCGAAGACAGCGTCTTCTGGCTGGTCGGCAACGATCCGCAGTTGAAATTCGACGCTTCGGTGCCGCTTACGGGTGAGGGGGCGGCTGTCAGCTTCGTGCATTATCCGGCCGACGAGATCGCCCATCAGCTCGATGTGGTCTACGCCTCCAACGCCAATGCCAGCACATCCGGCCATGCGCTGATCTTTTCGGCCGAGAAGACCGAGCCGAGCCGTAACATCACGCCGACCATGACGCTGTCGCTCAATACCCTGAAGCCGAAAAGCGCCCAGCCGCCGCACAAGCACAATTCGGCCGCCATCACGCTGGTTCTAAATGGCGATCCTGCGTATTCGATGGTGGCCGAGGCCAAATGCGACTGGTCGCCCTGGGCGACGCTGGTCACGCCGCCGGCCGCCAAGCACAGCCACCACAATGACGGCAATACGCGCGCCGAATTCCTCATCGTGCAGGACGGCGGCTTCTATTATCATGCGCGCACCATGGGCTTCGAGTTCTACTGAGATGCGGTTGATCATCGATACCGATACGGCGGGCGACGACACCTATTCGCTGCTGCTCGCCATGCGCACGCCCGGCTCGGCGCTGGAGGCGGTGACTGTCTGCGTCGGCAACGTGCCGTTCGACCAGCAGGTGGAAAACGCGCTGGCGACCATCGAGGCGGCCGGCTTTTCCGGCAAGGTGCCGGTCTATCTCGGCGCGCGGCGTCCCATGATCAAGCCATGGGAGCCGTCCACCATGCACGGGAATGACGGGATGAGCGGTGCAAACCTGCCGGTTGCCCGGCAGCGGCCCGAGACCAAGCATGCGGTCGACGCCATCATCGAGCGGGTGATGGCCGAGCCCGGCAAGATCGACATTCTCGCCCAGGCGCCGCTCACCAACATCGCGCTCGCCGTGATGAAGGAGCCGCGGATTGCCAAGGCGGTAAGGCATCTGTGGATCATGGGCGGCACCGACAATGCCGTCGGCAACATCACGCCCTGTGCCGAGTACAATTTCTTCATCGATCCGGAAGCGGCGCGCATCGTTTTCGAGGCCGGTTTCGACATCACGCTGTCGACGTGGACGCTGACGATGCGTTCCGGGCTGTTCGAAGGCGATCAGCTCGATGAGATTTTTGCGATGAACACGCCGCTTTCGGAATTCTACCGCAAGGTCTCGCGCGTGCCGCGCGAGACGGCGCAAGCCCGTTATGGGCGCCCGGTCAGCACCCATCCCGATTCGCTCACCTGCGCCTGCGCGCTCAATCCGGAACTGATCGAGTCCTCGCGCGAGGCCGTGGTCCGCATCGAGACGATGGGCGAGATCACCCGCGGCTTTTCAGCCATCCATCCGCCGAAGCTCGGCAACCGCTGGCCGGAATACAAGGTCAATGCGCGCGTCATCGAAAAAGCCTCGAACGACGGCTTCTTGCGGATGATGAAACAGGCTTTCGCCGACCGGTAAGCGGCGAGGGGGCCATGCGCCAGCGGGGCCATGACTCGCTGGCTTTCTTTGCCCGTTGCCGCTCAGGCGGCGGAAGTCAGCGCGGTTTCGAGTGCATCGGCGTCGCTGGCCGACGCATCCGAGCTGATCGTCACGACCGGCGGCATGTCCTTTCGCAGGCGTGCATAACAGGACGCCATCGCATCCAGCCAGACGCCCTGCTGCGGCAGATCCCCGACGGCGGCGATCACGACGTCGTAGCCGTTCTTCCGGTAATCGACGAGATCGCCGACGGAGACTTCGATCAGTCTCTCGCAGCTTTCGAATTTCGCGACATGCGGCGGCATCTTCATGATACCCCAGCCGCGCTCCATCAGCACGTCAACGAAATCGGTCGGAGGCGCCTGCCGCCTGCCGTAGAGTGCGGAGCCCGGATTGACGACGAAATCAGCGACGACCGCAATCCGGCGGCTTCTCAAGTCTTCCCGGATCACGCGGCATCCTCCTTGTCTCCGGTCAGGAACTCGTCAAGTTCGACCATGGCTTTCTGCAGGTCGAAATCCTGCGCGTCCATGGCCACGCCTGTCGCCCGCGGGAATTCAAGGCCTCGTTCCTCGAACTCGAACTTCAACTCTTCCATCCAGACGCCCATGCCCGAGCGCCGGTCGCTGCCGCCATGAACGGCCCCTTCGGGACGGCCGCCCCAGGACGTCTTGGTACTGGTGAGACGGACCCCGCTCGACGGGCTGCCGTCGAGGCCGACGATGACGACGTCGTAACCGGCATCCTGATGCATTGTCACGAGATCCACGACACCTTTCGCGAGATTGCGGCAATGGCGCCGGTAGCCGGGCGTGTCATATTGTTCGCGCGCGGCCCACCAGCGGATGGCGCCCATATGGCTCATCTCCGGGCAGGGCAGCTGCTGCAACTCGTAACCGTTCTTGACCAGGCGCTCGACGAGCGGGGAGAAGACGCCGGCGCATTTGGCGAATTCGCTCACCTTGGCATTCTGGTTCATGAGACAGTGGGCCACATAGGCCACGCGTCTTGGTTCAGCCTGCATGATGTTTTGTCTCCTGACAGCCCGGGCCGTCCGATCATCGATGACGCAACCGACCCGCCGCGATGGGTTTCGTTTCCATTTCGATGCGGACTCTATGCGATGCAAGCGCCATGCCACTGTCTCCTTCCGACGTCGGCACCGTTTCCTGCCGAAATGACCTGCACCGAGTTGCCACAATAGCAGTCATTCTGCGTCCAAGATATGTATATTTTGTATGCAAATTTCTGATTTATGGATATTTATAACGCGCTTCGACATATTTGTGAGGCAAGCCGCCGAATTCGTACGGGAATTGGCCCAGAACGCCGCTTCCCGCTTTGCTGCTGGTAGGGGAAAGGTTTGGCATGGCGCTTGCTTGCATCCTGAATGATGATAACTGCATGCAAGGAGATGCCGGCTTGATGACCGACACGTCTATCGCCTGGAGTGAGGAATACGGCTGCGGACTGAATTCCGGGGCACGGGGCCTGGCAAATCTGCTGAGGCCTCGGAATGTGGAGAGCGTGAGGGCGGAGAACACCGCCGCCGTCGAACCGGCATGGATGCCCTCCGAAGGCAAGCCGCTGATCGAGTTGCGCAACGTCTCCAAGAGCTTTGGCCCCGTCATGGCGCTTCAGGATCTGGAAGCGACGATCCGGCCCGGCGAACTCGTAACCGTCGTCGGTCCTTCCGGCTGCGGCAAGAGCACCCTGTTCAACATTCTTGCCGGCCTGGAAGAGCCCGATCCCGGTAATATCCTGCGTTTCCGCGGCAGCAGTTCGGCCGCCTCCGAACTGCTCGGACAGGTTTCCTTCATGCCGCAGCGCGATCTGTTGCTGCCATGGCGGAACGTCATCGACAATGCGATCCTGGCGCTCGAGATCGAGGGCATTCCGCGTGCCGAAGCCCGCGCGCAGGCCCTGGACATGCTGCCGGAATTCGGGCTTGCGGGTTTCGAGGCGCAATATCCCAGCCAGCTTTCGGGCGGCATGCGCCAGCGCGTCGCGCTGATGCGGACCTTCCTGTTCAAGCGCGACCTCATGCTGCTCGACGAGCCGTTCGGGGCGCTGGATGCCCTGACGCGGACGATGATGCAGCGCTGGCTGCTCGACGTCTGGCAGAAGCACAGGCGCACCGTCCTGTTCATCACCCACGATGTCGACGAGGCGATCTTCCTCGGCGACCGCGTTCTCGTCATGACCGCCCGGCCCGGTCGCGTGAAGCTGGAACAGGTGATCGACCTGCCGCGCCCCCGCAAGGCCGATATCGTCACATCGCCCGAATTCATCGGGCTGAAGAAAGTCCTTCTCGACGCCATCGAGGAGGAAAGCATGAAGTCCTTCAAGGCTTCAGGACATTAGGAGAGAGGAAATACCAATGGCCAGCGAATATGCCGAACGTCCCGCCCACATTCCAGAGGCCGAATGGAGAGCTCGTGTCGATCTTGCCGCCTGCTATCGCATGGTCGCGCGGCTCGGCATGGACGACCTGATCTACAACCACATCTCCATGCGCGTGCCGGGGCATGACGACCAGTTCCTGCTCAATCCCTACGGTTTCCTGTTTGGCGAGATAACCGCCTCCAGCCTCGTGCGCATCGACATCGAGGGAAACAAGCTCGACGACACGCCCTATACGGTCAACAAGGCGGCTTTCGTCATCCATGGCGCCATCCACAAGGCGGTGCATGACGCCGCCTGCGTGCTGCATACTCATTCCGATGCCAGCACCGCCGTTTCCTGCCAGAAGGAAGGGCTTCTGCCGCTGACGCAGTTCGCCATGCGCTTCTATCTGCGGCAGGCGTTCCACGATTACGAGGGTGTCGCGATCGACATGGATGAGCAGGCCCGCCTCATCGCCGATCTCGGCGACAACCGGATAATGCTGATGCGCAACCACGGGATCATGACGCTGGGCCGTACGCCGGGCGAGGCCTTCATGCTGCTTTATTACTTCGAGCGTGCGGCGCGCATCCAGTTGGACCTGCAGGCGTCGGGCGCGGGGCTCCTCATCCCGCCCCACGATGTCTGCGAGAAAGCGGCGCGGCAGTTCTGGGAGAACAAGGGCGACATCCTGATCGCGGGAGAACGGGAATGGCCGGCCTTCCTGCGCCAGCTTGACCGGGAGGGATCGGACTTCCGCCGATAGGTCGGGAGGAATTCAAAACTGCAACCATAAAACCAACAGAGAGGAACCATGATTATTCGACGACAGCTATTGGCGGCGCTTGCCGCAACGATCATCGGCGTCCAGGGCCTCGGCCTCGCCGCGAAGCCGGCTGCGGCCCAGGAGCTCGTCGATGCGAGCCTGCGCCTCAAATGGCTCACCCAGTCGCAGTTCGCGGGCTTCTACGTCGCGCTTGAAAAGGGATATTACAAGGAGGAGGGGATCAACCTCACGATCAATCCCGGTGGCCCGAACCTGCTGACCGAAAATCTCGTGGCGACGGGGGCCGACACATTCGGTCTTTCGGGTGGTACGGACAGCGTGTTCGCCGCGCGTGACAAGGGAATGCCGATCGTCTGCATCGGTGTCGCGCATCAGGTGACGCCCTTCGTCTTCGTGACCTACAAGGACGGTCCGGTCAAAACCGTTCAGGACTTCAAGGGCAAGAAGGTGACCGCCTGGTTCACCGGCGCCAACCATGTGCTTTCGGCCATGCTGGCCAAGGCCGGCGTCAAGCCGGGCGATGTCGACATCCAGCCCCAGCAGGTCTCTATGACCCCCTTCATCGACAAGCAGGTCGATGTCGCCACCGCAACGACCTACAACGAGTTGCAGATTGTCGCGCAACGTGCCGGCATGGAGAACCTGCGCACCTTCGTACCCGAGGACAGCGGTGTCTCCTTCCCGCGCGACACCCTGATCGTTTCGGAACAGACGGCCAAGGAAAAGCCGGAGCTGGTCGAAAAATTCCTGCGCGCCAGCATCAGGGGATGGAAGGACGCGCTGACGAACCAGAAGGAAGCGATCGATATCGTCATGAAGGTGGCGCCGACCCTCAACCGCGCCCAGCAGGAAGTCATGCTGGCCGAGATCAAGAAGCTGATGGTTGCCGGCAAGGGCGGCACGGACGGCCTCTTCGCCATCGACAAGGCGGCCGTCGGTTCGGCCAACAGCCTGCTTGCGGATTACAAGGTCATCTCCAAGCCGGTCGATCTCGACAAGGCCTTCGATGACAGCTTCCTGTCGAAGATCCCGTCGGCGGACAAGCGCCTATGAGCATATCCGGCACGTCCGGTGCAAGTCTGTCCGCCGTTAAGGCGGGCAGGATTGCGTCGATCCTGAAGGCTCTGGTTTCGATCGTCATGGTGCTGCTGGTCCTGGAACTGGCGATCGTCGCGCTTGGCATCAGGCCTCACTACCTCCCGCGACCGAGCGCGATTGCCGCCACTTTCGCGGCCACGCCGCAGGCCTACCTTCTCGGCATGTGGCGAACGCTCCTGGAGACCGCGATCGGCTTTGCCGCGGGTAGCTTGTTCGGCATCGCGATGGGGGTGCTTTTCCATCGTTGGACTATTCTGAGGGAACTCTTCTTCCCGCTTTTCGTGGTGTCGCAGACGATTCCCGTCATCGCCTTCGGCGCTGTCGTCGTCCTCTGGTTCGGCAATACGCTGCTCGCCAAGGCCGTGATCTCCTTCTACATCAGCTTTCTGCCGGTCACGGTGAACACTCTTCTCGGCTTTGCGGCTGTCGATCCGCGCCAGGTGGCGCTCATGCGCAGCTTCGGTGCGAAGGAAGGCCAGATCCTCAGGCGGCTTTACCTGCCGGCGGCCTTGCCGCAGATATTCGTCGCCCTCAAGCTTGCGTCGTCGCTGTCGCTGATCGGCGCCATCGTCGGCGAGTGGTTCGGCGATACGACCGGCCTCGGCGTCCTGCTGTTGCAGGCGATGTATAACGAAAACGTGGTCGGCATCTGGGTCACCATCGTCGCCTCGGCCGGCCTTGGAATCGGCCTCTATGCCCTTGTTTCCGAGGCTGAGCGGCGCATCGTTTTCTGGGGAGCGGAGCAATGAATACTGTTGAGAGCAGCGATGCGCGCCGCATCGCGCGGGGTTTCGCCGGCGCCTTTCTGCTCGCCGCCCTATGGGAGCTGAGCGCACGGGGTTTCAACCTGCCGGCCTATGTGCTGCCGTCCGTCAGCAGTATCCTGGCCGGCATGGTCGCCGATGCCGGCAGGCTCGCGGAAGCCGCGCGTTTCACGGGCATCGAGGCGCTGACCGGCTATCTCTTCGGCTGCGTCATCGGCATTTCCGCGGCCGTGGCGGTCAGCATGGCGCCCCGCAGCCGTGGCGTGGTCCTGTCGCTCGCCACGGCCGTCAATTCGGTTCCGGTCATCGCCTACTCGCCGCTCGTCCTTCTCTGGTTCGGCATGGGCATGGCATCGAAGATCGTCATGGTCGCGGTCGCCGTGAGCTTTACCATCTTTCTCAGCACCATCGCGGGGCTCGACCGCGTCGACCGGAAATCGGTCGACCTGATCCGTTCTTTCGGCGCCGGCCGTATGGCTGTTCTCTGGCGCCTCAGGCTCCCGACCGCGCTGCCGCTCATCATCGCCGGCATGAGGGTGTCCACGGTTCGCAGCGTCATCGTCGCCATCGTCACGGAGATGCTGGGCGCCTATGGCGGTCTCGGCTGGGTGATCTACCAGGCCGTGCTGCAGATCGATTTCGTCCAGGTCTGGGCGGCGATCATCGTCGCGTCGGCAATCAGTCTCTGCTTCTTCGGGGTGATCAGTTTCATCGAGCGGCGCTATATTTTCTGGAGGTAAGCATCAGAATGACACGCAGGATTCATTTCGGCCTTTTCCTTCTCGGGACCGGCAGCCATGTCGCCGGCTGGCGGATGCCCGGCGCGATGGACAGCTTCCAGGATATCGAGATGGTGAGGCGCATCGCGATCGAGGCGGAACGCGGCCTGTTCGACCTGATCTTCATGGGCGACAATCTCTACGCCGACCCCGGCGCCCATCCCTCCTATACGGCGCGGCTGGAGCCGTTGACGCTGCTTTCGGCGATCGCGGGCGCGACGCGCCATATCGGCCTCGGCGCCACCGCGTCGACCACCTACAGCGATCCTTTCACGGTCGCCCGCGCCTTTGCCTCGCTCGACCACATCAGCGGCGGCCGGGCCGCCTGGAACGCGGTGACGACCGCCAATCCCGCCACTGCGGCCAATTTCGGAACGGCCCATCCGGACCATTCCAAGCGTTACGAGATCGCCGAGGAATTCCTGACCGTGGTGCGTGGCCTGTGGGACTGTTGGGCGGACGATGCGATCGTCGCGGACCGGGACGCGGGGCTTTATATTGACCCGGCGAAGGTTCGCCCGCTCGACCATGAGGGGGCCTATTTCAAGGTAAAGGGGCCGATCAACATCGGCCGCTCGCCCCAGGGGCAGCCGATTATCCTCCAGGCGGGCGGCTCCGGCCCGGGTCAGGAACTTGCGGCGAAGTCGGCGGATGTCGTCTTCTCCGTGACGCAGGATATTGACGAGGCACGCGCCTTCTATGCCTCGCTCAAAGGGCGGCTCCCGAAATACGGCCGCAGGCCGGAAGAACTGATCGTCCTGCCGGGCGTGATGCCGATCGTCGGGCGCACCGAGCGCGAAGCGCATGACAAGCTCGCGGCGCTGCAGGCCTTCATCAGCGAGACGAACGCTTTGGCTCTTCTGAGCGACCGCTTCGGCGTGGACATGGGCCGGTACGATCTCGATGGCCCCATTCCCGATCTCGGCCCTTCCGACAATTACCACGCCTTTGCACGGGTCATGCTGGAAAAGGCAAGGCGCGAGAACATGCGGCTTCGGGACCTCTACAACCTCGTCGCCGCGGCACGCGGTCACTGGGTGCTCTGCGGTACGCCGGAATATGTCGCCGACACGCTGGAGACCTGGTTCACGACCGGAGCCGCGGACGGCTTCAACGTCATGCCGTCACACTTCCTGGAGGGGCTGACGGACTTCGTGGACCTGGTCGTCCCGATCCTGCAGCAACGCGGCCTCTACCGTACGGAATACGAGGGCACGACGCTGCGCGACCGCATGGGTTTTGTGAGGCCCCCGCGTGTTGGGAGTGCATGACTCGTTCTCACTTGGACCGGAAAGTAGATTGCTGGCCCGTGCCGGCGAACCCACGCTCACAGCCGGCCACCCTATGCGGCGGGAGCGCAGCGCGCGAAGGCGCCATCCAGATAAAGGAGCGGAGAGGTCGGCCGTTCCGGCAGGCGAATGCTGACAACTTCGCCGATGAAGATCGTGTGGGAGGAGGCGTCGATGGCGCTCGTGATGCGGCAATCGAAGCTCGCGATGGCATCCTCGAACACGGGCGAGCCGGTCTCCAGCTCGCTCCAGTTGCCCTCGGCGAAGCGTATATCCCTGAAGCGCGATGAGCTGAAGCGCATAGCGATGTCGTCCGCTCCCTGGGGCAGGAGGTTGACGCAGAAGACACCAGCCTTGGTAAGGGCGTCGTAGCTCGACACGGATTTGTTGATGCAGGTCAGGAGCGAGGGCGGTGTGAGGCACACGGACGTCACCGACGTGGCGATCAGGCCGTGCCGCATGCCCGTCTCGTCGCGGGTGGTGATCAGAGAAACACCGGCCGCCAAGCGGCGCATTCCGAGTTTGAAAAGATCTGCCTTGTCGCTGATGGAAATGTCGTTCATGCGAGAACCTGTCCTTGATAGTGAACCAGCGGGCGGCGGTCCTTGAAGTTTTCGAAGGCAATGATCTGCCCGATGATCAGATAGGTGCCGTAGCGGTCGATGACCTCTTCCAGCCGGCAATCGAGGACGCCGGCAATGTCGGGAAGGATCGGGGCCCCGGTCGCGAGTTTGGAAAGCGCCAAGCCTTCGAACCTCGCAGTCCCCTTCGGTCCATCCCGCATGGTGAAGCGTTCGAAGATGCCTCGCCCTTCCACGGCGAGGAAATTGATCGCGAACGCCTTTTGGGCGAGCAGATCCGCGCCTGCCGATGTCTTCTTGTCGAGCGACACCGTCACCGTCGGCGGCGAGGCCGTCAGGTGGGTTGCGGAAGGCGCCAGGAAACCGACCGGGCCTTCGGAGCCTTCGACCGTGACGATCGCGGCGCCCGCTGCCCGGCAGCCGATCGCGCTCCAGAACGTGCGGGGATCAATGTCCTGAAAGGCGGTGGGTTCGTCGGTCATGATGTCGCCTCCAAATCGGGTGCGGAACGGGAATTGCGTCGATCCCGGTTAACTGTGCATGCCAGCATGCCGGCCGGATTGCCACGCCGCTGAACCTCGTTCACGAGGTACTGCCATCCAGGCCGCTCGCAATGCCGGCGAGTACAAGAGGTCGCCATTGACGAGGCGAGGCGGTCGGCGACCGGCAGCGAAAGTGGCCATCGCCTCCAGTGACGCGGATATCTGCATTTCCTGCACTTCGACGGCGGTGCCTGCTGTGTGAGGTGTGAGGACGACATTCGGCAACCGCATCAGCGAGCTATGCGACGGTTCGTCAGTGAGAACATCCAGGCCGGCTGCGCGGAGTTTTTTCTGGCTAAGCGCGTTGAAAAGAGCGTCCTCGTCGAAGACGGCACCCCGGCCGACATTGACGAGCGTGGCGTCCGGCCGCATCATCCGAATTTTGGACGCGTCGATGAGGCCACGTGTGTCGTCGGTGATCGGCAGGCAGAATATCACGACTTCCGCTTGCGACAGCAGCGCATCCAGTCCGGATGGTTCTGCAAATGCGGCAGCGTCGGGCGAAAGCGGTCCACGCCGATAACCGAGGATGCGGCTGACGCCCATTGGCTTCAGACGTTCGGCAATCGCGGTGCCGATGCGGCCCATGCCGACGATGCCGACAACCTTGCCCTTCAATGTCCGGGGCGCCGGCATCTCCGGTGCGATATCCGCCGTCCAGTTTCCGTTGCGCATCGCGCTCATCTGCTGAAGGCTGGCGGGGCGCAATGCCATCAGTGTCAGCATCACGGCATGTTCGGCGACGGCTTCCGCGTTGATGCCGGAATTATTCGAGAACAGAATTCCGAGGTCTTTCAAGGCTTCGAGATCTATGACGTCGGAATGCTCGAGGCCGGCGCCCGATTTGTGAACATAGGCGAGTTTCTCGCAAACATTCAGAACGGCGCGATCGATCGGGAAAGGCAGCTGCCAGCGAAAGCCCAGTACATCCGCATCACGGACAGCAGCGATGAAGGCTTCGCGTGTAATTTCGGCGGTGGAGAAGGCTTCTATGTCGTGACCCGGCAGATAGCTGGCGGCTTTTTCCGCAAAGGTTTTTTCGATCAGGAATTTCAACACGGGCTCCTTCAAAGCGATGTCAGGCCGACAGGCGCCGACCCGGGACGGCCGAGAGAAGCGCCCTTGTGTAGGGGTGTTGCGGGTTGGACAGCACGGCCTCGGTTTCACCGGTTTCCACCAGTTCGCCGCGGCACATCACGGCGACCCTGTCGCAAATGTAGCGGATCACGCCGATATCGTGGGAAATCACCACATAGCTCATGTTCCGCTCGGACCGCAGCTTGTTTAGCAGTTTCAGGATAACGGCCTGCACCGATACGTCGAGCGCCGAGACCGGCTCATCGGCGATGATCAGCCGGGGGTTGGAGATCAATGCCCGGGCAATGCCGGCGCGCTGCCGCTGGCCGCCTGACAACTGATGCGGCCGGCGGGTCGCGAAATAGGCTTCCAGCCCGACTTCGGATAGTACCGAAAGCAGACGGCGTTCCCGCTCGACCGGCTCTATCCCTTGCGCGGTCAGGGATTCGGTGATGCTGTCGGCGACGGTCAGGCGCGGGTCGAGGGCGGCGGAATTGTCCTGAAAAACGAACTGCACGTCACGCCGCCATTGCGCCCGGGTGGCGGCATCGAAGCCGGCGACTTCGCGTCCGTCGAACATGACGTTTCCACGCTCCGGTGTTTCAAGCCCGACCAGCATTCGCGCCAGCGTCGTCTTGCCCGAGCCGCTTTCGCCGACGATCCCGAGGGATTCGCCGGGCCGGATCTCGACGGTGACATCGCTGACCGCCATTCGGCGCCGAGCGGGTCGCCAGGGAAGGCGGAAGCCGTCCTGCGCAAAGCTGCGGCTGACCGCGACCGCTTCGGCCATCGGCCTGGGTCGCGGATCCACTGGAATGACGGAAATCTCGCCGCGCTCGGCGATCAGCCGTTTCGGGGTCGCGGCGAGCAATGTCTGCGTGTAGCCGTGTTGGGGATTCTCGATCACGGTCATGCAAGGGCCGGTCTCGACGATTTCGCCCTTGGACATCACCGCCACCCTGTCGGCCCGGTCGCCGATCACTTCAAGATCGTGGGAGACGAGCAGGACGCCGAGCCCGAGGTTGCGCCGCAGTTCCTCGATCAGATCGAGGATCTGGGCTTGAACGGATGCATCGAGGGCGGTTGTCGGTTCGTCGGCGATCAAGAGTTTGGGGCGGCGGGCCAGCGCAAGGGCGATGACGACACGTTGGGCAAGCCCTCCCGAGAGCTCGTGCGGATACTGGCGCAGGCGTTCGCGGGCGCGGTCGATGCCGACGGCGCCCATCAGTTCCAGCGCACGATAATAGGCCTTGCGCGCTTCCCGCTCGTGTTCTCCAAGTGCCTCATGGACCAGTTCGCCGACAGTCAGGCGCGGGTTGAGGGCGCGCATCGGGCTCTGGAAAACAAACCCCAAGGATTCGCGCCGAAGCTTACGCAGTTCGCCAGGAGTGGAATTGGATATGATCTGGCCGGCGACGGAAAGGTGGCTGAAACGAACCCGTGCGGCGGCCGGTGTCAGTCCAGCGATCGACAGGGCCGTCATCGACTTTCCCGATCCGCTTTCGCCGACGAGCCCGAGGACCTCGCCGGCCGCGATGGAGATCGAGACGCCGCGCACCGCGTGCACGATCCTTTCCCGGGTGTCGATATCGACCCTCAGGTCGCGGAGGTCGAGGACCGGGCCGTTTACGTCGGTTCCGCTCATATGCCTTGTCCTATTCCTTGGTGACGGAGGTACGCTGCGCGAGCCAGTCGCCGATCAGCTGTGCGCAGAGCAGGACGACGAACAGCGCAAGGCCCGGGAAAACCGAAATCCACCAGGCGGCGGACAACTGGGTCTGGCCTTCGGAAACCATCATGCCCCAATCGGCGGTCGGCGGCTGTATGCCTATGCCGAGGAAGCTCAGCCCGGCTTCGGCCAGCACCGCATGGGAAAAGTTCACCGTCGCGGTGACGGCGAGAAGCGGCAGCGTTGACGGCAGAATGTGGCGGCGGACGATCTGGAAGCGGGTATGTCCGGCAAGTTCGGCCGCCTCGACATAAGCCAGTTTGCGAACGGACAGCACGTGCGACCGCACGACGCGGAAATGCAGCGGCCAGCTTTCGATCGCAATGATGAAGATCAGGTTCGAGACGCCGGCCCCGAATATGGCGAGGACGAGAAGGGCCAGCACAAGTCCGGGGATCGACATCTGGATATCGGCAAGTCGACCGAGAACGCCATCGACGACACCGCCGCCATAACCGGCGACGACGCCCGCCGCCGTGCCGAGAACAAGCGCGATCAGCACCGAACCGACGCCAACGATCAATGGCGGAATCCCGCCCCAGAGGACGCGGCTCAAAACATCGCGGCCGATGATGTCCGTGCCGAACCAGTGATCCACAGAGGGGCCTTCGAGCAGGCGAAGGAGGTCCTGTTCGGCCGGGTCGTAAGGAGCGATCAGGGGCGACAGGACGACTGCGAGGATGACGAGGGCAAGGACAGCGGGAGCCAGCAGATCTGCGCCGGGAAGACGCAGTCCGAACCGGAGCGTATTCCGGCGCTTTTCCTGGCGGGAGGAAGGAATGATCGTCATCGTCTCTCCTGGGCACGGGGATCGATCAGGATGACCATGATGTCCGCGATGAGACTTGCCACGACATAGCCGAGGCAGATGAGCATGACCGCGGCCAGCACGACTGGGAAATCCCGGTTGTTGACGGAGCGGACCATCAGTTCACCGACGCCCGGCCATGCAAAGACGTTTTCGACGATCACCGCCCCGCCCAGTATGCCGCCGACCTGAAGGCCGACCAGTGCCACCACCGAGCTCAGCGCATTGATCGCCACGTGACGGATCCGGATGCGCCGTTCCGAAAGTCCCATGGCGCGGGCAGTCTGGATATGCTCCTCGAACTGGACCTCGCGGATAGAGGCGCTGAACAGTCGCGCAACGCTCGGCGCGACATAGGCGGACAGCGTCGCGATCGGCAGAACCACATGCAGCCAGCTGCCGGTGCCGCCGGTCGGCAGCCATCGCAACGTCAGGCTGAAAAAGAGGATCAGGATCAGCGCCAGAAAGAAGCTCGGCGTCGACTGCAGTACCATCATCACCCGCAGCGGCAGGACACGCAGGTAAGGGATCTTGCCATTGACGGCGAGATATCCTGCGGCAAGCCCGAGCAATGTTCCGATGATGGTCGCGGAAAGACTGACCGCCAGCGTGTTTGGCACGCGCCGCAGCACTTCCTCGAAGGCCGGCCTGTCGGTGTAGAGCGACTTCGGAAAATTGCCGGTGGTGACGTTCCAGAGAAAATTGACGTACTGGACCGGGATCGGCTGATCGAACCCGTAGGCGTGCGACAGCTCGGCGATCTGCGCCGGCGATGCCGTTTCGGGCGCCAGGAACACGGCGGGATCGCCGGAAACGAAGAGCATCACGAAGACGATCGTGGCGGCCCCCCAGACGGCGATGAGCGCTCCAAAGGTGCGCCGGAGCAGGAACTCGCCTCCGATCGGTATCCGCAACGAAGCGGTGCGAGCTGCAAGCCATCCGATCCGGCGGCCCTCGACGTCATGCGACATGGACTTCTCCTCGAAAAACGGAATGCGCGCGCTCCGCGCCGGGCATGCATTCAGCGCCAGCGCATTTCCGTGGCCTTGATCCAATCATCGGTGCGCGCGGTCCATTCGACCCGGTCCGAGATCGCGAATGTCTGGGGCTGGAACCATAGGAACACGACCAGGACATCGTCGAGCATCGCCTTGGAGGCAGCGCGGATCAGCTCGATCTGCTGCTCCGGTTCGGTGGCTTCGCGCGCGAGCCCGATATTCTTGTCGAAGGCCGGCGGCATGATTCCCCAGGCATAGGGACCGGAGCTGCCGTATTGGCCGAACAGCTCGGTCGCCGAGTTCGACTGCGAGACGTAGCCTGCATAGGTGAAGTCCGGGGCCTGTTCCGGCTGGGTGCGCAATGCCTGAAAGCCCGCATAGGGCAGCAAGGTCACATCGAGCTTGATGCCGACCTGCGCCAGCTGTGCAGCGATGATCTGAACGCAAGGGGAGACGCTGACGGAAGTGCCCTCAGTCGAGGTCTTGAGCGTCAGGTTCAGCCCGTTCGGATAACCCGCTTCGGCAAGCAGGGCCTTTGCCTTGGCCGGATCGTAAGGCCAGGCCTTGAAGTCGGGATTGAAACCGTCCGTCTGGTCGTTGAGGACCTGCGTCGTGCCGGCGCCGACATAACCGCGGAAGACCGCCTTGGTGATGGCTTCCTTGTTGATGGCGTAGTTGATCGCCTGCCTTACCCGGATATCCTGCAGGGCTTTCTTCCCGAAATGGAATTTCAGGACGTGATAGCGCTGCCCGGGCTTGGCGCCGATCTTGTAGCCGCGCACGCCATCGAGCTGGGCGAGGTCGATCGGGTCGATGCGCAGGGTCGCGTCGATCTCACCGCCGCGAATGCCGGATATGCGGGTCGCGGCGCTGCCGATGGCGCGGTAGATGACCCGTTCGATCGACGGTTTGGGGCCGTAGAAGCCCGGATTGGGTTCGAGCACGATCTCGCCGCCTGGATCGTAGCTCACCAGGCGGTAGGCGCCGGAGGCATTGATCTGGACTTTCGGATTGTGGGATCCGGTCCATTCCGGTTCGAGCATGAACATCCAGCTCAGGCGGCGCGGAAGTTCCAGCCAGGGTTTCTTGGTGAAGAATTTCACCGTCTGGGGATCGACGGCCTCGACCCGATCGATCAACTCGAAATCCGTATTGGCGGTAGCCTTGATAGCCGGGTCCATCATCCGCTTGAAGTTCCAGACGATGACGGACGCATCGAGCGGCTTGCCTGTCTCGAACTTGGCAGCGGGGTTCAGCTTGAACGTGAACTCGGTAGCGGAATTGACTTCCCAGCCCGTCGCCAGATCGCCGACGAGCTTGCCGTCGGCGTTGATGGTCGTCAGGGATGACGATGTCTGGCTGAGCACCGAGAGGTTTCCGCCGCTCGAGCGCGATTGCGCCGGATCGAGCGTGGTGATGGGATCGACTGCGATGACCAGCGGCTTCCTGTCCTGCTGGGCAAAGCCCTTGCTCCAGGCGACTGTACTACTGGCCAGGGCGGCGCCGAGTTTGAGAACGGTGCGGCGAGTGGCGGCGGATTGCGTCATGATCTGTTGTTCCCCTGTTGTTATGTTCTGTTGATCAGACCGCGCGCGAAAGGCCGGAGGCCGGAGGCTCGGGAAGCCCCATGTTCTCGCGAAGCGTCAATCCTTCGTATTCTGTCCGGTAATAGCCCGCGGCCTGGAGTGCGGGGACGAGAAGCCTGGTGATCTGCACGATGCCGCCCAGCTGGTAGATCGATGAGACATTGAAGCCGTCGCAGCCGTTTTGCAGGAAACGGTCCTGCATCTCCTCCGCAACGCGCTCCGCAGATCCGCAAGGGGACCAGTGCCCGCCGCCCGTGGTCATCTTCTCGATGATGTTGCGGATGGTGAACTTCTTCTCGACCGCCCAGTATTTATAGATTTCATAGCGCGTCTGCATGGTGTGGACCGTCTCGACCGGCGGGAAAGCGCCTTCGGGCAAGACCTCGTCCAAATCGAAATCGTCCAGGGGAACGCCGGGCAGGCGCTTCTGCAGCTCGTATTTCGCCATCTTCATGTCGATCAGGTCGTTGAGCTGGTTCTGCATGGAGCGGGCTTCCGCTTCCGTTTCTCCGACAACGGGAACACAGCCGGGCAGGATCTTCAGTTCATCGGGATGCCGCCCGAACTTGGCGACACGCGCCTTGAGGTCGGCGTAATGTATCTGGCTCTCCTCCAACGAGGTTCCCTGGGCATAGACCATATCGGCATATTGTGCGGAGAGATCCTTCCCGGCGGAAGACTGGCCAGCCTGCGCGATCACCGGTCGCCCCTGCGGCGGGCGGGGCATGTTCAACGGGCCGGCGATCTTGAATATTTCGCCTTCGAAAACCTCGCAATGGACCTTGTCCGGTTCGGCATAGATGCCCGCAGCCTTGTCGACGACCAGAGCGTCTGGCTCCCAGCTGTTGAACAGCATGCGGATGATCTGGGCATATTCTGACGCGCGTTTATGGCGCATCGCATGATCGAGCAATGGCGCCCCCGAATAATGCTCGGCTCCGCCGTAGGAGGTGACCATGTTCCAGCCGGCGCGTCCCTTCGAAAGGTGATCCAGCGTGCACATCTGCCGGGCGACATTGTAGGGCTCGGTGAAACTGGTGGAAAACGTCGCGACGAGACCGATCCGCTCAGTGATGGAGCAGAGCGCCGACGCCACGGAAAGGGCTTCCAGAAACCGCTTGGGGCGGGTGCGAAGCGTTTCCTGGTCGTGGTCGGCACTGTCGGCCAGGAAAACCATATGCATCTTGGCAGTTTCGGCAAGGCGAGCGGCGTCCGCATAAAGGCTGAGCGAGTAGGCGTCTTCGGCGCGGCTGTCGGCCATACGCCACGCCGCCTGATGCTGGCCGACGCCGTTCACCAGAAGACCCAAGATCATTTTGCGCGGCAATCTAGCCATTACAGCCTCTCCCGATTTCCATTGATGGCGCGTCCGGGACGATTTTTGCTGCGCTGCAACTTAATGTCTAATATAAAGAATCGCAGAACATATGAGTTTCAATTCATGCGCATCTCCCTACGACAGCTGGAAGTGTTCAGGACGTTTTCGCGCACGCTGAGCGTTACGGAAACGGCCAGGATATCGAACGTCTCGCAGTCCGCGGTCAGCCACACCCTGCACCAGCTCGAGACGGAGGTCGGAGTCAAGCTGTTCTTCCGCAGCGGAAATCGATTGCGCATGACGACGGAGGGCAGGGCCCTGCTGCCTTCTATGGAGCGAATCTTCACCCAGATTTCCCAGTTCGAAGGCCAGGCGGAAGCCGCACGTCATCTGGGGAGCGGACACCTCACCGTAGCCTCGCTTCAGTCCATCGGGCCATGGCTTATCAACGAGGCGATCGGCAGGTTCCTTAAGGAACGGCAGCGCCTGCGTCTGACTCTCAACACATTCAGCTCCGTGGAAAACCTCGATCAGGTCCGCAATGAAAGTGCAGACATCGGGTTCACTATGATCCAGAACGATGATGCGGGAGTTTTCCTCGAACCGTTGCTTCGATCGGAGGTCATCGTCGCCCTGCCGTCATTCCATCCGCTTCTGGCACGCGAGACACTCACCGCGGCCGACCTGCATAACGAGCGTCTGATCCTCTCTGGAAATTTCACGGTGGTCGGAAGTGCGGTGAAGGGGGTTTTCCCCGTAGAAAGGTTGAGGCGATCGAATCTTCTGGAAATTAACCAAGGCCCCGTGGCGATCGATCTGGTCAGGCAGGGACTGGGGATCGCCCTTGTGCATCCCTTCGGGATTCCTTTGGGACGCGAGGGTGTCGATTTCCGGCGATTTCTTCCGACGATTGAGCTCAGGCTTATGATGGCATTCTCACGCAACAAGCCGGTCTCACAACTGGTCAGGCAATTCGTGCGGGACGTGCGTGGAGTTGCCTCCGATATGACGCAGCGGATCGCAGCAACGGGGTTGCCCATCAATATGGAGTGATACGCAATGTGGTACATCGCGCATGTCTGCAGTTCGGAACTCGCGAGGCCTTTAGCTCTTTGTATTGATCCTTTGTTTCAGAGATCTGGCGTTAGCATTTCAAACCGGTCGCGGATGGTCGAGCACGTATCGCCGCCGAGGCGGGCGACGGCGTCGATGATATTGGGGTCGACGTGCAGCCGTTCGTCGACCGCACCTTCCTGATAGTGGGCATAGACGATCTCGCCCATGATGATCTGCCGCGACTTGTCGAATTCAAGAGTGACATGCCGGCGGCATTCGAAGGAGGCCGGTGCTTCCAGTATCCAGGGGGAGGCACCTTCTTGCCCGGCATCGCTGTCAGCCCCGCCTCCTTCAACTCGTCCGTGCCGCGCGGGTATTTCGCGCCGCAGGCATGCATCGCCTCGGCGATCGCAAAGGAGACGATGTTGACGTGAAGACTTCGGTCATGCGGATGTTGTGGCCGGTATCCTTGAACGACATGTCCGGCTTGTTCTCGACACCGATCGCAAGGATATCGTTCGCGCTATGAGCGCCCGCGACGTCGAGCAATCTGTTGCGCTTATCCGTTCGCACATCACTCAGCATGCCGACCGCATCCGCGACATCATTCATATGGGCATTGCCCAGATCTATCTCAGCAGCGAGTAGACGTTGGTCCGCAGGTGATTGGGTTGTTGTAAGGCCGCGCCGGAACGCGTTCTGGGCGCGGCGTGGCTCGTCTCAAAGAATGCGCGACAGGAAGTTGCGCGTGCGCTCTTCTCGCGGGTTCTTGAAGAAGGAGACCGGGTCTCCCTGTTCGACGGTTTCGCCGCGATCCATGAACACAACCCTGTCCGCGACTTCGCGGGCGAAAACCCATCTCGTGAGTCACGCAGATCATCGTCATGCCCTCGCGGGCGAGGTCGATCATGGTGTCAAGCACCTCCTTGATCATCTCCGGATCGAGCGCCGATGGCATAATAGGCCACCGCTGCCTTGAGAAAGGCGATGGCGCTTTCCTTGCGCTCGTCGGGCAGTATTTGCGAGAAGGCGACGCGTGAAGCGTCGTTGATGCAGACATGAACGAACTCCCAGCCCACGCCGCGACTGTTGGACTGGCCGGCGCGATCGCCGGTGATGCGGTGGCCAACCATTCAAATCGCCCGAGCTTCTTGATATCGATGTGGATCATGTCGCCGGGGGGATCGCGTTCGTAGCGGCGGATCGGTTCGGCTGGTGCAATGTCCTTCAGACGCGACAATGCTGCCCGCCTGAGAACCCGGCTGACGGTGGCGGGCGAGACGCTCACCTCCATGGCGATGTGCTTGCCGGTCAGCCGTTGGCGGCGCAGGACGATGATGCGCTCAGCCATCGCCTGGCTGGTCAGGCCCGGCATGACGTTGGGCCGTGACGAACGGTCGGCCATGCCTGTGATACCTTCGGCTTGGTAGCGCTCGACCCACCGCGCCACGATCTTGGGCGACACGCCATAAATCCGCGCCGCATGGGCTTTGGAAAGGTTGCCTTCTATCACCGAAAGCGCCATCTCCTCTCGACGCAGAGGCGTGAGACGGGCATTCTTGTGGATGTTCATTCGGACCCTCCGGTGAGTGGTGAAGCGTGGTAACTCCAGTCTCCTCGGTGCGGTCCGAATGGACAACCTCCTGAAAGCTCACAGCTAGGGAATCTTATCGTGCCATCGGCGAACCGTCTGCTCAGCGCATCCATGTCGAGCACAATTTTGTAGTCCCACCAGAAGATTCATTTGAACCATATATTGACTAAATAGAAACATATGGATCATATGTCCTGAAATGGAGGGCGCCATGAGCCATATATTTCATCGTTTCCCCGGAAATCTGCCGCCCGTCGCTGTCGCGGGCGATGGGGTTTTCATCATCGACAAGGATGGGAAACGCTATCTCGATGCCTCCGGGGGCGCTGCTGTCTCCTGCCTGGGCCATTCGAACGCCCGGGTTCGGGATGCCATTATTGCCCAGAGCCAGAAACTCGCATTTGCGCACACGTCGTTCTTTACGAGTGAACCGGCCGAAGAGCTTGCCGAGTTCCTCATTCGCAGGACGCCCGAAACGCTGACGAAGGTGCATTATGTGTCCGGCGGGTCCGAGGCCGTCGAAACGGCCTTGAAGCTTGCGAGGCAGTATTTCGTGGCGAAGGGCGAGCCCAAGCGCGGCGTCATCATTTCGCGCGAGCGAAGCTATCATGGCGCCACGCTGGGCGCGGTCGCGATCAGCGGAAATGCCTGGCGGCGTGCGCCGTTCGAACCGCTGCTGTTCAAGTCGGTGCAGATCGCGGCCTGCTATCCCTATCGCGGCAAGCAGGACAACGAGACCGATCTCGACTACGGCCTGCGCGTGGCAAACGAGCTGGAGCGCGAAATTCTCGCACGCGAGCCGGGAACGGTCGCTGCTTTCGTCGCCGAGACCGTCGTCGGTGCGACGGCCGGAGCCGTGCCGCCGGTCGAAGGTTATTTCAAGCGTATCCGCGAGATTTGCGACCAGTACGGTGTCCTCCTTATCCTCGACGAGGTCATGAGCGGCATGGGCCGGACCGGCAGCCTGTTCGCTTTCGAGCAGGAAGGCATTTCTCCCGATATCGTCACCATCGCAAAGGGCATGGGCGCCGGCTATCAGCCGATCGGCGCGGCCATCTGCACCCAGGAGATATTCGATACCATCAATAGCGACGGCGGCTTTGCCCACGGTCACACCTATCTGGGGCACGCGATCGCCTGTGCCGCCGCGCTCGAAGTCCAGAAGGTCATCGAAGGCGAAAACCTTCTGGAAAATATTCGCGCCGTGGCCCGCTACCTGTCCGAAAGCCTCAACGAGCGGTTCGGTCAGCATCCGAATGTCGGCGATATCCGGGGGCGGGGACTTTTCCAGGCCATTGAGCTCGTCGAGGATCGCGAGAGCAAAAGGCCGTTCCAGGCCTCGCGCAAGCTGCATGCGGTGATCAAGAAGAACGCCATGGAGCGCGGGCTGATGGTCTATCCGACCGGCGGCGTGGCCGACGGCAAGGCCGGCGATCATGTTCTCCTCGCGCCGCCCTACATCGTTACCCGCGGCGAGGTCGATATCATCGTCGACCGCCTGGCCTCGGCCGTCACCGCCGCCCTCGAATCCTGATGCCAGAAGCCCGCGTTGAAACATTTGTTTCAACGCGACATAGTGCCGTTTTCCGACGGAGGGTAACGGCATGAAGAAAACAAATGAATTGAATCGTGATAATAATGAAACAAGTGTTGCATCTAGCGATCAAACGACTTACGGTCAGGCCATGAAGATCGATGTTGTCAGCAACCAGATAAGGGAGAACTTCGGCAAGCTTCCTGGACAGATGCAGGTGGCGGCTCGCTTCCTCCTCAACAACCCGCAGGAGGTCGCGCTTCTGTCGATGCGCGAGCAGTCCCGACGTGCCGGCGTGCCGGCGGCCACGATGACGCGGCTGGCGAAGCAGCTTGGTTTTGCCGGTTTCGAAGAGTTGCGGTCGATCTTCGTCGGGGCGGTTCGCAATTCCATCGAGCCCTTCAGCTCCAGGGCCGAGCACCTGGTCGAGCAACGCAAGCATACCGGCGACGATATCGCACCCCAGATGGTGGAGCGGCTGAGCGCCAATGTCGGTCAGTTGATGGATCCGACGCAGCGGGCGGCACTCAACGAGGCGGCAAAGACCCTGATGAATGCCCGCACCGTCTACAGTGCGGGCCAGAGAACGGCCTATTCCGCCGCCTATCACTTCGCCTATCTCTACGGTTATTTCAGCACAAAGACGGTGCTGGTGGATGGTCCGGGGGGGATCGGCGCCGACCCGATGACGCATTGCGGTCCCGAGGACGCGCTTCTCGTCATCAGCCTAGAACCGGCGGCAAGACAATCCGTCGAGATCACCCGTTTCGCGCATGAGCGCGGCGTGAAGGTGATCTCCATTACCAATTCGCCGCTATCGCCGGTGGGACGGGTGTCCGACACCGTGATCCTCATCAACCACGATAGTCCGGCGTTCTTTGATGCGATGACGTCGGCATTTGCCGCCGTGGAGACACTCATCGCAATCGTGGCAGGTGCCGAAGGAACAAAAGTTCCCGCTGCCGTCCGTGTTCGGGAGGAACACCGTCGAGCTCTTGGTGAGTGGTGGGAAGAACCGCCGCGTGAAGCCAAGTTCAAAAGCCGCAAAAAGACGGCCAAGGAGAAGCCCGATTCCGCTTAGCCCTCAATAACAATCCGAAGGGGAATGAAATGATTGCAATTTCGCGGTTGGTCTCATCCGCAGTGATATCCGCAGCAGCATTCGGCTTTGCAGCGTCTGTGTATGCGGACGATGTGCTCAAGGTCGCGCTCTCGTCGAACTTGAACACGCTGGACCCGGCAAAGACGAAGATCGGCGACGAGTACGTCGTCGACTTTCTGGTCTATTCCGGCCTCACCGGCATCGGCCCCGACGGAAAGGTCGTTCCCGACCTGGCCGAGAGCTGGTCGTCCACCCAGGATCAGAAGAGCTGGACCTTCAAGCTGCGCCCGGACGTCAAGTTTCACTCCGGCCGCGCGCTGGACGCGGAGGATGTCAAGGCAACGATCGAGCGCATCAAGGACAAGGCGACCGGTTCCGTCGCCCGCGCGAATTTCACGATCGTCGACACCATTACGGTGGTCGATCCGCTGACGATCAAGTTCGATCTTTCCATTCCCTATGCCGGGTTCCCGGACCTGTTTGCCGACCGTCAGGTCAAGATCGTGCCCCGCGACAAGCTGGACACGATCGCGACGAAGCCGGACGGTACGGGGCCGTTCATGTTCCAGGAATTCAAGCCGGGCGAAGATGTAAAGCTCGTCAAGAACCCCAACTATTTCATCAAGGGCGAACCGAAGCTCGATGGCGTGGATCTGCGCATCATGCCGGAATCCGCCGCTCGCGTTTCCGCCGTGTCCACGGGCGAAGTCGACCTCGTGTGGGATATTCCGCCTGAGGGCATCCAGCAGCTCGCCAACAATCCCGATGTGACGATCGACAGCGTCGCTACCTCGAGCTGGGATGGCCTGATCATGAACAACGCCATCGCTCCGTTCGACAACGTCAAGGTACGTCAGGCCATCGATGCCGCTATCGATCGCAAGGCCATGGTGGAATTCGCGCTTTTCGGCAGCGGAACGCCGACCCTGACGCCGATCCCGCCGACCAGCCCCTATTACAACAAGGACATCGCGTTCCCGCAGGCCGATGTCGCCAAGGCCAAGCAGTTGCTGAGCGAAGCGGGTTTCCCGAGCGGCTTCAATACGACCCTCTACGTCCCCAGCGGACGTCCGCCGAAGGAGCGACTTGGCTTGGCGGCGCGCGAGATGCTGGCGGCGATCGGCATCAAGGTCGATATCCAGACCGTTCCATGGGACAAATTCATCAGCGATATCGAAGGGAAGGCCGCGTTCTATGTCGACGGCTTCTATTCCCGACCGGCCGTCGACCCGTCGGTCTACCCCTGGTTCAACTCCGCGGGATCGTGGAACACCACCCTGTGGAACTACAAGAACCCCAAGATCGACGAGGTCCTCGACAAGGCCCGCGCGGCGACATCCGAAGAAGAACGCACGACGCTTTACAAGCAGTTCCAGGAGCTTGCGGTGGCGAATCCGCCAAGCGTCATACCGTATGTCGTCAATCACGCGAACGCGGTCCGCCACAGGGTTCACGGCTTCAAGTCCAGCCCGATGATGTGGTTGGACCTCCGCGAAGTCTCGCTTCACTGATCGAGCGAAAGGGCCAGACGGATGTCTGGCCCCCCGCAAGGGTAAGAAAATGCTGTTTTATGTCTTAAAACGCTTCGTCGCGGTCGTGGCGGTGCTGATCGTGATTTCCATTCTGGTGTTCACGATCACCCAGGTCATGCCGGGAGATGTGGCGCACACGATCGCCGGACAGTTCGCGACGCCGGATGTGATTGCGGCCATCCGCGTCAAGCTCGGCCTCAATGATCCCGTCGCCGTGCAATATTGGCGCTGGGTGTCCGGCATTCTCGTCGGCGATTTCGGGCAGTCGATCGTCATGGAGCGGCCGGTCGGGTCGTTGATTGCCGACGCCTTCGGTGCCTCGGCGGTGCTGGCCGGACTGTCCTTCGTATGCGTCGCCGTGCTTGGAATCCTGTTCGGCGTGGTTGCCGCCGTCCGCAAGGACGGGATCGTCGACCACGCGATATCAACCTTCACCTATGTCGGAATATCGATCCCCGAATTCTTCTGGGGCATCGTGCTGATCATCTGCTTCGCGAATTATTTTCAGCTGCTTCCTTCCGGTGGCATGGGTTCGTTCTTCAGTTCGCCGGCGGATTGGCTTGCGCACCTAGCCCTGCCGGTCGTCACGCTGACGCTGACGCTGGTCGCGCATGTTTCTCGACTGACACGTTCGAGTATGCTCGAAACCCTGAACAGCCAGTATGTGCGCAACGCGCGGGCCAAGGGCCTGTCGGAGACGACGGTCGTGTTCCGTCACGCGCTGCCCAACGCCCTCATGCCGACCATCACCGTATTGGCGCTGGACATCGGCTGGCTGATCGGCGGCATCGTGGTCGTGGAAATGGTGTTCTCCTATCCCGGGATCGGGCGCCTGCTGATGTTCGCGATCGAGCGCCACGACCTCCCCCTCATTCAGGCGAGCATCCTGGTGATCGCTCTCATCTACTGTCTGGCTAATCTGGCTGCGGACCTGCTGTACGCGCTCGTTAACCCAAAGATCAGGTACGGAAATGCCGCAGACTAAGCCTTTTCACCGTCAGGCAGCGCTCGCATTCGCAGCCATGCCCTCGAAGATGCTGGTTGGCGGCGTGCTGCTGACGGCGATCATCATCATTGCGGTTCTGGGCCCCTGGGTGGCGCCCTATCAATACGACCAGATGAGCATCCTGGCGCGGATGAAACCGCCGAGTGCGGCGCATTGGTTCGGCACCGACGAGCTCGGCCGGGACGTCTTCAGCCGAACGCTCGTGGGAGCGCAGATGTCGCTGGCGATCGGCCTCGGCGCGACGGCACTCAGTCTCGTCGCCGGCGTGCCTCTCGGCCTCCTGTGCGGCTACAAGCGCGGCCGGTTCGACGAGATCGTCATGCGATGCATGGACGTGCTGCTTTCGATGCCTCCGATCATGCTCGGGCTGCTGTTTCTGGCGGTCAGCCAGCCGTCGGCCTGGAAGGCCATCCTAGCCGTGGGGTTCGTCTACATCCCGGTCATCGTCCGCCTGACGCGCGCCTTGACGCTGGATCTCGCCAACGAGGACTTCATCGAGGCGGCGAGGGCGCGCAGCGAACGAACCTGGTACATCCTGCTCAGGGAAATCCTGCCGAACGCCTGGCCGACTATTGCCGTGGAAGGCAGTCTGCGCATCACCTTTGCGATCCTTCTCGGCGCAGCCCTCAGCTTTCTTGGCATGGGTGCGCAGCCGCCGAGTCCCGAATGGGGCCTGATGATCAGCGGCGCGCGTCCGTTCATCGCACAGGCCCCCTGGATCGCCCTGGCGCCCGGACTGTCCATGTGCCTGACGGTCATTGCAGTCAACCTGTTTGGAGATGGCCTTCGCGAGGCGATCGATCCGCGTACCGGCTCGCGAGGTCATTGAGCATGTCACTTCTATCCATCAAGGATCTGACCGTTACCTACGGCACCGGGCCGAGCCGGCTGCAGGCGCTGAAGGGGATCAACCTGGAGATTTCGCCGGGCGAGACGGTTGCGCTCGTCGGTGAATCCGGTTCCGGCAAAAGCACCATCGCCATGGCCATCATGGACATGATCGATCGCAGGAGCGTGGTTGGAACGATCGAATTCAACGGCGAAAATCTGAGCGCCATGGATGCCGACAAGCGGCGAGACATGCGCGGAAGCCGGATATCGCTGGTTTTCCAGGATCCGTTCACCTCGCTGAACCCCTCGATCCGCATCGGCAACCAGGTCGCGGAGGGATTGATCGCGCATCTCGGCCTGTCGAAGCGGGAGGCGCAGTCGAAAGCGCTCGACGCGTTGCGCGAGGTAGGCATTGCCGACCCGGAAGCGGTGGCGAAATCCTATCCCCATCAACTGTCGGGGGGCATGCGCCAGCGCGTCCTCATCGCCTCCGCGCTGGTCTGCAATCCGGAGCTTCTCATCCTCGACGAGCCGACGACGGCCCTGGACGTCACGATCGAAGCCCAGGTTCTCGATCTCATCCAGGAGATTTCGGCACGCCGGAACGTCGGTGTCCTTTTCATCACCCACAATCTCGGCGTGGTGAACAAGATCGCCGATCGCGTCTGTGTGCTCTATGCCGGCCAGGTTCTGGAGCTCGGACCCAAGGGCAGCGTCCTGCGCTCGCCGCTTCATCCCTATACGCGGGGGCTTCTCGGTTCCATTCCGCGACTTGGCGAGCGTGATCGGCTGCGACGCCTGACGCCGATCGGCGGCCGGTTTCCAAATCTCGCCGACCCGCCGGCCGGATGCATTTTCAGGGATCGCTGTCCGTTCGCCGAGGATGGATGTGGTGATGCACAGCAGGTTCGTCCCGTTTCCGATCGCCTGGTGAAATGCTGGAGGGCCGAAGAAGTGTCGGACTTTCGCTGGCCGGAGCCGCCGGATGCCGGCAGTGTCCCTGCCGTGACCGCCGATCGCCGCGCGCTCGTCGAGTTGGACAGCGTCAGCAAAAGCTTCGCACTTCCCGTGACGACGATCGAATGGCGCAGGGCCTTCGGCGCCATCCCGGTGCCGGCGCCCGTGAAGAAACGCGTCGACGTGATCAACGGGATTTCCCTGTCGATAGCGCAGGGCGAGATCGTCGGTCTCGTCGGCGAAAGCGGAAGCGGGAAATCGACACTCGGCCGGATCATGCTCCGGCTCATTCAATCCAGCGGCGGTCGCGTCGTTTTCGACGGATCGGACATCACGGCGTCGAAAGAGCGGGATCTGGAAGGCTTTCGGCGAAAGGCGCAGATCGTCTTTCAGAACCCGACCTCATCGCTCAATCCGCGACGGACAATCGGCAATGCGATCGGCCGGGCCTTCACCGTGTCCGGTAATGGTCAGGGTGCCAATCGCCGGGCACAGGTCGAAACCCTGATGGATCGGGTGGGCCTGCCGAAGCGTTATTATGACAGATATCCGCATCAGCTTTCCGGCGGCGAGAAGCAACGGGCCGGCATTGCCCGCGCGCTGGCGTCACATCCGCAGCTGATCGTCTGCGACGAGCCTGTCTCCGCACTCGACGTGTCGGTCCAGGCCACCGTGCTGAACCTGTTTCTCGACCTCAGCAGGGAGCTGCAGCTCGCCTATCTGTTCATCTCCCATGACCTTGCCGTCATATCCCACGTCGCCGATCGAATCGCGGTCCTCTACTTCGGCAAGATCGTGGAGGAGGGGCCGACGAACCGCGTCCTGCAGCCGCCTTACCATCCCTATACCGAGGCCCTGCTTTCGGCTGCGGCCTCGCCCGATGGCGATCATCAGCCGGGTAGCCGGATCGTGCTGTCGGGCGATACGACACGGCGGGTTGCCAAGGGCTGCGTCTTCCAGGGGCGCTGTCCGCGCCAGATCGGATCGATCTGCGAGACCATGACCCCGCCCGTCCTGGAGCCTGCGCCCGGCCATCGCATTGCCTGCCACCTGCCCCTCGAGGAGCTCGCGGCGGCCGCATCGCGCGTTCCGGGCAAATTCACTGCATCGCAAGAATCGAAATAAACGAGAGGAAACTTCATGACACGGCCTCGCTATTCCGCGAGCCTACCCAGCGTAGGCCTAACCTCCTTCCTTCGCGCGCCCGTCGTCGAGGATTTCAGCAAGGTGGACGCCGACGTCGCGTTCCTCGGCGTTCCCTATGACGGCGGCAACGGCTGGAGGCCGGGTACGCGATTTGGGCCCCGTGAAATTCGAAACCTTTCGGTTCGATACGGTGCATGGGGCGGCCATTCGGCGAACGGCTATTGGGACATCAAGGACCGCAAGCGCTATCTCGACGGCGTGACGATGGTTGACTGCGGCGATGTCGATATCGCGTTTTATGATTTCGATCGCAATGCCGAGCGCATCACGTCCAGCATCGAATCGATCCTGGATCAGGGTGCGTTGCCCGTCATCATCGGCGGCGATCACTCGGTGACCTTCCCGAACGTCTGCGCGTTCTCGCGTTTCGAGACGATAGACATCGTTCACATCGACGCCCACATGGACTGGCGCGATGAAATCGATGGCGTCCGTCACGCCAACGCCATGCCGATGCGCCGGATCAAGGAACTGCCCTTCGTCCGAAACATGGTTCAGATCGGCATTCGGGACGTTCGCACCACCGCAGACCAGGTTAGGGACGCCGAGGACGCGGGCGCGATCGTCATCACCCGCGACGAGGTCCGCGACGAGGGGATCAAGGGCATCCTTGGCCGCTTCCCCGAACTGAGCAATGTCTTTGTCAGCATCGATATCGACGGGCTCGACCCGTCCATCGCGCCCGGAACCGGCTCGCCGACGCCGGACGGGTTGCTTTACCACGAAGTGCGCGGCCTGCTCAAAGGCGTGGCGACCGCCGGCAATGTCGTGGGGTTCGATCTCGTCGAAGTCAATCCGATGGTCGACGAGGGCGGGCGCACCTGCCTCCTCGCCAGCGTGATGATCCTCGAATTCCTTGGCGCGATCTTCGCCAACCGCAAACCTTCGTCGAAATAATCTTCAAATCCAAGCTGAGGTGAGAAAGAACATGACCGAACGCTATAATGCCAACCTGACATCCGTGGGCCTGGCGACGTTTTTCAAATCGTCGGTTTGCGAGGACTTTTCAAAAATCGATGCCGACGTAGCCTTCCTCGGAATTCCCTATGACGGCGGCGTCGGATACCGGCCGGGCACGCGCTTCGGGCCCAGCGCGCTTCGAGAATATTCGAAGCGTTTCACGCCCTGGGGCGGCGCCAATCCCGCTGGTTACTGGGATCTGGACGCTAACGACCGCCGGCTTGACGGCATCAGGATGGTCGATTGCGGCGACGTCGACATCGCCTATTACGACATGGAGCGCAATTTTGGCCTGATCACGAGCAATATCGAGGCCATTCTGGATTCCGGTGCTCTACCGGTCATGGTTGGTGGAGATCACTCCGTAACCTTTCCCTGTGTCAGGGCATTTTCCCGCTTGAAGGAACTCGATGTGGTCCACATCGATGCCCACCTTGACTGGATCGACAATGTCGACGGCGTGAAATTCGCGAGCGGCAGCCCACTGCGCCGGACGAAAGAACTGCCATTTGTGCGCAAGATGACCCATATCGGCATCCGCGACGTCCGTACGCGCGAGGAGGATTGGCGCGCGTTGCACGAAAAGGGCGCGAGCGTCATCACCCGGAAGATGATCCGCGACAATCTTGAATCCGCGCTCGACAGGATTCCGGACATGTCGAACACCTATGTCACCATCGATATCGACGCGATGGACCCGTCGATTGCCCCCGGAACGGGCTCCCCATGCTCCGACGGGCTCCTCTACCACGAGCTGAAGGCGGTGCTGCAGCGGGTGGCCGAAAAGGGAAAGATCGTGGGTTTTGATTTCGTCGAGATCAATCCGCTCGTCGACCTGGCCGGACAGACGTCCCTGATGGCGAGCACCGCCGTGCTCGAATTCCTCGGTGCAATCTTCGCGAGCCGCTAGGTGGTCTTCCTCCCTCGCGGGGGCGGAAAATCGGGCCTTCCCCTTCGGGCGGGTTCAATTTTCGCCCCCTTGGATAATTGATCAATAGTCGACTGTGAAGAATTCGAAAGGCGCTGATTTCGCATAGAAATTGCTGGTTTTCCAAGCATGAGTAAGAGCGGTGACATAACGCCACCTTGTGGAACACTCTCACTTGAGGTTGTGAACAGGCCACGGTCGATGTGGCCTGCCTTGAGGAAGCGATCGAGAAGATCGACGAACCGTGCATCTTGCACCATCATATCTTTCGACCTATCCTCTCGATTGTTATACTGTTTTTGAAAAACAATATAACGCCGGAGGCGCGCTTATGAAGTCCATCGACCTCATGTATCAGACTATGCTCGCCGAGCTAGGTCAGCGCTCGCTCGACGCCGCTTGGACGGCCGATTTTCCTCCGGAGGGCCGGTTCACCCCGGCGAACATCAAGGGGCGCAAGTACTGGTACTTCGACATCCCAGATGGACATGGTGGCACGAAACGTCGTTACGTCGGTTCTGCTGATGATCCGGATATTGCGCAGCGCGTAGCTGATCATAAGCGGGACAAGGACGATCTACGCGCTCGCAGCCGCTTGGTAAATACCCTGACCCGCGAAGGCGGGATGATCGCCCCTGATGCCATGTCAGGTGATATCGTTGAGGCTCTTGCCGATGGCGGTCTTTTTCGGCTCCGGGGTGTTCTCATCGGCACGGTGGCCTTTCAGTGCTATTCAGCGGCCTTATGTAGCATACGCACCATCATTCAAGTAGCAGAAAAGCCCTGATTTTCCTACTCTGTGGGCATGGGAACGATATCAAGAGCCACAGATTACAGCCACACCGTTAGCGGCCTTCTCCAGAAGCGAGCGGACATGTTCAATGAAGCCGAGCGCATCCGTGACCGTCTGGCAGAGATCAAGAACGACATAGGCGCGATAGACCGAACACTGGGGGTACTCGGTTACTCTGGCGATTTAGACGCCGCTATGCCTCGCCAGAAGCGGGAAGTGATCTTTGGGCGCGGTGAGTTGTCGAAAGCGATCATGGGCGAACTCCGGACGGCAGAAGGGCCGCTATCCAGTCGTGACATAGCGCGCGAGATTGTCGCCATGCGCGGCGAGGATGCGCGGGACCGGAAATACATATCCGACTTGACGCGGCGCGTAAGCAAAGCCCTTCGGCAGATGAAGGCCGAAGGGCATGTTAGAAGCGCGACGGATGCGAGGGGGAATCTAAGTTGGGAAAGGCGATAGATAGCCCTGCGCTTAACCGCAAGCCGCAAGCGCAGGGTGAACTTTCACAGTGCCAGCATGAAAGCCGTCGTCCCTTTTGCGGTGGGCCTCAGAAAGGTGTACGTCAACGTTGATCCCAAGAGCCAAAAGATACTTCAAAAGGCGCTCTACTGAATGACCAGTTAGTTTCCCGCGCACAATTTGGGAGACTTTGGCTTGATCAGTCCCAAAAATCGACGCCACGTGTTTCTGAGTATAGCCTCTTAGATTGATGATTCTAACGATCTCTCTGGCTACAGCTATTTTTAGCTCATCTTCCGCGGTGAGTGTAATGCCAAGATCGTGGAACACATTACCTGATCCGTGGACGATGGCAGTGGTTTCGTCCTTACGTTCCGACATTCTTCCTTTTCCTTTCGGGTTCTCCGAAATGCTCCTCGTAGTGTTTTTCAGCGTCCTTAAGACGCTTCTTTATAAGGTTCATTTCGGGCTTCGGCGTTGAAGTCCCATTTTTTGACTTTTTCTTGAAGGCATGAAGAACATAAATAACCTGATCAAATCGGACCGTAAAAACAGACCGGTAGGTATCTCCGATATGATTGGCTATTATTTCGCGCACCGAGGCGCTACCGAATCCCGTCATTGGAAAAGCATTGAGAGGACTAACCCCTGTCTGAGACAGATACAGGGCAAACCCGATTTCTCGCTTGACGTCATCTGGGAATTCGAAAATGTCTTCTTTGCTTGAGTTAAGGAAGATGATCTGCTTCACGTTCACGCCTTTCTAGTACCCTTTGGATTTTCCCGCTCATCATGAACTTCCTCCCAAGCGGCCTAGAAGGATGAGCAAATCATCCTCCACCTCACTCAAGAAATATGCCAGTTCTGGCATATTTGGTCAAGCGGCATTTGAACGTTGCCAATACCCCTTCCAATTCCGGCTAACCGGATGAGCCAGCGAGCCACCAAGCAGCGAGAAGGCATTCGCGCCGTTCGAGCGCCGGCGATGGTCTTCCATCCAAGCAGCGTGGTTTGCATACTGATAAAGATACTTGTGAGAAACGTGGTGGTGCTGGCCTTGAACCATGCGGCGCAGGCGCGAGAAGTAGCTTTCAACACCGTTGGTGTGCTTGCCGTTGCACTCGCTGTAAAGCTCGCTGTGATTGATGCGGCCGGTATCGTAGTGCATTTCCAGCGCGTCCCAATGGGCGGCCTCGTCTGCGAAGATCATGGCCTTTGCCGTGACGCGAGCCTTGGCGATCTCGACGCCTTCGGCTTCGTTCTTGCGAACGAAGGTAATGGTGCGGCCCTGGCGCTCGCGGAGAGCGATAACGACGCGACGGCGGTCTGACTGGTTAGACTTAAAGCGGCGGTCCTTGCGGTCTTCCTTGCGGTTCTCCTGGCGGACGTGGCCGCCGAAGTATGCGCCATCAATCTCGACTTCACCGTCGAAGACTTCTTCGGCCGTTTCAACCGCCAGAGCTTCGCGGAGCTTGTGAGCGAGAACCCAAGCCGTTTTGTACTGCACGCAGAGATCGCGGGACATCTGAAGGGCGGAAAGGCCCTTCACGGCGTTGACGAAGATGCAGATCGCGGCCAGCAGATCGGTAAAGGCCATCTTGCGGCTTGCGAAGATCGTACCGCTCGTAACCGAGAACTGAGCCGAGCAGGCAGCGCACTTGAACTTGCGGCGCGTGCTGATCTCGTAATGGTCCAGGCAGCCACACTTGGGGCAAACCGGCTCGCCTTCCGTCTCCTGCCAGCGGAGTTTGCGGAACGTAGCGTAAGCCTTTTCCTCGCCACCCTTGTAGATCTCCTTGAGGGAGAGGGTGCGGGCTTCTGCGGAGAGGAGAAAGTGCTGCGCCATTTGTCATCGTTTTCGTTACGTATGTAACGCATATAGTACGTTGACGCGATGCAGTCAATGGCATATGTCATCATTTACGATACATTTTACATTATGGGTGATGACATGGTCGATAAGACCGATTGGGAAATGAAGGCGGCAAACCTCCTAAAGGCCGAGCTGAAGCGAAAAGGAGTCACCTATTCGCAGCTCGTAGAGAAGCTGGCGGAAATTGGCGTTGACGAGAAAGAGGTAAACGTGCGGAATAAGCTATCTAGGGGCAAATTCACGGCGGCTTATTTCTTACAATGCTTAGAGGCTATTGGATCGCAGCAGTTGCGCTTGGACTGATTTTCACTACCGCCACCTTGGCGCAGTCACCAGAAAGCACCGTAGAGAAAAGCACCGAGAGACAGCGGGAAGACACAAGCAGCCAAAGCCAGCCCGCGCCTTCTGGTTTTCCAGTCCGGATACTCGAAGAACCGGAAGAGACCGAGGACGCCAAGAGGCAGCAGCAGGAAAGCGCCCAGCGAGAAATAGAAGACCTTCTCGCGCAACAAAGTATGGCCAATTCTACGGAGGAAATTGTCCTCTGGACTCGGCTTCAGTTTTTCTTGGCTTTTGGAGGCACTTGCGCCCTGATATACTCTTTGCATCTCAACAGACAGGCTACTAAAGCGGCCGTCGCCGCTGCCGACGCTGCCCACTCTGCGCTCGGGGCAGAACGAGCATGGCTGACATTTAGACGTTTCGAGTCCGGAACCGTTTTTGGAAGTGAAATCGCAGGAGTAAAAATCAACAATGGTTTCGCCTTGCAGCTCGAATGGATAAACTGCGGACGAAGCCCCTCTATTCGGACAAACATCTTTATCACGAAGAAGGTTATTGGCAGGAACGATCCTATACCTGTGTTCCGAGAGTCGGGGATACCGGACGATCAGGGATACGGTATTTGCGGGCCGGGCATGACCGTTTGGGGCCCAACTGTCTTCCTCAACGATGAAGAAACGGACCAATTCAAGAAAAAGTCCGCTAGAATTATCGTGTACTCCAAGGTGACTTATAGAGACACAATGAACCCCGATGTGGTTAGGTTCACGGAACTTTGCGCAGAAATCACATACGACGGTGAAAAAGTTGTCGGTGACGGCAAGCCCGTGCCCAATATCGGCTTTTACGTCATTGGTCCACAAAACACCGCTAATTAGGCCCAAAAATAGCGCCACTACCTTTTTCATCCATCCAATCCTTCCGTGAGGCCGGATGCAGAAACGCTTGTTGCGTTTGCTACATAAGGCCGCTATTCAGGACTGCTGGGCGTCCGCCTTCCCATGGCTGCGATCCTGACCGGCGATGCGGACATCGCCCAGGATTATGCCATCAGTCGGGAGGTGGAAGACAGTCTGCCTCCGATTGTTGAGCTGCTGCAGGGGTCGACGCAAGCTTCCGGCCAGTTCCACATCGATCGGGATCCGCGGCCTCGTCGGCGTTTCAGAATGCCGACGGCTACAGGGTTGAATTCCTGACGTCGAACCGTGGTTCGGATGACTACATCGACCAGCCGGCGAAGATGCCCGCCCTTGGTGGCGCCAGCGCGGATCCATTACGCTTTCTCGACTTCCTCATAAGGGAACCCGTCAGGACGATACTGCTCCACCGAAGCGGTGTCCCAGTCGTCGTCCCCGATCCGTCCCGGTATGCGGTCCACAAGCTCATAGTCGCCAGCCGCCGACACATCGACGGGCAAGGGCCAGCGAAGCGCGAGAAGGACATTCGTCAAGCTGCGCTGCTCTTTGAAGCGCTGCAGCAGACAAGGCGATCTGCCGACTTAGCGCACGTCTACAACGAAGCATGGGAGCGCGGGCCTGCGTGGCAAGAAGGTATTCGAACCGGCGCGGGAATGTTGCCGGCACAAGATGCCGAGCGGCTCAATACGGTCCTGATCGAGGGCGCAAAGAAAAACCGCGAAGAAATTGAACTTCCGACTGGAGAATAGGCTGTCTTCAGCTTCGACTTCGAAGGCCAAGCAATTGATTTGATTAGACGCAGCGAAGACAAATATGGTGCCGAGAGTTCGAGTCCCTTTCAACTGCTACTACGGCATAAGCAGTCTGCTGTGATGGTACGTGCTACGCTTCGACGTGACCAACGAATGATAGGACTGGCTTCAATTCCTCGGCAGCTTCCGAGAGGGCGCGTACGTATTCTTCAAGCGTAGCATTTGAAAACATTTGGTTCTCAAAACCAGTAATCCCAATAGAGAACACCACGCCAGCGCCGGGAATTGCAATTGGAACAGCGAGTGCAGTCACGCCAAGATCGAATTCCGATTTGGTTATGGCATAGCCTCTGTTTCGAACGTTCGCCAGTTCCACGCGGATTGCCGTAGGATCAACGATCGTGTTCGGCAAATATTTCTGTAGAGGCAGAGAAAGCTCACGGTCGACAATCGCGGCATCCTGAAACGCAAAAATCGCCTTCCCTGATGCGGTTGCGTGAATGGGTGATGCTTCGCCCGGCACGACGAGCGTCCGATCCATACGTTCGGGCGTTGCGAAGGCGACAAGCCGAACCTTGTTACCCACAAGCTGGTTGATGTAGGAAACCTGACCGAACTGCCGAAGAAGGCGGGTCAGCACGGGGTCTGAAAGCGTTTGAATGTTTCGCGATCCGAACGCCATGTGCATCACTCGTATCAAGCGCTGGCCTAGCTCGTAGGTCTTCTCATCCTCCCGTGATGCCAAATATCCGATCGTAACAAGACTATTGACCATTCGGTGGGTGGTCGAGGGCGCAAGCCCGACGGCTTCGCTTATCTTCTTCAAAGTCAAGCCACCCTTGTTGGCCGCCACGATATCAACGATCTGAGCCGCTCGGGTCAGCGGCGCCGATCCTTCGCTCGCGTCACTCTGCCTCTCCATACGTCCCCCATTCTTTGCCTTGCCGCCCGCGATCTGCAGCAGCTTCTTACACGGTTGTCATGCGGCTCTCAAACAATCGACTTGACAGCCATCGCGACCTTTGTTTATCTTCCATTTAACGGAATTTCAATTCCGAAAAACGGAAAAGTTGCTCAAGCAAACTCCAGGGGGTTCAATTATGGTGTATTCGGCGCGGAGGCGCTGGAACGACCCGTGGTCTTGGGTCGCTCTGCCGGGAGTCGTATTCATTATTGCTGGGTTTGGCGCGACGCTTGTCTTCACGATCAATCGCAGCCTGACCGATCCCGGACCTGAAAATTATGCACGCCTGCTCGAATGGCGTTCACTCGTCATTCTGCTGAACACTTTCCAGGCGTCGGCGGTCGTCGTGATCGTCACCCTGATCGGTGGCTATGCCTATGCCTATGCGATGCGCGTTGGACCGAAGGCGCTTAAGATCTACCTTATGCTCTTCCTCGCCGTGCAGTTCGCGACAAGCTCGGTTGCGCGTGCCTTTGCCTGGATCCAACTGCTGCAGACCAATGGCGTGATTAACAAACTGCTGATCGGCGCCGGCATCATCGATCAGCCCTTGAAGCTGATGCGTAACGATCTCGGCGCCATCATCGGGACGAGCCACGTACTCCTGCCGCACATGATCCTGGTGCTCTATGCATCGATGCAGCGTGTCGATCTCGCGACGGTCGCTGCCGCCCGCAGCCTTGGCGCCAGCCAGATCCAGGCCTTCTGGCAGATATTCGTCCCCGCAACGCGCACCGGTATTATCACCGGCTGCGGGCTCATCTTCATTCTCGGATTGAGCTTTTACGCCACGCCGGCGCTGCTCGGCAATCCATCGCGACAGATGATCAGCGCCTCAATCATGACGCAGTCGGAGTACGGCAATTTCGGAGCCGCATCCGCGATGTCGACGACGCTGGTTGTAATCACGCTGCTCGGGCTGCTCGCCATCAATCTGTGCAACCGCTCAACGCACGATCGGAGGCCGTCGTGACCGTTCGCCTTGGCCCCTTCGGATGGATCCTGCTGATCCTCGCCAACGTCTTCTTGTGGGCACCGCTCGTCGTGGTGGCGATGCTCGGATTTTCCGACGCCAACAGCATGATCTTTCCGCCGCCCGCTTATTCGACAAGGTGGCTATCGACTTTGCTGTCCGATCCCGTCTGGACGCAATCAATCACGACCAGCCTGCTGATCGGGTTGGTGACGGTTCTGCTGTCTCTTCTGCTCGGCGTGCCTCTTGGCCTCGGCCTGGCACGGGGAACGATCGGTCGTTATTACTCGGTCCAGGCACTGGTGGCAACGCCGCTGATCCTGCCTGCGATCAGCCTCGCGGTCGGCTTATACTTCGTCTTCGCGATGCTGAAGGCTCTCGACTCGATCGTGCCGCTCGTTGTCGCCCATACCACGGTCGGCGTTTCCTATGTCGTCGTCACCGTCGTTTCGGCAAGCCGCGCCCTCGATCCACGGCTGGAAGAGGCGGCCAGGACAATGGGCGCGACCTTTGGCAAGTCGCTGATCACAATCACCCTGCCGCTTATCTCTGTCGGCATTATTGGCGGCGCGGTCCTGGCCTTCCTTCACTCCTGGGATGACGTCGTCGGCGCGCTGATGCTCGGCACCGCTCGCGTGCAACCGTTTCCTCTCAAGCTTTGGGGCGAGATGCAGAATGTCCTCAATCCGATTGCGGCGACTGCGGCGGTTCTTCTGTCCGTCGTCAGCATAGCGATCCTTCTCATGGGCGGTCTGGCCGTCGTGATCCGGCGTCGCCGCATGCCAGCTGGGCAGGCCGCCAATGTCCTGTTCCGCACGGGAGCCCCGTAATGAACCTCAACAGCAACACATCGGCCGCGCCGATCGCCCTGCGCAACGTCAGCAAGCGGTACGGTTCGTTTACAGCACTCGACGATGTCACGCTCGATATCGCTCCGGGCAGTTTCTGCACCTTCCTCGGCCCGTCCGGCTCCGGCAAGACGACGACGCTCAATATAGTCGGCGGATTGGTCGATCCGGATCGAGGCAGTGTTGAGATCGCCGGCCGCGACGTCACGCGGCTTTCTGCCGAGAGTCGCGAGCTGGGTTTTGTCTTCCAGAGTTACGCGCTCTTCCCGCATATGACCGTGGAGAAGAATATCGAGTATCCGCTCAAGCTGCGGAAGGTCGCTTATGCGGAGCGCCGTAGGCGGGTCGGCGAAGCCCTCGACCTCGTGCGCCTGTCTCATATCGCCGGCCGCTATCCATCAGAACTGTCTGGCGGGCAGCAGCAACGCGTCGCCCTCGCCAGAGCCTTCGTCTTCAGCCCGAAGGTGCTGCTGATGGACGAGCCGCTCAGTGCGCTCGATGCCGGCCTGCGCAGTCACCTGCAGCGGGAAATCGTCCGCATCACCCGAGAACTAGGCTGCACCGTTCTCTATGTCACCCACGATCAGGAAGAAGCGCTGGCGATGAGCGACCAGATCATCCTGTTCAACGACGGGCGCATCGAGCAGGCAGGAACGCCAGCCGATCTCTATCGCAACCCAGCTTCGGCCTTTTCCGCGACCTTCGTCGGGGCAGGACGGTTGCTTGCTGGGACGCTCGAACGTCGGGGTTCGGACTGGGCGATCGTCGGCAATCGAGGCTGGGTCATCCCCGTCAATGTCCCGGTAGGCATGAGTCCTACAGCCAAGGCGGCTGCTGTCTTCCGGGCTGAGACTGCGACGCTGCGAAAGCCGGACGCAGCACATTTCGATGATCGCATCTATCTGGCCGACGGGCAGGTGACCGAGGCCATTTTCCTGGGCGGGCAGATGCGCGTCATGATCGATATCGGCGATGGCCAGGAACTCGAATGCCGATGCAATTCGTCCGAGATATGGCGGCCGGGTGACCGCGTCTCTCTTGATCTCCGCAAGTGCGACCTGCCTGTCGCGGTCCCGTCAAGTACTTGAAAGCATACGTCAACAGCACTCAAAAACAGGGGAATAACGATGACATCAGTGATTGCACGCCTAGCCAGAACTTTTATCGCCGGCGCGATACTCTCCACAGTACTTGTTCTTCCTGCCATGGCACAGGAAAAAGTAACGCTCGTCTGGGTCGGTTACGGCGGAGCCAGTGGTGAAGCCGTGAAGAAGCTCTGGCTGGAGCCTTTCATGAAGGAGCATCCGAATATTGAGGTCATATACCAGACCGGCGTGCAGTGGGCGAAGCTTGCCGCGATGCGCCAGACCGGCGACGTTACCTGGGATCTCTATGAGGGTGACCTCTATGCGACCGACCCGGAAAACTACTTCGAGAAGATCGACTGCACCGTCATTCCCTGCAACGAGATCATGCAGGATTCCAACCGCAGCGACTACACGATCGTCACCCGCACGCTGGTGAACGGCTTTGCCTATGACAAGGCGAAATTCGGCGATAACCCGCCAAAAACCTGGCAGGACTTCTTCGATCTCCAGAAATTCCCCGGCAAGCGTGGCGTTCTCGCACGCCCGACGGCAGCCGGCACTATACTGATGGGCGCGATGACAGGTGCTGGCGTGCCGCGCGATCAACTTGTGCCCTACAAGTTGGACAAGGCTTTCGAGGCACTCAACAAGCTGCGCGATTCCGACAATCTCGTTTTGTTCGCCCAGGGGCCGCAATGCCCGCAGCTTCTACGTGACAAGGAAGTCGTCATGGCCGGTCATTGCGACGCCGGGTCGATCGTCGCCGCCAACGAGGACGGTGCCAATCTCGGATTTGCCTGGGACTCCAGTATCGTGCTCGGCGCCTCCATGGCCGTGGTGAAGGGGAGCAAGCATCCGAAAGAAGCCATGCAGCTCATCGCCTACATCCTCGACAAGAACAACAACGCCAAGCTGAGTGCACAGGTCGCCCAGGGACCGGCCAATACGCTGGCGATGGATAAGGTTGATGCGAAATACAAGGCTTGGACGCTGGCCGGCCACCCGGAGGTGAAGCCGCTCGCCTACGACTGGCCTTACCTGCGCCGGGAAGGCCAGGCGATCAACGCCGCTTACGAAAAGTGGTTTTCCGGAAACTAAGAACTTTAGACAGGAGTCGACCCGCTCGCGGTCGGCTCCCATTGAGGAGTGACGTCTATGACGGAGGCAGAATTGAACCTGCCATTCTCGGGTGTGAAGGTCATCAGCTTTGCGCAACTGGCGCAAGGACCTGCGAGCGTGCAGCTGCTTGGCGATCTCGGAGCTGACATCATCAAGATCGAGCGTCCGGGGACCGGTTCGCTGGAGCGGACTTATCGCCTGCGCAACGGCGAAAGCCTCTTGTTTCACATGCTCCACCGGAACCAGCGCAGCCTGACGTTGGATCTGAAGGCGCCGGAAGGCAAGGACATCGTCAATGCCCTCGTCGCGACGGCCGATGTCGTTGTCGAGAATTTCCGACCAGGCGTCATGGATAGGCTGGGCCTCGGATATGAGGCGCTGTCGAAGATCAATCCGAGTATCGTCTACCTTTCAGCCTCCGGCTTTGGTCCATCCGGACCATATCTGTCGCGCCCGGGGCAGGATCTGATCCTGCAGGGACTGACCGGGCTTGCCAGCGCAACCGGCAAGAGAAGCGACCTGCCGACACCGACAGGGGCATCCGTCATAGACTTGCATTCGGCGGCCCTCAACGCCTTTGCTATCGCGGCGGCCCTGTTTCACCGGACCAAGACCGGTAAAGGTCAGCTGATCAACACCAGCCTGATGGATGCGGCTGTGCATTTGCAAACGGAAAACATCTTCGATTGCGCCAACGGCATCAAGAAGGTTCGCAGCGAGTGCGGCCTGGCAAGTCCCGGCGCCAGTGCGCCCTATGGCGTATTCGAGACGAAGGAAGGTTACATCGTCATATCCGACGTTTCGACCGCTCAACTGGCTGATGCGCTCGAAGAGCCTTCGATCGCGGAATTCACCAAAGAGGAAGCCTACAGCCGGAGGGAGGAACTTCATGCCATCGTCAAGCCGATCATGTTGACGCGAACCGCCGAGGAGTGGCTGGACCATCTGCTTGCCAAGGGGATCTGGTGCGGGCCGGTGAAAACATACGAAGAGCTTCTTGTCGATCCGCAGATGGAACACAACAGGATGATGTTCGAGATGCAGCATCCACGGCTCGGCACACTTCGCAACATCCGAAGCCCCATCACCATGTCAGAAGCACCCCTTGAACGGCATCCGCGTCGGGCAGCGCCCGAAGTGGGCCAGCACACGGACGAGGTTCTGCACGAACTGGGGTTTGATGAAGCCCGTATCGCGGCCCTGAAGGCGGACAAAGTCGTCTGATCACAGTTGCCGTAAAACGGCGGCAACCAAAGCATTTTCAACTAGGTAGGAAAAATCATGAGAAGCGTAAAACTCGGCGGCGTCGTGCCAGCCTTGCTCACTCCCTTTTTCGGCGATCTCTCGATCGACTACGCATCCTTGCGCCGTCTCGTCGACCGTTGCCTCGAAATAAAAAGTGTGGGTGCTTTGTTCGGCGTTGGTCACGCCGGGGAAGTCGCCGCCCTGACGCGTGACGAGCGTGCCGAAGTCACACGTGTCATCGCAGAGCAGGTCAAGGGGCGTGTTCCGGTGTTGGCCGGTGTCTATACGGACTCGCTGACCGAAGCCGTCGCGCATGCCAAAGATGCCAAGCAAGCTGGCGCCGACGCCGTTACCGTCTTCCCTCCACCGATCTTTGCCGATGGCGCCTGCGCCAGCCATGAGATGCCGCTGCTGTGGCACCGGACAATTGCCGAGCGGGCGGAAATTCCGCTGGTGCTTTTTCAGTTCAGCCCGGGCGGTGGGCTCGGCTATACGCCCGACACTCTGCGCAAGCTGGTGGCATTGCCTTATGTCGTCGGCATCAAGGAAGGCAGCGCCGGCATGGTGCCGTATCAGCTCAACGTCGAGATCTGCCGCGAAGCCCATCCGCCTGTCCCCGTGTTGACCTCGAACAATTCCTCGCTCCTGTCATCGCTGGCCGTCGGCGGTGAGGGAATCTTGTCAGGAAGCGGCAGCGTTATCGCTGCAGAACTCGGCGAAATGTGGGACGCCGTTGAGAAGGGCGATCTCTTCACCGCTCGCGAAGTGCACGAAAAACTGCGACCGCTGACAAAATGCTTCTACAGAGCGCCGTTTATCGACATGCATACGCGCATGAAGGAAACGCTAGTTCTCCTGGGTGTTCTGGAGAGCGCCACTGTTCGACCGCCGCTTCTGGCGATCAAGGATGAGGAGCGTACAGCGCTGCGTAACGCGCTCGCGTTCGCCGGTCTGAAGGCGTGACGGCGATGGCTGAGTGCGTCGAGCTGATCTATGACGGCGGCATTGCGGAAATCTGGCTCAATCGCCCAAGAGTCCTCAACGCGCTCAGCCGCCAGCTGATGGATGAGTTGAATGACGCCGTCGCTGACGTTGCCCGATCTAACGCCCGGACGCTCATCCTTGCGGGTCGTGGCGAGCGCGCCTTCTGCGCCGGCGCGGACATCAAGGAGTTTCGGCCAATCGCGACCACTGTCGAAGCAAGAGCCCATTGTTACCGGGGCGATGTCTGCTCGGCGATCCAATCGCTGCCGATGCCGACGATTGCGGCCATTCATGGCTACACTTTCGGTGGCGGCATTGCTCTGGCGCTGCCATGCGATATCCGCATCGCGGCGGACGACACGCTCTTTGCCCTGCCTGAGACCGCACTGGGTACGTTTCCTGGAATGGGCGTCACGGTGCGATTGCCGCGGCTCATCGGCCGCAGCGAGGCGATGCGGCTGATCTTCACCGGCGGACGTATCGGTGCGGCGGAGGCCTTGCGCATGGGACTGGTGACGGCAATCGTGCCGCCGGCAGATCTGATTGATGAGGCGCGCCGCTGTGCGCTACGCATCGCGGAAAATGCACCACTCGGCATCGCCTACGCGAAAGAATCGATCGTGCGAGGCGAGCGGATTCCGCTTGCCGAGGCTCTGAAGGTCGAGACCGACCTCAATATGTTCATGGATACGACGGACGACTATGCGGAGGCCGCTCGGGCCTTCGTCGAAAAGCGCAAGCCGCGCTTCAAGGGTGCCTGAACGAATACGAGGAAGCCGATGCCTGAATGCATTGAACTGATCATGAAAAATGACGTTGCCGAGCTTTGGCTCAATCGACCGCATGCGCTGAATGCACTGAGCGCGCAGCTGGTCGGCGAGGTGAATGATGCGCTTGCCGAGGTCGAAAAGGTCCGACCGCGCGTCTTCATCCTAGCGGGACGCGGCGAGCGGTCTTTCTGCGCCGGCGCCGATATCAAGGAATTCAAACCGGTCGCGACGACAGTCGAGGCTCGCGCCAAGCACTATTCCCGCAATATTTTCGACCGTATCGAAAGGCTGCCGATGCCGACCATCGCTGCCGTTCACGGCTACACCCTGGGCGGCGGGCTGGAGCTTGCTCTTTGCTGCGACATGCGGATTGCTGCCGACAATGTCCAGTTCGGCTTTCCCGAGACAGGGCTCGGCACGTTTCCGGGGGCAGGGGGGACGCAGCGCACACCGCGCCTCATCGGTCGTAGTCAGGCGATGTGGATGATCTTCACCGGTGAGCGACTAGATGCGGCGGATGCACTTCGGGTCGGGCTGGTCAATAAGGTTGTGCCGACCGAGGCTCTTATGGAAGAAGTCCGCAAGGTCGCGGGCTTGATCTCGGCCAATGCCCCGCTCGGCGTGCAATACGCCAAGGAAGCGATCGTGCGCGGCGAAAAGGTCTCGTTGGAAGAGGGCATCCGCATCGAGACGGACCTCAATATGTTCATGGACACGACGGACGACTACGCCGAGGCCGCACGGGCTTTTGTCGAAAAGCGCAAGCCGGTCTTCACCGGTCGTTGAATCGCAAGAGGGGGTGACGATATGGATCAAGACAAGCTCAGCGCGCTCCGCGCGAAATATGGCGACAGTCACGGGGGCGAATTGTTCGACGATCGCTTCCGAAAGGTCGCGGACAAGATTTTCTCGAAATCGGGCACCCGACTGGCGCCCTATTCCGGTTTGCCAACTTTTCTCTCGGCGCCCTATATGCCCGTCGACGCCGAGGCACCCGATTTCGGCAATCTGCAGGTGGCTATGATAGGCGTACCGATGGATCTCGGTGTCACCAACCGACCAGGTTCGCGATTTGGGCCGAGGGCTTTGCGCTCGATCGAACGTATCGGCCCCTATAATCACGTCCTGGAAACTGCGCCTGTCTTCGATCTGCGAGTAGCTGATATTGGCGACGTGCCATTCCGCAGCCGTTACCGATTGGAAACGAGCCATGAAGATATCGAGAAGCGGTTTAACCAGATCGTGGAGGCCCGAGTCCTGCCGCTCGCTATAGGTGGCGACCACTCGATCACGCATCCGATATTGAAAGCAGTTGGCAAGCAGCGCCCAGTGGGTATGATCCATATCGATGCACATTGCGATACCGGCGGCGCTTTCGATCAGACCAGGTTTCATCATGGCGGTCCCTTCCGGAATGCTGTGTTGGACGGTGTTCTCGACCCCACACGCACCATCCAGATCGGCATTCGCGGATCGGCGGAATACCTTTGGGAATTCTCCTACGATTCGGGAATGACCGTCATCCATGCCGAAGAGGTCAGTGGCCTCGGAATCTCCGCGATTATCGACAAGGCGAAAGCGATCATCGGCAATGGCCCGACGTACCTGTCGTTTGATATCGACAGCCTTGATCCAAGCTTCGCACCGAGAACGGGGACGCCCGAGGTCGGTGGGCTGACTTCGCGAGAAGTTCTTGAAGTTATCCGCGGCCTAAAGGGCATAAACATCGTCGGAGGTGATGTGGTTGAGGTTGCTCCTCAATACGATGCGACTACGAACACTGCTCATGCCGGAGCCCAGGTGCTATTTGAGATCCTGAGCTTAATGGTCTTCAGTGCCTCAAGACCTGATTAAGGGCGTGGATCGCTGGTTCGATTCCCATCCAGAGATGGCAGACGTAGAGTGACAGGATCTCACGTCCCACCCCGATCAAGAGTAGGAATGCTGCAAAGTGGTAGACGTCGTTACTCAAGCCGCTTAGTTCGGCCCATGCGGTCGCAGTTGACCACTTCTCGAACGATCGCAGCATGCATCAACCGACATCACGCGCTTCGCCCTCGAAGCGAGAATTTGCAGCGGCATCAAAGCACTCCAGATCGGCCGTCACGGTCAAATCATGACCGATCCGCCGTCTACCGCAAGTGTCTGGCCCGTCATGAAGTCGCTTTCCGGCGCCGCGAGAAAGATCAGCACGCCCAGAAGGTCGTTCGGGTTTGCTTCGCGCTTTATGGCCCGGCTGGCAATGTTGGCGGCGTGAATGGCGCCGGTCCAGTCGGGATGGACCTTGGTATTGTCGCTCATGGTCAACCCGGGAGCGATGCAGTTGACTCGGATTCCGTCGTCACCGAGTTCGCGCGCCATGCTGCGCGTCATCGAAATGACCGCGCCCTTGCTGGCGACATAGTGCAGCAGGCGCGGCGCGCCTTTGATCGCGGTGCCTGAGGCGATGTTGACAACCTTGCCGTAACCGTTGGCCCGCATGGCGGGCAGGGCCGCGCGGGTGGCTTCGAACGTGCCGCGCACGTTGACGGCCATCACACTGTCCCAGTCGGCGCTGTCTATGTCGTCTATCGCGACAAGCCGAAGCTTGCCGGAAAGGGCGGCGTTATTGACCAGGATGTCGAGTTTGCCGAAAGTCGAGACGCAGCTGTCGACCGCGGTGCGCATCGCCCCGGCATCGGTGACGCTGGCGATAATGCCGATTGCCTCTCCGCCGAGCTTTTTAATGGCGTCAACAGTGTCATCGCACGGCGTCAGATCGCATACAGCTACGGAAGCGCCCGCCTGCGCCAGCGCGATGGAAAAACGCGCACCAAGGCCTTGCGCGGCGCCGGTCACCAGCGCGACGCGCCCGGCAAGCCGGGCTTGCGGATTCTGTAACATGGTCAGGCCTCGCGCGGCACGAAGTGCAGTCGGTCGGCAGACAAAAGTAGCTTCACGTCATCGGACTGGGTACGGGGATCCGGTGCGGCCTCGTCGACGGTCCATTCGCCGAAATCGGTGTCGATCCAGTAGCGCATCATGTTGCCATGAAAGGCACGCCGGCTGACGCGGCCGGCAATGGTGGGCGATCCGACGGGAACGGGACCGGAGACGATCTTGACCGTTTCCGGCCGGATAACGGCAGTGACCGCGCCTGTTATCCCGGACTTCACCGGAAGGCTAAGGCCACCAATGCCAACCGTTCCGTCGCCGGCGACATCGACGTCGATGAAGTTCGCCTGGCCGATGAACTCGGCGACATAACGCGTTGTCGGGCGGTTGTAGATATCTGTCGGGCTGCCGAGCTGTTCGATGCGGCCCTTGTTCATCACGGCGATCTGGTCGGAGATCGACAGGGCTTCTTCCTGGTCGTGGGTGACGAAGACCATCGTCTTGCCCAGAACCTTCTGGAGCCGCACGATCTCTTCGCGCAGTTTGACGCGGAGCTTCGCGTCGAGGTTCGACAGCGGTTCGTCGAGAAGCAAGACTTCCGGGTTAATGGCCAGCGCACGCGCCAGCGCCACGCGTTGCTGCTGGCCGCCGGAGAGCTGGTGGGGATATTTTCCATCGGCGCCAGCCAGGCCCACCAGTTCCAGCATCTCGGCGACGCGGGCAGCGATGCGGTTGCGTGGCTGCTTCTGCATCTTCAGACCGTAGGCGACGTTCGCCGCGACGGTAAGATGCGGAAAGAGGGCATATTCCTGGAACACCATGGTCATTCGCCGGCGATTGGGCGGCAGGCTGGTGATTTCCTCGTCGCCGAGGAAGATTTCGCCCTCGGTCGGGTGGTAGAAGCCGGCTAAAAGGCGCAGCGTCGTTGATTTGCCGCAGCCGGACGGGCCGAGCAGGGTCAGCATGCCGCCGCGCGGAATGTCTAGCGACACGTTGTCGACAGCGCGGAAGCAGCCGAGATCCTTGACCACGTTGGTCATGCGGACATGCGCTTGAGCCGTGGAGGTGTTGCGGTCCAGTCCGTCGATCCGGCGGCCGGCGTCGGTCGATTTAGTCGGTTGGGAAGCGGTCAGCATGTCAGACACCTCTCAGGCGGGGTGCGTTTCTCGCTGCCACCAGATGGCCGAGCCCGACGCACACGAATGTAATGAAGAGAAGGAAAGTGGTCAGTGAAGCAGCTCCCGTCCAGTTCGCACCACCGATCATCTGCAGGATGATGAAGGTAACGACGACATTTCCGGGAGCGACAAGGAAGACCACGACGGAGATATTGCTGACCGAGCGGATGAAGGCCTGCAGAAAGGATGCGATGAGGCTACGCGACAGGAGCGGCACGTAGACGTCGCGGACCAGCCGGAGCTCGCTGGCGCCAAGATCGCGGGCCGCGTCCTCGATGCTCTTGTGGATCTGGCCGATGGCCGACACGGTGCTCTGGTAGGCGAGCGGCAGATGCCAGAAGCCGAGCGCCAGAACGATGATCCAGATCGAACCACCGAGCTGGATGGGTGGCGCGTTGAAGGCCAGTACGAAACCAACGCCGACAAAGACGCCTGGCAGCGCGCCTGGCAAAACAGCAAGAAAATCGAGCGTCTTGCGGAAGGGGATGCTGCGCGAGTTCAGGAAGGCCAGGATCTGGCCGAGGACGGCGGTGACGGCGGCGGCGAGCAGGCTTGCCAGCAGGCTCGTCTGCAGCGATGGCCAATAGTTCATCACTTCGCCCCAGTGCTTGAAGGTCAGCGACCAGTCGCGGCCCCAGCTGTTGACAAGGCCGGCAAGCAGAATGCCGACGTAGAGCGAGACGACGAGCAGGCTGACGATCGAGCAGAGTACCACGCAGGCGATCTTGACGCCGAGCGGCGTGGCGATCTGGTCCATGTCCGAGCCGCGGCCCGTGACGGTGGTGAAGCTGCCGCGCGAGGTCAGGTAGCGGCTTGCGAGGAAAAGCGCGATGGTCGGAATGAGCAGGACGGCGACGACGACGGCGGCGCCGTTGAGATCGGCGAGGCCTTCCATGCGGAACCAGGCCTCGGTCGCCAGCAGCGGATAGTTGCCTGCAATGACCACGGCGTTGCCGAAATCGGCAAGAACGGTGATGGCGACCACCAGCATTGCGCCGATGATGCCCGGCATAGCGAGCGGCAGCGTGACGGTGCGCAGCGCCTTCAACTCCGTCGCGCCGAGCGTCAGCGACGCCTGTTCGGAACTAGGGTGGATGCCTTGCAGGACCCCGCGTATGATCGTCATCGACAGCGGGAAGAAAGCGACCGTCTGGGCAAGCCAAAGGCCGTGCCAGCCGAAGATGTTGATGTTGAGGCCAAGCATTTCGCGGGTCACGAGACCTTGGCGGCCGAACATCAGGATATAGGCGAAAGCGACCATGAAGGGCGGCGCAAACAGCGGCAGCGTGCCCATCAGGTTGAAGAAGCGCCGCGCCGGCATGTCCCGGCGCGTGGTCACGAAGGCGAAGACGAAGCCAATGATGGTTGCCGACAGCGTCGACAGCACCGTGATCACGACGCTGTTGCCGGCCGCCGTCAGCCAACGGGTCCGCTTGAACATCTGCAGGTAATCGGCCAGTGGCGGATAGGCCAGCACCTTGGCAGTGGGGAACAGAACGAACACCACCAGCGCCACCAGGGCGATCATGGCGGCAATCATCACCCCTCGTTCGACCGAGGGGCGGGTCGCCGCCGTTGTTGCGAAGGATAATGCCATGCTCGTCTTCCTGCTGGATCGGGCCTGCTGGATGGTGACCGGCCTTACTGGCCGGTTACCTCTGCCCATTGCTTGCGCACGCGGTCCATGTTCGCGGTCGCCCAGGCATTGTCGTATTTGACCGTCTTGAGGTCTGACAGAGCCGGCGCGCCGGCAGGTGGCGTGACCTTTGCGTTCAGCGGATGGCGGAACCCGAACTGTGCGTTGACCTGCTGGGGGTATTCGCTAAGCAGGAAGTCGATATACTTCTTCGCGCCCTCGGTGTTCGGACCGCCCTTGACGATCGAAGCGGCCCAGACGTTGACAACATTGTCCGGCGGCACCACGAACTCAATCGATTGCTGGCGCTTGATCTTGGCGTTGAGAACGTCCGCAAGCCAGAATGTACCGACGGAGGCCTCACCCTTTTCCACAAGCGTAACCGTTAGCGGCGCCGACGGCGTATACTGCGTAACGTTCTTGTTGAGCGCCTTGGTGTATTCCCAGGCCTTGTCTTCGCCTGAGCGGAAGATCTGGGTGGCAAGAAGCACGTAGCCGATCGCCGAGGTCTGCGGGTTGGACGTGGCGATCTGACCGGAATAGGCCGGGTTCAGGATGTCGTCCCAGGTCTTCGGCGTTGAGACGCCCTTTGAGGCGATGTCTTTGAAGTTGTCGGTGTTCCAGAAGATGCAGGTCGTCATGCCGTACCAACCGGTCCAGTAACCGTCGGGATCGGCGTAACCCTTGGAAGCGGCATCGGCGGACAGGGCCGGCGACTTGTAGGCTTCAAGCAAACCCTTCTTGGCCAGACCCTGCTGGAAATCGGTCGGAGCGGCGGCGAAGATGTCAGCGCGTGGCTGCGCCGCTTCGCTCTCGATCCGCGCTGCCAGCGTGCCGACGGCGGGCACGTTGAGCACTTCCACCTGGATGCCCGTCTGCTTGGTGAATTCCGCATTGATCTTGCTGTTGACGTCTTCTTCCGGGATGACCGTATAGACGACGATCTTTTGCGATTGCGCCAAGGCGCTGGTCGAGGCGGCAAAGGCCGCGATGGCGGAAAGGACGCCGAATGCGATCATCTGGCGGCCGGCGCGTGCCGTATTCTTGCTCATGGAGCCTCCCTTATTTTTGAATCTTGAACCATGAGGTCAGACGTGAGCGGCAATGCCGCACCCCTCCAAGATTGCCGTTCCTCCCTGGCTACGGGCCGACCTTATTAGCAAAGGTCCAAGCTTCACAAATACCCATTTCTGATCATTCGCATCATTAAAAGTTATGCGGATATTCCGGTTCAAGACGTCCGACCGAAAGAATGCGCCGTATCCGTCGGATTTTCAGCGGAGTTGATAGAGGTGTGCATCGCCTGGAAATGGACCTGTATAACGAAAATTGATTTCCCGAATAAGTTAAGACAATTTGCGGGCAGCCGATTTTGCGAGCACCACAATGGAAAGCCTGATGCCAGGCGGCATTCTTTCCAAAGAAAATCGGATACGCCATGAAACAGAACCCCATCACCTTTCAGCAGGCAATCGCCGACGACACAAAACTGCGCGAAGCGCTTTTCGAGGCAGACATCGCGCCGATGCTGATGGTGCTTGTGCAACTCACAGGCGACATGGCCATCCTCGAAGAGGTCCGGCCCTTCATCACCGGCGCCTGGAGCTTCATGGAAAACGTGCCCGAAGATCTCAGGGCAAAGGTGCGCGAGCGACTGATCGACGCCTTGAAGCAGAAAGCGGCGGCTGGCGCGCTGCCGGCCGTCACGATCGATCCCGCCAAGCTGCAGCGCATGATGTCGGCGGCGGTGGGCACCGATGTGCCTGCAGAATACATTCCGCTGATGGTCGAAGAAATGCGCTTCGGCGAGGACACCCGCACAGTCAAATGGCGCCACACGCCGCCCCGGCTTTCGGACAAGGACTTCAAGGTCGTCGTCATCGGCGCCGGCTTCTCGGGACTTTGCGCAGCCGTGATGTTGCAGAATCTCGGGATCCCCTTCGTGGTCCTGGAGAAGAACGACAATATCGGCGGCACCTGGTACGAGAACACCTATCCAGGTTGTGGCGTAGACACGCCGAACCATTTCTTCTCCTACTCCTTCTTCCCCTACAACAAGTGGTCGCACCATTTCTCTAAGCGTGAGGAGATCCAGGGATATATCGAGCAGGCGGCCGACGCTTTTGATCTGCGCCGCCATGTCCGCTTCGGCGTCGAGGTGGAGAGCGCGGTTTATGACGAAGAGACGGCGCGCTGGACGGTGTCGGTCCGTTCCTCCGGCGGCAAGATCGAAACCATCGGCTGCAATGTCGTCATCACCGCCGTGGGGCAGCTCAATCGCCCAGCCTATCCCCGCATCGAAGGGTTGGACAGTTTCGCCGGTCCGATCTTCCACACGGCTAAGTGGGATCATTCGGTCGATCTGGCCGGCAAGCGCGTCGCGATGATCGGAACGGGCGCGAGCGGCATGCAGGCAGGTCCGTCGATCGCCAGTGAAGTGAAGAGCCTCAGCATCTTCCAGCGTTCGCCGCATTGGGTAATGCCCAACGAGAACTATCATAAGCCCGTCAGCGAAGGGCAGAAATGGGCGTTGCAGAACATCCCATTCTTTTCCGAGTGGTATCGCTTCCAGCTGTTCTGGGCATCCTCCGACGGCTTCCATGCATCACTGCAGATGGACCCCACCTGGGACAAGCCGGATATCTCGCTGAACGAAACCAATCATCAGATGCGCGAGCGCATCGTCGCTTATATCCGCGAGGAACTCGAGGGTGACGAGGACCTGATTTCCAAGTGCGTTCCGCATTACCCGCCCTACGGCAAGCGCATGCTGCGTGACAATCACTGGTTCAAAATGCTGAAGCGCGACAATGTCAAGCTTATAAACGCGGGTATCGCGAAGATCACGCCGGATGGCATCGTCGACAAGGAAGGCAGGCTTCACGAGGTCGACGTCATCGTGCTTGCCACCGGCTTCCAGGCGGCGAAGATCCTTTCGCCGATGGAAATCACCGGTCGCGGCGGCCGCACCATCAACGAGGCCTGGGCGAATGACGACCCGCGCGCCTACAAGGGCATGACGGTTCCGGGCTTCCCGAACCTGTTCATCACCTTCGGCCCCAACACCAATCTGGCGCACGGCGGCAGTGCGATCTTCCATTTCGAGTGCCAGATCCATTACATCATGCAGGCGCTTCGCGAGATGATTGAAGCGCAGTGGGATACGGTTGAAATCAGAACCGAGGTTCACGACGCCTATAACAGGCTGGTGGATCAGAAATGCAGTAATATGGTCTGGGCTCATCCGGGCGTCAGCAACTGGTACAAGAACAAGGACAACCGCGTGACGCTGACGTCCCCGTGGCGGCTTGTCGACTTCTGGGAGCTGACCAGGCATTTTGAACCGTCGGAATACGTGTTCACGCGTGTTCAGGACGAAGCCAACCGGCGCAAGGCAGGCTGAGGATGCCGACGACTGATCAGAATGGCCGGACGCTTTGTTTCGAAGCCTCCGCTCCCAATGGCCCCGCCATCCTGTTCCTGAACTCCCTCGGCACGGCGCTTGGGATGTGGGACGCTCAGGCAAAGGTGTTGGCGGATGCGTTTCATGTCATCCGTTTCGACTGGCCCGGCCATGGCGGCAGCACGCAACCCAAAAATATCCCGGCAGCAATCGGAACCCTGGTCGACGACGCTCTGAAGGTTCTCGACGCCAATGACGCGAAGCAGGCGCACATCGTTGGCCTTTCCTTGGGCGGCCTGGTGGCGCAGGCCATCGCGCTGCACGCGCCGGAGAGGGTTCTGTCGCTGACACTATGCGCCACGTCGGCGGGCTTCGGGCCGCCGGACATGTGGTCCGACCGTGCGGAAATAGTGCGCAGGGAAGGCATGGTGCCGATGGTGATCGCTTCCCGCCCTCGATGGTTCACTTCCGATTTTATGGAGCGCAATTCCGCGGAATCGGAACGACTTTTCGACATGCTGAGGGCCGTGCGGCCGGAAGGCTATGCGCTGTGTTGCGAGATATTGCGCGACACCGACCTGCGCCCGCACCTGCCCTCACTCAGGCCGCTGAACTTACCTGTCCAACTGATCGCGGGCGCCCAGGATGCCGCAGCGACCCCAGCCAGGCTGGAGGAAATCCGCGATCTTCTCGGATACGGGCATCTGTCGATTCTGGAAGACGCCGCTCATATTCTCAATGTCGAGCAGGCGAAACAGGTGACGGGCCTGATCCGCGATTTCATCCTGGGCGACCGCTAGAGCGGTTCCTTGTTTTTCGGAATCGAAGTTGGATTCCCAAATCAGTTGACGTGTGATTCATGAAGGATACTGGACTGGAGGCCAGTATCCATGACACGACCGTATTCGAATGATCTTCGTGAACGCGTAGTGGCTGCGGTTGCGGCCGGTCAGAGCTGCCGGGTGGTGGCGGAGCGGTTCGACATTGCCGTCTCCTCTGTGGTGAAGTGGTCGCAGCGCCATCGGGCAACCGGCAGCGTCTCGCCCGGCAAGATGGGCGGTCACCGCCGACGGGTGCTGGAGCCGCACCGCGCCTTCATCGTCGAGCAGATCGAACAGACGTCACATCTGACGCTGCATCGGTTGAAGGACGAATTGGCCGCCCGCGGGGTCATCGTCTCCCACAATGCCATCTGGCAGTTCATGCGGCGTGAAGGCCTGAGCTTCAAAAAAAACGCTGTTCGCCCTTGAGCAGGGCCGGGCCGACATCGCCCGTCGCAGAGCCCGCTGGAAGGTCTGGCAGGGTCGCTTCGATCCGAGGCGGCTCGTCTTTATCGACGAGACCTGGATCCGCACCAACATGGCGCCGTTGCGCGGCTGGGGGCCGAAGGGCAAGAGGCTGCGCGGTTTCGCACCGCATGGCCGCTGGCGCACTTTAACCTTCCTCGGCGCCTTGCGCTGCGATCAACTCACCGCGCCTTGTGTCTTCGACGGCCCGATCAACGGCGTATGCTTCCACGCCTATGTCCGCCAGCAGTTGATCCCGACCCTTAAAGCCGGCGATATCGTCATCCTCGACAATCTCGGCTCCCACAAAGCCAAGGCCATTCGCGATGCCATCAGGGCAACCGGCGCCAGGCTATGGTTCCTGCCAAAATATTCCCCCGATCTCAATCCGATCGAACACGCCTTCGCCAAGATCAAGCACTGGATGCGCATGGCCCAAAAGCGAACCATCGAGGAAACTTGGCGCCATCTCGGTCTCCTCGTCCAAACCATCAAGCCGGACGAATGCGCAAACTACTTCGCAAACGCAGGATACGCTTCCATCAAAACTTGAAACGCTCTAGGGTCGTCCTCTTTTCTCCGTTTGTCTGTTGACGCCTGACCTACCAGGCGATGGCACCGCCATCGACCGGAATGGTCGCGCCGGTCACGAAGCTTGACGCGTCCGAGGCGAGCAGGAGGGCAACTCCGCCGATCTCCTCGGGATTGCCCATGCGGCCGATCGGCAGGGATTCAGCGAACAAGCGCTCCGTCTCCGCCTCATGCATGCGCCCACCGCCGATATTGGTACGGAAGGGGCCGGGGGCGATGGCGTTCACCATCACATTGTAACGGGCAAGGTCGATCGCTGCCTGTTTGACGAGATTGATGACCGCCGCCTTGGTTGCCACGTAGCTGTAGCCAACCATGGGATCGGCCCTGAAGCCGGCCGAGGATGCGGTGACGATGATGCGGCCCGACTTCTGCGCGCGCATCGGCACGGCGGCAGCCTGAATCGTGGCGAAGACGCCGGTCAGATTGATATCTAGCACCTGCCTCCACCGTTCGGCAGAGCTGGTTTCGAGATTGCCGTCATCGGTGAAGGGACCGGGGCCGCCAGAAATTCCCGCATTGGCAAAAGTGATGTCGAGCCGGCCGAACTTTTCGCAAACGCGGCTGACAAGGGCGTGCGCTGAGCCGGTCTCCGCGACGTTGATGGTCTCGGCGCTGGCGAGCAGACCGTCGCCGCGGAGCCTCTCCACCGCCCTGGCGGCTGCTTCCGCGTTGACGTCCGCCAACACCGCGTGCGCGCCGGCGCTCGCGACGGCTTCCGCCATTGCAAGCCCCAGACCGCTGGCGGCTCCCGTCACGATGGCGACCCGGCCTGTCAGGTCGAAACGGCTTCTCACATCCATGAAATATCCTCCGATTTTCTAGAGGGTTTTCATAGTCGCGCGGCAACGGCAATTCATTTCTTCTAACCGCGCGCATCAATTCTCGTGATGGCGTTTTTGAAGGGCGATCACATTCACTGATAGAGGCAATCAGAACAACTTACTTGCCTTTGCGGTCCGCATTTTTCATTTCCAGAACCACATCAGGCCCGACGGATAGGAGGAGCAAACCATGGACAATCAGATCACCTTCCCTCTCATAGGAGACACGCGCATCCGAATGTTTCGCGGTGGCAGGGGCGAAGCGGTCGTCTTTCTGCATGGCGGTGCTGGGCTTTCGGTCTGGACGCCGTTTTTCCAGAAAGTGTCCGAAGGTTACGACCTCCATGTGCCGGAACATCCCGGCTTCGGCCAGTCCGACAACCCGCAATGGCTCAATTCGATTGCCGATCTGTCGCTTTTTTACCTTGATTTCATCGACAGCCTTGAAGCCGAAACTGTCCATCTCATCGGCAACTCCTTCGGTGGCTGGATCGCCGCGGAACTCGCGGCACGTGATTGCTCGCGTTTGAAAAGCCTGACCTTGATCGGACCATCGGGCCTTGCCCCGACCGAGGGTGCGACCGACATTTTCCGCTGGTCGCATGAGGAAAACACCCGCAATCTGTTCCACAATCAGGCGATCGCTGACCGCGCGCTCGGCACCGCGCCGACGGTCGAACAGTTGGCAGCGCAGCTGAAGAACCAGACGACGGTCGTGCGCCTGGGTGCGGCGACCCGCCTTGTCAATCCGGATCTCGCGCGCTGGCTGCACCGGATCACGGTGCCGACCCACATCCTGTGGGGCGAGCACGATAAGCTGGCGCCGGCCAGCACGGCCGAAATCTGGAAAGCCCATATTCCCCAGGCCAGGGTTACCATCGTCGCGGACGCCGGCCATCTTCCGCATGCGGAAAAGGCAGACGTCGTCGGCGCCGCCGTGGTCCAATTCCTCGCCGGGGTAAAGTGATATCGGATGATCTGCTTGTCTCGCCCGGACCGGTCGGCTAGCTAATAGCCGACTTTTCCCGGGCAGGTCGCATGGATATCAGGCAGATACAATATTTCATCCGCGTCTATGAAGAGCGCAGTTTCTCGAGGGCGGCGGAGCGAGCGAATGTCGTGCAGCCGGCGCTTAGCATGCAGATCCGCAGGCTGGAGGAGGAACTCGGCACGTCGCTCTTCGACCGTACTCCAAAGGGTATCGAACCGACGATTGCCGGCGACCGCTTTTATCAGCTTTGTCTGCCCATTGTACACAGCATTGCCGATGCGCGGCAGGAGATCATGGAACTGGGCAGCGGCACCCGTGTGGCGGGTTCGCTGCGCGTTGGGACGCCGCCATCCGTCAATCGCGGCATTTTGGGCAAGGTTCTGTCCGAATATGCCGAGCGCTACCCCGAAGTGGACGTCTCCGTTACCGAGGCCTATAGCGACACCTTGACCGCGCTCGTTCAGCAGGGGGATCTCGATTTCGCGCTGGGCGCGGCACCGAACAGCAATACCGGCCTCTATCATCGCGCCGCTCTGCGCGACCGGCTGATGCTCGTTTCCAGCCAGGCGATCAACGGGGCGTCGCTGACGCCGTGCCGGCTGCGGGATCTGCGCGACCTGAAACTGATCGTTCCGTCGCGAAAGACTTTTCTCGGCTCCTCCGTCGACAGCTACATTTCCAGCGGAGAATTGAGACCAAAGCGGACAATGGAAATCGAAGGTGTTACCGCTTCTCTTGAAATGGCGCGCAATTCGGACTGGGTGACGATCTTTCCCTTCATCTCGATGCATCGGGATATCCGCAGACAGGAATTCTATGTCTACCCTGTCGTTGATCCGCCGATGAGCTTCAACCTGTTTTACGTCTTCGATCCGCGCCGGCCGTTGACCGCAGCGTCCCGCGCCTTTTCCGAAGCGCTGGAGACTGCCCTTCGCGAGATAGATGCGGATCGGCAGGTTCTGCTCGGCGACTGAACGCGCTATAATATAATGATATCGACCTGATCAGATCATCTTATTTGCGCTCGATGTTCCTTCCTCCCAGACTGTGATCCATCACATCAGGAGGTTTGAATGATTTACGACATGCGCATCTACACGGCTCATTCTGGCAAGGAACGGGCGATGATCGACCGCTTCGTCAATGTTGTCGTTCCGATCTTCAGCCGCCTCGGTATTGACGTGGTGAATATCTATGAGACGCAGGAGGACGCACCACGATTGGTCTACGTAACGCGTTTCGAATGTGAAGAAGATCGAGCCACGGCATGGAACGCCTTCAAGATGGATGCCGAATGGGGGGACGCGAAAGCCGCGTCAGAGTGGAACGGGCCGCTTCTCAAGCATCAGGAGATATCCGTACTCAAGCAATTGGTCGCCGTCGGAGCGTAAGGGTCGCGTGATTGCCACATCAAAAGCAGAAACGGGATCAAAACGAAGCAGCTTCCCTGTATCCGAGCTGGATGGACAGAAGTTCAGCATGTTTTATGGGCTGGTTTGCGGATGGGGGCGGAATCCTACGCTAAGGCCTCGGCCAACGATATTCTCCGGTCAGATTGATGTGCTCCCATCCGAGCGGCGAAACATGGGCCAGCAGGTTGGGCAATACGGGGGCGTTTGCGGGAGGGGGCGAAGTAGTTGGCACATTCTTGGGGTTTGAAGAGCGCGACGATCTCGCCGACTGTGTCCCATAAAGCCTCGACGGTGCGCTTTGCTCTTGCGCGAAGGGGGGCCTTGAGCTTGGCGAAAGCTTTTTCGATGGGGTTGAAGTCGGGACTGTAGGGCGGGAGGAAAAGCAGGTGGCTTCCCGCATCCTCAATAGCCTGTCGCACACCTTCGGCCTTATGCGCAGGCAGGTTGTCCATGATGACAATGTCGCCGGGTGTCAGTGTTGGAACGAGAACCTGTTCGACATAGGCCCGGAACGCCGTGCCGTTCATCGCACCATCAAGGACCATGGGCGCTGTCATGCCGGAGAGCCTGAGGCACCGGTGAAGGTCGTCGTCTTCCAATGCCCGTGTGGGATCGCGGAACGGCAGCGTTGTTCGCAAGGCGACCGCCCGCGCAGCCGGGACATTTTGGTGCTCAAGCCAGTCTCATCAATGAAGACAAGCCGGGCGGGATCGAGATCGAGTTGGCCATCGAACCAATCGCGACGCCGCTTCAGGAGATCGGGGCGCTCTTGCTCCAGTGCATGTGCGGTCTTTTTTTGAATGTCCAGCCGCGCTTGCGCAGCCAGACATCGAGACCGCTGCGGCCGATGGAAACGGTTCTCTCTTCAGCCAGCCTCAGAACCATCTCGTTGAGCGTGATGTCCTTTTCCTTTTCGATCATGCCCACGATAAAATCTTCGTGGGCATCCAGGCGTGAGCCGCCACGCCGTCCCTGTTTTGCCGGCGTCAGTTGGCCCTGGCGCGCGCTGGCGATCCAGGCGATGGCCGTTGAAACACCGATCCCGAACCGGGCCGCCGCCGATCGCGCCGACATTCCATCATGTGACGCGGCCAATACGCGGCTGCGTAGATCATCGCTGAAAGCACGGTCATATTGCCTCCGACCAAATCACCGGTCGGGCAATGGAATCAGAAATCGGCCGGCAACGGAATCTGGAGGGTTCTGTGAGGTCCGGGCGCTGTGTGTGCGGCATTCACTGATCGGACCTCATTGAAGCCGGATTGAGCGAAGGCGCGGGTTGTTTGGCGCTATGGGGATTTAGCTGAAGCGGTGGATGGCGTTTTGCAGGGTTGAGCCTTGCCGGAGCCCGTGGACAGGTCTGGAAGGAGATTCTTGCCGGCATTTGCGGTGTCTTTGACGCGCGTGTCGGCTGGTTTGCATCGACCGAACCGTCGCTCGGGCACGATTGGCCAAAACACTCGCCCCGCGGCTCTTCGGCATGCCGGCGCTGATCGTTGCAATGATGCTGCGCGTGATATGATCATGAACTGTCGTTCCATGCTGGCCGGCGTACCGGCTGGAGCGGGGTCCACGCAGCAATGATCGTCATGGTCCGCCGCAACAGGAGCAGCGCCGCCGCAAAGGTGGTGACTTTGCGTCCGGTTCTTCGACCGGCGGCGGGACGTTGAGCAGGCTTCGGCACAGGTCCAGCTTCAGTTGTCGATGGCCATTGGCAAGCAGGCCGTAATGACGAATACGGTGAAAGCCGTCCGGAACGGTGTGAAGCAGGAAACGGCGGATGAACTCGTGGGCATCGAGCGTTATTATCTTTTCCCTGCCGCCCGTTCGATAATCCTTCCATCGGAATGTGACTCGATCGCCATCGATGCTGACAAGGCGGGAATTGGAGATGGCAATACGATGGGTATAGCGGCCGAGATAAGCCAGCACCTGTGAGGGTCCGGCAAAGGGCGGCTTGGCATAGACGATCCAGTCGACACGCCGCGCTTCTTTGACAGTGCGGTTGAATGCGGCCGGACTGGCCAGGCCGACAATATCGCCGAAGAACTGAAGCTGGCCCCTGGCGTAAGTCTGTTTGAGCTCGTCGAGAAACAGCCGCCGGAACAGGCGTGATAGAACTCGTACGGGCAGGAAGAAGTTTGCCCGGCAAGCCACCCAGCGGGACTGGTCGAATGACAAACCGCCACCCGGCACGATGCAGTGGATATGCGGGTGATAATGGAGCGTCTGCTCGCCTCCTACCGTCGAAGGGCTGAGCTACTCGGGAGCCATGTGCCTAACCGGGTGTTGGGTAGGCATGGGATAGCCGAATGGTGCTGGCGGGGTGGCCGTAGGAGTGCTGTTTGCCGGGGCATGGTGGTGGGCATGTGGGTCACGTTGAGCGCAGTCCCTCGCGTTCGAAGCTCCCTAAGGGTAGCTCAGTGTTCCTCCTAAGGAGATGGGTGTCATCTCATCAAAGACCCCTGCATAAGTCTCATGCTGCCTGCCGTGGGACATGACAGCAGCATGGATTATATCTCTATGTACTCTATATGCAGCTTCAGGCCCCCTCTGCTGTAGTACGTCAATTGGAAATCCGCATGAGAGCTGGGACCACCATCGGACCCTCTCTCTAATGAGGGAATTAGAAAACTGCTGGAAATTCCCAACACAGGGCCTGCACTTCATGACCGATTGGCCTTGCGTTCCCATACTGCAAGCGTCTTGTCGGCAGCCGAGGGGTTATCGCGAATGCGGTAGATCGTTTGGCGAGACAGGCCGATTTCCTTAGCAATCCCAGTCACCGCCATGTCCTTGCCGAGTAGTTCGCGAACGGTCTCTAGCTGCTGCCGCGTGAAGCTCGGCTTGCGACCGATATAGGCATTTTCATCTGTACTCATAGCGTGGGCGATACCGGCGAGCTGGGCCTCCTTGCTTGCCTCGGCCTGTGCCTGCGCTGTTGCCGCAAGGAAGCCGATAAGGGCGTCCCTCACGGCCATCTGCATGGGGTCTCGCGTATTGCCGTCAAAGGTGATGTCATTGATGATGGTTCGGATCACCACGCCGCGCTTGATGAACTCTCTGATGGTGTCTGTTACATCCGCGTAGTTTCGCCCCAAGCGGTCAATCCAGCGAACGACCAGCACATCCCCGGCCCGCAGCATGTCGAAGAGCCGCTTGCCTTGCGGACGGTCCCGCATGCTAACTGAGACGCCACTCACGCCCTCGTCGGCAATCACGTGGTCAAACGTGAAGCCTGCCTTCTCGGCTTGAGCCCGCTGGTGCGCTAGGGTCTGCTCGGTGGTAGATACTCTGGCGTATAGAATGGTGGACATGGGACCGGGCCTCTTGTTGTGACCGAAAGGATGATGTCCGTATAAATATATGTCCGAAATATTGATGTCAATCCTATCGGACAGCCCTGGGCACGTAAATCGGTTGTCCGCATGGGTATACCCTAACGGACATCGCTGCGTTGGGTGGGTCCTTCCCCTTCAATCCGTCGAAAGAGTGATGTCTGATCAGACCAAGGCTGGTGCTTGCACTAGTGTGAGAGCAAGTTCGACGTTCCCGGCAACTGCATGGCCAGGTTTACCTTCTGCCCCAAAAAGTACTGCAAGACGGGCGTGGGATGATGAGAGATTGGGTCCCATCTGGCCCCACACCGGGGGAAATCGCGTTTCCGCTGTTACGTAGGTGGCTTCTCGGAAAACTGACCTCTATCAGCCTAGGGAGGGGCTGTGCATCGTCTTAGTTTGCGTAGGTACTGTTACAGAATGGGTGCTGCATTTGAGCGTTATCGAGTGTCGCAAGTCCGCCATCCCGTTTTGCCCTCTTGTGCCCAACTTGCATGCCGTTCCGGTGCATGAGGCCCCCACACGTCGGGCATTTCGGGGCGGTGCCAAGTGCGTCACGAATAAAGGTCGCACCTTTCAACTCGCGTGAGAAACCGCTAGGTGCTTCTTCAATCGGCAGCAAATCGTCTTGCGCGGGAGTGACCAGAAAGGCGTAGGTGGGATCACTTGCCAGCTCTGCAATTACCTTCTCAAGTGACAACCCTTTGTCGAGCGTATCAATCACTTTCAAGTATAGGGAAGTCAGACGGGGACGACTGCGGATACCACTTCCAAGCCGCCTCACGGCTTCCGTGATTCCGCCGTTGCCAGAAATGAACTGCTCGAAGCCTTCTCGGTTGCGAGTAAACTTCATAAAATCCTTTGTTGTCCAGTTGTTTAACAACGCAACATAGGTCAAAAGGGCCAGCGGCTGAAAAAGCCCGCTCTTTCCGTAAAAATACAAGGCCGGATGAAGCCCGAGCGATGAGGGGTGTACCGAGCATATGCGACGGAGGATGTCCCGGACAGCGGTTAAATAGCGAAGCGTCTCCTCGCCGTCAGGATCGGGGGGCAGTTCATCTTCAACTCCGCCCCGTTTGTGACTTGAGTCCTTCACGGACACATTGTTCACGATGTTCACGAGATCGAATACGAATGGCAGCACCTTTGAGCCATAGCCGTGTCCGCCTACTGGAACATCAAGTGTTTTAATCGGCAAATTCAATGACGGCTCAAACAGTAGGTCGCGAACTTCACTCCCCAAGCTCTCGATTCTTGCGCCTACATCCGCCGTGAAGTGTCGCCAGTAGTTATGCCCGGTACCTCCTCGAAGAATCGCTCGTGCGGCAAGGGCGGTAGCGGATTTGCGCGAGCTTAGGATTCGGCGCTCTGTGGCGTCAATCTTCATCCCACCCTGATTGATCCGAAAGAACGCCTTCTCGGCTTTCTCATGATCTGCATTTCGAATCCATTGAGCCGGAATATCGAGCCACCCAATACGAGATGCTCGCTCGACAACGTCCGGGCGGGAGTTGTTGGGGAACTCAATTGCCATTTTGTGATCTTCGTAGGAACCGATCGCTGCCTTGATCAGGTCTCGCGTCCTCTGGGCGGCCCTCAGTTGGTCGTCCGGAATAAAATTCTGAAAGAACCGGCGTGAAACATCGCCGTCACCGTAGTCATTGTGCACCCAAGCGATAAGGGCACTTAGCCGGTGGGCCCCGTCGATCACGAAAACATTTGTTCCCGCCCGCCAAAGGATCACTGCTGGGATTAGATCGCGGCGGACAAACGTGGCGATAAGGTCGGCCACCTGTTCGGGACCCCAGTTTGACGTCTCGCGCTGGAAATCTGGCTTGCGCAGAGCAGGATATAGCAGCCCGCGCGGTTCCAGCCCCATGATGGACATCGCACTGATGTCCTCTCCCATTTCCCCCGGAGCTGCCAAGTCAGCTCTTTGAATAAGTGCATCCAAGTTTACTAGGTTCGTGGCAGTCATTACTTTTTCTAGCCGAAGGGGTGTTTTCTGGTCAGATTGCAGCCAAGCTGAATCGCGCATCACCGTCAAGTTGTAGCCCAAGGTACGTTGGGGACAAATGCTTGGGTATTGAGTCAATGGCTTTGAGTTGGCCCCGAGGAAGCCAGCGAAGGCTCCTAAATTCCGAGGTGCCTCTTGTCACTGTCGCTGCTTGTGGTACACAATGAATCGATGGCTTCCAACTAAGATGATCTATATCAATGACTTATGAATGATTGTAGCGTTTCTCTTCGGGTGCGCCATTCTTTCCACCGTTTCAGCCCCGATAAGCGCCAAGTGAATTACTCGGGATAAGCCTCGTTCTCCTCCGGCGTTGCCTTGTTGAAAAGGATAAACACCAGGGGGTTGCCGGGCTCGGCCATGGCATCGCTACGCTGCCCCGTTATCTCTCCAGCCACGCCGCTTGTATACTCCGCGACCACTTCGCCGAAGCTGTCGCGCTGGATGGCCACTTTCTGTCCGGCCTCGACCTTGTCGTTGAGCCTGACCAGATGCTCGACGAGCCCGCCCTCCGTGGCCAGGATCGGGAGCGCACTGTTGCCGACAAAGACGCTCAGGTCCTTGCCCGTACGTCCCATTGGCCCGACGACAATGCCATGATGCTTGAGGACGTTCATTGTGCCTTCCACGAAAAGAAAGGCCATCTCGAGGTCCAGAACGCGTGCCGCGCCGATCTCCGGCGTAAAGGATGGAATGCCGGCATCGACGAACGCGTTATGCAGGACGCCGGGATATACGTGGTTGTCGAATATCTGGCCGACTGGATAAAGCTCCACCATTGCCCTGATCTCGGGCACATCCATGCCGGCAATGTTGAATGCGGTGACGTCGAATCCGGTTGTCCCCGTATGGAAGTCGATGGCGAAGTCGGCGTTCGGCCGGAGGAGCCGGTTGAACAGCAGTCCGGCGTGACGGCTGGCTGCGGTGGCACCGTTCTCGTTCCCGGGCCATTCCCGGTTCATATCGATCAGATCGATGCCCCTGCCCGAATTGGGCCATCTGCGCTGCATGCTTTCCATGGCTGGGCGGGACACGTCCGTGACCGCCATTACCGTGCCGGACATCTCCGCCGGATCGAGCTGGTTCATCACGGTCTGTACCGTATGCACGGAACTCATTTCGTCGCCATGCACACCACTGACCAGGATGGCACGCTTGCCCGGCCTTGCTCCCCTGGCAACCGTTACAGACACATACCAGTGCTGTCCGGTCGGCATCTCAACGCCCTGGAAATACAAAAGATGTTTCCGCCCGGCCTCCAGGTCGTTGACGTCAAGCGCGCTGACGACCTTTTTCCCTCGGATAACATCGCCGGTATAGGCCGTTCCTGATGACGGGTTGGCAGTCGCCGCGTCCTGGGCATTCGCAGCACCGGCATTGACCGCGAGGGTAGCCGACGCGCCGACTGTGGCAATGGATGCGATTATGAAATCGCGGCGATCGAGACCTTCTCCAAGATTGTCCGACATGATGGAGTCCTTTGTGATTTGAGCCACGTTGGAACAACGGCATGCACATCGGTCGCAAAAATCTCTACGACTGAAGCCACAACCATGTTCCTAACCTCGCAAAGGTGCAAGACGTTTGCAGAGCTATGTCGGGGCTTGCGATGTCTTTCGGCAGGGCCGGGAAATGGTGCGAAACAAGGCCTGCCGCCTAGACATCAACAGCAATCACGCGCGAACTGGGTAATCCGGTGCTGACCCGCTCACGACTGCCTAATTCCGGCGGCGCCTCGATGACGCTGCAAGATAACCCAGGGCGAGCGTCATGGCGGCGACCGCGATCCCGGCGCTGATCACGCCAACCGGCGTTATCCTGGCGCTGCCTTGCAGGGTGATGTGCTTTCCCACGCGAAGATCGAAGACCGACTTGATTTCCTCGGGATGCGAGGGGATCGCGGGCGAAGGTTCTTCCTGAAAGGCCGTCATCTTGAAGCTCCGATGCAAATGTGCCGCGGCCGACATCCATTCCGGAGGCGGGCCTGGAGAATTGGCCAATGCCATCATAACATGGCTGCCGATGTTTTCATCTCGTCCGGTGGTTCCTGTGGCAGATTGGAAGGCCGGGCCTACCGCGCTGCCGATCTCAAATCCGGCCTGATCCCGGCGCGATCGGAGCTGGTGAGGAAGGCGGTTCGCCGATTGGCTGGCCCATCTAGTCCGTCACATCATATTTCCAGTTGATCCGCATCGCTGACCGTGCCACCTGCTGGCATGACGTCTTCCGTCCAGGAAACAGAAATGGATCGTGAAAGCAGCGCGGACTTGGCGCGTGAACAAGCCGGAAATGCTGGCGGGCTGGCGCAGTTTCTTTCGAAGGGGCTGTGGCCGGCGACGATCGTCCTCGGCATCTATTTCATTGTGAGCATCGGCGTACGGCTGGCTTTGCCGCATTCGCTGACGCTGGACGAAGCCGAACAGTCGCTGTTCTCGCAATACTGGCTTGCCGGCTACGGGCCACAGCCGCCCTTTTACAACTGGATCCAGAAGGCCTTCGTCGGCATGATGGGCATTTCGCTCTTTTCGCTGACGCTGCCGAAATTCCTGATGCTGCTCCTGTGCTACGTCTTCTACGGCATGGCGGCGCGGGAACTCGATCGCAGCCCCGCCCTCGTGGCGATGGCGATGTTGAGCCTGCTTACCTTGCCGCAGCTTTCCTACATGCCGCAGCAGGACCTGACGCATACCGTCGCGGTGCTGATGGCGACGTCGCTCTTCCTCTACGGCCTTTTCCGGACGCTCAATCGGACCGGCTGGCAGGGCTACGCGGTCCTCGGGATTGCGATCGGCATCGGCACGATCTCGAAATACAATTTCGTGCTGTTGCCGGCGGCGGCGATCGTCGCCGTCTTCTGCGATCGGGATTGGCGTGGCCGGCTTTTCGATCCGCGTGTGCTGCTGGCGGCCGCTCTCGGCCTGGCGATCGTCCTGCCGCATGCCCTCTGGCTTCTCGGCAATCTCGATCTCGCGACAGCCGGCACGATCGGCAAGATGGTCGAGTCCGATGCGCCGCAGGGGATTGTCCGTATCGTCCGGGCGCTGGGATCGCTGGTGCTTGCCTGCATCGCCTTCGGCGCCCTGGCGGTCGTCATCTTCGCGATCGCCTTCAGGCCATATGTCCGCCAAGCTCTGAGGACAGGGGACCGCTGGACGCGTCTGCTCGGCATCATGATGTCGGCCGCGCTGCTCGGCGTCGTTCTGGTGATCCTCTTCACGGGGACGACCAAGATCACCGAGCGCTGGCTCGATCCCTATCTCCTGCCTTTGCCGCTCTTTCTGCTTCTGAAACTGGAGAGGGCGGGAGCGGATATCGGTGGGAGCCTGAGGCGGTTCGTGCCGGTCTTTGCCGTCATCATGGTCGTGACGCTGATCCCGCTCGCGGCAAAGACGTTGACGGCCGGGGTCGCCGGCTCCTATTCCCGCGTCAATTATCCCTTCTCGTCCGTCGCTCAGACACTGAAATCCGAGCAGCAGCCAGCATTGATCGTCGCAGCAGGCCAGCATCTCGCAGGCAATATGCGGCTGCGGTTTCCCGGGGTGCCGGTCATCAATTCCGAGCACCCGGTCGAGGGGTTTCCGCCGCCGCACGCGATGAAAGGGCCGGTCCTGGCAATCTGGATGGACAATCGAGCGGCACCCGGCGCACCGCCGCCGATCGACCTGACTTCCGTCGACGGGCTCGGCCTGAAGCCGTCCCCGGTGCAGGTCCTCTCGCTCCCCTATGAATACGGTGACGGCAAAGCCGGACTGAGCCTCGGTTATCTCTGGCTTCGTTGACGACGGTAGGCAAAGCCGCGAGGCTGCGATATCTGTTCGCCGACGCGGACCTTCGGGCGGCGAGATTTTTAAGGAGAATCCGATGGCTGAGACGGAAAAGGTGGCGCTGATCACCGGCGGCGGACGCGGCATGGGCGAGGCGATCGCCCGCGAACTCAACGCACAGGGCTACAAGCTGGCGCTGATGTCGCCGTCGGAGAGCTGCCAAAAGCTGGCGGCCGAACTCGGCGGCGTCGCCTCGCGCGGCGTGGCGGAAAAGGCCGAGGATATCGAGGCCGTCTTCGGCCTCGCGATGAAGACCTACGGCCGCATCGATGCAGTGGTCAACCATACCGGCCATCCGCCGAAGGGCGACCTCCTCGACATTACCGATGAGGCCTGGGCCCTCGGCTCCGACATGATGATCCTCTCGCTCGTCCGGATGGCGCGCCTCGTGACGCCGGTCATGCTGAAACAGGGCAAGGGCGCCTTCGTCAACATCACCACGTTCGCGGCCTATGAGCCTTCGCTGGTCTTCCCGGTGTCCTGCACCTACCGTGCCGCGGCTGGGGCCTTCGCCAAGCTCTATTCGGATCGTTATGCCGCAGACAATATCCGCATGAACTGCATCTTGCCGGGTTATATCGACAGCCTGAACCACAAGCCGGAAACCGCCGACAAGGTGCCGATGAAGCGTATCGGCCATGTGGAGGAGATCGCCAAAACGGCGGCCTTCCTTCTGTCCGATGGCGCCGGTTACATCACCGGCCAGAACATCCGCGTCGACGGCGGCATCACCCGGCACGTCTGATTGGAGCACATGACATGAGATGGAAGCGTACGATCCAGCTTCTGGACGTCCATTGTGAGGGCGAGATCGGCAAGGTCGCGATCGGCGGCGTACCGAAGATCCCGGGCGAAACGGTCGCCGCCCAGCTTCACTGGCTGAACACCGATCCGAAAGGGCAGGAGCTTCGCCGCTTCCTCTGCCTGGAGCCGCGCGGCGCGCCGATCGGCTCGGTGAACCTGCTCCTGCCGGCAAAGCATCCGGATGCGGATGCCGCCTTCATCATTCTGCAGCCGGACCAGGCGCATGCGAGTTCCGGTTCGAATTCCATCTGCGTGACGACGGCGCTTCTGGAATCCGGCATCGTCGAGATGATGGAGCCGGAGACGATCGTCACCCTGGAAACGGCGGCCGGCCTCGTCAGGGCGACGGCCACCTGCCGCGACGGGCGCTGCGAGAAGGTGAAGCTCACCATGGTGCCTTCCTTCGTGCATGAACTGGACGTGAGGCTGGATACGCCCCGGTGGGGCGAGATCAGGCTGGATCTCTGCTATGGTGGCATCTTTTACGGGCTTGTCGATGTCGGTCGGATCGGCCTGACGATCGAAAAGGGCAATGCGGCGGCGCTCGTCGAGGCGGGCATGGTGCTGAAGGCGCTGATCAATGAGCAGATTCCCGTCGCCCACCCCGAAATTCCAGCGATCTCCGGCGTCGCCTATGTGATGTTCCGCGATACGGAAGCCGACGGCACGGTACGCACCTGCACCACCATGTGGCCGGGCCGCGCCGATCGCTCACCCTGCGGCACCGGCAATTCCGCCAACCTCGCAGCACTTCACGCGCGGGGCAGGGCGAAGGTCGGCGACGTCTTCAGATCGCGATCCATCATCGGGTCCGAATTCGAGGTGGGGCTGGCGGCGGAGACAGCGGTCGCCGGAAAGCCGGCGATCATTCCGACGATCACCGGCCGCGGCTTCACGTTCGGCCTGCACCAGGTGGCGCTCGACCCCTTCGACCCGTTGTCCGAGGGGTTCGCCATGACCGATGTCTGGGGACCGTCCGCCGGAGATATCTGAGGCAGGGAGAACTGGTCAGATCGCCTTGCCGACCGTCGTGGCCGTTTCCATGTCGCCCTGTTTCAGCACGAGCGATTCCGGGTCTTCCGGCGTCGACGGGTCGGCCGGAGCCGGAACGACGCCCAGTTCCTGCATCTGCAGGAACTTATAGGCGCCGAAGACGTCGCCCTTCTCGGCCGCCTGGCGATACATGTCGGCCGCTTTCGGGGCGTTCGCTTCGATCCCTTCTCCGGCTTCGTACATCAGGCCGAGATTGATCATCGCATCCGTGTTGCCGCGCTGTGCGGCAAGATCGTACCAGGCGATCGCCGTCTGGTCGTCCTGCGGCAGGAGCTGGCCTTCGTCATAGATCGAGCCGATGTTGAAGGCCGCGGTGTCGTCGCCGTCTGCCGCGGCCTGCTGGAACCATTCGAGAGCCTTCTGAACATCCGGCTTTATGCCGAGACCATCGCGATAGGCGACGCCGAGATTGTATTTGGCGAGCACGTTGCCGCCCGATGCAGCCTCTTGGTAAAACCGGAACTCCGCCTGCTCGTCGCCCAGGCGGCCCATCAGCATGCCGAAATTCACCTTGGCGGCCGGATAGCCGGCCTGGACCGCGGCATTATAAGCGCTCATCGCCTGGTCGGCCTGCTGGACCTTGTTGAGCGCGCGACCGAGCTGATAGGCGAAACGCGGATTGCCGGTGGCTTCAAAGGCGGTGCGGCAGGCATTGACGGCAGAGCTGTCGATATCATCGATGCCGACGGGGGCGAACTGGTTGTTGCGCTGCTGATCGTAAGGGCTGCCGGCAAGGCGGTCGCACTCCGTCTGCATCGCGGCAACGAGCTGCAGATTGGTGCGTTCCTCGGCGCCTGGAGAACCCACCAGAGCGCAGAGCGCGAAGGCAGTACCTGTGGCAATCGCAAAACCCCTGTTGACTTTGGAGGCGCGGGATTTCATTCTTTGCTCCGATTTAACTGATTCTTCAGATTGCCTAACGAACGCTGAAAGCGATCGGGGGTTCCTCCTGTTTTCGCCTTTTCGCGGGGCAATGGGGCTATGTGCCCGCACTTTCTCGTGAAAACTTATTGATCGTCGCGGCGGTTGGATTGCACGTTCCATGCATCGCCGATTGTTTTGCCCGTGCCGTTGATGTTATGGCGGTCAAAACGATCACGTCCGGAAGTTTCTCATGAAGACGCTCACCCTCCGCCGCCCCGACGATTGGCACCTACATCTGCGCGATGGCGCTCTGTTGCAAGGAGTGATCGGCGATACGAGCCGGCATTTCGCCCGCGCCATCATCATGCCCAATCTCGTGCCGCCGGTGGTGACGACTGAAGATGCCAAAGCTTATCGCGAGCGCATTCTTGCGGCTTTGCCCAAGGGCGATCGCTTCGAGCCGCTGATGACGCTTTACCTGACGGAACATACGGATCCGGACGACGTGGAAGAGGGTAGCAAGAACGGTCTCGTCACGGCGGTGAAGCTTTATCCCGCCGGTGCGACGACCAATTCCCACGGCGGCGTCCGCGATCTCGACAAGGCGATGCCCGTCCTGGAGCGCATGGCGAAGATCGGCCTGCCGCTCTGCGTGCATGGCGAAGTGACGACGCCGGAGGTCGATATCTTCGACCGCGAGGCGGTCTTCATCGAGACGGTGCTCGATCCGCTGCGCAGGCGTCTGCCGGAACTCAAGGTGACCATGGAGCATGTGACGACCGCCGACGGCATCGATTACATCAAGTCCTCGAAGGGTAATCTGGCCGGCTCGATCACCACCCACCACCTGATCATCAACCGCAATGCCATTCTCGTCGGCGGCATCCGTCCCCATTATTACTGCCTGCCGGTTGCCAAGCGCGAGAACCACCGGCTGGCGCTGCGCGCCGCCGCGATGTCGGGCGACCAGCGCTTCTTCCTCGGCACGGATTCCGCGCCGCATGTCGATCCGCTGAAGGAGTGCGCCTGCGGCTGCGCCGGCATCTATACGTCGGTGAACACCATGAGCTGCCTTGCACATGTCTTCGAAGAGGACGGTGCTCTCGACAGGCTGGAAGCCTTCACCTCGCTCAACGGCCCGGCCTGGTACGGCCTGGCGCCGAACGAGGGGACAATCACGCTTGAAAGGCGTGATGAGCCGGCGAGTTTTCCCGACAAGCGGGAGACCGGCGCAGGACCGATCACGATCTTCGATCCGATGTTCCCGCTATACTGGCAAGTGGTTGAGAGATAAAATCAAATGTCACCGGGATCGGTGGCATTTGGATCGATCTGGTAACCTTTTGGAGAGAATCCCCAGTTAGCGTAGAGCCGAGATTTTCCGCCGGGTGTGCCCGAAGAGAAAGCTTGGCATGATGCTTGACTACCATTCTCTTCTGCTGGCGCTCGGCGTGTCGGCGGCGTGCCTGATGGTGACGCTGTTCGGCACCTGGGTTTCCCGCCGTACCGATTCCTTTCTGCTCACGCTCGTCGTTGCGCTTTGCATCACCGTCACGGGCATTTTCACCTATAGTTCGTATACCGTGGAAGCCGGCCTCGTGAGGGCATCCATCGTCTATGTCTTCCTGATGGCGGGCTTCAGCACCATCTATGCGGCCTCAGTGCAGTTTCGTACCGGGACCAAGCCCTGGAGGCTGGCTATTGTCCTGTCGATCGCGAATCTGATCGTCGGCTTGCCCTTGATGGCGAGCGGCTTGGACGGTCTCGGCTTCATCGTCATGAACACCGCCGCGGCATTGCTGCTGATCGGTACCGCCTGGCAATACTGGCTGGCCCGTGGCGAAGCCCCGGGACCTCTGGGCGGCATGGCCGCCCTTTACACGATCAGCGGCATTTCATTTGCCTTATGTGCCGCCGTCCTGATCTCCAATCGGCAATGGGTTCTCGGCCACGCTCCCGACAATTGGGCGGAAACGCTCAATATCGGCGTCTGCATCGCCGGCATGACCGGCATCGGTTCGCTTTCGCTGGCGCTGCACCAATGGCGCATGGCCGCCTTTCACCGCCGCGAGGCGATGACCGATGCGCTGACCGGGCTTCTCAATCGGCGTGCGCTTTTTGAGCAGCACGGTCATCGGATTCTCGGCTCGTCGACGGCCGTCGCCATCTTCGATATCGACCGCTTCAAATCCATCAACGACCAGCATGGCCATGCGGCCGGCGATTTGGTGCTGAAGATCTTCGCCGAGGAACTCGTGAAGGGCACGAAGAGCCCGCATACCGTCGCGCGTCTCGGCGGCGAGGAATTCGTCGTGATCCTCGACAATGTCCTGCCGGCCCGGGCCGAGCGGATCGCCAACGCTATCGCACGCCGTTTCGCGGCCCGCGAGATCGAAGTCGGCAAGGGTCGGATGCGCTGCACTGTGAGTGCCGGCATTGCGGTGGGCGCGGCGGGCGGGCAGCCCTTCGAAACCGTGCTCAACCTGGCCGACAATGCGCTTTATGACGCCAAGCGCGCCGGTCGCGACCGGGTCGAGGTTGCAGGCTACCTGCGGCCGGTGAATCTCTCGGATTCACGCACCAGCGCCTGATCCCTCCCTTAATTTGCGCTACCGTCTGGCGCCGCCCGCCGCATGCTGCTATTGCGGCGCGTGGTTTTGAAAAAGAAGGAACGGGCGCATGATTCAGACCACATTTCCGGACCGCGGCGTAATGGCCGAACTGATGGCGAAAATGCTCTGGGAAATCGGAGCGGTCCATTTCAGCGCCGACAAGCCCTATAAGCTATCCTCCGGCATGATGAGCCCGGTCTATATCGACTGCCGCAAGCTGATCTCCTATCCACGCATCCGCTCGGCGATCATGGATTTCGCCGCGGCGACCGTCATGCGCGAAGCGGGCTTCGAAAAATTCGATTGCGTCGCCGGTGGCGAGACGGCCGGCATTCCGTTCGCGGCCTTCCTGGCGGAACGGCTCGGCCTGCCGATGATCTATGTCCGCAAGGCGCCGAAGGGCCATGGCCGCAATGCGCAGATCGAAGGACATATGCCGGAAGGCGCGCGCGTCCTCGTTATCGAGGATCTGACGACGGCAGGCGGCAGCATGTTCAAGTTCATCGACGCGATCCGCGCCGCCGGCGGCATAGTCGATCACGGAGTCGCACTCTTCTTCTATGACATTTTCCCGGAAGCTTATGAACGCTTCTCGGCCGGAAACGTCCAACTGCACCACATCGCCACCTGGCGCGATGTGCTGGCCACGGCCAAGGAAAAGAAGCTCTTCGAGGACAGGACGCTCTCGGAAGTGGAAGCCTACCTCGATGCGCCGCTCGCCTGGTCCGGCCGCAACGGCGGTGTAAGTGAGCTTTCGCTCTAGCAATTTTACAAAAGCTCGCTTAATCGATTGAAGGACGGCCGAGAGCGAGCGGAGGACTCCTATGATTTTGTGCTGCGGCGAAGCCTTGATCGACATGCTTCCGCGCGAGACGACGCTCGGCGAAAAGGGGTTCGCGCCCTATGCCGGCGGCGCGGTCTTCAACACCGCGATCGCGCTCGGCCGCCTCGGCCAGCCGACGGCCTTCTTCACCGGCATTTCCGACGACATGATGGGCGACATCCTGCGCGAGACGCTGGCGAAGAGCGGGGTCGATTACAGCCTTGCCGCGGTTTCCTCGCGCCCCACGACGATCGCCTTCGTCAAACTCGTCAACGGACAGGCGACCTATGCCTTCTACGACGAGAGCACGGCCGGCCGGATGATCACCGAGGCCGATCTCCCGACTTTGAGTGATGACTGCGAGGCCATGCATTTCGGCGCGATCAGCCTGATCCCGGAGCCCTGCGGCGGCACCTATGAAGCTCTGATGACCCGCGAATACAGAAGGCGCGTCATCTCTTTCGATCCGAACATCCGCCCCGGTTTCATCAAGGACAAGGAAAAGCACATGGACCGCATGCGCCGCATGGCCGCCATGTCGGATATGATCAAGTTCTCGGACGAGGACCTCGACTGGTTCGGAATGCAGGGCGACCACGACACGCTTGCTGCTTATTGGCTGGGTGAGGGGGCCAAGCTGGTCGTCCTGACCCGCGGTGCTGAAGGTGCCGCAGGTTACACGAAGAGCTTCAAGGTCTCCGTGCCGAGCGAGCGGGTGACGGTGGTCGATACGGTCGGTGCCGGCGACACGTTCGATGCCGGCATCCTGGCTTCGCTCAAGATGCAGGGCCTGCTGACGAAGGAAAAGATTGCGGCACTCTCGGAGGATCAGGTCGGCAAGGCGCTGACCCTTGGCGCCAAGGCCGCTGCCGTGACCGTGTCGCGCGCCGGCGCCAACCCGCCCTTTGCGCACGAGATCGGTCTTTGAGCATGAAATAGCCCGCGCAGATGGATCTGCACGGGCTATCCGGATTTCGATCTGAAACCTTAGTGGTTGTTCTTGTGGCTCTGCTGACCGGCCTTCACATGCTGTTCATGCGTGCCGCCGCGCGTGCTTTCGTTGTTGCGGTTGTCGGAAGCAGATGCCTGCCGGGTACCTTGATTCTGCTGCTCGTTCTTGTGGCTCTGCTGGCCAGCCTTGACGTGCTGATCGTGGGTTCCACCTTGGTTTGCCATCGTGTTTCTCCTTGGTTGGATTGTGTTTCCCGCCCGTCCTCAGAACCAGCCGATGGCATAGCTGTTCCTGGCTTTAATATTTCGTGACTCGCTGGCGGTGCCGACCGACATCGTCGACCGGCTGTGCGATTTGACGAAGGGGCGAATTCTCACTTCTTCAGTTCCGCCAGCGCTTCGACCAGCCCCTGCGTCGAGGAATCGTGCCCTTCGGCGCTTTCCTTGCCTTCGACGATGGGTAGCAGGCCGGTTGCCAGTTCCTTGCCGAGTTCGACGCCCCATTGATCGAAGGAGTTGATGCGGAAGAGCACCCCTTCGACGAAGACGCGGTGTTCGTAAAGCGCGATCAGTCGGCCGAGCGCGAAGGGCGTCAGCTTGTCGTAGACGAAGGTGATCGACGGCCGGTTGCCGGTGAAGACGCGATGCGGCGCGATGAAATCCGCCTGTTTCTCATCCATGCCCTTGGAGACGAGCTGATCCTTCGCCTCCTCCAAGGTACGGCCCTTCATCAGCGCTTCCGACTGCGCCAGGCAGTTGGCGATCAGCAGTTCGTGCTGGTGGCGCAGATGCGGTTCGAAGCCGTTGGCGGCGATCATGAACTCGGTGGGGATGACGTTCGTGCCCTGATGGATCAACTGATAGAAGGCGTGCTGGCCATTGGTGCCGGGTTCGCCCCAGACGATCGGGCCGGAATTGCCGTCGACCGGTGTCCCGTCGATCGTGACGCCCTTGCCGTTCGATTCCATGTCGAGCTGCTGCAGATAGGCCGGGAAGCGCAGGAGACGCTGGTCATAGGGCAGGATGGCGCGCGAGGGATAGTTCAGCACGTTGCGATGATAGAAGCCGATCAGCCCGAGCAGCATGGGCAGGTTCTGGCGCATCGGCGCGATGCGGAAATGGTTGTCCATCGCATGCGCGCCGTCGAGGAATTCGCCGAACTTCTCCGGTCCGACCGCGATCATCAGCGGCAGGCCGATCGCCGACCAGATCGAGTAGCGGCCGCCGACCCAATCCCAGAAGCCGAAGATGCGGTCGCCCTCGATGCCGAAGGCGGCGACCTTGTCGAGCGCCGTGGAGACCGCAGCGAAGTGATGCTTGACGGCAGTCTCGCCAAGCTTGTCGGAGATGAACGAACGGGCAGAGGCCGCATTGGTCATCGTTTCGATGGTCGTGAATGTCTTCGATGCGACGATGAACAGCGTCGTCTCGGCATCGACCAGCTTCAGCGTGTCGGCGATATGGGCACCGTCGACATTGGAGACGAAATGCGCCCGCGGGCCATCGTGGAAGGGCGCGAGCGCCAGGGTCGCCATGGCCGGACCGAGATCCGAACCGCCGATGCCGATATTGACGACGTCGGTGATTTGTCTGCCCGTCGCGCCTTTCAATGCGCCGGACCGGATGCCGTCGGCGAATTTGGCCATGGCTGCGAGCACGACGTTGATGTCCGGCATCACGTTCTTGCCGTCGACCATGACCGGCGTGTTGGCACGGTTGCGGAGCGCGGTATGCAGCACCGCACGGCCTTCGGTGAAATTGATCGGGACGCCCGAGAACATGTCCTCGCGCTTTGCGGCGACACCGCCAACCTCGGCAAGTCTTTGCAGCAGCAACAGGATTTCATCGTTCACCGCCGTCTTGGAATAGTCCATCAGGAGATCGCCGAAGGTGGCGCTGAACCTTTCGAAACGGTCCGGATCGGCGGCGAATGCGGCCCGGAGGTTCGTGGCGTTGGTTTTCGTGACGGCGGATTTCAGGTCTTCGATGATGGCCTGCATGGGGGCTTCCTCACGCTGGGAAATGGGATGGACGGGAACCTATTCCGTTTCCGTGTCAAATCAATGCCAAATCAGGCGTGGTCGCGGCCGCGACACGTTTATTGCCCGACGGCCGTTGTGACCGTGTTGCCGACGGCATTGCCGAGGCGGTTGACCTGGTCTTCATAAGTGCGCCGTGTGGCCGGATCGAAGATCGCGATCGGCGTGCTGACCGCGACGCTTGCGGCACCGCCGACGGTTTGCGCAGCACCCAGCGCCACGGCGCCGAGCCGGTCGCCGAGGCCGACATCACTGTCGGTCACCGTCTGGCCTTCGATCAGCCGGTTGCCGATCAGCTTCACCACTTCCGGGCTTTCCGCGAACTTGCCGTGGTTCAGCCTGTCCCCGGTCTTCAGCGCCGTGAGGTCCAGCACGACGATGCCTTCCTTCTCGAATTCGCTGCGATAAGGTTCGACGGTCGGATCCACCTGGCCGAGCCGGTCGATATTGCCGGAAATGCGGCGCGACAGGCTGAGCGCGCGGTCGTCCCGCGAGACGAAGAGGGTGAAATGCGGACGCTTTTCGCCGATTTCCGCAAGCTGCTGGCCGAACACGTCGACATCGAGATCGGGCGAGGCGAGGATGACGTTCTGTATTTTCGGCGCGACGCGGCCGTCGCGGATCGCCATCTGCCGCAGCGCCTCGACGGTCAGCCAGGATCCCATCGAATGGGCCATGATGGTGACTTCGCCGACGCTTGGTTCTTTTGCCAGCCGGCGGAGCATCTCTTCCAGCGCGTCGCGGGAGTAGTTCGTGCTTTCCTTGTCGTAGTTGTAGGCGAAGATGCTGCCGCGCGACGGCCAGGTGAAGAGGACCGGCGCCACGTCTGCCTTCGAATCGTGGACGATCTGCGCGAAGCGGTAGACGGCATCCTCGTAGCGGTTGTTGAAGCCGTGGACGAAGACCAGCACGCGGCGGCTTTTCGGCAGATGCCCTCTGAGCCAGCTCCGCGCGCCTTCGGTCGCCAGCGGAGTCACGGATACGGTCGCGAACTCCTTCGCCGGATTGGCGGGCAGTTTCGATGGCCACTGTACCTGACCGACTTCCCGGGCGCTGTCCGGGGGGATGGAGACGCTGATCTCGGTGGTCTGCGGTTCCCTGCCGCGCTCGCCGGAAAAGAGCACGCCCGGCGCATCGGTCGGGCGCCGTGTCGTCGCGACGAGCACATCGACTTTGGAGGTGCCGGCAGCCTGAGTCTGGGTAGGAATGAGCACGCCTTCGGGCCGTCCGGCGCAACCCGCGAGGACGGCCAGTATCGAGACGACGGCGATCACGCGAAACGAAAATCCGGCGCGGCCTTCCAAGCGAACTCCAACATGCCTTTGCCCAAGCCCTTATTGGCAAGCGCTAATAAAGGATCGCCGGGCCGTCCACTGTTAACGGCGGGATTTCCGGTTATGTGACGATGCTTGGTCGTCGTCTGTCGCAGCGATGCAACGGTCGGTCAGGTACGCAGCTCACGCCGCAGGATCTTGCCGACGTTGGATTTCGGCAGTTCCGTGCGGAATTCGAAGAAGCGGGGCCGCTTGTAATTGGTGAGGTTGGCGGCGCAATGGGCCCGGAGGTCGGCTTCGGTCAGGTTCGGATCCCTCTTGACCACGAAGAGTTTCACCGCCTCGCCGGAATGCTCGTCCGGTATGCCGATCGCCGCGCATTCCAGCACGCCCGGATGGGTGGCGGCCACCTCTTCCACCTCGTTGGGATAGACGTTGAACCCCGAGACGAGGATCATATCCTTCTTGCGGTCGACGATCTTCGTATAGCCCTGGCGGTCCATGTAGCCCATGTCGCCGGTGCGGAAATAACCGTCGGGTGTCATCACCTTGGCGGTTTCGTCAGGCTGGTTCCAATAGCCGGCCATGACCTGCGGGCCGCGGATGCAGATCTCGCCCACGCCCCCGAGCTCCACTTCATGCCCGTCGTCGTCGCGGACGGAGATTTCCGTCGACGGGATAGGCAGGCCGATCATGCCGGTGAAGTCCGTCTTGTCGAGCCGGTTGGCGGTCGCAACCGGCGAAGTCTCCGAAAGGCCGTAACCTTCGGTGATCGCGCAGCCGGTCATCGTCAGCCAGCGTTCGGCGACCGGCCGCTGCACTGCCATGCCGCCGCCGAAGACGAGCAGCAGCGAGGAGTGGTCGAGCTTGCGGAACTCCGCATTGTTCATCAGCGCGTTGAACAGCGTGTTGAGGCCGGGGAAGACGTGGACCTTGTATTTCTGCAACTCCTTGACGAAGGCCGGGATGTCGCGCGGGTTGGCGATCAGGATATTGTGGCTGCCGGTCGCAACGCCCATCAGTGAATTCACCGTCAGCGCGAAGATATGATAGAGCGGCAGGGCGCAGAGGAACTGCAGCTGTTCGGGCCGCGGCCTCGAAAGGAAAGCCGTTTCGAGCCACATAGCCATCTGTTCCTTGTTGGCGAGCAGGTTGGTGTGGGTGAGTATCGCGCCCTTGGAAATGCCCGTCGTGCCGCCGGTATATTGCAGGAAGGCGATGTCCTGGCCGAAGACCTCGACCGGCGTCATGGCCAGTCGCGCGCCTTCGGCGGCCACCTGCGCGAAGCTCTTGGCGGAAGGCAGCGACCATTCAGGCACCAGCTTCTTCACCCGGCGCACGACCAGGTTGACGACATGGCCCTTGAGACCCAGCATGTCGCCCATGGCCGCCACGACCACGTGTTTGATCTCCGTATGAGGCAGGGCCTGCTGCACGGTGTGCGCAAAGTTCTCCAGAACGAAGATCGCCTTGGCGCCGGAATCCTTGAGCTGATAGGCGAGCTCGCGCGGTGTGTAGAGCGGGTTGACGTTGACGACCACCAGGCCGACGCGGAGGATGCCGTAGACGATCACCGGGTTCTGCAGGATGTTCGGCAGCATGACGGCGACGCGGTCACCCTTCGTGAACCCTCGTGCCTGCAGCCAGGCGGCGATCTTGCGGCTTTCCGCGTTAAGCTGCCGGAAGGTCAGCGACTTTCCCATGCTGGAGAAGACGGGGCGATCCGCATAGCGCGCGCAGCTGTCCTCGAAGAGATCGCCGAGCGAATGATGTTCGAGCGGCGGAATTTCCGCCGGCACCGTGGGCGGATAGGAGGCGAGCCAGATTTTTCCCGAATTCGCGTCCGAGCGTGCGGTAACTTCGTTCATGCTGGCCTCCTCTACGGTTTTTCTTGTCGTTCCGCGCGCGTTTTTCCCGGCGTGTCATCGCGGCAAAGTCCTCCACTTTACCGCCTGGAACGGATTATGCCATGGCACTCGGTGTTCAGCCATAGGCGCATTTCGAAGAGCTATATAACTTTGACGTAAACGTTAATGAAGCGAAAGTAGTCAATCTATTCGGCCTGATGGCGGAACATCCCGCCGGGCAGAGAGTTTTCTCAACGTAACAAGCACGAGGAAACAAGGAGGTGCATCATGTTGCATCAGGAACCGCGAGCCGGCCAGGACCCCTATGTCAAGGACACCCCGTCGTTGATCGCCAGCGACAAGGTGGAAGGAACCCGCGTCTATGGAGCCGACGGCAAGCATATCGGCTCTATCGAACGCGTACTCCTGGAAAAACGCGGCGGGCGCGTCGCCTATGCGGTGTTGAGCTTCGGCGGCTTCCTGGGGATTGGCGACGATTACTATCCGCTGCCCTGGGAAAAGCTGCGTTATGACGAAGAGCTTGATGGCTATCGCATCGACCTGACCAAGGACCAGATCACGGGTGCTCCGCGCTACAGCGATCTGGACGACGAGACCTGGTACAACGACAAGGGCCGGACCATCTACGATTATTACGGCGTTCCGCCCTACTGGATGTAATTCAGTTTAACGGCCTGGGAGGCCCTGCGTTCGCGGGGCCTCTTTTTCGTTTATTTAATCCTCCCCGTGCAAGGTCTTCCTTGAACGAGGGATGGGACATGACGGCAAAGACGGCAGCGGGCACTGTCCGCGATTTCGAGCGTGGGGATGTCGAACCCGTCGCACGTCTTTTCCAGAAGGCGTTCCGCAATTCGAAAAGACAGCCGCCCTCTCTGAGCGCCTATCTTGAAGAGGCCTTCTTCGATCATCCCTGGGCAGAACCGGATATCCGGTCCAAGGTCTTTGCGGAGGCGGACGGCAGGGTAACGGGTTTCGTCGGCATCTTTCCCGCGCGTCTGGAGTTCGATGGCCGGCCTGTACGCGCGGCTTTCGCCGGCTCGCTGATGGTCGAGGATCCCAAGGAAAATCCGCTGGCCGGCGCGCGTCTCGTGCGTGCTTTCTTGTCAGGCCCGCAGGACATTTCCCTGACGGAGACGGCCAACCAGACGGCGCTCGGCATGTGGCAGAAGGCCGGTCATCCGCTCGACCCGGGTTACAGCCTGAACTGGCTGCGCGTGTTGCGGCCGGCTTCCACCGGTGTACAACTCTTGGAACGACGCCTCGGTGCCGCACGATTGCTCCGTCCGTTCGGGCGAATAACCGATCGCGCGGCCTCGTTTGTGGGAAGGACCTCCATCCGCCCGGTCCACGGCGGCAAGCTCACCTTCCGCGACGTGACGCCGGATGTGTTCGGCAAGGCGCTTCTGGCGCTGAAGGACGTCTATCCGCTACGGCCGCGTTGGGATGAGGGCAATATCGGCTGGTTCCTCGCCCAGGCCGAACAGAAGCAGATTTTCGGTTATCCCGAATGGCGGGTCGGTTACGCCGCGGACGGCCGCCCTCTCGCGGCTTATGTCTATTTCGCTGAGCCGGGCGGTATCGGCTGGGTGCTGCAGGCGCTTTCCGCGCCGGCCATGATGGGCGAGCTCGTCGACGATCTTTTCGCCCACGCCTATCAGCTTGGCTGCGCAGGGTTGCGCGGTGCCGCCCATCCCTGGCTGATCCCGGCGCTGATGATCCGCCGCACCTTCTTCTACAGCCGGTCCTTCTATGTCGCCGCAGCGCGTGACAAGAGCCTGCTCGAACCGGTCAGGTCCGGCCAGGCGCTGATCAGCGGACTGGCGGGCGAAGGCTGGATGCGCCTGATCGGCGACCGGTTCGATTAGCCGAGCATCGTCAGCGGCGCGGCATGCAGGTATTCCGCCACCTTGCGCTTGGAAGCGATGTTGCGCCACACGGCATCCACCTGATCCGGCGCCAGTCCGGCAGCCTCGCCGACCTCTTCCCGTGAAATCCCGTTGTCGAGACCGTAGAGGCAGAGGTCCATGCGGTCATAGGGCAGAGAAAAGTAATATTCGTCCTGACCCTGCGGCAGCGACCATGTATCGGTCGTCGGCGGGCGGCGGCGGATATCGGCCGGCACGCCGAGCGCTTCGGCAAGCTGATAGACCTGGCTCTTGTAGAGATGCGCGATCGGCTTGAAGTCGGCAGCGCCGTCGCCGTTCTTCACGAAGAAGCCCTGGTCGTATTCCAGCCGGTTCGGCGTGCCGGCGACGGCGAAGTTCAGCCGGTCGGCATGGTAATATTCGATCTGCTTGCGGGTGCGCTGCTTCATGTTGGCGGCAGCGATCATGCCGAGATAGACCTCGAGCGGCATGCGGTGGCGGCTCTGCTCGCCCTCGGGATTGGCGACGACCAGCCAGGAGATGTTGTAGCCGCGGCCGGCAAGCGCATCTTCCAGCACCACCTTGCAGCCCCACCCCTTGCCGAATTCCGGCACGACCTGGCGGATGAACCCGTCGCGGCGCACGTAGCAGCCGGTGGCGGCGAGCGCCGGGCCGATATCTTCCAGCATCGTCTCGATCCCGACGGTTTCGGCAAGCGCTTTTCCGAGGCGCAGGCTTTCGGGATCGGAATCATGCTCCGGCATGAAGATTCCGGTCACCTTGGCGGGACCGAGCGCGCGGGCGCAAAGTGCGGCGGTGACGCTGGAATCGATGCCGCCGGAAAGTCCGAGCACGCCGCCGCGTTTCCTCAAATCCTTGCCGACCGTCTGTCGGATCCAGCCGCAGATGCGTTCGATCTCCGCCTCGGCATCCAGCCGGAGCGTATCCGGCGAAAACTTCTCGATCGTTTGCATGCGCTTCAAACTCCGGATCATGCGACATTCTCCCGTTCGATTTCGTTTGTTTCTCCGGCGCCGAGCCTTATCTTGCCGGTCGTCGTGCGCGGCAGCGTGTCGCGGAACTCGACGCTTTTCGGCACCATGTAGTCTTCGAGCCGGCCCGCGCAGTGGCGGATGATCTCGCGTTCGGTAAGTGTTGCACCGTCTTCAAGCACCACATAGGCGCGGATCGCCTGGCCGAAGACCGGATCGTCGACGCCGCCGGCCACAGCTTCTCTGATGCCGGGCAGGGCATAGAGCGCCCGCTCCACCTCCTGCGGGCTCACCTTCTCGCCGCGCGTCTTGATGATGTCGTCGCGTCGGCTGATGAAATAAAGGAACCCGTCCTCGTCAGCGCGGAAGAGGTCGCCGGTATTCAGCCGCCGACCGTCCGCGATGGGCGCGAGCGCCTGCACCGACGTGAGGCCGTTGCCCCAATAACCGGGCATGACATGCGGGCCTTCGACGACGAGCTCGCCGATCGTGCCGGGCGGCGCCGGCAGTCCGTCCTCGTCGATGACGAAGGCCTTGGTGCCGGGAATGGCGCGGCCGACCGAAAGCGGCCGGCGGGAAATCTCTTCCGGCGGCAGATAGGTGGCGCGCAGGCACTCCGTCTGGCCGTACATCAGGAAAAGCTGCGTGGCGGGGAAAAGCTGCCGCAACCGTTCGGTAAACGCGGGCGGCATGGCGGCGGCCGCACTGGTGATGTAGCGCAGATGCGGCAGAAAATCAGGTTCCAGATCCTTCATCCCGGTGATCAGTGCGGCCATGGGCGGCACGAGCGGGAACCCGGTCGCCCTGACCTCGGCGAGCCGCTCCAGGATTTTGCGCGGGAAGGCAAAGCTCCGTTCCAGCACCAGCGTCCCGCCCGCCATCACCATCGTCACCACCTGCGTGATGCCGTAGCCGAAGGAGAGCGGCAGCACGTTCAGCACGACGTCGTCGGCCGTGTTGCCGAGATAGGAGACGACCGCCTCGCAGGCGGCTGAAACATTCGCGTGCGTGAGCATCACGCCCTTCGGCCGTCCTGTTGAGCCGGACGTATGGATCAGCAAGGCCAGCGCTTCGTCGTTCGTGAGCTCAGAGAGCGGACCTTGGGCCTTCTGCGCCACCAGTGTCTCGAACCGCAGCGCATCGCCATTCTCTTCGCCGGGGCCGGCTTGCGCGACGATCAGGATTGGACGGACCTTCGTCAAAGAAGCAGCCGTCTCGATGGTGGCTCGTTGCCGAGCCTGCGTGATGACGGCCGAAGCTTCCGTGCTTTCGAGAATGCCGGCGAGCTTTTCCGCCTTGATCGCCGGATAGAGCGGACAGGGCGTCGCACCGGCCTTCCAGACGCCGAAAAAGCTTAATACGGCCTCGTGGCCATTGTCCAGCACTGTCAGCACCCGGTCGCCTGGCCTTACGCCGGCGCGGATGAGGCCTGCTGCCAGCCGGTCGGACTGCGCATCGAGCTCCGCATAGGTCAGCCGGACCGCGCCCGCAGCGAGCGCGGTCTTCTCCCCGAACCGCCGGGCGCTGTCGCGGAGCCTTGCCTCTATGCGCATGAGCGCATCCTCAGGCCGCGGCCAGCTTGGCCGAGAGATAGCGGGTCACGTTGTCGATGCTGTCGAGGTTTTCCGGAACGATCTCGTTATCGGCAACGGTGATGCCGTAGGTCTGTTCCAGGAAGGCGATCAGTTCGAGCACGCCGGTCGAGTCCATGACGCCGGTTTCGAGCAGCGACTGATTGTTCGCTACCGCGGCGTCGGCGCGGAACAGGAAATTTTCCGCGATGAACTCGCGGACAGTATTTTCGATTGCTTCCGCCATCGGCCGGCCCCTTTCATTCAGGTCTGTCGTGCGGTTGATTGAACGGACATCTTCCGCACGACCCCTAAATGTTTCGCTAAAGCCGGAAATACTTTTGTATCTATGTACCGTTTACGGGCGGAATCGATCGTTAGAGCACGTTGCTCGGCGTACCCTTCTCGAAATTCTCCACGTGGCCGATGACCTGCGCCCAGAGCGTCTGCATCGCCTCGTCGCTTGCCCAGGCCACATGCGGCGTCACGATGACGTTCGGCCATTCGAGAATGGTCAGCAGCGGATTGTCCGGTGCCGGCGGTTCCTTGGTCAGGACGTCGAAACCGGCACCGGCGATCAGTCCCTCGTCGAGCGCGGTCACGAGATCGGCCTCGTTCACCAGTCCGCCGCGCGCCGTGTTGATGATCAGCGGATGCCGCTTCATCTTCCGGAATTCGGGCAGGCCGATGAGATTGCGGGTCGTCGGCGTCAGCGGCATGTGGAAGGTGATGATGTCGGCCGTTTCCAGCACCTCGTCGAAGGCCGTATAGCCCGGCTCGACTGTTTCGGCGTCCTTGCGGGCCGCGAAGATTACCTTCATGCCGAGCGCCTCGGCGATCTTCGCCACCGATTTGCCGAGCGTGCCGCGCCCGAAAATGCCCAGCGTCGAGCCGGCGAGGTCGCGGATCGGATGGTTGAAGAAGCAGAACTGATTGGCGCGCTGCCATTCGCCGGCAATCACGTCCTGGCGGAAGCCGACGATCGAGCGGCGCAGCGCGAAGATCAGCGCGAACGTGTGCTCCGGCACGGTATTGACCGCATAACCCCGCACGTTGGAGACGATGATGCCACGTTCCTTGGCAAACGCGAGGTCGATCACGTCATAGCCGGTGGCGGCGACTGCGATCATCTTCAGCTTCGGTGCGTTGGCGATCGATGCCTCGCGAACCGGCGCCTTGTTGGTGATGACGATATCGGCGTCGGCGATGCGGGCGGCGACATCCTCCGGCACCGTCTTGCCGTATTCCACCCATTGATGCGCGAAGGCGGGCTTTGTGATCGTCACCGACGGGCCGATCGTGTCGCGGTCGAGAAACACGACCTTCATCGCGAAAATTCCTGCATCTTCCAAGTTCCTCCCTTGCGGCCGAAGCGCTGGCCGTAATGGTTTTCTCGTATATCATCCTGCCTTCCAACTGGAAGGCAAAAGTGCGGAGACGGGAATGAGTGAGGTGCTGAGGCTCGATTGCGTCGTCATTGGCGGCGGCGTGGTGGGGCTTGCGGTGGCGCGCGAACTGGCGACGGCCGGCCGCGAGGTCGTGCTTCTCGAAGCCGAACCCATGACCGGCAGCATCACGTCCTCCCGCAACAGCGAGGTCATCCATGCCGGGCTCTATTATCCGGCCGGCAGCCTGAAGGCGGAACTCTGCGTCGCCGGTAAGCACCGGCTCTACCAATATTGCGAGGGGCGTCACATCCCGCACCGGCGATGCGGCAAACTGGTCGTCGCCTCGGACGAGGCGGAGGTCGCCTATCTCGAAAAACTGCGGAAACAGGCGGAAGCAAACGGTGTCGGCGATTGTTATCTGATCGATGGCGCAGAGCTCGCCCGGCTGGAGCCTCAGATCAGGGGCTTTGCCGCGTTGGTCTCGCCTTCCACCGGCATCGCCGACAGCCATCGGCTGATGGAGGCTTACATCACCGATATCGAGGCGCATGGCGGTGTCATCGTGCTGAACTCCCCCGTTCTTTGCGGTGAGTTTTTGGCCGATGCCGTCAGCTTATCGGTCGGCGGGCGTGATCCGGTGGAGATCGAAGCGCGATTGGTTGTGAATGCCGCCGGCCTGAATGCCTGGGCAATCTCCGAGAGCCTGACCGGTCTGGATCAAAAGACGGTGCCGAAGCGGTATTATGCCAAGGGCTGCTATTTTTCGCTCGCCGGTCGCGCACCGGCCGGACGGCTCATCTATCCGGTGCCGGAACCGGGCGGGCTCGGCGTCCACCTGACGCTCGATCTCGCCGGTCAGGCTCGTTTCGGCCCGGACGTCGAATGGGTGGAAACGATCGACTACGATGTCGATCCGCGCCGGGCGGAAAAATTCTATGCCGCGATCCGCCGTTATTGGCCGGATCTTGCCGACGGCACGTTGCAGCCGGCCTATTCCGGCATGCGCCCCAAGGTCGTCGGCCCGGAAGGGGGAGGGGGCGGTGATTTCGTCATTCAAGGGCCGGCGGCGACAGGCCATCCCGCCTATGCCGCGCTCTATGGTATCGAATCTCCCGGCCTCACGGCCTCGATGGCGATTGCCGACAAAGTGGTACGCCTCACGCGTTGACGTGAGGCGTGGCTGATCACAACGCAGCGCGCTTGTCGTATTTCGCCATGCGGGACAGCAGGTAATCGACCTCGGCCTTCGCCGCGGCAGACAACATCTGCGCCGGCTTGCGCTGCGCGTCGGTGGCGATCACGCCGCGGCGCTTCAGCACGTGCTTGCGCACCGCAAGGCCGACGCCGACCTGCTGCTCGTAGCGGATCAGCGGCAAATGCGCGTCGAACAGGTCGTGCGCCTCGTCCCGCTTGCCTTCTGCGAAGAGGCCGATCAGTTCCGTCAGCATGTCCGGGAAACCATAGCCGGTCATCGCCCCGTCGGCACCGCGCTCCGGCTCGAAATCCAGGAACAGACCGCCATTGCCGCAGAGGATCGAGAAGGCCCGCAGTTCGCCTGCCTTCTGCAGGGCGCGCAGCTTCGAGATCTTTTCCAGTCCCGGCCAGTCCTCATGCTTCAGCATCAGGCAGGAGGGATGGTTGGACATGATCTTCGCGATCACGCCCGGCGACATGACGACGGTCAGCGTCAGCGGATAGTCTTGCAGCACCCAGGACACATCCTCGCCGACGGCCTCGACGGCGCCGGCGAAATAGTTGACGATCTGGTCGTCGGTGCGGAGCGCCGGTGGCGGGGCGATCATCACACCAGCGGCACCCATTTCCATCGAATCACGCGCCAGCGAGCGCATGCCGGCAAAGCCCGGCGCCGAGACGCCGACGATGACCGGCACCTTGGCGCGCGAGACGACGCGTTTGACGATCGCGCGGCTTTCCTCCGGCTCCAGCTTCGGCGCCTCGCCCATGATGCCGAGAATGGTGATGCCGGTGCAGCCGCTCTCTTCGTAAAAATCCGTCAGCCGGTCGATCGAGGTGAAGTCGATCGAGCCATCTTCGAGAAAGGGCGTGGTGGCGATGGCGTAAACGCCCTTGGAATCAACTCCGAATGTCATTTCTGGCTGTCCTTCCAGGCCTGGTAGCGAGCCTTGGTTTCGGCATTCATCGGATAGAGGCCGGGCAGCGGCACGCCGCGGTCGACTTCCGTCATGATCCAGGCTTCCATGCGCTCCTGTTCCGGTGCTTCCGCGACCACCGCGTCGAGCAGCTTCGCCGGTATCAGTACGGCTCCGTCCTCGTCCACTACGACGATATCGTCAGGGAAGACGGCGACGCCGCCGCAGGCGATCGGCTCCTGCCAGCCGACGAAGGTGAGGCCAGCCACGGACGGCGGGGCAGCGATGCCGTCGCACCAGACCTTCATGCCGCTGCCGAGCACGCCTTCCGCATCGCGCATCACGCCGTCGGCGACGAGCGCAGCCACGCCGCGTTTTGCCATCCGGGAGCAGAGAATGTCGCCGAAGATGCCGGCATCGGTAATGCCCATCGCGTCGGCCACGGCGACGCAACCTTCCGGCATCGCTTCGATCGCGGCGCGGGTAGAGATCGGCGAAGCCCAGCTTTCCGGTGTGGCAAGGTCCTCGCGGGCCGGCACGAATCGCAGCGTGAAGGCCTTGCCGACGACACGGCCCTGGCCGGGCTTCAACGGCTTGGTGCCGCGCATCCAGACGTTCCGCAGGCCCTTCTTCAGAAGCACCGTTGTCAGGGTGGCGGTGGAGACGCCCTTCAGCGTCTCGATGATCTTCGGGTCCAGCGACATGGATTCTCCTCGGGAATTTTTTTCGAGCCGCCAAGACTGGCGGTGGGCGCGATATTCCTTCGCACGTTTCCGTTCGTCAAGGAAACTAGCGCGCCGACCGTTATTGACAGGACGGCGATCTGTCGCGGTATAACGTCTTTCAACATTGGCACATGGGAGGATGAGACAATGCTATTTCCAACGACCCTCGTCGGCAGTTATCCGCAGCCCGAATGGCTGATCGACCGCGCCAAGCTCGCCGGCCGTTTCCCGCCGCGCGTCCGTGCCCGCGAACTGTGGCGCATTCCGCAGGAATACCTGGCCGAAGCGCAGAACGACGCGACGATCATGGCGATCAAGGCGCAGGAGGAGGCCGGTCTCGACATCATTACCGACGGCGAGATCCGCCGCGAGAGCTATTCCAACCGTTTTGCGACTGCGCTGGAAGGCGTCGATCTCGACAATCCCGGCACGGCGCTCGACCGTTCCGGCCATCCCAGTCCCGTGCCGCGCATCACCGGCAAGATCCGCCGCAAGCATTCGGTCGAGGCCGACGACGTGAAGTTCCTGAGGAGCCACACGGACCGCAAGATCAAGATCACCGTGCCCGGTCCCTTCACCATGTCGCAGCAGGCGCAGAACGATTATTACAAGACCGAGGAAGAGGCGGCTTACGATTACGCCGACGCGGTCAATGCCGAGATCAGGGATCTCTTCGCCGCCGGCGCCGATATCGTGCAGATCGACGAGCCTTATATGCAGGCCCGGCCGCAGAAGGCAGAGCAATATGGCCTTGCGGCACTCAATCGCGCGCTGGACGGCGTGAAGGGCACGACCGCCGTGCATATCTGCTTCGGTTATGCGGCGATCATCCACGAGCGCCCGTCCGGTTATTCCTTCCTGACCCAGCTTTCCGGCTGCTCGTGCCACCAGATATCGCTGGAAACCGCGCAGTCGAAGCTCGATTGCTCGACGCTCACCGGCCTTTCCGGCAAGACCCTGATGCTCGGCGTCATCGATCTCTCCGACATGAATGTCGAGACGCCGGAAGTTGTCGCCGACCGCATTCGCCGCGCTCTGCCTTATGTGGATGCGAAGAACATCATCGTGGCGCCCGATTGCGGCATGAAATATCTGCCGCGCGAGATCGCCTTCGGCAAGATGAGGGCCATGGTCGAAGGCGCCAGGATCATGCGCCGCGAATTCGGCGAGGCGGCCTGATCCACCAAAGCCAGATGAAAGTGCGAGCGCGGTGTTCGCACTCCGAGCCGGTGCCGTGGCTTCGACTGTGATGGCGCTTGGCTCTCTATCGGCAACGATGGAATCGATGCGCGATACAGAGGCCCGGCGCGTGCCTCGTGTGTGATCCGCCGCACCGAGCCTCCGGCCGCGACCGGTAGCGGAGCGAATCCGCGCGGTGCGACGGGCCGGACGTTTTGCGAATCCGGCCTTTGGTTCCAGCGCCGTTAATGACCAGAGTTAGCGGGTCGTTATTTTCCACAATACCTGTGCCGGGACGGAGCGGATTGCTCGTCCTGCTGGTTCCTGCCGGAAGATCAGAAGCGAAACCTCAGACCCACGGTCAGGTACTGGGCACCACCATCCGAATCGCTCACCAGGCCGTAGCCGCCTGAACGGTGATGGAAGCGAAACACGAGCTCCTTCGATTTGTCCTGCGGCAGGGCGAAGGTGATCTCCGGCGCAAGGTAGTGAAGGAGACGATCTCCGCGACCGTTCCCCGCGCGGTTCTTCTCGATTTCCGATATGCCGCTGGCGTAGTTCAGTCCCGTCGACACGGCGACCGTCGTGTAGATATAGTCATTCCACGGGAAATAATTGTAGCGCAGGAAGACGGCTGCCCAGGCCTCGTATTCGTCCATGGCTCCGAACCGCTTGCCGAAGCCGATCTCGGGTTCGATCGTGACCCTCTCTTGCCACAAACTCGCCACGGTCCGGGAGGCGGCGGCGCCGAGAAACGTGCTGTCGCCGTATTCCCAGCCGAAGGGCCACAGGTCCCCTCCCAGAAAAATATCCGACATCCCCGTTTCGACGAATTTTCCGCCGAAAACCATGACCGAACATTTTCCGTCGCAGGGACCCGTTGCGCCGTACCATCGCCAGCCGAACCAATCCTCGGCTTGAGCGGGCGGAGGCGCGAGGCCAACGCAGGGCAAGAGCAACAATAATAAAATGATGCGATTTCTCAATACCATAGAGAGGCCTCCCCGCCCCCTCGTTGTTTGAGTAAATCTGAACTTACTAATATTAGGAGTCAATGAATAATGCGTAATGATAAGAAGTCTGAAAATGGGAGATGGTGATGGCGGCGGAGACCGGAGCCGCAACGATTCCCGACCGAACGGTGATGATCATATATCCGCAGTTCTGCCGGTCGCGGCCTATGGGCGAATGGCGGGACGGATACAAATTCGGCCAAGTGTCTGAAAGAAAAATGGTGCCGCTTGCGTGACTCGAACACGCGACCCCATCATTACGAATGATGTGCTCTACCGACTGAGCTAAAGCGGCACAAAGCAGCGGACGGCTCGGCCGGGCTGCGAGTGATGCGGCTGATACAAGCAATGACCGGCGATTTCAAGCCGGGATTTGATCTGCTTTGCGATTTTCCTGAAATGGCGGCCTTCAAGGCAGGCTCAAAGCGCCAGCCGCGCCCGTGCCGCCCGGTATTCGCTGTCCAGCCGATCGATCAGTTCGGCGACGGAAGCCACCGATTTCACGGCACCCACGCCCTGGCCGGCGCCCCAGATATCTTTCCAGGCCTTCGGCCCGCTCACGGCCCGGTCGAAATCCATCTTGGTCGGGTCGGCCGCCGGCAGCGCATCCGGGTCCATGTCCATGGCGGCGATCGAACCCCTGAGATAGTTGCCGTGGACGCCGGTGAAATAGTTCGAATAGACGATGTCGGCGGCGTTCGATGTGACGATCATCTGCTTGTAGGCTTCCGAAGCGCGCGCCTCGCGGGTGGCGATGAAGGGCGAGCCGATATAGGCCATGTCTGCCCCCATGGCCTGTGCTGCCAGAATGCCGCCGCCGGTGGAGATTGCGCCTGCTAGCAGCAGCGGCCCGTCGAACCATTGGCGGATTTCCTGCACCAGCGCGAAAGGGGAGAGCGTGCCGGCATGGCCGCCGGCGCCGGCGGCAACGGCGATCAGCCCGTCCGCGCCCTTGCGGATCGCCGAGTTGGCATGCCTGTCGTTGATGACGTCATGCAGCACGATGCCGCCATAGGAATGCACGGCCGCGTTGACTTCGGGCACTGCACCGAGCGAGGAGATGACGATCGGCACCTTGTACTTCACGCACATGGTGAGATCGTGCTCCAGCCGCTTGTTGGACATGTGCACGATCTGGTTGACGGCGAAGGGAGCGGCCGGCTTTTCCGGGTTTGCCGCATCATGGGCGGCCAGATCCTCGGTGATCATCGCCAGCCACTCGTCGAGCTGGCTTTCCGGCCGCGCATTGAGCGCCGGAAAGGCGCCGATCACGCCGGCCTTGCACTGCGCGAGCGTCAGTTCCGGATGCGAGATGATGAAAAGCGGCGAGGCGACCACAGGCAGGCGCAGCCTCTCCCTGAGGATTGCTGGAAGCATGAGGAACGAGCCCTTCCAATTGACCTTTACGCAAACGTAAGCATATCTAGCAGATGCCGCTTCGCACGAAAAGCCGGTGGAAAAACTTATGCGGACCGACCGGCCAAACCCCTGACCACTGGCCTAGACACATCCTGACCTTATTTCTCGCCATGGTGCGCGGTTCAGGCGATGCTTGCAGTTCCTGAACGGAGAGGTTACCGAAACGTAAACTCCCGCGGTATCGGACCCGCCGACCGGGCCACGTATCGGAATGAGTAGGAAGAAGGACCGGCAGTGAGCGGTTTGGAAACGGCCATCAGGAATGCACTCGAACGCTCGAACAGGGCGGACCGGGAGATCAGGACCCGTATTTATCAGTCGGCGCGCCAGGCGCTGGATGCCGGTCTTCGCAAGCAGGGGGTTACCGACCGGCTGATCATCATGCAGCAGCATGAGCGGCTGGAAGAGAAAATCCACGAAATCGAGATGGAGGAGCTCCAGCGCCAGGCGCAGCCGCAGGCTCCCGAAATCACAGTCGAACAGCCTCCGGAACCGGTCCATGTTCCGGAAGCCGAAACGGTCGAGCCGCCCGCCGTGGAGGCCATTCCGCATGCGGCGGCTCGGGCGGCGCCGGAAGCGGAGGTCATGCTGGGCGGCGAAACCCGGCTTTCTTCGCCGGCCGCATCTCAGGTCGTGCTCCCCGCCGGACCCGCTCCGTCCGTGACGCCGGCGACGGCTGCGGGGGCTATCGAAGGTCTCGGTGATTTCGGTGCGACCCGCTCGGACCGGATCGAGGTCGAGCGGGCGGAAGTTCGGCCAGGGGCAAAAAAGGAGAAGGCCAAACCGGCCAAGACGGAAAAAACGGCGGCGCCGTCCTCCGGTACAGGCCTGGATGTGCCGCCGGAGCGGGCTGCAAAGCCGCGGAAACGTCGCGGTTTTCTTTCGCATCTCCTGACCTGGATCCTCACGCTCGCGGTGGTCGGCGGCGCTTGCTGGTGGTTCTATCGGTCCGGCATGGTGCAATCGTTCATCGAGGAAGCCATGAAGGCGGCCGAGCGGCCGTCCGGAAGCGGGCAGGGATCGGGTGAAGGCCCGATCGCCTTTGATCCGCGGAGCGGCTTTTCCGACGACTGGGTGGAAATCTTCGTGCCCTCGAAGGTGGCTGAAATGAAACCCGGTCCCCAGGCGCGGGTGGAAGCTGTCGACGGTTCCGAGGGGCGGGCCGTCCGCATCATCTCCGCGACGCCTGGCGAGGGCGGCGACGTGGCGATCGACGTCCCGCCGGAAGTGCTGCGCGAAATGGCCGGCAAGAGTTCGACGGTGGCGCTGACCCTGCAATCGGGCCAGGACCGATCCACCCAGCTGTCGGTACGCTGCGATTTCGGGAGCTTAGGCGTTTGCGGCCGCCATCGGTTCACGGCTTCACAGGAAAAGCTGGAAGCGCTTTTCCGGGTGGCCTTCGACCGCTCGCTCGCACCCAACAGGCCGGGCCAGCTGATCATCAACAGCGGCATCGATGGGGCCGACAGGCCCGTCTTGCTCTATTCCGTCCGCATCCTGCCCGGCCAGTGAACGTCATTTCAGGAATTTCGGGCCGAAGCCGATGATCTTGTCGTCGACCTCGCCGATCGACTGTTTGTCCTTGCCCTCGTAGTCGAGCGAATGAAGGATATGACGGATGACGTTGATGCGGGCGCGGCGCTTGTCGTTTGCCCGTATGACGGCCCACGGCGTTTCCTTCTTGTGGGTCTTCTCCAGCATCACGTCGCGCTTTTCGGTGTAGTCGTCCCACTTGTTGAGGGCGGCGATGTCCATAGGCGACAGCTTCCAGATCTTGAGCGGGTCGTGCCGGCGGTCGTGGAAGCGCTTCAGCTGCATTTCGCGGCCGATATCCAGATAGAACTTGAAGAAGATGATACCCTCGTCGGAGATCGTGTCCTCGAAGCGGGGTACCGCCTTCATGAAATCCCTGTATTGCTCCGGCGTGCAGAAGCCCATCACCGGTTCGACGCCGGCGCGGTTGTACCAGGAGCGGTCGAAGAGCACGATCTCGCCCGAGGTCGGGAAATGCGAGATGTAGCGCTGGAAATACCATTGCCCCGCTTCCGTCTCGGTCGGCTTGTTGAGTGCCACGATCCGGGCCGCACGCGGGTTGAGATAGGCATTGATGGCGAAGATCGTGCCACCCTTGCCGGCCGCGTCGCGACCCTCGAAGAGCGCCATCAACCGCTTGCCGCTCGCTCTCAGCCAGAACTGTACCTTCACCAGTTCGATCTGCAGCTTTTCGAGCTGCTTCTCGTATTTCTCCTTATCCATCTTGTCGTCATAGGGATAACCGCCGGACGCCAGCGCCTGCTCGTCGATCCAGCCCGGCAATTTCGGATCATCGATGTCGAAACGCTTGAACTTGCCATTGATGTCGAGGGTCACCGCCCGGCTTCCGGTCGCATCCGCCATGATCTTCTTTCCTCCAGTCCGCCGACAGGGCGCGTCTCATATGTAACGCAAGTTCGAAATTTCGCCACAGCCCCGCGTCCCGCGATTTTTGTGATATTCACCGCGGACGATGCATATCTGTCATGCAAGGGATATATGAGCACGCGTTCAACTCATTAGGCTGCGAGTCGGGTGGTGGAGTCGGTTCTGGAGAAATGGCGGAAAGCCCGGGGCGTGCTGGCTGCGAGAATCCGCCGCGAGCGGCCGTTGCTGCTGCTCCTGACGCTGCTTGCCTCCATCGCCTTGCTGGCCAGTCTGGAATGGCAGGGCGTCGTCGCGGGCTGGCTGCTCCTGGTTCTCGTTGTGATCTTGCGCAAGCCGGCCACGTTGCCGGTCGAGGAGCCGGAGATCGTCGAGGAGGAAGAGCCGGCCTTCGATCCGCTGCCGCAGGTAGCGGCGACGCTGGGCGCGCTGGACATGCCCGCCTTCGTGCTCGGTCGGGATGTGACCGTCCTTTTCCAGAACAAGGCGGCGGAAAAGGCTTTCGGTGCCCTGGCCGCCGGTTCGCATCTTTCGGCCAGGCTGCGTTCTCCCGGCATTCTCGATATGGTGCGCGAGACCATCGCAACCGACGAGCCGAACCAGATCGAGCATTCCGAGCGTCTGCCCTCGGAACGCGTCTATACCCTGCGTATCGCGCCGATCGATCTCGGTCAGCCGGTTCCTGCGGCGGAGAAGCTCTATCTCCTGTCGTTCCGGGATATTTCCGAGCTGCGCCGCATCGACCGCATGCGCTCGGATTTCGTTGCCAATGCCAGCCATGAGCTGCGCACGCCGCTTGCCTCGCTGAGGGGGTTCATCGAGACGTTGCAGGGGCCGGCGCGGTCGGATCCCGCCGCCCAGGAACGCTTCCTCGCCATCATGTTCGACCAGGCGACGCGCATGAGCCGCCTCGTCGACGATCTCATGTCGCTGTCGCGCCTCGAACTCAAGTCCCATATCGCCCCGGACCAGGCGGTCGATCTGAGGCCTTTGATCGGTCACGTGCGGGACTCGCTCCTGCCGCTTGCGGGCGATCTCGGTGTCGAGATCCGCACGCATCTGCCCGAAGGCAAGGTGGAGGTGCTGGGCGATCGCGACGAACTCGTTCAGGTTTTCGAGAACCTGATCGAGAATGCCTGCAAATATGGCCAGGAAGGCAAGGTGGTCGATGTCTACCTCAAGAACGGCGGCTCGGAACCGGTGGAGGTGAGCGTCGTCGATCAGGGACCGGGCATTCCGGCGGAGCATGTTCCGCGGTTGACCGAGCGCTTTTACCGGGTCAGCGTGGCCGACAGCCGCTCCAAGAAAGGCACAGGTCTGGGGCTTGCCATCGTCAAGCATATTCTGACCCGTCACCGGGCCCGCCTGATTGTGAAGTCGGAGGTTGGCAAGGGGAGTGAGTTCACCGTAAGGTTTTGACATAAAACCGTATCACCGCAAGGCTGCGCATCTATTTTATATCGATATATCAATTGTTTGATATGTCATAAATGTTTCATCGAACTGACATAAAAGAAACGGGCTACAGCGGCTAAGACAAGCGGGCCGAGCATCGGCGAGAGCGAGAGCCGATGACGTCCGCATTCACACAAGCCCATGACGGGAGATACCTCATGAACATCTTGAAACTTTCCGCAGCAGCCCTGGTGGCCTCCGTTGCATTTGCCGGTGCCGCCGCTGCCCGTGACCAGGTCCAGGTTGCTGGTTCCTCTACCGTTCTTCCCTATGCGAAGATCGTTGCCGAAACCTTCGGCGAGACCTTTCCGGACTTCAAGACGCCGGTAGTCGAATCGGGCGGCACGGGTGCCGGTCTCAAGGAATTCTGCAAGGGCGTCGGTGAAGCCACGATCGACGTTGCCAACGCTTCGCGTCCGATCAACAAGTCCGAAGCCGACGCCTGCAAGGCTGCCGGCGTGGCCGACATCCAGGAAATCCGCATCGGTTACGACGGTATCGTTTTCGCGACCGACATTTCCAATCCCGATATGAAGATCGAGCCGAAGGACATCTACAAGGCTCTGGCCGCTCAGGTCGTCGTCGACGGCAAGCTCGTCGCCAACCCCTACAAGAACTGGTCCGAAATCAACCCGACCCTGCCGAACGGTCCGATCGCCGCTTATATTCCGGGTGAAAAGCACGGCACGCGTGAAGTTTTCGAACTGAACGTTCTCGACGCCGGCTGCAAGGACGCAGGCGCCAAGGAAGTGATCGCCAAGGAAGTCGCCGACAAGGCTGCCCAGGCCAAGGCTTGCGTCGCTGTCCGCAAGGACGGCGCCGCTGTCGACATCGACGGCGACTACACCGAGACGCTCGCTCGCATCGCCGCCAACAAGACCGGCGTCGGCGTATTCGGCCTCGCCTTCTACGAAAACAACGCCGACAAGCTGAAGGTTGCGACCGTCCGCGACATCAAGCCGAGCGCTGCCACGATCGCTGACGGCACCTATCCGGTTTCCCGTCCGCTGTTCTTCTACGTCAAGAAGGCTCACCTGGGCGTCGTTCCGGGCTTGAAGGAATATGTCGAGTTCTTCATCTCGGACGACATGGTCGGCCCCGACTCTCCGCTCGTCGAATACGGCCTCGTTGCCGCTCCGGACGATCAGCGTGAGCAGGTCCGCAAGGACTTCGCTGCCGGCAAGACCATGTAATGATAAGATCGGCGCCGCTCATCCGCGGCGCCGGTTCTCTTTCGGCCGAAAATTTGGGAATCTCGGCTGAAATCGTCACTTCGGTGGCGATGATTGTTGCGCATGGCGCGACGGCGAATGCGATCGGCTCCGATGAGCGGAGCAGGGCGGTGACAGGTTGCCGCCGAAGGCGGTACGCCGGGGGATTATGATGAGTACATCATTGATATTGTTGATTGTCGCGATCATCGGCATCGCCGGTTACGTTGCCGGCGCGCGCCGGGCGATGGCGCTGGCCGGGGGACTGTCCTCCAAGCTTCATTCGCGGCCCGGCTATTACGGCTCTTTCGTTGCCGTCTGGGCCGTGGTTCCGGCCGTTCTCGTTCTATTCGTCTGGCTGGTCGCCGGCCCCGCCTATATCAGTTCGTCGGTGCGCGGTTCCTTTCCCGACGAGGTGAAGGCTCAGTCCGAAGCCGAGCAGGGCCTTGCCTTCGGCATGGTAAGCTCGATCGCGCGCGGCATGAGCGCGCTGACTGAGGACGAGATCGACCGGGTCGGCAGCAGCCCTGCCGACCTGCGCGCCGCCCTCGGCGCCAAGGGCATTCCGCTTGCCGGTGACCCGCAGCCCTACATGGTTGAGGCTGCCGGCGACCTGAACGCAATGACCTCCGTCAGCCGCATCTTGATGACGATCGTCGTGCTGGCCGCTTCCGTCATCAGCGCCGGCCTCGCCTATCGTCGGATTGCGCCGCGTTTCCGCGCTCGGAACCGGGTGGAAAAAGTCATCCTGGTCAGTCTGGTCGTCGCATCCTCGATCGCCATCCTGACGACGATCGGCATCGTCCTTTCGATGCTGACGGAAGCCACCCGCTTCTTCACGCATGTTCCTGCCTGGGAATTCTTCTTCGGCACCGTCTGGGATCCGCGTTTCGCCGCTGCCGGTTCGGGCGGTTCGGAAGGCCAGTTCGGCTTGATCCCGCTGCTCCTCGGCACGCTCTATATCGGCTTCGTCGCCATGCTCTTTGCGGTGCCGATCGGCCTCTTCTCGGCCATCTACATGTCCGAATACGCGTCTCCCAAGGTGCGCTCGGTCGCCAAGCCGCTGCTCGAGGTGCTCGCCGGCATTCCGACGATCGTCTACGGCTTCTTTGCGCTGACGACGGTCGGTCCCTTCCTGCGCGACCTTTCCTCGCAGCTCAATGGATTGGTGACCGGCAATTACGCCAACTTCATCCAGGCGCAGAGCGTTCTGACGGCCGGGTTCGTCATGGGCATCATGCTGATCCCTTACGTTTCCTCGCTGTCGGACGACATCATCACCGCCGTGCCGCGGGCGTTGCGGGACGGTTCGCTCGGCCTCGGCGCGACGCGGTCCGAGACCATCAAGCGCGTCATCCTGCCGGCTGCCCTGCCGGGTATCGTCGGTGCGCTGCTGATGACCGCCTCCCGTGCGGTCGGTGAAACCATGATCGTCGTGCTTGCCGCGGGCGTCGCCGCTCGCATGCAGCTCAATCCCTTCGAGCCGATGACGACCGTGACCGTCAAGATCGTCAACCAGCTGACGGGCGACCTGGAATTCACCTCGCCGCAGACGCTGGTCGCCTTCGCGCTCGGCATCACGCTCTTCGTCATCACGCTTTGCCTCAACATCTACGCGCTCTACATCGTGCGCAAATATCGGGAGCAGTACGAATGACCGACGCAGTTTCTCCCGTCCCAGGCATCGTCACGGCCAAGCCCGGCCGCCGTGATATCGGCATCAAGCGCCGCTACGCTGCCGAGCGCCGCTTCAGGGCATACGGCATTGCCGCGCTCGCCTTCGGCATCATTTTCCTGATGATCCTTCTCTGGTCGGTCGTTTCCAAGGGATACACCGCCTTTCAGCAGTCGATGATCACCATCCCGGTCGAGTTCTCCGAACAGGTCATAGACCCGCAGAACGAACGCGCCACAAATCCGCAGAAACTGATGACGGCGAACTATCCGATCGTCGCCCGCAATGCGCTTGCCAAGGTGCTGGGCGTCAGCACCGACGACCGGGTCCGGATCCGCGCCGTCGGCCAGATGCTGTCGGACGGAGTTCGCGTCCAGCTCCGTGACATGGTCGTCGCCAACCCGGCGATCATCGGTACGACGCAGAACGTCTCTCTGCTCGCGTCCGGCGATATCGACTCGGCCTTCAAGGGCCAGTTCGATCTCTCGGTGGCGCAGGAAAACCGCAAGGTTTCCGATCAACAGGTCGGCTGGATGAACCAGCTTGCGGAAAGCGGCGCGCTGGCGAAGCATTTCAACACCGGCATCTTCGTCAACGGCGCATCGAGCCGTCCGGAAGCCGCCGGCGTCGGCGTCGCCCTTATCGGCTCGTTCTATATGATGCTGATCGTGCTCGTCCTGGCGCTGCCGATCGGTGTCGCCGCCTCGATCTATCTCGAGGAGTTCGCGCCGAAGAACAGGTTCACCGACCTGATCGAGGTCAACATCAACAATCTCGCGGCCGTTCCCTCGATCGTCTACGGTCTGCTCGGTCTCGCCGTTTTCATCAACTTCATGGGTCTGCCCCGCTCGGCGTCGCTTGTCGGCGGTCTGGTGCTGACCCTCATGACGCTGCCGACGATCATCATCGCCACGCGCGCGGCCCTGAAGGCCGTGCCGCCGTCGATCCGTGCGGCGGCGCTCGGCCTCGGCGCCTCCAAGATGCAGACGATCTTCCATCACGTCCTGCCGCTTGCCATGCCGGGCATCCTGACCGGCACCATCATCGGTCTCGCCCATGCGCTCGGCGAAACCGCACCGTTGCTGCTGATCGGCATGGTGGCCTTCGTGGCCAATTACCCGACCACGCCGCTTGACCCGTCGACGGCGCTGCCGGTGCAGATCTACATGTGGGCGAACGAAGCCGAGCGCGCGTTCGTCGAGCGTACCTCGGGAGCGATCATCATCCTGCTCCTGTTCCTCATCGTAATGAACGTTGGCGCAATTCTCTTGCGGCGGCGCTTTGAGCGTCGCTGGTAGAAGGAGTAGACACGATGAACATGATGTCAGAAGCAGCAGTCGAAAAGGCGCTTGAACAGAAGATGAGTGATGTTTCCCTGAAGATGATCGGTAAGGACGTGTCCGTGTATTACGGCGAGAAGCGCGCGCTTTTCGACGTGAACCTGAACGTCCGGGAAAACACCGTGACCGCGCTCATCGGTCCCTCCGGCTGCGGCAAATCGACCTTCCTGCGCTGCCTGAACCGCATGAACGACACGATCGAGAACTGCCGCGTCACCGGCAAGATCACCCTCGATACGGACGATATCTACGATCAGCAGATCGACGTGGTGGAGCTGCGCGCCCGCGTCGGCATGGTCTTTCAGAAGCCGAATCCGTTCCCGAAGTCGATCTACGAGAACATCGCCTACGGCCCGCGTATCCACGGCCTGGCCAAGAACAAGGCGGATATGGACCAGATCGTCGAGGCCAGCCTCCAGCGTGCCGGTCTCTGGACCGAAGTGAAGGATCGTCTGCAGGAATCCGGTACCGGCCTCTCCGGCGGTCAGCAGCAGCGCCTCTGCATCGCCCGCGCGGTTGCCGTATCGCCGGAAGTCATCCTCATGGACGAACCCTGCTCGGCACTCGACCCGATCGCGACCGCCAAGGTCGAGGAACTCATTCACGAACTGCGTGCCAACTACACGATCGTCATCGTGACGCACTCGATGCAGCAGGCCGCGCGCGTTTCCCAGCGCACTGCCATGTTCCATCTCGGCCAGCTGGTCGAGGAGAACGACACGGACAAGATGTTCACCAACCCGGACGACCAGCGTACCCAGGACTACATCATGGGCCGTTTCGGCTGATGAGCCGGCTGTGCCGCCTGATATCAATTTCGAGGATGAGAAGATGGCATCGACCCATATCCTGTCGGCCTATGACGACGAACTGAAATACCTGAGCCGCCGCATTTCCGAAATGGGCGGCCTCGCCGAGCAGATGTGCTCGGATGCCGTGCGCGCGCTTGTCAATTCCGACTCGGCGCTGGCCCAGAAGGTCATTTCCGACGACGTGATCCTCGATCACGCCGAGCGCGAGATCGGCGACAAGGCGATCGTCACCATCGCCCGCCGCCAGCCGGTAGCGGCTGACCTTCGCGAGATCGTCGGTTCGCTGCGTATCGCCTCCGACCTGGAGCGCGTCGGCGACCTCGGCAAGAACACCGCCAAGCGCGTCATCGCGGTCCAGGGCACCGGCGTGCCGCGCAAGCTCGCCCGCGGCATCGAACATCTCTCCGACCTCGCGCTCGTGCAGCTCAAGGAAGTGCTCGACGTCTATGCGAGCCGTTCCGCGGAGAAGGCCGAGGCGATCCGCATCCGCGACGAGGAGATCGACGCGATGTACACGTCGCTGTTCCGCGAACTCCTCACCTACATGATGGAGGATCCGCGCAACATCACCACCTGCACCCACCTCCTGTTCTGCGCCAAGAACATCGAGCGCATCGGCGACCATGCCACCAACATCGCCGAGACGATCTATTACATGACGACGGGCGCCCAGCCGGAAGGCGAGCGTCCGAAGGACGACACGTCGAACACGGTCGGCGCCGTTACCGAATAAAAATGGCACCGAATGATGGAATGCTGACGGAGCAGAGTGATAATGCTGCCAAAAATCGCTGTCGTGGAGGATGAGGAGGCACTGAGCGTGCTTCTTCGCTACAATCTCGAAGCTGAGGGTTATGACGTCGAGACGATCCTGCGGGGGGACGAAGCCGAGATCAGGCTTCAGGAGCGCACGCCGGATCTTCTGATCCTCGACTGGATGCTGCCTGGCGTTTCCGGCATAGAGCTTTGCCGGCGCCTGCGCATGCGCCCGGAAACGGAGCGCCTGCCGATCATCATGCTGACGGCCCGTGGTGAGGAAAGCGAGCGTGTTCGCGGATTGGCTACGGGGGCTGACGACTATGTGGTCAAGCCCTTCTCGACGCCGGAACTGATGGCCCGCGTCAAGGCCATGCTGCGGCGGGCGCGGCCCGAAGTGCTCTCCAGCGTTCTGCGCTGCGGCGACATCGAGCTCGACCGCGAGACCCATCGGGTGCATCGCAAGAGCCGCGAAGTCCGCCTCGGGCCGACGGAATTCCGTCTGCTGGAATTCCTGATGGCATCGCCCGGCCGCGTCTTCTCGCGTTCGCAGCTCCTTGACGGTGTCTGGGGCCATGACATCTATGTCGACGAGCGCACCGTCGACGTGCATGTCGGGCGCCTCCGCAAGGCGCTGAACTTCTCCAACATGCAGGATGTGATCCGCACCGTCCGTGGTGCGGGTTATTCGATGGAGTCCTGATCGCGCCGATCAACCGGCTTCTTTTTCCCGCCGCCATTCCGGCAGCGGGAAAAGCTGATCGTAGGCCCAGTTGAAGGCGAAGGCATAGACCACGTAGAAGACTGCGAACGACACGTCCATCGCCAGCGCATGCAGAAGGCTGATGCCGAGATACCAGGCGATCAGCGGCATCAGCACGATCAGCAGGCCGAGCTCGAACAGGATCGCATGCGCGACACGCACCACCGTACTCTTTTTTGTGCTGCCGGCGAGCCGCTGCAGGAGGTGATCGAAGCCGAGATTGTAGAGATAGTTCCAGCCGGTGGCGATCGTCGCGCTGCCGGCGCCGACCACGCCGATATCGGCTGCCGGCATGCCGAAGGCGAGCGAGCCAAGCGGCGTGACGAGAAGCAGTCCGAGAATTTCGAAGCTAATGGCGTGGCGGATACGATCACGTGTCGAGCGCATTTTGGAACCCAAGAATGAAGTCTCGGGTCGTCCCGACGGTTATGCCCGGAATGGGGGAGGTCGTCCTCACGGCCTCCAGATAGGTGTTTTCGTGCCGCCGGGCAAGGCTCGGCCGGCATGGCAGCCACGCGCGATCAGGAAAGCGCAACAAAAAAGCGGGCCGAAGCCCGCTTCTCAATTCCTGTTCGTGTGCCTTTCAGGCCCGACCGGCCCTGCGGCGGTCATGCACCGGCTGATAGGCGAGCCGGGTGTGATAGGTGCAATAGGGCGAGGAGTCCGGGGAGTCGCAGCCGCAGAAGTGAAAATCTTCCTTGAGCGGATCGCCGACCGGCCACTTGCAGGTGCGTTCGGTAAGCTCGGTCAGGGCGAGGCGACGGGAAATCGGTACGACCACGTTGGCGGCCGGACGATATTCCATCTCCTCGAAAGCCTCGACTTCGATCTCTTCTTTCAGGACGGTTGCACCGACTGCACGGGCAACGGTGCGGGTGGTGACGCGCGATGCGTAGTTAGGAGCCCGGGGCGCCGAGGTCGTCCGTTTGGTCGCCGAACGATTGCTTGCCACCGTGCCGCCGGCTTTTGCCCGGCCGGGCAGACTGAGACGATGCACCTTGCCGATGACGGCATTGCGGCTGACGCCTCCGAGCTGCGCGGCGATCTGGCTGGCACTCAAGCCTTCCGACCACAATCTCTTGAGTTTTTCGACGCGTTCGTCTGTCCAGTTCATGCCCGTTCTCCGCCTTTGGACGTTGCAGGCATGCAGAATCCTTCCACCTTTGCTGCAGACATCATTCCGCAACACCCACTACATCTATGCTTGAGGTGACTAGTTCCGCCGCATGCAGTCTAGTAATTGATGAGTAACCTAGTGTGAGGCTGACTCCCTGGCAAGAGTCGGCGGAATCCGCAGGAATCGATTTCGTGGTTTTCCCCAACTTGCTGTTCGGGAGAGTCATTTTTGTCACAGATGCAGGCGCCTGCCTGTTTCTTCGGCAAAGCCGGCTAAAATGCCGAGCTTTGTTGACATCGAGGCCCTAAACCACGATAGTTGCGACCGCCGCCCCGTGGGCGGCATTTTTGATTTTTCCGGCCGGTTTGGCCGGGCTTTCGCATTGCCTAGAGGAGTGATGTCGCCATGGCTGAAGCCGCGCTTTTCGACACTTTTGCCCGGGCCCCGCTGCGCTTCGAACGCGGCGAGGGCGTATGGCTCGTGACGGAAAGCGGCGAGCGATATCTCGATTTCGGCGCCGGCATCGCTGTCAATTCACTCGGCCATGCCCATCCGCACCTGGTCGAGGCATTGACGGCGCAGGCCGGAAAGGTCTGGCACACGTCAAACCTCTATGAGGTGCCGGGCCAGGAGACGCTCTCCCGCCGCCTCGCCGGCAATTCCTTCGCCGACAAGGTATTCTTCACCAATTCCGGGGCCGAGGCGCTGGAATGCGCCATCAAGACGGCGCGCCGTTATCAATATGTGAAGGGCCACCCGGAGCGCTACCACATCGTCACCTTCGAGGGGGCCTTCCATGGCCGCACGCTGGCGACGATCGCCGCCGGCGGCCAGGCGAAATATCTGGAAGGCTTCGGTCCGAAGGTCGAAGGTTTCGATCAGGTGCCGTTCGGCGATCTGGAGGCCTTGAAGGCTGCCGTCACTGAAAAGACGGCCGCCATTCTCATCGAGCCGATCCAGGGCGAGGGCGGCATCCGTCCGGTGCCGAAGGAATTCCTGCAGGCGCTGCGCAAGATCTGCGACGACAACGGCCTGCTGCTGATCTTCGACGAAGTGCAGACGGGCGTCGGCCGCACCGGCAAGCTGTTCGCCTATGAATGGACCGGCGTGCAGCCGGATATCATGGCTCTCGCCAAGGGCATCGGTGGCGGTTTTCCGCTCGGCGCCTGCCTTGCGACGGCGGAAGCGGCGTCCGGCATGACGGCCGGGACCCATGGCACGACCTATGGCGGCAATCCGCTCGCCATGGCCGTCGGCAATGCCGTGCTCGACGTCATTCTCGCAGACGGTTTCCTGGAGAATGTCCGCAATGTCTCGCTGATCTTCCGCCAGGGGCTCGCCGCCCTCAAGGATCGCTTCCCCGATGTAATCGAGGATATCCGTGGCGAAGGCCTGCTGCTCGGGGTTAAGGCCAAGGTGCCGGCAGGGGATCTGGTCGCGGCGATGCGCAGCGAGCATATGCTGGGCGTGCCTGCCGGCGACAACGTCGTGCGCCTTCTGCCGCCGCTCACCGTCACCGTCGAGGAGGCCCGCGAGGGGCTTGCCCGCCTTGAGAAGGCGGCGGAAAAGCTTTCCTCCGCCGAATTGAAGAAATCCGCCTGAGGGGCGAGAGGGGGCGCCATTTGATGGTTCCCTCTCCATAGGGAACCATCAAATGGCCGCACCGAAACATTTTCTCGATCTCTCCGCCATGTCCTCTGCGGATCTGCGTGTGATCCTCGACGACGCCAAGACCCGCAAGCAGGCGACCAAGGCGGGCACGGCGGAAAAGCCGCTTGCCGGCAAGATGCTGGCGATGATCTTCGAAAAGCCTTCGACACGCACCCGCGTCTCCTTCGATGTCGGCATGCGCCAGCTCGGCGGCGAGACGCTCTTTCTTTCGGGCACCGAAATGCAGCTCGGCCGTGCCGAGACGATCGGCGACACGGCGAAGGTCCTCTCCCGCTATGTCGATGCGATCATGATCCGCACCACCGATCATTCGCGCCTGCTAGAGATGGCCGAGCATGCCACCGTGCCGGTCATCAACGGCCTGACGGACGACACCCATCCCTGCCAGATCATGGCCGACCTGATGACTTTCGAGGAGCATCGTGGCCCGGTAAAGGGCAAGACCTTCGCCTGGACCGGCGACGGCAACAATGTGCTGCATTCCTTCGTGGAAGGCGCCGCCCGCTTCGGTTACCGCATGAACATGGCCGTGCCGATGGGCTCCGAGCCGCATGACAAGTTCCTGAACTGGGCACGCAACAACGGCGGGGAGATCATGCTCTGCCACGATGCCGAGCGCGCCGTCGCGGGGGTCGATCTCGTCGTCACCGACACCTGGGTCTCGATGAACCAGGAGCACAAGGCGCGCGGCCACAACATCTTCCAGCCCTATCAGGTCAACGGCGCCCTGATGAAGCGTGCCGACAAGGATGCGCTCTTCATGCACTGCCTGCCGGCCCATCGCGGGGAGGAGGTCACCGACGAGGTCATCGACGGTCCGCAGTCGGTCGTCTTCGACGAGGCTGAAAACCGTCTGCACGCCCAGAAGTCCGTGCTCGCCTGGTGCTTCGGGGCCATCTGAGGCTTTTCGAAAGTCTTGATTTTAGGGATGGCCGGGGCCATCTACCGGTCAACCCGAATGCGCCGTGTTTCATAACGTCACGGCGCCTCAACACACATCGTCGATATCTTTTCCTCCCGCCTGCGGTTCCGCTTGGGCGCGCGCTTGTGTAAAAAATATCGACGCGAAGGAGTGACGTGATGGCCGAAGCGACTGTGGAACTGAACGATCTCGACTTTGCCGGAGATGATCGCGTCGTTCCCTTCCAGGTGGAGGGGCTCGATGTTCGCGGCCGGGCGGTACAGCTCGGGCCGCTTCTGAACGCCATCCTCGGTCGCCATGAATATCCGGCACCGGTCGCCCGGCTGCTGGCGGAAGCGATCGTGCTCACCGCTCTGCTTGGCACCTCGCTGAAGTTCGACGGCAAGTTTACCGTCCAGACCAAGGGCGACGGGCCGGTCGACCTGCTGGTCGCCGACTTCTCGACGCCGGATGCATTGCGCGCCTATGCCCGCTATGACGAGGAAGCGCTCGCGACTGCGGTCGACGAGGGCAGAACCTCGCCGCCCGACCTTCTGGGCCAGGGTGTGCTTGCCTTCACGATCGACCAGGGCAGGGGCATGCAGCCTTATCAGGGCATCGTGCCGCTCGACGGCTCTTCGCTGGAAGAGATCGCCGGCGTCTATTTCCGCCAGTCGGAGCAGATCCCGACCAAGGTGCGCCTCGGCGTGGCCGAGCTCTTCGATCGCGATGCCGAAGGAAAGCCGCGCCATAACTGGCGGGCGGGCGGTCTTGTTGCGCAGTTCCTGCCGCAGGCGCCGGAGCGCATGCGCCAGCCGGACCTGCATGGCGGCGACGGCGATGATCGCGATACGGATTTGACCGACGACGATGCCTGGACGGAGGCCCGTTCGCTCGTCGAGACGATCGATACGGACGAGCTGACCGATCCGCAGGTTGCGATCGAACGGCTGCTCTTCCGGCTTTTCCACGAGCGCGGCGTCCGGGTCTACGAGCCTCAGACGGTGCATGACCGCTGCAGCTGCTCGCGCGAAAAGATCAAGAGCGTATTGAACGGCTTTACGGCCGAGGAGATCGAGGCGAGTCAGGAAGACGGCCAGATCGCTGTCACCTGTGAGTTCTGCTCGACCACCTATCGGTATGAAACGGCCGAATTCACCGCTGCCTGAGACAAAACGGCGGGAGCTTTTCCCGCCGTTTTGTCTGATGTCTCCTCAGTTCCCCGTCGTGCTCGTTGCCTTCTGCGGCTTCGGAAGCACGATCAGGCTCTTCTTGTCGTGGCCGACAATGAGGTTCATCGTGGTGCCCGCCTGAACCTCGACCGGTTCGGGGAATGGATGAAGGATCTGCAGCCAGCCGCCATCGTGATAGTCGTCGGGGTGATTGGTGAACTGGATGTTGTCGATCAGGTCGACGTGCATCCATTGCACGACGCCGATCACGGTTCCCGTCGCGGTGACCGGTATCGAAACCTGTCGCAGCTGCGCCTCGTGGCTTCGCAACGTCAGATCAATGGAGGTGATTTCGAAGTCGTCCGAAAGCCTCGTCCAGCCGCTCATCGTGCCATGCACCGGCAAGGTGATGGGGGCCAGCTTATTGAACCGCGATACATCGAAACCGGAAACGCTTTTCACATGGCTGTAATCGGCGAGCGTGTCGCTGGCCACCAGGCAGCCCATAGCGGCCGCTCTCTTGGGGATGATGATCGCGTTGTCGGCGACGAGCCGGCGGCGGGCATCCTCGAAGGTGCTGAGGACGTGCTCGGTGAGCAGGTCGCTTGAAAGGATCTCGGAGACCAGGATATCGGCCTTCGCATCGATATCCTTGCCGACGGAAAGCCCTGTCGAAGTCTTCGAGACGATCTTGATCCGTTCGGCATAGCCGTTGTCGGCAACGATCGCCTCGGCCGTGCGTGCGATGATGGGCACGCTTTCGCATGTGACGATACGGGTGGCGCCGGCTCGCGCCGCTATCATCGACAGAAGGCCGCTGCCTGCGCCGATATCGAGGATCTGCGCATCGTTGCCACGGATCTCGATCGCGCGGCGGATCGCCGCCTCGAACGCGTCGTTACGGCGAACATCGTTCATCATCGCAATATGCCAGAAGGGCACGATTGCCGCCGAGAGCCGTCTCGTCTGGTGATAGGCGCTGATATTGCCCGGCTGCAGCCGGAGAACGTGGCCGAATTCGAACAGGGCATCGTCCCTGCGCCCGTGATCGGCCATGGTGACGGCGAGATTGTTCCGGATGAGCGGGTTTTCCGGCGCAAGGCCGCGGGCGATTTCGTAGCAGGTGATCGCTTCCGCCAAACGCCCCAAGCCGCGAAGAATGGCTGCCTTCTCCAGATAGGCTGTCAGATGCCTGGGATCGATGGCAAGAAGCTTGTCCCAGTAATAAAGCGCGGCTTCGACATCCCCCCGCTTGGCAACCACGCCGGCCAGGAGAGGCAGGATTTCCGTGGTGCGGTACTCTCTCGACAGCACCTGCACATAGTGTTTTTCGGCGCGATCCAGGTCTCCGATGGCATGAAAATGCATTGCTTCGTTCAAAGACCGCCCGGCCAGCCCTGCGGTCTCACTCTCGTCACTCGTCGTCATTCCGCTTCCTTGATAAACTGCAACGAGGGCCGGAAGGTGGAGCGGGTCATGCGCGACCGTCTTCATCCATCCGTTCGCCCGTCCGATACACGAAGACAAACAAACCCACAGGGCCGGCTCTGCGCGATCAAATCCTGGCCGCGCGGCAGGTCCTGCCGAACTGTTCTCCGGAATATCGATGGAAGCATGCTAGAAGCTTGCGTCGTGTGGGGGTAGCCTATCGGATCAGTTCAGCACCCGGAGAAGGCCGGGCGAATCCAGCGAGAAGGCGGGAATCTTCACCGCAAAGGTCTCGCCCTCGTCCGTCTGCATATCGTAGTGTCCGAACATCATGCCGGACGGCGTGTCGAGCGGGCAGCCCGAGGAATATTCGTAGGAGTCGCCCGGTCTCAGCCGTGGCTGCTCGCCCACGACGCCGGGCCCGTCGACTTCATCCACCACGCCGTTCTGGTCGGTGATGTGCCAGTAGCGATGGACGAGCTGCACGGTAATGGGCGAATGGTTCTCGATGACGATGCGGTAACCCCAGACATAACGGCTCTCTTCCGGATTGGACTGCTCCTCCAGATAGTAGGGTTCGACGGCGACTTCGATGTCTCTTGTCCGGGCGCGATACATGCGGCACCTCAGCAATACTTACGTGTCCGATATTGTACAGGGTTTCAGAAACGTCAAGGATTCTCACGGCTTGTACAACCGAGTGTGAGTATTCCCTGAGCTTAGGGCTAACCAATATGGTGAATCCGGCAAGCCCGGATTCACCATCGCGCCCGTCAGGCCGGGATATTCGAAAGCGCCCTGGCGAAATCCTCGATCAGGTCCTCGGTATCCTCGATGCCGGCGGAGAGCCGCACGGTGCCCGGCGAGATGCCCAGTTCGGCGCGGGCCTCGTCCGTCAGGTTCTTGTGCGTCGTGGTGGCCGGATGGGTGATCAGGCTCTTGGAATCGCCGAGATTGTTGGAAATCCTGACGATTTCCAGAGCGTTCTGCAGCTTGAAGGCCGCTTCCTTGCCGCCCTTCAACTCGAAAGCCACGAGCGTGGAGCCGCCCTTCATCTGCTTGGCGACGATATCCGCCTGCGGATGGTCCTTGCGGCCGGGATAGATCACCTTTGCCACCTGCTTCTGCTCGGCGAGGAAATCGGCGATCTTCGCGGCATTCTGCGTCTGCTGCCTGACGCGCAGCGGCAGGGTTTCGATGCCCTTCAGCAGCGTCCACGCATTGAACGGGGACATGGCCGGACCGGTATGGCGGAAATAGTCGTGCAGGTTCTCGTCGATCCAGGCCTTGTCGGAAAGCACGACGCCGCCCAGGCATCGGCCCTGGCCGTCGATATGCTTGGTCGCCGAATAGACGACGATATGGGCACCGAGCTCCAGCGGCTTCTGGAAGAGCGGCGTCGCAAACACGTTGTCGACCACCACCTTCGCGCCGATCTGGTTGGCGAGCTTGGCGACGCCGGCGATATCGACCACTTCGAGCGTCGGGTTGGTCGGGCTTTCCAGGAAGAAGACCTTGGTCTTCGGCGTGATCGCCTTTTCCCAGTTTTCCAGATAGCGGCCGTCGACCAGCGTGCAGTCGATGCCGTATTTCGGGGCGAGCGTCTCGACCACCCAGCGGCAGGAGCCGAACAGGGCGCGGGCAGCGACGATATGGTCGCCGGCCTTCAGCTGGCAGAGGATGGCAGCGGTGACGGCGGCCATGCCGGAAGCCGTGGCGCGGGCATCTTCGGCGCCTTCCAGCAGGCACATGCGCTTCTCGAACATGTCGTTGGTCGGGCTGCCGTAACGGGCGTAGATGAAGCCGTCCGTTTCGCCCTTGAAGCGCGCTTCGGCCGCTTCCGATGTATCGTAGACGAAGCCCTGGGTCAGGAAGATCGCTTCCGAGGTTTCGCCGTATTGCGAGCGCAGTGTGCCCCCGTGAACGAGCTGGGTTGCCGGGCGCCATGTCTTGGTCATGCTAATCCCCATTTTCAACAACAAAAAAACCGGCCGCGAAAGCAGACCGGTTTGGCACCCGGTCCTTTTAGCCACTTGTTTAACGTGGCTGCAAGCCGACCGGCCAAATCACCACGGGATAAAGCTGCCATACGCCTGCTCTCGGCTTGCGTCAATGGCCCGCATTTGGTTTTGTCGCGCATCGTATATGGAAGAGACATGATGGCTCGTGAAACAGGCATTCTGGCGGACCGCGCGATTGCGGCGCTTTTCGAAAGCGGACGGCTGATCTCCGAGCGCGAGCTCGACCGCGATCAGATCCAGCCCGCGAGCCTCGACCTGCGCCTGGGCTCGAAAGCCTTCCGGGTGCGCGCGAGCTTCATGCCCGGCCCGGCGCATCTAGTTTCCGACAAGCTCGACCGGCTGAAGCTGCACGTCATCGATCTTTCCGAGGGCGCCGTGCTGGAAACCGGCTGCGTCTACATCGTGCCCTTGATGGAGCGCCTCGACCTGCCGGCCGGTATGTCCGCCTCCGCCAACCCGAAAAGCTCCACCGGCCGTCTCGACATCTTCACCCGCGTCATCACCGATTACGCGCAGGAATTCGACAAGATCCCGGTCGGCTACTCCGGCCCCCTCTATCTGGAAATCTCGCCGCGCACCTTCCCGATCGTCGTGCGCCGCGGTTCGCGCCTGTCGCAGATCCGCTTCCGGGTCGGCAATGCGCTCCTGGGCGAGCCGGAACTGTTGAAGCTCCACGAGGCCGAAACGCTCGTGGCTGCGTCGAAGCCCAATGTGTCGGGAGGCGGCATCGCGCTGTCGATCGATCTGACCGGCGATGCGCAGGGCCTGATCGGCTATCGCGGCAAGCACCACACGGCCGTCGTCGATGTCGACAAGAAGGCTCAGCACGACATCTTCGATTTCTGGGAGCCGCTCTACAGCCGCGGCCGCAACGAACTGATCCTCGATCCGGACGAGTTCTACATTCTCGTATCGCGGGAGGCCGTGCATGTCCCGCCGCTCTATGCAGCCGAGATGACGCCCTTCGATCCGCTGGTCGGCGAATTCCGTGTCCACTATGCGGGCTTCTTCGATCCCGGCTTCGGTCACGAAGCGGCAGGCGGGCGTGGCAGCCGCGCGGTGCTCGAAGTGCGCAGCCACGAGGTGCCCTTCATCCTGGAAGACGGCCAGATCGTCGGCCGTCTCGTCTACGAGCACATGCAGGAACGGCCGGAGGGTCTTTACGGCGCCGGCCTCGGCTCGAACTATCAGGCGCAGGGCCTCAAGCTCTCGAAGCATTTTCGCGTTTGACGCATTGGCCTTCTTGACAGGCGAAGCCGTCTGTTGGAAGTCTTGGGTACTGCTTAGCTCAGCCGTTGTCTCGGGCGGCATGACATCGGCGGGTGTAGCTCAATGGTAGAGCAGCAGCTTCCCAAGCTGAATACGAGGGTTCGATTCCCTTCACCCGCTCCACTTTCCCCGCAGATTACATCAGCTTGCCCCATTTCGGGTTCCATTCCACGCCTTCGGAAAGCTCCACGAAAACCGGCGCCTCGTTCGGTCCGCGGTTCTTGTTCTCCGCCATCCGGAAGGCGTCCTCAGGTTCCATCTCCTCGCCGGGAAAAATCGCGTCACCCTCGATCGGGTCATTGACCTTGCGGATATAGCCGCGGATCTGGTCTCCCGAGTGATAGAACCTGATGATCAGCGAGCCGGCGGGAGGCTCCCCGCCGCGATAGCGATAATAGGTGTGCATAGTCTCCTCCAATGTCAGGGCCTGTTACCTGACGCCCGGAGGCCGAAAATGTTCCTGAGTTTCAAAGTGAAAAGGCGGCCCGAGGGCCGCCTTCAACTATCGTCGGTCAGTGCGGCGGTGTCCCGCGGCTCAGAACTCCGACCATTCGGCTGGTTCGTTGCTCGCGGCGGCTGCAGCACCGCCGAAGGCGCCTGCGAGCTTCTGGGTCAGCGCACGGGCAGGCGAGGCGGTTGGGCGTGCTTCACCTTCTGAAACCGCGCGGACCGCCGGCTTGGCCGGGGTGGCGGCTGCGGCGGCCGGTCGCATGGCGGAACGCGGTGCGGAGGATGCGGTGGCGACCGCTGCATATCCGCCCGTGCCTGTCAGCCTGAACTGGCCGAGCAGGTTGGTGAGCGCCGTCGCTTCGGTTGCCAGGTTGTGGCTCGCTGCGGTGGATTCCTCGACCATGGCTGCGTTCTGCTGCGTGCCCTGGTCCATCGCATTGACGGACGTGTTGATCTCCTGCAGGCCGATCGACTGCTCGCGCGAGGCGTCCGCAATCGCATGGACGTGGCTGTTGATCTCCTGCACTTCGTGAAGGATGGTCTCGAGCGCCTTGCCGGTTTCGCCGACCAGAGCGACGCCGGTCTGGACATGCGTGCCGGAGGTGGTGATCAGCGCCTTGATTTCCTTTGCCGCATTGGCGGAGCGCTGGGCAAGTTCGCGCACTTCCTGGGCGACGACTGCAAAGCCCTTGCCGGCTTCGCCTGCGCGGGCCGCCTCGACACCGGCGTTCAGCGCGAGCAGGTTCGTCTGGAAGGCGATATCATCGATGACGCCGATGATGTTGGAGATCTCGCCGGAGGACTTTTCGATCTCCTGCATGGCGTCGACCGCCTTGCGCACGACTTCGCTCGATTTTTCGGCGCCGGAGCGGGTGCGGGTCACGAGCTGGCTCACTTCAGCCGCACGCTTTGCCGCGTCCTTGACTGTGGTGGTGATCTCTTCCAGCGCTGCGGCGGTCTCTTCGACCGAAGCAGCCTGCTGCTCGGTGCGCTTCGAGAGTGCGTCGGCCGAAGAGCGGATCTCGTTTGCGCCGGCATTGATCGCCGTGGCGTTCGAGCCGACGGAGACCATCGTCTCGTTGAGCGTGCTCACCGAGTTGTTGAAATCGACGCGCAGCGAGTCGAGATGCGGAGCGAACGGCGTTTCGATGCGGGAGACGAGGTCGCCGTCCGCAAGGCGGCGCAGGCCTTCTCCGAGCGAGCGCATGGCACGTTCGAGTTCGCCTGCTTCCGCATTGCGCTGTGCATCCCGTTCCTGCCGTTCGCGGTCGCTGAGATTGCGGTCGGCCGTCGCACGTGCTTCCAGGTTGACCCGCTCGATCTCATTGTTGCGGAAGACCTGTACGGCCTGTGCCATGAGGCCGATCTCGTCGCGGCGGTCGAGACCGATGATCTCGCTGCCGGTATCGCCGTCCGCAAGCGACTTCATCCGCTCGCGCAGCCTGGCGATCGGTGCCGTAATGCCCGCCTGGGCGACGTAGATGCCGAAGCCGATGAGGGCCAGCGTCGCGATGCCGATGATCGCGAAGCAGAGATTGATGCGCTGGTTCACCGTGCGGGAGAGTGAGTCGCCGCCGTCGTCGAGCTGCTTCATCAGCGCGTCGTTGTTGGCGATCAGCTTTGGCGTGATGCTGGCAATGCCGGCGCTGACCTGGGCGATCATCTCCTCCGCGCCCTTCTCGTCGCCTGCCTTGCGCAGCTCGAGCGTCTTTTTGGTCACCCCCTCCAGAGCGGTGACATCCGCCACGAGCTCATCCACTGCCGCCTTGCGGTTCGGCACGAGCTCAGCCACCTGCTGCAGGCGCTCCCGGGCTTGGCCGAACTTCGACGCTGCCTTGGCGGCCGCTTCCGATTCCTTCGAGCCGGCCGGCAGGTTCAGCGAGAAGCTTGCCTGAAGGACGGAGGAGATCACCGAGGCATTGGCTCGCGAACCCTGCATGGCCGCGAGTGCCTCGTGGTCTATGAACGTGCTGTACTGCTGATCGGCGCCCTTGAATTCGTGCACGATATAGACAAGGCCGGCAATCGAGATGAGACCGAGGAGAACGACGACCGAAAGGATCTTCGTTCGGATTTTCATATTCTTCAACATGGAGTCTGGCCCGCGCCGGGATGCCCCCGGCCCCTGTGGAGATGAAACTTGGAGATGAAATGGGAAATACCTGGGAAGGTGCGACGTTCGCATCATGCGGCCGGCTTGGAAGAAGCCGTTGTCATACAATACTAAATTGGAGAATGTTTAACGTCGGGCTAACGCCGGACCCCGCCAAATTGCCTAGGGCGGGTCGTCATGCCCTTTTGCCGCTGGGTTCGTGCGGGGTCTTGTTCCAGAAGAAGGGCTTTGAGCGGAGTTCCAGTGCGGCCCGCCAGGCGGCGGCCGAGGTCATCAGCCAGTAAAGCGGTACACCCGTCCAGCGCCAGCCGATCAGCCGCTTTTCATGCCCGATCATTGGTCCGAGGCCGAGTGCGAGGAAGGTCGCATAACTGCCGAAGATGTTGACCGTGTCGATCACGAACAACGAAAGCGTGCTGACGGGAATGCTGTCTGCCGGTGACTGCAGCATGGAATAGGCGCCGAGCGCCATGAAGAGGATGATCAGCGGGTGCAGGAGCGAGGAGACAAGCATGCCGCCGATCGTCAGCTGGGAGATGCAGAAGGCCGTCAGGCCCATCTCGCGGATGAGCCGGCGCGGATCGCGCATCAGCACCAGCCAGGTCTGCAGCCAGCCCTTGAACCAGCGGCTGCGCTGGCCCATCCAGACCCGCGTCGTTGTCGGTGCATCCTCCAGCGTCTGTCGCATGATGACGTCGGAGCGATAGCCGAGCCGGTAAAGGCGCAGCCCGAGATCCGCATCTTCCGTGACATTGAACGGGTCCCAGCCGCCGGCGGCGTGCAATGCCTCGGTGCGGAAATGGTTGGACGTGCCGCCGAGCGGCAAAGGCATCCGCGCACTCGCCAGCATCGGCAGCAGGCCGCGGAAAAGCCCGGCATATTCCAGGGAGAACAGCGCGCTGATCCAGGATTCCCCGGCATTGGTGATGATCAGCGGCGCCTGCAGGCAGGCAAGTTTCCCGGACGAGGCCCGAAAGCGCTGATACGCCTCGCGCAGCTGCTGCGGATGCGGCCTGTCCTCCGCATCGTAGATCGCCAGGAATTCGCCGCGCGCGGCGCCGAGCGCATAGGTCAGCGCCTTCGGTTTGGTGCGCGGTTCGGACGGCGGCACTTCGACGATTTCGAAATGAGGGCCGGGGGAGAGGGCCTGCAGCGCGACAATGGTCTCCCGGTCGTCCGCCTCGCAGACGAGCTTGATGTCGAGCAGCGAATGCGGCCAGTCGAGCCGCTTCAGGCTGGCGATCAGCTGCTCGGCAAGCGCGGCCTCGCGATAGAGCGCCACCATCACCGTATAGCAGGGAAACGGCCCGTCCTCGGACCGTGGAGGCGGCGGCATGGCCGTCCCGAACTGCTGTTGGGTGAAGGCCGCGAACCTCAGGAGCAGGGACGCGAAATAGACGATCGACAGCAGGACATGCATGAGGAGCAGCGTCGTAAGCGGTACGACGATCAGTGACGAAACCAGGGCGGCAAGCCCGATCCCCGCATGGAAGCCCTGATTGCCGGCAAGCACGATGCGGGCGGAAAATGCGGGGAAACGGTCGAAGAGGCCATCGACCGTGTCGCGTACCCGCCTTCTCGCTCCGGCCTGCCAGACCGCCCGGCGCGTCGCTGACGGCGTGGTGATCGCGAGATCCCGGCCAAGCAGCGGCATGGCGGAAAGAGCGGCCCCGAAATCGGCGAGCCGGACCGCTTCCGGCACCACGGCCACCTGCGGAGCCCGATGGCGGTGGTTGATGCGGACCTGATGGGGGCGCTGCAACTGTGTGTCGAGCAAAGGGATGTCGATGACGGAAGCCGGATCGATCGTCTCGATGAAGGGCAGGCGCAGGAAGCGGGCGATCGCGCCGTAATAGGCGGCCTCGGTGACTTGGCCGCCATGCAGCAGCTCGCTTTCGATGCTGGTTCCGTTCCGCCGCGCCTTTTCGGCCACCGTTGCGAGCAGCGGCTTGGAAAAACCGAGTGCGGCAAGGGCTGCAAGCTCCGGGTCCTCGGTAGGATCGCGGATATGATCTGCAGGCTTTTCTGCAGATGAGGCCGAATCTGGCCACACGTCACCTTGCACCGGCGGCGGTGCCGGTGGATATTCCCGCAAATGCATGACTCTGCTATACCGCCCGCGAGCGGACGCCCCAACCTGTCCCGATCTGGATCATAAAGATGCGTCCTGCGATTGCATCCCCGAGAATAAAGGGTTTTTTCAACCTTCTGCATCTTTTCCTTGTGGCGGGCGGACTTTTTGCGGCCGCAGGCCCGGGGCACGCGGCCGAAGGTGCCGATGCGCTTCCGCTGATGTTCGATGCCAGGGAACGGCTGGCGCGGCCCGATCTTTCCGCGGTCGTGCGGGTAAGGATCCTCACGACCATCGATTTCCCGCCCTTCAATTTCGCCGACCAGACCGGCCGGCTTGCCGGCTTCAACGTCGATCTCGCCCGGGAGATCTGCACCGAATTGCAGATCGCGGCGAAATGCCAGATTCAGGCGCTGCCCTTCGACGAACTGGAAAAGGCGTTGGAGGGCGGCGCCGGCGAAGCGGTCATGGCAGGCATCGCCGTGACGCCGGAGCGGCGCCAGCGCTTTGCCTTCTCGCGGCCCTATCTCAGCGTTCCAGCCCGTTTCGCCCGGAACCTGACAGCCAAGATCGACGGCGATACGGCCGCTTCGCTCACCGGCCGTCCGGTCGGCGTCGTCAGGGGCACGGCGCATGAACTGATGCTGAAGGCCTTTTTCCCGAAGGTGACGGCCACGCCTTTCGATACCTACGAAGCCATGCTGGAGGCATTGAAGACCGGCAAGGTGGATGCGGCCTTTTCCGACGGGCTGCGGCTGCCTTTCTGGGTAGCGGGCGAGGCCTCGGAAAAATGCTGCGCGCTCTTCGACGGCCCCTATGTCTCGGAAAAGTTCCTAGGCGAAGGCTTGTCCGTCATGCTCCGCAAGGGCGACCCGACACTTGCGGCGGCTTTCGATCAGGCACTCAGCGCGCTCTCGCGCAACGGCCGCCTGCAGGATATCTACCTGCGCTACTTCCCGAACGGTCTTTATTAGGCTCCGCGCGATGTGAATTCGTTCCTATTCGCTATTCGCTATTCGCGTCACTGGCTCGCCCAGATGATCCGCGCCATCCATTCCACGTCGGAAAGGTCGAAGACGCGGTTGGGGTGTTCGGGATTGAGGGAGAGAAGCTCCACCGTGCGGGCGCTCTGGCGGGCGAGCACCTTGGCCATCACCTCGCCCTCCTTGGTCTTCAGCACCACGCGGTCGCCGCGGCGCACCTGGGCGCCGGGCTCGACGATCAGCACGTCGCCGTCGCGATAGAGCGGCATCATCGACTCGCCCTGCACTTCGAGCGCATAGACGCCGGCCTTGCGGGACGGATCGACCGGAAACTCCACCACGTCCCAGCCCTGACCGGCCGGAAAGCCGCCGTCGTCGAAAAAGCCGCCGGCCCCGGCCTGCGCGAAGCCGAGCAGCGGGATCGTGCCTGCCTGTGGCGGAAAATTGCCGTCCGGAAGCGTGGAACGCAGGGAGGAGCCCGGCAGATAGCTCATGAACTGGTCGACCGTGGCGCCCGTCGCCTCCAGCACCTTGGCGATCGATTCCGTCGAGGGCCAGCGCAGCCGCCCGTCCGGCCCGAGCCGCTTCGATTTGTTGAAGGAGGTCGGATCGAGTCCGGCCCGCCGCGCCAGCCCCGAGGGCGTCAGTTGATGGCGTTCGGCCAGCGTGTCGATCGCGTTCCAGATCGTTTCATGTGACAGCATCTTGCCCGTACCCGTGATCTTGCCCAGACCAAGGGCGCGCGAGGCAGGGCCGGACAAGCCGGCGCTCGGTGGCACCCCTTCGATCAAAACCTTTTCGCGCGACCTCGAAGAGGCTCGCGCTTACCCCCCGATTTTAACGGAGCCGCGGCCTGGCGTAAAGGGACGAGAGGAATAAAATCCTGTTCCAGCCTATCGCTCAGGCCACCAGCGCCATGTTGATCTTGCCGAGCTTGATCACCGCCTGCGTGCGGCTGTCGACATTGAGCTTCAGGAGGATCGCCGAGACATGGGCCTTGATGGTCGCCTCGGAGACGCCGAGCTCATAGGCGATCTGCTTGTTGAGCAGGCCTTCGCCGAGCATGGTCAGCACCCGGTTCTGCTGCGGGGTGAGCGTTTTCAGCCGTTCGATCAGTTCGAGAAGGCCCGGGTCTTCGTCCTGTGCGGCGAAATCGCCCTTCGGCGCCCAGATATCCCCCTCCAGCACCGCCTGGATGCCGGCGCGGATATCGTCGAGACCGGAGGACTTCGAGATGAAGCCGGACGCGCCGAGTTCGAGCGCCCGGCGGATGGTGGTGCAGTCGTCGCTCGCCGAGACGATGACGATCGGCAGGCTGGAGAATTCGGCGCGGAGCGTCATCAGCCCGGAAAAGCCGCTGACCCCCGGCATGGCGAGGTCGAGCAGCATCAGGTCGGTATCGGAGTTCTGTCCGGCGGCAAGCCGCGCGGCCTCGAAGTCGCCGGCCTCGATGATGACGAGTTCCTCGGCAACGCCCTGGACTGCCTGGCTCAACGCGCCGCGAAACAGGGGATGATCGTCTGCGATGATGATCGTAAGTGTCTGCATTCCCACGCTCCCTCCCAAGAGCATAGTCGTGCTTGTTTATCGAAGGAGTTGTAAACCTCCCGCAAGCCGGAAACAAGTGCGGCATTCAGGTGCGGTTGGGCTGCGGCTCGGTTGCCTGCCGTTCATCCACAAATTCTCCGACGATCGCCATGAAGCGCCGCATGAATTTCTCCATGATCGAAAGCGACTGTTCCACCTCCTGGTCGTTCGGCAGCGCTCTCGGCGGTGCCTGGCTCAATCTTTCCTCCAGCGCCGTCACGCGTTTCTCGAGCCTGTCCAACTCCTGTTCATAGGCCGCCCGTTCGTCCGGCTGCATCCGGCAGGCAAGCGTGCCGTTCTCGTCGCGGCAGAGCGTCATGGCGCCGGTCTGGGTGTCGAGCCGAACAATCCCGTTTTCCGTGCGTTCGAGCTGGAAACGGTTGGACTGCGCCTGCTGGACTTGCTGCTGGGCATCGGCTTCGGTGGAGACGAGAAGCAGCGCGATGGCCGCTGTTGACGTTTTCATGCTGTGGTCCTCCTGTTGCCGGGTGGACAAGTGCCGGGCTTTGCGGCAAACGCTCCCAAGTATAACACATCCCAGAGAGCTGATGATGACGGATATAGTGTACAAGATCGTGCCGGAAACGCTTTGGCGCCAGGCCAAGGAAAACGGCGTCTTCGAAGGCGCCGAAATCGATTTGAAGGACGGCTATATCCATTTTTCGACCGGCACTCAGGCGCGGGAGACGGCCCGGCTGCATTTCGCCGGCGTCTCGGGACTGGTGCTCGTCGCAGTCGATGTGCTCTCGCTCGGCGAGGCGCTGAAATTCGAGCCTTCGCGCGGCGGCGATCTCTTCCCGCATCTTTATGGCACGCTGCCGTTCTCCGCGGTCCTCTGGGAAATGCCGCTCCTGATCGGTGCCGATGGCCTGCACGCCTTTCCGGAGAAGATGCCATGATAGGCCCCTTTGCCGGGCTCGCCTCCCGCAGTCTGTTCGTCTTCGATCCGGAAACCGCCCACGGGCTTTCGGTCGCGGCGCTGAAGACCGGTCTCGTGCCCGCCTGCCGCCTGTCCGCCGACCCGCGGCTGGCCCAGACGGTTGCGGGCATCCGTTTCCCGAATCCGATCGGCCTTGCGGCGGGTTACGACAAGAATGCCGAAGTGCCGGATGCGGTCCTCAGGCTCGGTTTCGGTTTCACCGAGATCGGCACCGTGACGCCGAAACCCCAGGCCGGCAACGACAGGCCCCGCATCTTCCGGCTGGTGGAGGATCGCGGCGTCATCAACCGGCTCGGCTTCAACAATGAAGGGCATGAAGCCGCTTTTGCGCGTCTGACGGCTCGCCGCAGCGCATCCGGCATCGTCGGCGTCAATATCGGCGCCAACAAGGATGCCGCAGATCGCGTCGCGGATTATGTCGCCGGCATCCGCAAGTTCTATGGTCTCGCCACCTATTTCACCGTCAACATCTCCTCTCCGAACACGCCCGGCCTGCGCGACCTGCAGGCGCGCGACAGTTTGAAGGCGCTGCTCGAAGCCGCGCTCGCCGCCCGCGCCGAGGAGGCGGTGCGCCATGGAAGATCCGTGCCGGTCTTCCTGAAGATCGCGCCCGATCTGACGGAAGAGGGGCTGGACGACATCGCCGCCGAAGCGGTGTCCCATTCGCTGGACGGCCTGATCGTCTCCAACACGACGCTTGCCCGCGACGGACTGAAGGATCAGGTTCAGGCGAAGGAAGCCGGCGGGCTCTCCGGTGCGCCGCTCTTCAAACGCTCGACGGCGGTGCTGGCCAAGATGCGCAGGCGCGTCGGGTCGGCGCTGCCTATCATCGGCGCCGGCGGGGTTTCCAGCGCTGGGGATGCCCTGGAGAAGGTACGTGCCGGTGCCGATCTGGTGCAGCTCTATTCCTGCATGGTCTATGAAGGACCGGGCCTGCCGGCATCGATCGTCAGGGGCCTGTCGTCGCTTCTCGACCGTGAAAAGGTCTCCTCGATTCGAGAACTTCGTGACAATCGGCTTGATTACTGGGCGGACACGAAGCTCTGACGCGCCTTGCGCGGCACCATGGCGGCCAGGAAGATGCCGCGCATGAAGAGGAAGAGGTTGAGCGACAGCCAGAGCCCGTGATTGCCGATGAGCGGCACGAAGAGGGCAAGGCTCGCGCAATAGCCGATGAACGAGGCGAGCATCATGTTGCGCATCTCGCGCGACCAGGTGGCGCCGATGAAGACCCCGTCCATCTGGAAGGCGAGCGCGCCGGTCAAGCCGGTCAGCGCCGCCCAGGCAAGATAGGTGCCGGCTTCCTGCCGCACCTCTTCCGACGTCGTCAGCAGGTGGATGATCGGCTGGCCGAAGGTGATGAAGAAGAGGCCGACCACGCCCGCCATCGCGAAGGACCAGAGGCCGGTGAGTTTCAGCGCCCGGTCGAAGGAGGGCCGGTATTGCGCTCCGACAGCCCGGCCTGCGAGCTGCTCGGCTGCACCCGCCAGCCCGTCGAGGAAGAAGGCGGACAGCATGAAGATGTTCATCAGCACCGCATTGGCGGCGAGCGTCACCGCGCCGAAGCTCGATCCCACACGGGTGTGCAATGCGAAGGCGGCGTTGAGGGTCAGCGAACGGATCAGGATATCCGCATTGAGCTGGAAGAGCTGCTTCAGCTTCGCCGTATCGAAGAGCTCGGCCCGGCTCGGCCGATGGGCGGCGGAAAACTGCCGGCTGACGATGACGAGGCCGATCACCACGGCGGTCGCCTCCGCGGTTGCCGTCGCCCAGGCGACACCCGTGACACCCCAGCCCAGCACGAGGCCGAAGAGAATGGCGAGCACGATATTCGTGCCGTTCAGGATGATCTGCAGCGTAAGCCCCAGCACGCCCTGGCCTCTGCCGAGCACGAAGCCGAGGATCGCGAAATTGGCGAAGGTCGCCGGGCTCGTCAGCACGCGGATGCCGAAATATTGCCGCGTCACGTCGGCGACGGCCGGATCGCCGGTCATCAGGTCCGGCGCAAAGGCCAGGATCAGCGGCGAAAGCGCCAGCATGACGAGCCCGAGGCCAAGCGCACTGATCAGCGCCCGCCAGAACACGGCCTGCTGTTCGCGCTGGTCGCCGCGCCCGAAGGCCTGTGCCACGAGACCGGTGGTCGAGGTCCGCAGGAAGCTGAGGCTGCCATAGATGAGGTCGAAGAGGATCGCGCCGATCGCCAGCCCCGCCAGTGCCTCCGGCTTTCCGAGATGGCCGACCACGGCGGTATCCGTGAGGCCCAGCAGCGGCGTCGTCAGGAAGCCGAGCGTCATGGGGATGGCGATGCCGAGCACCAGCCGGTGCGTCACTTCGAACGGTCTGATCTGTCGCTGTTCCCCCCGCCCATCCATGGTCGTCAGCCTGACAGGACCATGGCCCAGTAGGTCGGTGCGCCGGCGGCCGTGCGCGCCATGGCGACACCGAGACCCTTGTAAGAGCCGAGCATGTTTTCCAGATGTTTCGGCGAATGGATCCAGGCATCCACGACGGCCTCGACCGAGCGTTGCCCGCTGGCGATATTCTCCGCTGCCGGCAGCGCCACGTCGTTTTTCTTCATCCGGGCGCCGAAATCGTCGCCGAAACCGATCAGATGGCTCATCTCGTTGGCCTTCGCCATGCGCACCGCCTGTTGGATGGCTGCCCGGCGAGCGGGCGTATCGAGCGTGAGCGTCGACAGGCCGCGGCCCTGGCGCAACGTGTTGACCATCGGCAAGGCCGCTTCCGTTTCGTCCTCGGCACTTGATGTTGGCGTGAGGACATTGGTCGTCGAACAGCCGGCAAGCAGAAGTCCCATGCCGGAAAGGACGAGGAAACCCCGCCGCGAGGGAAAGGCAATGGCGGTCATGTCAGCGGCGGTAGCTCAGGAGGCGCAGGATGATGAAGATCGGAATGACGACGATCGCGCCGAGCAGCAGATAATCGCCGACCCGTCCGAGCGCCCTGAAGCCGTTATACCAGAGGTCCAGGAACCAGTAGCGGATAGTCGTGACGATATTGTCCGGCGTGAAACCGAAAAATGCGAGAACGAAACCCACGACCAGGCAGACGACGACCAGCTTGACGATCGTGCGGCCCAATGAATCGCCGAGAAACCTGTTGACCCCGTCTGCCATCCTTGTCCTTCTCCGACTTGCACCTGAGAGATAGTCGCCGGCCGCTTCGGCCGCAAGCGTTTCCCCGTATTCCTCTTGGATAATGACTTCCCCCTTAGATAGAACTTGAGTTTTTTTGTGGCTTCGGCGAAGAACCCGCACCTTCAGGAACCGTTCCGATGCTGCCCAGCCAGTTTTCCTCCGGCGACGTGATCGCCGACCGCCGCGCCGACTATGCACGCATGTTGGCGGAGGGCGGCGATTTCGGCGCCGCAGCCGAATTGATGGAACAGGCGCTGGAGATCACGTCCGACTGGGCCGCCGGCTGGTTCCGGCTCGGCGAATATCGGGAGAAAGCCGGCCTCGAAGCCGCCGTGGATGCCTATCGGCAGGCGCTGACACTCGCCCCGGACGATGTCTTCGGAGCCCGATTGAGGCTCGCGCTGCTCGGCGCGGAGGACGTGCCGGATCAGCCGCCGAGCCGTTACGTCGAAGGCCTGTTCGACGATTATGCCGACCGTTTCGATACGGCGCTCGTCGAAAAGCTCGACTATTCCGTTCCCGGCAAGCTCGCCGCGCTCGTCGCGCCCCATGCGCCCTTCAGGAACACCGTCGATCTCGGCTGCGGCACCGGCCTGTTCGGCGCCGAGATCCGCGACGGGACGAGCCGTCTCGAAGGTTTCGACCTGTCGGCGAATATGCTGGCCAAAGCGGAAGCGAAGAACCTCTACGACCATCTCGGCCAGTCCGATTTGAGTCTTCCCCCGGAAGACTCCGGTCTCTTCTCGGGAACCCTGCCGAGACACCGTGCCGATCTCGCCTCGGCCGCCGACGTGCTGATGTATCTGGGTTCGCTGGAGACCGTCTTCCCGCTTGTACTGGAGCTGCTGGCGCCGGCGGGCTTGTTTGCCTTTTCGGTCGAGGATGCAGGCGAGGGGGGAAGTTTCACCCTCGGGGATTCCCTGCGTTACGCCCATTCGGAAGCCTATATCCGCGCGCTGCTCGCCCGCTATGGCTTCGATCTCCTGGACCTGCAGAAGACCGTCATTCGTTTGGATGCCGGCAAACCCGTATACGGCATTCTGTTTCTGTCGCGAAAATCCGCCTGACCGATCGTTTCTTGCTTTTTTCTTTGCCGGCTCATCATCGCTTGAACGGCCTTGATGACGGTCTTATTGCGGTGCAATATTTTCCGAAAAATACAGGGGAAGAATGTGGCTGAACCGCAGAAGCGTGGCCTTGGTTTTTACAGTCTGGATCCGTCGCAGCATACGTTGCTCGAAGATGCGCAAGGCCTGTTCACGGGCGCCATGGTCGCGGCTCTCGGCTTCTACATGCTGAGCAGGGTCGGCCTATTGACCGGCGGCACGGCGGGCGTCGCCTTCCTGCTGCATTATGCCTTCGGGATTTCGTTCGGCCTGCTGTTCTTCATCGTCAACCTGCCGTTCTACTACCTGTCGTTCAAACGGCTCGGCTGGGCCTTTTCGCTGAAGACCTTCGTCGCCATCGGCCTTGTCTCGGTGATTTCCGAGATCGAGAGCCGCTTCTTCCTGATCGATTACCTGCACCCGTTCTGGGCGGCACTGCTCGGCGGCCTGCTCTTGGGCTACGGGCTTCTCGCGCTCTATCGCCACCGGGCATCGCTCGGCGGCGTCGGCATCCTGGCGATCTATATCCAGGAACGGTTCGGCATTCAGGCTGGCCTCATCCAGCTCGCCTTCGACCTCGCCGTCATGGTCTGCGCCTTCGCGGTCGTCAGCCCCATGACGGTGGTTTGGTCGGTTCTGGGCGCGGTGATGCTGAACCTTTTTCTGGCGATCAACCACCGCTCCGACCGTTACATCGTCGTGCGGTGATCGAGGGCTGAAAGATCAAGCAGCCTGTGCCGGCTTGTCGATCGGGTGCTGGGCGCGGAAACCGACGGCGAGCCGGTTCCAGACGTTGATCGCGCCGATCGCGACCGTGATCTTCACCATGTCCTCTTCGCTGAAATGCGCCTTGAGCACGTCATAGGCGCTGTCCGGGATGCCCGTGTCGGCGATGCGGGTCACGGCATCGACCCAGGTCAGAAGAGCTCGTTCCTTGTCGTCATAGATCGGCGATTCCCACCAGACGCTCATCAGGTTGATCCACTGCTCGGGGAGCCCGTCATGGCGGCTTTCCTTGGAATGCATGTCGACGCAATAGGCGCAGCCGTTGATGATCGAGGCTCTGAGCTTGATCAGATGGATATAGCGGCGTTCGAGGCCGGAGGTCTGGACATATTGTTCCAGCGCGGCGACGGCCTTGTAGGCATCCTGCGAGGCCTTGGCGAAGTTGAAACGGGGTTGCATCACGTCTTCTCCTTGGGTTTAGGCCCTATCCGCGGGCCGTTTTTCGCTCGTTGAGTTCGAGGAAGGCGCAGCCGCGGGCGGCGATCCCGCCGTCGTCGGATGCGTAGAGATCCGCCAGGATGTCCGCGATCGTCACCTTGGCGAGTTCGGCGCGATAGGCCTTTTCCGCCTTCAGCATCGCGGCGTTGATCTGGCAGGGCTTTGTGAAATAGCGGCCCGGCAGCGGGTTCGGCCCGCGCTGGCGGATTTCGGCGCAGCGGAAGGCGGGCGCCGGCCCTTCGACGGCGAGCACGATGTCGAGCAGCGTGATCTCCTCCGGCTTTTTCGCCAGCCGGTAGCCGCCCTTCGGTCCCGGCACCGTCTCCACCAGCATGGCGCCGGAAAGCGCCTGCAGGTGCTTCAGGAGATAGCTCACCGAAACCCCGTGGAATTCGGCGAGCGCCCCGGCCGAAAGCACGCCGCCCTCGGAAACGCCCGAAAGCACGGTCACGCAATGGATCGCCTGTTCGACACCGTCACCGAGTTTCATCGCTTATCTCCGGATAATCGTGGATAAAATATATCCACGATTATCCGGAGATGTCAAGTACCCTTCTTTTTCTCGCGCTTCCGCTTATCTTCAGCCTCGTGGATATCGTCGAAACCCAATCCTCCGGCCGAGATGCCGCGCTCCTGCCCCGGCCGTTCCAGAAGTGGTTCGCCGAGAAGGGCTGGCAGCCCCGCGCCCATCAGTTGGAATTGCTCGCTCGCGCCACGGCCGGCGAGAACATGCTCTTGATCGCGCCGACCGGCGCCGGCAAGACGCTCGCCGGTTTCCTGCCCTCGCTCACCGACCTCACCCGCCGCGGAAAAATCCCGCCGGGCTCGGCCTTCACCGGCATCCACACGCTCTACGTCTCGCCGCTCAAGGCTCTGACGGTCGATATCGAACGCAACCTGATGAAGCCGGTGACCGAAATGGGGCTTTCCGTCACCATCGAGAACCGCACCGGCGACACGCCGCAGGCCAAGCGCCAGCGCCAGAAGATCAACCCGCCGGATATCCTCCTCACCACCCCGGAACAGGTGGCGCTGCTGCTTGCCAACAAGGAGGCGGAACGCTTCTTCAAGGATCTCAAATACGTGGTCCTCGACGAGCTGCATTCGCTGGTCACCTCGAAACGCGGCCATCTCCTGTCGCTCGATCTCGCCCGCATCCGCAGGCACGCCCCGAACGTCCGGACGATCGGGCTTTCGGCCACTGTGGCGGATCCCATGGACCTGCAGCGCTGGCTTGTCCCGCAGGGGGAAAACCCCGCGCCGCCCGCCGGCCTCGTGCATGTCACCGGCGGCGCGGCGCCCAACATCGCCATCATGAAGACCGACGACCGCATCCCCTGGTCCGGCCATGTCTCGACCTATGCGATGCCGGAGGTCTACGAGGAGATCAAACGCCACAAGACGACGCTGATCTTCGTCAACACCCGCTTCCAGGCGGAGCTTTTGTTCCAGACGCTCTGGACCATCAACGAGGACAATCTGCCGATCGCGCTGCATCACGGCTCGCTCGATGCCGGCCAGCGCCGCAAGGTGGAGGCCGCCATGGCCGCCAACAGATTGCGCGCCATCGTCGCCACTTCGACGCTCGACATGGGCATCGACTGGGGCGACGTCGATCTCGTCGTGCATGTCGGCGCGCCGAAAGGCGCCAGCCGCCTTGCCCAGCGTATCGGCCGCTCCAACCACCGCATGGACGAGCCGTCCAAGGCGATCCTGGTTCCGGCCAACCGTTTCGAGGTGATGGAGTGCCAGGCGGCGCTCGATGCGAACTATCTCGGCGCCCAGGATACGCCGCCGGTGGGCGAAGGCGCGCTCGATGTCCTCGCCCAGCACGTTCTCGGCATGGCCTGCGCCGAGCCGTTCGATCCGGTCGAACTTTACGAGGAAATCACCTCGGCCTCGCCCTATGCCAACCTTTCCTGGGAAATGTTCGAGCGCATCGTCGATTTCGTCGCGACGGGCGGTTACGCCCTGCGTTCATACGAGCGCTATGCTAAGATACGCAAAATGAAGGATGGCCGCTTTCGTGTCTCCAACCCCCAGGTCGCCCAGCAATACCGCCTGAACCTGGGCACGATCGTCGAAGCGACCGAACTCAACGTCCGGCTCGTCAGGCGCAGTGCCAACGGCTCGCTCGGGCGAGGAGGCCCAGGTCGAGGAGGAATGTCGCTCGGCAAGGTCGAGGAATATTTCCTGGAACAGCTGGTTCAGGGCGACACCTTCCTCTTTGCCGGCAAGGTGCTGCGTTTTGAAGGCATCCGCGAGAACGAATGCCTCGTCTCCAACGCCTTTTCGCTCGATCCGAAAATCCCGGCTTACGCCGGCGGCAAGTTTCCGCTGACGACCTATCTCGCCGCCCAGGTCCGCTCCATGCTGGCCGATCCGGACCGTTGGCACGCCCTGCCGGATCAGGTGCGCGACTGGCTCTCCATCCAGCGGGAACGCTCGATCGTGCCGAAGCAGGACGAGCTGCTGGTCGAGACATTCCCCAGGGGAAAGCGCTTCTTCCTCATCGGCTATTGTTTCGAGGGCCGGCTGGCGCACCAGACGCTCGGCATGCTTTTGACCCGCAGGCTTGATCGCCTCGGCGCCCACCCGCTCGGCTTCGTCGCGACGGACTATTCGCTGGCCGTCTGGGGTCTCTCCGACATGGGCGCGATGATCCGTTCGGGCCGTCTGAACCTCTCCGACCTCTTCGACGAGGATATGCTGGGCGACGATCTGGAGGCCTGGCTCAACGAAAGCTACATGCTGAAGCGCACCTTCCGCAATTGCGCCGTGATTTCCGGTTTGATCGAGCGCCGCCATCCGGGCAAGGAAAAGACCGGCCGGCAGGTGACGGTCTCCACCGACCTCATCTACGATGTGCTGCGTACACACGAGCCGGACCACGTGCTCCTGGAGGCGACGCGACGGGATGCGGCAAGCGGGCTTTTGGATATCGGCCGGTTAGGCGATATGCTGAAGCGAATCAGGGGGCACATCACCCACCGCGATCTCGACCGCGTCTCGCCGCTCGCCATTCCGATCATGCTGGAGATCGGCAAGGAGCCGGTGCCGGGAGAGGCGCAGGATGCGGTGCTGAAGGAAGCCGCCGAGGAATTGATCGCGGAGGCGTTGAGCTGATGCGGGTTTTGGGACTGGACGAGCAGGAATTGATGCACCGCCTCGGGCTCGCGGCCCGTTCAGCAACGATGAAGGGAGCCGAAAGCGGCACTGAAGAGATCGTCGTGAACGGCGTGGCCGCCGTCTGCGACCCCATGGGCGGTCTCTATCTGCCTGAAGCCGGCCTGCTCGTCGTCTCCGACCTGCATCTGGAAAAAGGGGCAGCCTTCGCCCGCCGCGGCATGATGCTGCCGCCTTATGACACGATCGCCACGCTCAATATCCTGTCCGCCGTCATAGCGCGTTACGACCCGGGGATCGTCGTGTCGCTCGGCGACAATTTCCACGATCGCAAGGGTTCGGAACACCTGCCGGCAGATCTGCGTGCCCTGATCGCTGTCATGGCGCGCGGCCGTGACTGGATCTGGATCAACGGCAACCACGATCCGGACGGCACGGTCGACCTGCCCGGCACCTGCGTCGATGAACTCGTTCATGGCGGTCTCGTTTTCCGCCACGAACCGAGCCTGATTTCAGGCCCCGGGGGGAGCAAGGGCGAAATCGCCGGCCATCTTCATCCCGCCGCCACCGTCAGGCGGCGGGAAAAATCCGTCCGCCGCCCGTGCTTCGCAAGCGACGGCTCCCGCCTTCTCATGCCGGCCTTCGGCGTGCTGGCAGGCGGGCTCGACCTCCGCCACAAGGCCATGCACGGCCTTTTCAATCATGAGACGCTGGTCGCGCACCTGCTCGGCCGCGACCGCATCTATTCGGTGCGCTACGCCAATCTCATCGGCTGATCTTCACGCCAGGTTTCGAATCGCCCGAACGGTCTTCGTTGCGCGATCGCGGGCACCCGACTGCTGGCCAAGTGCCATGTAATCGCTCTCGATCTTCATCAGAAAATCGATCGCCTCACTCTCGCCGTGCCCTTCCCGCAGCATGCCGGTTACGTGCAGGAGATAGTTGTCGTATTCATCCTCGGCACCGTCAGGCGGACCCTCAGCCGTATTGAGGCCGATGGGGTCCCACAAGGACCAGCCGATATTGCGTAGCTCAGTCAGGTCATCGTTCATGCCTGATTGAAAGCGGAATACCGGCCGGGAGGCAAGAGCCTTACCGATAGACCAGCACCGGCGTCTTGGAGTTCGCCAGCACTTTCATGGTCACGCTGCCGAGCATGAAGGCCTTGAAGCCGGAACGTCCATGCGAGGCCATGGCGATGAGGTCGCAATTGTACTTGTCGGCCGTCTGGACGATCGTGCTCGCGGGATCGACACTGCCCAGTTTCACCGCTTCGCAGGCGACCATGCGCTGCTTCGCCGCGTCCTTGGCAGAGGCGAGGATGCTATCCGCCATCTCATTGTTCTGGCGATCGTATTCCGCATAGGCGATCTCCATGCCGGTCGGATTGAGCGTGAAGACCTGCAGCGGTTCCATGACGACCAGCACCGTCGCTTCTGCGCCGATCGCATGGGCGAAATCCAGTGCCTTTTCGAGTGCCTTGGTGGAAAGCGGCGAGCCGTCGGTCGGGATGAGAATGTGTTTGTACATCGAGAACCTCCTGTGTTCGATGGGCATCTTCGCTGTACGACATCGGGCGACATTGACATGCGTCAAGACTGTGAAGGCAAGGCTCAGATTTCGCCGGACATTTCCCGGCGGCGGCGGTCGAGTTCTTCGCTGTAGCGCCGGAGCGTATGGCTTTCGGTAAGGAGACCGATGACCTTGCGTTCGATTTGGTTGTTCACGACGGCAAGCGCTTCCGCTTCCAGTTTGTCGAACATGGCGGCGGCCTGTCTGGCATTCATCGCGCCGAGCAGGACGTCATTCTTGTAACGCACAAAGGCGGCAAGCGTTCGGGGTTCCGCGGCGTCGTCGCGCGGCGCGGCGTAGACATCGGGAAGCAGTACGATGCCGGCATATTTCCCGGTTTCGTCCGTCACGATGACGCGCTGCGTCGATCCCAGAGGAAAGTCTTTCCGGAAATCCTCGAGCGGCATGCCGATGAAAGCCGTGCGGACATCCGCGCGCATCATCCGCTCGACGGTAAGATTGCGGATCCAGCCGACGTCATGGGCGCTGCGGATGCTTTCGCCGCGCAGATGGAAGCGCCAGGTCGCGAACGAATAGCCGAAGGTCATGCGCACCGTCACGGACGAGGTGATGACGGCCGCAAGCGCGAGTGCCGTGATCGGGAAGTCGCCGGTCACTTCGAGCGCCAGGAAGGTCATGGTCAAAGGGCCGCCGATGATGGCGACCGAAAGCGCGCTCATCCCGACCACCGCATAGATGACCGGCGTGACCGTTGCATGGACGAAGATGTAAGGCGCGGAATAGGCGAAGAGCTTGCCGAGCAGCGCACCCATGAAAAGCGACGCGAAGAAGAGGCCGCCGCGAAAACCCGAGCCGATCGAAATGGCCGAAGCAAGCGATTTCAATGCGAGCAGCATGAGCAGCGCCTGGATCGTCATGGTCTGGTTGAGGTTGAGATGTAGGGCGCCATGGCCCGCGGCGAGCACCTGCTGATCGACAAGCGCCAGAAGGCCGACGGCTATACCTCCGAGTGCGGGCCGGAAAGCCGGCGAGATCGAGCTCTTGCGCGCCAGTTCTTCCACGAACGTGACGCCTTGCATGAGAAGGATTCCCGCCAGGGCACAGAAGGCGCCGAGCACGATCGCCGGAACATAATCCGCCGGCACCACCGCTCCGAATTCGCCGACGTCGATCATGAAGGCGTCGCCGACGAAGAGGCGGGTGACGATCGTCGCGACCAGGGCGGATACGACGACGGGCGCCAGGCTGACGATCGTATAGGTGCCGATGATCAGCTCGAATGCGTAGAAGGCGCCGGTCAGCGGCGCGTTGAAGGCTGCGGCGATGGCGCCGGCCGCACCGCATCCCACGAGGATCCTGAGGTCGGAGCGGCGCAACTGCAGCAGGGAGCCGATTTTCGACGCAAGGCCCGAGGAAAGCTGGGTGTAACCGGCCTCCAGCCCGACGGAAGCGCCGAAGCCGTTGGAGATGAGGTTCTGGACGGCGACGACGATGCTGTCCGTCAGCGACAGCCGGCCGCCATGCAGCGCATTGGCCTCGATCGGGTCGACCATGGGTTTCTTGCGCCATTCCCGAAGAATGAGGAACACCGCCCCCATGAGAATGCCGCCCGCGATCGGTGCGATCAGGACCAGAATGGGATCGATATCCGCAGCCGAGGTCAATCGCTCGCCTGCCCCGAGCTTGAAAATCAGGCGGTGAAGCTCCTGCGAGATCCAGCTCATCGCCGCGACCGCCAGGCCGGCCAGGATGCCGACCGCTGCGGCTGCCATGATAAGCCCGAACTCGCTGCGCCGGATGAGGACGCGCAAGGCGCCCGGGTCGAGGACTCGGGCGGGCGGCAGGTATGAAACGATCCGGCTGAGCATATCGGCACTGGGGCAGGCGCAGGAAGATGCGGCCTACTTAACGCAAGTGTCACCGGAAGCAAACCGATAATCCGGCCCTTTCCGACCGCAGCCGAAGAAATCAGGCGGTTTTGCCGACCTCGTAGCGCAGGATCACCGCACCATTCGCCGCGATGCTGGAACCGATCAGCTTCAGTTCCGTTTTCTCGGCGCTCTTCTTGAAGAGCGGATTGCCCGAGCCGAGCAGCACCGGCACGATGCAGATGCGATATTCATCGACGAGTCCCTCCTCTATCAGCGAAGCCGCCAGCTCGGCGCTGCCGAAGATGAAGATCGTCTTGCCGCCCTCCGCCTTCAGCTTCGTGAGCTCGGCGACAGGATCGCTGACCACGCGCGTATTGTTCCAGGCCGCCTCCTTCATCGTCTTCGAGACGGCGAGCTTGGCGATGGAGTTCATGTAATTCTTGACCTTGCCGTTCTCCTCGGCGGTCGGCCAATAGGCGGCCATGCCGTCATAGGTCTTGCGGCCGAAGACCAGGAGATCGCCTTCCTCGCCGAACTGTTCCGACAGTTTTTCCAGCTCGGGCCCCCAGGCATAGCTGTGGAAGGCGAGATCCCACGGCTTCTCTCCCTCGAAATAGCCGTCCAGCGTCATCAGGTTCCAGACCACCAGCTTTCGCATATCATCCTCCATTGTGTCAAAACCGGTTGCATTTAGAAAGTGGTTGAAAGCTAGCGAAACTGATTTTACAATGCAAGCGGTTTTTGGAGAATGAAATGGAAGACGTGCATCGGTCGGGTTGCCCGATCAATCTGACGCTTGAGGTTCTGGGTGATCGCTGGAGCCTGATCGTCATCCGCGACATCATGTTCGGCAACCGCCGCCACTTTCGCGAACTCCTGCAGAATTCGGAGGAGCGCATTGCCTCCAACATCCTCGCCGACCGGCTGAAGCGGCTGGTTGAGCGCGGGCTTCTCACCCGTGAGGGCGACCCGAGCCACAAGCAGAAGGCGATCTACAGCCTGACCGAGATGTCGATCCGGCTGGTGCCGATCTTCGCGGAAATGGGCGCCTGGGGCCGCCGTTTCCTGCCCGTCTCGGAGGAGCTGTCGATCCGCGCCGAGCTTCTGGAAGAGGGTGGCCGGCCGCTCTGGGAGGATTTCATGCAGGAATTGCGCGTGCTGCACCTGCATATACCGCGCGATCCCGAAAAAACGTCCGTCTTCGATCGCCTGCGAGCCGCCTATCTCGACGTGGTTGCCCGCAACAAGGCCGCGGCCGACGCGGCGGAATGATCAATCCTTCCGGAAGATCAGGCTGGCGCCCCAGCCGGTGATGACGGCGATCAGCACGCAGAGGAAGCCGTAGGCGAGCGGCCGGTTATGGGCCGCATCGGTGATCGCCTGCTCGATGCCGGTCTTGACGACCCTGAGCGACAGTTCCCGCTGCAGGAGGAGCTGGCCGCTCTTGAACAGGGAGGCCCGCACCACGTGGACGCCGTCCGGAATATTGGCCGGCAGCTTCAGCGAGGCGCGGAAGAGGCTGGACGAGACGAAGCGCACGCCGCTCGTGTCGCGCTGGTAAAGTCCGCTCGCCAGCTTGAGCCGCCGGTAGGCCTCGCGGAATTCGCCGATCAGGCCGGAATCCGGAATGTAGCCGACCGGGTTCAGCGCCAGGTGTTCGATGCCGACGCCGATATCGTTGAGGCTCGATGCCTGGTCGAGGCTGTCGATCTGGCGCGTGCTGGCCATGGAATAGCTTTCCGGCACCTGCTCGAAGGTCATCGACTGCGTGTTCATCCAGATGCCGAAGACGCGCTCCTTCCTGCGCACCGTCGCATAATCCCTCGGCCCTTCCAGCGTCACCACCAGGTCGTACTGTCCGATCGCCAGGAGCAGTTCGTCGGCATTGGTGAGCGCGCCGAAGATCGTCAGGTCCGCGCCGCGGAAATCCGAGGTGATGGCGATCTCGCTGGTCGAGGCGCCGATCTCGAGTCCTTCCCTGACCGCCGGAGGCTGCCCGAGCGGCGCCTGCGCCATCGCGGGCGGAGCGAGCATCGCAAGCAGCAGGGCGGAGCGAAGGAGCCGACGCATCAGAAAGACATGCCTCCCACCACGACCGAATAAATATCGTCCGGCTTCACCACGAGCCCGACCGCGAGACGGATGCCGACGGCCAGCACGAGCAGCGCCAGGAGTGCGCGAAGCTGTTCACCGCGCAGCTTCTGCCCGGCGCGCACGCCGTATTGCGCGCCGATCACGCCGGCGACCATCAGGATCGACGCGAGCACGATATCGACGGAATAGTTGGTCGCCGCCTGCACCATGGTCGTATAGGCGGTCACGAAGATGATCTGGAACAGCGAGGTCCCGACGACGACATTGGTCGGGATGCGCAGGAGATAGATCATCGCCGGCACCATGATGAAGCCGCCGCCGACGCCCATGATCGAGGTCAGCACGCCGATGCCGAAGCCCAGGCCCACGATCGGGATGGCGGAGAGATAGATCTTCGATTTCTTGAACCGCATCTTGAGCGGCAGCCGGTGCACCCAGTTGTGCTGTCCCGGGCGTTTCAGCGGCAATGGTTCGTTCATCTTCGCCCGCCGCATGGCGCGCAGGCTTTCCTGCAGCATCAGGGCGCCGATCGTCCCGAGCAGCACGACGTAGAGCAGCGAGATGAAGAGGTCGAGCTGGCCGACCCGCCTCAGCCAGGAAAACACCCACACACCCGCCGTCGCCCCCAGAAGGCCGCCGACGAGCAGTACGGAACCGAGCTTCATGTCCAGCGTGCCGCGCCTGAAATGGGTGATCGCGCCTGAAATCGAGGAGGCGACGACCTGGTTGGCGCCCGTCGCGACCGCCACTACCGGCGGGATGTTGTAGAAGATCAGCAGCGGCGTGATGAGGAACCCGCCGCCCACGCCGAACATGCCGGACAGGAAGCCGACGGCCGCACCCATGCCGAGAATGATGAAGATGTTCACCGAAAGCTCTGCGATCGGCAGATAGACAGTCACGGCCGAACCCCGAAAAGGCAAGAATCACCACCGTCACGGACGGCGTTCGACAGGGTCTTGTCCGCCCGTTGCGGCGATTGGGAAAGGTCTCACATGCCAGATGAACGAGACATTAAGACAGAAGTCGTCATGCGCCCGGGGCAAGCCGTGAGTCAACTCGCAAGTCTCAGATAAATCGGCAATTTTACCGTTTTCATGGCGACGTGATTAATAAGGCGCAACTCGTCAAACCCGGTCGGGTAAGTCGTCTTACGCGTTACTTGTTCCGCGCGAGCAGCTCCCTGACGAGCGCGTCGTTGATCCTGCCGTTCGGCTCCTGCCCGACCGAGGTCTGGAAGGCCTTGATCGCCGCGATCGTCTTGGCGCCCATCTTGCCGTCCGGCTGGCCGGCGTCGAAGCCGTTCTTGTTGAGGATCGCCTGGACGTTGCGGATCGCCTTCTCCATGTCGACCGAAGCCGTGGTGAGCGGCTTGCCGGAAGCCCACTCGTCCGGCAGGTTGACGGAATTGGCCTTCGGGTCGAGCGGCTTCACCTTCCAGAGGTCCACCTTTGCGCGGGCGCTTTCGAGCTGTTCCTTGCGCATGGCGCTCGCCACCTCGTCGCGCTTCTGGGCGGCATCCTTGTCGCCGTCCTTGGCCGCGATGGCGAACCACTTGTAGGATTCCTCCAGGTCCTGCTTCACGCCGTTGCCGCGGGCATAGAGGATCGCCAGATTGAACTGGCTGTCGGCCACGCCGAGATCGGCGGCCTTGCCGAACCATTCGACGGCGGCGGCATAGTCCGGCTGGCCGGCTGCACCGGAGGCATAGAGCACGGCGAGATTGTGCATGGCGCTCGCATTGCCGGCTTGCGCGGCCTGCTTGTAATAGGTCATCGCCTTGGTGAGGTCGCGGGTCACCCCGGTGCCCTTCTCGAAGAGATTGGCGAGCCGGTATTGTGCCGGCGCAAGTCCCCGCTCGGCGGCGAGCTTGTACCAGCTGGCGGCCTCCGAAAGATCCGCCGGGACGCCGCGCCCGTCGGTGAAGCGTGCGCCGATTTCGAAGAGCGCATTGGCATCGCCGGCGGATGCCGCATCGGTCAGCGACTTCGGCTCGATGCCGGCCGGAACCGAGATCGCTGCCGGAGCATCCGCCTTCGGACCCGAGGCCGCCGCCTTGGGCGCCGCGGCGAAATCGTCCTGAGCCTCCGCCGCCGTGCCGGCCGGTTCCATGAGGGAGGGGGCCGTCGGATTGGGATCGGTCAGATGGGTTGAGACTGTCTCCGGTGCGGGTGCGGTTTCCGCCGGCGCTGCGGCGGCCTCCGTGTCGCTGTCGGTGCCGTCGGCTGCTGCCTGGCTCTCGGGCATGGCAGCCTCGCTGCTGTCCGCCACATCGGCTGGAGCAGGCGGCTCTGACGGCGTCTCGATCGTTGCGACGGGGGCAGGAGCCTCGGGTGCCTCGGGTGCTTTGGCGCCGCTGGTCAGCGTCTTGGCGAGCGGCATCGCCATCAGCACCAGAAGCACGGCGCCGACGGCCATCAGGATCGGCCGGCGGTGCCGCGAAAAGATCGCGCCGATACCTGTGCCGGGAGCTTTGCCGGAAGATTTGCCGGCCTTGCGCGGGTCTTTCGTCGCTGAACCCTTCGAGGGGTCGGTCTCCTGCGCAGCCGCCTTGGCGGCGCGGCGGGCGGCGGCTATGTAGTCGACCCGCTCGCCGCTGCTCTGCCGGTCGCCGTCGAATTCGCCGGCAGCCTGGCTGGCGCGGACCCGTTCGAGGATCTTTTTCACGTCCGGCGCGCCGGAACCCGGTTCCAGAAGGTCGTTCGCGTAGTTGGAGGGCAGCACGTCCGTCGGGTCGAGCGAGGGGGCCGGCTCGACGACCGCACGACCGCTCTTCGAAACCTCTCCCTTGTTGCCGGGCAGGAAACGGCGGGAGAGCTCGGTGAGCAGGCTGGATTTCACCACCTTGTCGCTCGGGTCGGCCTGGATGTCGGTGCGAAGCAGAGCTTCGGTATCGCCCGCCTCTCGGGGAGCCGGCTCCCGGGTGCCGAAAGCCGCTTGCGGCAGCTTCGCAAGCTCGTCGTTCATCAGTTCTTCGGGTGAGGCGGCAGCCGGGATTGCAGGTGCGGAGAGACGGGTGACGTGCCGTTCCGGCTCGTCATGATAGCGCTCCCGTTCCGCATAGGCGGAATCGGCAAGCCGCTCCTCCATGCCGTCCAGGCGGTCGGCGATCTGCACCAGCGTACCGTGCAGAGCTTCGAACGTCTGATGCGTCCGCTCCTCCGAACTGCGCGTCAGGTCTTCGAGATGCCTCAGATCGTCCGCCAGTGCGGAAAGTGCGGCCAGGTCGGTTGCGCCGACCGGAGTGCCGGCCGCCGTGTTGCGCGAATAGGCTTCGACGACGGCCTCGGCCGCCTGGCGGGCCGCCTCGATGATGTATTCGTCATTGGTCGCCATGTAGTTTTCGATTGCCGTCATGCGGCTGTCGAAGTCGGGGGGAAGGCTGCCTGCAACGGGCTGGGGCTGGCTGATCAGTGCCGAGAGATGGGCGATCTGGTCCTCGAGGTTGCGCAGTGCGCCGTCGTCGTTCCGCGGTGCGGCCGTCGCCTCGTTGAGGCGGGCGGCGATGTCGCTCAGCCGGTCCTCGATGCGCCCGAAGGCGCTCTCGTCCACTGCCGGCTGCATGCGCGGCTGGTAGCCCATCTCGTCGATCCGCCGGGCGAGATGGTCGAGCCGTTCTGCAAGCGCATCGTTGACGGAGCCCTGCTCCAGTCCGTCGATCTTTCGGGAAATATCGGCAAGATAACGGGAAAGGTCCGGCTGCTGGGCCGGCTTCTGTGCCTGTTCGAGAAGGAGCGAGAGCTGCTCCAGCCGGTCCTCCAGACGCAGGGCAGCCTGCTCGTCGGTCAGTTCCTCGATCCGGCCCGTGAGCGCTTCGATGCGGGCGGAAAGCATTTCGGTCGGATCGGTCTGCCGGCGGGCGCTCTGGCTCATCGCATCGATCTGGTCGGCAAGCGCGCCGATCCGGCCGTCGAGCCGCTGCAGGAAGGACTGGTCGATCGATGTGGCGGCGGAGGCGCGGCCGCCGGCCGCGATCGCCCTGCTGATCTCGTCGAGCCGCTGGTCGAGCGTGGCGAATTGTTCGGTGAACGCCTCGCTGCTCGGCTGCATGTGCGAACCGAGCTGTTCCATGGCGCCGGCAACGGTGATCAGCTTCTGCTCGAGTGCCCGGATGACCGGGCTGTCGCTCATCTCGCCGAGCTGGCTCTTGATGTCGTCGATACGATAGGCGAGCGAGATGAGTTCCTCGCGCAGCGTCGCCGTATCCAGGTCGTGCATGCGCTCTTCGAGGCCTTGCCAGCGGCTTTCCATCCGCTGCACGGAATCCTCGCGGGCAAGCCCCTCCATGACGGTGCGCAGCTCCTCGAACTCCGCGCGCAGGCCGGTTGCCTCCGGCGTCGCCTGGTAACCGAGCTGGTTGATGCCTTCCGCAAGCCGGGCGAGGTCGTCGCGCAGATCCTCGGTGAAGCGCTGGTCCTCGGCGATCGATCGGATGGAGCGGATCTCGGCGCGGAGCGCATTCATCTCGCGGGCGACGCCCTCGGAAATATCCTGTTTCAGTTCCTGGCGAAGGCTCACCAGCGCCTGCGCGATGTCCCGCATGCCGTTGTCGGTCTGCTGCGGCTGTGTTGCCGGACGGGGCAGTTCCTCGCGGCGCGGAGCGGCGGCATAACGCGTCTCCGCATGAACCGGAGTCTCGCCTCGCGCCGCGGCCTGACGCTCCCGAGGCCGGTAGGCTTCCGGCGGGCGCACGTCGCTGCGGCGGGGGGCGGCATGACGATTTTCTTCGTGGCGCATCTCCGGCGCATGCGGGCGCTCGGAATGGGCGCTGCGATCGCGGCCGAGCTCCAGCATGCGCTGGCGTTCGCGGATCTGGACAAGCGGATCACTGGAGAATTCGGGCGCGCGATGAGGGGCGGGCGCGGGACGCCGTTCCTGGATCGGATCGCGATATTCGGCGCCGTTCTTTGGTGAACGATCGTCGCGGCCCGCTCCCGACATCAGACCTTCGATACGAGCCTCCAGCCCCTCTATGGTGCGGTTCAGCGCATCCAGGGAAGAGCGGCCGCCATGACGGTGAGGGGTCGATCGTGATCCGTTCATTTGCTCGCTCGTTTCGACGTTGTACTTGCTGGCCCTCATCAAGGTCGTGCCGAAGGAATACTTCCTTTCGTAACTCGACACTTTATTAGGTATGCCTTACGCAAGACTTGCCATCCCGACAGACGTTGCTTGGGAAGCAGATGCGCTGCGCCGGATAGGACCCACTATTTCCCGGAACGTGGTAAACAAGTCGTTAAACCGCGTGAAAATTTAACCTTTCGGCATGCCTAATTCGAACGTGAGGGCGATGACGTTCCGCCTGCCGGCTCTATCTTCCCGTCCTCCGTCGGCCGTGTGATCGTACATATGACAGGACCTCTCCGCGAAACGGCGCGGCAGTGGCGAAAGGTAACGGGGTTTTGGCCCATGCACATTTGACGTTTACGCAAACGTCAATTATTCATGCTAAAGGAAAGTCCGGCCTGGCCAGGCGGCCGATGGTCCGGAACGAGGATAAGGAGGACGCTCGACCATGCCAGTGTACAAGGCGCCGGTGAACGACACGCTTTTCATCTTGAACGATGTTCTGGGGCTGGAGCGCTACGGCAATCTTCCGGGCTTTGCCGATGCCACGCCCGACATGCTGGAGGCGATCGTCGGCGAGGCGGCCAAGGTGGCGGAAGACGTGCTTTTCCCGCTCAATCTCTCCGGCGATCAGGAAGGCTGCACGCGTCACGACGACGGTACGGTCTCGGTGCCGAAGGGCTTCAAGGAAGCCTATGACCAGTATTGCCAGGGCGGCTGGATCGGGCTTGCCGTGCCGGAGGAAGCCGGCGGCCAGGGCCTGCCCTATACGCTGCATGCCGCCGTCGGCGAGTATTTCTCCTCTGCCAACATGTCGCTGATGATGTATCCGGGCCTGACCCAGGGCGCCATTGCCGCGATCCTGGTCCATGGTTCGGACGAGCAGAAGCAGACTTACCTTCCGAACATGGTCGCCGGCACCTGGTCCGGAACAATGAACCTCACCGAGCCCCATTGCGGCACCGATCTCGGCCTGCTCCGCACCAAGGCTGTCCCGCAGGGCGACGGCACCTACAGGATTTCCGGCCAGAAGATATTCATCTCGGCCGGCGAGCACTCGATGACCGGCAACATCGTGCATCTGGTGCTTGCCCGTATCGAGGGCGCCCCCGAGGGCACCAAGGGCATTTCGCTCTTCATCGTGCCGAAATTCCTGGTCAATGCCGACGGCTCGCTCGGCAAGCGCAACGGTGTCGTCTGCGGCGCGATCGAGCACAAGATGGGCATTCACGGCAACGCCACCTGCGTCATGAACTATGATGAGGCGACCGGTTATCTGATCGGCGCCGAGAACAAGGGCCTTGCCGCCATGTTCGTGATGATGAACGAGGCCCGCCTCGGCGTCGGCCTGCAGGGCCTGGCGGTTGCCGAGACCGCCTACCAGAACGCCGTCGATTACGCCCGAGAACGCATCCAGGGCCGTTCGCTTTCCGGCCCGAAAGCACCGGACAAGAAGGCCGACCCGATCATCGTGCACGCCGACATCCGCCGCACGCTGATGACCATCAGGGCCTTCAACGAGGCCGGCCGCGCCTTCCTGCTGTGGACCGCGCTGAAATCCGACATCGCCCACCGGTCCGAAGATGCGGCGGAGCGCCAGAATGCCGATGATCTTCTCGGCCTTGCGACGCCCATCCTCAAGGGCGTCATGACCGACAAGGGCTTCGAACACGCCGTGATGGCCCAGCAGGTCTTCGGCGGCCACGGTTATATCGAAGAGCACGGCATGAGCCAGTATGTGCGCGACGCTCGCATCACCATGATCTACGAGGGCGCCAACGGCATCCAGGCGCTCGATCTCGTCGGCCGCAAGCTGGCGCTGAACGGCGGCCGCGCTGCCATGGCGATGTTCAAGGAGATCGGCGATTTCTGCGAGGAGAACCGCGCCGACGAGAACATGGTCTTCTTCACCAAACACCTGAAGAAGGGCTTGAACGACCTGCAGGCGGCGACCATGTGGTTCATGCAGAACGCCATGGCGAAACCCGACAATGCCGGCGCCGGCTCGACCGACTACATGCACCTCTTCGGCATCGTGACGCTCGGCTATATGTGGGCGAAGATCGCCAGGGCCGCGCAGGAGAAGCTCGCCGCCGGCGACGCCCGCGAGGATTACCTGAAGAACAAGCTGGTGACGGCAAAGTTCTTCATGGAAAAGATCATGCCGGAAACCGCCATGCGCAAGGCCCGCATCGAGGCCGGCGCCGACAGCTTGATGGAACTGGCGGCCGAGGCGTTTTGATTGCTGAACGGACTCCCTCCCCTTGCGGGGAAGGTTGGGGAGGGACTTCTCTCCCGCGGCACTGAGATTTGAGGCAAGGTAAATTGCCACCCAGGGAGATGACACCATGACCGAAGTCTTCATTTACGACCATGTGCGCACGCCGCGCGGTCGCGGCAAGAAGGATGGCAGCCTGCACGAGGTTCCTTCCGTCCGCCTCGCCGCCAGGACGCTGGAGGCGATCCGCGACCGCAACGGCCTCGACACGTCGACCGTTGACGACATCATCTTCGGCTGCGTCGATCCGGTCATGGATGCCGGCGCCGTCATCCCCAAGGCCGCTGCCTTCGAGGCCGGCTACTCCTTCTCCGCCCCCGGCATGCAGATCTCCCGCTTCTGCGCCTCCGGCTTGGATGCGGTGAATTTCGGCGCCGGCAAGATCGCCGCCGGTTCCGACGACATCGTGATTGCCGGCGGCGTGGAATCGATGTCGCGCGTCGGTCTCGGCATGTCGGGCGGTGCCTGGTTCATGGACCCGTCGGTCAACTTCCCCGCCTATTTCATGCCTCAGGGCGTCTCCGCCGATCTCATCGCCACGAAATACGGCTTTACCCGCGACGACGTCGACGCCTATGCCGTCGAAAGCCAGAAGCGCGCGGGACAAGCCTGGGAAGCCGGCTACTTCAGGAACTCGGTCATCCCGGTGAAGGACCAGAACGGCCTCGTCATCCTCGACCGCGACGAGCACATGCGCCCGGAAACCGACATGCAGGCGCTGGCGAGCCTCAATCCGTCCTTCCGGATGCCGGGCGAGATGGGCGGTTTCGAAGCCGTCGGCATCCAGGCCCATCCGGAAGTCGAGCGCATCAACTACGTCCACCATGCCGGCAATTCCTCCGGCATCGTCGATGGCGCCGCCGCCGTCCTGATCGGCTCGAAGGCCGGCGGCGAGAGCATGAACCTCAAGCCCCGCGCCCGCATCCGCCACTTCGCCAATATCGGCTCCGACCCGGCGCTGATGCTGACCGGTCCGGTCGACGTCACCAACAAGCTCCTGAAGCGCTCAGGCATGCAGCTTTCGGATATCGACCTCTTCGAGCTCAACGAAGCCTTCGCCGCCGTGGTTCTCCGTTATATGCAGGCCTTCGACATCGACCACGACAAGATCAACGTGAACGGCGGCGCCATCGCCATGGGCCACCCGCTCGGCGCCACCGGCGCGATGATCCTGGGCACCGTGCTCGACGAACTGGAACGCCGCGATTTGAACACCGCGCTCGTCACCCTCTGCATCGGCGCCGGCATGGGCACCGCCACCATCATCGAACGCGTCTGAGGGAGGAAGCCGATGACCTACAGGAACTTCACCGTCGAAACCGATGCGGATGGCATCGCCCTTGTCACCTGGGACATGCCGGACAAGTCGATGAACGTCTTCACCATGGAAGTGATGGACGAGATCGATGCGATCGTCGATGCGACCGTCGCCGACAGCGCCGTCAAGGGCGTCGTCTTCACCTCCGGTAAGTCGTCCTTCTCGGGCGGCGCCGATCTCACCATGATCAAGTCGATGTTCTCCATGCTCGCGGAAGAACAGGCGAAGGAACCGGATGCCGCGGTGAGAAAACTCTTCGATGCCGCCGGCCGCATGTCCCGGCTGTGGCGCAAGGTCGAGACCTGCGGCAAGCCCTGGGTCTCGGCGATCAACGGCACCTGCATGGGCGGCGCGTTCGAACTGTCGCTCGCCTGCCACGGCCGCGTCGCCGCCAATTCGAAATCGGTCAAGATCGCGCTTCCCGAGGTCAAGGTCGGCATCTTCCCGGGCGCCGGCGGCACCCAGCGCGTCCCGCGGCTCGCAAATGCGCAGGATGCCCTGCAGATGATGACCACCGGCCAGAACCTGACGGCCCAGCGCGCCAAGGCCATGGGCCTCATCCACCAGGTCGTCGAGCCGGCCGAGCTCATCAATGCGGCCAAGCAGATGATCAGGGACGGCCTGAAACCTGTCGCCCCCTGGGACGAGAAGGGCTTCAAGGTGCCGGGCGGCGGCGTGTGGACGCCTGCCGCGGCCCAGCTCTTCCCCGCCGCCCCCGCCATCCTGCGCCGCGAAACCGGCGGCAATTATCCGGGCGCGCTCGCCATCCTCAAATGCGTCTACGAGGGCCTGCAGCTCCCCTTCGATACCGCGCTCAAGGTCGAGCAGCGCTATTTCACCGAGATCCTGCGCACCACCGAAGCCTTCTCGATGATCCGTTCGCTCTTCGTCTCCATGCAGGAGCTCGGCAAGGGCGCCCGCCGCCCGACCGGAATGGAAAAGACGGAATTCAAGAAGGTGGGCGTCGTCGGCGCCGGCTTCATGGGCGCCTCGATCGCCTATGTCACCGCCGCCGCCGGCATCCCGGTCACCCTCATCGACCAGACCCAGGAAGCCGCCGACAAGGGCAAGGCGGTCTCCGAAAAACTGGTGGCCGACAGCGTCGGCAAGGGCCGGCTGACGAAGGAGGAGGGCGAAAAGCTGCTCTCGCTCATCACGCCGACGCCGGATTATTCGGCCCTCTCCGATGCCACGCTGGTCGTCGAAGCGGTCTTCGAGGACCGCGCGGTGAAGAAGGCGGTCATCGAAAAGGTGGAGGCGGTCATTCCTGAAACCGCGATCTTCGCCTCCAACACCTCGACCCTGCCGATCACCGGCCTTGCGGGAAATTCCAAGCGCCCCGACCAGTTCATCGGCGTGCATTTCTTCTCGCCGGTCGAGAAGATGATGCTGACCGAGGTCATTTTGGGCGAGAAGACCGGTGACCGGGCGCTCGCCACGGCGCTGGATTACGTGGCAGCGATCAGGAAGACCCCGATCGTCGTCAACGATACCCGCGGCTTTTATGTCAACCGCTGCGTCTTCCGGTATATCAACGAGGCCTATGACATGCTGATCGAAGGCGTGCCGGCGGCGATGATCGAGAACGCCGCGAAAATGGCCGGCATGCCGGTCGGCCCGCTGTCGCTGAACGACGAGGTCGCCGTCGATCTTTCCCAGAAGATCATGAAGGCCTCGATCGCCGATCTCGGGGCCAGCTCGGTGAAGCCGGAACATATGGCGCTCATCGACAGGCTGGTGAACGACCTCGACCGCCGCGGCCGCAAGAACGGCAAGGGGTTCTACGAATATCCACAGAAGCCCGCCAAGAAATATCTCTGGCCGGAGCTGAAGACGCTCTACCCGCAGAAAAAGGCCGAAGAGGTCGACGTCGCCACGCTCAAGCAGCGCCTGCTGGTGACCATCGCGCTGGAAGCCGCCCGCACCATGGAAGAAGGCATCGTCACCGACCCGCGCGAAGCCGATGTCGGCTCCATCTTAGGCTTCGGCTTCGCCCCCTATACCGGCGGCACGCTCAGCTACATCGACGGCATGGGCGTGAAGGCGTTTGTGGACCTCTGCGAAAAGCTGGCTGCAACTTACGGAGAGCATTTCAGGCCGACGCCGCTCTTGAAGGACATGGCGGCGAAGGGCGAGACGTTTTATGGGCGGTTCGATCCGTATGGGAAGGTGGAAAGGGCGGCGTAAATTATTGTTCCCTCCACTCTGGCAAGAGAGGAGAAAAATCAGCGCTTTATCTCAATGATAAAGCGCTGATTCTTGAATTCATCGTGATGGTTATTCCAAAGATCCCACATTATATTTTCCAAAGAAGTGGGGGAAGTTTTCTGCTTCGACTTCGCGAATGTTTGCCCCAACTCTTTCGTAATATTTTCCATCGTAAAGACTGGGCGTGGCTTGACCTATTACCTCCAGAACATAAACCGTCTTGTCATAATATCGAACAGATTTAATATGTGACAAAATATATGACCGCAGCGGTTCGGAGATAGGGGCAGCTTTTATCTTTTCTACAACGAGCTGGAAAAAATGATCCAAGCTCTTTCCCAGTGCTAAAGCCTCATGCTCAACTCCAGAGATCTTAAAACGATCGTGAGTTCTGCAGGTTATTTTAAAAATATCTTCAATTCTCGCTGCCGTAGCTTGGCTTTCCGCAATTCCAATTAGGATGTAGCCTTTGTGTCCTTTTCCAATATTGGAGATTGCCACAGAAGTCTTTAAAATCTTTCGAAACGAATCCTCATCAAATTTATTCTTGCCATTCAGTTCAATGAAGCCCTGCTTGAAGTCGTACGCCGCTTGCTCTGTATATGATTGACTAAGTAGGTTTTCCAGCTGAGTCACCCAATGAACAGTCGCGGGATCAGTTGCTGTTGAAGCCTGAAAAGCTTTCTGAATGAAGCCTACTGCTCCCTCAACAGCTTTCTGTCGGTTCTCCCCACCCCAGCGGCCACCTTCTTGTATTACAATTTGATCTCCAGATTCTTTTAAACAGGCGATCAGTTGTGCGCGGTCTCTTACCTCTTTGTTTTGTTTTACGACAAGCTCATAAAATGCAAGGAATATCACTTGAAAATATCGAGGAGATGGAGATATGGGTTTTTTAAACAATAGCTGAACAAACGTCTGTCCTGCGTGTTCCAGTGTAAGTTTAACTTGATCAAGCGTCCGTTGAAAATCTGCGATTACCAAAGCTGGGGAACGCTTTTTTACCGCTCCATCGATCTCCGCAAATCGGGATTGTCCTGCCTTATCCTCGGTCATACCATAGAAGTCATCCAAAAATTCCGTTCGAGAAGAGATGGGGTCATCGCTGACCATGTAGGCAATTAGATCGGCAACAAGTTCTTCATCGCGGCTTTGACGAACATTGTCTCGCGATAAGATGCCATGTTCCACCCAAAATATACCATCAACATCTATGCCATATTCCAGCTCTTTGTTAGTTATACTAATTTCTTGCATATCGTTTAGGCGTAGTAGATCGCTATAGGAATCATCGCCGCGCACTTTTGCAGCTACACGCCTTACGACAGTTGCAAAGCTATCGACGGACCCTGCTGCTCGCAATTCTTGGCGAGACAGTTGTCGTCCACCTGAATTAATTCGGCGAAACACAGTATCGACCGCCTTTTCATCGGAGAACTCGTAAATCGAGAGTGGTAGTAGATACGATGCAATTCTAACACAGGTATCTCGGGCCATTATTGGCTGTTTCTGCGTAAGTTTACCGTTGTCAGCCAAAGCCTTCGTGACGGCAATCGTCTCCAAGTTGAAATATTCCCCGTGGACTGAGAATTTATTGCTAATGAAAGAGACTATCGCGTCAAGCCTCTGCATGCCATCAATTATCTCGAGTGTATTTCCCTCCCTTTTGGCGTTTTCTGCAAGAAGTATTATCGGGACGGGATAGCCTTCCATAATGGAGTCTATGAAGTTGCGTTTTTCTTCCAAAGTCCATATTAGTTTCCTCTGGTATCGGCGATTCACCACATATCTGCGGGCGTCATAATTTCCGTATACTCTTTCCACGAGCTCGCCGCGTACTGTCAGATCAGGTACCGAGTTCACGTCATTTATCCTAAATGTTGAAGCGCAAATTTCTTGGCCATTGGAATTGATCGTATATTCTTACAATTATAGATTGGCAGTGTGAACAGGGCAGGAAGGTATTTTGTTGTCCTTTCCATACCGTGCGAGGCGGAATGTCCCCCCACGCGTCATTTTAGGTTTCCGAGTAGCGACTTAGGAAACCGGTGCGCCCATCCGATCTCCCCACCTGTGGGGAAGATGCCCGGCAGGGCAGAGGGGGTATTCACCCGCATCCACCGAGACTGTTGGATGAAACACAAACCCGCCCCAGCTTTATCAACCACTTAACCCCTTTCTTATCCCCGTTCCCCAAACCCATGCCTACAATTGCCTCGTTTTCGCCGCCGGAGTGTTTCGCGAGACGTTCGCGGGCAGGCGGGAGCCGGCGCTTCCATCCGAACCGTAACGTGCGGCAAAGGTGGAAGAGGTGAAAGCCATGGGAGCGGAACGGGCAACCGGACTTCTCCCTATCAAGCCTCCCCCTGGCCGCCGGGTCAGGTTCGGTTGAGCCGTGCAAGTGGTGAGACTTCCCGAAAGGAAGTCGCAAACAAGACCACGCAGCGAGGCGAGATGATCACCTGTAGGGGCCGGAAGCCCCGAAAGAACGCCGAAGGCCAC